>Ga0070741_10000237_pt1 | contig 210202 bp, 183 predicted proteins | sample Coa_R1_4_FD_66440 | JGI IMG/M metagenome (GOLD analysis project Ga0070741, IMG submission 66440) | Surface soil microbial communities from Centralia Pennsylvania, which are recovering from an underground coalmine fire - Coalmine... | ecosystem: Environmental > Terrestrial > Soil >... | reverse complement strand
AGCCGGTGGCGCAGGATCTCGAACGTAATTGGGTCCATTGGCTTTGCCTTTCTCCCTAACCCAGGTCGATGCGGATGTTCAGATAGCGATCGACGTACGCGCTGACGCCCGGCGGCACGACGACCGTGTCTCCAGGCCGTTCGATGATGGCCGGCCCGCTGACGACGTTGCCGCACTGCAGCTTGCCCCCGTCCAGCACCTTGGTTGGTACCGCGCCCTTACCTGCTTCGAACACCGCCGGGCGCTCTCCCTTGACCGCCGGCGAGCAGTCCGCGCCCGCGGCCTCCGCCTCATCGCCGATCCTGGGGGTGGAGATGGCGCAAGAACCCGACACGCTGCACTTGACGATCTCGACGCCGGCGCGCTCGTAGCCGGCGCCGCGGCCATACAGCCGTTCGTACTCCGCCTGGAAATCGCGCCGGATCGCCTCCTGGTCTTCCGGCCGCAACGTGGAGGAGCTCACGTTCACCGCCAGGCGGTGGACTTGCAGCCCGTACTTCATGAACAGCTGGCGGCTGATGGCTACGTCCTTGGCATCGATCTTGGCCGAGGCGAACTGGCTCGTGACCTGCGCCTCGAGGTCGGCCAGCACTGCGTTCAAGCTGGCGAGGCTCTGCTCGTTCAACGGCAGCCAGGCCGAAACGGAACGCTCGGCTGAGTTCACCACGTCGGCCGTTACCATGCCCAGCGCCGAGAACACCGTCGCCTGCCTTGGGATGTAGACCGACTTCACGTGCAAGTCCCGTCCGAAGAAGGCCGCGTGCGCCGAGCCGGCGCCGCCATAGGAGAAGACGACGAACTGTCGCGGGTCCAGCCCCTTCTCGATGGTGTCCCTGCGGATGGCGTCGGCCATCTGCGCGTTGACAACCCGCGTGGCCCCCAACGCGGCCTGCTCCACGGTCACGTTCATGGCCTCGGCGATGGGCCGGAAGGCCTCACGGGCGCGGCCGGCGTTCAGCTTCACACGCCCGCCCAGGAAGTAGTCCGGGTTGAGGTAGCCGAGCATGACGTCAGCGTCGGTCACCGTTGGCCGCGTGCCGCCGGCAGCGTAACAGGCCGGGCCTGGGACCGCTCCCGCGCTCTCCGGCCCTACGTGCAACACGCCGTCTTCGTCGAGCCACACGATGCTGCCGCCGCCGGACCCGATCGTGGCGATCTCCACCTTCGGCTGCAGCACCCGGTACTGATCGATGACCGCTTCGTCGGCCTTATGGAACTGGCCGTCGATGATGATGCTCACGTCGAACGACGTGCCGCCCATGTCGGTGCAGATGACGTTCGGCTCGCCGTAGGCGCCGCCGAAGAAGCGCGATCCCAGCGATCCGCCGACGGGCCCGGAGTCGAGCAGCAGCAGCGGCTTCTTCTTCGTCTCCACCGGCGTCGTGACGCCGCCGCCGGCGTGCATCAGCAGCAGCCTCCGCCCGAAGCCTTCGGCTTTCAGCGCTTCTTCCAGCCGTTCCACGTACGCGGCCACCTTGGGCCCCAGGTAGCAGGTGAGCACCGTCGTGATGGCCCGCTCGTATTCGCCCATCAGTGGCGCGATCTGGTTGGACGTGGCCAGGAACAGCTCAGGGAAGCGCTGCGAGATCAGCTCGGCCGTTCGCTGCTCGTGACCGCTATTGAGATAGGAATACAGCAGACACACGGCAACGGCCTGCACGCCGCGCCCGGCAAGCTCCTCGGCCGCGGCCAGCACCTGTTGCTCATTCAGGGGAATGACGACTTGCCCCCGCGGGTCGAGCCGCTCCGCTACCCCGACGACGTTTCGACGGGTGATGACCGGTGGCTCCGGCTTGTGCAGCTTGGACTCGTGGATGATGTCCTCTTCCGACAGCCCCGCCACCTTGTGGGCCACCCGTCCAATCTCGATGGTGTCCTCATGTCCCTTGGAGGTGATGAGGCCGGTGCTCACGCCCTTGCGCTCGATCATGGCGTTGGTGGCGATGGTGGTGCCGTGGATGAACAGCGCCGTATCGGTCAGCAGCTCCTGACGGCTCAGCCCCAGGTCTGCCGCCACGACCTCCAGGACGTTCATCACGCCCAACGCCGGGTCGTGCGGCGTGGAGGGCGATTTCGAGAACGTGGCTATCGCGCCTCCTTCGTCCACTACGGCGCAATCGGTAAAAGTCCCCCCAATGTCAGTGCCAATGACGTACAACCGCGACGTACTCCTTGCAGCTTCTCCGAGAGCCCTCTCGAAGTGCTACTAGGTTACCCCTAACCTGAACCCGCTTCGCGACCCTGGGTAGGCCGAGCTCGCCAACCTTCGCCTCTGCTACTATCGCCGCCGGCAGTGATCAGGCTCTTCTATCGCGACGTCGATCGCACGCCCTACCTGCACGTGCTGCGGCAGTGCGCGCGACAGCATGGGCTCGACGTGGAAGTGGCCCGGGGAGGATTCACGCGCGAGCACTGGGAGGACGAGCTCGCGGCGGGCACCGTCGACATCCTCGCGGAGAACTACTGGGGACTGCAAGTCCAGGCCGCCCAGGGCGCTCCGTGGATAGCTATCGGTGGGGTCGCCGACGCCTGGCCGGACCGGCTGCTGGCCGACGACAGCGTGCGCACTATCGACGACCTGCGCGGCAAGCGCCTGGCGGTGCGCGGCCTTGGCCCCCAGGAGCACCTGCCGAGGATGTGGCTGCAGGACAACGGCCTGGCCGGCCAGGTCGAGCAGCTCGTTTACCCGGAGAAGGAGACCGGCCGTTGGGGCCACTGGAAGAAGGTCGCCGACGGCACCTGCCAGGCGTGCTTCGTCAGCGTCCTGTACGTCGATCCGGCTCTGGCAGCCGGTCTGCACGAGATCCCGCTGCCCGCCTACGGCTACGTTGGCAACGTCACGCTGGTTACATCGGAGCAAACGCTCGCGCGCCACCGCGAGGACCTCCAGAAGCTGATCGATGCCGCCTTCGACGCGTCGCGCCTATTCCATACGGACCGCGGCGCCGTCCTGAAGGTGATGCGCGGAGAAGCTCGCGAGCTGGTGTCGCAGCAGCTCGATCTGTCCAGCGAGGAGCGTCTCGAGCGCCTGTACGATGGCTTGCGCGCCGAGCTTGCGGATGCGCCGCTGCCCACGCCCGAGGCTATCGGCAATACCAGGCGCATGCTCCTCCACGTGGCGCCCGAGCTGCATGACTACAACACGCTGGCGATGTGGGATTTCAGCTTCGCCCGCGAAGCCCTGAAGAAACGCCGCGGATAGCCTGAGCTTTGCCTGGGTGGCTGGGGGCGCGCCGCGGAGCGCAGCCCGTCGCGGACATAGGGACGGGCTGCGCTGGACGCAACGTGAGCTTGGCGTTACTTAGCGGCGAGTCCTCGGCTGGCGGCGTTGTCGACGAAGGAGTTATCGATGAGCTTGGCCAGGTCGAAGCTCTTGACCTTGTCGTTCTTTTCGCTCAGCACGGTCACGGCGTCGAGGAAGTCGTCGGGCTTGGTTGTGGGAACGTTGGGGAAGAGGTTGGCCGATGCCCAGTCCACCGTCTTCGTGGCCACGGACAGGTCGTCCAGCTTCATGTACTGCTTCAGGACGTTGGCGGCAAAGGCGTGATCGGCCTTCATCTTCGCGATTCCCTGGACCACCGAATCCACGTACTTCTGCGTGGTGTCGTGGTTGGCCTTGATCCAGTCGGCCTTGGCCACGATACCGTTGTTGACCGTCGGGGCCTTGAGCTGCGTCATGTCGATGAGGGGGTGCAGCCCTTGCGCTTCCAGGATGTACGTGTCCGGCGGCTGCGCCAGCCCCCCTTGGATGGCGCCGCTCTGCAGCGCCGCCGTCCGGTTCACCGAAGAGCCGACCGTGATGATCGACACGTCCTTATCCGGCACCAGTCCGACCTTGTTCAGGGCAACTCGCGTGGCGATGTCGGACGCCGACCCAATGTTGCTGACCCCGACCTTCTTCCCCTTCAGGTCGCTGATGGTCTTGATGTCAGAGGTCACTTCGAGAATGTATGGGTACACCGGCACGACGTTGCCAATCACGGTCAGCGGCGCGCCGCCGCTGGCTGCGCTGAGGGCCTCGGAGCCTCCCCCCTGGGCGATTTGCGTCTGGCCGGCCACCAGGGCTGAGATGGCTTGCGCGCTGGCGATGTAGGTCATGTTCACGTCGAGGCCGTTGTGCTTGAAGAGGCCCGCCTCATACGCCACCCACACGGGGATCTGCCCTTCGTAGATCTCGCTGTAGCTCATCTCCAGCTTGGTCGCACCGCCCGCGGCGGCGGAGGCGCTGGCCGCCGGCTTGGCGCTGGCCGAAACCGCCGCAGCGCTCGCCTGAGTGCTGCCGGCCGGTTTTGCCGATGCACTCGGCGCGGCCGCCGATGGGCTGGCCGAGGCCGACGCCGGCGCGGGGCTGGAGGAAGTGGCGGCGCCCGATGGGTTCGCTGAGCTTCCGCCGCACGCCGCGACGGCAGTCGCCAGGAAAAGGCAGACCGCTGGAAGTCCGCTCTTGCTCAACTGCATCTTGCTCTCCTTCTTGGTACTGGTTCAGTTTGCGCGCGATTCTCGCATATGGCCAGCCGCGCATCCAAACCCGGCGACGTGGACCATACTTGGTGCATGCAGATCCCTGGTTCGAACGGCGCTGCCTCCAGCACGCTGGTCGACGACTCTGATGGGCTGGTGAGCGCCCGCATTTTCAACGATCTCAACATCCATGAGCTGGAATCGGAGCGGATCTTCGGCCGCAGCTGGCTATTCGTGGCCCACGAGTCCGAGATCCCCCGCCCTGGCGACTACGTAACGCGCTCGATGGGCGCGGACCCGGTGATTGCCGTCCGCGGCTCCGACGGCCGGCCGCGAGTGCTGCTCAACGTCTGCCGCCACCGAGGGCGGAAGCTGTGCGCCGAGGATGCCGGCAACGCGAGCCATTTCCGCTGCGGCTATCACGGCTGGACGTACAGCAACTGCGGGGACCTCACCGGCGTGCCCTTCCTCGAGGCTTATGCCGGCAAGCTCGACAAGAGTTCGTTGGGGCTGTATGCGGCCCCCAAGGTAGACAGCTGCCACGGCCTCATCTTTGCCAGCTGGAGTCCCGACGCGCCGTCGCTCGACGAGTACCTGGGCGAAGTGAAGTGGATGCTGGACATCCTGTTCGGCCGCACCGCGTCGATGGAGGTCACCGCGCCCATGCGCTGGCGGGTCAACGCCAACTGGAAGCTGGGCGCCGCCAATTTTTCGGGCGACGGCTCGCATCTGCCTATTACGCACGGCTACGGCACCGCGCTGGGCCTCGACGCTTCCCGAGGCCGTCGCGAGGGATACGTTCTGCACACCGCGGAGGGGCACTGCGCCCAGATGCGCTACTGCCCGCCGGGCACGATCGATACGCCGCCCTACATGGGTCTGCCGAAAGAGCTGTGGGCGGAAGTCGACAGCCGGCTCTCCCCCGAGCAGGTCGACGTCGCCAACAGCCACTCCTCCTACTCGGGCAACATCTTTCCCAACCTGAGCTTCCTGTGCGTCTCCACGGTGGGGTTCTTGGGAACGGAGTGGAACGAAAAGGAGAAGGCCCCCTCGGATGGCGTGGGCACGTCGTTTCTCACGCTCCGCCAATGGCAGCCGCTTGGACCGGACAGCATGGAAGCCTGGTCCTGGCTGGTGCTGGACGCCGCGGCGCCGGAGTCGTGGAAGGCCGAGTCCCGCCGCTGCTACGAGCGCGCCTTCGGCCTCGCCGGGATGCACGAGCAGGACGACATCCAGAACTGGATTGCCATTACGGAAGGCGTTCGCGGCCCGGTTGCCCAGCGTCTCTGGCTGAACTACCAGATGTCGATGCGGGCCGAGCCATCGCCCGATTGGAAGGGGCCAGGCATGGCCGTGCAGCAGCGCACGTTCAGCGAGATCAACGAGCGCGCCTTCTACAGGCGTTGGCGCCAACTGGTCGAAGGGTAAGGGCGGGCGTCAGCGCTCGTCGCCTGCGACCTCGCCGGCCCAACCCGTTGCCGAAAGTGAACAGGCACGTTGCGGGCCGCAAGGGCCCGCGCTACATAGCCAGCACATGTCCAAGCAGCGACAGCATCCCAAACCGGTGTAGCGCGGGGGCTTGTCCCCCGCCGTGGTCAGCTGGACGCCTGGCGGGAATGAACAGGCACGCGTGGGCCGCAAGGGCCCGCGCTACATAGCCAGCACTCGTCCAAGCAGCGACAGCATCCCAAACCGTGTAGCGCGGGCCCTTGTCCCCCGCCGTGGTTAGCCGGACGCCTGGCGGGAATGCACAGGCACGTTGCGGGCCGCAAGGGCCCGCGCTACATAGCCAGCACTCGTCCAAGCAGCGACAGCATCCCAAACCGTGTAGCGCGGGGGCTTGTCCCCCGCCGTGGTTAGCCGGACGCCTGGCGGCAAATGCATAGGCACGTTGCGGGCCGTAAGGGCCCGCGCGACATAGCCAGCACGTGTCCAAGCAGCGACAGCATCCCAAACCGTGTAGCGCGGGGGCTTGTCCCCCGCCGTGGTCGGCCGAACCCGTTGCGGTAAGTGCACAGGCACGTGCGGGCCGCAAGGGCCCGCGCCGACGCCCGGTGCCTCCCTGGAGGGTGCGGCCTTGCGCCTTACGGCGCGGCTGTCTGCAGGCCGAAATCCGTGTTGTACAGCTCCTCCAGCCGCGCTTCGATGTCGGGGGGCAGCGGCGGAGCGCTGGTCGCGGCGAGCGCCTGGTCCAGGTGCGTCTGCTCGGAGATGCCAACGAGCACCGTCGACAGCTTGTCGTTCCTCAGCGCGAACTGGATGGCCAGTGTCACCGGGCTGGCGCCGAGCTCCTCGGCCAGCCCGGCAATGGCCCTGGCTCGGGCCGAGTCCTGCTCGAACTGCTGGCCAGTCCTGCCGCGTCCGTCGGACGCCGGCTGCGTCTTGTCGTCGATGGCCAGCGCGCCGGCCGCCAGGACGCGCAGCGCCACCACACCCACGCCTCGATCCGCGGCGTAGTCGATCACCTGGCCGTAGTCGGGTCCCGGCGTGGCCGGGTGCTTCGGCTGCCCGGCTGAGGGATTCAGCAGGTTGTAGTACGCCAGCACCGAATGGAAGCTCGCGCTGTCAATGGCGCGCTTGACGGCCGGCATCTCGCCGCCGAAGGCGCAGATACCGAAGTACCGCGTCTTGCCCTGCCGCTGCAGCGTCCGGAAAGCCTCCAGCACGCCTCTAGGGCCCAACAGGTCGTCGATGGACAGCAGCGGACCAACGGCTACGCCGCTCTCGGCCGAGCGGTGCTCGGCCAGCCGGTTGTGCAGGTGCAGGATGTCCACGCCGTCCATCTGCAGCCGGCCCAGGCTGGCATCAACCGACCGGATGACCGCCCCGTAAACGTCGTCGAGGTCGGCTGGTCCCAGCGCCACCTTGGTGCCGACCACCGGGTGGGCGCCAAGCTGCCGCAGATCTTGCCCCAGGTGCGTTTCCGACTGCCCGTCGCCATAAACCGGCGCGGTGTCGAAATAGGTGATCCCCGCCTCCAGCGCGTTGCCGATGACCTTGAGCCGCTCCTTCTCCGCCCCCTTGACCATGAGCGCGGCGGTCGTGCCGCAGCCAAAGCCGACGTCGGACAGGCGCAGGTCAGTGGCGCCGAGCGAGCGGTAGTTCATTCCGGGGCGACGGGCGAGGCCGGCTGAGCCGCCGCGGCCTTGTTGCGCCCGAGCTCGGCCGTCTGGCGGTACAGATCCAGGATCAGATCCTTATCCGGGCAGTAGCCGTCGACGTCGTCTTCCATGTAGGTACGTCCCGCGCCGCCCTTCTGGTGGTAGTTGTAGCGGTAGTACTGCGAGCCGTCCCGACCCTCCCGCCACGTCACCGGCGAATGATCGATGCGCGAGCCGTCGCCGGTGTCGGGGAACACGTTGATGGGCGTGCCCCCCTGTTCCACGACCTTGATCTGCTCGTCGAGCATCTTGCGGTAGCCGATGATGCAGTTGTCGCTGACCCCCAGGTGCTCCTCGGTACGGTCGGTGATGTCGCCCTGGGAGTACCACGCTACCATGTCCTGCCCGAGGACGTAATTGTGGATGTAGTTGCCGTTCTCGTCCTTCAGTGGCACCTCCACGTAGGGGATGACCTCCTGCTTGGGCACCTCGATCTCCGGCGGGAACAGATAGGCGTGGTAGGAGATGTGCCAGGTGGTCGTGTCGTCCAGCGGCACGCCAATCTGGTAGACGCGGCGGATGCCTGCCCCGCGATCCGGGTTGCGAAGATAGGGGAACACGACCGGGCTCACGCCCACCTGCCAGTTCACGTCGTCTTCGGTCTCGTCGGAGGTCATGACGCCCTTGGTCATGCCGTACTGGTTGTAAATGGTGCGGTACTTGGTGTAGGCGCCGCGCTTCATCAGCTCCTGGTGCTGGCTGAGGGCCGCGTTGGAGCGGTGCCGCGTATCGTCGGAGAGCTTGCCCTCGCGCTCCAGCACGTACTGGAAGTAGCGGCCGTGGAGGTATACGCCGTGGCCCGGGTCGCCGCCGTTCTCTACCACCTGCAGCCAGTTGCAGGGGATCATGTGGCCCATGATCTGGCGGATGCCGCCCTCCTGGCCGAACAGGTCCCAGCATGGCAGCAGCGGGGCCGGCTCCTTGCCTAAATAGGCCCACACCAGGCCGCCCATCTCGCGCGCCGGGTAGGCCTTGGTCTTGATTTTGTCCTTGAAGGTGCTGTCAGGCGGCTCCAGCGGCGTTTCGATGCAGCTGCCCTTGTGGTCGTACAGCCACCCGTGGTAGGGACAGCGCAGCCCCGTCTCTTCGGGGATGCCGTATTCCATGTGCACCGCCCGATGCAGGCAGCGCGGGCCAATCAGGCCGAGGACGCCTGAGCGGTCCTTGTACAGGACTAGGTCCTCGCCCAGGATCTTCACCCGCTTGACTGGGTTCTTCACCAGGTCCGCGCTGGCCGCAACCGGATGCCAGTAACGGCGCATGAGCTCGCCGCACGGAGTGCCTGGCCCAACTTTGGTGAGCCGTTCGTTTTGTTCTTTCGAGAGCATGCTGACCTCTTGCTAAACGTTGTCCGTCGACGGGCTCTAGTGTATCTGCGCTTCTGGTATCATCCGCCGGCAATCGTCCCAAGGGAGGAAACCATGGCTACGCGCCCGTCGTCGACCCCCGATATTGTGCTCAACCGCCGCTCGTTCCTGCGTGCTGTCATAGCCGGCGCCGCCGTCAGCGGCGCGGCTGGGCTGCTGGCCGCTTGCGGCGGACAAGCCGCCGCTCCGTCCGCTGCCGCGCCGTCCTCAGCCGCCTCGCGACCAGCTGCCGCGCCTTCGTCGGCCGCCCCGTCGGCCGGTTCATCCGCTGTTGCCGGCTCGGCTGCCGCCTCACCTGCCCGAAGCGCCTCGGCTGCGGCTTCGGCCGCGCCCGCCAATCTGCTCAAGGTCAAAGTAGGCGTGCCCGGGGTGGGCATCTCCTTCCTTCCGGTCGACCTTGGCATCGCCGCCGGCATCTTTCGGGACGAGGGGCTCGACCTGGAGATGGCCAGCATGCAGCCGCCCCTGGCCCTGGCGGCGGTTGGCGCCGACCAACTGGACTACGTCCTGACGGTAGGCGAGGGCATTCGCGCGGCGCTCAAGGGCGTTGCACCCATCAAGCTGGTGGGCGGCGTCACCAACAGCGTGGACTGGTTCCTGTACGGCAGCGGCAACGTCCGAACGATGCAGGATCTGAAGGGGAAATCCATTGGCGTCGGCGCCGCCAAGGGCGAGCAGGAGCTGGCCGTGCGGGCTGCCCTCTCCTCGGCCGGTCTCGACGTCAATCGCGACAACATCGGCTTCCGCACCGGGCTGCAAACGCCCGATCGCATCTCGCAGATGCAGCAGAACCGGCTGGATGCGGCCATGATCGCTCCGCCGGCCCAGTTCAAGGTGGACGACCTCGGCTTCCACCGGCTGAGCGACATTGGCCAGCTGGTAAAGCTGCCCATCGTTGCCTGGGCCACCTCGGATAAGAAGATCAAGACCCAGCCGGACGACGTGAAGCGGGTGCTTCGGGCCACCCTCAAGTCAGTGGACTACGTATTCACGCACCGCGATGCGGCCGTCGCCCATATCCAGAAGCAGTACGACCTGACCGCCGACCAGGCCAAAGCCAGCCTCGATCAGGACGCGGTGCTCTTTTCGCGCAACGGCGATCTGCCCGAGGATGGCATCGCCAACTGGCTCAAGGTGTTCGTGGATACCGAGGAAATCAGCGGGCCCGCGCCCGCCCCATCCAGCTTCGAAGACCTCACCCTGCTGGCCCAGGTCCAAAAGGAGCTCAACATCAAGTAGCACGTGCAGACGAACGCCAAGCAACCAATGGCGGGCGCCAGGCCCCGCCGCCACACCGCCGCTAGTCCCTGGCCGCCCCTAAACCCTAGATCAGTCCCTCTTCGAACGGCACGTCCCCGCTGATGAGCTCAGGGCTGCCCTGTCTCACCAGCACCATCTCCTCCAGCTTGACCGCCAGCGGGCTGCCCTCCTCGCCGAAGTAGCACTCAATGGCGAGCACCTGGTTCTCCCGCAGCGCGTCCTGCAGCGGCGGCTTGTCGCCGTCCACCGTCGGGTAGCCAGAGGGAGTCATGCCGATGCAGTGCGCGATGCTGTAGTTGATCATCTGCGGCGCGTACTTGTCCGGGACCTTGGGGACCCTGGCCATCGCTTCGGCGTAGCTTCGCCCGGCCTGGAAGGCTTCACGCGAGCCCACCACGTAGTCGTACGCCTGCCGGTAAAGGTCGCGCTGGACGGTCGTGGGCTCACCGGCCACGAAGAACGTCCTGGAGGCGTCGCCTCGCAGGCCACAGGCTCCCCGGCCATGCAGGTCGATGCCCACGAACTCGCCCTCCGCCAGAGGTCGCTTCGTTGGCCAGCGCCGCCACGGATTCATGTTCTCTCCGGCGCACACGTTGAGCTGCGAGATCTCCTCTCCCCCGCACTCGTACCAGGCGGAGGTGACGACCTGTGCCAGCTCGTTCTCCGTGATTCCAGGCCGGATGGCTGCCCGAAAGGCTCGCACTGTTCCCGCGTACACCTGCCCGATTTGGTGGTAGATCACGACCTCGTCTTGAGTTTTCACGGACCGGGCCATCTCCAGCACGGGCAGTGCGTCGTCGATCTTGATCCCCGCCTGGGTGAGGGCGATGAAACCGGCCGCGTCGAGGGTGTCGATGCCCAATCGCTCGCCGGCTACGCCGTGCTCGGCCAGCAGCGCGGCCATTCCCTGGCCGAAGCCCTTCAGCTTGGAGTCGGTCTGGGACTCCCAGGTAAGGTAGGAGTTGTAGAACGGCGGTCGGATGTTGGCGTGCTTCAATCGCACGTAGCCCATGTCGCGCGGGCGTACGAACGCCAGGGGTTCCCCCGAGGGTGGCACGAACACGGAGCCGCCGGGGACCTTCGTCCCGACGATGTAGTTCACGTTGACGCTATCGTCCAGATACAGCCCGCCCACGCCCCGCTCCCTCATCTGCTGCTGCACGCGGGCAACACGCTCCGCTTTGAGTCGCGCTTGGTCGAACGTTGAGGCGGCGGCTGCTGTCATGCCAATCTCCTGCTAGGAAGTGATCGCTCAGGGGAGCGACGGGCTGATCCCAATTGTGCTCCTCCTGCTGGGCCAGGAGTATAGTGTGCGCGTGTATCAAGGTCGATCTCGCCGCTTCTAGATGCTGAAGGACGGGTCCTCATGACGGTGCATGGTCGGTTGTCATAATCTGACGTGACAATGGGGGTAAATGGCTGAGCGATCGAGCGGAGTGATTCCCAATCCGGCCGGGGCGGCGGTGGACGGTCGGATCGCCGAGGACGTGGCCTTTCGCGAGCTGCTGGAGTCGGCGCCGGATTCGATCCTGATCGTCGATTCCGAGGGCCGGATCGTGCTGGTGAACCGGCAGGTCGAAGCTGTGTTTGGCTACAACCGCGAGGATCTGCTGGGCCAGCCGGTGGAGATTCTCCTGCCCGATCGCTTCCATCGGACCCACGTGGGACACCGGACGGCCTACCAGCAGGCGCCAAGGACTCGTCCCATGGGGGCGGGTCTCGAGCTATTTGCCCTGCGCCATGATGGTTCCGAGGTTCCGGTGGAGATCAGCTTGAGCCCCATCTCGCTCGATGGCCGCCAGTTCGTGATCAGCATCGTTCGGGACGTGACCGAGCAGAAGCGCATCGAGGAAGCGCAGCGCCACCAGCTGCAGCAGATTCTGGCGATCCAGCGTCAGAAGGATGAGCTGCTGGCATCGATCACGCACATCCTGAACGGCGTGAGCGACGCGATTTTTGCCGTGGACGAATCGGGCGTGATCATGCGCACCAACGCGGCGGCCTCCATGCTCATGGGCGTTCCGGAAGATCGCATAGTTGGCCGCCGCGCGCCGGAGCTCTTTCGTTGGGAAGATGAGGCCGGGCGGCTGCTGGAGGAGGATGAGTACGCTTTTCGCCGTACCATCGCCAGCGCCAGCAGCGTCTCCGTCAACAACGTCTACTTCCGGCGGTCAGATGGGAAGCGCATACCCGTAGCGATCAGCTCGGCGCTGGTGGCCGACGACGATCGTGGGGTGCGCATGGTGGTGCAGGTTGTTCGCGACATCAGCCATGAGCGCGAGGTTGAAGACCTCAAGAACCAGATCATCTCGCTCGTGTCCCATGAGCTGCGGACGCCCATCGGGCATATCAAGGGCTTCTCCAGCAGCCTGCTGGACCCCGAGGTCACCTGGGATCGGGAAACGGAGCGCGACTTCATCGCGGAGATCGACCGCGAAGCAGATCGGTTGGCCGCGCTGGTGCGCGATCTTCTGGACATGTCCAAGATCGAGTCGGGCACCGCGGTCATCGAGAAGGTCGAATCCAGCCCCGCGGAGATCACGCTGCAGGCGCTCAAGGACGTCGAGCGCTCGAGCAACCAGCATGAGCTGGTCAACCTGGTCAGCGATGAGCTGCCAAACGTGCTGGCGGATCCGGCCCAGGTCGAGCGGGTCATCGGCAACCTGGTCGAGAACGCGGCCAAGTACACGCCCGAGGGCACTGAGATTCGGGTCGAGGCGCAGCGCAAGGGGAGCATGCTGGAGTGGTCGGTGAGCGATCGCGGACCCGGGGTCCCAGCCGAATTCCGACAGCGCATCTTCGAGAAGTTCGTGCGCGTGCGGTCGGGCAATTCACGGACGCCCGGAACGGGGCTCGGATTGCCGATCTGTCGCGGCATCGTCGAAGCGCACGGAGGCGAGCTGTGGCTGGAGTCGCCTCAGACCGGCGGTTCGCGATTCGTCTTTACGATTCCGCTGGCGACGTAGGCTTGCTGGGATCTCCCAGCAGGGATGTTGCCGGGATCTGAGTTCGGCCGAGCCCCTTCACGCCGACCCAATCGGGATTGCGGCCGTGCTCGAACAGCCAGCGGTAGAAGCGAAGGCGAGCCACGTCGAAGCCCATAAGCGCCAGCTGGGTCTCGCTGATCTCCGAAGTCAGGTCCTTGTGCTGCAGCGCCGGCATTTGTGCTCTCCTTTGCTCCGCTTGGCTTGCCTGAGCAGATGGGCGGAAGTCTGTTTCTGTCACCACTGTAGGTGGCCGGGCCGATCCACCTCATAAACAGGCGATGAACGCCAGCGATCAGGAAACGTGCCGCGTTGCTTCCGAGGGCGTCTTCCTGGTCGTGCGAGCGCGGGTTGGATTTACGAGCCCTTTACAGGGCTTTGCTTTGTCCTTGCTCCGGCCATCCCTAGCTTGGGCTTGTGAAACCGGAGCACGGCGGATATGTCAGCTGCGTCTTTACTCTGCGTGGGGACTGAAGGCGGTTAGGTTGAGGGCCTCCCAGCCGGCTTCAGACCAGGAGCTTCGCGTGGCCATCCTGCGTTCGGTGCGCGACCTGATTTCACCCCCTGCCGTCGCCCCCGACCTTCGAGTTGACGTAACCAGGGGCGAAGTCATCCTCCATGGCAACTTCCCAACCGCCCGGCTGCGCCGCAGTTTGATGCGGCGCGTTCGGCGCCTGGCCGGCTCGCGGCCGGTGCATACCGACCTGGCCGATGACGAAGATCTGCAGCGCCAGGTCATGGGTATCCTGGGCGACGGCCTCACGCCTGACCGTCCGCGACCGCGTGCCTGTGTGGTCCTGGGAAACGTCTTTCTCGATTGGCCGGCGGGACAGTCCGATGAGCTGGAGAGGCTGGCCGGTGCACTGCGGTCGATTCCAGGAATCCGAGACGTCACCGTCATGGAGTGGGCACGCCACTAACCGGGACGGCGGCCAGTCTCAGATCGCAGCGGGCTCCTGTCCTCTGGGAGCAGGCTGCCGGACGAAGGCTTGTACGCGGTGCCCGGCCAGGCATGCCGTGCATACGGGCTGGCCGTCCCAACGGCTGCGGACCACCGCGGATGGGGGAACGTGCTGGCAGGTGGACCCGACGTACGTCACCTCCTGGCAGCGTGCGCAGCGAAGCTCTTCGACGGGATCACCAAGCTCGCACTGAGGCCCTTCGATCACTCGCACAGTCCACCTCGCCGGGCTGCTGTTTGCGTACGTAACTGCCACACCATTCTCCATCTTGGTCAGCTGGCATAAACAGCTCGTGAACGAGCTGTCAATGTTTGGCTAAAAGTTCTCGTTGGCCGCACTGTGCGACCGGGTTACCTCGTCCGGACCGCATGGCTGATCGCGGGCGCAGCCTCATACAGCCGATCGAGGTCGAGGCCCGTGGGGACTGGCGAGCGCTGCACGCCGACGAACTCAGGATGCCGTTCGTGGGCGACTAACCAGCGGTAGAACCGCAGGTGGGGAAGGTCGTAGCCCATGGCTACCAAGCTCAATTGACTCACCGCAGATGTCTTGGTCAAGCTTGTCGTGATCATGTCCTTCCTCCTCGCCTACCCACCATAAACATGGGCCGATGACAGGCGGCCAAACGGAAGCGAAACAGCGTATAAATTCCGCCCCGTCCAGCCCACGTTCAGCGCTTCGATGGCTCGAATTCGCGACGGCTTGGAACTCCGAAGCTCGCTGCGCCCTGCTGGTTGGCCTGGCGACGCTCCAGCTCTCGCTCCACGGCCTCCACGGCCATGCGCGCGGCGTGATCGGCCTCCTGTGCCGCCTGGCGGCTCACCAGCGTTGGCCCGTCGGGGCCCAGGTGAACTCGCAGGTTGGCCCTGTACAGCCGCTGCTGAGGCTGATGCGTGAGCACGAGGTGGGCTACCGGCTCAGAGCGGTGGGCCAAACGTCGCTCCAGGGATGAGAGCTGGTGCCTGATATGCCGCTCCTGAACGTCGTCCAAACGGAAGCCTTGTGCCGTGATGAGGACCTTCAAGCTCACCTGTCTGCTCCTCGATCGGTAACTTTGCGGAGGTTGTCTCCCCCAAGCCCATGATCGGCGCGGGGCCGGCAATACCGTGTCAAGGCCACCTCAACGTCGGGGCAACAGCTCCGCACCATCCATCTAGAAGCCGCCTACCGAGACTGAGGCTATTCGTCCTCTTCAGGCGCGACGTACGCGGGAATGATCTGCTCGAGCTGGTCCGCTTCCGGCGTGACCGGGGTCAGGTGCCGCTCCAGCTCGATCTCGGCCGAGCTGGCTTTGGGAATGGCGGGCAGCAGCTGCTCCAGACGGTCGGCTTCGGGTGCGGCCACGTTGGCAGTGGCAACGAGATCCGGCGCCACTAGCTCCGGAATAGCTGAAGATTGCTGCTCCAGCCGGTCCGCCTCGGGCGCCAGCATCGCGATTTCCGGTGGAAGCCAACCCGTCTGGTCGGCGATGTGCCCATCCTCGATGGAGGTCAAGCGCCGAATGGCGCCGCAGCGCTGCAAGATGTTCTCGACTTCCGAATAGCGGCCTCCGGCCGAGACGATCAACGCGGCCGGCGTTTTGGGCACAATGGATACCTGATCGCGCGTAAATCCGGCGCGGTGCAGCTCAGCCGCGGCCCCCAAGGCCTCTGCTTCCTCGCGGAACAGACCGGTCACGCTTGAATGAATGGCCATGACACTCTCCTTGCGATTGGCTGTCGAGCGCGGAGCTCCCTAGAGGTGAGCTCGAGTGGGAGTCTTCGATGGAGCGCGGCGACGGCCGGGCTTGGCGCTGCCCTAGACCGCGGCCGCGGGTTGTGTGGCGCTGCCAATCTTGCGCTCGACCGCTTCTACCAACGCTTGGCGGGTGATGTCGAGCGGCAGCAGTTCCAGGAGTCCTTTTGTCGCCATGTCGGCCACGTCGGCCGGGATGGCGCTTGGTCCCCAGATGAGCACAGGCAGATTGGGATGGCGTCCGGTCTCGAGCTCGAACTGGTCCTGACCTGTATAGGCCGTCGCCAGCCACGGGTCATAGATGACCAGATCGGCCTGGTGCCAGAGCGGGCAGTCGTCATACGCGTGTGACCAGCAGTCATACCGGATCTCGCTTGGCCCACCGCATACACGCACCCTGTACCCGGCATCTCGCAACCATTGAGCCATGATGTCCAGGTAGTCCCCAGGACGCTGCGCGATGACGACCGTCTTCGTGGCCTGCATGACTTTCTCCTTCGCTCCTTGCTCTCCGACAGTACGCCGCGGTTGCTTTCAGCGGCGTGAACGCGGTGTGAACAGAGCGCAACAAGCGCCGGGGGATGGAGCGGAGCCCAGGGTGCCTAGCCTCGGGCCCCTACCCCCGCGGCGCGGGGCCATAGCTCGGCCAGCGCTTTGGGCAGCGCCGCTCGCACGTCGTCGACCTCACCACGGGACACGTGGGCGGCAATGGTCGCGAATACGGCTTCGGCTACCCGTTCGGGGTTGACGTCCGGATCGTGCCCGAACGCCTCATGGATGGCGTCCATCAGGTCGGCCTTACTCAGCTTGTCGGGCTTCGGCTGGGGATCCCAGCCCTCGAAGTAGATCCCGCGTATCAGCAGCGGAAGCTGGCTGCTGAACTGCGCCGATTCGTCCAGGGGCAGTCTGTCACGCAGGGCATGGAGGGTCGCCCGCAAGGCAGTGTAGGCTCGATGTCGGTTTCGCCAACCCAACTCGGTGTCAATCCGGCGCAGCCATTCGTCGGTCGTCTGAATTGTGCTCTGGAAGATGGCCTGGGTGGTGTCCTGCATGTCGAGCCTCCTGCGTGCTATTGGTCGGGCCTGCTAGGCCTTGATCGGGATCTTCTTCTCAGCCGCCCCCGATACAGGCGCGGTGATGGTCAGCATGCCGTCCTTGAGCTCCGCCGTCGCCTTCGCGGCATCAACCGTCGCCGGCAGCTCAACCTGCCGGGTGAAGGAGCTGTGCTGCTGCTCCTTGTAGAAGTACTCCTTGTCCTTCTCCTCAGTCTCATGCTGGTATTCGCGGTGCAGCATCAAGACGTTGCCGTCGATAGACGCTTCGATCTCTTCCGGCTTGGCTTCCGGCATGGCGGCTTTGACGACGATCGATCCGTCTTGCCGGTACACGTCGATGGCGGGCTCTTCCAGCGTCCAGAAGCTGGGCCAGCTCGTTCGCCGTGGCCAATCCAGCAATCGGTTGAATACGTCTTCCACGGTGGCCGGCTCACCACTGCTATGTCGAACCACGGGTAATCTCATGGACCTTGACCTCCTTCAACGAGCTACGTGGCTGCGTCCACTCCTACCCTGTGGCGTCCACCGGAAAAGTCACATAAACGGCGCGTGCATCTGTCACAAAGGGCTCGCATTTAGCCTGCCGCGCGAACGCGGATGCGTGCGTCGACGACCGTCAGTCCGCCCTCCTCGGGATGCACGATGACGGGGTTCAGGTCCATCTCTTCGATTTCCGGCAGCTCCTCGGTCATCCGCGACACGCGCAGCAGCAGCTCGCGCAGGGCGGACTGATCGCCGGCCGGCTGGCCGCGATAGCCTGCCAGCAGCTTGGCCACCTTCACGCTGCTGACCAGCTCCGCCGCGTCCACGTCCGTCAACGGCGGCAGCCGGAAGGCGACGTCGCCCAGCAGCTCGGCGGTGATCCCGCCCGAGCCGAAGGCAAGCAGTGGACCGAACGTGGGGTCGCTCACCACGCCGACCAAACACTCGGTCCCGCCCGCCGCCATCTGCTGCACCAGCACGCCCTCCATGCCGGCTGCAAGTCCGCGTGCCTCCAGCGCCGCCGCGATCGCTCGGTAGCCCTGGCGAGCCTTTCCGGCTGAAGTCACTCCTAGCCTGACTCCGCCTACCTCGGACTTGTGGAGAATCGTGCGCGAGACGAGCTTCAGGACCGAGGGTGCACCGATGGCCTTCCAGGCGCGGGCTGCCTCCTCGGCCGAGTGGGCCACCCTGGCTGGCGGCATGGGGATGCCGAAGGCTGCCAGCAGGGCCGCCACCTCTTCTGGTCCAAGCCAGCCGGAGCCGCCTGTGCCGAGGGCGGCGCCCAGGATCTCGCGCCCGCGGGCTGCCGACATATCGTCAAAGACCAGCAGCTTGCCGGCTGGCCGCCGCAGCCAGGCGGCGCGCTCCGCGGCGTGAGCCAGGGCCCGTGCGGCGCTTTCGGGAAAGCTGTACATCGGCACTCCCGCGGACTTGAGCGCCGCTGAGTCCTGTTCGCCGCCGAAGCAGGCGAGAACAGGCTTATTCGGGAGGTCGCGCGCGGCGGCGGCGATGTGCCGGCCGAAGTCCTCGGCGTCGTGCAGCGGCAGCGGGACCAGCAGCGCAATGACGGCGTCCGTTTCGGGATCTTCCAGCAGGGCCCTGACGGCCAGCCCGTAGGTCTCGGGAGTGCACGTAGCGATGAGATCCAGTGGGTTCCCCGCCTGCGCTCCTGCCGGCATCCGCTCGCGCACGTCCGCCAGGGTGCGCTCGCTCAGCTCGGGAACCGCCAGCCCATGAGCTTCGCAGGCGTCGGCGCACAGGATGCCGAGGCCTCCCGCGTTGGTGACGATCCCGGCCCGCGGTCCCTTGGGCAGTGGTTGGTTAGCCAACAGGCCGGCCGCTTCGAACACCTCTTCCAGGGTGTCGCAGCGGATGACCCCAGCCTGGCGGAACAGCGCGTCGACCGCCTGGTTCGACCCGGCCATCGCCGCTGTGTGTGACGCCGCGGCCTTTCGTCCGGCCTCGCCCCGGCCGCTCTTGACCGCGATGATCGGCTTTTGGCCGTTGACCCGCCGGGCGACCCGCGCAAACCGCCGCGGGTTGCCGAATGACTCCAGGTACAGCACGATTGCGCGAGTATCGGGGTCGTCCTCCCACCGTTCCAGGAGATCGTTCGACGACAGATCGGCCTTGTTGCCCATGGACACGAACGACGAGATGCCGATGCCGATCTGCGCGGCGTGCTTCAGGATGGCCAGTCCCAGCGCTCCGGACTGGGAAGCGATCGCCACCACGCCCGGGGGCGGCGCGATGCCACCGAAGGTTGCGTTGAGCCACCCGTCTTGCTGCCGTACCAGGATCCCCAGACAGTTGGGGCCCACCAGCCGGGCATCGCGCGATCGGCACAACCGCAGCAGCTCTTCCTGCCGCTGCTTGCCCTCCGCGCCTGCCTCGGCAAACCCGCCGGAGATCACCACGAGCGCCTTTGCGCCGGCGTCGAGGCACTCCCGTGCAGCGTCCGGCACGGCCGGGGCCGGCAGAGCAATGACGCACAGGTCCACCTGGTCGGGAATAGCGGAGACGCGAGAGTAGGATCGGACGGACGCCACGGAGCCCGCCGCGGGGTTGACGGGGTATGCCGGGCCGGCGAACTCTCCCGCAAGCAGGCTTCGGAAGAGCTCATGTCCCACGGTGCCCCTCCTGCGCGACGCGCCCACAACGGCGATGCTGCGCGGCCGGAAGAGGGCCTCGAGCGACCGGGCCGCCGCGGTATGCATGCGCTGGTCGGCTCGCAGCTGCGCAGCAGGGCTGGGATCGAGCGTGACGCGGTACTCCAGCTCACCCTGCTCGAGCTGCCTCGAGAAGGCGAACCCGAGGTTGTTCAGGACTTCGATCATGCTGGCGTTGGCTGGCAGGACGAGGGCCAGGAAGCTGTGGATACCCTCCCGGCGCGCGTCGCTGGCCAGACGCTCGAACAGCGCCGTGCCTATGCCCCGACCCTGCTGCGTATCTTCCACCGCCAGGGCAATCTCAGCCCGTCCGGGGTCACGCAGCGGGCTGTAGGAGCCCAGGGCCACCATGCGCTCCCGCGCTTCCACCACCAGGGCGTGGCCTCCAACGGCGTAGTCCATGAGCCGGTCCGTCAGGCTCACGGCCGAGTGGAAGCGCATGGCGCGGCTGTCCGGTGAAAGGCTCTCCAATAGGGCCCGCGCTGTTGGCCTGTCGCTGGCCTGATATGGGCGAATCAGCGCTCGTCCACCGTCGCGCAGGAGGACCACGCTGGTTTCCGCTGTGCTGCTCGGCTGGGGCCATGGCCTTGTGTTCACGGCTGCCGTGTGAAGTTGCGTGGCCACCTGTTGCAGGCTACGTCGAGCCCGCTAAATGCAGCCTAAAAGGCCTCCAACACCCGCATAAACGGCTCCCGCCCGTCTCGGTTGCCAAACTTCGCAAATTTCTACTGCGTGTTTATGGATTTTTTACGGCGGCCGGGGCACGGTTACACATCGGTATCGACGACTTGCATTACGCCGCGCTGAAGGAAGAGCTTCGCCGGACCTTCAGTGACCGCTTCGTTTCGGCGGAGGGAAACGGGCTCGTTGGGACGGTGTCTCCCAACAGTGTTGAAGAGCTCCGAGATCTCGTCGATGTCGCTGCGCGGCACGCGGTGCCGCTGCTGGCGCGTGGAGCGGGGACCAGTCCCCACGTGCCGCTCGCCGTCGCTGGCTTGCAGGTTTCGTTGCGCGGGCTGCAGCGCCTGCTGGCGCTCGATCCCGCGGCAGGGGTAGCCGCTATCGAGCCAGGGATGACCTGGGGCGCGCTCATCCGCGAGCTCCAGCCCCAGGGCTGGATGCCTCGCGTCTACCCCAGCAGCCGGGCTGTCTCGACGGTCGGTGGTTTTGTGGCGCAGGGTGGTGTTGGCGTCGGCAGCTTCGAGTTTGGCTCCATTCGGCAATCGGTCGCCCGCGTTCGGCTGCTCACGCCGCAGGGTGAGCTGCTCGAGGTGGCTGGTGATGACCTTGGCTCGGTGGTAGGTGGCGAGGGCCGCACGGGCCTGATCGTCGAGGTGGATCTGCTCCTGCAGGCCTGGGCGCCGATGGAGCCACTCATCGCCGCCTTCAACTCCGTCGAGGACGTTGAGCGCTGCCTTGCCGACCTGTGGCGGCAGCCGCTGCCCGTATGGTCCATCGGTCTGATGGATCAGGCGGCCGTGTCCCTCCAGGTGAGCCAGGGCGCTCCGGTGGAGGCGCTGCCCAAGGGCCGCTGCGCTGCTCTGTTCAGCTTTCGCTGCCAGGACCGCAAGTCGGTTCTGCCGCAGCTGCGCGGCAGCATTTTGGGCGCGGGCGGAAGGGTGAGCGCCATCCGAGGTACGCACGATCAGTGGATCGACCGGTTCATGGGGCTGCAGGCCCTGGCCACGACGCCGGTTCCGCTGCAGTTCAGCCTTGGCCTGGGCAAGTTGAGGCCGATGCTGCGGGCGCTTCGGCCAGAGCTTCGCCGGCGCTTAGGGTTTGAGGCTGTGGTAGCCAATACCGCGCTTCCGATGGCGGTTCGCTTCTTTCTGCTCGAACCGCCGCGTGACCTTGCCGAGAACGTGGACGTCGCCCACGAGCTTTTGTCAATTGCTCGCTCTTTGGGCGGTCAATCGCTGCCAAGTCAGGTGCTCTCCGCCGGCTCTGACTATCGGACGCCTCGCCGCGAGGCATCCACCGAATAGCGCCCGGCCTCGGACCGTCGACGGCCGTCAGTGAGTGAGGGCCAGGGGGCCGCTCTTGTTGATGCTGCTCCAGGTACCGTTGACCACTGCCCGCACGCCGCGGATAGCCAGCAGCTCATCTCGCAGCGACTGCTCCACCGCCGGGCAGCGAACCGACCAGTCGATGTAGACCGTTCCCAGGATTGCGTGGCAGCCCTGAATCGAGGCTGCGATGTCCTCGTGTGCCCCAATCACATCGCGCACGCGCGCCAGCAGCGTGTCGTCGTCCACCAGCTCGTCGATGACTGTGCTCACGCCGGAAATCGCCTGGATCTGCCCGTCGAGGCGCAGGGCGATCTCGGCTGTGGCGACGTTGCCCCGCAGCTTCACGCAGCCGTGATCAACACTGACCATGACGCTCGGCGCGGGCGACGTCTCCACCACGTGCGCCACGACTGATTTGGCGCCTTGCAGCAGCAACTCGTCGGTTAAGGCCATCGCGTCTTCCTTCACGCCCTGGCCGCCATCCGGCTTTGGGCCTCGAGGCTCGGCAGACTGCTTCGCGCCGCGACCAGCACGGGCACGTTTGCCCGGCGAATGATCCTTTCGGCAACGCTGCCCAGGAGCACTCGGTCCAGTCCGGTTCGTCCGTGGCTCGACACCGCTATCAGGTCGAACTCGCCGTGCTCGGCGTAGTCCAGGATCTCGTTCGCGGGATCGCCGGCTGAGAACGCCCTCTCGCACGTTTGGCCCTGGCCGCCCAGATGGGTGCACAGGCTGTCGAGATAATCGCCCGCGCCAATCACGGGCGTCGCGTACCACTCGGGCGTCCTCTCCTCGGGCGCCGGCGCTTCCCCGGGCATGACCTCAAACAGCGTCAGGCTCGTGGGGACGGTGTAGGTCAGCATGAGCGCCCCGGCAAGGGCTTTCTCGGACAGTTCGGATCCGTCGAGCGCTACGAGCACCCGCAGCTGCTCCTCATGCCGGAAGCGCGCCTGTCGTGGGACGATCAGCACCGGCACGGGCGCGTGGTGGATCACCTCCATGGCAACACTCCCCAGCAGCCAGCGCTCCGCGAGCGAGCGGCTGTGCGTGCCCATGGCGATGAGGTCCGCGCGGAACCGCCGAGTGTACTCCAGAATGGCGCCTGCGGGAGCGCCGGGGATAGCTACCCCGTTGGCGCGAATGCCACTTTCGCGAAGTCGCTGCGCTTCGTGGGAAAGCTGTGTCTTGCGCTCGGCGAGGTCGTTCATCAGCGCCTCGGTCTCGGCCTGCGCCACGCCGGGCAGCGGCCTCGGAGTGAGGAGCGGCAGGGGCGGACGAACCGCCTCCAGCAGGTCGATCTCGCCGTCGCAGCGCCATGCCAGCCAGGCGGCCGCTGACAGCGCCTCGCGTGCCAGCGGTGACCGATCGAACGCTACGACTATATGCCGGTACATCTCTTCCTCAACCTCAGTGTCGGCCTCACCCCAACAACGCAGCAAGTACGCCGCCAAAACATTTCCGAAACGCCGGGGGGTGTTCGACGGAGGACTTCGGCTACGCGCGCAGCGACAGCGGCAAGGACCGGGAACGATCCCACGACCAGCGCTGCCGCCGGCCGGACAGCTGTTTGATGCGCAGGGCGCCGATAACCAGCGTGTTCTTTGCCTGGTCGGCTACGTCCGGGTCGAAGAGATAGCGCAGCGGTCCCTTCTCCGCCCGGCGCAGCGCTGCCGCTCGCTCGACAGCCCGGTCACCGCCACTCAGCTCCTCGAAGTTGCCCCGCACGATGACGCTCATCCAGTTGAGGCCGTCATCGATCTCGTCGACTTCCAGACAGATGCCATTCGGGTGGGAGCGCAGATACTCGATCTTGTCGCCCTCGATTGAGGAGAAGTAGATCGACCCGTCGTGAAAATCGTAGGAGATGGGAACGACGTACACCTGCTGCTCCGACGGGCTGTAACAGCCCAGCCGGCCGTAGCTGTTCCGCTGCAGCAGCGCTTCGCACCCCTTGCGGCTTAGCTCGTACACGCGGCTGACCTCGCTCCTCTTGTTGGGTTGCCTTCAAGGTATCCAGGGCCGGCTAACGAACTCGTAAATGCGGGCTGAACGGCCGCTAAAGGTTGCCCCTGAGCAGCGTTCTCGAGGAAAGCGGCAGGGGTGGCCCGGAACACCCGGACCACCCCTGTTGACGTCTCTCAAACCGTCCTCGGACTCAAGACCGAGACTGGCGCTCCCGAGCTCTGCGGGAGCCTGCCAGGGAAAAGGGCGGTTGGATCGGCCTGGGTGCCCTCGCCACGGAGGGCTTCACAACTCAACCTGCCACCGCACTTCTTCCACCCTGGTGCTTGGCTTGTGGATCCACCTGCCCGTCATCAGGACTGTCCTCATGGCTGGAGGGTAGAGCGCCGATCGTAAAAGACTTAGAAAAACGGCGGTAACAAATTGTTATCCCCGGGCCTGTGCTGCCGCGCCTCCGGATTGGCCGGCTACGCCGGCCACCGCTTGTGGTTAGCCGGCCGGTGGCTTGGAGGGCGCTCGGCGCTTCCTGACGATAGACGGAAGGTCGGCCTGCCAGGACCAGCTGTCCCGCCGGCCGCTCATCTTCCCAATCGTCAGCTTGCACAGCACGAGGCTTTCGGGCGAATAGGGCGACAGTCCGATCTCGAACGTGGTCCGGAGTGGGCCTCGCCGCCCGGCAGCTGGCGGCCCTTCTGGCTGCACGCGCTCGAATTCGCCCGTCACTACGACCGTGCTCCAGGTCTGGCCGGCCTCCACCTGCTCCACTTCCAGGCACACCCCTTGAGGGTGCTCCTCCAGGTAGTCCAGCTTCTGGCCGGGCACCAGCTCCAGGTAGAGCGCGCCGGGGTGGAAGGTGAACGCGACCGGAACGACGTACACCTCATCGCGGCTGGGAGAGAAGCAGCCGATCCTCCCCAGGCCGGCCCGAGCCAGAACCTGCTCGCACTGGCGCCGTGTCAGCTCCGCCATGCTGCCCTCCCTCGATCCTTCTCCAGCTGACCATATCGTATGCGCCCGCGGCCGCGAGAGGGTTTACACGCCGTTTGTGCGCCGTTAGGGGTGGCTTCATGGTCGGCTGCCTAAGGTCAAGACAAGGGACATGAGCGTTCGGCGGGTGGGGCTTCTCGTGAGCGGTGGGGATTGCCCCGGCCTCAACGCCGTCCTGCGCGCCGTGCTCAAAGCCGGAGCGGGCGAGCTGGGGCTCGAGATCGTGGGTATCCGCGATGGCTACAAAGGACTGTTGACGCCGGTGATGGCAGGTTGCCTCGAGCCCGGCGCCATGCGCGGTTTGCTGCCGCTCGGTGGCACCATCCTCGGCACTTCGCGCACCGATCCCTACCACTGTCGGGGGGCGGATGGGGAGGCTGTGAACCGATCGGCCGAGCTGTTTGCCAACGTCGCCAGCCTGGGCCTGGATGGCGTCATCGTCGTCGGCGGCGACGGCTCGCTGCGGGTGGCCCGCGACCTGCACGCCCAGGGGCTGCCGGTGGTCGGCGTACCGAAAACGATCGACAACGACATTGGACACACCGACCTCACCTTCGGCTTCGACTCGGCGGTGACGACTGCGCAGGAGGCGCTCGACAAGCTGCATACCACTGCCGAGAGCCATCACCGCGTGATGGTCGTCGAAGTGATGGGCCGCGACGTGGGTTGGATCGCCCTGGCCGCGGGCATTTCGGGTGGGGCGGACGCGATCCTGATCCCCGAGATTCCCTTCTCCCTGTTGCCTGTGGTGCAGAAGATCGACGAGCGTGACCGCGCCGGCAAGCTGTTCAGCATCGTGGTCGTCTCCGAAGGCGCCGCGCCCCTCGGCGGGGCGGCGGAATACGTCGACAAGGGCGCGCGGCGGCTGGGGGGCATGGGGGAGACGGTGGCCGCGAGTCTAGCTCGACTCACCGGCCACGAGGTGCGCGCCATCGTGCTGGGCCATCTGCAGCGCGGCGGCAGCCCATCGTCATTCGATCGGCTGCTGGCGACGCGCTTTGGCAGCGCGGCGGCCCACCTGGTCGCTCACGGCGGCTTTGGCCGTATGGTTGCTCTTCGCCGGTCGAGCATCGTCGACGTGCCGATCGCTTCGGCTGTGGCCAGGCTGAAGCACGTTCCGCTCGACGGCCAGCTGCTGCGCACCGCGCGCGACATAGGGATCACACTCGGCGAGCCGTAGCGCGCTCGACTGCCGCCTCGGGCCTGCGCCGGCAGGGGCGGCACGCCCTCAGGCCCGAACGCGCTCGATCATCAACGGGAAGTCGGCTTCCCAGCTCCAGCGGTCCTTGCGGCCCGACAACCTGTGAACCCGCACGGCCCCGAGCGTGAACGGCAATGGCGCCGTGCCGAGCTCATACGAGATCGTCTGGGTACGGGAGCCGTTGAGCGATTCGCGCAGCGGCCCATGTCTCGCACGGTCCAGCGCGGCGGGCCGCTCGCGCACCTGCTCTTCTCCCTCGAGCTCGCTGAAGAAGCCCGTGGCGATCACGCTGTACCAGTTCCGCTCGTCGTCGATCTCGTCGACCTCAAAGCACACGCCGGCCGGATGTTCCCGCAGGATGTCCAGCTTCAAGCCTGGCGCCAGGGCGAGGTAGATGGAGCCGTCGTGGTACAGGTACGACAGGGGCAGCACGTAGCTTTCTTCCCGGCTGGGTGAATAGCAGGCCAGCCGGCCATAGCGATTGCGCTCGAGGATGCGAATGGCTTCCTCTTGGGTCAGGTCGAGCATGGCGGTTCCGTTCCCCCTTTCGCCTTCAGCATGGCGGCGCTTCGCTAAACAGCGCAGCAGGGCGCCATAAATGCCGTGTCAAATGGTGCCGGGCGCTCGCTGCCCGTAGCCTGGCTGGGCGGCATGCCGCGCGGGCTGATGGCGGCTGGCGTTCCTCCGGCCGGCAGCCGATGGCCGGCGCAGCTGCGCCGGGTGCTCGTGCGGCTGCTCCAGTCCCGTGCCAATCCAGGTGACGGCCAGGACCACGATGGCGATCGAGGCCGCCGGCGGGAGGACTCGCCAGAGCCAGGCCTGGCTGGCGAACAGCAGCGGATCGTTGAACGCCCAGCCGAGCATCGTGCCCCAGCTCTTCGACGCCGGGTCCCCGAGGCCGAGGAAGGCCAGCGTCGCTTCGCCGAACAATGCGAAACGCACCGTGGTGAGCAGCTTGGCCGGTAGGAGCGCCAGCGTCCCCGGCAGGATGTGGCGCCAGGCCACGTGCAGCCGGCCGGCGCCCATGGCCTGAGCCGCTTCAACGTACGGTTCGTGGGCCAGCTGCCGGACCTGGGCCCGGACCACTCGCGCGAAAACCGGCCACGACAGCAAGGCCAGCAGCAGGATCACGTTGCGGCGTCCCGATCCGGCGATGGACAGCACCAGCATGCATAGCGGGACTGCCGGCAGCGCCAGCAGGAGGTCGCAGACGCCCATCGCCGCGCCGTCGAGCCTGCTGCTCAACCCCGCGGCAACCCCAAACAGCCAGGCCAGGGCTGTCGAGATGATCGTGACCAGCGCTGCCGTGAGCAGTGAGGCCCGCGCCGCCCACAGCCATTCGCTCAGGACGTCCTGCCCCAGGTCGTTCGTTCCCAGCCAATGGTCCCCGGAGGGCCCCAGCAGCGCCGGCCCTGCAGAGAGCCGCGGATCGTATGGCGCCAGCCATGGCGCCAGGATGGCCATGGCGACGATGCAGGCCAGGGCTATCGCCCCAATTACGGCCAGGGAAGAGAAGCCCAGCCCCCGATTAGGCCGCACGCCGTCGCTCCAGGGCCTGACAGAGCACATCGGCAGACAGGTTCACAACCAGAATTGATAGGCTCGCCAGTAGGAATACTGCCTGCAGCACTGGATAGTCACGCGCCTGGATCGACTGGAACGCCAGCAGCCCGATGCCGGGGATGGAATACAGCCGCTCGACCACGATGGCTCCTCCCAGCGTCGCCCCACCCACGGCCTGCGCCAGACGGGTGGCGCTGTAGCTCAGCAGCGGCAGCGCGGCGTTGGGGGCGGCGTGTCTCATGGCTATCGTCGTCTCCGGCAGACCCTTCGCTCGAGCCACCCGGATGTACGGCGCGCCTCGCACCTGCGCTACCGCGCCGCGCGCCAGCAGCAGAAAGGCTGCGAGGCCGGCCAGCGTCAGGGTGAGGCCCGGCAGCGCCAGGTGCAGCAGCCGGTCGGCCAGCAGGGCAAACGCATTCACGCCGCCCGATTCTGGGAATGAGGCCTGTCCGCCCTGCAGTGGGAACCAGCGCAGCGTAACAGCGAAGACGAGCGCCAGGCCGATACCGATCAACAGCTCCGGCAGCGCAGCCACAGCGGCAGCTGCGCTCACGGCGGCCCGATCCAGCCGGCCGCCCTTCCAGGCCAGCAGGCCGCCGAGCAACGATCCGCCGACGGCGGCGATGACGACGGCCGCCAGCACCAGCGACGCGGTCCACGGCAGCCGTTCCCCGATCAGCTGCGCCACCGGCGTTCCGCGGCTGATCGAGACTCCCAGGTTCCCGTGGGCCAGGTCCGACAGATAGGCAGTGAACTGGCCGAGGATTGGCTGGTCGAGGTGGTAGTAGGCTCGGAGCTGCGCCTGCGCGGCCGCCGGCAAGGTCGCCGTGGCTGAGCTCATCCCTCCCGCCGCCGATCCATCCAGTGGATCTCCCGGCAGCGCCCGCGGCAGCGCGAAGTTCAACACCACCAGCCCGGCCAGCAGCCCCGCATAGCGAACCGCGCGAGTCACCGGCCGTCTACCTCGAGGCGCCGATCATCGCGCACTGCCGGGCAGCTGCAGGAACGTCATCTTGTTGTACGGCAGCGGCATTCCATTCATCAACCCGCCCCAGGTATCCATGGGCGTGAACCGTGTGCTGTCATACAGCCAGTAGAAGCGCCGGTAGTACAGCACGATGGTCGGCAGCTGTGCGGCGATTGTCGCTTGCATGTCGTCGACAATGGTCTTTCTCGCCGCTTGGTCCAAGGTGGTGGCTTCACTGGCGCCCAGCTGGGCGAATGCAGGGTCATGAAATACGGAGCCCTGCGCGAAGTCGTTCGTCTCCTCTCCGGAATACCAGCGCCGCAGGAAGTCCGGGTCGCCGCCTACGCCAATGTGGCTGGTCAGCGCAAGCTGGAATTTCCCCTCCCGCAGCAGCTCGCTGCGCGTCTTGGCGTCGGCGCGCCGCACCGTCAGATGAATGCCGGCAGCTTCGAGCATCGGCTGCATCAGCTCCGGCTCTCGTGCGCTCGGATCCGCCAGCAGCTCCAGGTTGATCTGCTGGCCGCCAAGCGCCTCCTGCGCCTTCGCGAGATCGAACGGCACGCTCGGCAGGTTGGTGTTGAACCAGGGCGATTCCGGCGGGATGGCCCCGGCGCCACCGGTGATGGCCGGCGCTCGAGTCATCAGCTCGGCAATGCGCTGTCGGTCGAGCGCGTAGGCGATGGCCTGGCGAACAGCCAGCTGGTTCAACGGCGGGCTGTCGGTGTTGATGGCCAGCCGAACAACTGATAGCGGCTCGGTCTCATAGCTCTTCAAGCGCGGCTGATTCGCCACCATGCTCTCCGCGGAGGCATCGGTGGCCAGCACCAGGTCGACGTCGCCTTGGCGGAATGCCTGCAGCCTGGTCTCATTGGGCACGTTCAGCTGCTGGATCTCGCTCGCGTGGACCGATCCGCGAAAGTAGTCCAGGTTGGCCACGAGGCGGTAATTGCCGGTGGCCGGCTGATACTCCGCCAGCTTGAAGGGCCCGCTGCCGGTCGTCGCGTCCGGCCCGTCGTACGTATTTGGGTCGGACACCGAGGCCCACACGTGCTCCGGGATGATCGGCAGGGATCCAGCCACGTCTTCGAGGAATGGCGCATAGGGTTGCCGCAGCTGTACGGCCACGTGCGTGCCATCCAGCGCCTGTGCCGCCGCGACCACGTTGCTGCTCATCCAGCGATAGGGGTGCTGGGCATAGTAGGCGAAGGAGAAGGCCACGTCCGCGCTCGTCAGCGGCTGCCCGTCCTGCCAGCGCACGCTCGGCGCCAGTGTGAAGGTGTACGTCCGGCCGTCGGCCGAGACGTCCCAGGATGTTGCCAGCCAGGGGATGATGCCATGGCTGTCTTTCCAGGTCAGCGTGTCGTACATCAGGCTCAGGAGCGCCGCTCCTCCTGGTCCGGCGGTCGATACTCGGAAGGGCGTCGGTACGCCAACGTCCGCCCAGGCGATCCGCAGCAGCGGCACATGAACGTGGCCCACGTGATCCGCCATGCTGCCCGAGGCGGCTTCCTCCGCGGTCCCCGTCCCGCATCCCGCGAGCAGCAGGCACGCCAGCGCCAGCCCAACCGCGCCTCTGACCCCTGACCCCTGACCCCTGAATCCTCGTTCCTTCATAACGTCTCATTCGCCAGGGCCAGGTGTTGGGCCGTGTAACGGCGTAGGCGGCTTACCTCGTCAGCGTCCAGCACCTCGCATATCCAGCCCCAGTGCAGCGACACCGGCGTGCCCTTGGCCAGCCGTCCCGCGAAGCCTCGCCCATCCAGTCGGTAACGCGCCGCCTCTACGATGCTCGTTGAAAGCGCCAGCCGGCCGTCCTCCAGGGCCAGCCGCTGCCGCTCTACCAGCGCCTCACCGCCCAGGTCCGCGACTACGGTTCCCCAGCTTATGCGGCAGGCGTCCATGGTGGCCAGGGACATGCTCCGGTCACCCGCCCGGCTGTGGACGTCGAACACATGGAAGTTGTGATGCGGCCGGGCCCCCGCTGGGGCCTTGCCGGCCACCCATTTGAGCGCCTGCGGTGGCAGATGCCCGGCAAACCGGGCGACCAGGTCGTCGTACAGCTGGCGCATCTCCACGCGCTCCAGCAATTCGTTGCCGATCCAGTAGGCTTCGACGACCCGCTCGTCGAACGGATCCGCGAGCCCGTTGGTCCGCGCGATCAACTTCAAGTAGGGCAGCGCGCCGCTGAATTTTCGGAGCATCGGCTCCAGGCCCGCATCGGTCTGGCCGGCCGCCGCGTAGTCCATCAGCGCCCGGGCATCGTCGCCCCCGCAGTAGCCCAGCTGATTGGGCATGAAGGCGTAGTGCACGAACCGCAGCAGTCCCCTATTCGCCACCAGCGTGCTCACTGCCGCCGCTCCTCGACGTCCCCAACGAGGTCTTGCTGCTGGTACAGGGCGTCGAGCTCGGCCAGGGCTGCCTGGATGGCCAGCGCTTCGTCCGCCTCCACCCGGCTCAGTGCGAGCCCCGCATGGTAGAAGACGTACTGTCCCACGGCCGCGTCCGGGATACCAAGGAGGGACACCGGTTCCGTCCGGTCTTCCAGCCACGCCGTCTCCCCTTCGATGCGCACGATCCGCGCGGGGGCTCCTCGGCACATGAACGCACTCCCTAGCTCAGCTTCTCGGTCGAGCGTAAAACCGGTGTGCTAGCTGCACCATGAACGCGCAATCAACGCTGTATAAACGCCGGCGCAGGCTCTGCCGTCGCGGGCAGGCCGGCTCCGAAAGCGACCTGCCTAAAAAGCGACCGGACGAGATGCTAGAATGTGTCTGAAAGAAACAACCGGACGCGCGTTCCGGGGAGGCCGAACATGAATACCGAAGATCGCTGCCACGTGCGCAATTGCCCAAGCGCGAGCGCCATCAGCCTGAAAGCGGTCCGCCTGTGCTCCATGCACTACCTGGCCCTCAAGTCGCTGGCCGCGGCCGGCGGACAGTCGATCTACGACGGCCATCTGAGCGATCTGCTGGCCCAGCTCAGCGCCGCCGAGCGACCTCGCCGCCGCCAGCAGGCCGTGGCGCGCTAGGCGCGTCGCATCGTCGGCTCGCCGCTCCTCCGGAGTCCTCGGATGGCGCTAGAGGGCCGCTCCGTGCTTTCCGGCGCCCTATCGATATGGCCGGCTGGCTTCGCGTCCACGACCTACGTGGCCGCCGACGGGTCCCCTCCCGCGCATTGCAGGTAGTGCTCGACGGTGGGAAAGGGATCGTAGAAGTGATGGAGCAGTCGCTTCCACTCCTCGTACGCCCTGGACTGTCTGAACCCCATGGTGTGCGCTTCCACGCTCTGCCAGCGGACGAGGAGAACGTACTTGTCGGGCTGTTCCAGACAACGTCCGAGTTCGTGAGAGACATAGCCGCCAGCCGTGCTGACGATCGCGCTTGCCTCTCGGAACGCCCTCTCGAAGTTGTCCCCTTGGTCGGGCTTGACGTTCAGGATCGCGACTTCTAGCACCACCGCTGCATGATACTCACCGGGGCCTGTTCTCGAGGCCTTCGGCGACCAGCCTTCGACCAGCCTCCGGCGTCTAGGCTACGTCCACGTACCTGAGTACCAGCTCTGGCCCTTGCGGGTGATCGTGCGATTCGCTGCCGCACGAAGGGCAGGCTTCGGAGCCCGCCTCGGATAGCTCGAACGTCTCGCCGCAGCTCCAGCAGCGGACGGTGCCCGGCTGCTGCTCGAAGGCCAGCGCCGCGCCGGCTGCCGGCGTGCCGGCGCTCAGTGCCGCGAACAGGGTCTCGACCACCTCGGGGGTGACGTGGCCGCCCGGCGTGATAGCGAAGGTGAGTTGCTCGATGCTGCCGGCTCCGGCGTCTTTCGCCGCTCGGACGGCGGAGTCGATAGCCTGCTGCACCAGGCCGACCTCATGCATGGCGCACCTCCGCTCTTCGATCGATTGCCTGCCACCGATCGAGCTGCTCGAGCGCAGCTTCGACCAGCATCGGAAGCGCCTGCTCCACCGCTTCGGACGTTGCGGTGCCCAAGCTGACCCGATCCGGCTGCAGTCCCAGCACGACCACGTCCTCGGGCTGCTCGCCCAGCATGCGCATGGCCAGCAGCAGGTCGCCCAGACCCAGGCTGTGGGCGCTGCCCTCGCCCTGCATCGCGGCGAGCGCCTCGCCGTCCACCCGCAGCAGCTCTCCCGGTGCCGCATCGAGGTCGATGGCGTCGATGACCAGCAGCCGCCGTGCGCCCGCGGCCAGGCTCAGCAGCTCCAGGCCCATAGTTCCACCGTCGATGGCCTGCGCCTCCGGGTCGAGCCGGCCACTGGCCAGCAGCCGGCGTAGGGCGTGGATGCCCAGCCCCTCGTCGGACATGAGCACGTTGCCCAGGCCCAGGACGATCGTCGGCCGTGTCACTTTGCGGGCTCTCCGTTGGGTGCGGCATCCTGCTCGATCTCAGCGGCATCCTGTTCGACGACCTTCGCCGGCACGAACTTGTGGCCGCTGAAAATGCTGCCCATCAGGCCGTTCGCCTCTTCGATCGCGACCAGCAGCGCGCTGTACACGTGATGAATGGTGAAGGCGAAGGAGATGAACATCAGGAAGTAGTGCGTTTCGCGCAGGTACTGGATGTTGATGAGCCGCGGCAGCCAGCCGAACATCGTTCGCAGCGGCTCAGTTCCCAGCACCCATTCGTACAGCGCAAAGCCGGTCAGGATCTGCACCAGGAACAGCAGGTACACCAGCAGGTACATGCCTGCCGCCAGCGGGTTGTGTCCGACCTCCTGCGGCGCCACCCAGCGCAGGAACAGGTAGTACTTCAGCATCTCGCGCAGGCCCCGGCGCTGTCGCCTGGTCACGGGTACGAAGGCCTTCCAGCGCGCGTAGACGTTGCCGACGAAGAACCAGTAGATGCGGACCACGAAGGCCATGCTGAACACGAACGCGGTCACCTCGTGGATGAAGCGCATCGTCGCCAGCGTGAAGGCGGCCTGGCCTCGCACGATGAAGAAGGGGTTGTGCAGGTAGTAGCCGGTGACCGAGAGCACGATCATCGAGAAGAAGATCAGCCAGTGCACGGCGCGCACGGGAAGCTCCCATACGTACACCCGCACCAGCTCGTCACGCTTCGGCCGATCTTCGGCGGGCTGCTCGGCCGACAGCCCCAGCGGTCGGATGGTGGCAGCCACGGCTACAGCACCTGCACTTCGGCGATGGACCGTTTGCGTGGGTCGACCACGTGCACGGCGCAGGCCAGGCAGGGGTCGAACGAGTGCACCGTTCGCAGGATCTCGAGAGGACGTTCGGGGTCGGCGATGGGCGTCTTCAGCAATGAGGCCTCGTATGCGCCGCGCTGGCCCTTGGCGTCGCGGGGCCCGGCGTTCCAGGTGCTTGGGACCACGGCCTGGTAGTTGTCGATCTTCTGGTCCTCGATCTTCACCCAGTGTCCCAGCGATCCGCGCGGCGCTTCGTGCCAGCCGAAGCCCTGGGCCTGCTTGGGCCAGCTGGCCGGATCCCACAGCCGCCCGTCGTGCACCTGCAGCTTGCCGTGACCCAGGTTGTCGGTAAGCTCGTTCAGCCAGCTCTGCAGCTGGTTGACCATCAGCTTGGCCTCGATGGCGCGTGCCGCCACTCGACCCAGCGTGGAGAACAGGGCCGCTGGTGGGGCCTTGAGCTGGGCCAGAACGGCGTCCACCGTCTGCTTCACCGCGGGAACGCCCGAGGCGTAGGCCACCAGCGTACGCGCCAGCGGCCCAACTTCCATCGGCTGATCCTGGTAGCGCGGCGCCTTGAGCCAGGAGTATTTCTGATCGGTGTTCAGGAACTCGAACGGCGGGTTGGGTCCGCTGTACCTGGGGTTGGTCTCCCCGAGGAAAGGATTCTTGCCGGACTGGTCGCCCGTTCCGTAGTCGTACCAGGAGTGGGTGACGTACTCGCTCACATTGTCCGGAGCGAAGGGGTTCACCCGGCTCAGGTCGCGGTTCAGCACGATGCCCTGGGGGAAGAAGTATTTGCTGGCGTCGCGCACGGCTCCCCCGGGGAAGTCGCCATAGGCCATGAAGTTGCCCAGCCCTTCGCCCAGCCCAAACCATTCCGGGTAGAAGCTCGCCACGGCCAGCACGTCCGGCACGTACACCTGCTCGACGAAGGCCTTGGCGATCTTGAAGCGCTCGGCGATGAAGCTGAGGCGCTCCAGGTTGATGGTGGCGTCGGGCTCGTTGGGGTCCATCGACGTGGCCATGCCGCCCACCAGGTAGGTCTGAGGGTGAGGATTCTTGCCTCCTAGCATAGCGTGCACGCGGATGACGTCACGCTGCCAGTCCAGCGCCTCGATGTAGTGCGCCACGGCCATGAGGTCCGCTTCGGGCGGCAGCTTGTAGGCGGGGTGGCCCCAGTAGCCGCTGCTGAACAGGCTGAGCTGGCCGCTGTCCACCAGCGCCTTCACGCGGTCCTGCACCGTCTTGAAGTGGGCCGGACTGGAGCTCGGCCAGTCGGAGATCGACTGAGCCAGCTGCGCGGTCTTGGCCGGGTCGGCCTTCAACGCGCCGGTCACGTCGACCCAGTCGAGCGCATGCAGATGGTAGAAGTGGATCACGTGGTCCTGCACGTTCTGGATGCCGCCGATCAGGTTGCGCACCAGGCGGGCGTTGTCCGGAACCTCGATGCCCAGCGCGCTCTCCACTGCTCGCACTGAGGCGAGCGCATGGACCGTGGTGCAGACGCCGCAGATACGCTGCGCCCAGATCCACGCTTCTCGTGGATCGCGGTGCCGCAGGATGAGCTCGATGCCTCGGAACATCGTTCCCGAGGACCATGCGTCGGTTACGGCTCCGCCGTCGACCTCCGCCTCGATGCGTAGGTGGCCCTCGATGCGTGTGACCGGGTCGATGGCGATGCGGGTCATTCGGGCTTCTCCTCGGTGGCCTGGATGGCCGGCGTCTCGGCCGGCAGCTTATTCGCGTCGGGCTTCTCTACGGCCTCTTTGGGTCGCACCTGGGCACGCACCGCGGAAGCGACGCCATGAGCCCCAAAGGCCAGCGCCGTGGCCGCGGTGATGCCGAGCCCAACCTGGCCCGCCGTCACGTCGGCGCCGAAGCCGGGCACGTTGGGCAGACGGTTGTAGAAGGGGTCCATCGTGTCCCAGAAGCGCGGTCCGGCACAGCCGATGCAGCCGTGGCCCGACTTCACTGGCCAGCTGGTGCCGTCGTTCCAACCCACGCGCGGGCAGTTGTAGTTGGTCTGCGGGCCCTTGCAGCCCATCTTGTACAGGCACCAGCCCTTGCGGTGCCCTTCGTCCCCCCATTCCTCGACGAAGCGCCCGGCGTCGTAGTGCGCCCGGCGCTCGCATTGGTCGTGGATGATGTTGCCGTAGGCGAACAGTGGCCGCCCGTACTGATCGAGCGCCGGCAGCTCCTTGAAGGTCAGGTAGTGCACCAGCACTGCCACGGTGTTGGCCGCGTTGTGAGGACAGCCGCCCAGGTTCACCACCTTGATGCCTGGCACGGCCTCCTGAACGCCCACCGCCTCCGTTGGATTGGGCGCTCCGCGAACCAGGCCGCCATCCCAGGCGCAGGCGCCGACAGCGATCGTCGCCGCGGCGTTGGAGCACACCTGGCGAGCGATGTCCAGCGCCGTTCGTCCGCCCACGGTGCAGAAGACGCCACCCTGGCCCATAGGGATGGCTCCCTCGATCACTGCCAGGTACTTGCCCTTTTGCTCCTGTATGACCTTCTCCATGGCTGCCTCGGCCTGCTTGCCAGCCCCTGCCATGACGGTTTCGTGGTACTCGAGTGAGAACAGCTCGAGCACGATGTCGGCAATGGCTGGATGGCTGGAGCGCAGCAGCGACTCGGTGTTACCCGCGCAGTCCTGGAACTCGCGCCAGATGAGGATGGGCCGATCCGCCCCCTCCAGCGCTGCCTGCACCCGGGGAATGAACCGCGGCGGTAGGGCCAGCGTGGCGGTCATCGCGGCGCAAAAGCCCAGGAAGGTCCGCCGCGAGATGCCTCGCCGCTCCAGCGCGGACGGGAGATCGGAATCGAATTGGAACATCATCTACTCCTTACGGGGGCGCTAGGCGCTAGGCGCGGGTCGCTAGGCGCTGGGCGCTGGGCGCTGGTCGCTAGGCGCTGGTCGCGGGTCGCTGGAGAACGTGCGTGTAATGGGGAGGAGGGCAGAGGGCCTCCTTCGATACCTCGTGTTAGCACCCCACGACATCCAGCGACCAGCGACTAACGCCTTACGACTTAGAAAGCGTGCGTGTAATGGGGAGGAGGGCAGAGGGCCCTCCTTCGATACCTCGTGTTAGCACCCCACGACATCCAGCGACCAGCGACTAACGCCTTACGACTTAGAAAGCTGTCGCTTGACGTACTCCAGGATCTCGACGTGCTTGCGGTTGTCGGCGGCCATCGAGCTCACCAAGATTTCCAGCAGACCCGAGTGGATCTTGCTGACTCGGTGCTGCAGGTTGGCCAGCTCGGCCAGGCTCTGGCGCTCGACTGCCAGGAATTTCTCGGTCTGCTCCAGCAGCGCGGCGCGGCGCTCGTCCGAGCCCTCCACGGAGGGCAGCGCTGGCCGGTCGTGCAGCCACAGCACCGACTGCCGAACGTCGTTGGTCATGAGCTCCATCAGCCGGCGATGCCGCTGCTCGTCTTCGAGCACCAGCCCCATCAAGAAGCGCACGCCCTTATCCGGGGTGGTCTCCGCCGCGCGTTCGTACTCCTTGAGCAGCTCCCGCTCTTCGGCTTCCTGCGCCTCCAGCTGGTCCAGCAGCTGCTCGATCTCCGACTTGCGCTCACTGGTTGTGAGCTCGGTCGGCATTCCCGTCGCCAGCAGGGCATCCAGGAACACAGGACTGGAGTCTGTCGTCGTTGCCATCGGTTTGCCTCCTTACGTTTCTGCTGCCATGCTGCCCTCCGGCGGGTAAACATGGCCTAAACGGCCTGTGAACGGAGGCGCAAACATCGATCCCTTGCCTAAGCTCAGATTGAAGCGAGCGCTCGGCGGTGCGCCTTGGCACGCACCTTCGCAGTCGCCTGTTGAGGCCGGGTCACGAGGACAGGGACCGGCGAGTAGTGCACCACGCCGTTTGCCACGCTGCCCATGACGGCGCGCGCGATCCCCCCACGTCCGTGCGATGCCATGGCGATGGCCCAGGCGTTGCGCTCGAACGCTATCCGAGCAATGGTGATGGACGGCGCGCCGAGCCGGGCTTCGCTGTCGATGCGCAGGCCCTTGTCCTGCAGCTGCCGCTCGACCGTCGCCAGGTATTCGCGGGCGTATTGCAGCAGCTCGTCCGGGCCCACCTCGAGGTAGAGCTCCGTTCCGCCGTAGGCCGATGGAGTGGGGGGAACCACCACCTGCACCAGCAGCAGGCTTGCCCCGAGCCGTCCGGCCAGCTCGGTCGCGGCGGGCAGAGCCTGTTCGGCCAGGTCGGAGCCGTCCAATGCCACGACAACGCTGCGCTCCTGCTCTCCCAGCCACGCGGTCTGGCACGACGCCGGAACCAGCAGAACCGGGACGCTGGAGCGCTGCAGCACGCCCTGGGCTACGCTGCCGTAGATCCAGCGGCCAATACCGCTGCGCCCGTGAGTGGACATCACGATCGCGTCTGCACGGCGAAGCGCCGCCTCCTCGGCGATAGCCTCGGCAGCTTCTCCGAGGAAGGCGTACGGCTCGACCTTCAGGCCGCCGTCGCTCAGCCGGTCGGCGACCGCTCCCATGTTGCGTTCGGCTTGCTCCACGGCCTGCTGCTGCGCGAGGGACGGGATCGTCCCGGCAACGCCGTGAATCTCCGTCGCCTGGAGCAGCATCAGCCTTCCCGAGCTCGCCTTTGCCAGCTCGACCGCGTAAGGCAGCGCCTTTTCCGCGAGGGCCGAGCCGTCGAGCGGAACCAAGATTCTCTGGAACATCGCCGGGACCTCCAACTGCTGGCCAAAATCGGGCGAGACGGCCGAACTGCCTTTCCCCCATCCACGGTAGGCCCGCTGGGCTCACGCGGCTATCAACGCCGTGTGAACTTCTCGAAAACGCGCGGACAGCCGGCGCTTTCCTTTAGCCGATGTTTATACGCAGTTCCCAGGCTTGTAACGTGGGACAGGGCATCGTTGTCGATGTGAGCCGTGCACGAACGGAGAAGTCATGTCAATAGCAAAAGTGGTCATCGTTGACGACGAGCCGAACCTCGTTAAGTTCGTTTCACAGAACCTTCGGGCTCGGGGCTACGACGTGGCCGACGCCTCAAACGGATTGGAGGGCGTTGAGCTGGTGCGCTCCTACAAGCCGGACCTGCTCATCCTGGACATCGGACTGCCGGGCATGGATGGGTTCGAGGTGTGCAGCTACGTTCGCAGCTTCTCGGACACGTCGATCATCATGCTCACCGCGAGCGGCAACGAAGGCGACAAGATCCGAGCGCTGGACCTCGGCGCGGACGACTATCTGACCAAGCCGTTTGCCATCGGCGAGCTGATGGCTCGGGTGAGAGCGGTGATGCGCCGAGCACAGCGCTCGGCCGAGGCGCAGGTCCGCCATGAGGTGGTCGATACGGGAGATTTCAGGGTCGACTTCCAGCACCGTCGTGTGACGCGGCAGGGAGTTGAGCTGAAGCTGACACCAACCGAGTACTCGCTGCTGGAAGAGCTGTTGACGCGGCCTGACGTGGTTGTGACCCACCGCCAGCTGTTGACCAACGTGTGGGGGGCCGAATACCGCGACGATACGGAATATCTACGGGTGTACATGGGCCGTTTGCGGCACAAGCTCGAGCCGGATCCGGCGAATCCGAGGTATCTCCGCACCGAGCCGGGTGTCGGCTACCGTTTCACGCCGTCGGCTGCGCCCGTCGCCGCCGGCTGATACTGTCCATCGGAACCACAGTGACAGGGCAGCAGCTGTTCTGTATATTCGATATAAGCTGAATACACTGAACATGAGCACCAGCGCAGGATTGGCCGAGACCGCGGCCAGCGAGCACCAGGAGCGGCTCCGCTGCATCGAAGATTTCGGCCAGCTGTTCGAGCGTTATGGTGTCAGCCTCACCGTCGGCCGGGTATTTGGCCTGCTGCTCATGAGTGACGTGGCCCTGAGCCTGGACGACATGGCGTTGCAGCTGACTGCCAGCAAGAGCGGGGTCAGCGTCGCTGCTCGGGACCTGGAGCGGCTGGGTGTTGTGCGCCGTAATCGCCTGCACGGCTCCCGTCGCATCACCTATGAGGCGAGCGACAACTTCGAGCCCATTTTCGAGGCGCAGTTCGATCGTATTCGGCAGCAGCTGGCTATTCTGCGACGAGCCGACAGCGCGCTGGCGCGAGGGCGGGCGAAGGCCCGGCTGCGCAGCATGAAGGCGCTGCACGAGTTCTGGCTCGGAGAAAGCGAGGGCCTCATGGCGCGCTGGCGGGCGAAGCGCGCGGCCCGCATCGGGCAGCGCCAATGACCGCGCCCTCGGCAACTCGCCTGCGCACACGATCGCTGCGCCGGGCGCTGCTGGTGCTGCTGCTGCCTGCCCTCCTGGCGACCGCCTGCGGGGGCACTCCGGACGTCGTGTTGAATGCTTCGGCGCCCTTCGCCTATCCGTCGAACGTTGGCTCGTCCCTGGAGCGGGTCGCGGTTATCGTCACGATCAGGGACAACTCCCCGGACGATCTGGCCATCGATCCCAGTGAGTTCGCGGCGCGCGACGCAAGCAGCCGCATCTACCCGGCCAATCCCGCGGCCACGACCGCCGACGCTGCTCAGGTTCGCGCCTCGGCCGGCCAGCTGGGAATGAACGGGGTGCTGCCGCTGCCCGTGATCACGCTGCGCAAGGCGGACGTCCTGTCTGGCTTCGTCGTGTTCGACGTACCGGCGGGGGTGCGGCCGGTCGCGCTCATCTTCAGGCAGACGGATACCGACACGATCGTGGCGCTGCCGGCGGCGGGCTGACGGGAGTGGAGCCATGGCCGCTGTAATCGAGACGCGCCGACTGTCGAAGCGATATGGACGGCAGTTCGCCCTCAAAGCCCTCGACCTCGAGGTAGTCGAGGGCGAAGTCCTCGGTTACCTGGGCCCGAACGGCTCAGGCAAAACCACCACCATTCGGCTCTTGCTGGGACTCATCGAGCCCACCTCGGGTGGCGCGTCCGTCTTCGGCCTCGACGCCCAGCGCCAGGCGGCGGCCATCCACCGGCGGCTGGCTTATGTGCCGGGCGAAGCCAACCTGTGGCCTTCGCTGACAGGCCGCGAGACGCTGGCGCTGCTGGGGCGCATCCACGGCCGCGTGGACGCGGGTTACCGTGACCAGCTCATCCAGCGTTTCGACTTCGATCCGTCCAAGAAGGTCCGCTCCTATTCGAAAGGCAATCGCCAGAAGGTGTGTCTCATCGCCGCGCTGGCCACACGCGCGGACCTGCTGGTGTTGGATGAGCCCACCGCCGGGCTCGACCCGCTCATGGAGCAGACCTTTCGCGAGTGTGTGCGCGAGGCCAAGCAGCGAGGCCAGACGGTGTTCCTGTCATCGCACATCCTCAGCGAGGTCGAGGCCCTGTGCGACCGCGTGGCGATCCTGCGTCTTGGCGAGCTGCTGGAGATCGGGACCCTGGCGGATCTGCGGCATCTCTCGGCGGTGTCCGTCGACGCCACCTTTGGCGGCGAGCCTCCGGACGTGAGCGCTGTGCCAGGTGTGACGGGCTTTCAGGTGGAAGGCGGGCGGCTCCGCTGCGAGGTCAGCGGACCGATCGGCCCGCTGCTGCGGGTCCTGGCGCAGTCGGACGTGCGGGAGCTGCTCAGCACCAAGCCGTCGCTCGAGGACCTGTTCCTCTCGCACTACGCGAGCGCCGCGCAGTGAGCGTCGTGGCGGCGGATCTGCCCCTGGCCCCGGCGAGCAAGCAAGCGCAGTCTCGGCTCATGGTCGCCAGGCACGTGGAACGGAGCGCTCGGCTTTTCGCGTTCGTGTGGGGGCTGGTATTCGGGCTATTTGTCCTGGCCACGGTTCGATCGTTCGTGACGCTCTATCCCACCGTCACCTCTCGGCTCAAGCTGACGAGCTCGCTGCAAGCATTCTCCGCGCTGCTTGGCCCGCCGTACCACGCCGAGACCGTGGCCGGCTTCACGAGCTGGCGCGTGCTGACGGTCATCACGATCATCGGCGCGATCTGGGGGCTGCGCACCAGCACCGGGCTGCTGCGCGGACAGGAGGACCTGGGACAGTGGGAGCTGCTGCTGGCCGGGCCCAAGACCAAGCGCGGCGCGGCGGGCGAGGCGCTGCTGGGCCTGGCCCTGGCGGCGGCCGAGCTGTTTGCCGTGACGGCGGTGCTGACGCTGGCCGCGGGCACGCTGCCCGGAGCCCATTTCGGTACCGGCCCGTCCCTGCTGTTTGCCGCTGCCCTGGTAACAGGCGCCGTGATGTTCCTGGCCATCGGATCGCTGACCAGCCAGCTGAGCGCGACGCGGGGGCAGGCCAGCTCGCTTGCCGTGGCCGTCCTCATCGTCTCATTCCTGGTGCGGCTCGTGGCCGATTCCCGAACCGATCTCGGCTGGCTGCGCTGGCTCAGTCCCGTCGGCTGGATTGAGAATCTTCGCCCCCTGCGCGGGACCCAGCCGCTGGCGCTGGTGCCGATCGTAGCCACGGTGGTGCTCTGCGTCGTGCTGTCGCTGCTCCTGGCTGGCCGGCGGGACCTGCAAGCTGGCATGCTGCGTGAGAACGGAGGACGGGCCGGCCGGGGCATTTGGCCGGCGGGCCCCACTGGTCTGGCCATGCGGTTGTCGCGGGCAGCGGTGCTCGGCTGGCTTGGCGGGCTGGCTGTGATGTCGGGGGTCTACGGGCTCTTGACCCGCTCCTCGGCTACGCTGCTCGCCAGCTCCCCTCAGATCGCCGCTGCTCTGGCCCGCTTCGGCGCGCATAGGGCATCCGAAAGCTTTCTGGGCGCCATGTTCCTGATGTACTCGGTGCTCGTCGGGGTGGTGGCCGCCAGCCAGGTGGCCGCTATTCGAGACGAGGAGGCGAGTGGGCGGCTCGACAACCTTCTGGCGCGGCCCGTTCGCCGCATCACCTGGCTGGCCGGGCGAGCCGGGCTGTCGCTGCTGCTGGTGGTCCTGGCCGGAGTTGTCTCAGGCGTGTTCAGCTGGGTGGGCGCGGCCAGCCAGCACAGCGGAGTTGCGCTGTCGAAGCTGCTCGAGGCGGGGTTGAATACGCTTGCGCCGGGAATCTTCGTGCTGGGCGCCGGGCTCCTGGTGTACGGGCTGCTTCCGAGATTCGCGGCCGTGGCCGCCTACGGCATTGTCTCCTGGTCGTTCCTGGCCGAGCTCGTCGGATCGCTGTCCAAGGGCGCCAGCTGGCTGCGTGATTCCTCGCTGTTCGCGCATATCGCCCTGGCGCCCGCCGCCCAGCCGGACTGGGGCTCGGCCGCCGCGATCATCGCGCTGGGCGCTGCCGCTGCCGGCGTTGGCGCAGCCACCTTCGTGGTGCGAGACCTGGAGTACGCCTAGCCATGCTCGGTTCAAACAGAGGAGGCTTGCAAATGGCTCGTCGAACTGCGGCTCCCGTGCTTCTGGCTGCGGTCGTAATCCTGGCCGGCTGCGGACGCCCGCCGGCGATGGGCGCCGCCCGTGCGGGTGTGGGCACTATCGCCACGACGCTCGTCTACACCGGCGACGTGGCTCCGCGATGGACGGTCGACATCGCTTCCGATACTCCCGGCAGGGTCGTCAGCGTTGGCGTGAAGCAGGGCCAGGCGGTACATCAGGGCGACGTCATTGCCGAGCTGGACAAGCGCGATCTGCAGGATGCGGTTGCGCGAGCGGAAGCGGACGTGGCCTCCGCCCAAGCTGGCCTCGCCTCGGCTCAGGCCAAGCTGGATTCCGTCCTGGCTGGTCCCCGTGTAGAAGATGTGGCCGCTGCGCGAGCGAGCGCCGCGGCGGCCCAATCCGCCGTGGACAATCTGGCGCAGGGCCGGCCCGAAGCTGTGGCTCAGGCCGAGGCCAGCCTGGCGGCTGCCAAGCAGAAGCTCGCCCAAAGTCAGGCAGGTGGGCGCGACGAGGTCGTGGCCCAAGCGCAGGCGAAGCTCGACGGCGACACCGCGACGCTGAACAAGCTGCTGGCCGGTCCCGTGCAGCAGGACGTGGTCAACGCTAGGCTTGCCGTCGAGGCCGCCAAGGACCACCTCTTTGCCGACCAGACGGCGTACGATCGGCAGGTCGGCTCGGGACTCGCCAGCAAAGAGCAGCGCCAGGCAGTCCTCGACGCCGACCAGGTGGCTATCGACCAGGCCAACACCGCGCTGGATAAGCTGCTGGCGCCGCCCCGGCCGGAGGACGTGGCCACGGCCAGGGCTGCCGTCGAAGCTGATGCTCAAGCGCTCGCGGTCGCGCGCCAGCCGAATACCCAAGCAGACATCGCCCAGCTCGAAGCCGCCGTTGAGCAGGCCCAGGCTGGGCTGGCCCAGGCCCGGCAGCCTGGCAGCGCGGCGGCGATCGCGCAGGCGCAGCAGCTTGCTGCTGCCCAGCAGGCGCAGGCGGCGAAAGCCGCTCATCCCTACACCGACCAGGACGTCGAGCAGGCGCGCGCGGCGGTGGACGTCGCCAGGGCGGCCATGCAGTCGGCGGCCGCGGCCTCACAATCGGCTCGCACCGCCCTCTCCAACGCCACGATCACCGCCCCCGCGACGGGCCTCATCAGCAGCGTGCCGGCGGCGGCCGGCTCATTGGCCGGGCCCGGCGTTACCCTCGCTACCGAGATCTCGACGGACTTGGAGGTAGCCTCGGGCGTGGCCCAGGACCAGGTGAGCCAGCTCCGCGAGGGCCAGCCAGCGTCTATCCTTGCCGGCTGCGCCCTCACGCCCGGCCAGGTGGCGAGTGTCGCGCCAGCCGCGGATGCCCAGACGCGCACGTTCCCCGTTAAGGTCCAACCCGCCGCGGCGGCCGCTCCGCTGCGGGCCGGAATGACCGTCACCGTGCGCATCGAAACCGCGCGCGTCGAGCGGGCAGTCCTCATTCCGGCGATCGCCGTTCAATCGCGTGGTGGGCGCCAGGTGGTGTTCGAGGCCGCGGACGGTAAAGCGAAGATGACCGACGTACGAACGGGCGTTAGCGATGGGACCAACGTACAGATCACGGACGGCATCCACGAGGGGGACGTCGTGCTGCTGCCTGGTGGCGCACAGCTCGCGGACGGCCAGCCGGTCACCGTAGGAGAGCCGTCAACGCCTGCCGGCAGCGAGACTGCCGCCTCCGCCCCTCAACAGCCGGCCTGCGTCGGTGGCGCCGGCTAGGCCGGTTCCCTCCAACCCGCACATTTCCTTGGCATTCCGTGCACGTTCACGTCGTGTTTACCCATCCTTCGGTACCTTGGTCCAAGAGGCACAAAGACCTCGAGTTCACCAGGTTGAGGGGAAGGAGCCAGCAGGCAATGAACAAGAGAGTTGATAGGTGGGAACGCCTGGCTGGAGCCACGGACCTGATTGCCGAATGCGCGGAGATGCTCGCGGGTAAGCGTCTGCATTTGACACCGCTGCCTGTTTACTGCGAGCAGCGGCTGGAGTACTGGCAGCAGCGGGCAGCTTCAGCTGCGGCGCGTGAGGCCGCTCGGCGCCGGGCAGCCTGATCGATCGTCCGGAGTCAGCTGGGTCCTTTGACGCCGCACCGAGCTGCGCTGTCCGGCAGAGCGCCGGCACACGGCCATGCACCCGATCCGTCCCGGCTGGTCGAGCATCTCACTGCTGCCCAGCTGACGTTCGGCTGTGTTCCGCCCGAATCGACTATGGCCATCGCCGAGATGCTCGGCGTTCCGCCGGCCCGCGTCCGGGGAGCGATTGACTTTTACGATTTCCTGTCTCCCGAGCCGCGCGGCCGTTTCGACATTCGGTTCAGCAGCTGTGTGATCGACGAGATGCAGGGGTCACGATCGCTTGCGAGCGAGTTGTGCGCGCGCCTTGGCGTTGGCTTCGGCCAGCTGCGAGATGACCGACGCGTGACCGTATCAGCCACGTCCTGCAACGGGATGTGTGACCAGGGCCCGGCCGCGCTGGCCAACGGACGTCCGCTGACCAAGCTCAGCAGCGAGCGCGTGCAGGCGATTGCCGGTTTGATCGAGGCCGACGAGCCGGTCGGCTCGTGGCCTGCGGAGCTGTTCGAGGTCGAAGACAACGTGCGTCGCGCGGGCCCGCTGCTGTCCACCGCCTTCGTCCCGGGCGAAGCGCTGCGTCGAGCCCTGGAAGCGGGAACCGAGGAGACCCTGGCGATCGTCGATCGATCCCATCTTCGAGGGCGCGGCGGCGCCGGTTTCGCGACCGCCACCAAATGGAGCCTGTGTCGGGCCGCCGGCGGCCAGCATGTGGTCGTGTGCAACGCCGATGAGGGAGAGCCGGGCACGTTCAAGGACAGGGTCCTGCTGCACAGTCACGCCGATCGGGTGGTTGAGGGCATGACGATCTGCGCCTACGTTCTCGGCGCTCGGCAGGGCTTCATCTACCTGCGTGGGGAATATCGCTATCTGCTTGGGGAGCTGAAGCGTACCCTGGCGCTACGCCGCGAAGCGGGGTTGCTGGGCGATTGCATCCTGGGCCAGCGTGACTTCTGTTTCGACGTCGAGATTCGCATGGGAGCAGGCTCCTACGTGTGCGGGGAAGAATCGGCGCTGCTCGAGTCCCTGGAAGGGAAACGGGGCATCCCTCGGGCTCGCCCGCCCTTTCCGGTGACTCGGGGGTATGAGGGCGAGCCGACTGTGGTCAACAACGTCGAGACGCTCGCCGCGGCGGCCGCCATCGTTTTTCACGGCTCCGACTGGTTCGGCTCGATCGGCACCCCGCTGTCCACCGGCTCCAAGCTGCTGAGCATTGCCGGCGACTGTGCGAGGCCGGGCGTGTACGAGTACCCGATGGGTGCCAGCCTGCGCCAGGTGTTGGCCGATTGCGGCGCGAACGATGCTCAGGCCGTTCAAGCCGGCGGTCCCTCAGGCAGCCTGCTGCCTGCGAGCGACTTCGACCGCGAGGTGGCGTTCGAGGACGTCTCGACCGGGGGCGCACTGATGGTCTTTGGCCGGCAGCGCAGGCTGGTCGAGATAGTGCGCAGCTTCGCCCGCTTCTTTGCTCATGAGAGCTGCGGTTTCTGCGCGCCCTGCCGCGTCGGCACCGCGCAGCTGGACACGATCATGGAGAGGCTCAGCTCCGGCGAAGCTTCGGAAGTCGACCTCCAGCGCGTGCAGGCGCTTGGCGCCGCAATGAAGGCCTCGAGCCAGTGCGGCCTCGGCCTGACCGCGGCCAACGCTGTGCTCGACCTGGTGCGCCGGTTTCCCGAAGCGTACCGGGAGCGCATTTCGGATGGCGAGCATCTCAAAGAACCGCCGAGGCAGGCCGCATGAGCGAGATGCTGACTCTGGATGGCCGCCCCGTGGAGCTCGAAGACGGCCAATCGATCATGGACGCAGCGCTGGCCGCCGGAGTGTACATTCCGCATCTCTGCCACGACGCAGCCGTGCCGGCAAGCGGCAACTGCCGGCTGTGCACCGTTCGTGTGAACGGACATCTGATGGCTGCCTGCACTTCCGCAGCGGCGCCTGGCCAGCACGTCGAAAACGATACGGCCGAGCTGCGCGAGCTGCGCAGGACGCTGATTCGCCTGCTGTTCGTTGAGGGCAATCACATCTGCCCGTCGTGCGAAAAGAGCGGCGACTGCAAGCTCCAGGCGCTGGCCTATTACCTGGAGGTGAGGGACTTCGTGTTCCCGCAGCTGCGTCCCCAGCACGAGGTCGATGCCAGCCATCCCGACGTGCTGCTCGACCGCGATCGCTGCATCCTGTGTCAGCTGTGCGTGCGCGCCAGTCGTGAGCTGGATGGGAAGGGTGTGTTTGACGTCGGAGGCCGCGGCGTGTCGTCACGGCTGATCGTGAACTCGGCCAGCGGAAGCTTGGGCGACTCGAGCCTGGCGGTCACGGATCGGGCGGTGGCCATCTGCCCGGTTGGCGCGCTGCTCGTCAAACGGCGTGGCTTCGGCGTGCCCATCGGCCAGCGTACGTACGACCGGCAAACGGTCGACGGCCGGCCTAGGCCACCGGCCGGCAATGGCTCACGCCATGGCTGACAGGCTCAGGCTGGCCACCGCCTCACTTGCCGGCTGCTTCGGGTGCCATATGTCGCTGCTGGACCTGGACGAAGAGCTGGCGAGGCTGGCCGACGTCGTCGATGTGGTTCGGAGTCCCCTTGTCGATCGCCGCGAGGCGGCCTTCGACGTCTGCCTGGTGGAAGGTGGAGTGTGCAACACCGACAACCTCGAGGTGCTGCGCGACTTGCGCATCAGGTCCAAGCTGCTCATCGCTGTGGGCGCCTGTGCGCTCAATGGAGGTGTGCCCGCGCTGCGAAATGGTTTCTCGGTGGCAGCCTGTCTGGAAGAGGCGTTCCATGACGAGATGAGCCCGCGCGTGCCCGATGATCCTGAGCTGCCCCAGCTGCTGGACAAGGTGCGTCCCATCCATGAATTCGTTCGAGTTGATTTCTCGATTCCTGGCTGCCCGCCGCCGCCTCGGGCTTTCTGGGAGACGCTGAGCTGCATTGCCCGCGGCGAGAAGCCCGCCATCTCAGCCGATCTGCTGCGCTATGACTGAGCCGGCGCTCAGGCGCATCGCCATCGACCCCGTGACTCGCGTTGAAGGGCACGGCAAGGTCACGCTCATGGTGGACGAGGCGGGGCGGATCACCCAGGCGCGCTTGCACATCACCGAGTTCCGCGGCTTCGAGAAGTTCGTGCAGGGCCGGCCCTTCTGGGAGGTGCCGGTGCTCGTGCAGCGACTGTGTGGTATCTGCCCCGTAAGTCATCACCTGGCTGCGGCCAAGGCCATGGACCAGGTGGTGGGAGCTCGGCTCACGCCGAGCGCCGAAAAGCTGCGGCGCCTCCTCCATCTCGGACAGATCCTGCAGTCGCACGCGCTGCACTTCTTCTATCTTGCCGCGCCCGACATCCTCTTCGGCTTCGACGCCGACCCGGAGCGGCGCAGTATCATGGGCCTCCTCGAGGAACGTCGAAACGTGGCTCTCCAAGGCATCGCGCTGCGCAAGTTTGGCCAGCGGGTGGTGGAATCCATCGCCGGAAAGCGGATTCATGGGGCCGTGGCTCTGCCCGGCGGCATGAACAAGCATCTCGACCCGAAGGATCGGGATGCATTCCTGCTGGAGGTCGACGGCGTCGTCGCGTCCGCGGCCCGCGCCGTGGGCCTGGCCCGAGAGCTGTTCGTTTCCGACGTGCCCCGCTCGCGCACGTTCGGCGCCATGCGCTCGAACTTCCTGTCGCTCGTCCGCCAGGATGGTGCGCTGGAGCTGTACGACGGAGGTCTGCGAGCTCATGACGCCGATGGCCGCGAGATCTTCGACCACCTGGCGCCCAGCGCCTACCGGAGCATCATCCGTGAGGAGTCACGGCCCTGGACGTACATGAAGTTTCCGTATCTCGCCCAGCTGGGGCCGGATCTTGGCTGGTACAGAGTGGGGCCGCTGGCCCGGATCAACGTCTGCTCGTTCATCGACACGCCGCAAGCTGAGTCGGCGCGCCTGGAATTCCGGGCGGTCGAGCCGGGTGGGCCTGTCGGCGGCTCGCTGGCCTATCACTGGGCACGCATGATCGAGCTTCTGCACTGCGCCGAGGGTATCCGCGGGCTGCTCGCGGATGAGGACCTGACGGAAGGTGAGCTGATGGCTTCCGGGCAGCGCTCGGCGGAGGGATTCGGCATCATCGAGGCGCCGCGCGGGACGCTCATCCACCACTACCGTGTGGGGGCCGACGATCTGGTGGAGGGAGCCAACCTGATTGTCGCAACCACGCACAACAACGAGGCCATGGGCCGGGCTATCCGGCGGGTCGCCGCGGACGAGCTCGACGGCCGCGAGCTGACGGAAGGGCTGCTGAACCACGTCGAGGTGGCGCTGCGGGCTTACGATCCCTGCCTGTCGTGCGCGACGCATGCCGTTGGCAAGATGCCGCTGCAGCTCGAGCTGAAGAACGCCAACGGCCAATTGATCGACCGCCTGAGCAGGAATGCCGATGGCATTGTCGACCGTTAGGCTTCAGGATCGGCCGCAGGCTGTGGGGCGCCTGCTGGTTATCAGCTGCGGCAACACTGGCCGCGGAGATGATGGCTTGGGCTCGGCGGCCTTGGGCTGCGTGCAGCGGCTGATCCTGCTGAGCCCCGTCCAGGGCGTGCATATCGATACCGACGAGACCGATCAGCTGCAGATCGAATGCGTCCTCGACCTAGTGAACGCTGACCTGGTGCTCGTTCTCGATGCCGCTGCCAGCGGCCGAGGGCCTTACCGCTTCGAGCGAGTGCACCCGCGCAAGGATCTCTCCTACACGACCCACGCTCTCAGTCCTGCGGGCCTCTTGTACCTGTTCGGCCAGCTCACTGCTGAGCTGCCGCCGCCGCTGTTCCTGCTGTCGATCCGCGGTTATCGGTTCGCACCCGGCACGGTGTTGAGCGAACGGGCTTTCGCCAATCTCAGCGGCGCAGAAGAGCTCTTGCAGGTCTTGCTGCGCCGGCCAGAGTTGGGCGCATGGGATCGGCTCACCGGGCCGGCCGCCCGGCGCCGGATACGAGCAGAGCGGGAAGGCCGCGCCACACTGTACTGAGGAGAGGCGTGTGGCAGCTAGCTTCCAGCACCAAGGCGACACGCCGCTGGACCTGCCGGCGGCGCTGCGTGACCCCGCGGCATATCCCTTCCCAGTACGCAGCGTCACGGTCGCTGAGACGCACATCTCCTGGATCTTCCTGGCGGGCCCGTTTGCGTACAAGGTCAAGAAGCCGGTTGACTACGGCTTCCTCGATTACTCCACGCTCGAGCGTCGAAAGCACTTCTGCGAGGAGGAGGTGCGCCTGAACAGGCGCTTGGCCCCGGACGTGTACCTGGGAGTGGCCCCGATTACGGTGTGGGGTGGGGCGACCCGTGTAGAGGGTGCCGGAACAATCCTCGACTATGCGGTCAAGATGCGCCGCCTGCCCGACGATCGCCTGTTCGATCATCTGCTGGAGCGGGAGCGCGTGGGAGAGTTCGACGTGGAGCGCCTAGCGCGCCACATCGCCGACTTCCATGCTAGGGCCGAAAGCGGGGCCGAGCTGGAGCGCTTTGGCAGTCGAGACGTTATCGCCTTGAACTGGCGAGAGAACTTCGATCAGACCCGCTCGTTAGTAGGCAAGACCATTACGCTCAGCCAGTTCAGGCAGTGCTACGGCTTTGTGGCATCGCAGCTGCATGCGCTGAAGGGAGTATTCGATGCCCGACGCCGGGAAGGCCGGATTCGAGACTGTCACGGCGATCTGCGCTGCGACTCGGTGTGCATGGACGAGACCGGGAGCTTCCAGGTGTTCGACTGCATCGAGTTCAACGAGCGTTTTCGCTACTGCGACGTGGCCTCGGAGGTGGCCTTCATGGCTATGGACCTCGACTGGCGAGGTCGTCCCGATCTCGCCTGGACCTGGGTTGACGCCTACGTGGAAGCGTCGGGCGACGCCGATCTGCGCAGCCTGCTGCCCTTCTACAAATGCTACCGCGCCTTCGTTCGCGGCAAAGTCGAGAGCTTCGAGTCGACTTCCATCGCCGCCGTGGAAGACGCGTTCCGCCACCGGCGCGCCGCTCACGAGCACTTTGACCTGGCCGAGACCTACACGTACCGCTTCACACCATCGCTGGTGCTGATGTGCGGACAGGTCGGCTCGGGCAAGACTGCGCTTGCCCGCGGGTTGGGCAGCCTGTTGGGCTTCGCGGTCGTCTCCACCGATCGAGTTCGAAAGGAGCTCATTTCCGTCCCCTCGCGACAGCGGATGGCGGGCCCCGTGGACCAGGGCTTGTACTCGCCGGAGATGCGGCAAGCGACGTACGAGGAGTGCTTCGAGCGGGCGGCTCGGCTCCTGCGCTCCGGGCAGAGCGTGGTCCTCGACGGGAGCTTCGGCAGCGAGCGCGATCGGCAGGCGGCAGCGAACATCGCGCGCGAGGCGGGAGCAGCGATCGTTCTCGTACACCTGCGTGCGCCCGAGAGTGTCATTTACGAGCGGCTAGCGGCGCGCGCAGCCACGCGGGAGTCCGAGTCAGACGCGGGGCCGGAGGTTTTCGAGGCTGTACGCACGCGCTTCGAGTCGCCTCAGGGCTGGGCCCCGAGTGAGCTCCTGGAGCTCGATGCGTCCGGGGGCTTGATGCGGACGGCAGACCTGGCGATTGCCGGGCTGCGGCAGCGGCTCCACGCCAGCCATGACGGTGGCGCCCGTCGACGAATCGCGTGACCTGCACCATGCAGGGCGAGACAAGAGAAGAGCCCGGCGCAGCCGCATCGTTGGGGCGCCCCGGGCTCAGCTGAAGCGGGCTGGAGTTTAGCGCCGTCCGGCGATGAGCGCGTAGTGGGCTGCCCGGTGAGCGCGCTCGTGCTCGGCTCGGCAGTTGATGCACAGCGACGCCTGGGGACGTGCTTCGAGCCGTTCGACCGAGATTGGGTTGCCGCACGAATCGCAGCTGCCGTACGTGCCGGCATCCATCTTGTGCAGCGCGTGCCGCACCTCGCGAAGCATCTCCTCGACCGTTCCTTCGAGGGCCAGGATTTTCTCGTGCTCGGCTAGCTCTGATCCAGTGTCGTCGGGGCTGGAGTAGCGCTCCTCGCTTGCGTTCGTGGCGTTGGCCCGCTGCTGTTCGTTCTCGAATGCGATCTCCGCGAGCAGCCGTTCTTCCTCGGCCATGAGCTCACTTCGCAGCTTCTTCAGCAACGCTGGTCCGATGTGTGTCATTGTGGTTGCCTCCACCCCCGTTCTTCGTTGCTACAGGATGCTGCCCCTGGGGTGAATGGGACATAAACGGGCCATGAACTTCGCACAAATCGTTAGCTGGCAGCGGCGGGACTGCCTTCGTGGCCCGACCTGCACTGGACGCAAGCCTTTTTACAGCCTGTTGTGATTGGCTTGGGGCCAGATTTAGCACTCGCGAGCGACTGTTGACATGGACATCTGCTGGAGGTGAGGAGCGTGATTCGTTTGCTCGTGCCGCTGGATGGGTCAGCTCTATCAGAGCAGGCGTTGCCTGCCGCCAAGCGCTTCGCCGAGCTCGCGGGGCAGGCCGACGTCGAGCTGCTGTACGTGTTGGACCCGAGCACGTTGAGCGAAGTCGGGCCCGGCATCGCGGTTGCGCCTGGGTACCTGGACCGTGCGCTGGAGTGGGCCAAAGACTATCTGGCGCTCCAGGCCGCGACAGTTGCGGGGAAGCACTGTGCCGTGACCTCGGTAGTAGAGGTCGGATCGGCCGCCAGGGAAATCTTGGAGCGAGCCGCCAGCCAGCGCTTCGACTACATCTGCATGGCAACGCACGGTCGTTCGGGCCTGGCGCGGGCATTCATCGGCAGCGTGACCGATCGGGTTATCCGGGAGTCGCCGATACCCGTGCTGGCGGTGTGCGTCCATCCATCGGCGGCCGAGACGAGCGCATGGCCTGGCCACGATGCGCCGGCCAGAAGCTTGATCGAGCTGTTCAAGCGCGAAGACGTCCTGTCTCTGGAAGCTGTGGATGCGCTGATTGACCGCGGGTCCGAAGTCGTCCCGGACCTGATTGATGCTCTGGCAAGTGGGAGTACGATTGTTCGCCGCTACGCCGCGAGGACGCTAGGACAGCTCCACGACCCGAGGAGCCTCGGGTTGCTCGTGGATCACCTATCGCACGACACGTTCGAGGTCCGCTGGGAAGCCGCGGAGGCGATCGTGAAATATCGCGAGGCAGGCATCAGCGCTGTCTTGCGGCTGATCGCCCACGAGCCGCTCGACGAGCGACGGAACCTAGTCCTGCTGCACGTCCTCGATCGGGCCCCGACGGAACTGATTCCAATGCTGCGTCCCGTCATCCGTTCGCTGCGGGCCGCCGAGCACCACTACACCGCGCCCATCGCGGCGTCCAAAGCGCTGGCCAAGATGCAGGAGGCAGCGGCGCTGACCAGGTAGGTCCGAGGAGAAGCTTTATGCGTGCGATTGCCGACGTCCATGCCAACCCTGTCCTGATTGAGCCGGTTCAACCCGGAGACGAGGAGGCAATAGCGGAGTTGTGGCGCGTGTGCGGCGCGGCGCCGTACGGCGTCTCCCGCCCGCGTGTCTGTCTGGTCGCGCGAGAGAGCGCGACGGGCCGCGTGGTAGGGGCCGCGGAATACTATCGCGGGTTCCCACCTGAGGACGCGTACGCCTGGGTGGGTGTGCATCCCAATGCCAGACGGGCCGGGCTCGGCAGCAGCTTGCTGCGCGAGTTGGCGCGGATTGCCCTCGGCGATGGCATCCGCAACATGGGCCTGTTCGTGGAGGCTGACGACCAGCGCTTGTGGCACATGCTGGATCGCGCAGGCATTCCTCTGCGCGCCCACGCCATCGAGGATGGGCACTACGTGGAGCTCGATCTCGTGGCCCTGATGAAGGCGGCCGCGGATGAAGCTGATCGGCGCGTAGCCGAGCCTGTCATCCGGCGCTGAACGGATGGCTGCTCTCAAACGGCCCGCCGTTCCCGAGATGCTGGCCGATCCATTCACGGCCCACCCGCTGGGAATCGTCATGGAGGGCAACCCGCTGGACCCGATGGAAGTCGAGGGCGTCCTCAATCCGGCCACGGCTCGCGGGCCGGACGGAGAGCTGTACCTGTTTCCGCGGTTGGTGTCGCGAGGCAACTTCTCACGCATTGGCATCGCTCGAGTGCTGTTCGACAAACAGGGCGACCCCACAGGCGTGGAGCGGCTTGGCGTCGCTCTCGAGCCTCGAGAGACGTATGAGAGGAACCCCTATTCGGGCGGCGGCTGTGAGGATCCTCGGATCACGTTCGTGGCCGCCTGGGGCTGCTACGTCATGACCTACACCGCCTTCTCCGAGGCCGGGCCCAGGATTGCTATGGCGGCGTCCCATGATCTGCGGCGCTGGGATCGATTGGGGCTGGTGACCTTCGAGGGGAGGGGGACGATGGATTTCAGCAGGGCCGACAACAAGGATGCCCTGCTATTCCCGCAGTTGGTTCCGGATCCACGCGATGGCGTCATGTCCATGGCGCTGATTCATCGCCCGCTCGTCCGTGGCCATTCCCGCGCCGCCCGGCGCCCACCCTCGGATACGGCTGAGCCACCGTCCGAGCCTTTGGCTGATCGAGAGGCCGCTCGACTGCACGAGCGGCTGAACCACCAGAGCATCTGGATCTCGTATGCCGACCCATCGTCTAGTCCGCGCGCCCTGCACTTTCACTCGCACCGCCGGCTGATGTCGCCCCGCAGCTATTGGGAACGTGTAAAGGTTGGGGGTGGCGCGCCACCGCTGCTCACCGACCTGGGCTGGCTGGTGATTTACCACGGGGTGCACGGACGCGAGCGGCCGTTCGGCTGGCTGCGCTACTCGGCAGGGGTTGCCATCCTGGACGCGCAGGCGCCCGAACGGGTCTGCTTCCGAACCAGACACCCCATTCTCGTGCCGCCCAACTCCCATGAGGGGATCGTCTTTCCCACGGGCGTGGACTGCCGAACGGACATCGGCTGCCCCAGGCGGCTCGACGTGTACTACGGGATCGGGGACGTCCGCATCGGCGTCGCCAGCCTGCTGCTGCCCGATGAGCTTCCGCCGGCCGACGATGAGGCGCAACACCAGCCGAGCCGGGACCAACAGCCCGCGGCTGAAGCTGCCTCCGTGCTGCCGGTCGCTACCGGCTGACTCTGATACCGAATGGGGCTCAGACGCCGCTGGTAGCCGTCAGCGTGTCGGGGATGCGCCATTGCTTGAGCGGGCGCCCTTCCAGCAGGGCCAGGAGCTCTCGCTCCCAGATCCGGCGCAGCAGGATCACTCCCACATCCGAGCGTCCCAGGTGCTCGTGCTCCCGATCGGGTATGACTCCCTGGCCCTTCTGCGAGATGTAGTCCTGCAGGGCTACGATGCGGCGTCGATCCTGAATATCTTCGATGCGCAGCTGGCCGCTGAGCACGGCCTCGCCCAGCTCAGCGATCCTCGGATCGTGAGTGAAGTTCAGGTAGCGGTCGGCCTGCGCCAGGTAGCGTTCAGCGGCCTCACCGGTGACGTTGGCGCACAGCAGAAAGAACGTCTGGAAGGCGTGGTCGTCGACAGGCACTCGCCACAGCAGGAAGTCGCGCCAGCCGCTCTCCTGGTCGTGCGGGTAAACCTGCACGTACAGGATGGTGGGCATGATCAAATGCACGACCCGGACGGAGCCGGTGGGCATGATGTCGCGCACCCGCAGGCCGTATTCGGTCTCCTCCGCCTCGAGTGCGGGCAGGCCGGTCAGTCCGGCCGCTTCGAACTGCGAGTCCCTGTGCACGAAGAACACGTGGAGCTCGTCCACACTGTTCTCGACCTGATTGAAGAAGTTGTAGGGCAGGACTCCCCGGCCAGCGTCGACCACGCCGTTGCGGCCCTCGACGTGCGGGTAGCGCGGCAGGGGAGGTGGCTCCCCCTCGCCCAGGTAGGCGAACACGAGGCCAAGGTACTCCTGCACGGGATAGCTTGGAACGTGCACCTTGCGGGCGAAGCTGGCGTCCTCAGCGGGCTGTTCCACGCACTGCCCGGCGGCGTCGTATTTCCAGCCGTGATAGAAGCAGCGCAGACAGTCACCCTCTACCCAGCCGGTTGAGAGCTGCGTGCCGCGATGCGCGCAGTTGGGGCCCAGCAGATGCCAGCTCCCGCTCTCCCCGCGGTACAGGGTGAAGTCTGCGCCCATGACTCGCACTAGCACGGCGCGTCCCGGGTCCAGCTCGCGGGCCACATACACTGGCTGCCAGAAGGTGCGCATGAAGCGCCCGGCCGGGGTCCCAGGGCCGGTGTGCGCGAAATCCCGCTGTGGAGGTGTCGTTCGCTGCGCCTCGGCGCCGTGTGCCAGGTGTGTCGTTGGCATTGACATAAAACCCCTCTTAGCTCGCAGGCGACGGCGGCTGCAGCAGGCCGTCCATGCCCGAGCCGACGTAGTCGACCACGTGCTCACCCGGTACGATCTTGTGCTCCATTCGGCCCAGCCCCTCGAATTCAATGGTCACGGTCTGTCCAACCTGCACCCAGCGGTGCAGATCCAGCGAGCAGCCGGCCCCGATGGTTCCGGTGCCCAGCAGATCCCCGGGGTAGAGGGTCTCGTTGTCGGAGGCGTAGGCTACCAGCTGATGCGCCAGGAAGCTGCGCGGCGCGCCGGTGTGTCCTTCGAACCACACCTCACCATCCACGACCACGCGCATGCGGAGGTCGCGCTCGTCGATCTCGTCGGCCGTTACCAGGCAGGGGCCGACCATGGTCGCGAAGTCCTTGGACTTTGCCGGACCGAGCGTGTCGCGCGTGAGGGCGCCTCGCTCGCTGCAGTCAATGATGATGGTGTAGCCGGCGATGGCTTCTTTGGCCTGCTCGAAGGAGAGGTTGCGGCCCTGCTTGCCGATGACGATGCCGATCTCGGGCTCGAGATCCAGGCGCTTGGTGTAGTACGGGTAGGGGATGGGGTCCTCGGGTCCGAAGATCGATTCAGGACTGGCCTTGTAATACGGCGGCCAGCGGTACCACGCCGGCGGCTTGGCTCGGCGCGCCGCCGGATCGTCGCCGTCCCTTCGGCTGCCATGCTCTTCGAAGATCGAGAAATCCCGAAAGGTGTTCGGACGCGGAAGAGGAGCCAGCAGCCGGACCTCGGAGCGCTCGAAGACCAGGCGCTGCCCGCCGTCGCCGGTGCACGGGTCGCCCCGGGAGATCCTGGCCGACACGTATCGCAGCGCTTGCTCGGCTGCCTCGCGCGACTTGTGCCGGCCACGCAGCCAGCCGATCATGTCGGGCGGGTTCCTGAGCTGAGCCAGCCCTTCAGGAGTGGGCTCATCGGTCTCTGCGCGGAGATAGGCGGCGTAGGTCAGCGTCAGATCAACAATTCGACCTTCCGTTGTGCCGTCGGCCAGCGCTCCCAGGCGCCGTTGGGGACCCAACGGAGTGGGCACCTCGAACGTAACCAGCTTCATGTCGTTTCTGCCCTCAGTCCAGCGTCTTCTTGTCGGCCCAGCCGTTCCGCTCGAGCTGCATCAGGCCAGCCATCTCGTAGCCGGCGCTGGCGTCCAGCGTGCGGTTGAGCTGCTCGATGACATGGCGGTTAGCCACGCGCTTGGCCCAGGCCAAGGGGTAGGCCGGGCGCTCCAGCAGCCTTTTCACCAGGTCGCTAACCAGCGTGTCCAGCTGATCGGCGGGGACAGCGTAGTTGATGATCAACCTGTCCGCCAGCTCCCTGGCGGTGTACTCCTTGGCCAGCATCAGGAATTCCTTGGCTAGAGGAGGGCTGAAGTACAGCGGCGCCAGCGCCATGCCGCCATCTCCCGGCACCAAGCCGAACGGCGGCCCAATAGGATTTGCCTGTCCCATGCCGAGGTGATGGTCGATGAAACGGGCATCTTCGCGAGCCACGATGAGGTCCGAGGCGAACACGATGTTGCAGCCGGCGCCGATGACGTCGCCGTTGACCTGAGCCACGATCGGCTTTTCCATCGAGGCCATGACCTCGTGCAGCCGGATGATGCCGTTGAACGTCTTCCACAGAGTGGCAGGGTCATTGTGATGCGCCTGCCACTCCTTGCTCTCATAGGTCGCGCCGGGGATGCCGGCCTGTTTGCCGCCTCCGCGGTGGAGCACGACAACTCGGATGCCGTCGTCGGCTCTGATCGCTTCGAGGAGCTGGGCGAGCGCCGGCATCGGCGCGGGCGAGCGTCCCGCCTGCGCAATCTGCTCGGGCGTCATCTCGTCACGCGTGCGCTGTCGGATCGTCGCCACCTGGTCCTTGCATTCGAGGATGAGATTGGGGTTCGTGTTCTCTACCACCGGTCTGTCAGCTCCTCGAGATTGCGTTGACGGTCATGTAACACGCGCGAGGATACCAGTCCCGGCCAAAGCTGAGGCTCTGGGTTTGCAAGCGATTGGGCGGCGGGAGGTACACTACCAACTCAAATGAACCACCGTCCAATCACGACACCTCGCCGTTCGAACAATCGAGCGTCGTTGGCGGTGGCAGGCCGCTGAGCCTCATGGGTCCCAGGAAGCCGAGCCGGCGGGGACGGTACTGCAGCCAGCTGCACGCGGTCCCGGACATCGCCATTACTCGCGAGGAGCTGCGTTCGCTGCAGGGGGAGCTGGCTAAGCTGGTCGAGCGGACGGCGGATCGGTCGCTGGCGGCCGAAGTGCTGATCAACGCCATCGAGGACCTGGCCGGTGACGAGTGGCTGGCGGATTCGGGCATTGCCTGGCCGGCCGCCGTGGGGCCGTTCCAATTCGATCCCAACTACCCGGTCCGTCCCGAGCTGAGCCGCATCCGAGCGCTCTACGGCACCAACAGCGGCGGCAGTATTTTCCTGCGCATTGCCGCCGAGCGAGGATTCTTCCAGCGCTACGGACTCGAGATCGAAGAAGGCTATGCCCAGACGGTAACGGGCATCGAAGCGTTGAGCTCCGGAGCGGCTGACCTGGACTTCAGCAGCGGCGCCGACGCTATCCAGGAGATCGCTCAGGGACTGCCGGTCAAGGTCATCGCTTCCTTCTATAAGACCAATCCGTATGCCATCGTGGGCCTGCCCAGCATTCGCGATCCCCACGACCTCAGGGGAAAAACCGTGGCCATCGCCAAACGCGGCGACACCTCGGAGGTTTCGCTGCGGCTCGGCCTCAACCCCTACGGTCTGAGGGTGGATCATGACGTGCAGCTCGTCGAGGTCGGCAACTCGCCGGCTCGGCTGGCGGCGCTCATTCATGGAGAGGTGGCCGCGGCCATCGTCGAGCAGGGCGCCTACATTGTCCCGGCAGTTGGCGAAGGCCTGCGGGTGATTGTGAACCTGGCGGAGGCGCGGCTGCCCTACCTCGCCGGTGGGCTCATCGTCACGTCCGAATTTGCCCGGGCATGTCCAAGCACGGTCCTGGCGTGCTTGCGCGGGCTGATCGAGGGAATCCGGTTCTTCTCTGACTCCAGCCATTACCAGGAGTGCCTGGCGATCCTGGCACAGCACCTCGGCCTGGCTGAAACCGACCCCCAAGTTGCACGCACGTATCATTCGCTGCGAGCGCGGATCAGCAGCGATCCCTTCCCCGAGCGGGAGGAAGCAGAGACCATCCTGAGGGCCTTGCAGTCGGCCGATCCCAGCCGCTTCGATGCGATCGACAGCGACACGGTGATTGACTCCTCGTTCATGGCCGCGCTGCGGTCGGCGGGCTACTGATGCTGGCGAACGGTATTTGCCTCGATTGCGACGAAAGCAACGTCGCCGAGTACGGTATGGTGGAGGAACGATGCTAGAACACAGAATCGCAACGATCCCGCTGTCGAAGATTGAGCTCGATCCTGAAAACGTACGCACGTTCTACGATCAGGAATCCGTCGAGCACCTTCGCGCTGCGCTGCGCTCCTCGCTGGTGAATCGTGAACAGTACATCAACCCGCCCGTGGTCTACCCAGTGGGAGCCGACCAGTATCGGGTGAAGCACGGGAATTGCCGGGTCATGGCAGCTCGTGGCATCGTCGACGAGCTTCAGGTGCGGATCGTGGAGCCGCCGGCGTCGCGCGGCGAGAAGATCCTCGATCAGCTGGGTGAGAACCTGCTGCAGGGTGGGCTCAACGCCATGGACACCGCCCTCGCGCTGCAGCGCCTACGCGATACCGAGGAGCTGTCCATCGCCGGCATCGTGGACGTGCTGGCGGAGCGGGGCATCGGGCGAGGCAAGTTCTGGGTCAAGCTGCACCTCGGTCTCGTCGACCTGCACCCTGTGGTTCAGCAGGCTATTCGCTCGGGCGACATTGCGCCTCGGGTCGCCTGGCTGCTCCGCACGCTGCCGCATCTCCAGCAGGTCCAGTTCTGCCGCGAGATCGTCGAGAAGGGGTTGACGCGCACGGACGTTGAGCGCCGGTTAGGGCTGGGCAAGCAGCCGGCCGACGAGAGCGCGGACGTGGATACCTCGAGCCCGGAGTTTGCCTACACGCAGATTCGGGAGCGCATCGAGGCCGCCGCCGAGGACATCGACAACCGCCCGGCGAATGCCCCCAGACAGTCGTTCGACCCGCAGCGCAAATCGAGCGCCGTGCGCCAGCGCTGGGAGCTGGTGCCGGCCAGCCTGCCGCAGGCCGTTCAGACGAGCCAGGCTCTTCAAGGACCGGACGTTGCGGGATGGGTGGGCCGGGCAACCGAGTCCGAGCGGCGGCTGGCCCAGGAGGCGCTGTTCTACGGCGGCTGCCAGCCGGAAGAGGCCATAGCGCTGGTCGACGAGCTGGCCGATGAGGCTCAGGATGCGCCGGCTGTCGTGATTCAGGCGCTGAATGCGCTGCGGGAGTTGGCGGAGAACCCGGCGGTCCTGGAAAGCCGGCCGAGCATGACAGCCTTTCTGAGGTTCCGCTTGGAGCGCCTCCTCGCGGAGCGCCCGGACATGCTCGGCAGTTCCACCCAGCGCGTTCGGGTCGCGCGCTAGGACACAGGTTCGGCGAACGGCGCTGGGTCGTTCCCGGCGCCGAGAAGCTTGCCATAAGCTACGCTTATCCGAGCACAGCGCGGGCGGGTTGCCTGGTGTTTCCGCAAAGGCCGAACAGTCCCAGCTGAGCAGCCGGCGCACTGGCCTGGCCTGCGCCGGCAACGATGCAGGGAGTAGGTATGGCGGTATCGGATGAGCAGGCGGTCGTACGCGCGGCGCGGCCCAATCAGTTCCCGTATGACTTCTTCATGGAGCGGGAAGGCATCCCCGTCCATCGGGCAGTAGTCGGCGTGGATGACGTCACCTCGCTGCCGCGGGCCGATTGGGCGCGCTGCGGTGGGAGGGGCGTCTTCATCGAGCTCGACGGGACCTTTCAGTCGGAGCGCGGCCTGTACGTGGCCGAAATCCCGGGCGGCGCGGCGCTCGCGCCGGAAAAGCACCTGTACGAAGAAGCCATTGTGGTGCTGCAGGGCAGTGGCGTGGCCCAAGTGTGGCAGGGTGCGGGGGACCGGATCACCTTCGAATGGGGTGAGGGCAGCCTGTTTGCTCTTCCGCCCAACACCTGGCACCAGCTGTTCAACAGCGGGCCCGTGCCGGCCCTGTTCATGGCGGTCACGACCGCTCCCAGGATCATCAACGCCCTGGACGATCTGACGCTTGTCTTCGAGAGCGAGCGCTGCCCCGTGGACCTCTACGCCCGGAGAACGAGCTACTTTCAGACGCCGGATACCAGGACGACCGAGGGCTGGTACGACCAGGTCATCCTCCACTCCAACTTCATTCCCGACACCAGGGCCATCCGTCTGGACGACCTCGAGCGCAAGGTCGCCGGCGGCCAGCTCACAGGCTACCGCATGGGCAAGCGGTTCCCCCACGGGCACATCTCCGAATGGTCATCCGGGCGGTATCACAAAGCGCACTATCACGAGCCAGGCGCGGTTCTGCTGGGGCTGGACGGTGAAGGTTACGTGCTGGCCTGGGACTCGACGCTGGGCACGCAGCCGTATCGCGACGGCCACGAGCACGCGGTGGTGAAGGTGAATTGGGGCCGCAACAGCATCTACAGCCCGCCCAATGGCTGGTTCCACCAGCACTTCAACAGCGGGGCTGGACCGGCGCGGCACGTGGCCGTGTATGGCGAGCTGCTGCCGCTGGGCGTGCACGGGCTGCGAACCGAGCGCGAATGGAAGGGTATGGTCAGCTTGCAGCAGGGCGGCACGTTGATCGAATATGAGGACGAAGATCCGCGTGTCCGCGACGATTTCGAGGCAGATCTTCGAAGGAAGGGGATCCGCTGCGAGATGCGCTGACCCCTTGTTGGGGGCGCGGCATGATGACGGGTGCGATCCGGTGCGACCAAAGGAGCGGGAACATGGCTGAAAACGAGCAACTGATGCAGCTGACCTGGGACGAGCAGCGCTTGACGCGCGAGCGCCTGGAGCGATTGCGGCAGGTGATGCGGGAGCGGAACGTCGCGGCGCTGCTCCTGAGCGATTGGGTGAGCGGGCGCTACGCGCTGGGCGTACGGGTGCCCCAGGGCGAGGCATTCGTGCCAATCGAAGGAGAGCCGATCTACTTCGTCCGCCCCATGGACGCCGGCTACGTCGAGAAGGCCAGCATCCAAACCCGTCCCTATGGCTACGAGCACAACCCATCGGATCCCGGCGGCTCTCGCTTGCAACGCTGGGCGAACGGCATCGCCGAGCTGATGAAGGAGTATGGCATCGCAGGTCAAGCGCTGGCTACCGACGCCATGGAGCCGGAGAGCGTCATCGCGCTGGTCGAGCGCGGTCTCAAGCTCACCAACGCCAAGCGAATCCTGCAGCGCGCCGCCTCGGTGAAGACGCAGGACGAAGTGCTCATCTACTGGGAGATGGGCAAGCTCTACGGCGCCATCATGCGGCTGTTCCAGCAGGAGCTGGAACCGGGCATGAGCGAGCGCGAGATGGTTGGACGGGTTCGTTCGCACGTGGCTCGCCTGGGTGGCGAGACGCTGCGGCAGATCAACGTCTGCGGCGCCGAGAACACGTGGCCCTGGCGTCGTTGGGCCACAGATCGCCGGTTCGAGCATGGCGATCTGGTGGGCATGGATCTCCACGTTGCCGGCCCCGGCGGCTACATCTTCGACGCTTCACGCACCTATCTGTGCGGCGCCGCGCCGAGCGCCAAGCAGAAGGAGCTGTACCGCCGCGCTGTCGACTACAACAACGCCTGCATCGATCTGCTCAAGCCTGGCCTGGCCATCCCCGAGTTCGTGGAGCGCATGCCCACGGTGCCAGAGAAATTCCAGGAAGCCGCCTACACCTTCCACATCTTCCATTCAAACGGGCTCACTCCGGGTGAGTATCCAAACGTGGTGAAGCAGCGCCCGCCGGTCGATGACACATTCAAGGAGAATCAGGTGCTGTCGTTGGACTGCTACTTTGGCGAACAGGGCTATCACGAAGCGGTCAAGCTCGAAGAGTTGGTCGTCATCACCGCGCAGGGTGCGCTGAAGATGGCCGACATGCCCTACGACGAACGCTTGCTGGCGGCGTGACGCTGCTGTGCTGACCTTGCGGCGGCAGGTGGTGTGATGCACGACGACGATCTCGAGCACGAGCACTACTACGAACGGACCGATTCGACCGAGCTGGCCCTGGCTATGGGCGACCTCGTGCGGCTGCTGACGGTCGGCATCGACGTTGGCTCGTCGACCTCACACCTGATGTTCTCTGGCCTGCTCCTGCTGCGCCAGGGCGAGGCGCTCTCGAGCCGCTACGTGGTGGTTCAGCGTGAAGTGCTGCACCGCTCCCCGGTGCTGCTCACTCCGTACACGCCAGACAACGCCATCGACGCGCGCAAGCTGGGTGAGTTCGTTCGCGAGGCCTATCGCGAGGCCGGCATCGACCCCGGCGAGGTCGACAGCGGAGCGATCATCCTCACCGGCGAGGCGTTGAAGCGTGAGAATGCGCGAGCCATTGCCGAGGGGCTGGCCGGAGAGTCCGGGCGCTTCGTGTGCGCCACCGCCGGGCACAACCTGGAGGCCGTGCTCTCGGCCCACGGTTCGGGCGCAGTCGCGCAGTCCTATCAGCAGCAGCAAACGTTCTTGAACGTCGACATCGGCGGTGGAACGACGAAGCTGGCGCTGGTGCGCAACGGAGAGATCCTGGGAACCGCCGCCGTCAACGTCGGAGGCCGCCTGGTGGCGCTCGACGGCAGCGGCCGGCTGATCCGTATCGAGCCGGCCGCTCGGCGAGTGGCCGAGGACCTGGGCCTGGAGCTGGAGCTGGGGGCAGGGGTGCCGGACGATGCGCTGGAGCGCATCTCCGCCCGTTTGGCCGAGGTGCTGCTGGAGGTCGTTCGGCTGTCACTTGCAGGCCATGCCCATCTCCACCATCACGCCGGCCATGAGGCGCACGAGCATGGTCCGGCGCTGTCGCCGCTGACCCACGAGCTGATGCTCACGCCCGCGCTGCACGCGCATGGTGACGTCGACGCCCTCACCTTCTCGGGCGGCGTGTCCGAGTACCTGTACGAGCGCGAGCAGCGAGATTTCGGGGATCTGGGCCGGCCGCTCGCGCTGGCTGTGCGGCGCTGTCTCGCCAGCCAGCCAGCGCTGCCGCCCATCCAGGCATCGGGCGAGCGCATCCGCGCTACCGCGATTGGGGCGTCGCAGTTCACCGTTCAGGTGAGTGGCAACACCATCGCGGTATCCCAGCAAGAGGTGCTGCCGCTGCACAACCTGCCGGTGATTCATCCGCGGTTGGCAGCGGCTGAGCTGGTGCAGTCGGAGGTGGTCGCCAAAGCCATCCGCAGGGCACACCAGCGCCTGGACCTCGAGCCGGGCGCGCAGCCGGTGGCGCTGGCGCTCGACTGGAGCGGAACGCCGTGGCACCAATCGCTGCACAACCTGGCCCAGGGCATCGTCCAAGGCCTGGAGGCCAGCCTGCGAGCTGGGCACCCGCTGGTGCTGGTGTTCAACGCCGATCTGGGCAAGACGATTGGCCGCATCCTGCGGGAAGAGCTTGGCGTTGGCAGCGATCTCATCTCCATCGACAGCGTCGAGCTGCAGGAGTTCGACTACGTCGACATCGGCCAGGTGCTGCAGCCGGCTCAGGCGGTGCCGGTGGTAGTCAAGTCGTTGGTCTTTCCCGCCCTGAGCGCTCAGCACGGAGAGATCCTGGAAACGGGCCTGGCCGAGACCGCCTGAGCGATCCAGGCCGGCCGGGCGCTGCGAATCGCGAGTCAGCGAGCGAACACCTTCTCCTGCCAGGCGCCGTAGAAGAGACGCTCACCCATGTCCATGAACGGGCGCTGCTGGTAGGCCGAGCCGGGGCCGAGCCAGCCCTCCCAGGTTGGCGTGCCCAGTCCCATCTCGTAGTGCAGCCACAGCTCCTTCGCTTTGGGGCTGGACAGCGCCTCGGTGATAGCGCTCCAGTTGGCCAGATCGTCCTGCTCGAAGGTCCCGGCGGGTCCGAAGGTGCGGCGATAGCACTCGCGTGAGGCGCGCTGCCACTGCTCCGGAGCGTTGCGGTCCATCAGCAGCCAGGACCACGCCTCCATGCGCCCCGGCCCCCGCGGCTGCCACTGCCTGAGGGTGAGGAAGGTCATCGACTCCTCGCCGGGCTGCCCTCCCCACTCCTCAACGGTGTGCCCGGCGGGCTGCAGGAAGCTGAGGTTGGGAAAGACGTTACCGGCCATGGTGAACAGCGGCCGCATGGCCTCGAGCTGCTCGGGGCTGAGGTGGCGCTCGAATTCGGCGTGGAGCTCCTGGGGAAGGCCGAAGTACGGTTCGGCGTCGGCGGCCGGCGGCCAACAGGCGTAGCTGATGGCGTGTCCGTTGCCGGCCGTGGCCAGGTAGCTGAGCGGCGGACCGCCCTTGAGCTGGAACTTGTGCAGGCCCATGGCGGTGGAAAAGCCGTGGGTCGTGAAGATGTGCTGTCCGTCGCCCACGAAGTTGGCCGCCCCCAGCTTCCAATTGGCCTTTGCCTCCCAGCGGACGGGCGGGCCCACGACTTCCACGGCATCCGACCGGCCGAACAGCAGGTCCAGGCTCCAGGCCGCGGGCCCCAGGTAGTCCAGCAGCGTGCCGGCATTCGGATCCCAGGTGGCAAAGATCAATCCCTTGTAGCTGTCCACGTGGGGCGCCGCGAGCAGTCCGAGCTCGGACTTGTTCAGCCTGCCTTGGTAGGCGTCGAAGAAGGGCACGCCGGTGAGCTCGCCGGACTCGGAGTAGGTCCATCCGTGGTAGCCGCAGATGAAGCGGCGGGCGGTGCCGCAGTCTTCCAGGCACACCCTGCGGCCGCGGTGCCGGCACACGTTCAGCAGCACGGCCACGCGGCCCTCATCTGTCCGTACGACGATGACCGGGTCTTCGCCCATGCGGCGGGTGACGAAGTTGCCCGGCTCAGGGATTTCCGACTCGTGGGCGACGAACAGCCAGCTCCTGCCGAAGATGCGCTCCAGCTCCAGCTCGTGGATGCGCGGATCGTTGAAGATGCCGGCGCTTACGACGCCCCGGACAGGATCGACCGGTGCATCCACGTGTTCGCCGGCTGCGGCGTGTGGGGAAGGGGCCGCGCGGCCGTCCTCAACAGCCATGTGACGCTCAGATAGCCACGTTGACGGCGGGATTGGCGGCGTTCTGCGCTCCCTGGTAGAGCTGGTCGATGAAGCCCGAGTCGTCGATGTCGCGCAGCATGCTGGTATCCCAGATCTCGAATGGGCCGATGAAGTTCACGGCCGGGTCGTGGGCCACGTCCAGGTTGTAGACGTTCCATACGGCCAGCGGATGCGGGTAGGGCTTGGGGCTCAGCAGGCCGGCCCAGCCGGCATGCAGGTGCTCGATCTCATCGTCCCCGCGAAGGTCTATCAGCGGCGCGAGGTGGCGCTCCAGGATGGCGCACACTTCCGACTTCTGCGTCTTGAAGTAGTGGATCGTCTCGATCAGCGACTTCAGGACGGCCATCGTCGTCTCTTCGTTGCGCGCAACCCACTCCTGGTTGGCGCACAGCGTGGTGTTATGGATCACCGGGACGGAGGGCGTGTCCAGGCGATGCAGGCCCAGCTTCTCGCCGATGTAATCGTACGGGAGGTCGATGCTGGCCGCGGCGACCTCGCCGTTGAGCACGGAGCCGAGGATGTCGCGGCGGCTGACCGCCGTCGCCTCACCCCGAAAGCCAACGAACTGGATGCGGTCCACGTCGACGCCGGCCAAGCGCAGCGAATGCTTGAGGTTGCCGAATACGCAGGGCGCCGTCGTCGTGACGTAGAAGCTCTTGCCTTCGAGGTCCAGAGGCGAGCTGATGTCCGGCGCGGCGATGATGCGATCGTCCCAGTCATTCTGGGTCTGGGCGAGGTAGACGAAGCGCTTGTCGCCCTTGGCCCGATAGACGTACGTCTCGTGATGGAGGCCGCTGATGAAGTCGTACGTGCCGTCGAGAAGCTTTTCGGCTCGGCCGCGGAAGGTGACCGCCGGGCGTCCCCCGGCGCTGACGTTGGTGATGTCGGTGATGAGCTCGAAGCCGTACTTTTCGGTAATGCCGGAGTGCGCCCAGGTGAAGTGGAGGGGCATATGCGAGATGCTGCTGCACAGCAGCTTGACCTGCCGGTTGACCATCGGAGGCTCCTGGCCATGATGTCGCACGCCGCTCAGATACCTGCTAGGCGGCCGGCGCAGGGCCCATTATACGAACGCGCCGCAATGCCGATGTTAAGATGGTGCGCCGCTCAGCCGCGGCCACAACGGGCGGGTTTCAGCCTGCCGCAGGAGAAGAGGAATGGCACTGAAGGTCGGCTACATCGGTCTGGGCTCCATGGGCCAGCCGATCGCAACGAACGTCCTGCAGGGAGGCTTCGAGCTCATCGTGGCCGACCTTCGTGAGGAGCCGGTCAAGGCCCTGGCGTCGTTGGGAGCGCAGGTGGCCAAGTCGCCTCGCGAGGTGGCTCATTTCGCCGACGTCGTCGAGACGTCGGTGGTCGACGACGCGCAGGTGGAGGAGATCGTACTGGGCGACAACGGCATTCTGGCCGGCGCCAAGCCGGGGACGATCGTCGCCGTGCACAGCACGATCCACCCGGACACCGTTCGCAAGCTGGCGCCAATCACCCGCGCACGCGGCGTCGAGATCATCGACGCTCAGGTGAGTGGTGGAGCGGCCGGAGCGCGCGGCAGGCGGTTGTGCTACATGGTGGGCGGGGACGAGGCGCTGCTGGAGCGCTGCCGGCCGGTGTTTGCCACGTCCGGGGACAAGATCTTCCACATGGGCCCGTTGGGCTCGGGCGCCGCGGCCAAGCTGGCGCAGCAGGTCATCACCACGGTGACCATGCTGGCTGTGTCAGAAGGCATGAATCTGGCCCGCGCCGCCGGCCTGGACCTGGAGGTGTTCGAGCAGCTGCTGCGGGTGAGCGCCGGACAGAGCTACATGGCGGACCACTGGCTGCGGCAGTTCGGCCAGGGCGGCACCGCCAAGGGCATCGAGGGCTTTTACAAGGGACTGATACCGGCGATCTCGCTGGCCCACCAGCTGGGGGTATCGGTGCCGGGCACGGCGCTGTTCCAGCAGCTGGTGCCCAACGTGCTCGCCGGCCCGCGCAACGCCGAAGGCGCCTGAGGACAGCTGCTCTTAGGACGGCATCGCGGCGGCGCTTGCCCGCGCGGCCGGCGTGGCGGCCGAGTCGGCCCGGCCCGAAACGCTTTGCCATTGCTTCACCGGCTCGTCTTCGGCCAAGGCCTTCAGCTCGCGCAGCCACAGCTTGCGCAGCAGCAGCACGCCGGTGTCCACCCGCCCCAGGCGCTCGCGGGAGCGATCGGCCACCGAGCCCTGTCCGACCTGGACCACGTAGTCTTCGATCCAGAACAGCTTGTAGATGCTGATGTCCTCTCCGATGTCGCTGATGCGCATCTTGCCCGCCAGGATGTCGTCGCCAATCTGGCGCAGCGGCAGCCGCTGCGACTCCTCGGTCTGCCGCCGGCGCTGGCGGTAGGCCTCGCCCTCATCCCCGGTCAGGGGCACCAGGTCCACGACGAAGCTGACGCAGCTCTCGTCGTCGATCGGGACGCGCCAGAAGAGGCGATCGACCCATAGCGTGGCCGCGTCTTCGAGCGAACCCTCCACCCGTGCGAACGAGCGATTCTGATTGATGTTCGGCATGTGGAAATGGGTGTAATAGGATGGCTTGCCCTGGCGCTCGCTCCAGGAGCGGATACCGTACTCGGTTTCCTCGGCGTGCGAAGAGGCGGCGCCAACCGGCCGGCTGGCGCCCGTGCGGCGCAGCGATTCGCTGTGCGTCCAGGGAACGTGCGCGCCGTCCCGCGCATTGTCCAGACGGTTGAAGTAGTTGCAGGGCCAGTATTCGGGCTCGCCCGCCTCCAGCACGCCCGGTCCCTCGAAGTCTGGAAAGCGCCGAAATTCCGGGGGGTCGCCTTCGCCGAGGTACACGAAGATGAGTCCCAGGTACTCACGCGTGGGATAGCTCGCGATCCGCACCTTAGCGGCGAATCCCCGGTCCTCGCCTGGCTGGTCCACGCACTGGCCATCGGCGTCGTACTGCCAACCGTGATAGAAGCAGCGCAGGCAGTCGCCCTCGACCCAGCCGGTGGATAGCAGCGTGCCGCGGTGGGCGCAGCGGCTGGCGAGCAGCTGCGCCTGCCCGCTCTCGCCGCGATAGAGGGTGAAGTCCTCGCCCATCAGCCGGACGGCCACGGCGTGGCCGGGGGCCAGGTCGCGGCTGCGATAGATGGGCTGCCAGAAGAGCCGCAGGTAGCGGCCCGCCAGCGTGCCGGGGCCGGTTCGGATGATGTCGTTGAGGTCTACCGTCGCCAATGGTGCTTCCCTCTCCGCGGGCGCTTGGCATAGACCACGTCTGGGCTGCAAAGGCGTGGTGCGCCAGCCGTGCTGAAATGTTGAGGAAGTCTATCATCGCGACGGCTTGCGGCACTATCCGGCGGCGGCGTTCTGCTTAGTCGGTTTACACTGATGGGGCCGAGCGGCATGGACGCGCTGCGTCGTGCTGTGCGCCGAATCTCAACCGAGGAGTAGCAACATGCCTGCCGAACTGCCGAAAACCTGGGACGACCAACGCCTCAAGAGCCAGCGCCTGGAAAGGCTCCAAGCGGAGATGCGGCGACAGGACATTGGCGCAATGTACCTGTACGACGGCATAAACGTGAGGTACGTCCTGGGCACCTACGTTCCCGGCGGAGCCGTGTTCGTCCCCGGTCAGGGCGAGGCTATCGGCCTCGTGCGCCCGCGGGATCTCGGCTACGTGCAGCTGAAGCACGCCAACAGCCGGCGCGCCTATTACAACACCGGCGACCTCGAGCGGGGCGACGTCCAGGAGACGCTGACGACCTTCGCCGGCAAGGTCAACGCGCTGCTGGCGGAGCACGGCGCTGCGAGCCAGCTCATGGCGGTAGACCATCTCGACCCCATGGCCGTGCTTGCGCTGGCCGGCGCCGGCATTCGCATCACGAACGCTCAGACGATCCTGGAGCGTGCGCGCTCGGTGAAGACGGACGACGAGGTGGCTATCTACCGATCGATTGGCGAGCAGTACGCGCACACCATGACTGCCTTTCGGCAGGCGCTGCGGCCCGGTGTCACCGAGAATCAGCTGGCGTCGGTGGTCGTCTCTGCCTGGTACGACGCCGGCGGCGAGGACATCGCCCAGCTCAACGTTTGCGCCGGCGAGAACATGAATCCCTGGCGCCGCTGGCCGAGCCAGCGCCCGGTGGTGGATGGCGAGTTCGTTGGCATCGACCTGCACGGGCGGGGAATTCATGGACTGCGTGGCGATATGTCGCGCACGTTCTTCGTCGGGGATCGGCCTACCCAGGAGCAGCGCGACCTGTACAAGCAGGCCTACGATTACCTGTTCGCGTCGATAGACGTCGTCCGGGCGGGCCGTCCGTTGGAGGAGGTTCGGCAGCTGTCGCCGCTAGCGCCCGAGAAGTATCAGACCCAACTCTACCACTACAGCATCATCCACGGCATCGGTATGAATCATTCCGGCCATCCCAAGGTGGACAAGCCGCGAAAGCCGGAGGACGACGTGCTGGAGAAGAACCAGATCGTGGCGGTCGAATGCTACTTCGGAGAAGAAGGCAGCCCTCTGGCCGTGAAGCTGGAGGAGGACGTCATCGTTCGTGAGGGTGCGCCGGAGCGTCTGAGCCCCGCCGTCCCCTTCGACGAGCGCTTCATCGGCTGAATCATCGCGGCCGAGCTCTGGGGCTCAACCCCAGGGCTCGACCGGGATGGCGGACAGCCGCTCGCTGCCGAGCATGGCCGCGGGGTCGGTCTGTTCCAGGACTTCCGGCGGCACGGACAATCGTTCCGGGAAGGGCATCGACAGCGGCTTCGTGCAGTCGAAGCCCATCTTCGACGTGGTGCCGTCCGGGGACGTGGGATCCAGCGGCGAGCCGCGCAGTCCCGACAGGATAGTCGCCTGCTTGTCGGCTTGAAAGCGCCAGGCAAAGGCGCGCAGCACCTCGCGCTCGTCGAAGATGTCCACGTCCTCATCGAAGACGAAGATGTGCTTGATGCCGAACCGGGATTTCATGGCAGTTTCCAGCGCAATCCGGCCGTCGTCGTCGTGGGCCTTGCGGATCTGCACGTACAGGTTGGCGTTGCAGCCCGATTGGGGCAGGTACACGGCGGTGACCTGCGGAAGGGCTTTGTGCAGCGCGCGGAAGGTGGCGCCCTCGCTGGTCAGCGAGCTGATCCAGTGCGTGTGGCCCACCATGCAGTCGTCCCATAGGGCATCTCGCCGGCGCGTCACGGCCGTGACCTTCAACAGCGGGTTGAAGCGCTGCGGCCCGACGTACCTGGTGTATTCGCCGAACGGGCCCTCGGGCTTGCGCTGGCCGCGGGGCAGGTAACCTTCGATCACGATCTCGGCGTCCGCCGGTACCAGGAGCTTATCGCCGAACGTTTCGGAGGCCACGAGCCGCAGCGGGCTGCCAAGGCCGCCGCCGCCGGTCTCGTAGTGGCTTTCCTCGGGCCCGACGTGCGACTGGCAGCCCAGCACGGCCAGTGGGTGATGCCCCACCCAGAACGCCGCCGGTGTATCCTCGCCCGCTGCTTCGTACTGGCACATGTTCGACCAGTTGTGAGTCTTGCGGCCGATGAAGACGCGGATCTCGTCGCGGCCGGAGATCCAGCCGCGTTGGATGGCACAGTTGTCCAGGCGGGTGTCGCGGTTCATCGTCAGGAGGAACCCGGCGGTGATATACCGTCCGGGATCCTGCTGGTGATGTCTCGGCGCCGGCAGCCAGCGGAGGTCGACCTGCTGCCCGCGGGTCACCAGCTGCTTGACAGGCGCCTGCGAGCGTTCGACGACGACTGGCTTCAAACGCTGCTCAGTTCGCTCGAAGCAGGCGATGCCTGCCCGGCGGACGTCGCTGCCCAGCGCCCGAGCCAGCCGCAGACGGCTGGCGAACAGGAAGGTCATGAGGGGCATCTCGGCCGGCTGTCCATGGACGAGCGGGTTGTGGAAGAGCAGCACGGGGAACTGCTTGGCAGCCTCCAGTTTGGTGATGAGCGCAGTCAGCTCGTAGCTGTCGACCTCCAGGGGCCGCTCGACGTGGATGACCTCGGCTGGGTAGTCGCGCTCGTAGTGGTCGAGGAAATCTCGAAGGCCGGCGCTCGCTCCCGCGGTGTCGATCAACGCCCGGACAGCGCCGGACTGCCGGTCCAGGCGTGTATACCGTTCTGTCGCAGCCGCTCATTGAACAGCTGCCGAATGTGGGGATCCTCCTGCGAGTAGTCGATGACCGCGCCGCCGTCGCCGCGCATGCGCATGGTGCCGACCTCACCGTCAACGTCTCTGGCGCCCACGGCGTGCCAGATGCCGAATGGAAATCTTCGGCTGCCATAGCGAAAGGCCAGCTGCAGCGCGTCCTCCGCCCCGACGTTGAAATGCTGGTGGAACCAGCCCGTGGGAGGACTGAACACGCTGCCCGGCTTCCAATCGATCTTGACCACGTCGCCGCCATGGCCGCTTTCGAAAGGCCGGTCTCCCAGCTCCTTGTCCCACATCATGCTGTAGCCCTCCGACCTGAGGATGAGCAGGATCGCGCCGCCGCTGTGGTAGTGGGCCCGCATGTAGGAGCCGGAAGGGTACTTGGACTCGTGGGTGATCAGGCTGTTGCCGGTGAGCTCGTATTGGATGAAGCGCAGGCTCTTCTTCTCGGGATCGACTTTGTCCGGCAGCACGGAGCGGGCGTCGGGTACGAAGTTGGTCTCCCAGCCGCGGCGGCTGAACTGCCCCAGCAGGGTGTTGCCGCTGCCTTCGTAGCGCACGTCCTTGCTCCAGAAATCGGGCTCGCCGTTGAAGCGGTCGGTGAAGCTGAAGGGGCAGTTGTGGATGAACTCGTCGTTGTGGAACAGATCGATGATGACCGGCGCGGTGGTGACCGCCACGTAGCGGACGCGGCTGCCGGAGGCGAACAGGCGGTAGGGCGTGTTCAGCGGAATGGCGAACAGGCTGCCCTCCTGCCACTCGAACTGGTGCGTTTTGCCGCGCGGATCCTCCAGCGTCGTAATGCCGCTTCCCTGCAGGACGTATATGGTCTTCTCGTACAGGTGGCGCTGCTGGTTGGTGGCTGCTCCGGGGTCGATCTGGGCGACGTACATACCAGTGAACCCGGTCATGCCCTCGAGCAGGATGAAATAGGCGTCGCAGCCCAGGCGATCCCACCGTCCGAATTCGGGCTCTGCCAGGTCGGTAACGCCGTGGCCCCGGACGATCGGGATGCCCTGGCTGCGTACCCACGTCTCGTACGGGGTGAGCGCTCGTTGAAACTGCTGGCCATCGCCATTTGGTGTTGCCAAGGTTCGTCTCCTAATCCGTGGCTGGCCTGGCGCCGTCCGGCGAAGCCCTCAATGGGGCCGGGCGCAGGCGCTGCGCGCCAGTGTACATCAGGCGGGCTTGACCGGCGGGCGCTGTTCCGCGGCTGCCCCCACACGGAACTCGAAGGCGCAGTACGGACACTGGCAGTAGGCCTCCGCGATGCGGAAAAACTCTTCGCCTACCATGAACTCGCGCCTGCAGTTGGGGCAGGGGACGTACGCGAAATCGGCCATCGGGTGCTGCTCCTCGACTAACTTCACCGGCTGATTGGTTTCCTTGGAAACCAATCAGCCGGTTCCGGCTGGCTCTCCCTTGAGTGCCCGGTTGATGATGTTGACGATGTCGTCGGTGGAGGTGCGCATGAAGTCCTCGCTGCCGCCGAAGACATATTTCCTGTCCGGCTTTGGGACGGAGTTTGGGTCCAGCCCCTCCCGCGCAACGTCGAGCCGCAGGGACGGCTGCTGGATGGCCTTCTGCCACAGCGTCTGGCCTTCCCTGGTCAGCAGCCAGTTGATGAAGACGCGGGCGGCGTTGGGGTGCGGAGGAGAATCCGCCAGGTTGATGGTGCCGCCGCCCACGCTCAGCGGCGCTCCCTCTTTGAGCTGGTCTCCTGGGACCTCGGCGACCGGCAGTCCCTGGTCGCTGGCCGCCTTGATATAGGTCGAGCTGACCCACAGCCCGATCTGGTAACGGCCCTGGGCCAGCCAATCCACCATCTGACGATGATCGGTCGAGAGCACGATCCCCGTCTCACGAAAGAGCCGGTCGACGAATCGCGAGCCCAGCTCAGGGCTGCGATAGATGAAGCGCATCTGGACCCCGCCCTGGCCCGGCCGGCGCACGTCGTACGACACGATCTTGCCGTGCCACTTGGGATCGAGGATGTCCCAGTAAGAGGTGAATTGACTGAGATCGACCATCTTGGTGTTGCCGGATACCGTCGTGCCCACGTACCCCTGGTAGGCCAGCGTGGTATTGGGCTCGCTGCTGTCGATCCACCACCAGTGCTTGTCCAACCAGGCCGACAGATCGGTGACTTCGGGCAGCAGCAGCGCCGGCTCGAGCGGGGCTACGGCCCCGACCGGCTTCAACGATGTGACTGACTGTGTGGCGGGGCCGGTGATCGCGTCTACCAGGAACTTGCCGGCGTTGCGCTCGGCCAGAATGCGGGAGATGAGGTCGCCTGCGGGGGCATAGGTGCCGTTGACCTTGATGCCGGGGTAGGCGCTTTCGAAGGCGTTAGGGAGGTCCTTGCTCATGCCCGCGCCCAACGCGCCGTACACGTTGACAGCGCCTTCTTGCCGGGCCGCGTCGACGACGGCGCTCCATGCAGCTCCGCCGGCCGCGGAGCCCGATGGCCTGGCAGTGCCGGCACTGCCGCCCGCGAGCCGGGGAGCGCAGGCCGACAGCAGCACCGCGCCCGCGCACCACGAGATGCTCTTGAGGAACAGCCGGCGGCTCGGATTCCGCGCCGCCGCGACGCCTGATTCAGCCGGTACCTGACTCATCGTGCCGCTTCCTCCTCGGCTGGCGAAGTACCAGGGAAGTGGCGCACATGGTACTCCACCCGCCGCCCACTTGCAACCGCGGGGGCGTCGTTGTCGAAGCCTTCCAAGGGCGGCATCCTGGGAGCGCCGGCAACCCGGCGCTCCCAGGATGCCGGGGGAGCTTGAAGGCTCAGGGTCTCGAAGTCAGGAGACCCGACCGGGTGCCCTCAGAGCAGGCCTCCGGGCTTGCGCATGCCGCGCACGCCGAGGCCGCCGTCGGTGGGCAAGATGGTTCCGGTGACGAGGCGGGCACGTTCGTTGGACGCCAGGTAGACGTAGGCCCAGGCGTGATCCTCGGGCTTGCCTTCGAGCTGCAGCGGGTTGGACTGGCCAAGGCGGACGTCGGGCGGCATGCGGGCGTAGATCGGCTCATCGAGGCCAAAGCTGCGCACGCCTCGGATCTCCGTCCGCGTGCCTCCGGGCGAGACCCCGTTGACCCGCACCTTGGGCGCAAGCTCGTAGGCCAGCTGCGTGACCAGCCCACGCACGGCGAACTTGGACGCGGTGTACAGGCAGCCTCCGCCGTCGGGATAGAAGCCTGCGTTGGACACCGTGAAGATGATGTTCCCGCCGCTCTCCAGCAGATGGGGCAGAGCGGCCTTGGCGCTCAGCACGTCGCTTTTGACGTTCACCGCGAAGAGCTCATCGAAGGCGTCGCTCAGCTTGTCGCCGGGCATATTGAGCAGCGGAATCTGGCCATCGAAGATGCCGGGGAACGTGATCAGCGCGTCGAGCTTGCCGAAGGCGCCGACCGTCTCCTCGACGGCGCGCTCGTTGTCCGCCAGCAGCGTGGCGTCGCCCTCGACGACGTGGACGGCTGCGCCGAGCTCGGACCGCAGCCCGGCCGCCTTCGCGGGCGAGAATTCCAGCACGGCCACCCGCGCTCCCTCGTTGACGAACGCCCCGACCGTGCCGCGGCCGATACCGGACCCGCCCCCGGTGATGAGTGCGACCTTGCCGTCCAGCCAGCCCATTGCGTGCTCCTCTCTATCCTGCCGTCCGAAAACGGACCGTATCGACGTCCACCTCACGGTTTCGGAGGGCGTCACGAGACTGCTCCACCACCAGCTTGCGCAGCAGCACCACCTGGGCGTCGGTTGGCAGCAGGTATTCCGGCGACCAGTAGCGGCAGGGCGTGGCAGCATCGTTGTCCTGCCCGCTGAAGTGGTAGACCATCGGCTCGCGCACGAGGCGGAAGCGGATCCTGGCGTACAGGCGTCCGAGCCAGCTTCGCGCGCTGGAGGTGTAGAAGTAGAAGATGCGGCATTTGTTGGCCTCTACGGGAACGGCGTAGCGCGTACTGCCGCCGCCGGCTCGCACGATGCACGGCAGGTGATGGCCCAGGCCCCACTCCTCGTACTTCTTGAAGTGCGCATAGCCGCCTCTGCGAAAGAGGTCGAAGAACCAGATCCAGAGCAGCCGCCAGCGGTGCAGCGGCCAGACGCCCTTCACTCCCGGGTAATACATCTGGTACGGCACCTTGCCGTCCTTGGCGTAGTAGTCCTGGTTGGAGTGCATGGCGATGAGGCCTCGCCCGTTCACGATCTTGCCATGCGGAGCCAGCGGAGTCCGGTTCCGGCCGGCCCTGTTGGAAGTCAGCTGCTGGATGGAATTGCGATGAACGTAGAAGGCGTTGTGGGAGTCGCTGTGATTTTCGATGGCCAGCATCCAGTTCATGGGCCAGTAGGTGTATGAGCCGTGGATCTGGAGGTCCTGCTCGAAGAACTCGGGCGGCACATCCTCCTCGATCGGCGCGGGCTCGCCCTGGCCCATCCACACGAACACCCAGCCGCGAATCGTCTTTGTGGGGTAGGTGCGCGCTCGAAGCTGGCCGGCCGCCTTGGAGTCCGGCCCCTCGCAGATGAAGGCCACGCACTCTCCCTCACCATTGAACGTGGCGCCGTGATAGGCGCACGACAGGAAGCCGCGATAGAAGCAGCTGCCGCCGCTGAGGCTGGCTCCGCGATGCGGACACACGTCGCTCAGGGCTACGACCTCTCCGGACTCGTCGCGGAAGAAGACCATCTCGTCGCCGAGCATCTTCCAGTACAGCGGCTTCTTGCCGAGTTTCGACGCTGGCAGGGCCACGTACCAGTACTCCCGCAGGCCGAGTGGAGGGATCTGCGGACGGAGGTCCCGGCCGCCCGCCCCGCCGCCCGAGTCGTGCCCCTGCGTGCCGCCGGCAGGAGCCTCCGGCACGCCGCGTGATTTTCCGGCGACGAGCTCTCGCTCGACACGCTGTTCGTAGCTGCGATTCCAAGCGCCCATCTCAAACTCCTCAGGCTGCTCAGCCGCCATCGCGGTTTGAGCTCCATAGCCGAAGCGATGATACAAATTCGTCCGAAACCTCCTCGGCTATCGCGGCTCGTAGTGCGCTAGACTGCTCGCCGAATGTCCAGGGCAAAGCCATCGTCGGAGGACTCACGCCTGCTTGACCGCCGTTAGCCTCGCCGATCGGCCGAACGTCCGCTGGACGGCCCTGTTCCAGGGCGGTTACGCGTGGACGTCCATCACTGCCTTCACCGGGATCATCGTCGGCGCCTTCGATACCTACATCGTGGCCACGGCGATGCCAAGTGTCCTCCGGGAGCTCGGCCAGCCTGAGTTCTACGCTTGGATCACGTCGGCCTTTCAGCTGGCCACGATCGTGGGATTGTCGCTGGGCGGTGCCGGTCGCGACAGGTTAGGGCTGCGCGCGCCGTTCCTCATCGCGCTGGTGGTGTTCGCCGGCGGTTCGCTGGCCTGCGCGATGGCGCCTTCCATGCCACTGGTGGTCCTCGCGCGCGGTCTGCAGGGCCTGGGAGGTGGTGGGCTAGTGGTGGTGTGCTTTTCCGCCGCGGCCGGCTATCCGGAGGGATTGAGGCTGCGCATGTATTCGCTGCTGTCCGTTGCCTGGGCTTCGGCCAGCCTGGTTGGTCCTATCCTCGGTGGCAGCATCACCGAAGTGGCGGGCTGGCGCTGGGTGTTTATTCCCAACGTGCCGGTATGCCTGCTGGTCGCCTTACTGGCCTGGTTCGGGTTCGCCGGCTCGGTGCCGGGCGACAAGACCAGGGCCGTGCCGGTGGTCCGCTCGCTGCTGCTGGCGCTGGCCACCGGCTCGCTGGTGGCGGCGCCATCGGCCGGGGCGACTGGCCTGGCGCTGCTGCTGGCCGGGCTGGTGCTCGGTGCGCTGTACCTGCGGCAGGAGCAGGCGGCGCGTGTCCCCGTGGTTCCGCTCCAGGCCTGGCTCGGACGGGGTCGTTTGGGGTCGATTCTTCAGGCCAATTTGCTGTTCTCCATGAGCTTCCTGGGGGCGGCGGTGTTCGTTCCGCTGTTCCTCCAGGCCCTGCGCGGACAGTCGGCCGCAGCCGCCGGGCTGGTGCTGACGGCCGGCGGCCTGGCCTGGACCGGTGGCAATTTCCTCGCCGGTTGGAGCCGCGGACGCTGGTCCAAGCGGATGGTGATCGCGGGCGCCCTGCTCGTGGCCGCCGCCTGCGCCACCATCGCCCTGCAGGTGGTCAGCGGCCGGTGGCCCGTGATCCTGGTAGGGGTGAGCTGGGCGGTTGGCGGCTTTGGCATCGGCATGGCCTATATCACGCTGCTGGACCAGGCCATCGCGTCTTCGCCTCGCGAGCAGTATGGGTCCGTTACCGGCGCGGTGCAGACTTTGCGGACCCTGGGCGGCGCGCTGGGCGGCGCGCTGATGGGCGCTCTGCTGCACCTTCTGGGCGCCGCGGGCGATATGCTGCGACTGTCGATCGTGGCCATTTTCCTGCTGGCTACCGTGCTGGCGCTGTGGCCGGCCACGTTTGGGCAGCCAAGGATGGAAACGCAAGAAGCTGCTTGACAGGGCCCGACGGCCTGGCCCAGAATCGCCCCAACGCTGGGTCCGGCGGGGCCCAACCGAGCAGCGCACTTCTCAGGCAACGGCTTCAACCCGAAGGTAACGGAAGGAGATCTGAGCCATGGCTCATCGAATGCGTGTTGGCGGACGATTCAGCCGTGCGTGGCAGGCGCTGATTGCCATGGTCGTGACGGTGTCCCTCGCAGCCTGCGCTCAGTCTCAGGCGCGGCCCAGCTCGAGTTCGGCGGGTTCTGTGGCTGGTTCTGGGGCAGCGCCGGCCAGCGCGGCCTGGCAGCAGATCCTTGCCGCCGCCAAGAAGGAGGGCACGGTCACCCTGTATTCCGCGACGACGGGGGACCAGGGGAGGGCGGCGCTGGTCGAGCCCTTCGAGAAAGCCTATCCCGACATCAAGCTGCAGGCGAACTTCACCACCAACACCGACCTGATCGCCCGCGTCGCGGCGGAACGTCAGGCCGGGAAGCTCATTCCGGACGTGTTCGTCGGGCCCGGAACGTCGGCCATCACGGCGTTCAAGGCGTCCGGAGGACTGTCCGCCCTGGAGCCGTGGCTGGTCCTGCCCGAGGTAGCCGGCGGCGGCAACTGGCTGAACGGTCACCTGTGGTGGATGGACGCCGCCGAGCCGATGACCACGCTGGCCTTCCAAGGTCAGGTGCAGCCGGTGATCTCTTACAACAAGAACCTCGTTGATCCCAAGCAGATCACCTCATACATGAACCTGCTGGATCCCAAGTGGAAGGGCAAGATCGTGGCCCGGGACGTACGCGTGCCTGGTCCCGGCGGCCCCCAGATCATCTACCTGTACCGCCGCCCGGACCTGGGGCCCAAGTACGTGGAACGGCTGTTCAGCGAGACCAACATCACGCTCAGCCTGGATGCCCGGCAGATGATCGACTGGCTCGCCCAGGGACGCTTCCTGCTGGGCGTGGCGATCAACAGCCGCGAGCTTCGGGACGCCGCGGCACAGGGCCTGCCGGTGGGCTTCATCCCGACGTCGCAATTGAAGGAGGGGGCCGACCTGAGCAACGGCGGCGGCATCGTCTCCGCGCCGACGCAGCCGCCGCATCCCAACGCTGCGAAGGTGTACCTCAACTGGCTGCTCTCAAAGGACGGGCAGACGGCCTGGCAGCGGGTTACCAATATCCCGTCGCTGCGCATGGACGTTCCCAAAGACGGCCTGGAGGACGTTCCGACCCCCGGAGTGGACTACGTCGCGAGCAGCGTCGAGAACTTCTCCAAGCTCATGGATACCGACGTGAAGCCATTGATTACGAAGGCGTTGGATGAAGCTCCAAAAGGCTCGTAGGTCTTACCTGAAATAGGGCATCACGTCTGTGGCGAAGAGCCGCATCGAGTCCATGACTGCCTGGTGGTCCATGTCGGCCAGGTTCATCAGGCAGACGAGCTCCTCCATACCGAATGACTGCAGCCATGCCACCTGCTCGCGCACGCGCTCCGGTGTGCCGCTAAGCGTGCAGCCATCGACGATGCTCTCGTACGTCAGCTCGGCATAGTAGCGCTTCAGCTCCGGCCGGCCGGATTCCAGCAGGCTCCCGAAGGTGCGTGCGTTCCAGACGTAGGAGTCTTCGCAGGCCCTCCGCACGTGGGCGTCGGACTGGCCCACGTGCACGACGATGGGGCTGGCAGTGTGCAGGGCGTCTCGGCGCAGGCCATGCCGCTCCAGCGTCTCGAACCACGTCTTGAAGGCCTGCTCCACACGGCTGAGCGGACTCATGTACGAGCCCATGATGGCGTTCTTTCCGAGCGAGACCGATTCCTCGAACGTGCCCGGACTCACGATCGGCTGCCAGATTGGAGGATGAGGCTTTTGGACGGGCAGCGGCCGGAACTCTCGCCGCGGAATGCGCCAGTACTTGCCCTGGTGCTCCACGTAGCCTGTGGTCCAGGCTTGAACGATCACCTGCAGAGCTTCGTTGTGCCGCTCGCGGCAGCTGTCGAAGTCAACCTCGAACGCCTCCAGCTCTTCGGGCTGATAGCCCCGTCCCACGCCGAACTCCAGCCGCCCGTTGCTCAGGATGTCGACCACCGCGGCGTCTTCGGCAACCTCGATGGGATGGTGGATTGGCAGCACGTAGACCGAGCTCCCAATGCGGATCCGGCTGGTCCGCGCGGCGATGGCCGCGGCCAGGGGAGAAACGGCGGGACGTCCGTATTGTGTGAAGCGATGCTCGGTGAGCCAGACAGAGTCGTAGCCCAGCTCTTCGGCTAAACAGGCCTGCTCGAGGAGCTGGTGATAGATCGCGTGATCGGTGGTGCCCTTCCAGCCCGACGGCAGGAACAGCAATCCGAACTTCATGCCGCCCTCAGCCCTGAGTCTCGATCGCTTTGGTGATCAGGTTGGATATCACGTCTGGTGGTGTCCGTCTGATGTATTCCTCGGTGTCGGAATCGACGTACGTCTTCCCGTCGGTCGGGACGACGGTCGGGTCCAGGCCCTCGCGGCTGACGTCGACTCGCAGTGATGGCAGCAGCACCTTACGCTGCCATGTTGTCTGGCCCTCCCGTGACAGCAGCCAGTTGATGAGCACGCGCGCGGCGTTGGGATGGGGCGCGGAGTCCACGAGGCTCACAGTGCCGCCTCCCGCACTGAGGGGCGAGCCCTCTTTGAATTGGTCGCCCGGCACCTGCGCCACGGGCAGGCCCTGCTTGACGCCGGCGTTCATCTCCGTGCCGCCGATCCACAGACCGATCAGGTAGCGCCCCTGGCCCAGCCAGTCCACCATCTGCCGCTGGTCGGCGCTGAGGGTAATGCCGGAGAACAGCTGCTGCATGAAGGTCGGGCCGAGATCGGGATGGTTGTAGATGAAGCGGGTCTGGCCGCCCCCTCCGCCTCGGCGGCGGATATCGTAGGCCACGATCTTGCCCTTCCACTTGGGGTCGAGGAGGTCTCGGTAGGTGTGGAACTGGGCCGGGTCGACGAGCTTGCTGTTGTAGGCCACGGAGGTGGCCACGTAGCCGTGAAACTGGAGCGTGCTGTTCGGGGTGTTGGCATCCATCCACCACAGCTGTTTGTCCAGCCAGGCTGAGAGGTCGGTGACCTCGGGCAGCAGCAGCGCTGGTTCGAGCGGGGAGAGCGCGCCCGCGGGTTTGAGGGTGGTGACGGATTCGCCGGATAAGCCCACGGTCACGTCGGCGATGAATTTCTTGGCCGTGCGCTCGGCCAGCAGGCGCGAAACGAGGTCGCCGGCCGGCAGGAACGTGCCGTTGACCTTGATGCCGGGGAAGGCCTGCTCGAAGGGGCCGGTCAGGGCTTCTTGCCCGCCGGCGATGCCCCCGTACACGTTGACCGAGCCTTCTTTTACCGCCGCCTGGACGAGGCCGTCCCAGCCCGCCGGCTTGGCCGCGGCGCTCGCCCCGGATGCCCTGGGGCTCGCGGGGCCTGCCGGCAGGCCCGTTTGACAGCCCGCCAGCGCCGCGGCGGCGCCGCAGGCCATCAAGCCCAGGAGGAACGATCGCCGGCTGGATCGGTGGGGGTGCGGATCGGAAGGGCCGGTGCTGGCTGGCATTGTCTTCTCCTGGGCGTCCTGTTTGAGCGGTGTTGGGCGGGCGCCGAAAGGCCCGCCCAGCCTTGGCTCAGGATTGTGCCATGCCCGGCCTATTCGTCGCGGAGGTCGAACCTTGGCTCGGACTGGATGGCGGCTTCGATGGCGTTGCGCTCCGCGGCGGTGACGATGGTGTGCTTGAACTGGCAGCTGGCCAGGTCCCGCGTTCGGTCGAGTCCAATCGTCTTGCGCAGGTCGGCTCGGTAGAACAGGACGCCGGTCAGCTGCGCGCCGCTGAGATCGGCCCCGGTCAGATTCAGCCGCAGCATGTAGGCGCGGGCGAGGTCGGCGTCGACCAGCTGGCTGCCGCTCAAATTGGCTTCGTACAGATCGGCGCCGCGCATCGTCGCGCCGCTGAAGTCGCTGTTCATCAGCTTGGCACCGACGAATACCGTGCCGCTGACGTTGGCGCCGCGAAAGGCGATGCCGGACAGGTCGGAGCGGCGGAAATCGGCATTGCGCAGGTCCGCGCGGCTGAGATCGGCGCCGGCCAGACGGATGCCCTGCAGGAAGATCCCCGGCGCCTGCAGCCCGCTCCAGTCGGCGTTCGTGGCCAGGATTGGGTTCTCGCGGATGTCCTGCCCCTGCAGGTAGCCGTTCAGCTCGGCCACGTCCTGCTCGGCCGCTGTTGTGCCGTCCGAGGTCAGCTTTGTGGACGAGAAGTCACGCTCGCCGGCGATGATCCGTTTGATGAGGTCGCGGGCCGAGATTGGCGTCAAGGTTGGGGTCATGCCTGGGTCTCCTGTGCTCCGAAGTGTCTAGTCTGCGACCCATCATACCGATCAGCCGGCCTTCAGCCGCCCGCCGCGCTACCTGAAGAAGTCCTGCCCCCACTTGCTGCGCATCTTGGCCTGGAGCTCGGGACTCGTGCCCACGACTTTGGGGAACTGCTCGCGCCAGTGGAATGGCCGGGTCGCGTCGATGACCATGCGCGACATGGCGTAGTCCCCGATGCTGCGCTTCTCGGGCGGTACCCGCGGGTCCAGGGGCTGGCTGCGGCAGCCGCGCACCACGTCGGCCGACTCGGCGGGCTCCGATCTCGTCCACAGCGCCCACAGCACTTCGTCGACGTTGCTGGGATCGATGTCGTCGTCGACCACGACCACGTAGCGCCCGAGCTGCGCTCCAAGGGTCTGGGCGGCGATCATGCCGGCCTGCTTGGCGTGTCCTGAGTACCGCTGGCGAATGGCAATCACAATGAAGCCGTTCACGGCCGAGGGCAGGGTGGCCACGCCGCGGACGTCGGGGACGCCGGCTGTTTCCAGGCCCTCCCAGGTCAGCGCGTCGACGATCACGCGGCGGGCGTGATGAGACTCGCCGGGCGGGCGGGTCACCTGCGATCCGAGGATGATTGGATCGTCGCGGTAATAGACCGCTTCGACTCGGACGTAGGTCTCTTTCCGCATGGCGCTGGCGTAGTAACCGGTGAACTCTCCGAACGGTCCCTCTTCGATGGTGCTGTCCGGATGGACGAAGCCCTCTATCACGATCTCCGCGTTGGCCGGGAACGGCAGGCCCGTCACAGGCCCTTCGATCACCTGCACCGGACGGCCCTGCACGGCGCCCACCCACTCGAGCTCGTTGACCCCGAGGGGCAGCTTGAGACCGCTGGCGACGAACAGCAGGGGATGCATGCCGAAGGCCGCCACGACCGGCATCGGCTCTCCGCGCTCGAAGTACTTATCCCTATGCAGCCGTCCATGCTGGGCGGGTGCGATGTACAGGCCCAACTGGTTGCGGGTCTGGATCTGCATGCGGTAGGTGCCCACGTTGACCTTGCCGCTGTCCGGGTCGCGGGTAACCACGATGTCGCCTGTGCCGATGTAGCGACCGCCATCGTCCTCGTGCCACACCGGAGTTGGAAAGCGCATCAGGTCCACGGCCTCTCCGGTCATCCTGTTCTGAAAGACCGGTCCATCAGCCACCACTTCCGCCGGCAGCAGGCGCAGGTTTCTGGACCGCTCGCGCCAGGCCTTGACCAGGGCCAGATGGCTTTCGGCCGGAGGGAGGCTCAACGCCTTGGCCGCCGCCTGCGGACTGGGAATGGGGTTGTTCACCACCCGCCAGCCGGCCGGGTAGTCCTTGACGTTGTCGAACACCAGACAGCGCGGCTGCGGCGTGAGGCACAGCATCTCGGCCAGCGCGCCAATCTCCAGCCGCCAGTCGGCCCCGTCGATCACCTGGAGCTGCCCCAGCTCTTCGACTTCCCGCAGCCACTGCCTCAAGTCAGGGCTGGGCTGGTCGATCAAAGTCGTGGATGGTGAGGCGTCCAGAAGGTTTTTCACGGTGTGGTTCCCTCTCTAACTCGACGTGCTCGTCTGTCGGTCGGCTCGATTGCGCGCGATGGCGGGATGCTAACATGCATACGCTATCAACATGGGGCCGCGCCGCGATGGTGAGCGGCCGAAAGGACACGTACCCCACATGCGGTTGGCAACGATTCAAACGCCCTACGGGCTGCGCGTTGGGGCGGCGGAGCACGATGGTTTTCTCGATCTCCAGGGGGCGGCGGTGCTGCGCAGCGCCAGCGAGGGCGTTCTCCTGGATGCTGCGCTGGAGCGCGCGCAGCTGCAGCTGCCGGCCGAGATGATGCGCTTTCTGGACGCCGGCGAAGCGGCGCGGGCCGAAGCTGAGAAGGCTCTGGCTTTCGCACGTTCGTTTCCTCGCACACAGGTGCCGTGGTACCCGCTCGAGGGAACGAAGCTCGGGCCGGTGGTGCCCAACCCGAAGAACATTTACATCCTGCGCGGGAACTACCGCTCGCACCGCTTGGAAGTCGCCAAGCGCATGAAGATCAACACCGACAAGCCGGCGCGGCCGTATTACTACACCAAGCCGGCCACGGCGGTGATCGGCCATGAGGGCAAGCTCATGTTTCCCCGCATCTCCAAGGAGGTGCAGCATGAGGTCGAGCTGGTGGTGGTCCTGGGAAAGGCCGGCCGGCACATTCCCGTCGACCATGCCGACGACTACATCGCGGGCTACACCGTCGGCCTCGATATGAGTGCCCGCGATCACCTCGGCGCCGACGGTGACGCCCGCTGGAAGAGCTTCGACACCTTCTTCCCCACTGGCCCCTGGATCGTGCCCCTGCGGGATGTGGGCAATCCCAACAACCTCAATCTCAAGCTGCGAGTGAACGGCCAGCCGCGGCAGGATGGCTCGACCAACGAGTTCGACTTCACGGTGGCCGAAGTGGTGTCGTTCATCTCGGAAGCGATTACCCTGCAGCCGGGCGACATGATCAGCACCGGCACGCCCGCCGGCGCGGGACCGGTCGTTCCGGGAGACGTCATCGAAGCCGAGATCGAGAAGATCGGATTGCTTCGCTGCTCGGTCGTAGCCGAGGATCTCTAGACACAGCGAAGCCGCACCCGTATACCCTATAGAAAGAGTTAGAAGTTGGTTATTAGGAGACAAGCGCATGGCCGTTAGTACGCCGGACAAGACCTCGAACATGAGCTCCGCCGAATTCACGAGCGCCGTTGAAAACGTCTTCCACCAGTACTGGGGCGGACACTACGAGGTGGTCAAGACGTTCTTCGGCCAGCCGCGCGACCGCCAGCAGCTCATCGACTGGCTGGAACTGCAGCTTTACAAGGAGATCCACGTCGTCCCGGAAATCGCCCGCAAGGTCATCGCGCTGTATGAAAAGCTCGACGTCGAGATCGAACGGGGCGAGTTCGAGTCGGAGTGCTACGAGCTGGCCGACGAGGCCCAGCACTATCGCCTGCTGGCCGACATCCTGGAGGGCATTACCGGCCAGCGCCGGTCGGCGCTGGTCTTCAAACCGACGAAGGAGCAGGTGGATCTGGAGGCCGTGCGCAACAAGTACGCCAACAGCACGCCGCTGGTGCGCTCAGTCGGCGGATTCTCCCCCGGCGGCGGCACAGCCTTCGCCGCGGCGGGGTCGATGATCGACGGCGGGCCCGTGGAGCGCCAGCTGGCGGAAGCCTTCAAGGTGATCTACCGACAGGAGCTCGAGCACTACAACAAGAACCGCTTCGTGTTCGACCGGCTGGTTCGGGAGGCGAATCCGTCGGAGTATGCCGAAGCGCTGCAGTATGCCCGTGAGCTGGCGCATCAGCACTTCATCCTGCGCAACGCGTCGTTCAGCTATCCGCTGAGCCCCGAGCGGATCAAGCAGATCGCCGCTGGCGAAGTCACTCGCTACATCCCTCCGAGCCTGTACTAGCGTCGGCCCGGGCGGGAAGGCGGCAGCGTGGCGAAGCTGGTCGAGATTATCGGCATTACCCATAACCCCTTCCTGCCCGGGATGATCGCCGCGGGCGGCGACGACCCGGCCATCGCCCAGGCGGGCAAAGACTACGCTCGCATGCGCCAGAAGATGGCCGAGGCCAAGCCCGACGTCCTGGTGGTCGTGGCCAGCGATCACCTGAACCAGTGGTTCATGGACAACATGCCGGCTTTCTCCATTGGTAAGGCCGCCCGGGCCCAGGGGCCGGTAGCTCATGAGATCCACACCTTCCGCTTGCAGCCATACGCCACGGACGTGGACGTGGACCTGGCCAAGGGGCTGCTGAAGGAAGGTTTCCGGGAGGGCGTTGATTTCGCGTATTCGGATGAGTTCACCATCGACCACGCCTTCACCGTGCCGCTGAGCTTCGTCCGGCCCGAGATGGACCTGCCAATCGTTCCCATCTGGACCAACGTCATCGCTCCTCCGGTTCCGCCGGCGGAGCGGTTCTTCGCCGTTGGCAAGGCGCTGCGCCGGGTCATCGAAGGGCTGCCGACGGACAAACGGGTGGGGGTGCTGTCGAGCGGTCATCTGGCCGTCGAAGTCGGCGGGCCGAAACGTCCGACCTACTCGTCGGACGTGGAGTTCGACCGCCGCATGATGGACCTGATCGCGGCGGGTGAGGCCGAGACAGTGGTTCGCGAGGCTACCTGGGAGCGGCTGCTGCAGGCCGGGAACGTAGCGGCCGGCTTCCTGAACTACGTGCTGCTCCTCGGCCTGGCCGACGGCCGGGCGCCGTCCGAGACCAATCTGCTGTTTCCGCAGAAGACCGCCGCGGTGAACCTCATGGCCTGGCATCTGCACGAAGGAGGGGCCCGGTGAGCCGCTACCAGGTTGACAAGACGATGCGACAGGTGGTGCTCGATCAGCAGGTGGCGGCCGCGTTCAGAGCCGGCCCCGACGCCTTCCTCGATGGCCGCGATCTGACCGACGAGGAACGGGCGGCGCTGATCCAGCTCGATCACCGGACCCTTTACAGGCTGGGAGCGCATCCGTTCCTGCTGCTCGGGTTCATGATGGCCACCAGCACAGGGGATAGAGCCGAGCTGGCCGCGGGCTACAGTGGCAGCGTAGCCGCGCTCGGCTATCCCGACTTCGAGACCTAGTCCCGACCTCTAGCGGCTCTTCACCGGGAGGGACATGGATCCCACCCCCTCGATCTCGAAGCGGATAGTCTCGCCCGGGTTCAGCCTGTCCGGGTCACCGCCGTTGCCTGACGTATACACGTCGCCCGGCAGCAGGGTCATGATCGACGAGGTGTACTCGATCAGCTCCGGAATACGGCAGATCATGTCACTGGTCGAGTAGTCGCAGCGCAGCTGGCCGTCGATCCAGATGCGGATGTTCAGGTTATGCGGGTCGGCAATCTCGTCCGCCGTGACGATGCATGGACCCATCGGGGCGAAGGTGTCGAAGGATTTGCGCATGGATCGGCCCTCAGGGCCCTTGCGGGTCAGGTCCAGCATGCCGGTGTAGCCGAAGACGTAGCTCATGGCGTCTGCCTGGGCCACATCGCGGGCGGCCCGAGCCATGACGAACGCCAGCTCGGCTTCGTAGTTCACCGTCCCGCCGGGCAGCAGGATGTCGTCGTTCGGCCCGACGATGGCGCTGGGCGCCTTGAGGAAGAAGCCGGAGGCGCGGGTGGTGTACTTCTCCGCGTCCGGGTATTTGGATAGGTGCACCTTGTAGTTCACCGGCGCCCCGATGACTTTGTTGGGCTGGCTGATGGGTGGCAGCCAGCGCTCGACCGCGGCCGCTGGCACCCGCCCCTCGCGCAGGTCGCGCTCGATCCGCGGCCGCAGCTCGTCGAAATCCTCGATCAGGCGCAGCATGCGGCTCGGCGGCCACAGCTGCTGCGCATCCTTGACATAAGCGGTCACGTCGAACGTGACGCCATTCTCCTGGACGCCGATCCGCCAGTCGTTGAACTGTACGAGCTTCAAGACGCTATGTTCCTCTCTTCGGTTGATGCGCGGTCGCGCCACCGTGACTGTTTCGGTTGGAGCGCTGCCTATTCTAGACCCTGGCGTACCGCGGCTGGGGGTCTCCGGGCGTAGGGCCGAGCGGGGCACCGCCTGCCAATCGTTTACTATTGCGAGGGCTGCGTTGGCGCGGGCGAGCGCGGAGGAGAGCCATTCCCCGAATACGGTTTGAAGCGAGGTTAGCAACGTGGCGGGTGTGACCCAGCTGTGCTATCTCGGCCTGAGCGTCAGCGACGTGGCGGCCTGGAACAGGTTTGCCACTTCGCAGCTCGGTCTGCAGGTGGTGGACGAAGGCGACGAGGGCGTCTCTTACCTGCGCATGGACGAATACCATCATCGCTTCGTGCTGCATGCGAACGGGAGCGACGACCTGGCGTACATCGGCTGGCAGGTGCCGGACGCCGGCGCCCTGCATGCGCTGCGCGAGCACCTGGAGAGGAATGGCGTAGCCGTCAGCTCCGGAACTGAGGAGGAGTGCACTGCTCGGCGGGTTCTGGAGCTCATCAAGCTGCAGGATCCGAGCGGCATTCCTACCGAGATCTGCTACGGCCCGATGATCGTCACCCAGCCCTTCATTCCCGGGCGGCCGATGACCGGCTTCAAGACTGGGGACCTCGGCATGGGTCACCTGGTTGCTTACGAGCGCAGCCTCGAGGATGGCGTGCACTTCTATCGCGACCTGCTCGGCTTCCGCGTCTCCGACCACGTGCGCATGCCCACGCCGGGTGGCGACCGAACCATGGTGTTCCTGCGCTGCAACGCCCGCCATCATTCGATCGCGTTCACCGCCACGCCGCCGCTGCCGAAGCGCATTCACCACTTCATGCTGGAATGCAATTCGATCGACGACGTTGGCTTCGCCCATGACCTGTGCAAGAAGCAGGACTTGCCCATCGCGGCCGAGCTGGGAAGGCATCCAGTCGACCAGATGTTTTCCTTTTTCATGGGTAACCCGTCCGGCTTCAACGTCGAGCTTGGCTGGGGCGGACGCATCGTCGACGAAGCGAGCTGGCGTGTCCACTATCGCCGGGGTGGCGGCTGGGGCCACGAGGGCTTGGCCAACAACCCCATGCGGCGCTGAGCGCGGCCGTGTCAGCTGACAAGCCGCATCCGGATCTGCGCGATTGGATCGAGCTGGCCGACAGCCTGGGCTGCTTGAAGAGGTTTCAGGGCGCAAGCTGGGATCTCGAGGTTGGCGCCCTGACCAGCCTGGCCTGCCGCGAGGTGGCCAACCCTCCCTGCCTGCTGTTCGACGAGTTCGCCGGCTTTCCCGCCGGTTGGCGCGTGCTCACCAACGCTTTCACGCACACTGCCCTGGCCTCCCAGATCCTCGGGATGCCAGCCGCAATCGGTCCCACCGAGCGGGTGAAGGCGTGGCGCGAAAAGACCCGCCAGATGCAGCTTGCGCCGGTCCGAGAGTGCGCGGAGGGGCCGGTTTTCCAGAACGTGCGGCGTGGCTCCGAGGTGGACCTGCTGGCCTTCCCGGCGCCGCGCTGGAATGAGCACGACGGCGGCCGCTACCTCGGGACTGGCGACATCGTAGTCACCCGTGACCCGGACAGCGGCCAGGTCAACGTTGGCACGTACCGCATGATGCTTCACGATCGGGACAAGATCGGCTTATACATCTCGCCCGGACATCATGGCCGCATCCATCGCGACAAGTACTTCGCACGGGGCGAGCGTATGCCGGTCGTGGCCGTGTTCGGCATGGATCCGCTGCTGTTCGTGGCCGGGGGCGAGGGCCTGCCCGAATCGATGAACGAGTACGAGTGGGTGGGGGCCGTTCGAGGTGGTCCGGTCGAGGTCGTGCGTGGTCCCGTGACGGGGCTGCCCATCCCTGCCCATGCCGAAATCGCCATCGAAGGCTTCGTGCAGGCCGACCGCGTGATGGACGAAGGCCCGCTGGGGGAGTTCACCGGCTACTACGCCAGTGGCACTCGGCCCGAAGCGTACGTCCAGGTCGAGGCGCTGTATCACCGCGACGACCCGATCATCCTCGGGTCGATGCCGATGCGCCCGCCGGCGGACTACTACCACGTTCGCAGCACCATTCGCAGCGCCCTGGTGTGGGATGCGTTGGAGTCGGCCGGCGTCCCTGACGTTCAGGGAGTGGCCTACATGCCGTCGGCCTGGCTGGGCATGCTGGTGGTGGCCATCAGACAGCGCTATGCCGGTCACGCCCGGCAGGCCGGTATGATCGCCGCCCAGTGCCGCGCCGGCGCCTACCTCGGGCGCTACGTGGTGGTCGTGGACGACGACATCGACGTGAACAACGTGGACGAGGTGCTGTGGGCCTTGTGGACGAGGTCCGAGCCGGCCGACTCCATCGACCTGGTGCGCAACTGCTGGAGCACGGGCCTGGATCCACGAATCCCGCCGGAAAAGCGCGGCCGGCGCGATCTCTCGAACTCTCGCCTGCTGATCGACGCCACGCGGCCGTTCCACTGGCGCGAGCAATATCCGCGCGTTGCCAATCCCAGCGAGGCTCTGTTAGCCAGCATTCGAACGAAGTGGGGGAACAAACTCTTCACGTGAATTTCCAGTTGACCGAAGCACAGCAGCAGCTTATCCAGTGCATCCGGCATCTCACTCCAGCCATGGCGGAACGTGCGGACCGCTACGACCGCGCGTACGAGGCGCCTCTCGAAGACATCGCCGACCTCAATCGTGAGGGGCTGCTCCTGGCCAACCTCGACAAGCGCCTGGGTGGTCTGGGCTTCGGCGTGGACGGCGAGGATCCGCTGGCGTTCGTGCTGGCAATCGAGCACCTGGCGATGGTCAACCCCTCAACGGCGCACTGCTTCCAGGTGCACAACCACGTGGTACAGATGATGTCGATTTTCGGCAGCGAGGAGCAGCGCAAACGCTGGCTGGCGCCGACTGTCGAGCACGCTGCGCTGCTGGCCGGCGTGGGCAGCGAGCCCAAGGATGCCCCACCCACGGCTGGACGAATCGTGCCCGGTGGGATTCGGGTAAATGGCGTAAAGAACTACGCCACCAACGCTTCGATGGGCGAATGGATCCTCATCGGTAACGTAGCCGAAGCCGATAACCCCCGCGTGCGGCTGCGCCTGATGATCAACCGCAACTGGCCGGGAGTGCGAGTCGACGACTCGATCTGGCGGCCCATGGGCATGCGCGCCTGCGTAAGCCCGACAGTGTATATGGAAGATTGTTTCGTGCCCGATGAGGACGTGGTCGTTCAGCCGCAGGACCCGCGTGACGCCGACTGGCTCGGAAAGTTCCACGTGGCCTTTGCTTCCAACTACATTGGGGCCGCCCGCGGCATTTACGACTGGATCGTGGGATACCTACGCCAGCGGTCGATGGCCGATGCCATCCGGACACTTCGCCTGGGCGAGCTCAAGGCCAGTCTCGATGCCGCGCGGCTGCTCCTCTACGAGGCGGCCGGACACTTCAAGATCGACACCCAGCAGGCGATGCTGCTGGGCTGCGAGGCGAAGTGGATGGCCAAGAACACGCTGGTTCAGGTCATGCACTCGGGGGCCGAGCTGGCCGGCTCGACCGCCTTCTTCGAAAAGTACCCGCTCGAGCGGATCTATCGGGATGGCCAGCTGCACATGCTTCACAACCGTATCGACGTCGTGGCCAGCACGGTTGGGGCGGCGGAGCTTGGCGCCGAGTACGACGTTAATCGGGAGCGTTAGCGTCCATACCGGCTAGTTGGTTTCCCAGGAAACCAGCCCGCTGGCCAGGGCTTGCGGCCGCGGCCGCAAGCCTACTCCATGCCCAGCACTTTGGGAAAGGTCTGCTGAACGAGGGCCGTCGCCGGCATCGATAGGCCCAGCTCATGGCCGAGCTCCAGCGCCGGGATCAGCCCTTTCCAGAAGAGGTGCGCCATCCACTTAGCGCTTTCTGCGTCCCGGGTGGGCAGCTTCTTGTATTCCTGCAGCCAGTTGTCGGCCACGCGGCTCTGTGCCCCGGTCACGTGCACCACCTGCTGGACCACGCTCACGTCGAGCCCGTAGGCCTCGGCCAGGCGCATGCCTTCGTGGGCCGACATGCGGTTGATGCACACGATCACCTGCTGGGCGAGCTTGGTGGCCGCGCCGCTGCCGGACTCGCCGGTGTAGAAGATGTCCGTGCCCGACGTTTCGAACACTGGCCTGGCACGATCGAAGGCCTCCCGGTCTCCACCCACCATGTAGCACAGCTTGGCCGCGGCAGCGCCCGACTGTCCGCCGCTGACCTGCGCGTCCAGCACGAACACGTCGTGATCGCGCGCCACCTTGGCCACGCGCTTGACCGTGTGCGGATGGATGGTGCTGTGGATGGCGACGATAGTGCCGGGCTTGGCCGTCGCCAGGATGCCGTTCTCACCAACGATCACGTCCTCGACCTGCTGGTCGTCCACGACCGACAGCTCCACCAGCTCGCTGTGATCGCCCACCTCGGCTGCCGATTGGCCGCGCTTCGCGCCCAGCTCCGCCAGCTGGCGCACAGGCTCCTCGCGCAAGTCGTGCGCCATGAGGTCGTAGCCCGCCTTGATGACGTTGGTGGCGATGGGCAAGCCCATGTTGCCCAGCCCGATGTAGCCTGTCTTTTTGATGGCCATGTTCCAGTTCCTCCTTTGACCGCCCGTAAGCGCCCCCAAGCTTATCAGGGTGCGGTACGGGGCCACCGCGGGCGTCCTGAGTTACTATGGTTGGCTGGTAAGAATATGACTGTTGGTGTCCTGAAGCTCGAGGTGAGTGAACGGATACGAACCAGGATCGGAGAGAAACGGGATGTACAATGGAGCCAAAGTCATCGACGTGCACGGGCACATGTCCACGCCGCCGCAATTCAGGGCCTTCGCCTACAACCTCATTGCACTGAGAGGTGGGGGCGAGGGCAACCTGCAGATCACGGATGAGCAGATGGAGACGGCCCTGGGCCGTCACCTGAGACTCCTTGACGAGCGCGGCATTGACGTGCAGCTCATCTCGCCGCGGCCGGTTGCCATGATGCATTGGGAGGCGCCCTTCCTTTCCGAGAAGTGGACGCAGACCACGAATGACGTGATCGCTCAGCAATGCCGGATGCATCCGGACCGCTATCGCGGCGTGGCCCAGCTGCCGCAGAGCTCCACGTTAAACACCAGCAACTGCGTGGCTGAGCTGGATCGCTGCGTCAACGAGCTCGGCTTCGTCGGCGCATTGATCAACCCTGATCCCGGCGCGGACCGGCAGACGCCGGGCATGAACGCCGCCTACTGGTACCCGTTGTACAAGCGGGCCGAGGAGCTGCGCACGCCGCTGATCGTGCACCCTTCGTTCAGCCGCGATCCGCGGGTGGAGATTCTTCCCCACAGCTACCAGTACAACAACTTCACCGAGGAGACGCTGGCCACCCTGCTGCTCGAAAACAGCGACGTCTTCCAGCGCTTCCCGGACCTCAAGATCATCATCTGCCACTGCGGCGGCTCGCTGCGCCGCATGATTGAGAACGGCACAGCGGTGAAGCTCGGACCGGATGTGCCCTGGACCCGAATAGAGCTCAAGGGGACCGGCGAGGTCGCCGGCGGATCGGTGGGCATCACCGGCGGGCACCACACGCACGTCGATGCCAAGCTCGACGTGACCAACAACCTGTTCTTCGATGCCTGCGCCTACGACCCGGTATTCCTCGAGGCGGCGATCAAGCAGCGTGGCCCGGACAACATGCTGTTCGGAACCGAGGTCCCGGGCACGGGCAGCGGCGTCATGAACCCGTTCAACAACCGCCCGTCAGACGACCTGATCGCGGTTATCGACGGGATGGAGTTCCTGAGCGTTGCCGACAAGATGAAGATCTTCCACGAGAATGCCCGGCGCCTCTTCCCGCGCCTAACCCTATAGCTGAGGCTGCAGCTCCTCCTTGTAGAGCTGGAGGGCCTCCAGCACGGGGACGTCGCTCATCGAGAAGAGGATCGACTCCCCGTGCCCGGCGCTCTCGTGCTTGTGCCAGAGCCATGGCGGCAGGACGAAGCAATCGCCCTGCTGCCATGGAAAGCGCTCCTCACCCATGGTGGTGCAGCCCTCGCCCTTGACGACGTGATAGATCACGTGGCCGGTATGCCGGTGGGCGGCTCCGGCGAAGCCGGCCGGGAGCAGCTGGATGCGGCAGCCGATGGTCGGCAGGGCGTGCCCTCCCGTCAGTGGGTTGACGTAGTCCAGCGCGGCTCCCTCCACGGGATCCACTTCCACCTGGGCCAAATTGCTGAGCGCTCGATACGCGTCCTCGAAGCGGTAGTGCCATAGGGGAGAGACGCCGGACGAGCCGGCTGATGGCATGGGCCGCAGCCCGCCAGCGGCGTACTTCTTCACCGAGAAGCCCGGGCTCCGCACGATCTCGTGCTCGTCCTTGGGGTAGTCGTCATAGAAGAAGGCGCAGAGCTGCATCATGAGCGGTGCGTCGAGCCCGTCCATCCACACCACCGGGCGGTCGGTCTCGTTGCCATGGTTGTGCCACGCCATGCTGGGCGTGAGCACCAGGTCGCCAGGCTCCATGCAGAACTTCTCGCCGTCCACGGCGCTGAAGGCGCCATGGCCGTCGATCATGAAGCGAATGGCGGTGGACGAGTGGCGGTGCGCGGGGGCCACCTCGCCTGGCCGAATCAGCTGCAGCGAGGCGGCGATGGTCGGCGTGGTGGTGTTGCGCTCTTTGAGGCCTGGGTTCACCAGCACCAGCACGCGGCGGTCGGCGACGCGATCCGCCTTGGCAATGTCGGCCACACCGATCAACTCAGCGGCGGCGTCGAGATGGCGCCGCAGCCGAGGCCACTGCCAATGGAACGGCCGAGCTGGTGAGCTCGGTGTGCGGCTCATCATGTTTCGGACCACTCGCCAGAGCCCCTGGAGACTGTCGTTCTCCAGCTCGGCATAAAAGGCGTCGAGCTGCGTTTGGTTGTCCATCACATCACCCTTCCTGTGCGGCCGAGTTGCGCTTGCGCCAAGATCTTGGCACCTGCTAGGCTAGGACCAATTCATCGACGTTCATTATGAACTGAGCGCAGCAGGGGAAGGAAGCATTGGCAACGAACGCGGCAGCCGCCGAACCGGTCACCCCTAAGAGCAGCGTGGCGTCGGACTTCTACGAACGGCTCCATGCCCTGCAGATGATTGGCCTGTGGGAGATGTACGGGGAGTACTCCAAGGTGGTCAAGAATGGGCTGCTGGACGAGCCGCCGTACATGTGGCGCTGGCGCGACTACTATCCGCTGCTGCTGGAGTCGGGCAGCATCGGCATAGACTCTGATTTGTTCCAGCGCCCGGAGCAGGCTCGCGGTGGCGTCGAGCGCCGTAACCTGGTCATGTACCCGACGGGCAACCCGGCAGGCGCCACCTGCACGACGATGGCCTGCGGCGTGCAGTACATAAAGCCAGGCGAGACGGCGCCCTGCCACCGGCACGATCCGGCCGCGATTCGCTTCATCATCGAAGGCCGCGGAGCGTACACGGCGGTCGAGGGTGAGAAGTTCCACATGGAGCCGGGGGACCTCATTCTCACGCCTCGCTGGACCTGGCACGAGCACGGCAACGACGGCAATGAGCCGGTGATCTGGATGGACGGGCTGGACTCGCCTTTCGTGCTGAACTACCTGCACGCCGACTTCTGGCAGCCCTACCGCGACGGCTACTTCCCGCAAGCTCACGCCGAGGGACATACGCGCCGGCGTTTGGGCAACGGCTTCGTGCGGCCCATGAAACGCATCGCCGAGCGGGCTCTGCCCGTCATTTACCCCTGGTCCGAGGTCTATCCGGAGCTCATTCGGCAGCGCGATGCCGCGGAGAACGTCGACCCTTACGACGGGGTGATCCTGGAGTACGTCAATCCCGTAAGCGGCGGACCTACCCTGCCTACGATGTCGTGCCGCATGCAGCTCATTCCGGCCGGGCAGTCGACCCAGACCCATCGCCACACTGCACGGGCCATCTATCGCGTGTTCAAGGGCAGCGGCTGGAGCGAGGTGGGCGGGCATCGCATCGAGTGGGAGGCGGGAGACGTCTTCTGTCTGCCGATATGGACGTGGCATTCGCACGGCGCCAACCGCGGCGAGGACGCCATTCTGTTCACTATGTGCGATCAGCCCCTGCTGGAGCCGTTCGACCTGTACCAGGAAGAAGCTCGCCAGTAGGCGCTGCCGAGCGCTGAGCGCCCATGCGAAAGAGGCGGGTCGCACCACGTGTGCGGCCCGCCTCTTTGCTCCCCAGACTGTGTGATTAGACCGGCAGCGCCTCGTTGAGCGTCGAGTGGATCCAGTCCTTGAGCGGAGCGCCCTCAGCCAGGGCACGCAGCTCGCGCAGCCAGATCTTGCGAATGAGGATCACGCCCACGTCCATGCGCCCCATGCGCTCCTGCCGGTCGAATGGCGACCCCTGCGCCACCTGGGCCACGTAGTCCTCGACGCTGGTGAGCGTCTTGAGGTTGGCGGGATCGCCGTTCTTGATGTCCGCCAGACGCAGCTGGCTGGCCAGTACGGACTCGGCCAGCGTCACCGGATCGCGCTCGGGGTTGCGCTGCTCTTCTTCGACCTTGCGGCGCCGCGCCAGGTAGGCCTCGCCCGCTGAGCCGGTGATCGGCACGTGGTCGATAGGGAAGCTGACGCAGCTGTCGTCGTCGATCGGTACCCGGAACAGCAGCCGGCCCACGTATCCGTCGTCGCTCGAGGGGTCTCGGAGCTTGGCCTCTGCCTGGAAGAACATGTTGATGTTCGGCATGTGGAAGTGCAGCGACAGCGTCGGCTTGCCGGGTGGCGTCATGTAGGTGACGACGCCGTAGTCCGTTTCCTCCGCGCTGACCTCGGGCAGCAGGCGAACGTTATTGATGGCCTCGCGCGACTCGCGATGAGCGAAGCTCAGGTGAGCGGCGTCCGACGCGTTGTCGATGCGGTTGAAGAAGTTGCACGGCCAGACCTCGGGCGGATACACGTCCAGCACGCCCGGCTGCTCGAACTCGTGGTATCGCGGCAGCTCAGGCGGCTCTCCACCACCGAAGTAGACGAAGATGAGCCCGAGGTACTCCCGCGCCGGATAGCTTGCGATCCGCACCTTGGCCGCGAAGGCCGCGTCCTCACCCGGCTGCTCGATGCACTGCCCGCTGCGGTCATACTTCCAACCGTGGTACAGGCAGCGAAGATCGTCGCCTTCGACCCACCCGGTAGAGAGCTGGGTGCCACGGTGAGCGCAGCGGAAGCCAATCACATGCGGCGTCCCGGTCTCACCTCTGTACAGGGTGAACCGCTCTCCCATGATGGCGATCGGCACCGCCTGCCCCGACGCCAGATCGCTGCCTCGGTAGACCGGCTGCCAGAAGCGCCGCAAGTATCGTCCGCCAATGGTCCCCGGCCCGGTTTTGGCAAATGCCATATCGTCAATCTGTTCCATTCCGTCTCCCATTCGAGCGCGACGGCACCGAGCTTGTCCTCGCCGTGATGGCCCGATCGCTTGGCACGATCCTATCAAAGTCATGAACTGATCTGGCGGCCGGCGCTGCGCGCTCGTGACGCTCCTGCGTGAGGACGCTGTACTACTATTCCGCCGGTGAATGCTGACGCCCGGCAAATGGGTGGTTCCGGTAACCAGAGGTATACCGGCCAAGGTGTCAAGCGGCGGGAGGACCTGCGCTTCATCACGGGCCACGGCAGCTACACGGCCGACGCTCGTCCAGGCAAGGCGCTGCACCTGGCGTTCGTCCGCAGCCCCTACGCTCACGCTCGGGTTGTGGCCCTCGACGCGAGTCTGGCCGCCTCGGCGCGCGGCGTCGTTCGAGTCCTGGCCGCGGCGGACCTTGCTGCGCTTGGGTCGCCGCCGATGATGTTCGTGCCCGAAGGCGCCCGGGTTCCTCAGCGGCCGATCCTGGCCCGGGACGCGGTGCGATACGTTGGCGAGCCGGTCGCTGCCGTGCTCGCCGACGACCCTTACCAGGCGTGCGACGCGGCGAACGTTATCGTCGTCGACTACGAGCCCCTGCCCGTGGTCGATCATTCCTGGGAGGCGCTCGAAGACGTCGAGGCATTGGTCCACCCGCAGCTCGACAGCAACATGGCGTTCGTGATTCAGCGCGGGTCGGATGACGTCGGCGCGCGCCTGGCCGAAGCGGAGCGCCGCGTCGATCTGCGCATCGTGCAGTCGAGATTGGCCGCCGTGCCCTTGGAACCGCGCTCGATCCTGGCGCGCTATGAAGCGGCCAGTGGTCGCCTCGTGGTCCGGCTTTCGACTCAGATGCCGCACTACGATCGCCGGGCGCTGGCAGGCATGTTGGGCCTTCCGGCGGACAGGATTCGGGTGATCGCGCCGGACGTTGGTGGCGGGTTCGGCGCCAAGGGCACGATCTGTCCCGAGGAGGCGGTTGTGGCCTACCTCGCCTGGACCGAGCGCTGCGCAGTGAGCTGGGTCGAAACGCGGAGCGAGAGCCTGCAGACGATGAGCCAGGGTCGGGGCCACCTGGCCCAGGTGACGTTGGGGCTCGGCAATGACGGCCGCATCCGGGCTCTGGACGTCGACGTGCTGTCCGACATGGGAGCGTTCCTCCATCCCATCGCCGCCGGGCCGCCGCGCAACATCGCCGTCATGTGCCCCGGTCCCTATATGGTGCCGCACGCCAGCAGCCGCGTGACTGCCATGTTCACCAATCGCGCGCCGATCGGCCCCTACCGGGGCGCGGGGCGTCCCGAGGCGGCCTTTCTCATCGAGCGGGCCATGGACGTCGCTGCTCGCGCGCTGGGCCTCGATCCCGCCGAGATCCGGCGCCGCAACTTCATACCGGCGGAGGCGTTTCCCTACCGCACGGTCACCGGCGCCACCTATGACAGTGGAGACTACGCGGCAGCGTTCGAGCGTGCGCTTCGGTTGGCGGACTACGACGGCTTGCGGCTGGAGCAGCGTGATGCCCGGGAGCAGGGTCGCTATCTCGGCATCGGCATCGCCAGCTTTGTCGAACCTGCCGGAGCCATGCTTGAGGAATTCGCCGAGGTGCGCGTGGACGCCGCGGGGCGGGTGACGCTGCTGAGCGGCTCTTCCCCGCACGGCCAGGGGCACGAGACCACCTTTGCGCAGATTGTGGCCGACGAGCTCCAGGTGCCCATGGAGCAGGTGGACGTGGTGTGCGGCGACACCGACCCTGTGGCCGATGGGATAGGGACCTTCGGCTCGCGTTCGGCCATGTTGGGAGGGTCTGCCGCCGTGCTGGCCTGCACGCGGGTACGAACGGCGATGCGCGCCCGGGCGGCGGAGCTGTTGGAGGCCCGCCAAGATGACGTCCGGTTGGCCGAAGGCCGGTTTCACGTAGTCGGCGACGCCGCGCGGGGAATCTCGTTCGTCGAGGTCGCTCGATCTTGCCACCATCGCGCTGCCGGGGCCGCCGGCCACCCGCTGGCGTTCAGCGAGGAATTTGCGATGGAGCGCGAGACCTACCCCTTTGGGACACACGTCTGCGCGGTCGAGGTCGACACCGAAACCGGCAAGGTGCGCTTGCTGCGCTATGTAGCCGTGGACGACTGCGGCAACGTTATCAATCCGCTGCTGGTTCAGGGTCAGATCCAGGGCGGCATCGCCCAGGGCATCGGCCAGGCGCTGTTCGAAGAGGTGGCCTACGACGAGAGCGGCCAGCTGCTCTCGGGCTCACTGGTGGACTATGCCCTGCCCACGGCTGCCGACGTCCCGCAGCCGCTGCTGGGCCACACCGTGACGGTTTCACCCCTCAACCCCTTAGGAGCCAAAGGTGTGGGCGAGGCTGGTACGATAGCGGCGCCCGCGGCCATTGCCAACGCCGTCCTGGATGCCCTGGCCCCCCTCGGAGTGACCGAGCTCGACATGCCGTTCACCCCATCGAAGGTGTGGTTGGCCATCCAGACAGCGTCTCGGCGGGGCGCCGGACCGTAGCCGAATGATTGGCCCGGTCAGGCTCTTCGACCGCGGCCAGCGATGACGAAGGAGGCAAGCGTGTTCGCGGATCTTCGGAGCTTTCTGGATAGCCTGGAAACGCGAGGCCAGTTGAAGCGTGTGGCCAAGCAGGTCGACTGGGACCTCGAAATCGGGACCGTCATGCACGAAGTCCACCAGCGACGTGGACCGGCGGTCCTGTTCGAACGGGTGAAGGACGCCGACTTCCCGCTGCTGTGCGGGGCCCTTGGATCGATGGAGCGGTACGCCATGGCCATCAATGCGCCGAGCGATCCGTCCGGCCTCCAGGCGCATGTGCTGCACGCGTACCAACATCCCCTGCCTCCGGTCACGGTCGACCGTGCGCCGTGTCAGGAGCACGTGCTGCAGGGTGGGGACATCGACCTGGGCCGCTTCCCCAGCCCCTTCTGGCATCCGCTCGACGGCGGCCGCTTCATCGGCACTCTGGGAGTGGTGATCACCGAGGATCCCGACACCGGCCTGCGCAATGCCGCGCTCTACCGCGAGCAGGTGGTGGGCAAAGATAAGACCGGGATCCTGCTGGGCCGGCACGGCTCGGTCGTCTTCCAGAAATACCAGGCCAGAGGCAAGCCGATGCCTGTAGCGACCTGCTTCGGCGTCGATCAGGCGGTGCTGGCCTCGGCGGTGATGCCGCTGAATTACGGAGAAGACGAGCTGGCCCTTGCCGGCGCGCTGCGCGGTGCTCCCATGGAGCTGGTGCAGGCCAAGACCGTCGACCTGCGTGTGCCGGCCGCCGCCGAGATCGTTTTCGAGGGCTGGATATCGCCGGACCCGGGCGACTGGTGCGAGGAGGGGCCCTTCGGCGAATACACGGGCTACTACGGCGGAGAGCGGGCGAAGCGAACGACGGTGCAGCTGTCCGCGATCACCCATCGCGATCGGCCGATCATGCAGGGCACGCTGGAAGGGCCCGCCCCCAACGAAAGCGACGTGCTGGTGTCCGTTGGCGTGTCGGCCGCCTTCAAGGCGAACCTGATCAAAATGGGCGTGCCGGGTATCAAGGACGTGTGGTTCCGCGGCCGGTCCTTCATTGCCGTCATCTCTCTGGAGCGCCAGTACTACAGCGGACACACGCGGCAGGTCATCGACGCCGCCCTGGCCACGAACTACGGCTTCAAATGGATCATCGTGGTCGATGCGGACATCGACGTGTTCGATTGGGAGCAGGTGGATTGGGCGCTGTCCACACGGGTGCAGCCGCACCGCGACATCGTCATGGCGGATAGCTATCATCGCGGGTCGAGCCTCGACCCGTCGATCGAGCCCGCGCTGCGGCCGAGCGTCATCAACAATCGCTCGTCGAAGATCGGCATCGACGCCACCACCCAATACAAGGGCTTTGACTGGCCGGCGGCCGTCCGGCCTGACGAGGCCATGCTGCGCCAGGTGCGCGAGCGCTGGCATGAATACGGGTTGGAATGACGGCGCCGTACAACCGCGAGTCGTTTACCGGCGAAGGGCTGCGCTGGGCCGAGTCCGGGAATCCGGATTTTCAGCCCAAGCTGCACGCAGGCATGGAGGCTCCGGACTTCACGGCCTTCGACCTGTCCGGCCAGCCGGTGCGCCTGTCCGACTTTCGCGGGAAGAAGCACGTCGCTTTCGAGCTGGGTTGCATCACCGGTCCGACGACGGCCTTCGACGTCCCGCGGTTGAACGAGATCCACGTCGAGCTCGCTGGAACCGACGTGCAGGTGCTGCTGCTGTACACGAGAGAGGCGCATCCCGGCGAGCACTATGGTCCGCTGCGCTCAATGGAGCAGAAGCTGGCTCACGCGCGGGATCTGCAGCGGCTGGAAGGCCTGCAGTTCCCAGTCCTGGTGGACACGCTTGACGGTGAAGCCCACCATGCTTACGGTCTCATGCCAAACCCGGTCTACGTGGTGGCTAAGTCAGGGCGGATCGCCTACAAGGCGTCGTGGCTGCTGCCGGACCAGCTCCGAGCCGTGCTGCGGCAGCTCATCGACTGCGACCAGCTCGAAGCCACCGGGAAGCAGCCGCGGCAGGCATACGCGGAGTCGCTGTTGAGCTTCTGGAGCGATCCGCCTTATGACCGCGTGCTGGCTCGATCGGGACCCAAAGCGCGGGCCGACCTGGTGCAGGCGCTGGGTTTCGATCCAGCCGTGGGACCGGGTCCGGGACAGCCAAAGAGCAACAGGGCGGGAGTATAGTTAGGGGCCATGTTTTATGTGGGGACCGATATTGGCGGGACCTTCACGGACGCCGTCGTGCTCGAGGAGAGCGGCAATCGGAGGGTGTTCAAAGCGCCGACGACACCGCAGGATCGCAGCCTCGGCGTGCTCGAAGTGTTGAAGGTCGCGGCAGCGGCCTACGGCCTGGAAGCGGAAGCGTTCATCCGCCAAATCAAGCTGTTTTCGCACGGGACGACCACCGCTACGAACGCCCTGATCGAGCGTAAGGGGGTTCGTACCGGCCTGATTACCACCAAGGGCTTCGGCGATACGTTGCTGATTCAGCGGACGATGGGCTCGTGGGCCGGGATGGGGGATGAGTTCACCCACTACAGCATCCGCACCAACCCGGCGCCGATCATTCCCAAGCAGCTCATCAGGGAAGTGACCGAGCGCATCGACTACAAGGGCCAGGTCATCGTGCCCTTGCAGGTCGAGGAGCTGCGAACGGCGATCCGCGACCTGGTGGCTCAGGGCGTGGAGTCGTTAGCGGTGTGCTTCCTGTGGTCCTTCGTGAACCCCGCCCACGAACGGCTCGCCGAAGAGGTGATCCGGGAGGAGGCGGGCGATCTCTTTTTCAGCCTCTCGCACGAGCTGGTGGCGGTGCTGGGCGAATACGAGCGCACCGCGACGACGGCCATTAACTCGTACCTCGGGCCGACGATTCGAGACTACGTGAAGAATCTCGAACAGCGCCTGGTGGACAGCGGCTTTGACGGCACCTTCTCGATCATGGATTCAGGCGGCGGTGTCGTGCTGGCGCAGGAAGCCGGCGAACGGCCGGTCACGCTGCTGAACAGCGGGCCGGCCGGCGGAGTGCTGGCTTCGGTTGGGCTGGCCAGGACGCTGGGCCTGAAGAACGTGATCACCACGGACATGGGCGGCACGAGTTTCGACGTAGGCCTGATCGTCGACGGCCAGCCACTGGTGACGACCGTGACGGAGCTGGCTCGTTATCACCTCGTCCAGCCGGTGATCGCCGTCAAGGCCATCGGCGCGGGGGGAGGCAGCATTGCCCGCGTGGACGATGGCTACCTGTTCGTGGGGCCGCACAGCGCCGGGGCCGATCCAGGCCCGGCCTGCTATGGCCGCGGCGGCACGGAGCCGACGGTAACGGATGCCGACGTCGTTCTGGGCTTCATCGATCCCGAGTTCTTCCTTGGCGGCCGCATGCGGCTGGATCGCCAATACGCTCATGAAGCCATCGAGCGCCGGGTGGCCGAGCCGCTGGGGATGACGGTGATGGAAGCCGCGGCCGGCATTCGTGAGATCGCGGATCATCAGATGGCCGATCTGCTGCGCAACGTGACCATCCAGCAGGGCTACGACCCGCGCGAGTTCGTGCTGTTCGCCTACGGCGGCGCCGGCCCTACGCATTGCCACCGCTTTGTCGCCGATCTCGGCGTGCGGTCCATCATCGTGCCCTTCGCGGCCACCGGCTGGTCGGCCTATGGCGCCATCACCTCCGACCGCCATTACTCCTGCTCGCTTACCGATCTCATGCGCACCCCGGCGGGCGTCATGCCCTCGGGCGAAGCGCTGCCCATAGAACGCATCACGGCCAACTTCGCCGAGCTGGAGCGCGAGGCCATGGCCTCGCTGCGCGGCCCCGGTACCCAGCATATTCGCCGCTTTCTCAGCCTGCGCTATCGCCGGCAGGTCAATGAGGTGTCGGTCGAAGTACCCTCCGGCGTGCTCGGGTCGCGCGAGATCGACGACACCATCGTCCGCTTCGAGCGCAAGTACGAGGAGCTGTACGGGCAGGGCACAGGACTACGCGCGGCGGGGATTGAAGTTACGACCTTCCGGGTTGAGGCCACGGCGCCGATCGATCGGCCCGAGGTGAAGCCGGCGGCGCTGAATGGGACCGGCTCCGGAAGCGCGCTGCTGGGCACGCGGCGGGTCGCCATCGAGCGCAACGACGTGCGTGAGGTGAGCGTCTATCGCGGAGACCAGCTGGCTGCCGGATCGCGGCTGGCCGGTCCGGCAATCATCGAGCACCCGGGCACGACCATTGTCGTCGGCCCGGAGCAGTCGGTCTCGATCGACCAGTACCTCAACACCGTGATCACCGGCAGGAGCGAGGAATGAGCGTGCAGATCGAGCAGGCCGACCGGGACCGGGCGGCAGCGGACCGGCCGGCGCTTGACCCGGTGACCTTTGAGGTCATCCGTCATCGCCTGCTGGCCATCACCGACGAGATGTCCCTGACGGTCAAGGCGGTCAGCGGATCGCCGATGGTGACCGACGCTTCGGACTTCAACACCGCCCTGTTCATGCCCAACGGCGAGCTGGTGACCATGGGCCGCTGGAACCAGCTCATGGCTGCTTCGCTTTCGGAGATGGCGCGCAACATCATCGCCGACTGCTCCGAGGATCCTGGCATCCACGAGGACGATCAGTTCATCGTCAACAGTCCGCACAAGGGTGCCCTGCACGCGCCGGACATCGGTATTCTGGCCCCCATCTACCATGAGGGCAGGCTGGTAGGCTGGTCTGGCGGCTGCTCGCATCATCTCGACGTCGGCGGCATGGAGGTGAGCAGCGTTTGCCCCGAGGCGACGGACATCCGCCAGGAGGGCATCCTGATCCCGCCGGTGAAGCTGATCGACGGCGGGCGCCCGCGCAACGACGTGTGGAACATGATCACCGGCATGTCGCGGCTGCCGTGGAACATGTCGCTCGACTTCAAGGCCGTCATTTCCGCCAACAACGTGGCCAAGCAGAGCATCCTGACGCTAATTGGCCGTTATGGCGTGGACACCGTTTGCGCGGCCATGGGAGGCTTGATCGAGTTCTCCGAGAGCAAGATGCGCCGCCGGCTGCGCGAGCTGCCCGACGGCGTCATCCGAGCTGTGAATTACAAGGACCACGACGGCCGCGAAAACCGCCTCTACAAGATTTCCCTCACCATGACCAAGCAGGGCGACGAGATTACGTTCGACTTCTCAGACAGCGCACCGCAGTCCGAGCGGTTCATCAACTGCACCGAATCCGGATTGAAGGGCGGGATCTACTCCGCCATCTTCCCCATCCTGGCCTACGATTTGCCCTGGAACGCGGGGGTGCTGCGCCCGCTCAAGGTCGTGACCAAGCCGCGGACCGTGGTAAACGCAGCGTGGCCGGCCCCGGTCAGCCTGGGAGCGGTTGGCGTGATCTGGCTGGCCGAGGCAGTGGTGGTGGAGGCGCTGTCCAAGCTGGTGGCCTGCTCGCCGTCGCTGGCTAACGAGGCGCAGGCCAACCCGCCGTCAGCGCCAGACATCTTCCGTGTGGCCGGTATCGATCAACACGGCGAGCTGTTCGGCGGCCCGCTGCTGGACATGGGCTTCATGGGCGGGGGAGCATACGGACATCGCGATGGGCTGCCCGCTGCCGGTGCGCATTGCGGATCCCAGCAGAACCTGCCCAACATTGAGCGCATCGAAGGCGCTATGCCGCTGCTGTACCTGTATCGCTACTTCCTGCCGGACACGGGCGGACCCGGCCGGCAGCACGGCGGCCAGAGCGCGAAGACGGCGCAGGCGGTTCACGACACCGACCGCATCACCATCATTCCCGGTGGGCACGGTTTCCAGATGCCGAACGCCCTGGGGCAGTACGGCGGCTATCCGGGCTCGTGCAACCAGCGCCTGCTCATGCGCAACACCAACCTCGCTGAGTGGTTCGCCTCGGCTCGGCTGCCGCACGACATCCGCGAGCTGCAGGGCGAGCCCCAGCCATTGAGCGCTCAGCCCGGACGGCTTACCTATGGTGCCGGCGACGTGTATGAGATGTGTCCACAGCCGGGTGGCGGCTGGGGCGACCCGCTCGAGCGCGAAGCAGGGCTGGTCGAAGACGACGTCCGAACTGGGGTGGTCAGCCCTGCCATGGCCCGTGAGGTCTACGGCGTGGTGCTGGCGGCTGCGGGTAAGCTCGACGAGCAGGCGACCAAGCAGCAGCGCGACGCTATCCGCGCTCGGCGTAAGGCCTGGCCGCGCGAGCGAACCTGGGCGGCTCCGAGCGGGCCGGCGACGTCGCTGTACCGGCTTGGCGAAGGGCTGGAGCTGGTCCGAGTCGATGGCACCCATCTCGTGCGGTGCGAGCGCTGCCAGTCTGCGCTGGCCCCGGCCAATGAGAATTGGAAGCATTACGCGGCGCGCACGGTTGTGCAGGCCGAGGACCTCGGCCCGCACATCACCCTGCATCAGGATCTCGAAGCCAGGCAGTATGCTTGCCCCGGCTGCGGCTTATTGCTGTCGGTCGAGATACTCACGCGCGACTGCCCGCCGCTGTGGGAGATCGAGCTCAAAGTTCAGGAATGAGGATGGAGGCATGAGCTACTACCGCGACCTACGGGAATTCTTGGCGGAGCTCGAACGGCGAGGCAAGGTCCACCGCTTCTCGGGGCCCGTCGACAAGGACACGGAGCTGGGTCCGCTGCTGCGGGTGCAGCTCCGAGGAGTGCAGCCGGACGACCGCAAGGTGCTGCTGTTCGAGGACGTCCGCGGACACAATGGCGAGCGTTTCGACATGTCGGTGCTGGCCGGGATCTACGGCTTGACCGAGGAGGTCGTCGCGCTGGGCATGGGCTGCAACAGCGTGGAGGAGATGCCGGAGCGCTGGCACCAGGGCCTGGAACGGCCTATTCCCCCGATCATCGTGAGCAGCGGTCCCGTCCACGAGGAGGTCCACATTGGGGAGGAGCTGGACAGCTGCGGCCTGGATGCGATCCCGGCGATCGTGGAAGAGGTGGGCTACAGCCAGGTCATCCGCACCGGCGTGCCGATGATTACCCGCGATCCGGAAACCGGGCTGACCAACGTGGGCACCTACAACGGCTTCTTTCGCGATCGCGCCCGCATCTGCGCGGGCATCGGTCCCGGGCAGGATGCCATGCGCTTTCACTGGGAGACGGCTCGACGGCGTGGCGAAGACCTGCCGGTGGCGATCGTCGTTGGCGCCACGCCGAACCTGATCCTGGTCGGCTCGGCCGACATGCCGTACGAGGTGGACGAGCTGAGCGTCGCTGGAGGGATGGCCGGCGAGCCGATGGAGATGGTGCGCTGCAAGACCGTGCCGCTGGAGGTGCCGGCCCACGCCGAGCTGGTGATTGAAGGCTATCTCTCGACCAAGACCCTCGAACCGCGAATGGTCTTCGGCGAATATCCCGGCTTCATGCAGGCCGAGAACAATATGCGGCCGATCATGCGCGTCACGGCCATCACCCACCGGCACAAGGCGCTGTTCACGCCAGTGCTGGTCGGCTTCCCGCCGAGCGACTCCAACCTGATATCGTCGTCGGCCAACGCCGGGCTTATGTACCATCACCTCCGTTACGAATGCCGGCTGCCGGTCGAGGAGGTGTACGTCTCCGAGATGACCGGTGGCGCCTTCAGAGTGATTCGGCTGGCCAAGGGCAGCTCCAGGAACGTGTGGCAGGTCCTGCACGCGACCGCCGGCTACTCACCCAGCGTGAAGTACGTCATCGCGGTCGATTACGACATCAACCCCCGTGACCTCGAGATGCTGGTGTGGGCGCTGACCTGGCGCGTGCGGCCCGAAAGCGACATCGTCGTCATGAAGGGCCGGCATCCGGGACTCGATCCATCGTTCGGTTCCACCGGCTCTTCCCGTGGGCGCATGGACCAGAGCGGTCTGCGCGACTACTATCGCGTGTTCATCGACGCCACCATGAGCGGCGCCTATCCGCCGGTAGCCCTGCCCAAGAAGGAGTACATGGAGCGGGCCCTGGAGATCTGGAAGCGTCAGCCCGGTCTCCCTGAGCCCAAGCTGCGGGCGCCCTGGTACGGCTACGAGCTGGGTTACTGGAGCCAGGAGGACCAGCGGCTGGCAGACCTGATCAGGCAGGGCGACTACAAGGCCGTTGGCAAGGTGGCGGAGCAGATGCAGGTCAAGGTTGAGGACGTCGCCGGCAGCGCGTCCCGATCCGAATGAACGATTAACTAGGAGGTTCGGCATGCCCATCAAGATTGAAGAGACCTGGGACAACGATCGCCTCATTCGCGATCGTCTGGCGCGGCTGCAGGAGCTGATGAAGCAGCGCGGCCTGGGGGCGCTGTACATGCACGACGGCCATAACACCCGTTACGTCATCAACCAGCACGTTCCGGGCGGCTCTGTCTTCGTGCCGGTGGAGGGCCCGGCTGTGGGCTTGATCCGTCCTCGCGACCTGGGCTACGTGAAGCTCAAGTATCCCAACTCGCGGCTGACCAAGTACACGCCTGCCGATAGCTGGTCGCGCAACTCCGAGAACAAGGTCAACGAGTTCGCCCAGCACATCCTCGACCTGATGGCCGAGCATGGCGTCAGTGGCGAGGTGCTGGGCGTCGATCAGCTCGACATCGCCTCAGTGTTCGCGCTGCAGAACGCGGGCGTGAAGATTGGCAACGCCCTGCCCGTAGTCGAGCAGGCGCGCGCCGTCAAGACCGACGACGAGGTCGAGATCTACCGGACCATCGGCCGGCAGTACGCCCACACCATGACCGCTTTCAAGAACGCGTTGAAGCCCGGCGTCAGCGAGAATGAGCTGGCGGCCACGGTGGTCATGGCCTGGTACGAGGCCGGCGGCGAGGACATCGCCCAGCTCAACGTCTGCGCCGGCGAGAATATGAATCCCTGGCGCCGCTGGCCCACCCAGCGGGCGGTCAACGACAATGAGTTCGTCGGCATCGACCTGCATGGGCGCGGCGGCTGCGGCCTGCGGGGCGATGCTTCCAGGACCTACTTCGTGGGCGAGCGGCCGACCAGCGAGCAGCGTGACCTGTACCGCCGTGCCTACGACTACCTCATGCAGACCATCGACGTCATGGTCGGTGGCAAGACCTTCGCCGAAGTGGACCAGGCCGTGCCCCAGGTTCCGGAGAAGTATCAGAAGCACCTGTACAACTACAACATCATCCACGGCGTGGGCCTGCACTACTCCGGCTACCCGCAGCTGGACCGGCGCAAGAAGATGCTGGAGGGCGTGCTGCAGCCCAACACGGTTCTGGCCGTGGAGTGCTACTTCGGGGAGGAGAACAGCCCGCTGGCGGTCAAGCTGGAGGAGAACATCGTGGTGAAGGAAGGGGCCAAGCCGGAGATCCTGGCTCCGAGCATGCCGTTCGACGAACGGTTCATCGGCTAGGCAAGCACGGAGGTTTGGAGACAGGCTGAATGGGCAACCTTGAATCGACCTACGAACGCTGGATCCGTGAAGACGAGCGTTTGCCGATCACCCGCGGGCACGGCATCACCGACGTCATGGGGCTCGATCTCGCACCCTGGGAGCGGACGGGAGGCCGTGGGGCCTACGTCCAGCTGGAGGGCATGGAGGGCCTCACCGGCATGTACGTCGGCGAGATCCCGGCCGGCGGAGCGCTGCACCCTGAGCGACACCTGTACGAAGAGATCGTCTACGTGCTGTCGGGCCGCGGCGTCACCGAAGTGTGGAACGGTGACGACGAGGGGTCCAAGATCTTCTTCGAATGGCAGGCCGGAAGTCTTTTCGCGCCGCCACTGAACACCTCTCACCGGCTCATCAATACCTCTGGCAGCGAGCCGGTTCGCTATATCGGCTTTACCACGGCTCCGCTCATCGTGGATGTGTTCCACAACATGGACTTCGTGTTCAACGCCAAGGACCAGTTCACCGACCGCTACGACGCACGGGCCAAGTACTTCGACGTTGGCGAACGCCGCCGGCAGACGACCAGCTGGGGATCAGTGTCGGTCTGGGAGACGAATTTCATCCCCGACGTCACCGGAGCGAACCTGGACAAGTCGGAAACCAAGGCGTCGGGGTTGTTCGCCACGAACTTCGAGATGTCCGGCAACGTCCTCGTTGGCCACATGACGGAATGGCCCATGGGCCGCTATCACAAGGGCCACTACCACGGTGGAGGCGCCATCCTGCTGATCGTCCGTTCCAAGGGCTACTCGCTGATGTGGCCCCGCGAGCTGGGCACGCAGCCTTACGCCAGCGGACATGGCGACCAGGTGGTACGTGTGGACTGGCGCCCCGGCAGCGTTTTCAGCCCGGCGACCGGCTGGTTCCATCAGCACTTCAACACCGGCCCTGAGCCGGCGAGGAACCTCGCCATCCGTTACGGCAGCCACAACTACGGGCTGCAGTTCTGGAACATGCAGTCCGGCAAGGGCAGTCTGCTCGACATCAAGAAGGGTGGCTCCATGATCGAGTACGAAGACGAGGACCCGGAGATTCGCCGGCAATTCCGTGCCGATCTGGTTGCGGAAGGCGTCGAGTATTCGATGCCCGAGCTGCCTGCCGCAGCGACTGTCTGATGAGCTCGCCCGACCTGCGTGACTGGCTGCGCCAGGTCGACGAACTGGGCCAGCTGAAGATCATCGAGGGCGCCGATTGGAACCTGGAAATCGGCGCCCTTACCGAGATGTTCTGCCTGCAGTCCGAATCACGGCCGTGCCTGCTGTTCGATCGCATCAAGGATTGCCAGCCCGGCTGGCGACTGGTTACCAATTCGCTGGCCACGCTCGAGCGGTCGGCGATGGTCCTGAACATGCCGCTCGGGGTACCTTACGCCCAGGTCGAGCAGGAATGGCGCCGGCGCGTCAAAGGGCTGCGTCCGCTGCCCGCACACACGCTGACCGAGGGCCCCGTGCTCGAAAACGTGGCTCATGGAGATGACATCAACCTGACTCGCTTTCCGGCGGCGATCTGGCACGAAGGGGATGGCGGCCGCTACCTCGGTACCGCCAGCATGGTCGTGACCCGCGACCCGGACAGCGGCCAGGTGAACGTGGGCACCTACCGCATGATGATCCAGGATCGCGACAAGGTCGGCCTGTACATTGCTCCCGGACAGCACGGCCGTCTGCATCGCGACAAGTACCACGAGCGTGGCGAGCGCATGCCGGTGGTGGCTGTGTTCGGCGCCCACCCGCAGCTGTTCGTGGCCGCCTCGTTGCCGCTGCCGCTCGGGCTGAATGAGTACGAGTGGGCGGGCGCCGTCCGAGGGGAGCCGGTCGAGGTCATTTCGGGCCCGGTCACAGGCTTACCGATCCCGGCCGACGCAGAAATTGCCATCGAGGGGTACGTGGAGCCCGGGAAGGTGCTGTCGGAAGGGCCGTTTGGGGAATACACGGGCTACTACGCCAGTGCTGTTCGTGACGAGACCTACATCCAAGTGGAGGCCCTGTACCATCGCAACCAGCCTATCGTGCTCGGGTCGTCGCCCATGCGCCCGCCGGGAGAGTACTACTACGTCCAGAACACCATCCGGCAGGCCGTCATTCTCGACGCCCTGGAGGCCGCCGGCGTACCGGACGTGAAGGCCGTAGCGCATCTGCCGGGCTCGTGCCTTGGCGTGCTGGTGGTGAGCATCAAGCAGCGCTACGCTGGGCACGCTAAACAGGCGGCTATGGTGGCGGGGCACACCCGGCAGGCCGGGCAGTTCTGCCGCTACGTCGTGGTGGTGGATGAAGACATCGACGTCCACAATGAAGACGAGGTGCTATGGGCTATCTGGACCCGCAGCGACCCGGCGCGCTCGGCCGACGTCGTGCGGGATTGCTGGAGCCAGCCGCTCGATCCGCGCCTCACGCCGGAGCAGCGCGAGACACGCGACTACACGCACTCGCGCATGATCATCGACGCTACCCGGCCATTCCACTGGCGTGACCGCTTCCCCAAGGTGGTCGGCACCAGCCCCGAGCTCAAGGAGAAGGTGCGCGACAGGTGGGGAGCGCTGTTCGGCGGCTGAACCCAGGCGTCCGGCGCGGGACGCTCAGTTCGAGCCGACGGCCTTCGTGATCAGCTCGGGAATCACCGTGTCCGACAGCTTGGCGTAGTCTTCCGTCGCCGCGTTGGTGTAGGTGAAGTTGGGCCTGGGCAGGAACAGGCTCGGGACTCCATCCTTGGAGATGTCCGTGCGGGCGGAGTTGTCCTTGACGTATTTCTGCCAGGCGAGCTGGCCATCCTTGGACAGCAGCCAGTTCACGAAGACCTTGGCGGCGTTCGGATGAGGCGCTTTGTCGACGATGCTTACCGTCCCGGCGCTGGGCCCAACTGTGCCGCCCTCCTTGAGCTCGCCCGGCAGCATGGCAACCGGCAGCCCTTCCTCGATAGTGCGCAGCACGTCGGGCGGATTCTGGAATAGGCCTATGGGATACCGCCCCTGGGCGATCCAGTCGGTCATCTGGCGATTGTCGTTGCTCAGCGTGGGCTGCATATCCGCGAAGAGGTGCTGCAGGTAGTCCGGACCGAGCGCCGGGTTCTTATAGATGAACCGTGTGCCAACGGCGCCTGCGCCGGCTTTGCGAACGTCCGTAGAGACGATCTTGCCTTTCCACTTGGGGTTGAGAAGGTCTTTATAGGAGGTGATCTCCTTGGGATCGACCATCTTGGTGTTGTAGGCGACCTGGGACTGCACGTTGGCCACAAAGGCTAGCGTGGTGTAGGGCTCTGACGCGTCCAACCAGCCAAGGTGATTGTTGAGCCACAGCGACGTATCGGTGACCTCGGGCAGCATCAGGGCCGGAGCGAGGGGGGCCAGCGCGCCAATCGGCTTCAAGGGAAAGATGGCGCTGGCGCCAGGACCCATGAGCACGTCGGCGATGTTCTTGCCGGCCTGCCGCTCGGACGCTATGCGGACGGTTAGGTCCCTGCCTGGAGCAAAGGTGCCGCTGATCTTGATGCCGGGATACGCCTTCTGGAATGGATCGATGAGCGCCAGGCGCTTCTCTTCGCCCTGTCCGCCGTAGACGTTGACGGAGCCTTCGGCTCGAGCGGCCTTGACGATGTCGTCCCAGCCCTGGGGTCCGGCCTGCGCGCTGCCGGCTCCTGAGCCGCTTGGCCCCACGGAGCCGCCCGAGGCGGCGCCGCCGCAAGCGGCCAGCACCGAACCCAAGCTGACTGCTGCGACGGCCTTGAGAAAGTCCTTACGAGAAAGGCCGATCGGCCGTGGACTGCTGTCCATTGTCATCCTCCATGTGGCCTGGCGCCCTGCCGGCCTCGCTGCATGTTGTACCAAAATGAGCTGAGAAGATTTCAGGCTCTTGTGGTGCGGGCTGCCCCAGCGCCGGAACCAGCGTGACACTACAGCAGGATGCTCAGGTTGCGGGCAGTGACCAGCGACTGATCGAGCATGATCTTGCGGCTGCAGATCCTCCATTGGCCGTCGACCTTACGAACTTCGTCTTCCCGTCGGCCAATGTAGAAGTCTTCGTCGTTGTGCAGCCGCATGCGATGTGTGATGAACTTGGAATAGGCCGTTGCTCGGTCGGCAGCCTGCTCCTCGACCTCAACATTGGTGACGATACGGGAAGTGCGGGAGGGTGGATCTTCCGCCCAGGCCAGGCCTGTTTCGAGTCGCGCGATGCGGTTGCTCAACGACACCTTGGTCTCGTCGTAGATGGCGATGCCGCTGTCGGCGGTCGCCTCCAGCGTGGCGCTCGAGGCATTCTCGGCCCTGGTAATGGCCTTGCTGACGCTCGTATACCGCGTGCTGGTCACCGGCAGCCAGTAGCGGACGTCATCGGTGAAGAGGTCGAGCCATTCTCGAAACCGCTGCTCGTCCAGCAGTCGAGCCTCGCGATACAGGAGTTGTTCTACCTCACGCAGGACGTCAGTTGTCATGTATGGAATGCGCTCCCCTTTTCCGATATCGACTCAGCCACGAGCGTGGCGCCTATTGATCGTATCCGAACCAGCATTCGCTCCAGCTGAGCCACCGGGTGCTCATCGGATCATCCGAATTCAGTGGAAGGGCCGCACAGGTTTGCCTGTGCGGCCCTTTTCCCCTGCAGTGCCGAGTGGTCCTCCGGCGCTTACTTCACCGTGTTGATGACACCGAAGAAGGCCCACTTCGGGCTCGCGTCGATGATGCCATCCGTGGGCTTGATGCGATAGAGCTCGTTGGTCGAGGCGTAGCTGACCGTCGAGCAGCCGTCGATGACGTCCACATGGCAATTCAGGTAGGTCCAGGTTTGGCCGGGAGCAAGGCCGGGCGAAACCAGCGGCTCGTAACCGTTTCGGGCGTTCGAGCCGTCTCCGGAGAAGGTGACGGTTTGAACCCGCGATCCCTTGTTGATCCAGGTAATCCAGTGGCCTGCCTTCAAGTACACCTCGCCGGGATCGAAGCCGGTGATGTCGTCGATGGTGACGGTGATGTCCTGGTCAATTGGATTGCTTCGGCTGCCCATGGTCCGACCAGGCACCCGGACGGTTCCGAAGCACACCGCCGGACCGCCGTCGTTGGGGATGATCTGGCGCACGCAGTCAGGGCTGCCGGGCGGCAGCAGGACTGTCCCCTGCTGGGTCGTGGTCTGCGTATAGCCGGCGTCCTTGAAGTTCTGCGACTTCATCTGAATTACCGATGGGGTGCAGTCGAACGCGGGGTTGTTGTTGCCGTACAGGCAATCCGTTGCCGACGTGAAGGAGATGTTCGCCGTGCCCAGCAGGAAGTTTCCGGAGACGCTTTCCCCTGGCCCTATGCCTCCGATGTCGAACGACGTGCTTGCCTTGTTGCCCTTCCCGATCAGGCGCGTGCACACCGGGAAGCAGGTGAACTCCCACGGCGCATACTGGCCGGGCACGGCGATGGCGTTATGGACCACGGTGCCATCGTTGACGAAGGTAATTGACGAGCGGAAGGACGATTCGCTGGTGCTGTTGAGCACCGGGCCGTAGCTCTTCTTGTCAAAGCCGGCATCGGTGATGTGGACGGTAATCCTACCGGGCACCGGCTTGGTGGCCGCTGCCTTGGGGGCCGCGGACGCTACCGGAGTGGCTGTCGCGGTCGCTGTGTCGGCGGAGGCTGCGGCGGTGGATGAATCCGCGGACGCCGTGGCGGATGAATCAGCAGCCGCGAAGCCCGCTTGCGGCGCCGAGAGCATCGCAGTGCTCAGCGCCAGCGCGCCCATGACGGCGAGACCGCGCAAATTGGCTCGAAACACGTGTCACTCCTGTTGTCTTAACTTGAATGCGGGATGAACTGTTGCGGTCGACTATGCAGCGCTCACATCAACGATCCTCCGTATCGTGCCCCCTCCTACCGAGACGGATTTTCGGGCCTCCCGACGCGCCATCAGCCCGCCGCAAAATCCCATGATTCTGCTTGCGTCAAATGACCGATCTCTCGGGCGGTGGCAGCGTTACCCATGCGCACGTTCTGTCGTATGGGCCTCCCAAACGGCCAGAATCGCCCTTGAGCGGTCGCGACGTGCGCGCATTGTACCCTATCAATACTTCGTGTGTCAGGTGGCCGGGTGGGCGCGTGTCAAGCGCCCTGGTGGCCGGCTGAAGACGGGTGCAAATCAGCAGTCAGGAGTGCTTCCATGAGCGCGTACGCCGAGCTCGACCACTGGGCATTGGGGCGCCGTTACAACGAATTCATGAACAGCTTCAGCCGTATCCAGGACGTCCTGGCCGAACATCGACTGCGCGACCGGCATCTCCTCAAGCAGGACGAGTGGAACTGGCTGAAGCGCCGCAGCTCCGAGCACCGCAGCGCCAACCTGGTGGCGGCTGAGCTTGGCTTCAACATGTACAACATCCACGTCTTCGCGGTCGAGCTTCCCCCCGGTGAGTCGGACGGCGCGTATCACATCCATGGCGAAGCGGTGAAGTTCTACTTGAAGGGTCGCGCCAAGGAGATCATCGGTGACCGCGAGTACGAGGTCGAAGCCGGTGACGTCATTCTGGTGCCTGCTCACGTCTGGCACGGCACGCAGAACGTCTACTCCGAGCCGGTCTCGTTCCTGGCCGCGGCGCATGCCGGAGCGGGGGCGCCGATGTTTCGCCAACCCGTGTTCCAAACCCGCTCTGACCTTCGGAAGGCGGACGAGGAGCAGCGCCTGAACGCCGAGCTGCGTGAAGGTCGCTTTGCCTCGATGTTGGGCGTGGAGCTGAGCCGGGTGCGGCACCATCTCCTGCAGGAGCTGGGCGAGCTGGAGCGGGAGATGGAGAGCCGGCGCTCCGCTCAGCGGCACCTGATGCGCAAGAGTGAGCTGGAGTGGTCCGATCTGGCCAGCGAGATGGGGCTGGATCAGAGCAACGGCTGCCGCGTCGCCAAGGGCATCTATCCCGAGCTGGGCTTCCCCGCTTACAACTTCGTGACCTTCTTCGTAGACGTGCCGCCCGGTGCGGCCACGAGCCGTCACAGCCACGGCGAGGAGATGAAGTACTTCCTCGAAGGCCGTGGCCGGGAGACCGTCGGCGACGAGAGCTACGAGGTCGAGCGGGGCGACATCATCTTCGTGCCGGCTAAGACCAGCCATCGTACGGAGAACAGCGGAAGCTCCCCGCTGGTCTACTTCAGCATCGGGCAAGGACGCGGCACACCCGTAGCCGTGCCGGCGTTCCCCAAGCTGGCATAGGCCGGAAAGCGGGGGCGCCGGGCCTGTTTCGGCCCGCCGCCCGGTAAAATTGCGACAGCTTAGCCGCCGGTGGAGGGTCGCCCGCTGCCATGCCGTCGACCCAGCCGCGCGTAGGAGAACCGTGAATCGTGATTGACGTAAGCAGCCTGGTCGATCTCAAGCGCGGCCTGATCAGCCGTCGAATCTTCGTCGAGCCCGAAATCTACGAGCAGGAGCTCAACCAGATCTTTGCTCGCTGCTGGCTGTTCCTGGCCCACGAGAGCCAGATTCCTAACCCGGGGGATTTCTTCTGCACCTACATGGGTGAAGATCCCGTGCTGGTCGTGCGGGACGCTCAGGGCAAGGTGAACGCCTTCCTGAATACCTGCCGCCACCGCGGCATGCGGGTATGCCGCGCCGACAGCGGCAGCGCCGAGGCGTTCACCTGCTCTTACCACGGCTGGACCTATTCCAACGACGGCAAGCTCATCGGGGTCCCGCTGTGGAAAGAGGCCTACCTGGAAGAGCTGGACAAGGACCAGTGGGGGCTCATTCCTGTAGCCAAGGTCGAAAGCTACAAAGGCCTCATCTTTGGGACCTTCGATCCGTCGGCGCCGACCCTGCTCGAGTACCTGGGCAATGCCGCCTGGTATCTCGATTGCGTCGTAGACCGCCGGGAGGGCGGCTCGGAGGTGATTGGCGTCCAGAAATGGCTGGTCTCGGCCAACTGGAAGTTCGCGCTGGACAACTTCATCGGCGACGCCTATCACCTGTTCACCACGCACGCTGCCGCCTTCAAGCTGCAGATTGGCGGCGTGGCGCGGTTCGACAACCGCTCCATCGAGCTCGGCAACGGCCACGGCGTGGCGCTGTGGCTGAAGGGCATTAACCAATCGGAGTTCCCGCAGCTGAAGGAGTACTACGAGTCCATCTATTCCGAGGTCGTGGCACGATTGGGCCAGCGTCGGGCGGACGGCGTCGATCCGATCAACGGAGCGATTTTCCCGTCGTTTTCCTTCCTCAACATCGACCGCCTGATTCGTGTGTGGCACCCCAGGGGGCCGGACAAGGTCGAGGCCTGGACGTGGTGCCTGGTCGATAAGGCTGCGCCCCAAGAGGTCAAAGATTTCATTCGCCGCAGCTTCGTCCAGGACATGGGCCCGGCCGGCTTCGTGGAGGTGGACGACGAGCAGAACTGGAGTCAGTGCACCGCTTCAGCCCGCGGCGTTGTGGCGCGCCGTTATCCCCTCAACTACCAGATGCGGGTTGGCCATGAGCCGCTGCCGGAGGACTATCCCGGCAAGGTGCACCGGGCTCCGAGCGAGGCGCACATTCGCGGCTTCTACGAGCGCTGGGCGCAGCTCATGAACGCCCCCACCTGGGACGCCGTCAGCTCCACCTGAGCGCAGGTCGCTGCCCCTGCCCGGGCCGGCCGCGCTCGCGCAGCCGTGGTCAGGGGCAGCCGGGCCCGAAGTGCGAACGTCAGGATGCTACGGGCGCGGCCTCGTCCATGTCGCACTTCACGTCTGTCGTGGCAAGCGCTTCGAGGTACATGCGCATGACGTTGGGGTCCTCGTCGGCGTACTTGATCAGCGTGCCGCCCTTCTCCACGCTGAGGCCCACGCCCTCACGGGACTGAGTGTCGTGGAACTGCACGCCGTACTTCTGGCTGCCGTAACGCAGCGCCAGCTGGCGCGCGGGCTCGGGGCCGGTGTTGAAATGCTGATGGAACCAGCCTCCGGGCGGGCTCATCACCGTGCCGACGTTCCAGTCCACTCGAACCACCTGGTCGCCGGCGCCGCTCTCGAATGGCCGCGTCCCCAGCTCTTGCGGCCACATCAGCGTGTAGCCCTGGGAGCGGACGATGAACAGGATCGCGCCGCCGCCGTGATGATGCGCGTTGCGATACTTGCCTACCGGCCATTGCGCCAGGTGCCCGGCCAGGATGTTGTCGGACATCTCATACATGGTGGCGGTGTTGCCGCGGCCGAACTCTGAAGACGGATCGAGCGACGTGCCCGGCACGTCCGGGATGAAGTTCGTCTCCCACACCCACGTCTGGCCCCAGCTGCTGGTCTTGGCGCGCCGCTCCCCCACGCTGAAGTAGTCGGGCCGGCCGTCGAAGCGGTCCCTGAAGACGTAGTCGCAGTTGTAGACGAAGCTCGTGCTGTGGAACATGTCGACGATCAGCGGTGCCGTGGTCACCGCCAGGAATCGCGCCGGCTTCGTGCCCGAGCCATTGAGGATCCGGTGCCAGGTGTTCAGTGGCGGAGCGAACAACGATCCGGCCTGCCACTCGAAGAACGTCTTGTGCTCTTCGTCAGTCCAAACCTCGGTGGTGCCGCTGCCGGATAGCACATAGACCAGCTCGTCGTACACGTGCTTCTCGGGCAGGAGCTGGCCGCCGGGGGCCACCTCCGACACGTACATACCGGTCAGGCCTTCCATGCCCTCGAGCTGGATGTACGCGCCGCGGCCGCCGATGCGCGACCAATCGCCCAGCTCCATATTGACTACGTCCCGCACGCCGTGGCCGCGAACGATGGGCACGGCCTCCTGCTGCATCCACTTCTCGTAGCTCGTCTCTTGCGCCATGTTTCGTTCCTCTCAGTCCTTCGCTGGGGCTAGCCGGCTGCTCAAAGAAGGCTCCGGACCCGTTCGCCGAGCAAGTCTAAAGCATTGTTTCGCTCGATGTTGCGCTTGGTCTCAGCGGGCCGGTCCAGGGCGGTGAGCTCAGCCACGCTGTAGGGAATGCCTCGCTCGAACGAGGTCCAGGGATGGTCGCCCCCCAGCACAATGCCCTTGTCTCCGGTTTCGGCAATCACCAGCTCCAAGGCGTGGCGGTCCTGGGTGTGCATGTCCAGCCAGATGCGCGAAAGGTAGTGCCCAAGCGGCAGCTCGAAGAAGGCTGGGATCGCCGTCCCCAGGTCTCGGTTCAGGGTGCGGGCATTGTCGCGATGCGTCTCCCAGCGGCCACAGCAGAACGGCGCCACGCCGCCAAGCTGGCAGAACATGAAGCGCACGTCGGGGTACTTATCGAACGTACCGTTGACGATCATCCGGAAGATGCACAGGCTGTCGTCCAGGAAGAACCCGAAACCGCTCTGCAGGAAGTGACGCTCCAGCCGCAGCGTCTCGACCCAGCTTTTGGCGACCGAGCTGGGGTGCACCATCACCGGCACATCGTGGTGCCTGGCCACGTCGAACACCGGCTCGAAGATCGGGTCGTCCAGCGCCACGCCGTCGTAGCTGGCGAGCAGGCTCACCGCCACCACGTGGCTCAGCGACAAAGAGCGATCGAGCTGCGCGATCGCCTCCTTCCCGCCAAAGGGATCGACCAGCGCCGCGGCGACGAAGCGGCGGCTGCCGGCCAGCTCGGCGGACAGGGCGCGATTGTATGCTTCGATGCTCTCGTTCAGCGAGCCGCCCAGCGCTCGCAGTCCTTCGACCAGGGCCGACATGCCGATGATCACCGCCAGCTCGACGTTCGCCCGATCCATCAGCTCCTCGTGGACCGCCAGGTCACGCCAGGCCGGGCGGGCCATGACCATGCGCTGCAGCGGGAATTGCCCGGCCAGCCGTTCCCGAAGCTGATCTCCGAGACCAGCCGGCATGTAGTGCGTGTGGCAGTCTATGAGACCGGAGGCGGCTGGCAGATTGCCATCGCCGCTCATCCGCTTGTGGTTGCTCCGCGCGCCGCGCTTGCTTGGGCTCGCATGAACTCCACGCCTCGTCGCCAGCAGTCCTCCGCGGCTTCAGCGTCGTACCGCTCGCCGTACGGATTGGTCCACATGTGCTTGGCGCCGGGGTAGACGTGGGTCTGGACGAGCTGCTCCTTGCCGTGGGCTGTGATGGCCTTCCGGAAGCGCTCGACTTCGGTCAGTGGCACCGCCATGTCGGCCTCGCCGAAGAACGCCCGGATGGGCGCCGTGAGGCGGTCGAGACGGTCGATCGGCTGCGTGGGCATGTTCGGATTGGTGGTGTCGTTTGTGGGAAAGCCATGAAAGGACACCGCGCCTGCCAGACGCGGCTGGTAGGTTGGCCACAGCAGCGCGAAGCGGCCGCCCAGACAATAGCCCCAGGTGAAGATCGGCTCGCCGTGAACCTGTGGATGGTTTTCGAGCAGCCGCAGGCCGGCATCGAGGTCGCTCATGACTTCCTGATCGGGCTGGCCACCGAAGCGCTGATGGGGGTCGCTGGGCACGCCTGGATGGTCGAAGAAATCCACGCTCAGCGCCGCGAATCCGTCGTCGGCGAGCCGCCCTACGGCGTAGGCCGCGAACTTGTCCAGCCCACTGATGGTGCCGATGACGATCACCCCGGGAAACGGTCCGCCGCCGTGCGGCAGGGCCAGAATGCCGCCCCCGCTTTGTCCGCCCTCGCGCGGAACGCGAATCTCCGTAACGTCCATGCTTCGTGCTCCTGAATGGTTAGTGCCCGGCCACCTGGTCGGCCGAGACTTGCATCTGCTCGGCCACGCGGCCCACGGCTTTGTAGTCTCCGTTGACGATCAGGTCGGCGAGCCGTTGATCCTCTTCGCTCCAGTAGCCCAGCGTGTAGCCATGCCACGGCTCGCGCAGATGAGGCGTCGGAAGCCCCGGCTGCCGGTTCCAGATCTCCAGCGCTCGCTCCATGTACTCCTTCTTAGGCAGCGCCACCGGAGGGTAGGCGCCGCTCATGGTCGCGTCGATGAGCACTCGGAAGTAGTTGCTGGGCCCGCCGGCGTCCATCCGTCCCTTGGAGGATCCGGTGGGGCCGAACGACGGATCCAGCCCCGGCCGGCGGCCGCGGGTAACGACAATGTCGCTTTCCGGCCGCACCCGCCAGGTGAGCGCCCAGATCAGCATCTCGGGGTCGCGCGGGTCGATGTCGTAATCCACCGCCACGAGGTACTTCGCGGCGAACGCCAGGGCCGCGGAGGCCTGCAGCACCTGCCACACGCTGCGGTTGGCGCCCTTCTGCAGCCGGACGATGCCGAAGGTGGCCGGGCTTGGCTCGGGGAAGTAGATGTCCTCGATTGGCAGGCGGCACTTATAGCGCAGATAGTGGTAAGCCGTGGCGGCTTCAGCGAAGGCCGAGATGACGTTGGAGTCGCTCGGCGGGAACCCGACCAGCACCGGGGTGAAGATCGCATCCTTGCGGTGGGTGATGGCGGTCACCTTCATCACGGGCACCTGGTTGCGCTCCACGTTCATGTGGCCGGGGTACTCGCCAAAGGCCAGACGAGGCTCCAGCAGCTTGGTGGACAGCAGGCCCTCGATGACCAGCTCAGCATTGGCCGGCACCTCGAGCGGCACGGTCTTGCAGCGCACCAGCTCCAGCGGGTGCCCGGCGAGGCCGCCGGCGACGGCCAGCTCGTCGATGCCATAGGGAATACCGGTGGAAGCCACCAGCATGACGTTGGGGGTGCAGCCGACCACGATCGCGACGGGCAGATCCTCGCCCCGGCGCTTGGCGGCCGGCCAGTGATGCATCATCGCATGGTTGGCGGGCGCGATGCCGGCCACAATACGGTCACGATCGCGGAAGAAGGCGTTGTAGGCGCCCACGTTGCGGATGCCGGTCTCCGGGTCGCGAGTGATCATCGGCGTGCCCGTGCGGATCATCTGGCTGTAGCCAACTTCCTCGCCCGGCGCCGGTATCTCATCCAGGCCCATGCTCAACAGGTCGTCGCCGGTGTGCACTTCCTCGTGGACCGGTCCCGAGTCCACGATCACCGGATCGATCGGGTGCTCCAGCGCTTCGTGCCACTTCTCGAGCGCTTCGGCTGGCGAGCCGCACCTGATGCCCAGGTGCAGGATCTCCTCGGACAGGCCGTAGACGCCGGCGGCGACCCGCATGTCGAAGCGGCTCCCGGAGGCGCCGCGAACGTCGTCGAACAGCAGCACGCGGCGCTCTGCCTCGGCCACGCCGCGCAGCTGCACCCGCAGCAGCGGCACCAGCTCGGAATCCTTATTGATGGGGTCCGTGAAGCGATAGAGCTTGCCGCGCCGCTCCAGCTCGGCGATGAAGGCGCGGAGGTCGGCGTAGTACGCGGTCGAGCTGCGGGCGGCCGGCGCTTCTTGAACCGTGCTCATGCAGCCAGCAGGCGCTCGTCGTACGGCATGTTGGCCATCTTGACCGCGCCGGTCTTGGTGATGACGACCTGCTCTTCGAGCTTCACCGCCTGGTCGTATCCCTCCTCGCCGAAGTAGCAGTCCAGCACCAGCACCTGGTTTTCCTTGAACGTGTCCTCCACCGGCTTGCGCTGCTTGACCACGTTCGGGTACTCGCCGGGGGTGAGGCCGGTCGAATGGATGATGTGGAAGGTGTAGGCCGCCTCGCGGTGCTTGTCCGAGACCTGCGGAAGCCGCTCGACCCATTCGGGAATCGCCATGCCTGGCTTCAGGAGCTCGATGCAGGCGTTGTTGTAGTCGTGGGCAATGCGGTACAGCTCCTTCTGCTTGGCGTTTGCTTTGCTGCCGCAGAGGTACGTCCGCGACGAGTCGTAGATGTAGCCTCCCGGGCCATAGACATGCAGATCCATGCCCACGAGGTCCCCGTCCTCGAAACGCTTGTTGGTTGGCCAGCGCCTCCATGGCCAGGTGTCCTCGCCGGCGCAGACGTTAATCTGCAGCAGGCCCTCACCGCCCATGCTCACTACGTTCGAGTACACTCGGCTGATCATCTCACGCTCGCTGATCCCGGGGGCGATGTCGTCGCGAAACTTGCTCATGATGCGGTCGTAGAGCTTACCCATCTCCCAGTAGATGAGCACTTCGTCCTGTGTCTTGATAGCCGCCGCCCGCTGCAGGACGGTTCGCGCATTCATCAGCTTGAGCCCGCGGTTCGCCAGCGCAAGCGTGCCCTCCGGCTCCATGGTGTCGACGCCCAGCGCCTGTTCGGCCACTCCGTACTGCGCCATAAGGTCCGCCACGCTGTCGGCCCAGCGCTTGGCCTTCTTCTCGCCTTCGGGATCGGACGGGTTGTGCTCGTAGATGTACTTGTCCGTCTTGATGTTGGCGAGCTCGACGTACCCGGCGTCCATGGGCCGCACGAAGTAGATCGGGTCGCCCTCCACCGGAACGAAGGCTTCGCCGGAGGGCACACGCACGTTGAGCGCGTAGCGGCCACTGACCCAGCTGGTCAACAGCAGCGCGCCAACGTTCCGCGATCGCATCTCGGCGCGTAGACGGGCCAGCCGGTCGCGCTTCAATCGCTCCTCATTCCAGGTGATGTCCATGAGTTGGGGCTGCTGGTTCATCTCGGTCTACTCCTTGTTCAGTACCGTTTCGGTTGTCACCTGCATCTGCGCCGCCGCCCGACCGACGGCCTTGTAGTCGCCGGCGGCAATGAGGTCCGCCAGGCGTTGGTCCTCCTCGCTCCAATAGCCGAGGGTGTAGCCGTGCCATGGTGGGCGAAGCGCCGGCTCCGGCAGCCCGGGCTGCCGCTTCCAGAGCTCCAGCGCACGCTCCATATACTCGCGCTTGGGCAGCGCCACGGGTGGATAGGCGCCGGACATGGTCGCGTCCACCATCACCCGGAAATACTCGCTCGGCAAGCCTGGCTCCATCTTCCCGTGGGATGACCCGGTCGCCCCGAACGACGGATCCAGCCCGACCTGCCGGCCGCGCATGACCACGACGTCGCTTTCGGGTCGCACCCGCCAGGTGAGCGCCCAGATGAGCAGGTCGGGGTCGCGGGGGTTGACGTCGTAATCGACGGCGATGATCCACTTGGTTGTCGCGGACAGGCCTGCGGCCGCCTGCAGCACCTGCCACACGTTTCGGGTGGCGCCGCGCTCGAGCCGGATCACGCAGAATGGTCCGCCCGTCATGTCGGAGATGAAGACCTCTTCGACGGGCAGCCGGCAGGCGTGTCGCAGGTTGTGATAGAGCATCGCGGCCGCGACGAACGAGGCAATGGTGTTGCTGTCACTGGGCGGGAAGCCTACCAGCACCGGGGTGAAGATCGCGTCCTGGCGATGGGTGATGGCAGTCACGCGCAGCACCGGCGAGTTGCTGCGCTCCATGTGCATGTAGCCGGGATACTCGCCAAAGGCCAGCTTGGGCTCCATGGTCGTTGTGGACAGCATGCCCTCGATCACCAGCTCGGCGCGCGCGGGCACTTCGAGCGGCACGGTCTTGCAGCGCACCATCTCCAGGGGCTCGCCGGCGATGCCCCCGGCCACCGCCAGCTCTTCGAGGCCATAGGGGATGCGCGCCGAGCCGACGGCGATCAGATTGGGCATGGCACCCACCACGATGGCCACCGGCAGGTCCTCGCCCCGGCGCCGAGCGGTCTGCCAGTGGTAGCGCATGGCGTCTTGCGGTGGGTAGATGCCGGCGACCATACGGGCGCGATCGTGGAAGAAGCCGTTATAGGTCCCGACATTGGAGATCCCTGTCTCCGGATCGCGCGTGATCATCGGCACGCCGGTGCGGATCATCTGGCTGAAACCAACCTCTTCGCAGGGCGCCGGAATCTCGTCCAGCCCCCGACTCAGAAGATCGTCGCCGGTGTGCACCTCCTCCTGCACGGGACCGCCGTCTACGACCACCGGCGCAATGGGCGCCTCGAGGGCCTGGTGCCAGCGCTCCAGCATGTCCTGCGGCGTAGCGCAGTTCATCCCGAGCGCGAAAATCTCTTCCGACAGGCCGTACACCCCCGCGGCCACCCGCATGTCGAAGCGCTGGCCGTTCGCCCCGCGCACGTCCTCGAACAGCAGGACCTTGCGCTCCGGACCGTGCAGCCCGCGCAGCTGCACCCGCAGCAGCGGCACCAGCTCGCTGTCTTTGTCGATGGCTTCGGTGAAGCGATACAGCTTGCCGTGACTGTCGAGAAGGTCGAGCAGCTGTCGAAGATCCCGAGGATACCTCTGTTCGGGCATCAAACGAGCTGCGGCTCGCCGGTGCTCAGGGCCTGCTGCGCCCTTCGTAGGCAGGCCCGCAGCAGCTCGATGCTCTGCTCATCGACCTCCGGCGTTGGCCAGCGTGGGTACTTCTGCACGGCGAAGCCAACCTCGCGCAGCGCGGCGCTGAACAGCCCATAGCCAAACCGCCGCCAGAAGCCGGTGATCCGGGCATGGAACTCCACGACCTCCAGCTGCAGGCGCAGTGCCCGGTCCAGGTTTCCCTGCTCGGCGGCTTTGACCGTCTCGACGCCGAGCTTGGGGCACAGCGACAGTGGCGGGCTGATCGTTCCGGAGAGTCCGGCCAGCACGCCAGGGACTAGGGTGCTGGCGCCGATGTACAGGCCGAACTCGGGGCCGAGCAGATAGTGGTACTGCAGCGCCGCGTCGAGATTCGAGTCCGCCACCTTCGAGCCGAAGATCTGGGGTGAATCGGCGACCAGCTGCTTCATCAGCTCAGGCCCGATCGGATAGCCGGAGTAGCCGGCGTTGTTATAGACAAGGATGGGACAGGTCAGCTCTCGGCCGATGAGCCGGAAATAGTCCTTGATTTCGGCCTGGCTGTGATCGGAGTAATAGTACGGCCCCACGATGCCGACGCCCTCCGCGCCGTGCTCGAGCGCGTGGCGCCCGAGCTCGATGGTCGAGTAGGGGTCGGCTGTGCCGATGTGAACGATGGCCGGCACACGGTGGCGGTTCTCCTCCAGCACGACCTCCGCCACGCGTCGGCGCTCGTCGGCATTCATGGCCGGGCCCTGGCCGAACGAGCCGGTCACGAACAGGGCGTCCACGCCGGCATCCACGTAGTGATTCACCATGTCCCGCATAACGGCCTCATCGGGACTGCCGTCGTGCTTGAACACCGTGGGCAGCGGCAGGAACATGCCGCGAATAGGCTTCATGGCTGCTTCACTCCAGTTGCTTCGCGTTGGGCGATCACGCCTTCTTGCGCTTGCTCCAATCGAAATGCTTGTCGACGTACGCTTCCTGCGGCATCAGCGAGCGCAGGCTGCGCTTCGCCAGCTCGCTCTCGAACGTCTCTCGAACCCAGGGGTCCTCGGCGGTCAGCTCGATCTGATCCCGATCGAGATACTCGGGCCGTTGGCTGTAGCCGCTCATCCCTCGCGGCACGTGCAGGGCCAGGTAGCGGGCTGGCTCTGCGCCGACGTTGAAATGCTGGTGGAACCAGCGATTCGGAGGCGAGAACGCGGAGCCGGCTCGCCAGGGAATGACGTTCTTGGCTTCGCCTTCGCGCCACATGAGCGAGTAGCCCTCACCGGAGATGACCACAATGACCACACCCGCAGCGTGGCGATGCGCCTTCTTGTAGGTTCCCGGCTCGAAGACCGACATGTGGCTGGACAGGGGCGAGCCGGGAAACACCATGGCTACCGACTGCGTCGCGCCGCGGTGCGCCACCGCCTGCAGGTTCTGCCAGGCGTCGAGATCGGGAAAGAGGTTGCCGATCCAGACGTTGCCGCCCCAGCCGTCGCTGGACTGCACCCGATTCGAGGCCCTGTCTTCCGCCGTGAGTGGACGAGCGGCGGCAAACGCGCCCTGGCCGTTCAGTGCCGACATCCGCTCGCTGTCCACCGCCGTGCTGCTGAAGAACGTGTCCGCGAAGGGAATCAGCTTCATGGCCAGCGGCAGGTAGTTGAAGTGCAGCAGCCGTAGGGGCTCGGAGCCGTGCGCGTTGTAGAGACGATAGGTGTAGTTGCCGGGAATCAGGAACAGGCTGTGCCGCTGCCATTCGAAGCTGATCTTGCGGGACTCATCGCTGCCCCACACACTGGCGACGCCATGCCCGTCCAGCACGAAGAACGCCTCATCCAGGGCCATGTGAAAGGGCGGGGATGCCTGGCCGGGCGCGATCTCGCTGATGCACGCCTGGGTCACGCTTTCCTGGCCCATGAGCTGGAGGAGCGCGCCGCTGCAGCCGCGCGTCGCCCACCATCCGACCTCCGCGGTGCGCAGATCCGCGACGTGGAGTCCCTGGTGAACGGGAATGCCCTGGGCGGTGAGCCAGCGGCCGTATGGATCGGTGGGGATGCTGCTGTCGGACCGAGCGCTGGGTGTTGGTGTTATGGCTTGGCCTCCTGCAGCGCCTTGTTGACAACGTCCGGGATGACGGTGCTGGACAGCTTGGCGTACCCTTCCGTCCCGGCGTTGACGTATGTGCTCTTGGGATCCGGCAGGTAGGATGGCGGCACGCCTTCCTTGGAGATATCGGTTCTCAGCGAGTTGTCCCCCTTGTTCTTCTGCCATGAGAGCTGGCCGTCTTTCGACAGCAGCCAGTTCAGGAAGACTCTGGCGGCGTTGGGATGCGGTCCCTTGTCCAGCAAGCTGACCGTCCCGCCGCTTGGCCCGATCGGCACACCCTCTTTGAATGATTCCGAGGACAGCAGCCCCAGTGGCAAGCCCTGCTGCACGGCCGGGAACACGTCCGCGTAGTTGGGCATCAGTCCGATGGGATAGCGACCCTGGGCAACCCAATCGATCATCTGGCGTGGGTCGGAGCTCAGCGTCAGGCTCATGTCTCGGAAGAGCCGCTCCATGAATTGCGGACCGAGCCCGGGCTGCGTGTACCAGAAGCGGGTGATGACTGCTCCTCCGCCTGGGCGGCGCACGTCGGTCGCGGACATCTTGCCCTTCCACTTGGGATCGAGCAGGTCGAGGTAGGACGTGAATTGCTTGGGATCGATCAGCTTGGTGTTGTACATGGCCGGGGCGTTCACGTCGCCCACGTAGGCCAGCGTAGTGTGCGGCTCGGCCTCGTCCAACCACCACAGCTTCCTGTTCAACCACACGCTCAGGTCGGTGACCTCGGGCAGGATCAAGGCCTGCTCGAGCGGAACCAGGGCGCCAATGGGCTTGAGCGGCACGATGGCGCTGGCGCCGAGGCTGGTTAGCACGTCGCCGATGTACTTCTCCGCCGTTCGCTCGCTGGTAATGCGTGACAGGACGTCGGCCGGGGGAGCCAGCGTGAGATTGACCTTAATGCCGGGGTATGCCCTCTCGAAGGGGTCGGCCAGCGCCTCCTTGTTCTGTGAACCGGCGCCGTACACGTTGACCGTTCCCTCGCGCTTGGCCTCGGCCACGATTTGATCCCAGCCGGCGGCCTGTTGCGGTGAGGCGCCGGTCGAGGTCGTTCGGCCGGCGCTTGCAGATGAGGCGGCGGGCAGGGAGTTGGCGCTCGGAGAACCACAGGCGGCCAGAAGGGCGGAGACGCTGCCCGCGGCCAGCAGCAGGAATCGTCGGCGATCGAGGTGTCCGGTCATCTATTTGGCAAGCGCCTTATCCAGGACGTCCTTGATGACGGTACCGGAGAGCTTGGCGTAATCTTCAGTCGCGCCATTGACATAATCAACGCCAGCCTTTGGTAAGAACAGCGTCGGCACTCCGTCCTTCGGAATATCGGTCCGGGCGGAGTTGTCGCGGACGTGCTGCTGCCATGAGATCTGGCCGTCCTTTGAGAGCAGCCAGTTGACGAACACCTTCCCGGCGTTGGGATTGGGGCCGCGCTCCATCAGGTTCACCGTGCCACCACCCGGGCCAACGGGCGCTCCTTCTTTGAGCGCGTCTCCCGGCAGCATGGCGATGGGCAGGTTCTGGGCCATCGCGTCCATCACGTCGGGTGGATTCTGGAAGATGGAGATGGGGTAGCGGCCCTGGACCACCCAGTCGACCATTTGCCGGGTGTCATTGCTGAGGGCGAGGTTCATCTCGCCGAACAGCCGCTCCAGGAACTGCGGACCCAGGTCGGGGTGTTTGTAGATGAACCGGGTCCCGACGGCGCCGGCACCAGGCTTGCGCACGTCGGTGGCCGCGATCTTGCCCTTCCATTTAGGATCCAGGAGATCCCAGTGGGATTTGAACTGGGTGGGCTCTATCAGCTTGGTGTTGTAGGTGATAAGCGACTGGACGTTGGCCACGAAGCCCAGTGTGGTGTTGGGCTGGGTGGAGTCGACGTACCACAGATGATGGCCCAGCCACAACGAGGTGTCCGTCACCTCGGGCAGCAGCAGCGCCGGGTCGAGCGGCAGCAGCGCGCCTATTGGCTTCAGGGGAAAGATGCCGCTGGCGCCCGGTCCAATCAGGACGTCGGCCAGGTACTTGTCGGCCTGGCGCTCGGCGGACACACGGCTGACCAGCGAGGCGCCGGGACCCCACGTACCGTTGATCTTGATGCCAGGGAAGGCCTTTTCGAAGGGGCCCGTCATAGCATCGCGGTTATCCTGGCCGAGGCCGCCGTACAGGTTCACGACGCCCTCCTTCTTGGCGGCATCCAGGACCTGCGCCCAATCCCCGCCTGCGCTGGCTGCCGCTGATGCAGGAGCCGCGCCGCCGACGCTCGGCTTGGCAGAGGCGGGCGCCTGCCCAGTGCTGGGCGAGGCTGCCTGCTGGCTGCCGCTTGGCGCTGCCGGGGCAGCGCTTCCGCACGCAGCTAAGATGGCGGCCGAGCCGGCAAGAGCCAAGGATCCCAGAAGCTGGCGTCGGGTCAAGCGCGGTAAGGCAGGCGCTGGTTCTTGGGTGTTCACTGCTCGTCTCCTCTGCTGTCGAAGCTCAGGTCGTGGATGTTGGACCGGCCTTACTGTTTCTTATCGATCGCGTTGGTCACCAGGTCGGTGATCACGGTCCCGGACAGCTGGGCGTAATCTTCCGTGGCGGCATTGACGTACTTGACGCCCGGTTTGGGAATATTCGACGTAGGAAAGCCTTCTTTGGGGATGTCGATCCTGAGCGAATTCTGCTGCACCTGCTCCTGCCAGAACGTCTGCCCCTCCCTTGAGAGCAGCCAGTTGACGAAAACGGCGGCCGCGTTTGGATGGGGGCCCTTATCCACCAGGCTTACCGCGCCGCCGCCTGGGCCGATGGGCGCACCTTCTTTGAACTGGTCTCCGGGCATCATGGCTACCGGCAAGCCCTGCTCCGCTGCGTGGAGCACTTCGGGTGGGTTGGGGAACATGCCCAACAGGTAGCGGCCCTGCGCCACCCAGTCGATCATCTGGCCCTGATTGCTGCTCAAGGTGATGTTGGTGCTGCCAAACAGGTTGCGTAAGAAGTCCGGGCCCAGGTCGGGATGCTTGTACATGAAGCGGGTTGGCACGGCTCCGGCTCCCGGCTTGCGCACGTCGGTGGCCACGATCTTGCCGTTCCACTTCGGATCCAGGAGCTCTTTATAGGAAGTGAACTGCTTGGGATCGACCATCTTGGTGTTGTAGTAGACCGATTCCTGGACGGTTCCCTGATAGGCGAGCGTGGTGTAGGGCTCCTTGGCGTCGAGCCACCACAGGTGGCCGTCGAACCACTTGGACGGATCGACCATGTCGGGCCCGATGAGCAGGTCGGCCATCGGCCGGAGTCCACCGATCGGCTTGAGCGGAACGATCGCGCTCGCGCCGGGCCCGATCAGCACGTCCGCCAGGTACTTGCCCGCGGTACGCTCGGCGACGATCCTGGTCACGAGGTCGCCGCCGGGCGCGAATGTACCTGCCACCTTGATGCTGGGAAACGCCTTTTCGAACAGTGGGATCATGGCCTGGTTATCGCGGGCGTTACCACCATAGAGGTTGACCGTGCCTTCCCGTTTGGCGGCGTCCACCATTTGCTGCCAGGCGCTCCCGCTGCCCTGCGCCTGGGCACTGCCCGCCGCGCTCGCGCCAGCCGAGGCATTCGCTGTTGACGGCGGGGCAGGGCTCGCGCCGCAGCCGCACAGCACGGCCGCGCAGGTCAGCGAGAGGGCGCTCAAGAAGGACCGCCTGTTCATTGCTCCCGACGATGACATGGTCGCTCCCCGTTTGCTCGAACTAGGCGGCTAGAGTACCACACTTGACCTCGAATCCTCCGTTGGACTGCATCAAACTCGGAGGCGGTCAGCTACTCGGGCGACCCTGCCGCCCGGACCTGTTCGACGGCGCGCTGCAGCTGCTCCGCGACGCGTCCAACGGCGCGGTAGTCCCCGGCTGCCAGCAGGTCAGCCAGGCGCTGGTCTTCATCGCTCCAGTAGCCGAGGGAATAGCCGTGCCAGGGCTCCTTGAGCTTGGGCTCGGGCAGGCCCGGCTCTCGCTTCCAAAGGTCGATCGCGTGCTCCATGTACTCCTTCTTGGGAAGGGCCACCGGCGGATACGGCCCGCTCATGGTGGCGTCGATCAGCACTCGATAGTAGTCCCGGAGGCCGCTCTGGTCCATGCGCCCGCGCGACGATCCGGTGGCGCCGAACGAAGGGTCCAGTCCTGGGTGGCGTCCCTTCATGACGACTACGTCACTCTCCGGCCGCACCCGCCAGGTGAGCGCCCAGACCAGCAAATCGAGCTCCCGCGGGTCCACGTCGTAGTCGATGGCCACGAGGTACTTGCTGGAGTCGGTCAGCGCAGCGGTGGCGTACAGCACCTGCCAAACGTTGCGAGTCGCTCCCTTCTGCAAACGAATGATGCCGAAGGTGGCCGGGCTGGGATCGGGAAAGTAGATGCTGTCGACAGGCAGCCGGCATTCATAGCGCAGCTGGTGATACAGCAGTCCGGCATTGCAGGAGGACGAGATCGTATTGGAGTCACTTGGTGGGAACCCAACCAGCACCGGCGTAAACAGCGCCTTCCGGCGATGGGTGATGGCTGTCACGCGCATCACCGGCCGGGTGTTGTTCTCCGCCTGCATGAGGCCGGGATATTCCCCGAAAGCGAGCCGTGGCTCCAACAGCTCGGTGGACAGGAAGCCCTCGATGACCAGCTCGGCGGTGGCCGGGACCTCCAGCGGAACCGTCTTGCAGCGGACCATCTGCAGCGGCTCCCCGGCGATACCGCCGGCAACCGACAGCTCATCTACGCCGTAGGGCATGTCGGCTGACCCGACCAGGATCAGGTTGGGCGTGGCGCCCACGACGATAGCGACCGGCAGCTCTTCGCCGCGACGCCGGGCGGTTTGCCAGTGGTACTTCATGGCATCCTGGCCCGGACCGATGCCCGCGCAGATGCGGCTGCGGTCGCGAAAGAAGCCGTTGTAGGTGCCTACGTTCGTAATGCCGGTCTCGGGGTCGCGGGTGATCATCGGGACGCCGGTGCGAATGACCTGGCTGTAGCCGACTTCTTCCACGATGGCCGGGATCGCATCCAGGCCGCACGTCTCCAGCTCGTCGCCCACGTGGACCTCTTCATGCACTGGTCCGCCGTCCACCATCGTGGGAGCTATCTGGTGCTCCAGCGCCTGGTGCCACTTCTCCAGGATCTCTTCGGGCGATTCGCAGCCCATGCCCAGCGCCACGATCTCCTCCGACGCCCCATAGATGCCGGCCACAACCTGCATGTCGTAGCTGCCACCGGCTGCGTTGCGAACGTTCTCGAAGACCAGCACCTTGCGGTCGGCGGCGGGAAGCCCGCGCAGCTGAACCCGCAGGAGCGGGCCGATCTCGCTGTCCTTGTCGACCGGCTCCTTGAAGCGGTAGACCTTGCCGCGCTGCTCCAGGACTGAGAGGAACTCACGAAGGTCGCGGTAGTACATCTGAACGTCGCTCTTTCCGATTAGTGGGCATTGGGAGCGCCCAGCCCGTCCGTCAGCGTGAGAAATATCCCCCGGCCGCGGCGCCATATCCGCGGATTGTACATGTCGGCTGCGCGTCACTGCCCACCTTGTATTTGACAGATACAGGCCGGTTCACTATCGTCGGAGCACTTCAGCCAAGGAGTGGTTTGCCATGGCCAAGGTTCCGTTTGGCTCCAGCCTCCGGACTCGGAGACAGTTCTTGTCACTGTTGGGGGCGAGCGGCTACGCGGTATTGCTGGCAGCCTGCAGCGGCGCGGCGCAACCCGCCCCGTCGACAGCCGGCCCTGTCCCTTCCAACGGCGGATCCGTGGCTGCGAGCGCGAAGCCGTCGCCCGCCGGCGCATCGGCTCCAGCAAGCGGCTCGGCGCCGGCGACCTCGGACTGGGCGCAGATCGTTGAGGCCGCACGGCGCGAAGGCGAAGTGAATGTGTACGCGGGCGCAGGGCAGCCCAACCGAGAGGCTATGGGGGATCCCTTTGAGAAGGCCTATCCCGGCATCAAGGTCAATCTGACCATTGCGCCTCCGGGCGACCTGCTGGCCCGCTTACAGGCTGAGCGGGGCGCGAACAAGTTCCTGGCCGACGTCCTGCCGGGCTTCGGGGCAAGCGCGATCATTCCCTTGAAGCCTGTCAACGCCCTCGTTCCACTGCAACCCCTGCTGCAGCTGCCCGAAGTGGTCGATGCCGCCAACTGGCTGGACAACCGGCTGTGGTGGCTCGACAGCGCCGAACCGTACACGACGCTGGCTTTCGTGGGCAACGTCCAGTCGCCGGTGCTGTACAACACCACCATGGTCGATCCGTCGCAGTTCAAGTCCTACCGGGATCTCCTGGACCCCAAGTGGAAGGGCAAGATGGCCTCCAACGACATCAGGAGGCCCGGCACCGGCGCCGTCCCGGCCCGGTTCATGTATCGAAACCAGGATCTCGGCCCTGATTTTCTGGGGCAGCTGTTTGGCGATACCAATTTGACTTTGAGCACAGACCTGCGTCAGCTGATCGATTGGCTGGCTCAGGGCCGGTTCCCGCTCGGCCTGTTCATGCTTTCGGGTGACGTCACGGCGGCCATCAATCAGGGCCTGCCGATTGGCGTCGTGCCGGCGGAGCAGTTCAAGGAGGGCTCGCCGATTGGACCGGCCGGGGGGACCATCAGCGTCGTCGATCGCGGCCCGCATCCGAACGCGGCCAAGGTGTTCGCCAACTGGCTCCTTTCGAAGGACGGCCAAACCAACTGGCAGAAGACCATCAACGACAACTCGCTCCGAACCGACGTGCCCAAGGACGGCGTCCCCAAGTTCTACGTGTCCAAGAGCGGGGTGAAGTACGTCAACGCGGCGACCGAGGACTACGCCAAGCTTTCGGGCACCGTCATCAGCGACGTCATCAACAAGGCGCTCGAGAAACAGCCCAAGTAGATTCGCTGCACATCCGCTTGATTGGTTTCCCCGGAAACCAATTCGCTGGGGTTAGGGGCGACGACGAGCGCTCGTCGAGCCGAATCCGCGTCCCCAGCGCTGATCGGGTCCGGTGCTATGATGGGCCCTTGCGTGACGCTGGCGGTCTGGTGTCCGGAGTCGCGTCTGGATCGGAAGCATCATTCAGCGGGAGGTAAAGAGCATGGCTGCAACGCTGTATCTGGGCACGGAAGACGGAGTCGTGAAGCTGAAGGAGTCGGCCGGCTCGTGGGAAGCGGAGCACAGCTTCAAGGGCTGGCCGGTCATGGAAGTGGGCGTGAGCGCCTCCAATCCGGCCAGCGTGGTCGCCGGTACACGCGGCGACGGCGTATGGGTGAGTGAAGATGGTGGTGAGCACTGGCGCAAGCCGTGCTATGGCAGGCGAGGCCCGGGGAAGGTGCAGTGCATTACCCGCGACCCGCACAATCCTCAGCGGCTGTATGCCGGCTGCGAGCCAATCGACGTCTTCGTGAGTGAAGACATGGGTGAGTCCTGGGAGCGGCTCGATTCCATTTGGGATCATCCGTGGGTCTCTTCGGTCACCTACGTGATGCCCACCGTCGAGCCGCACGTTCGCGACATTACCGTCGATCCGGGCGATCCCAATACCATCTACGTGGCGCTGCAGGTAGGTTACATGCTCAAGAGCACGGACAGAGGCGCCACCTGGCGGCTGCTCGACCAGAAGCTGGATTCCGACGTGCACACCATCGCCCTCGATCCCACGAAGACGAATACAGTGCTGATCGCCACCGGCGGCCATGACTGCCGCTTGGGGCGCTCCCCGGGCAAGGCGCTGTACCGCAGCGAGGACGGCGGAGATTCATGGTTGCCGATGGCGACCTCGTTCGACCAGGAGTATTCCATTCCGCTGGTGCTCAACCCCAAGCAGCCCAACATTGTGTACTCGGCGCTGGCCAAAGGCTACGAGCGACTGTGGAAAAGACCGTCCGGAGCTGAGGGGCTGGTCATCCGCAGCGAGGACGGCGGCCACACGTGGACCGGGCTGCAGAATGGCCTGGCCGAATTCAGCCAGCACATGGCGGTGAGCCTGGCCATCGACGAATCGCAGCCCGAGAGCGTCTACGCCGCCTTGAGCAACGGTGACCTTGTCGGCAGCCGCGACGGTGGCGATTCGTGGGCCAAGCTCGGTCCGAACGTGCCGCGCGTCATCGACATCGAGTGCGTTCGCGACTGAGCAGAACGCCGGGCCGAGCATCCGAAGTCAGCTTGGTTCCGTTCTATACTATGGCGCCCTAAAAATGGCTTGAGGAGAGAGCATTGCCAGCTGCGATAGCGGAGACCTGGGACGAGAAGAGGCTGCAGCGGGAGCGGCTCGAGAAGCTGCAGAGCGAGATGAAGCGAAGGGACATCGCCGCTCTCTACCTGGATGACACCATCAACATCCGCTACGTGCTGAACCTGCGCGTGCCCGGCGGAGCCGTCTTCATTCCCCCTCAGGGGGAAGCCATCGCCTTCGTGCGGCCGCGCGACATGGGCTACGTCTCCCTGCGCTACGGCAACCTCCGTCCCCCGCTGTTCGAGTACCATGCTGGCTCCGATGAGGAAGAGGAAGAGGGCTCGGCCACGCTGGCCGATTCGATTCGACAGTTGATGGCCGATTACGGCGTGGCCGGCGAGCGGCTCGGCGTGGACAAGCTCGGCCGTCCCGGCGCCTTCATCGCGCTGATAAAGGGCGGCATCCATCTGGTTGATGGCATGCTCACGATCAACACCGCGCGGTCGGTGAAGACCCAGGATGAGATCGAGGTGTACCGCGTCATCGGGCAGCAGTACGCGCACTCGGTCAAAGCGTTTCGGGACGCCATCCGTCCCGGCGTTACTGAGAACGAGCTGGCGTCGGTGGTCGGCACCGCCTGGTACGAGGCCGGAGGGGAAGACGTGGCCCAGCTGAACGTGTGCGCCGGCGAGAACATGAACCCATGGCGTCGCTGGCCTACCCAGCGAGCGCTGCAGGAGGGCGAGTTCGTGGGAATCGATCTTCACGGACGCGGGCCCTGCGGGCTCAGAGGCGATTCCTCCCGAACCTTCTTCGTGGGCGAACGTCCGACAACCGAGCAGCGTGATCTCTATCGGCAGGCGTATGGCTACCTGCTGGGCTCGGCAGACGCGTTTCGAGCCGGCCGGTCGGTGGCCGAAGTGCTGGCCGAAGTGCCGCCAGTACCCGAGAAGTACCGCGTTCAGCAGGAGAACTATCACGTTGGCCACGACATCGGCATGACGCCGCAGGGTATCAAGGTCAACAAGCACCGAATCGAGCGTGGGGGAAGGTTGAACGCTAATCAGGTGATTGCCATCGAGTGCTACTTCGGCGAAGTGGGCGGAAGGCAGGCCGTGAAATTAGAGGAGATGATCGTCGTTCGTGACGGCCCGCCGGAGCGGTTGGGCCTGAGCATCCCTGTCGACGAGCGGCTGGCAGCGTAGCGGGCTGGAGCTGGCAGCGCCGGGCGACCGTCCGGGACTGCCTGCGCCTACCGACCGGTGAGCTGGAAACTTCCCGCTCACGGGCCGGTATGTCACACGTAGCTCATCGTCATTGACACACGTACCGAACGAGGATAATGTTGCCAGGTGCTCAGGGCTAGGATGAGTAATGCTTAGAGTCGAAGGCCTGCAAAAGGGGTTTACGGGCACGCGGGCCGTGGCCGATCTCAATCTGGAAATCGCCGACGGGGAGTTCTTCACGCTGCTCGGTCCAAGCGGCTGTGGCAAGACCACCACGCTGCGCTGCATTGGTGGCCTGGAAAAGCCGGACGGTGGCTCGATCTTCCTCGGTGACCGCTGCCTGGTGTCAGTTGCCGCCGGTACGTACGTCCCGCCCGAGCGGCGGGAGATGGGGATGGTCTTCCAATCCTACGCCCTGTGGCCGCACATGACGGTTGCCGAGAACGTTGCTTATCCCCTCAAGCTGCGGCGTGTTCCACGCAGCGAGATTGGCAAGAAGGTGCGCGACGCCCTCCAGCTGGTTGGGCTCGATGGCTACCAGGATCGCCAGGCGCCGCACCTGAGCGGTGGCCAGCAGCAGCGGGTGGCGCTGGCCCGTGCTCTCGTGTTCTCTCCGCAGGTGCTGCTGCTCGACGAGCCGCTGAGCAACCTGGACGCGCTGCTGCGCGAAGAAATGCGCCGCGAGCTCAAGGAGCTGCAGTCGAGGATCGACGTAACGATGATCTACGTGACCCATGACCAGGCGGAGGCGTTGAGTTTATCGGACCGCATCGCCATCATGAATCACGGCCTGCTGCAGCAGGTGGGCACTCCCCAAGAGGTCTACGAGCGTCCGGCCACGCCGTTCGCCCAAAGCTTCCTGGGCAGGACCGTGAGCCTTGCAGGGACCCTCAGCGGGCTGCAGAACGGACATGCCGAGGTGCGAGTCGACGGGGCGGAAAGCCACCTCCTGTGTCTGCCCAACACTCCGGAGCACCTGCCCGTGGATGGACCGGTCGCGCCCGGCAGCAAGGTGACCGTCGTCATCCGGCCCGAGCGGCTCAAGGCCTGGCCGGATGTCCCCTCGGCGGCAAACGTCATCCCCTCTATGGTTCGCAAGGCCATCTTCATGGGCGACCATTACGAGTGCACCGTGCAGGTCGGAAGCGTTGAACGCGTCGTTCCCTTCCCGCCTGGTGAGTGCTACTCTGCCGGCCAGACGATTTACCTGGAGTTCCCGGAGAGCTCGTTGACGGCATGGCTCAACTAGCGCGCCCCGTCTCGGCGCAGGCGCTTCGTATCCGTCCGCCATTTCGTCTGAGCTGGGCTCAGCTCGGGCTGTTCGCGCTGCTGGGCATCCTGGGCTTCTATCTGCTGTACCCGCTGCTGCTGATCTTGCTGAACAGCTTCAACACAGCTCGTATCGGCCAGCCGGCGGTGTACAGCATTGACTCGTGGATCAAAGCCTGGCAGAGTCCCGGCCTGCTGCAGGCGCTGTGGAACTCGCTCACGGTGGCCTTCTGGTATCAGGTCATCTCCTTCCCGGTGGGCGTCCTGATCGCCTGGCTCTTGGCCAGGACCAATATCCCCTGGGCCCGCGGGCTCGAGTTCATGTTCTGGCTGTCCTTCTTCCTGCCCGCGCTGTCCGTGACGCTGGGCTGGATGCTGCTCCTGGATCCGCAGGTGGGGCTCTTCAATCAGTGGTTCGTGAAGTACCTCGGTCTGGCCCATGCGCCGTTCAACATCTTCTCCGTTTCCGGCATCATCTGGGTCCACCTCATGTCGCACGCGATTTCGACCAAAGTGATGCTGCTGACGGGTCCTTTCCGGAACATGGACGCGACGCTCGAGGAAGCGAGCCGCATGTGCGGCGGCACTACCTGGTCAACACTGATGCGCATCACCGTGAGGATGATGACGCCGTCGTTGATCATCGTCTTCATCCTCGGCATCGTCAGGCTGTTCGAGTCGTTCGAAATCGAGCTGCTCCTTGGCACGCCGATTGGCTTCTACGTATTCTCGACCAGGATCGTGGACCTCGCCCGGCAGGAGCCGCCCCAGCTGGCCCAGGCGACGGCGTTGGGAAGCGTGACCCTGGTGCTGCTGCTGATCGCCGTGCCTGTGCAGCGCTGGCTCACCACCCGGCGCGATTACACCACCATCACCGGCCGGATCAAAGCAGCTCGCCTGGACCTGGGTCCCTGGCGCTGGGTCGTGTTCTCGGCGATGATTCTCATGGTGCTGGCTCTGGTGGCAGTGCCGCTGTTCTCCTCGGTGGCTGCCAGTCTGATGACTCGCTTCGGGTTCTTCAGCCTGCCGCAACCCTGGACGTTGAGGAATTGGCAGCGGGTGCTGGGCGATTCGGGCTTCGTGCGCTCGTCGCTGAACACGCTGTTCCTGGCGACCATCGCCGCCATCTTCTCCACCCTGGTGTTCTCGCTGGTGGCGTACATCATCGTCAGAGCGAGAGGCCTGCGCGGGCGGGCCGTGCTGGATGGCATTGTGTGGGTGCCCAGCGTCATCCCTGGAGTCCTGGCTGGTTTGGGACTCTTGTGGATGTTCCTGGGCGTGCCGATCTTCAGCCCGCTCTACGGATCGATCGTGCTGCTGGCCCTGGCCACGATCATGGGTGGGGTTACGCTTTCGACGCAGATCTTCAAGGGCGCGCTATTGAACCTGGGGCGAGAGCTCGAGGAGGCCTCCCGGATGTCCGGCGCCACGGCGCTGGGTACCTACTTTCGGATCGTTCTGCCGCTGCTGGCGCCGACGCTCGTCGTGGTGGCGACGCTGCGCTTCCTGTTTGCCGCGAACGCCACCTCGACCATCATCCTGCTGGCTACGTCCGACACTCGGACGATCGCGCTGTTGACCCTGGACTACGTCTTCGAGGGCCTGCGCGAGGCCGCGGCGGTGACGGCGGTGCTGATTGCCGCGGTCACGACCGTGGTGGCGCTGGTGGGCCGCGGCTTCGGCCTCAAAGGGGTCAGCTCCTAAGAACGTAACCTCACGGAGAATCGCCGGCCATGGTAGTATGGGCGGGCTGGTGAGACCTCTCGCCGCTGCCTCATGCTTTGAGGAGCGGCTTACAGGAGCTCAGTTGGCAACGTGGGGACAGGGCCGACTCCCTCTGTCCTCGGGTTCTGGCGAGGATGGGCCCCGCTGTCGGCTGTCGGGGCCCGTTTCCTCGTAGCTCGCCGCCCAGTATCACGACGAACGAGAGGACAAGAGTTGGCTGAGACTGCATCGATTGCGGCGCTAGATCTCCATCGTTACAGCGAGCAGATTGATTCTGCGCTGGCCCAGGCGACGCCCTGCACGGTGGCAACGTCAGATCTGGACGGAAACGTGGACATCGGCCTCAAAGGCAGCATGATGGTCTTCGACGCGGAACATCTGGCTTACCTGGAACGCGCCCACGGTACTCACCTGGAGAACCTGCGGCAGAATCCCAGTGTGGCCGTGTGCTACTACAATCGCGCCGCCGGCACCGCCATGGTTCGATTCTTCGGCGAGGCGCAGGTGCTCGAAAGTGGCGACGTTCGCGATGAGATCCGCCGGCGCACCGTGCCCCCCGAGCTGGCCAAGGACCCCGACAATCGCGGCCTGGGCGTGCTCATCCGCGTCGATCGCGTCATGGAGTTCGGCCGCAAGGTCTTCGAGCGCTAAGCCGCCCGCGTAGCGAGCCTGCACGTGCGCCGGGGAGGCGCATTCGGTGCAGCGCAGGCTTCTTGCGCCCGTCCGTGTCCGTTAGCCTCGGACGAGGGCGATTCAGCTGAGGGCGGACGAGCCCCCGCACTGCAAGGTTGGGCGCTCCCTAATCCCGGTAAGCGATGGGCGGCATGCTGCAGGTGATGCCTTTGCGCGCCAGGGTTTGCTCGAAGTCCTTGCGAACCTGAGGGTCCTCATCTTCGTAGTCGATAAGGGTCCCACCCTCTCGGAAGCTCAGCAGGCCGCGGTAGGCGTCCTCGGCCGCCATATTGTGCACTCCCAGAGGCAGCCACTCCCCATACACGGCGATGTGCCTGGCGGGTGTGTCGCCGCTGTTGAAGTGCTGGTGGAAGTAGCCATCCGGCGGGCAGTAGATGCTGTTCTTGGTCCACTGCACCACGTGGACCTGCTCGCCGCGGCCGCTGGCGTACGGTCGAGCGCCGAGCTTCGAATCCCAGGCCAGGACGTAACCTTCGCCATCCAATCCCAGCAGGATCGCTCCCGGACCATGGTAGTGGGCCTTGTGGTAGCGGCCGGCCGGCCACTGTGACACGTGGCCGTGGGGGAATCGCTTGCCCATGCGATAGCCCGTGATCTGACCGCCGGCAACTTTGCGCTCGGCCTCATCCAGCAGCAGCTTGCGCGCATCCGGGATGAAATTCGTGTGGAGCGTCACCGAGCGGTAAGAGTTCTCGGTGGTTCGGGTGTCCGCCAGCAGGAAATAGTTGCTGTTCTGGGCATAAAGATCGACGAACTGGTAGTCGCAGTCGAAGACGAAGTCGAGATCGTCGGCCGCGTTGACCAGGCGCGGCGCGGTCGTTACCCCCATGAAGATGACCGGTTCGCGGCCGCCGTTGAGCAGACGGTGGTGGGTATTTGGCGGCAGCGCGAACACGCTGCCTGGGCCCCACTCGAAGGTGAGCTTCTCGCCGTTGCCCTGCCAGACTTGCGCCGTCCCCCAGCCTTCCAGGATGAACAGCTCTTCCTCGTACAGATGTCTCTCGGGCTCCAGGGCACCGCTGCCCGGGATCTCTGCCACGTACAGGCCGCGCTCCGATTGGAACGTGCCCTCCAGCTCGATGAACGCGCCCTTGCCGTTGAGCCGGGCCCAAGGTGCGCGTGGAAGCTTGGTGACGTCTTCGATGCCGATCGGCGCCTTATGGACAGGCACGCCTTCGCGAGCCATGAAGTCGTCGTAAGGAAAGGTGTTGACCTTGGGGCCTCGGGCGGCCACGGTGGCCGCCGTGGCGATGGTTGGTCGGACGTCGTCAGCCAAGTCGTGCTCCCAGCGGAGTGATGATGCGCTCTAGGCTGGGACGGCTTGCGCTTTGACGCGAAAGGCGCAGACCCGATTCCGGCCCGTAGCCTTGGCAGTGTACATCGCTTCGTCAGCTTCGGCCAGTGGTGCCTCGGCCGTCGCCGGATCGGCCTGCATTTGGGCCACTCCCACGCTGATGGTCAGCACGCCCGCCGGGCCGCTCGAGTGCGGGATGGCCAGGGCCTCGACCGCGGCCCGAATTCGCTCCATCGCCGCGGCTGCGCCCTCGAGTGTCTGCTCCGGCAGGACGAGGACGATCTCCTCACCGCCGTATCGATAGACGCCGTCACCCTCGCGGCTGCGCTCGACAATTGTCTTGGCGATGAGCTGCAGAGCGCTGTCACCTGCCGGATGGCCGTACAGGTCGTTGAATTGCTTGAACCAGTCGATGTCACACATCGCCAGGGAATAGGTGCGGCCATAGCGCTTGGCCCGCGCGTGAATGATCTCCAGGTCTTCACGCAATCTTCGGCGGTTGCCGATGCGAGTGAGCGGATCCGTCCTCGCCTCCTCGGCCAGCATGCGATTCAGCCGCTCCAGCTCCACCTTCTGCTGCTCCAGCTGGGCATACAGGCCGCGTATGCGCTTGCCGTTGATCAAGCGCGCCCGGAGATCGATCTCATTGAATGGCTTGGTGAGATAGTCGTCGATCCCGGCGTTGAAGGCCACCAGCAGCTGGTTCTTATCGGTCACCGCTGTGAGCAGGATGAAGTACGTATAGGAGCGGCCCCGCAGGCGGCGGATTCGGCGGCACAGCTCCAGCCCGTCGACGCCGGGCATGAGCCAGTCGCTGACGACGGCGTCGAATTGATGCTCGTTGAATAGGCGCCAGGCTTCTGTCCCGCCCGGAGCGGTCATGCACTGGTGCCCGAAGCCAGCCACTGCTCGCTCGACGGCCAGCAGCGTGGAACGGCTGTCGTCGACGATGAGGACCTTCATGCCTGCACACTAAGTCAGCAGGAGTAAACAACCTATGTACGTGCAGACAAAGGCGGCGAAATTTGCAGGCAGCCCGGGCCCGAGGGTGATTACTTCAGCAGCTCTTTGCTGAGGTCGATCGCCTTCTTGAATGTGGCTGAGGACTGCTCGATCTCGACGTTGACGTAGTCTCGACCGTTCTCGGGGACCTGGCGCTCGCTGACCGCCGGCACGTCCGTGCGGCGCACGTTGAAGCCGGATTGCTTGGCGTACAGCGCCTGTGCGTCGTGGGTGAGCAGCCAGTTGACGAACAGCTTGGCGGCGTTTGGATGGGCAGGGCGGTTGAAGATACCCAGCGCTCCCGAACCTGCGCTGAGCCCGGCGGCGGCACGGTCCTTGTCCACCAGCGGCTGGACCTGTGTGATGCTCAGCCCCTGCTGCTCGAATTGCGACATCTGCGCTTCGGATAGACCCAGGACGATGGGGTACTGACCGCGGACGATCCATTCGGCCAGCTGGCGCTTGTCCTGGGTGGGCACCGGCTGCTGGTCACGCAGGAACTGCCGCAGCTTGTCCTCGCCCTTGGCAGCCAGCCAGACGGCCATCGCCGACGAGCCTGCCCCCGACGCGCGGGGATCCTGGATGGCGATCTTGCCCTTCCACTTGGGGTCCCAGAGCTGATCCATCGTGCTGAGCTGCGATTCGGGGATCACCTGGCGGTTCACGTAGGCGGTCCAGTAGATGTATCCCACGAAGCTGTAGGCCAGGCTCTTGTCCAGGTCATACCAGCCCGCGTCGAAGCCACCGCGCCAGCTGGCATTGTCCAGCACTTCGGGCAGGACCAGCGCTGGCCGAAGCGGATCGAGCGCGCCGATGGGTTTAGCGGCGTCGAAGAGCGTGCCCGGGCTGTGCACCACGGCGTCCCACAGGTATTGCCCCGCGGCGCGCTCGCTGCCGATCCGTGCGGAGAAATCCGGCCGGCCTCCCGTCGCCAGCTGCTCCACTTGGATGCCGAATGTGCGCTGGAAGGCGTCGTACAGCGGCCGGTAAACGTCGGCCGGGGGGTTGATGACGACTGAGAGCTTGCCCTCTTGCTTGGCCGCGGCGACCAGGCTATTCCAGTCGGCGCTTGGCGGTGACTGAGGAGCCGCTGAGCTGGAGACGCTTGGCTTGGCTGCGGCGCTGACCGCGGTGGAGGCGTTGGGAGCAGCCTGTCCGCAGGCAGAGACGGTCCAGATCGCCGCCGCGGCGGCCAAGAGCATGCGCCGGTCGATCACTTCAGCAGCTCCTTGCCGATGGCGATGGCTCGTTGATACGTTGCAGCACCATCTTCGTTCTCGACGTTGATGTAGTCCTTGGCGGGATCGGCCCGCTGGCTGGCGCTGACGACCGGAACGTCCAGCCGCCGGCTGTTGAAACCGCTGAGCTCGGAGTAGATCTTTTGCGCCTCGGCCGTCAGGAGCCAGTTGATCAGCACGCGCGCGGCGTTCGGATGCGGCGCGCGGTTGAACAGGCCAACAGCGCCGGAGCCCGAGCTGTAGTCGGCCGCCGCCCGATCGCCATCATCGATCGCCTGGACACTGTCCACCGGCAGGCCGCTGCTCTTGAACTGGCTCATCTGGGACTCGGACAGGCCCACTCCGATGGGATACTGGCCGCGAACGACCCATTCGGCGAGCTGCCGCTTATCCTGCGTGAGGACGGGCTGTTGATCGCGGAAGAACGCGCGCAGCTTGTCTTCGCCCTTGGCCGCCAGCCACGTCGCCGTCCCCGCCGAGCCCGCCGATGGTACGCGCGGATCCTGGATGGCGATCTTGCCTTTCCATTGTGGGTCCCACAGCTGATCGATCTTGCTGAATTGGGCCGGGCTCACCACCTGGCGGTTGACGTACGTGTTGAAGAACAGGTAGCCGACGAAGCTGTAGGCCAGCGACTTTCCACTGTCGTACCAGCCGGCTTCGAAGCCCTTGAACCACTTGCTGTCATCCAGCGCCTCTGGCAGGATGAGCGCCGGTCTGAGGGGGTCCAGGGCGCCCAGGGGCTTGGCCCCGGCAAAGAGCGTAATCGGCGCGTGGACGATGACGTCCCAGTTGTATTGGCCGGCGTCGCGCTCGGCCTTGAGGCGCGGGACGAGATCGGCCGATCCGGAGAAGGCGATCAGATCGACCGTGATGCCGTACTTCTTCTGGAAGGCGTCATACAGGGGCCGGTAGACGTCGATAGGTGGGTTGACCTCAACGGCAACCTTGCCCTCCTGCTTGGCAGCAGCCAGCGTACGGTCCCACGTGGCCTGCCAGTCACTGCCCGCCGCGGCGCTGGCGGCGCCGCCCGACGTTGGGGCCGCGGCTGGTTTGCTGCTCGCGATCGCTTGGGTGGCGGGCGAAGATGAGGCGCTGGCCGGCTGGGCCGCCGCGGCGCCGGAAGCGGCGGGAGCTGAGGGAGCGATTGTCGCGGAGCCGGCGCTGCCGCCACCGCAGGCCGCCAGCAAGGCCGCGAGGATCAGCGCGCTGGGCCCGAAACGCGTTGTCTTGCGGCGGACGTGCAATGCTTCGCCGGCGCCGACCTCGGTTCTAGGGTGTGTGGTCACTGTCGTTCTTCCCCCACGTGTGTGCTGTGAGCAAGGCGTTCCCGATCATGGGCTATGTCCGCCCTTTGCGCAAGACCTCGGCAAATTGGCGGCCGACGTCCTTCAACGCCGGATGGGCGAGGATGAACGCCGCGTTGACCTGCAGCGGCTCTCCGCCCTTGGCTCGAAGCTCGTCGATCTCCTTCACCGACTGCGATCCCGGCAGCGCGTAGTGGTCGGTGTATTCCAGGGCGTACATCTGATGCTGGCCGCTCTCGCTCAGCATCATGTTGATGAACAGCTTGGCCAGGTTGGGGTGAGAGGCAGTACGTGGCACGCCCAGGTGGAAGAAACCCACTGTCGCCGTGTCGGGCGGAATCGTGTGCGCGATTGGCGCGCCCTTAGCCTGGTCGCGCCGTACCTGGTAGCTGCCGCAGTTGAGCACGGTCATCAAGTACTGCCCGCTGAACACGCTCTGGTTATCGTCGCAGCGAACCAGTCCGCCAACGTTGGCGGACAGCTTGGTGACAAAGTCCATCATCTTGTCCGTGCCCCACTCCGAACGGGCCGAGACCCGATCGAATAGCGCGGCGTCGGGATTCGAGGCAATCTTGCCCTTCCACTTGGGTTCCAGGACGTCCTCGAGCTTGCGTGGGACGTCGGCTGCCTTGACCAGGCTGGTGTTGTAGGCGATGCCGCCCACGATGCCGCCAACCTCGACCCCGATGTTGCGCGGAGCCACGATCTCGGGCGTGATCCGTGAGGACAGCTTGGTGTAGTCGTACTCCTCCATGACATTTCGATCGACGAGCGCTGCATAGTGGGACTCGGTGCCCAGCAGGACGTCGGTGGAGCTGTGCTGTCCGGCGTTCACTTCCTGGGTGACCTTACCGGCCATGTCGGTCATGGACGGTCCCGGCGTGTAGTTGATCTTCACGCTGAGGCCATACATCCGGTTGAACAGCTCTTCGAACTGCTTGATGCCGGCCGCCGCTCCGAACGTAGCGCCCCAGGACACGTCGAGCTCGGTCTCATGCGCGGCGGTGGCGGCGGCTAAGAGCCGTTGAACCTCCGAGCTGGCCTGCTGAGGTGAAGACGCGGTGGCCGATCCGCCGGGCGCGGCGGCCGGGGCTTCCGAGGCGCAGCTCGCCAGCAGCAGGCTGGCCAGCAGCGCCCAGGAGCCGCGCGCCGGAGGCGCCTTCATGGCCTGTCGTAAACGCATGCCGCACTTCCTTCCGCCCCGGTTCCTGGAGCAGGCCGGGTGTGATGGACCACTATAGCTCACCCTGGATGAGGGCATCGCTCGGCAAAGCAGACTTTGCCGTATCATGCGGGCCAGCACAGGACACCGCTGGCGCCGGCCGCCCGGCAGCCGGCGTCGAGTAAGGCGAGAGGGCATGATCTGGAAGGACTTTCGAAGTTTCGTAGCTGAGATGGATCGGCGCGGCGCGGTCAAGCTGATCGAGGGCGCGCACTGCGACCTGGAGATCGGCACGTTAACGGAGCTGATGTGCGAGCGCCGCGGCCCGATGCTGCTGTTCGACGCCATCGCCGGCTATCCCAGCGGCTTCCGCATCGCGGCCGCGCCCTACGGCACCACCGTGCGAACGGCCGCCGCCCTGGGCTTTCCGGAGCGCAGCACCGCGTTCGAGATGGTCAAGCTGTGGCGCGACAAGATGCGCTCCTACCAGCCGCTGGCGCCGGTCCAAGTCTCCTCGGGCCCGGTATTGGAGAACGTGATGGAGGGAGGGTCCGTGGACCTGACCAGGTTCCCCACGCCGATCTGGCATGAGAAGGACGGTGGCCCCTACCTTGGGACGGGCTGCAGCGTCATCACCGGGGAGCCGGGCGAGCCGTGGGTCAACGTGGGCACGTACCGCTGCATGCTGCATGACGCGCAGACGACCGGAGTGGACATCGCGCCCTATCACCATGGGCACCTGCACATGGCTAAGTGGTGGGCCGAGGGAAAGAGCTGCCCTGTGGCCGTGGCCATCGGGACGGATCCGTATCTGTTCGCCGCCTCGACCAACAACGTGCCCTGGGGGACTCCTGAGTACGAGTTCGCCGGCTTCCTCAAAGGCGAGCCGCTCGAAGTGCTGCGCGGCCCGCGGACCGGGCTGCCGGTGCCCGCCAATACCGAGCTGCTGCTGGAGGGGGAAGTCCCGCCGCCGGATTCCGAGCGGCGCATGGAAGGCCCGTTCGGTGAGTACACCGGCTACTACGCCGGGGGGGAGAAGATGGCTCCGGTCATCAGGGTGCAGGCAGTGTATTACCGAACTGACCCGCTGCTGCATGGTGCGCCGCCGCTCAAGCCGCCGATGTCGACTGGCCTTTCCACGCCGTCCGGCAGCGTGCTCGGGGTGTGGGAAGGTCTGGAGAAGTGCGGCATGGCTGGGATCAAGGGCGTCTATTCGCTCAGCACGGGCGGCGGATTCACGACGGTCGTATCGGTCCAGCAGCAGTACGCCGGCCATGCCAGGCAGGTCGGCCGGATTGCGTCGGGCTTGATGCACAGCATGTGCCGCATGATCATCGTGGTCGACGACGACATAGATCCGTCGAACGCCGAAGAGGTGCTGTGGGCAATCGCCACTCGCAGCGATCCTGTGACCTCGTTCGAGATCCAGCCCGACAGCCCGTCCGGAACGCTGGATCCGATGATCTCCCCGGAGCGTAAAAAGAGCGGGCCGCTGACCAGCGGGCGGGCCTTGATCATCGCCTGCCGGCCATGGGAATGGAAGGATCAGTTTCCGGCGGTCAACCGGGCGAGCGATGCGCTGCGCGGGCGGATCTACGACAAATGGCGCAGCGTATTCGAGGTCTAACCGGCTGGGGCGAGGTGGCTCGCCGACCGGCCGCCGCGTGCCGGCGCAGGCTCCTGGGTCAGGACCAGCTGGAGCAGCAGGCGGCTCTCCTGTTCCACCGACTTGAACCACGGACTTCGCAGCGCCCGCGCAGGCCAATACGGCGCGGCATACATCTCATGAGCCGTATCCCCGGCGGCCGCCGGCGCCGGTCCGCTGGTCCCCTCGAGGACGTTTCGAGCGAGCGTGCGAAGCTGGGCGAGGTCGTAGGTCAGCGCGATCTTCGGGTTGAGCCGGTACTCCGAAGGCCACACCGAATCGTCCCGCACGATGGCGTCGGCGCCCAAGATTTCTCGAAGCGCCGCCACCATGCTGTGGAAGCGCTGCTGGATGGCCAGCCGGCTGCGGCCATCTTCGGCCCACAAACGGCCGGCGATCTCGAGGGCCTTGCCGCCCTCGGGGTTCTCGACCAGGTACAGGAACAGGTCCAGCGCCCGTTTCCAGCCGCCATGGTGCGGCACGCCATCGATCTCCACGTACAGAGCGTCCCGGAGCACCCGCACCTCGATCTTCTCGGGGTATCCCTGCCTGGCCTTGCGGCCGGCGCGAAAGCTGCGCTTGGCGACGTTCCAGGCCGGGTGGCTGTTGATGGCGGGGTCGGACTGGGCGCTGGCCCAACGGATCACCACAGCGCTGGCGTCGGGGAGCATGCGCAGGGAGAACGGCAAGTAAGGGCTGGCTAACAGAGCCTCCACGGCCGCCCGCACCGACTGCTGCTCGGCCCGAGCGCGGATAAGGACGGCGGTCTGCAGCACGCTGAGGAGACCGCGATAGCGTACCTGCCCGCATTCCTCGACGATCCCGGCCGTCCGTTCACACAGCTCCAGCGCCGTGGCGTCGTCGCGGCGTAGCCAGGCCACCCGGATCTTGACGAACAGGCCGAGGATCGCGGCTTCCGGCGCCTGGCGCTCGGGCCCGATGTCCGAGACCATGCGCATGGCCTCCTGCCAGCTGCCCTGCTCGGCCACGTGGAGCGCGGCGGCAGCCAACGACATCTTTCTCACCGGCAGCTGGCTGGTGCGCGCGGCCGCCTCGCCGCTTTGGCGGAAGGCTTCCTGCGCTCCGGCCATGTCGCCTGACACGCGCAGCGCCAGCCCTCGCGCGTGCAGCGCCTGAGCCAAGTACGATTCGTCGCCGCACTGCCGTATGACCTGGCAGGCTTCGTCGATCAGCTCAAACGCGTCCTCGAGACGGTTCATCTGCAGGCGCAGCTCGGCCAGGTTGGTCAGCGCACGAGCCAGGTAATCATCCCGGCCCGCCTGGCGCAGCAGACGCACGGCGTCGTCGAGCAGGCTCTCGGCCTGAGCGCACTCGCCCGTCTGGAAATACAGGAAGCCAAGGTGGGTCTTCTCGTGGGCGATGCCGGCGTTATCGCCGGTGCGCTCGAACTCGGCCAGGGCTCGCTGATACCACTGCTCGGCTTCGTCGTGCTGAGCCAGGGACTGGCAGGCAGCCCCCAGGCAGTTGTAGAGCTGCCCGACCAGCGGCGTTGAGAGCCTGCTTTCCCGCAGGGCTTCCTCGGCAAACATGCGCGCTTCCTGCGGGTAGCCCGCCTGCAGCGCTAGCCACGAGCGCAGCAGCTCGACGTCCGCCTTGGGCCAGCTGCGGATGGCGCCCAGCTCGGAGAACAGCCCCAGGGCCTGGTCGAACTGACCGCGGCGAATCAACGCCTTGGTCTGCGCCACCACCAGAGATTTGGGCAGCTTCGGCTCGCCCTCGGCCCGCTCCAGCGTCGCGGTCAAGCGTGAGGCGCGGTCACTCGCCGTATCGAGGACGGCTCGCATGTCCTCCCAGGCCTCGGCGTTGGGGAAGTACTCGGACGCGGTCAGCCAATCCTGCCGGCTGGCACAGAAGGCGCCGGCTCGCAGCCGGACGTCCCGCGCCTTGGCCGGATCGAGCAGACCGCGCAGGCACTCTGTCAGGTACGGCTCCAGGCGCCTGGTTTCGCCGGGGCTGTCGTCGTTCAGCAGGCCGTGGCGTTCCAGCTGTTCGATCATCGCTGCGGAATCGTCGCGCTCGAGGGCGTGATCGCACAGCTGAACTGACAGCGCGTGCAGCGTGGATGCTTGGAGCGCAAAAGTGGCCAGGTCGAGGGGCAGGGCCGCCAGGATCTCGTCCTCGACGTACTCTGCCAGATTGGCCCTGCCGCTGGAGTGGCCGGCAGCGTGGGGTGGCTCGGTCAGCACGATTCCCGCTATCCAGCCACCCAGCTCGGCGCACTTCTGCCTCGCCTCCTCCTGCGAGGCACCGGCGCGGCGCGCCAGATCGACATAGGCCTGCACCTCGTCGCCCGTGAATGCCAGATCGCGCTTGCCCAGGACCTCGATCTCGCCCTTCACGCGCAGTCGCGCGGTCCGCACCTGGGGCATCCAGCGACCGGCTAGCAGGAAATGCAGAGGCTCGGCCTCAGCGGCGTTCAGCAGCTGTGACAGGACGTCCAGCCCAAGGGGATCGCGATCGAGGAAGTGGAAGTCGTCGACTACGAGGATTGCCGGAGTGGGAATCGCAGTGGCCTGCTCGACCAACAGCCGGACCCAGGCGCCGGCCTCTCGCGGCTCGGCCGGCGCGGCCGGGACAGGGGAACCAAGGGCTGCCAGCTGACTGGACAGCGCCAGGCAGAACGCGTCGGGCTGGCGCACAGCGGGCCGAGCCTCGGCCCAGACAACGCGGGCTTGGGCGGTGCCCGCGAACTGGCGCAGGAGTGTGCTCTTGCCGTAGCCCGCGGGCGCCAGGACCAGGCAAGCCCTCGTTTGTGCGGCTCGAGCGAGCTGATCGATCAGCCGCGGCCGGGCAACCAGCCGAGGATTGTTTGTAAACGCGGTTTCCATGAGTCAGTTGCTGGCCATTCTATGCAGGCGGACAACGGACGGCAAGGCGATGGACCAGACATCCTGGTATGTAAGGTGTATGTGAACGCGGTTAGTACTGGCGGAGGCTGCCCACTCCTACCCGGCGTCGTGAGCTGTTGCCGTCAGCCTCCCAGGATCTGCAGGAGCGCTTTCAGTCGCAGGCGAGCGAACTCGGCCGGCGCACTCGTTCGCTCCTTCTCCAGCTCGGTCGCGCGGTCGTGGACCTGCCGCAGAGCAACGAGCAGATCGCGCATGGGCGCCGAGGCCGCGGGGGCCTCCTGCACGGCTCGTCGCACGAGGTCGGCGGCTGCCGCTGCGCTGTGCCCGCCGTTTACCGCCTCGAGGGCCAGCTCCCGCTCTTCGGCCGTCGCGCTGTCCTGATACCAGCCGAGCCGTTGCAGCGCGGCCAGCTTCGACTGAGGTGGGGTGGAGCGGGGACTCGACGTGGGCAGGGTCCAATGCGAGGTCACCTGGCCGTGTCTTCGCTCGGGGTCCGGCGCCTGACGGGCCTGTGGCGCAGCTGGTGCTCGCAGCTCGCCTGCCTTGCGCTGGATGAGATCGCGGGTCTCCTGCAGCAGTGCCTCGGTGGACGTCGGGGAGCCGGAGTCGGCGCCGTTCGTCACCAGCGATCGCAGGCTGGAGCGGGAAAGACTGTCGCGCTGTATCCTCTCGGCCGTGGCCAACTGCTCGTCCGGTGGCAAGTGCCGAAGCTGCAGCCCTTGCCATATGCTCACCTCGCCCCGATTGACCATGCGCTGAACGGCGGGCTGGAGCTCGGTGAGCTGGATCATCTGGCTCACCCACGCCTTGGTCCGGTCTCTGGGGAGGATCCCGCGCGCTCGCAGCTGATCGAGGATCTGGTCGTAGGTAAGACCCTCGGAGGACAGCATCTTGAAGCCGCGGCCGTAGTCGATGGGGCCGAGCGCGTCGCGCAGCGCATTCTCGGCGAACTGCAGGTAGATCTTATCGGCGCGGCTCTTCGGCGCCGGCATCTCGATGACCGGTATCTGCTCCAGGTTGAGATTGCGCTGGCGGGCGCGCTTGGCCGCCCGGACTCGTCCGCTGCCGGCCAGGGCTCGCAGCTTGCCGTCTTCGGTGCGCCACACGCGGGGAGCTACGTCGTAGCGGCCGAATTGCTCGAGTGCCCGGCTCAGCCCGTCGACTGTCTCGGGGTTGTTCTCCAGGCGAATGTTGTCCGGATCTTCTTCGAGCTCTTCGATACTGGCCGGGACCTCCTGGTAGAGGTCGACCGTGGTGACGATAGGGTCGAGCGCTCGTTCGACCTTGCGTGAGCTCATTGCTGCCGCTGCATCCTCCCAGATTCGTATGGAGGCTCGTTTGTCGACGAGCCGACACACCAGTGTACCAACCTGCCCGCCGCGGCTCTCGCTCCAGCCCGAGCTGAGTATGCGTCATGCGCGAGTGCCCGCGGGTGGCTGTCGCATGGTTCTGTCCGCTTCCAACGGTAGCTTGGTTCTGTCAAACGCGTTTAACGCGTGGTGCCTTCCGGGCGGCTGTGCTGAGTCGGTTGCATACCAGGAGCCGCCGCGGATACATACCAAGAGCTGTACGATCAGGCAACGTGGACGCGTCGCGGCTCATGCCGCCGTCGCATTGCTGAAGACGAACGAAGCGCCGGGCCGGCGTCATGCGGTCCGGGGCGTGGCTGGGCTACAATGCCTGCCCAAATGGAGACGTTCGCCCTCAGGTACCGGGCCGAGCGCGTCCGGCGGTAGCCCGCTGATGCGTTTCGAAGAGCGGCTGCAGGTGCCGGTGCCGCGATCGGCAGCCTGGAGCTTCTTGTGGCAAACCGAGCGCTTGGCGGCGTGCATTCCGGGCTGTGAAGAGCTCGAGGAAATCGTTCGAGGACAGTCCTACAAGGCCGTCTTCGCCGATCGCATCGGCCCGTACCAGGTGCGCTTCGACATGACCATATCCGTGGTGGAGGCGGTGGAGCCGGAGCGGGTCAAGTTGACCGCGAGCGGGCGCGATGCTCGCATGGGTGTGAGCCAGAAGCTGGAGCTTACGGTGGGATTGGATGAACCCTCGCCCGCCGTCACCGGTATGAACGTGGTAGCGGACGTGGAGATCCTGGGGCGGGTGGCGACCCTTGGACAGTTCGTCATCAAGCGCAAGGTGAAGAGCGTAATCGAGCAATTCACCGAAAACGTGCGCCAGGAGATGGCGCAGGGCTAGAAGGAGCATTCGCATCCAGCCGACGGGCAGCGGGCCTCCGTTCCATGACGTCGCCGCGTCCGGAACGATCCGATACCGCGGCACTACTGACGCCGCAGCTACCGTTGCCGGCGGCGATTCACAGCTCTATTTGGAGGTTGTGTCATGACCGATCTGCGAGATATCTACGAGCCATCCAGCCACCCGGGCTTGTCCAGGCGCCGCATGCTCCAGCTGCTGCTCGGAAGCGCCGGCGCGACGCTGCTCGCCGCCTGCGGCTCACAGGCTTCGGCGCCGGCCGGCAGCGGCCAGGCAAGCGCCCCTTCGGCCAGCCAGCGCGCGGCCGCGGCGGCGAAATCCAGCTCCAGCCCGGTCTCCGACACGACGACCCTGTTCACCGGGAAGCCCAAGCTGGCGACGCTGGAGGAAGAGCTCGCCCTGCCCGAGTCGGTGCTGCAGGCGGCGACCAAGGAGGGCAAGCTGGCGCTGATAGCCTCGTGGACCAACAACGCCGCGCTGCAGAAGTTCTTCGATGCTTTCAAGAAACGCTATCCGGGCATCGACATTCAGTACCAGACTGCCGAGGAGCAGGTCCGCACCGTTCGCACCTTGACCGAGTTCAAAGCTGGCCGTGCCGCCGCCGACGTGGTGGACAGCATCGCCGGGGCGATTACCCAATTCCAGTCCGCCGGAGCATTGCTGGCCTTGAACGACCTGCCGGCCTACAGCAATTACGACGAGCCGCTCGTCGACGAGAGCCATCAATGGGCTTCGTACCAGGTCAACATCTGGGGCGTCGCCTACAACACCTCGAGCGTCAAACCGGCTGATGTGCCGAAGACCTGGGACGATCTCACCCTGCCGAAGTGGAAGGGCCGTATTGGTTTGGCCAACCGGCCCCAGCTGTGGGCGCAGACGCTGTGGAAGGAGTGGGGCGCGGAGCGCACGACCGACTTCCTGAAGAAGCTGTTTGCCAACAACCCGCAGAGGCGGAACGAGGGACTCGACGCCATCATCAGCCTGGTTGGGGCCGGCGAGATGGACCTCTGCGTCCCGGCCCAAACCCACCGTGTAGAGGGCCTTGTGCAGCAGAAGGTGCCCGTTGGCTGGACGGTGATGGAGCCATTCAACGTGGCGCCCGGCGACATCGAGATCGTGAAGGGGCCGAATCAAAACGCGGCCAAGGTGTTCATGAACTGGATGCTCAGCCGCGAGGGCAGCGACGCGTTCTGGCAGGCGGTGCCGGTGATACCGGCGCATCCACTGCTGCGCTCCGAACGGAAATACCAGGGCATGTTCGCCGACGCCTTCGTGGGTAAGCAGGCTTCGGTGCGGCAGCAGGACGATGAAAGCCAGTACCTGCCGGCAGTCAAGAAGGTCTGGGAAGGTCTGTGGCTCGGAGCCTGACGCACGGTGGACGCTCTGACTGAGCCTTGCCGCTTGGTCGCGTAGGCTATCATGCCCTGGGTCCCCCAATCTTCGCGTCTTCGGAGGTAAACGTGCCAATACCCCTGCGTCTCGTGTATCGCTCTCGCCGCATCCAGTACCCGCTCCTGGCGGCTATCAAAGCCTGCGACGGCTGGGCTCGTGCAGGCATCGAGCTCGAAAGCTTGACCTACGTTTCCGGCGCGGCGGCGTCGGACCCGATGCTGGTGAAGGGCGAGTGCGACTTCATCTTCGGCAGCCACATCAGCCCGTATTTGCATCGGCTGCACGGCCAGCCCTTCGTGTACCTCGGCCAGACGGTCAATTGGAGCGAAGACGCGCTGGTGTCCCGCGAGCCAATCAAGGATCTGCGCCAGCTGGAAGGGCGCAGGCTCATCGAGACCGAGAAGGCCGACGCCGAGAGCCATCACGGCAGCCACCCGGCCGGCAATCATCTGCTGTACATGCGCCGGGGCGGTCTCGATCCGCACCAGGTGATCTTCACCCATACCAAGCAGCGCTCGTTCTACAAGGCAGTGCTGGACGGCGAGGGCGACGCCACGTTCGTGTCGCCTCCGCACGACGCTGAGGCCGCGGCCGCCGGCCTGTCGGTGCTGCACTTGGACCCGCTGCCCATGGTCAACGCCAGCACCATGACGACCCTGTGGCCGACGGTCGAGAGCCGGCCCGACCTGTGTCGCGGCGTGCTCAAAGCCGTGCTCATGGGCATTCATTTCATCAAGACGCAGCCCGACAAGATGTGGCAGGTAATGGAGACCGACGTCGCTACGGATCTGGAGATCAAGGACCGCCACGTGCTGGAGCACCTGCACCGAACCAATCAGGCGATCCTCGAGCCCAGGCTCTACCCGCGGGCCGACGCCGTGCATAACGCCTTCGAGCTCGCGGTAATGGAGGAGCCGGAGATCGCCGAGAAGCTCAATCCATTCAGTCTGTGGGACATCCACCTGCTGCGCGAGGTCGAGGAGAGCGGCTTCATTGAAGAGCTGTACGCTGGCCAGGTGCCCGGTCCGGGCAAAGTTGTCGCCTGACGCCGGACGCTAGGAGCGAGAGATGACGGAGACTCCCTGCCGCGATTTCCGCGACTTTCTCGACAGGCTGGAGCGCCGCGGGCAGATCAAGCTCATCGAGGGTGCGGACTGCGATCTGGAGATCGGCACGCTCACCGAGCTCATGTGCGAGCGGCGGGGACCGATGCTGCTGTTCGACAGCATCAATGGCTTTCCTCGGGGCTACCGCATTGCCGCCAAGCCCTACTCCACGCCCCTGCGGACGGCCATCGCGCTGGGTTTGCCCGAAGATGAGTCTCCCTTCGGCATGTTCCGGGTGTGGCGCGAGCGGATGGGCTCGTTCCGGCCTGTTCCTCCTCGCGCGGTGCAGGGCTCCCCGCTCATGGAGAACGTGCAGCAGGGCACGTCTGTTGACCTCTGCCACTTCCCCACACCCAGGTGGCATGAGCGGGACGGCGGTCCGTATTTCGGCACCGGCTGCGCGGTGATCACCCGCGATCCGGACGAGGATTGGATCAACGTCGGGACCTACCGCTGCCAGCTTCACGATCGGCGGACCCTAGGGATCCAGGTGGCGCCGTATCATCACGGCAACCTGCAGATGCGCAAATGGTGGGCCCAGGGCAAGAGCTGCCCGGTGGCCCTCGTCGTCTCGCCCGAGCCGTGTCTGTTCTCGGCCTCGACCAATGGCGTGCCCTGGGGCACGACCGAGCTCGAATACGCCGGGTTCCTCAAGGGCGAGCCCCTCGACGTGCTGAGCGGTCCGGAGACCGGCCTGCCGCTTCCGGCATCGGCAGAGCTGGTGATTGAGGGTGAGCTGCCCCCGCCTGACGAGGAGCAGCGCATGGAGGGACCGTTCGGAGAATACACCGGGTATTACGCCGGCGACGAAGGCATGCGGGCGGTGATACGGGTGAAAGCCTGCTACTTCCGCACGAACCCCATCCTGCACGGCGAGCCGCCGCTGAAGCCGCCCATCGACACCTGGGCCTGCCCGCCGGCCGGCAGCGTTCCCACCGTGTGGGACGGCTTGCTGAAAGCCGGGCTGCCGGGCATCAAGGGCGTTTTCGCCCTGAACACGGGCGGGGGCCTGGTGACAACCGTCGCCATCCAACAGCAGTACGCGGGCCACGCGCGCCAGGTGGGCCGCGTGGCCTCCGGCCTCATGCACAGCATGTGCCGCCTGATGATCGTCGTGGACGACGACATCGACCCTTCCGATCCCGAAGAGATCCTGTGGGCCATCGCCACGCGCAGCGATCCGTCGACCTCGTTCGAGATGCAGAGCGAATGTCCGTCTTCGCCGCTGGATCCGGTGATTCCGCCGGCCCGCAAGAAGACTCGCGGGCTCACTGCCAGCCGGGCGCTGATCATCGCCTGCCGCCCATGGGAGTGGAAAGACCAGTTCCCGGCAGTGAACAGGGGCAGCGACGAGCTGCGGCAACGGGTGTATGACAAGTGGCGAGCAGTGTTTCGCGAACATTCCGGCAGCCTAGTTGGGCTTCAGGAGGCTTGATGGAACGAAGAAAGTGGGCGACGCCCTCCACCACGCGCTCGCGCGTTGTGCTGGAGGTTGCGTCGGAGCTGGCAGGACTCGACTCCTGGACGCACAAGCAGGCCTTCGTCAACCTGCGGGTGCAGGGTGACGCCAGTTCCACCTGGAGCCTGATTGGCAGTGACACGCCGGCCGCGATCGACATGGTTGCCAAGGGCCAGGCGCACATCGCCATCATCAATCCGGCCGGGCCTCTGGCAGTCGCCCTGCGCGGCAGCGATCCGTTTCGCGAGCCAATTCCGCTGCGGGCGATTGGAGTCATCCCGTCCTACGACCAGCTGGCCCTGGCTGTCTCGGAGAGCACCGGTTTGACATCGCTGGAGCAGATCAAGGATCGGAAATTTCCGTTACGGCTGTCACTGCGGGGGCAGCCCGACCACTCCGTGCGCTTCTACGTGGACCAGATCTGCGCGGTGCTGGGCTTCACGCTGGAGGACCTCACTTCCTGGGGTGGCAGCGTCAGCTACGACCCGGGCTTCAACTTCGCCCGCCGGCTGGCCGCCGTGCAGCGCGGCGAGGTCGATGCCATGTTCGACGAGGCCGTGGACAACTGGGTTGGCGGCGCGCTGGACGTTGGCATGCGAGTGCTGCCGATCGAAGGGGCGACCCTGGCCGAGCTGGAGCGGCGCGGTTTCGGACGGTCGGTGCTTCGCCAGGCTGAGTATCCGAAGCTCCCCGGGGACGTCTCTACGCTCGATTTCAGCGGCTGGACGATCTTCACGCTCGACAGCGCGCCCGACGACCTGATCGCCGCCTTTTGCTCCGCGCTCGAAGCTCGCAAGGATCGGGTGCCGTGGCAGGGCGAGGGTCCGCTACCTCTGGAGCGGATGTGCCGGGACTCGCGCGAGGGCCCGCTCAACATCCCTCTGCATCCGGCGGCCGAGCGCTTCTGGCGCGAGCGCGGCTACCTGTAAGACGCCAGGCCCCTCATCAGATCCGTGCCGGGCCTCGCGCCGCGCTCGAAGCGGCGGTACGCCGGCCGACGATGTAGTAGATGAGGATCAGCGGCATCAGGCAGGACAGCAGCACCAGGCTGATCGCCGCCGCCACACCGTAGTTGCCACTGGACCACACGTTCCATACCACTGTTGGCAGCGTGATGTTGCGGGGCGTGAACAGCAGCGTGGCCACGGTCAGCTCGCGATAGGAGATGAGCGCCAGCCAGACCCAGCCGTTCAGGATAGCCGGCCGAACCAAAGGCGCCAGGATCTTGCGCGCCGTTCGCAGGCCGCTGGCTCCTGAGATGACGGCCGCCTCCTCCAGGTCGCGATGGATCTGCAGCAGTGAGGTGTTCAACAGTCGCGTGCCGAAGCTGAGATGCTGCACCACGTAGACAATGGCAATCAGCGTTACCGAGCCGTACAGCGGCAGGCCCTTGAGCAGGAACAGCGCAACGAACATTGCCCCAACGCCGAAGATGAGCCCGGGCACGGCATGGGGCAGGAAGGCGAAGAAGTCCAGCAGCACCCGCAGGCGGGATCGCGATCGCACGATCATCCACGAGAAGCCGAAGCTGGCCAGGATCGCCAGTGTCGGCACCGCGATCATCAGCTGGGCAGTGTTGGTAGCGCCTTTGAGCACCAGGTCTAACGGCATTCCGCGGAAGTTCTGCCATGAGAGCTGGCTGAAAGCCTGCGCGGACGGCGGTTGGAAGAAGCGCAGCCCGGCCGCCCAGATGAGCAGCAGCAGCGGAAAGACCTTGGCCATGGCCACGTAAGCGCCGACGAACAGCCAGGCCAGGATTGCCCGCCGGCCCAGCCTGGTCCTGTCGGGCCGGTAGCCTTTGCCGGTCACCACCTGGTAGCGGTCGGCGCGCTTGATGACTCGACCGTACAGGTAGCTGATCAGGATGGCCACGAGCACCATCATGCTGCTCATGGCGGCGATGCCGCCGTACTGCGGCAGGCCGTCGGCCGATACCTTCTTGGAATAGACGTAGGTGCTGAAGGTGTAGATGCGGTTGCTCAAGCCGATGATGGCCGGCACGTCGAAGGATGCCAGGGCAATGGTGAAGATGTACATCGCCGCCGCGACTATGCCGGGCGTCATCAGCGGCAGCACGATGCGGCGGACCACGTGGAATGGCCGAGCTCCGTTGGCTCGCGCGGCTTCTTCGAGCGTCGGATCCATGGAGCGGAAGCTGGCGGCAGTGAGGACGAAGGCCAGTGACGCCAGGTTGAGGCCCTGTACCCAGCCCATACCGGCCACCGTGGTGATGCTCAGCGGAGCCTCGGTCAAGCCGGTCAGTCGCATCAGCCACTGGCTGACGATGCCTATCCGCGGGTGGAGGAGAAACAGCCAGCCCATGGCGGTGAAAAAGCCCGGCAGCAGCAGTGACAGGGTCATCAGCGTGTAGATGGCGGCCTTACCGGGCAGGTCCGTCCGCTCGGTCAGCCAGGCAGTGACGGTGCCGAACAGCAGTGCCACGGCCACGGCGCTGAGCGAGAAGCCGAGCGTGTTCTTGAGCGCCGTCAGAGCGAAGGCGTCGGCGTAGATACTGATGTAGTTGTCGATCGTGAAGTGTGCCTGGGCCGTGCCGGGCAGGCCTTGCAGAAAGCTCAACCAGAAGACCGAGTACAGCAGGCCCAGGATGATCGCGACCGTGGGCACGATCAGCGCCCACAGCGGGTGGATCTTGGGCCGCCACTGCAGGATGCCTGCCGCGGGGCCGCTGTCCGCGACCGCGCCTGTCAGCGCTCGGGCTTGCATGACCCTTGGCCAGTGGGGAGGTTCGCCGGTCGCGGAGCGCGGCTGCGCACTTACTTGCCGCCCTTCTCCCGCAAGATGCGCGACAGATCCTGGTTGACCTGCTTCAACTCGGGATGCTGGGCCACGAGCTGGATGTTCACCGCCAGCATCTGGCTCTTGTCGATGCCCTGCGCCTTGAGGTCCTCGGCCGAGCGTGAGCCGGGCAGCTCATAGTGATCGGTCGAGTAGACGTCGTAGAGGATGCGCTGGCCGTCTGCGCTGAGGATCATATTGATGAACAGCTTGGCCAGGTTCGGATGCGCGGCGGTCCGCGGCACGCCCAGGTAGACGAATCGGGTCACACCCGCGTCGGTGGGGATGACGACCTTGATTTGCGCGCCTTTCAGATCGGTAACGCTGTGCGTATTGCCCATGACCAGCATGGCGAACTCGCCGCTCACGATGCGCGTCTCCTCCCCAACCCGCAGCAGTCCGGCTACCTGATCCGTAAGGCTCGTCACGAAAGCCTTCATCTTTTCCGGACCCCATTCGGGACGCAGCGTCACGATGTCCAGGTAGGCGGCGTCCGGACTGGAGGCGATCTTGCCCTTCCAGCGCGGATCGAGGGTATCGGCCAGCTTGTGAGGGACAGCGGATTCTGGGACCAGACCGGGGTTGTACAGCACGCCGGCGGTCGTGCCGTAGATCTCCACGCCGATCTGGTTCGGCGCCACCATGTCGGGGCGGATCCAGGGTGACAGCGTGGCGTAGTCGTAGCCCTCGAGCACACCGCGATCCAGGATCGGCACGTAGTGCGAGTCCGTCCCGATGAGCACGTCGGTCGACGTCGCTCGTCCGGCGGCGACTTCCTGCGATACCTTGGCCATCATGTCCGTCATCGAGGGGCCGGGCGTGAAGTCGATCTTCATGTTCGTGCCGTACATGCTGTTGAAGACCGCTTCGAACTTGCGATAGCCTTCCACGCCGCCCAGCGTGTTGCCGCTCCACGACAGTGTGAGTGTCGTTTCGCCCTTCGAGGCGGCAGCGGAGACGAGCTTGCGCGCCTCCTCGCTTACGTATGCGCCGCTGCTTGAGGAAGCTGCAGACGGCCGAGCGCTCGAGGGGCTGGACGATCCTCCGCAGCCGGCGGTCAGCACGGCGGCAACGGTGGCCAGCATGCCCAGCGTGCCACGCTCAAGAAAGCTGCGGCGGCCAATGCGCCCACTCCGCCGGTCAACGGTACTGCTCATGATGTCCCTCATACAAACTGGTCTGGCGGAATTCGTCGCAATGGTAGCTGAAGGGCTAAACGCGGGCTTCTATCGATGACCCCTATCAGCTCGGAGGCGGTGATTGCCGCTCGGGTCTCTTTGACCGGCCATCATATCGCCCCGCAGCGTACAATCGCCTGCACGTCGCCGTGACTGCCGCCGTGGTCTGCGCGCGTAGCCGCCGGACCAGGGAGCGAGAGCTGTGACGCACATGGCCGACATCATGATGCACTGCGAGGTTTCAATTGCCCTACCGTGACTTACGGGAGTTCCTTTCGGCGGTCGATCGCATCGGGGAGCTGCGAACCGTCGGCGGCGCCGACTGGAACCTGGAGATCGGCACCATCTCTGAGCTGATGTACGAGCGCCAGGGACCGGCGCTGGTGTTCGATGATATTGAAGGGTATCCACACGGCTACCGGGTGCTCACCAATGCTATGGATTCACTGCGCCGCACGCTGCTGGCGCTCGATCTGCCGCTCGATCTCGACGTGAAATCCGCCCTGGATGCGTACCAGGAGCGAATGCACGGCTACCGTCCCACGCCGCCGGTCGAGGTTTCGCGTGGCCCGGTGTTGGAAAACGTCTTCCGTGGCCGGGAGATCAATCTATGGAAGTTCCCCACGCCCAAGTGGCACGAGCTCGACGGTGGCAGATACATCGGTACCGGCTGCGTGGTGATCATGCGCGACCCGGACACCGGTCAGGTCAATTTCGGCACCTACCGGGTGATGATCCAGGACGAGACAAGCTTGGGGCTGTACATTACGCCGAATCACACCGGTGCCATCATCGAACGGAAATACTGGGCCAAGGGCGAGGTCTGCCCGGTGGCGGTGGCCTTCGGGGAAGAGCCGATCCTGTTCGCCGGCGCATCCCCATTCCTCGGCCAGAAGCTGGGCATGGGCAAGTACGACCTGGTCGGCTACGTGCGCGGTGAGCCGGTCGAGGTCATCCGCGAGGAAGTAACCGGGCTGCCCATACCCGCGACCGCCGAGATCGTCGTCGCCGGAACGATTGCCTCGCCCGCTGTGGAAGCGCGCGACGAGGGTCCGTTCGGAGAATGGACCGGCTACTACGCGTCCGGCACCCGGCCCGAGCCGGTCATTCACGTGGAGGCGCTGTATCACCGCAACGATCCGATCATCCTGGGAATGCCGCCGGTGCGCCACGCTCGCACCCCGTCGCATTTCGCGCTGCCAACTCAGGAGCGCAACCAGCAGGACCGGCTGCAGCGGGCCGGCCTCGAGGACGTGCTGGATGTCTGCCGGCTGGCGGTACCGGGCATCACAGTGGTGCAGATCAAGCAGCGCTATCCGGGCCACGCCATGCGCGTTGGCCTGGCCGCCAGCGGCGAGTACATGGGCAGGTTCGTGGTGGTGGTCGACGAGGACATCAATCCGCGCGATCCCTATGACGTGCTGTGGGCTATCGGCACGCGCTGTGATCCGGCGACGACGCTCACGATCCTCAACCACTGCCCGTCCAGCGCGCTCGATCCGCGCATTCCGCCGGACCGCAAGAAGGCAGGCGACCTGACCAGCTCTCGGGCTATCATCGACGCCTGTAAGCCATACGAATGGTCGGTCGACTTCCCCAAGACGAACACGGCGAGCCAGGATCTGCGGGCTAAGGTGCTCGAGAGATGGGCGTCGCTGTTCTAGCGGGGCCGGTAGCAGAACAGATACAGCGCGAGGTGATCGAATGGAAAAGGTGAGCTACGTCAAGTGTCCGCGCTGCAGCGGGCAGTACTACATCGAGCGGTCGGACTACGTGGGTAAGCCGGAGGCGCCCTGCCAGTGTCCGTTCTGCGGCCATCAGTTCCAGGCGCGTGAGGGCGATCCGCGTCCGGCGCTGGTCTGAGCGGGCGGCATTCGCTTCTATGGAGAACCGCGGGCTGGTTGCTCCGCAGATAGAGGAGTACGCCGCTCGGCACACGACGCCGTTGTCATCCGAGCTGGCCGCCTTGCAGGCGGAGACGGAGCGCACGATGGGGATGCACGCTCGCATGGTCTCCGGCCAGGTCGAGGGCACGTTCCTGCAGATCCTGGCCCTGTCCGTGGGCGCGCGCCGTATCCTGGAGATCGGCACCTTCACCGGCTTCAGCGCGCTGATGATGGCCTCGGTGCTGCCCGACGACGGCGAGCTGGTGACCTGCGAGATCAATCCCGATGCCGCCGCTATGGCTCAACGTGCTTTCGACGGCAGCGTCCATGGCAAGAAGGTCCGGGTTCGGCTAGGGCCGGCTCTGGAAACGCTGCGCGATCTCCAGGGGCCATTCGAGCTCGTCTTCATCGACGCGGCGAACGAGCAGTACGTCGACTACTACGAGGCCTCGCTGCCGCTGCTGGCAAGCAACGGAGCCATCGTCGTGGATAACGTGTTGCATCGGGGCGAGGTGCTTGATCCACAATCCCCCAGCGCCCGCGCAACGGTGGCCTTCAACGATCTCGTCCAGGCAGATCCGCGAGTCGTCAACGCGCTGCTGACGCTGCGCGATGGCGTCATGCTGATCCGGCGCCGATAGGTGCAAGCGATGGTCGAACCTGGCGCTCGGCGGAGGGCCGGGGACCGGGTGCAGCCAAAACACTTCGGAGGGTGAAAAGGATGTCCAGCCCCACAAAGGACCTTCACAGCTTCTTGCGGCAATACGAGCAGGCGAATCCCAATCTGACCGTGCACGTCCAACGCGAGGCCAGCGCCAAGTGGCAGGCCTCGGCGGTGGCCCTCAAAGCGCAGAAGGAGCTGCCGGAGGCGCCGGTGTTCATCTTCCACAACCTGTGCACTGTCGATCGCCGGCATTCGCAGTTCCCGTTGGTGCTCAACCTCTTCGCTTCCCGCCGGAGGTTGGCTTTCGCGCTGGACTCCACCTTCGAGATGGTGAGCCAGGATGCCTATCAGCGCCGTAACTCGCGCGTTCAGCCGGTGGTGGTGAGCCGCGCTGAGGCCAGCGTCAAGCAGATGGTGAAGAAGGGCGCCGCCGTGGACCTGGGCGAGATTTCGGCCATAGTGCATGCGGGCTGGGATCCGGGCCCGTACGTGTCGGCCGGGTTTCTGACGACCTACGATCCCGAGACCGGCATCGACAACTCGGCGCTGCAGCGGGGCTGGATCTCCGAGAAGGGCGAGATCCGGGTCTTCCCGAACCCGTCGAGCCACAACGCCTGGAATATCCGCAAGCAGGAGGCGAAGGGCGAAGACGCGCGCATTGCCTTCTGGGTGGGCCACCATCCGGCGGTCTGCATGGGTGCGGAGTCCAAGCTGGGATATCCCGAAAGCCACTGGGCCGCAGCGGGTGGTCTGCTGGGCGAGCCGCTGCGGCTGGTTCCGTCGGAGACGCTGGGCGACGATTTCCTCGTTCCGGCCGACGCGGAGTTCGTCATCGAGGGCATCGTTCCGCGGGGAAAGGTAAAGCCGGAGGGGCCGTTTGGCGAGTACACCCGCTACTTCGGCGCCCAGCGCCTGAATCCGTACATGGAGGTGACCTGCGTCACCCATCGCGAAGACGCCTACTGGACTTCCATCATCACCGGCTATGCCGACGACATGATCGGCGCGCTGCGTCGCGAGGGCTTCCTGTTCGATCTGCTCAAGCGGATCGTGCCGCAGGTCAAGAACATTTACCGGCCGCCGACGTGTCCCTACTACATGTACGTCCAGCTGCGCAAGACGCATGACTGGCAGCCGCGGGCGATCATCTCCACGGCGTTGGGCGCACCCGAGGGCATCAAGCACGTATTCGTCTTCGACGAGGACATCGACATCTTCGACGAGCAGGAAGTGCACTGGGCCGTCGGCACGCGGTCCGATTGGGCCAAAGACCTCATCGTCATTCCCGAGCTGCACGTGTCCAGCCTGGATCCCAACGCGACCGGCCACATGCTCGGGACCAGGTCGGGCATCGACTGCACCAAGCCGGCCCCGCCGGCGGTCTTCGAGCAGCGCTCGTTCATCCCCCCCGAGGTCATGAATGACATCCGCCTGGCCGAGTGGTTGGGTCCTCAGGAATAGGGAATACAATAGCCGAACCGACAAGGGGGCGGCCTACGGGCCTGCCCACGAACTTCCCGATCAGGAGTGAGTAGGTGGCGAAGCAACAGACCACGTACGGCGAGTGGATGGTCCAGGAAGGGATTCCCATCGTTACCGGCCACGGCGTCACGGACGTCATGGCGCTCGAGCTGGGAGACTGGGAGCGCCTCGGGGGCCGCGGAGCTTATCTGCAGCTGATGGGCCTCGAAGGGCTGACCGGCATGTACGTGGGTGAGATACCTCCCGGTGGCACGCTGAAGCCTGAGAAGCACATGTTTGAGGAGCTGATTTACGTCGTCTCCGGACGCGGTGCGGCCGAGGTTTGGCCTGGCAACCAAGACCAAGCCCAGGGCCGCACGACCTTCGAATGGAAGGCGGGCAGCCTCTTCGCTCCGCCGGCCAACTCCTGGCACCGGCTGTTCAACGGCTCCGGCACGGAGCCGGCGCGCTTCCTCGCCGTCACTACCGAGCCGATCGTCATGGACCTGTTCCATAGCCCCGACTTCGTGTTCAACTGCGACTACGCGTTCGCCGACCGTTTCAACGGCCAGTCCGACTACTACAAGGTTGGCGAGCGACGCTTCGACGCCGATAGCCGCAACCCGCGCATGGTGTGGGAGACGAACTTCATTCCCGACGTGCCGGGTGCTGCGCTGGACCAGGGAGAGTCCAAGGGCCCCGGCAACCTCTCGACACATTACGAGATGTCCGGCAACGTGCTGGTCGGCCATATGACCGAATGGCCTGTCGGCCGCTACCACAAGGCCCACTATCACGGCGGGGGCGCGGTCCTGATGGTCGTGCGCTCCAAGGGCTACTCGATTATGTGGCCCAGTGAGCTCGGCCTGCGGCCGTACGAGAACGGCTACGGCGACCAGGTAGTGCGCGTCGATTGGCAGGTCGGCAGCGTCTTCAGTCCCCCAACAGGCTGGTTCCACCAGCACTTCAACATTGGCCACGAGCCGGCCCGCCAGCTGGCTCTACGCTACGGCAGCCACAACTATGGGGTGCAGTTCCACGACGTGCAGTCGCGGGTCAGCTGCTCGATCAGCACGCGCGTTGGCGGGACGCTCATCGAGCTGGAGGATGAGGATCCCGAGATCCGCCGGCTCTATCAAGAGGAGATCGCCCGGCTCGGCATCGAGTACCGCATGCCGGCGCTCGCCGTCGCCTGAGTCGTGAGAAGGGGCCGGGTTCGTTGCCGACCCCGCTCCCTTTGTGACGGAAGGCGTCGTTTCAGGCCAGCGAGGCCTGGCGCGAACCCAACCCGAAGCGGCTGGCTACCAGCGTGAGCACCAGCAGCAGCGTCACCATGAACACCCCCAGCGCTGAGGCGACGTTGGGGTTGCCGTTGGTCCACTGGTCCCACAGATAAGCCGAGAGGATGGTGTTCTGCCGGCCCGTGGTCAGCATCAGCGGCAGCGAGACCAGCCGTGTTGCCTGCAGGGCAGCCCAGATCCACAGGCCGGCCAGGCCCGGCAGCAGCAGCGGCGCGAACACTCGCCTGATGGTGGCTCGAGCCGATGCGCCGCTGAGATAGGCCGCCTCGGACAGCTCCGAATGGATCTGCAGCAGGCCGGCTGATAGGGTCCTGGTTCCAAAGGCCAGGAAGCCGACAGTGAAGCCAAGCACGATGATCCACAGCGTGCCGTAGATCGGAATGAAGGTGATTCGCACCCACAGCCAGATCAGCGCGAGCGCCATGATGATGCCGGGAATACCGTGTGACACGAAGCTGAGCTGTGCCAGCAGGGCCTTGCCCTTGAAATTGGTGCGGATGACGATCCAGCTCACGATCAGGCACACCACACACGTCAGGCTGGCGGTAGCCAGCGTCGCCACGCCGGTGTTCAACAGCACGCGGATGATCTCCGGGCTGGCGAACACCTGACGCCAGTTGTTGCCGGTAACCTGTGCCAGCGACGCGCCGCTGGGCTGAAGGATGCGCGGCGTGAGTGACGTCCAGATCAGGACCAGGGTGGGCAGGACCAGCAATACGAAGAGGAATGCGCACAGGACACCCACCGCCGGCCAGCGCCAGCGCCCCAGGTCGATCTGCTGCGGCCGGTAGCCACGCCCGCGTACGATCGCGAAGCGATCGGCATTCTTGACGAAGCGCCCGTACAGCCAGATGCCGGCGACGTTCAGCGCCAGGTAGGCCATGGCCAGGGCGTTGGCCAGTCCGTAGGAGCTGCCGACACCCACAGTCGCACCTGCCGAGTAGGTGTAGATCAGCGTGCTGAACACGTAGACGTGGGCTGGCAGGCCGATGATTCCCGGCACCTCGAAGGTGCTCAGCACGGTCATGGCGTGGTAGATGGCCACCGACAGCAGGCCTGGCATGAGCACCGGCAGCGTCACCCGGCGCGCGATGGTCCAAGCTCGTCCGCCGGAAATGACCGCGGCCTCTTCCAGGGAGGGGTCGAAGCGCAGCATCAGGGGCAGGAGCATCAGGAACGACGTTGGGACCAGCCGCAGCGATTCCAGTGACACCATGCCGGCCATCGTGTAGACGTCGATCGGAGCCGAAGAGAGACCTAGCGTGCCCATCAGGAAGCGGTTCACGAAACCGATGCGCGGGCTGAACAGGAGCACCCAGGCCATGCTGTCCAGCATGCCCGGCATGGCCAGCGCAATGGGCAGGCCGACGTACGCGAGCCACTTCGCGGGCATGTTCGTACGGGCGACCAGCCAGGCGAACAGCAGTGCGATGGCCATGCCGAAGAACAGACTCAACGACATGTAGATGGCCGTGTTGCCGGCCACCCGGTAGGTCAGCGGACTGGTGTAGGCCTTGGCGAAGTTCTCCAAGGTGAGGTTGCTGAAGTCGAAGTCGCTGGGTACCGAAGCTTCGCTCAGGCTGCCCAGCACGAGCATCAGCACGGGCAGGAGCACCAGCAGGCCGATCACGCCGGTGAACACCCACAGCCCCCAGTCGCGATGGATCGTGAGTCGCTGCCAGGTGGGCACCTGGACCAGGGGAATGGGCTCGGAACCGATGCCGGAGCTGGCCATCAGCCGGCCGCGCCTCGCGGGAGGCGCGATAGCGGCGCCCTCGCGGCGCAGTGCTTGATCGCAATCACTCGTCTTGCCTCAGGCGGTAGTGCTTGCTTCCCTTGGAAGTCAGGCCAGAGTAGCCTGCCCGTCCGGTCCTTGTCAACGCGGCCGGCGGGACGAAGCGATCCGCTGCCCGGAATTCGGTCATGCTGACCGTCGAGCGACGCATCCGCGCCAGCGGTGCGCGCATCCACGCCCAGCACGGCAGGCGTGTCCGCCGTCAGCTCAGGTAGCCCCGCTCGCGCCAGTAGCGCTCCGCCGCCCGGTGCAGGGGTACGACCAGCGGGCCTTCGGGCGTGTCCCTGCACATCCGATCCAGTGGCAGCGGACCTTCGCCTTCCCAGGGGATGCAGTCCTTGCGAGCCTCCAGCCCCGCGCAGAACGCCAACACGATCTCGTCGGGCGTGCTTTCCAGGGCGAAGATCGGCCAACCGCTGAAATCCAGTGTCGGTACGTCGGCGGGGAGCGCCGGGTGGGTCGACCCGGCCAGCATGGCTCTCCTGTATCCCAGCTGCTCGAGCTGCTGCAGCTGCGGCTCTTCCAGCGGCAGCATGCGCATGCCCTGCGTGAGCGCGTCCTCCACCCAGACCTCGACGGCTTCGTCGAAGATCGCATCCACCTCGCCACGGGCCACGGCTGCCAGGCGGCGACCGAAATTGAAGCCTGGATCGTAGCTCACCTGCCCACCCCAGTCGCGCAGATCTTGGAGCGAGAAGCCGGCACTGCCGAGGATGTGCTCCACGAATGAGTGGATCGAATGGTCCGGCTGGCCTCGAAGCGACAGGCGCAGCGGATAGCGCCTGTCCTTGACCTCGGCGAGAGAGGTCAAGCCGGTGCGGCCGGCAATCGCCAGCGCGATCTGGTCATAGGAGGGCAGCACGGCGATGACGCGCACCGGGGTTGGGATGCGCGAAGCGCCGTTACCGCGCAGGGCCACGGCCAGCGGAGCCGCCGGATTGATGAGCGCAACGTCGGCCTCGCCGCGGGTGAGCATCTCCACCGCCGCGGGCGTATCGCTGCCGGCGAATCGAATCGCCGAGGCTTGTCCGCGGCCGTGCAGCGACACGTCCGCCTGTTTGCGCTCCCAGGCGTCGAGGCCAACCAGCTCGGAGGCGACCTCCAGCATGATCCGTGAACGGGTGGTGGCCGGCGTGGCCCACTGCTGCTCCATCCAGGTCTCCTCGCACAGCCGGCGCGGGCCGGCCCCGAAAATCTCGATGAGTGTATATCGAGCACTGGCTGCCGCGCATTCGCAGCCGGATGGCCTATCATAGGAGCCGCCGGACGGAGTGAACGCGTGTGAGCTCCGGGAGGCCGCTCGTGCCGCTGGACAGCGGGCACGTGCAAGTCCAGGCGGGAGAGGCAGATGTCCACAGTTGACGCCGGTGGCAGGCAAGACGTATCGACGCGCCGTGAAACGACCTACCAGCGCTGGGTCCGGGAGCAGGGTATCCCGGTAATCACCGGCTTTCATATCCCCGATCTCAAGGCCGTCCCGGTCGAGCCCTGGCAGCGCATGGGTGGACTGGGCGCGTTCGTGCACCTGGATGGCTCGCAGGACGCGCATACCGACGGATACGTCTGCGAAATTCCGCCCCGGCATGAGCTGAAGCCGCAGAAACATCTCTACGAGGAGTTGGTCTACGTCGTCTCCGGACAGGGAGCCACCACACTGTGGTACGACGAGGAACGTAAGCATACGTTCGAATGGCAGGCGGGCAGCGTGTTCGCGCTGCCTATCAACGTCTGGCACCAGCACTTCAACGGATCAGGCTCCGAGCCGGCCCGCTTCTATGCCATCACCGACGCGCCGCTGGTGATGGATCTGTTCCACAACCTGGACTTCGTGTTCAACGACACCTTTCGGTTTACGGACCGTTACGACGGCGAGAAATCGCGCTTCGACGCCGAAGGCCGCTTCATTGGGGAGCGCCGTTGGGAGACGAACTTCGTTCCTAACGTGGCTGCGTTCGAGCTGCAGGCGCAGCCGCGACGCGGTGGCGGGCGCAATATGCATTTCGAGCTGTGCGACAGCACCCTCACCTGCCACAGCTCGGAGTTTCCCGTGGGCCAGTACAAGAAGGCGCACCGCCATGGGCCAGGGGCCAACGTGATCGTTCTCACCGGGGAGGGTTTCTCCCTGCTCTGGCCTGATGGCGAGCCGCGCCAGCGCATCGACTGGCAGGCCGGCTCGCTGTTCGTCCCGCCGGAGCTGTGGTGGCACCAGCATTTCAACGTTGGGCCGGTTCCGGCTCGATACCTGGCGCTTCGTTGGAACAGCTTCAAGAACCCGCTGTTCCGAAATACAGAGGGCCAGGACGTGAGCGTCAAGGAGGGCGGCGACCAGATCGAGTTCGAGGACGAGGACCCGGCCATTCTGGATCTCTTCTCCGAGGAGTGCGCCAAGCGGGGCGCCAGCGTCGATATGGCCAGGTTCTTCCCGGGCCGATGCTGAGCGCGCCGGAGCGGGCGCAGGAGCAGCCCCCGCGCGTCGACGCCTCGGCCAAGGTCTCTGGCGCTGCCGTATACGTGGAGGATCTGCCGGAGCTGCCGGGGACCCTGTACGCAGCCACGCTGCGCAGCCCGCTGTCTCATGCCCGCATCCTATCGATCGATACCTCGGCGGCGGAGGAGCTGCCCGGCTTTGTGGCGGTGCTGCATCGCGACAACCTGGCGGACTTCGGTGTCCAGCCCAACGAGGAGACCCAGCACCAGAACTTCGTAGCCACCGATAAGGTCCGCTTCGACGGCGACCTGGTGGCGATGGTGGTTGCCCAGGACCTGAAGACTGCCCGACGCGCCGCTCAGCTCATTGACGTGCAGTACGAGTCGCTGCCGCCTGTCTTTTCGGTAGTCGAGGCTCTGGCGCCGGATGCCCCTCTGGTCCACGAGGCTCTGGGGACAAACCTCACCATGACTGAAGAGCTGGAGTGGGGCAACCCGGACGCTGCCTTCGCCGCGGCGGCGCAGGTGTTCGAGGAATGCTTCAGCTCGCCCAACATCTTCCACGACCCCATCGAGCCGGCGACCAGCTTCGTGGTGAGCTTCGGCGACTCAGGCTTCGAGCTGTGGGTGCCAACCAACCACCCCTGGGCGATCGTGGAGGAGGGCGCCAAGGCGCTGGGCGTCGATCCCGAGCGGATTCGGGTGCACGTGCCCTATGTTGGCGGCAATTTTGGCGGCAAGGACGAGTCGGTTGACTTGACGCTGGTTGCCGCGGCGCTTGCGCGCAAGCTGGCCAGGCCGGTGAAGCTGGTCGCGACCATCGGCGAAAGCTTCCGCATGACGGCCCGGCACGCTATCGACTACAAGGCGCGTATCGGCGTAGACGCCACGGGCAAGCTGCTGGCGCTGGACGTGCGGCTGGACGTCGATACCGGCGCCTACTTCACCGGGGCCGCGATCGTCACCAACAATGCCCTCAATTCGTCGTCGGGCGCCTATCGGATACCGAACTTCCGGGTGCGGGCCCGCACGGCCTACACCAACAAGGTCCCGGCGGCCACCTTCCGGAATACCGGCAAGACTCAGACGACATTCGGGGTCGATTGCTGCATGGACTCCGTGGCCCGCAAGCTGGGGATCGATCCCATCGAGTTTCGGCGTCGGAACGTGCTGCGCAAAGGGGAGCGGATGGCCCCCGAGACCTGGCGTCGGGGTGGCCGCGAGGCCGTGGCCGAGCTGACTCCCGTGGATACCGACCTGCCCGACCTGATCGATCGGGCGGTAGATGCCATGGGCTGGCGCAAGCCGGCCCCCGCCCCCAAGGAAGGCTCACATGTCCGGCGAGGGCGGGGCATGGGCGTCTCGTTGCGCCGTGGATCTCACGTGGGAGTCGCGGAGGCCGCCGCCGCTGTCGACGGCCAGGGCGCGATCACCATCCTGCACAACGCCCCGGACGTGGGCGAAGGCTCGCACACCATGATCCGCACGGTGGCCGCCACGGCCTTTGGCATTGCGCACGACCAGGTTCGCGTAGCTGAGCCGGATACGGCCATGAAGCTGGTCTTCTCGGGCACGAACTCCCAGCGCACAACCGTGCAGATGGGCAATGCCGTGCTTGCGGCGTGCGAAGCCCTCAAGCAGAAGCTGAGCGAGGTCCTGGCCGGTGCTGCGGGCATCCCCGCGACTGAGCTGCGCTTCGCCGCCGGGTCCTTTGAGGGCGAAGGCCGGCGCTGGAGCCTGTCGGATGTGGCGCGGCTGTGCCCGGGTGGGCAGGGCACGTCGGCCTCCGGGGCCTATCAGCGGACGCGCACCGGGCACGAGTCCTTCGGTGGGCACGATCACTGGGCGCCCGGGGTCGGCGCCGTGGAAATCGAGGTCGATACGCAGACGGGGGAGATTCGCCTGCTGCGCTACATGACCCTGGCCGATGCCGGGAAGGTGCTGCATTACCGTTCGGCTAAGGGGCAGCTGGAAGGTGGCGCGGTCATGGGCATGGGCATTGCCCTCTGTGAGGAGCTGCTGTACGAGGACGGACAGCTGCTGAACGCCGATCCTTTCCAGTACCGCCTGCCACTCCTGCGCGAAGTGCCTCGGGACACGCGAGTGCTGATGGTCGAGAACGGCGATGGCCCTGGCCCGTTCGGCTCTAAGGCCATCGCCCAGGTATCCATCTCCTGTGTCTCCCCGGCGGTGTGCAACGCGCTGTACGACGCACTGGGCGTCCGCTTGACCTCGACTCCCTTCACGCCGGAGAAGGTCCTGCGGGCGTTGGGCCTCCTGGCCTCTGGGGCGGCCGAATGACGAAGGCAACCTTCGCTCTCGGCGACCCTCGTTTCGACCGTTGTTATGATGGAGCGCGACCCGAATGAAGCCGGCGGTATTCGAGTACCACAAGCCAGACGGCTTGGTGGCGGCATTGAAGCTGCTCGATGAGCTCGCCGGCGAGGACTGCAAAGTGCTCGCCGGTGGCCAGAGCCTGATGCCGTTGATGAACATCAGGCTGGTCCAGCCTAGCCATGTCGTCGACATCAATGGTCTGGCCGAGCTGGCGTACGTCCATGGGCAAGACCGGGTCGTGGCGGTCGGAAGTCTGACCCGTCACAGGCAGCTGGAGCAGTCACCCGAGATCGCGCGCGGGCTCAAGCTGCTGGCCCAGTGCGCGCCGCTGATTGGCGACCGGCAGATACGCTCTCGAGGAACGCTTGGCGGCAGCCTGGCCCATGCCGATCCAGCGGCCGAGCTGCCCCTGGCGGCGGTGGCGTTGGATGCCGAAGTGGTGCTGGCCAGCTCGAGCGGCCGGCGGAGCATGCCAGCGAGAGACTTCTTCCTGGGATCCCTCACCACCTCGCTGGAAGCGAATGAGCTGCTGGTCGAGGTGCGCTTTCCGGAGCTGCCACCACACGCCGGCTGCGCGTTCCTCGAGCTTGCCCGGCAGCATGGCGCGTTTGCCATCGTAGCGGCGGCGGCGGTCGTGCTCCTCGATGGCGATCGTGTGGCCGAAGCGAGGGTCTGTCTGGGAGGAGTTGGCCCCACGCCGATTCGGGCCACCGAAGCCGAGCAGCGCCTGCGCGGGGAAACGCTGTCGGCGTCGCTGCTGGCCGACGCGGCGCGCCTGGCAGCAGCCGTCACCGACCCGGGAAGCGACGTGCACGGCAGTGAGGAGTACCGCCGAGCAATGTCGGCGGTGTTCGCCCGGCGCGCGCTCGAAGCGGCGATTCTAGACGCTCGCGGCGCCGCGACGGATCGGACAGGGGGACACTAGACCATGGCTGGATCGACGCAAACCGCGGGAAGGCGCAAAGTTCCGGTTCAGCTGACAGTGAATGGCCGCGTCCAGGAGGCGCTGGTCGAGCCTCGCAAGCTGCTGTGCGACTTCGTGCGCCAGGACTTGGGTCTAACCGGTGTCCACGTCGGCTGCGAGCACGGCGCTTGTGGCGCCTGCACCATCCTGGTCAATGGTGAAGCGATCAAGTCCTGCCTGATGCTGGCCGTCCAGGCCGATGGCGCCGAGCTGCTGACGGTTGAGGGCCTGGCGCAGAATGGCCAGCTCCACCCGCTGCAGCAGGCCTTCCACCAGCATCACGCGCTGCAGTGCGGCTTTTGCACCCCGGCGATGCTGCTGACCGCGCTGACCCTGCTGCGAGACAATCCCAATCCCAGCGAGGATCAAATCAAGCTCGGCATGGATGGCAACCTGTGCCGCTGCACGGGCTACTACAACATCGTGGAGGCCATCGAGGCGGCTGCCGCAGGCCAATTCGGGCCGGTCGATCCGCCCGCGACAGGCGCTACCGGTCAGGCGAGCTGATAAGGGCATGAGACGTTGGAGCATCGCGTGATGCTCGAAATCGCCACCAGGGAGAGACGCCATGCTGTCTGAAGAGCAGAACAAGCTGGTTACCGAGACCGATCCGGGTACGCCCGCCGGAGAGTTCATGCGGCGTTACTGGCAGCCCGTTGGCCTGTCCAAAGACGTGGAAGCTGGACGCAAGCCGCTGCAGCTCCAGGTGATGGGCGAGCCGCTGGTGCTGTTTCGGGGAGAAGATGGCCAGCCCTCCGTGCTTGGCCTGCACTGCTCTCATCGCCGCACGTCGTTGGCGTATGGCCGCGTCGAGGATGGTGGTATCCGCTGTCCGTTCCACGGCTGGCTGTACGACCGCGAGGGACGTTGTCTGGAGCAGCCGGCGGAGCCGGAGGGCAGCACCTTCAAGGACAAGATCCGCCATCCCGCGTATCCCTGTCAGGAGCTGGGCGGCCTGGTCTTCGCCTACATGGGCCCGCCCGACAAGATGCCGCTCTTGCCGCGCTACGAGGTGCTGGTGCGCGAGGATGGCAGTCGCAAAACCGACTACTACGACATCAACAGCAACTATCTCCAGAACGTCGAAGGCGCCGTGGACACCGTCCATTTCTCGTACCTTCACATGGACAGCTGGTCGCGGGTCAAGGCCAAACTGGCGACGCTGCCCAAGCCGCAGATCGAGTTCGAGGAGACCGAGTTCGGCATCTGGCAGAAATCGCATCTGCCCAACGTGACCGACGGCATGGTCGAGCTTGTGTACACGTACTTCTTCATGCCGGCCGGTTTCATGCGCGTTCAGGGCAGCTCCGGCGGTGGAACCGACATCAAGAAGTTCCAGTCCTGGTACGTGCCTATCGACGACACCCATACCCGCCGCTTTCAGGCCGCCTTTGCCCCGCTGGGCACCCACGGTGAGCTGTTCGAGTGGCCGGTCGAGGAAGGCTTCACGCAGCCCGGTCTGGAGAACGACTACTTCCGCGACTACGAGCACGTGGACACCATCTCTGGTATTCCCACCCGTGCGCCTGGCACGGCCATCAAGGGTTTTCTGACCCAGGACAACATGGTCAATGAGACGCAGGGCCCGATCGTCGAGCGCCAGAAGGAGCGGCTGGGCGCGCTGGACCACGTGCTGACGGCCATGCGCCAGATGTACCTGAAGGCCATCGACGACGTGCAGCAGGGTCGAGACCCCAAGCACATCGTCCGGGACCCGGCCGAGAACGCCATCGTCTACGTTCGCGGCTCTGAAGCGCTCGAGCACGTCTAGGCCGATGATGAGGCTCGATGGCAAGGTCGGCATCGTCACCGGCGCTGAGTCCGAGACGGGCCGAGCCATCGTGACGGCCCTAACCGCCGCGGGCGCGAGCGTCGCCGCCTGCACCGAGCGCGAACCATTCCGGCTCGAAGGCGCTGCGCCTCCGGACGCCGGTCCGGTGCTGGCCGTGCGCGGCATCCCCAGCCGCGACGAGGATGCCCAGGGGATCGTGCGGGAGACGCTGGAGTGCTTCGGCCGGCTCGACGTCCTGGTCAATTACGGAGCTATGCGACGCATCGTCGGCACCATCGCCGAGCTGTCCGACGAGGACTTCGACGAAGAGCTTGCCGCGGACGTCAAAGGCGTGATCTGTCTCTCGCGGCACGCCGTCCCGGCACTGGCCGGCGCCGGTGGAGGCTCGATCGTCAACATTTCGTCGATCGCCGGCTGGGGAGTGAAGGGACGCGCGCTGCGCTCGGTGAGCAAGGGCGCGTTGAACGCGCTGAGCCGGGCCATGGCGCTGGACCACGCATCGCAGAGCATACGAGTGAACGCTATCCTGGTCGGCCCGACGCTGACGGCCGACCTGCAAAGGAGGCCTGAGATGGTACGCACGCTCGAGGAGGAGGCGCCGTTGGGCAGGCTGCACACCTCCCAGGACATCGCCGATTTGATCGTCTTCCTGGCGTCGGATCACGCCCGCAATCTGACTGGAGCGCTGCTGCCGTTGGACGCCGGCAGGTCGCTGCCGCACTACTGATGGCTGCCGGCTCGACCGCCCGACCCGACCGATCCGCCGGAGGCTGGCTGGGCAAGTCCGTGCTTCGCACGGAGGACATGCGCTTTCTCACCGGCACGGGCCAGTACGTCGATGACATCGTGCTCCCGGGCATGCTGCACGCCGCCATGGTGCGCAGCCCCTACGCGCACGCGTTGATCAAGCACATCGACTGCAGCCGCGCGCTGGAGATGCCTGGCGTGTACGGCGTGCTCACAGGGGACGAGATCGTCGATCAGATGGAGCCGGAGAAGGGCTCATCGTATCCGCGAGGCGGGCACTGGTACTACATGGCCATCGACCGCGCTCGCTTCGCCGGTGAGATCGTGGCCATCGTCGCGGCCGAGGATCGCTATCTGGCGGAGGATGCCGCCGCGGCCATCGAGGTCGAGTACGAGCCGCAGCCGGTGATCTTCGACCCGGAGCGGGCGACCGATCCCGATCAGCCTATCCTGCACCCCGAGGCCGAGGGCGGCAATGAAGCGCTGTTCAAGGTGCTCGACTTCGGTGACGTGGAGACCGCCTTCGCCCAGGCCGACGTCGTGGTGAGCGAGCGGCTGGTGATGCATCGCCATACCTCAGTGCCGTTGGAAGGCCTGGCCGTGATCAGCCAGTTCAATCCGCATACAAAGCAGACCACGGTGTGGGCCAACCTGGGCAACCTTGGCCGGTACACCGCCGCCGCCCGCGCTCTGAAGATGGACCATGGCGACATCCGGCTCATCGTGCCGGACGTGGGCGGCAGCTTCGGCATCAAGGCCTGGGTCCACCACCGGGCCGTGCTGCTGTCGCTGCTCTCGCGCAAGGTCGGACGGCCGGTGAAGTGGATCGAGGACCGGCTGGAGCACCTGGCAGCGAGCCATCACGGCACACCTCGCATCGGCTATGTGGACATGGCGGTCAAGCGCAGCGGCGAGATCCTGGGCGTGAAGATGCGCATCATCGACGACCAGGGCGCCTACACCTGCATCAACGAGCCCTTCGGGGCGCAGATGATCCTGGGCAACGGCGTGGTCGGCTGCTACCGCTTGCAGAACATCCACATCGAGTTCAAGGGCGTCCTCACCAACAAATGCCCGGTGGCGTCGAACCGCGGCTATGGGCGGGTGCAGCACTTCTTCCTGCTGGAGCGCATCGTCGATCGCGCGGCGCAGGCCATCGGCATGGATGCGGCCGAGCTGCGGATGAAGAACTTCATTCCGGCCGACGCGTATCCCTATCCCACGCCCTCAGGCGCGCTGTACGACAGTGGCGATGCTCCCGGGCTCATGAACAAGACGCTCGAGCTGCTGGACTATGCTGAGGCTCGGCGCCAGCAGGCGGAAGCTCGGCGGCAGGGGCGGCTTATCGGTATTGGCTTCGCTGCTGCCACTGAAGCCGGCGGGCCCAAATCGCCCGGTCTGGCCGCAGCCTTCGGGCTCACCAATCAGAAGGCGCGTTCGGCGGTCGACGTGGCAACGGTGCAGGTGGGGCCCGACGGACGGCTGATCGTGCAGGCACCCACACTGGCTCAAGGCCAGGGGCACGAGACGACGATTGCCCAAATCGTGGCCGACCGCTTCGGCGTCGACCCGAACAGCGTCCGGGTCGTCGTAACCCTGGATAGCGGGCACATGCCGTACTCGGCCGTCGGCGGCACGTACGGTTCGCGTTTCGCCTCGACCGGCGCAATGGCTGCCTACGGCGCTGCCAAGAAGCTGGCCGACCAGCTGGCCGAATCGGCGGCTCACCTGCTCGAGGCGGCGCCGGAAGACGTCGAGTTCCGGGACGGCAATGCCTGCGTGGTCGGCGTTCCCGAACGCTCCATATCGTTGAAGCAGCTGGCAGCCACGCTGCACACCGTTCCGGACGTGCTGAACATGGGACAGGACGTTCCTGTGGGCGCGACCTTTCGCTGGACCTGGCCGGATCCCAGCCCTGGAGGCAACACCTACGCCGTCATGTGCCATGGCGCCATGGTCGAAGTAGATCCCGAGACCGGCAAGGTGACCGTCCTGAAGTACGTGGCCACGGAGGATGCCGGCCGGCTGATGAATCCCATGATCGTCCGCGGCATCACCATGGGTGGCGTCATCCATGGCCTGGGCTGGGCCCTGACGGAGGACATCATCTACAACGAAGACGGCCAGCTCATGACAGGAACGTTCATGGACTACCTGCCGATGCGCTTCACCGATATCCCCCCGCTGAGCATCGCCCACATCGAATGCCCCACGCCCTTCACGCCGCTGGGCGCCAAGGGCATGGGCGAAGGGGGCGCCATCACGCCGCCGGCCTGCATCGCCAACGCGGTCGAGGATGCCATCGCCCACCTCGGCGGACGAATCATGGATTCGCACCTCTCGCCTGAGACCGTGCTGACGGCCATCCACCAGGCCGGCGCCCGTTCGGCGGGCTGATCCGCACCCTGGTTGGAGGGGCATTTTGCTGTGCAATAATGGCCGCGCCGCACCCCCGGCCGGTGCGGACTGTGTCCGAGTGAGGGATAGCTAGAGGTGACCACGTTTCGTTTGGCGGCGGTGGAGCGTGACGGCGTCCCGCGACCCGTCCTGCTCATCGAAGACCGCATGATCGACGTTCAAGAAGCGGTAGGAGCGCATGGACTGACGCCGCCGGAGGTCGATGGCCGGCTGGACGTGCTGGCCATGCTGGATCGCTGGGATGCCTGGCTGCCGCTTCTGCGCCAGATCGCGGAGCGAGGAGCGCCATCCCAAGCTGCGGCCGGCGCGAGCTTCCTCGCGCCGATCCGCTATCCGCGCAAGCTGCTCATGGCCGGCGCGAATTTCACCGATCACATGGCCGAGATGGGCGGCGAGCTGCCGCCCAAGGAGACGATGCGACCGTATGTGTTCCTCAAGCCGCCGACGACCTCGATCATCAGCCCTCACGAGCCGGTGACGCTGCCGCCGCGGGTGCAGAAGGCCGACTGGGAGGCGGAGTTGGTGGCCGTTATCGGGCGTCCCGCCCGCAACGTCAGGCAGTCGGAGGCCATGGACTACGTGGCCGGCTACACCGTGCTCAACGACATCTCGTCGCGCGATCTCCAGCATCGCACCGATTGGGGTGGTCGAGGACCGTTCGCCTTCGATTGGATGCTCGGCAAATGCTGGCAGGGCTTCGCTCCCATGGGTCCCAGCATCACGCCACGCGAGCTCGTGCCGGATCCCAACCAGCTCGCCGTCCGCTGCAGCGTGAACGGAGAGCTGATGCAGAACGGCAATACACGCAACTTCCTGTTCACCATCAATGAGCTGATCGAGTACCTCAGCGAGCTGTTCCTGCTGGAGCCGGGCGACTGCATCTCGACCGGCACGCCGGCCGGCGTGGGCCGGCCGCGCGGCATCTTCCTGAAGGACGGCGACCTGGTAGTCAGTGAGGTAGAGGGGATCTGCCGGCTGGAAACCCCGATCCGGCGGGCGCAGTAGGCCCCAATCCGGTGGTCGAAACAGCGTGCTGAGCTCGTTCGAGCTGCTCGAGCCCACCACTGTGCAGGAGGCGGCTGGCCTGCTGGAGCGCTATGGCGACGAGGCGCGGGTGTACGCCGGCGGCGCCGAGCTCATCCTGCTGATGCGCTACGGCCTGGTCGATGCCACCTACCTGGTGAACGTGAAGACTATCTCCGGCCTTGGCGGTCTGGTAGCCGGGGAGGACGCCCTGCGGGTGGGCTCTATCGTTACCCATCGCGCGTTAGAGCTGGACGCCGCCGTGCGTAAGGGCTGGCCGCTGCTGGCGGCGGCTGAATCGCATGTGGGCAACATCCGCGTCCGATCGCAAGGCACGCTGGGGGGCAACCTGTGCTTTGCCGACCCCCATGCCGACCCACCTACGGCGCTGCTGGTCTACGAAGCCAGTGTCACGATAGAGGGAAGCGGTGGTTCCAGTTGGCTTCCTCTATCCGAGTTCCTGCGGGGGACATACGAGACGGCCCTGCAGCCGGCTGAGCTGCTTGTGGAGATCGAAGTTCCCCGTCTGCCCTCCGGTTGGACCGCCGCCTTTGCTCGCACCGAGCGCTTCTACCGTCCCACGGCCAACGCCGCCGTTGCCATCGACCTGCGCGCCGGCGCGATCGCCGGCGCTCGGTTAGCGGTGGGTTGTGTGGGCCCAACCGCCATGCGGCTGCCGCAGCTGGAGTCCGAGCTTGCGGGCCTCACGCCGGCCGAAGCCGGCCGGCGAGTGATGGACGCCCGCGCCTACCTTAGCCGGCAGCTCGATCCGGTAGACGACTTGCTTGGCTCGGCCGAATACAAGTCCTATATCGCCGGCGTGCTGCTGGCCAGGGCCATCGGCCAGGCTGCCGGGACAGAAGGAGCGAACGGCCATGGCTGAGCCACGCGCAATCGTCACCTTGGACTGCACCGTAAACGGCGAACGCTGGCATGGTGAAGTGCCGGTAGAGGAGGTGCTCCTGGACTTCCTGCGCGCCCGGCTCGGCCTCACGGGCGCGAAGCGCTCGTGTGAGTCCGAAGTCTGCGGCGCCTGCACGGTGCTGGTCGACGGCCAGCCCATGAGCTCCTGCAGCTTCCTGGCCTTCGAAGTCCATGGCAAGCAGGTCACGACTATCGAGGGGTTGACGTGCGAGGGCCGGCTGGATCCTCTCCAGGAAGCCTTCATGCGCAACGTGGCTTCGCAGTGCGGCTATTGCACGCCGGGGCAGATTCTGGCGGCCAAAGCGCTGCTGGCGGCCAATCCCTCGCCGACGTATGAGGAGGTCGGCGAGTGGCTGTCGGGCAACCTCTGCCGCTGCGGCTGCTATCCGTCCATCGCCGAGTCGATCCTGGAGGTTGCCCGAGCGCAGTCCGCGAGCTGATCCGTCACGCGCGTTGACTTGGGAGTGCTGAAACATCCGAGCCGAAGGAGGATCGCTATGAAACGTCTGCTGGCGGTGATGGGGTCCTTCGTGCTGCTGTCGGCCTGCCAGTCCGCTCCCACGGGGAGCGGTGGGTCCGCCGGGGCGTCCAGCAAGGCAGACGGCAGCTCGTCCGGGTTGGCGGCTTCGCCAGCGGCCGCGCTTTCGCCCGAAGCGCAGCGGCTGATCGCCGCTGCCAAAGAGAAGGGCGAGACCGAGCTGGGGCTCTCTTGGAGCTCCAACTCGATGGGCGGTCCTGAGGGTGTTGCCAGATACCAGAGCGTCTTCAACGCCATGTATGGCACAAGCGTCAAGATCAACTTCACCCCCGGCCCGTCGTTCCCCAACATGGCGGGCAAGATCGTCGAAGAGGCGCAGGCGGGCCAGAAGGCCTCGACCGACGTGTTGATCGGCTCGGACGGTATCTACGCTTCGCTGTTGAACCGCAACGCCATGGAGGAGTACGACTACACCAAGCTGTCGCCGCGCATCAGCGGCTCCATGGTCGCGACGGGCAACATCGCGGTCGAGATCTACAGCACTATGCCCGGGGTCCTCTACAACCCCAACGCGGTAAGTCAGCAGAACATCCCCAAGAGGCTCGAGGACGTGCTCAATCCGCGCTGGAAGGGCAAGATCGCTACCGACGTGGACGGCGCTTACTTCGACGTCGTCGCCGCGCGGCCGGAGTGGGGGGCTGACCGGATGAAGGAGTTCGTGGCGCGGCTCTCGCCCAACATCGGTGGACTCATCCGAGCCGGCGAGGAGTCACGCATCTCCACCGGCGAGTTCGACTTGATGGTCCTGGGCAACACGCACGCCGTCGAGGACCGCGCGCCCGGCCAGCCGTTGGAATACACCGTCCCCGACGACGCCGCTTCGGTGCGCTTCGTCTACCTGGGAGTGCCGCGCACGTCGGCGCATCCCAACCTGGCCAAGCTGTTCGTCAACATGATGGTCAGCGCCGAAGGTCAAAAGGCTCTGTACGACGTGTACAAGACCGACCATTACGCGCTGCCAGGTTCGCGTACGGGCGAGCAGTTCCAGGCCTTGAAGAGCCGCGGCGGCAGCGTCACCGAAGTGAACGTCCAGTACGACCTGGCCCATCCCGAGCTGGCGAAGCTGATCGATGACGTGCGCCAGATCCTGAAGCAGAAGTGATCTTGACGCGGTCATATACTTACGCCCATCTCAACGCAGCGAGGGGACTGATGCGCCTTTTTCAACCGGCTGCCGTCATCGCGCCGGCTGCCGTCATCGCGCTGGCGCTGCTCAGCGCCTGCGGATCAGCTACGGCCACCACGACGCCCGCCCAGTCCGGCGCCTCCAGCGCTGCCGCCCGCAGTTTCTCGCCGGTTGTGCGTGACTTGCTGGACGCTGCCAAGCAGCGCGGCGAGACTGAGCTCAACCTGTCGTGGAGCGAGACCTCCCTCGGTGGAGCCACGGGTGCCAAGCAGTTCGAAACCCTGTTCAACTCCTTCTATGGGACCACCGTCAAGTTCAACTTCACCCCGGGTCCGTCGATGACCGACATGGCTGGCAAGATCACTCAGGAGGTCACGGCCGGCCACCCGGCTTCCTCGGACGTGTTTACCGGCACCGAGCAGCACTTTGGCAGCCTCCTGGACCGCGGGATTCTCGAAGAGTACGACTACACGCAGCTGTCGTCGCGCATCACGAAGAGCATCGTCACGCCCCGCAACCAGGGTGTGGAGTTTGCCACGATCGTCTCAGGGATCACCTACAACACCAACCTCGTGCCGGCGGATCAGGTTCCGCGTAAGCTCGAGGATCTCCTCGACCCTAAGTGGAAGGGCAAGATCGCATCCACCACCGATGCGGCAATTTTCGATCGCGTTGCCATGCGGCCGGAATGGGGCGGCGACAAGATGAAGAGCTACTTGAGCAAGCTGTCGCAAAACCTGGGTGGCCTGGTGCGAGCTAGTGAGAACGCGCCGATCGTCAACGGCCAGTACGCCATGCTGGCGCTCGATGGCGGCGGGCACCAGGTGCGCAAGGCCGTGGCCGGTGGGGCGCCGCTGGGCCACGCCATCCCGGAGGATGCGGCCACCCTGGCGTTCCTGCACCTGGGCGTTCCCAAGACCGCGGCCCATCCGAACCTGAGCAAGCTGTTCATCAACCTGGCGCTGAGCGAGGAAGGCCAGCGGCTGGTGTTCGCCACGCACTTCACCGACCTGCACGAGCTGCCTGGGTCGCAGGCCGCGCCGGAGGTGAACGCCCTCCTTTCCAAGTCAGTCAACTTCCTTCGCGTCGACGTCGAGTTTGACCGTCAGCATCCCGAGCTGAATGGCCTGCGCGAGGAATTCGTCAACATCCTCCGTCAGAAGGGCTAGGAGACGGTAGCGCGGGCCGGTGCGGCCCGCCCGTACCCGTTTGCCCTGAATCGGATGCAGCAGGCAAGCGCCAGCGGGGAAGGCCCAGCGCTGCACGTCTCGGTTCGTGGCCCCGTTCGGCTTAGTCGGCCTCTTCGCCCTGCTGTGTCACCTGCAGACCGACGTTTTCCATCGCGGCACGGCTGCTGTGCGACAGGATGCGCACGCGCTCTTTGCCGGTGTTGAAGTACTGGTGCCAGGCGAACACCGGAATCGAGAGCGCATCGCCCGCCTTCCAGTGATAGGTCCGGTCGTCGATGACGCTGTAGCCCTCTCCCGAGAGAATGTAGTTCACCTCTTCGTACAGATGGCGGTGCGCTCCCGAATGATGACCCGGCTCGATCTCGGCTAGTACAGTGGACATAACTCTTACATTGAAGCCCAGGCGCTGGTCCACGATGTAGGCCATCTTGCCCATGCGCGTTTGGCCGAACTTCACGTCCGAGCCCTTGACCAAGACGCGTCCCAGACGCCGGCGGCGCTCCTCGTCCACGGCGTATACGACCTGCTCCTCGTACAGCCGGCCTTCCAGGCTGAGGTCGCCTCGGAAGGCAGCCACCGATTGGCTGCCGGGTACGGTAGGGGCCTCGGTTCCGCCGGGGATCAACGTCTTCTGGGCGTCCTCGCCCTTCTGGGCGAAGACCCAGTACTCGGGATAGCGCTCGTCTTCATGTATGGAGACGCCGAGCGACATGGAGTAGGGAGTCGAGGTACTGGCGATGTAGATCACCGGCACGTCCTCGGTGTTGACGTGGCGGTGCCAGGCGAACGTCGGCACGCACATGAAATCGCCAGGGCCCCAGTCGTAGCGGTTGCCGTCGATGATGCTGTAGCCGTGGCCCTGCACGATGTAGATCACGGCGTCGATGAGATGGCGGTGGCCCAGCAGGTTCCAGCCTTCCCAGGCTTCCTCGCCCGAGCCAGGATAGTTGATCCACAGCCGGATAGCGCGGTGGTTGAAGCCCAGCTTGGGATCGATCAGATGGACGATGCCCTTGCCCTGCTGCTTTTCGATCCGCTCTCGCACCATGTCACCCGAGACCAGCACCGGCGACTTGCGCCGGCGCTCCAGCTCCTCGCGCGCGAAGGTAACGTTGCCAAGGCCGACGGCCTCGTTGGGATCCTGTACCGAGCTCACGCGCAGCCTACCTCCCGGGTGGTCAATCGAGATGCCGGATGTTACCACGCAAGGCTCGTTGCGCTCTGCTGGCTTGCTCAATGAAAATCAGTGAGAAGCAATGCGAATCAATCTCGAGGACTGCGCCCGCCGGTCGCGGTCCTATACAATGCGGCACCGTGCAGATTGGTTTTGTTGGCATTGGAACCATGGGGGAGCCGATGGTGCGGCGGCTCCTCCAGGCCCGTCATAGCGTCGCCGTCCACGATCTGAGGAAGGAAGCCGCGTCCGGCCTGCTGGAGTCCGGCGCCAGCTGGGCCGACACGCCGCGCGCTGCCGCCTCCGGCTGTGAGCTCGTCTTCACGAGCCTTCCGGGCCCCGCCGAGGTCGAGTCTGTTCTGCTGGATCCCCAGGCCGGCATTTTGGCCGGACTTGCTCCGGGCGCCTGCTACGTCGATACCACCACGAATTCACCGGCGGTCTTCCGGCGGCTGGCGGAGGAGTGCCGGAAACGGGGCATCGAGGTGCTCGATGCCCCTGTTAGCGGTGGGCGTCAGGGGGCGGTGGCCGGCACGCTCGCGGTCATGGTCGGTGGCTCGGCCGCGACGCTGGAGCGCGTGCGGCCGGTTCTGGAAATCCTCGGCTCGAACCTCGTGCACGTCGGCGACATCTCCGCGGGAATGACGGCCAAGCTGGTTGTGCAGCACCTGGTGCATGCCCATCTGCTGTCGGACGCTGAGGGCATGCTCCTTGGGGTCAAGGCAGGCCTCGATCCCCGCAGGCTGCTGGCAGTGCTGCAGTCCAGCTCCGCTAGCAGCGGCACTATGGACGTCTTCCCGCGGCTGGTCTTCGATGGGCAGTTCAGCGCGCCGGCAACCTTCGAGGGGGTGCTCAAAGACCTGGGCCTGGTGCGCGAGCTAGCCACGCAAATCGAGCTGGAAACACCGGTGCTTGACCAGGTGCAGGGTGTTCTGGAGCGCGGCCGAGGCTTGGGCTGCGACGAGGCTGGCTTCCTGGCGAACGTGCGCACCATGGAGCAGCTCGCCGGCTGCGAGTTGCGCGACCGGAAACTGGCCTGAGCGTGCCACGCCGCCGGCGCTGCCACGCCGTACGTATACAATTGCTGACCACTATGGGGGGCCGGATCGCGGCGCCCAGCTTGCCCAGGAGAAGTCGAGCATGAGTGTCCTTGCTCCCGATGCGCCCCGCTTGGCGCAGTCCCTTCAGCACCGCGATCTGCGGGATTGGATTCGGCTAGCCCAGGACCTGGGTCAGCTGCAGACGATTGACGGAGCGGATTGGGACCTCGAGATTGGTGGCTTGAGCGAGCTGCTGGCGCTCGAGCCCGGCCACCATCGCTGCCTGCTGTTCGACAATATCAAGGGCTACCAGGCCGGCTGGAGAGTGGTTACCGACGTCTTTGCCAGCAAGGAGCTGGGGGCCATAGCGCTGGGCCTTCCACACGACCAATCGCGCTCCGAGATAGAGCAGGCCTGGCGCGCCAAGAGCCGCCAGCTGAAGCTCACACCGGTCAAAGAGGTCACGACAGGAGCGGTGCTGGAGAACGTCGTGCGCGGCGACGATATCGACCTGTTTCGCTTTCCCACGCCGCGCTGGCACGAAGCCGACACAGGCCGCTACCTCGGCACCGGCGACCAGGTCATCACCCGCGATCCGGACACAGGCCAGATCAACGTCGGCACATACCGCATGATGATCCAGGGTCGCGACAAGATCGGTCTGTACATCTCGCCCGGCCATCACGGCCGGATACATCGTGATAAGTACTTCGCCCGCGGCGAGCCCATGCCGGTCGCGGCGGTTTTCGGCGCCCACCCACTGCTCTTTGCCGCCAGCAGCTCGGGACTCCCACCCTCCACTAACGAGTACGAATGGGCCGGCGCGGTGAAGGGCGAGCCGCTCGAGGTGATCCGCGGGCCGGTGACCGGTTTGCCAATTCCGGCGCACGCTGAGATCGTTGTCGAAGGTTTCGTCCATCCCGAGAGGCTGATGGAGGAAGGGCCGTTCGGTGAATGGACCGGCTACTACGCCAGCGCCGTTCGTCAGGAGCCCTTCGTGCAGGTCGAAGCGCTCTACCACCGGGACGATCCGATCATCCTGGGCTACTGCCCCACGCGTCCGCCGGGTGCCACGCACGAGGTAGCGCGAACCATCATCAACGCCGCTCTGTGGGACGCCCTGGAAGCTGCCGGCGTGCCGGACGTGAGGGCGGTTTCCATGGCCCCTTCGGCTGGCCGCGGCATGGTAGTGATCTCGATTTGCACACGCTACGCCGGCCATGCCCGGCAGGCAGCGCTGGTGGCAAGCCAGTGTCGGGAGGCGGCTTACCTCGGCCGCTACATCGTGGTGGTGGATGAGGACATCGATCCCAACAACGTCGATGAGGTGTTGTGGGCCATGTGGACGCGCTCGGATCCGGAGGAGTCCCTGGACCTTATTCGCAGCTGCTGGAGCACGCCGCTCGATCCCCGTATCCCACCCGAGAAGCGCGCTCGGCGCGAGTTCACCAATTCGCGCCTGATCATCGACGCCACGCGGCCCTTCCACTGGAAGCAGGAGTTTCCCGCAGTCAGCTCGGCCAGCCCCGAGCTCCGGGCAGCGCTCCGCGACAAGTGGTCGGGTCTATTCCAATAGGGTGCACACGACCTGCTAAGGAGAAGTGAGGTGAAAGGCATGCCGTCAACGGTTCGTTCATCCCTGAGCGTGGCCCTGCTGGCCATCGTGCTGGCTGGCTGTGGAGGCAGCCAGGCCGCCTCCACGGCTCCGTCCCCGGCGCAGTCGAAGCCCGCTCCCGCGTCGCAGTCGGCCGCGGCTTCGGCTGGCGCTTCCGCGGCGTCCTCTGCATCAGCCAGCGCCGCTGCCCCGGCAGATTGGGACGGCGTCGTCGCTGCCGCCAAACGCGAGGGCAAGGTGAACGTCATCACTGTGCCTGGTGACGTCTACCGGCAGGTGTTCGATGAGTTCCAAAAGAAGTACGGCATTACCGTCGAAACCCTCATCGGCAACGGCCAGGCGGACCTGGTGCCCAAGGTCAGCAACGAGCGCCAGGCTGGCCAATACCAGTGGGACGTCGCCGTTCACAGCCCGAGTGCGATCTTCGACGGCTTCAAGCCGGCGGGAGCGCTGGATCCGCTGCGGCCGGCATTGGTGCTGCCCGAGGTCACGCAGGGCCCGTGGGTTGGCGGTTTCGATGCAGGCTGGGTGGATAGCGGGCACGCGTTGGGCTACATGTTCGTCAGCCAGGTGCTGTGGATGACCTACGTCAACCGGACCGTCATTCCGGAGTCTCAGCTGAACAGCATCGATCAGCTGTGGGACTCCAAGTGGAAGGGCAAGATGGCCCTGCACGACTCACGCGTGCCATCGGCCGGTGCCCTAGTTGCCAGCTCGTTCCTCGTGCACAAGGGTGAGGACAAGCTGCGCAGCCTCTTCCAGAGCCAGCAGATCGCGCTGACCCAGGACCGGCGCCAGCTCGGCGAGTGGACCCTTCGCGGCGAGTATCCCATCGGCCTCGGTGTGGTGCCCTCGGTGCTGTCAGACTTCGCCAGCCGGGGCCTGGACATCAAGAACATCAAGCCGCTGGCGCCTGAGGACCCAGCAGCCTGGTCGGCGAGCGGCAGCTCCGGATCGGTGGCGCTCTTCAATCGAGCCCCGCATCCTAACGCCGCCAAGGTGCTCATCAACTGGCTGCTGAGCAAGGAGGGCCAGACGATGTGGTCGCAGAAGACGGGCTACAACAGCCGCCGAACCGACGTGCCAGTGGTCGATCCGCAGGGCGCGGTCGACCCGGCCAAAGGCGTGCCCCCGGAGAACCGAGCCCCCTCCGATACCGAGGACAACTACGGCGTGTTCCTCAAGGCCATCGCCATCTCCAAGGAAGTCCTCAAGTAAGGCGACGGCAGGCGCTGCATAGGCCATGTGGCGTGTGCAGCGCGGGTCCGAGCGGGCGCCCGGTCAGAAAGGCTCGAAGACGTCGCCCCAGCGATCTCGTACCCGCGATTCCAGCTCGGGGCTCACGGCCACCAGCGGTGGGTAGGTCGCCATCTGGCTGTAGGGCCGGCAGGCGTCGACGATAGCTCGTGAGGTGCTCACGTCGCCGCGGAGGATGCCCACCGGGTCCACATTTGCGCCCCAGCAGCCCTTCTGGATCTCGATGTCGAACTCCGGGTCGCAGCGCGTAGCGATGGCCCACAGCACGTCCTTGGTGTTGGATGGGTCGATGTCATCGTCGACCAGGACGATGAACCGTCCGCCGTAGGCTCCGGCTCCGCCCATGGCCACATAGGCCGCCCGTTTGGCATGCCCGACGTAGCGCTGCTTGATGGCAATCACGAAGATCATGCGGCCCCCGCCGTCCATCTGCCATACGCCGGTGACGTCCGAGACGCCGCAGGTCTCGATCTGCTGCCACAGCAGGGCGCAGCTGAACAGGTTGTTGAAGTAGTACCCGCCGTGCGGACGCACCCTGTGCAGCCCGCACAGGATGGGGTCGTTGCGGTGCATGATCGACTCGACTCTGATGACCGGCTGCAGGCTGGCGCGGGAGGCGTAGTAGCCCTCCCATTCGCCGAACGGGCCCTCCATGTGCGACTCTGTCTCGGGCGGCGGCACAGCGCCTTCGAGGACGATCTCGGCGCTGGCCGGCAGTGGCAGGCCGGTCACCGGACCCCGGATAATCTCCAATGGCGCGCCCTTGATCCAGCCCGCGTACTCGAACTCTGAGCTGCCGAAGGGCAGCGACTGCGTCGCGGCGATCCACAACGTTGGGTCCTGGCCGCAGCAAACGGCGATTGGACAGCTCTCCCCACGCGCCCAGTAGCGCTCCATCATGATCCGGCCGTCCTTGCCCTTGTCGGCAAAGATGCCGGCGGTATTGCGGTCATGAGCCTGCACCCGATAGGTGCCCACGTTCACCGCGCCGCTGTCCGGATCGCGGGTGATCACCAGGTCGTTGGTGCCGATAAAGCGTCCCCCGTCGCCTTCGAACCAGCGCGGGACCGGGAACTTGAACAGATCCACTTCGGGGCCGCGAAACACGTTCTGCTGGCACGGGGCTCGGTCAACCAGCACCGGTGGGAGTCCTTTGAACGCCTGGAGCCGCTCCTTGATGGTGCGGATCCAGTCCATCACCGGCCGGCTGGGATCGAGCTGCAGGACCTCCGCCAGGCGCTTGGGACCGTTGAACACGTCGCAGAACACCCTCCAGCCCGGCGGGTAGCCCTTGATGCCGTCGAACAGCAGCGCCGGCGGCTTGTCCATCAGGGAGGTGATAGAGGAGATGGCCCCGATTTCCAGGTCCCAGTCCGCTCCCTCGACACACTTCAGCTCGCCCAGCGCCTCCACTCGGGCGATATAGTCCCGCAGGTCATTGAAGGCCATAGCTCACCTCAACGGGTTTCGAGATTGCTCAGCAGCGCCGGCAGCGCAGCTACGTCCGGCACCTGCTCCAGATGGTCGATCAGCTCAACTATCCGCTGCAGATTCTCGGCGGGTATCGGTTGCGCCGCGTAGCGCGCGCAGTCCAGGAACTTGGCGACGATCTGCTCGTAGCTCATAGGGTTCGCGAGATCGCCTAGCGGGGTATCCGCCCGGCTTTCCAGCCGTCGCCCGTCCGCGGTGCTAAGCAGCACGATTCCGGACGAGCCCAGCTCGGCGTCGATGGTGTAAGTCATGCGCTGCGCCAGCGCCAGGACCTGTGGCTGGCGCAGTCCCTCGGGCGTAAAGTCCGCCAGGCTGATGCCGCCGTTGGCCAGCACTTTGGCTACCGGGAAGAAGACGCTGTTGCCAGCGGCGGCCGTCGTGCTGGGCTTCTTGCGCACCTCCACCGGCTCGCTGCAGTGGCTGATGTCTGGGCCGCCGATCAGCTGCACCTGCTCGATGTCGGCGGCGTCGAGGCGCTCGCGGGCAACCAGCTGCAGCGCGGCTTCGATGAGCGAGTGTGTCACCCCGCTGGTGGGCCACGGCTTGAAGCGGACGCCTAGCAGATAGAACGTCTCGCCCAGCCCGTTCTCGAGCGGTGATCGCCAGAAGCGCCCGTCATGGAACAGCTGGAACAGTCCGGCTTCACCTTCGAATATCCCGTCGCAGGCGGCTCGGAGGCCATTGCGCGCCAGCATCGCGCTCAGCAGGCCGCCGTAGTTGGGAAAGGCGGCGTAGATGTTTTTGGCGGGTGGGTCCCCCCCGCGGACGATCTGCATCGAGCCGGATGCCTGCATCAGCGCCAGTCCCAGAGCATCGTGCATCTGGCTGGCGTTCAGCTTCAGGACACGGCCGGAGCACAGGGCGGCGTTGAAATAGCCCCACGTCTGGGTGCGCAATGGTTTCACCGGCCAATCGCCCCAGGCGTGGCGAAAAGCGGTCGACAGCCGGGCCATCAGCTCGGTTCCGGCGGCGAGGCTGGCCAGGAACTCGCGGCCGCTCACGCCGCCGGTCTGCTCGGCCGCGGCCAGGGCAGCAGGCACCGAGCTGGGCCCCAGGTGTCCCGCGTCCTTGGCTGTATCGGCGTAGTTCAGCGCCTGCGCCATGCCGCCGTTGCCGAGGGCGGCCATGAGTGCCGGCACCTTCCGGCCGAAACCTAACAGCGTGCTCTCGGGTGCCCCACCCGTCTGCTGTATGAGGTCGATGAGCGGCTGCACGCCGTCGGCCAGGTGATTGGCGGCCAGCGTCGTGCCCAGTGTGTCCAGCACGACGCGCTTGAGCGTCGAAACTACTGCTGCTGGAAGCTGCTCGTACGTCAGGTTCGCGGCATACGCGGCGAATGTGGCTGCGATGTCGGGCTGCCGTTCGGACATGCCTGGCTCTCCTTCGACGATCAGACGATGAAGGTCAAGTTGGTCATGGGCTGATCGCTGTCCAGCAGCAGGATCTTCTTGAGGGCGATCTTCCAGCCGTCCTGGAAGCGCAGCCGGTATTCTCCTCGCCCGGCCAGCGCGCGCATCTTGCCCATGCCGTATTGCTGGCGATGGCCCGGTCGCAGCTCGTACACGACCAGGTTGCAGCGCACCAGCGCTTCCGTGTCCGTCGCGCCGGGCTCCATTTCCAGGTTCGATATGCAGTGCAGCGTGCGCGAGGGCGGAATCTGGGAGTGGTGTCGGGTGTGCAGCAGGGCGTAGACCCGCTGGGCGCGGCCGCCGGCGTCGTCATACGCTAGCGACGGCTCACGCAGAGGATCCGTCCCTTCCGCCATCGGCAGCCAATACAGCCCATCTTCGGTAAAGAGGCCCAGCCAATCTTCCAGGCGGCGTTCGTCGAGCAATCGGGCCTCCTGGTAGAGCAGGCTCTCGGCTTCGGCGTGGGTGAGGAGCAACGGGCGCGCCTAGCTGGCAGACATCAGGCGCAGCCACTCGCGGTACATGGCGCGCTGGGAGGATTCGGCGTTGATGTCGGCGCGGCGTTCTCCGCTCGGCTCGATCACTTCACTGTCCATGGCCCGACTCAATCGCAGCCAGGGCATTGCGCTGGCTTGCATGGCGCTTTGCGCCGCGGCGAAGATCTCCATATCGTCAGTGCCGATGAGCCCGGTCGTGCCCAGGCGCCACTGCACGTCCTTGAGTCGCGCGACGTTGACATAATCGGGGATGCCGCACAGCTCGGTGTAGTGCGAGTGGACCACGGTCTCGTCCAATCTGATGGGCTGGATCACGCGAATGTTGGAGTCCATCAGGTAGACATTGGGAAAGATCAGGATGTTGTAGCCGGCGATGATGCGCTGAGTCCGTTCGATTCCATGCTGCTCGGCGAGGAGGTCGGTGTACTCACGGAAGAGGGAGGGGTCGATGCCCACCATGCCGGGGCGCTCGAGGATGCTGTGCCCGCCGGGAAAGCCCCTGATCGCGCCGATGTCCTGCATGCCTGAGCTGTCGCGAACCGGGCGGCTGAGGAAATGCGCCATTGTCTGGAAGGCGCACTCATGCACGAAGCGCGGGTGATAGCCGTCTGCCCCGTTCTCCATCTGGAACTTCCAGTTGCCTTCATAGGCGAAGGAGTGCGGCCGGTGGGCCCGGACCTCGCCTACCGGCGAAAGATCGGCCCACAAGTCTACGTATGGCCGAACCGCGCCGAGATGCTCTTCGAGGCTCGGCACCTGATCGGACAGGCTGGCGAAGATCAGGCCGCGGTAGGTTGCCACGCGCGCGGCTGGGAGCAGACCCGAAAGGTCGCGGCCTACGCTCTCAGGGTAGCCCTGCGGATGGGAGATGCCCGCCAGCTCCCCGCTGTTCTTGTAGACCCAACCGTGGTAGTTGCAGCGAAAAGTGCCGGCGCTGCCGCGCTCATCGCGGCACACGAGGTTGCCGCGATGACGGCAGATGTTGAGCAATACGTGGATGTTGCCTTCGTCATCGCGGCTGACGATGACCGGCTGTTTGCCAATGTAGGTGGTGCGATAGTCGCCCGCGGTGGGGATCTCGCTCTCGTGCGCCACGTAGACCCACGTCTTTTCGAAGATCCTGCGCATCTCCTCCTCGAAGATGGCCGGGTCCGTGAACAGACTGGTGTGGATGCGGAAGTCGTCGGGCGCTTCGCGGATCAGCTGCGCGTAGGCGGCCGCCATGTCAGCCCTGCCGCCGCGGCATGTGGCGGCGCTCCGAGAACGTTGACATAGGCGGCAAACCGGCCCGATTGTACGCTATGCGCGGGAAATGAAGGCGGGAGAAAGCATGAACCTCAGCTCCGCAGCGCTCATCCTGATCGACTTCCAAAACGAGTTCTTCGCGGCCGAAGGCCTCATCCACCGCGGCGGCCGAGGGCTGTTGAGCGAGGAGGCGCGGTCGGCCACGTTACGGAACGCGTCGCTGCTGCTGGCCAAGATGAGGGCTGCGGGACGGCCGGTTATCTGGGTGAATACCGTGCTGCGCAAGGATCACCTCGACAGCGCCCTGCCCCTGCTGAGCCGTGAAGCGGGGCTCGGCCCCGAACAGGACTTCCTCGTCGAGGGTTCCTGGGGCGCGCAGGTGGTGGACGGCGTGCAGCCCAGCGAGGACGATCTGGTCATCATCAAGAAGGGCCCCAGCGCGTTTCAGTTCACGCCACTGGATCGCCTGCTGTCGAATCTCGCAGTCGATTGCTGTGTGATCGTCAGCGGCGGCCGTTTCGACGGACTGGCTGACTCGGTGCGGCAGGCGGGAGCCCTGAAGTACGAGGTAATCATCCCGGCCGACGCTACAGGTTATCCGCCGGATTCGATGCACCTCAGGAACCTGGAAAATAGAGCGCGCTTGACCTCGACGGTGGAGGTTGTGGAAGCCTTGGACCGAGTCGAGCCGGCCATCCCTCGGCCAGCGCGCGCAGCGTTGCTGCTAATCGACCTGCAGAACGACTTCGTGCACCCGGAGGGTGCGCAGCACCGCCTGGGACAGAACGTTCCGCTGACCGACGCTCAGCGCCGGACGATCGTCGGCAACAGCTGCCGCCTGCTGGCCGGCGCTCGGGAGGCAGGCATGCCGATCGTTTTCGTCACCACGTCCTACCGCCGGGACATGCTGGACAGCGCCTCGCCCGTTGTGGGCGCCACAGAAGCGACCGTCGCGTCCGGCGTTGACTATCTGCTCGCCGGCTCGTGGGGGGCGCAGATCGTCGACGGGTTGGAGGTCCGTGAGGGGGACTTCATGGTCGGCAAGAAGGGTCGAAGCGCGTTCGGGACGACGGGCCTGCACCGCCTCCTGCGCAACCTCGGCGTGCGGCGCTGCGTCGTGACGGGCGGTGGCATCCACGGCTGTGTGGAGGACACTATCCGTGAAGGCGCGGGCCTGTCCTACGGCTTCGACGTGGCCATAGACGCGGTGTACGAGCCCGACTCGCCGAAGCTGGAGGTGCTCAGCGCCCACGCCCGTTTCAAGACGACGGAAGAGCTGTTGCAGGAGCTGCCAGATCGAGGCTCCTGAGGAGCGCCGCAAAGATCCCCGGGAGCACGCGCACTAACTCCGGGCGATCCGCGCCGGCGCCAGGATTGGGCCGGCTTTCATGCGGCGGAACAGCAGGGCCATGACGACCGACGACGCGCAGATGGCCGCTTCCACCGCAATGGTGAAGCGCACCCCGGCCGTGCTGGCCACCAACCCTGTGAACAGCGAGCCGATAGGCGACATGCCGGCAAAGAACATGGTGTACACGCCCATGACTCGGCCCCGAAGGTCGTCCGGCGACCCGAGCTGCAGCATGGTGTTGGCGGAGGCGTTCACGGTCTGTCCCGTGTAGCCGGTGACGACCAGCATCAGGAACGTGAGCACCACCCGCGAGGAGATGGCGATGCCGAAGTCGGCGATGCCGAAGATGCCGGCTGCCAGCAGCAGCAAACGCAGCGTCGACCGCTCGCGCCGGGCCACGGCCAGCGACGAAAGCAAGGCGCCGATGCCTGCCGCTGCCGTCAGCGCGCCAAAGCCCTGGGCGCCAACGTTGAGCACGTCACGCGCGAGGATGGGCGTGATGATTTGGAAGTTGTAGCCGAAGCAGGCCAGGAAGGCGAGCGGAATGATGATGACTGCCATGCTCGGCGTGCCAAAAACGAATCCAAGGCCTTCGCCCATCTGATTCAGCACCGATTGCCTGGTTTGGCGCTGGGGAAGGTGATGGAACAGCTCCGGTTTCATCAGCAGCAGGCCGACGAGGACGGCTAGGAAGCTCGCGGCGTTCAGGAAGAAGCAGATGGTCACCCCCCACGCCGCGATGGCCAGGCCGCCGACGGCTGGTCCGATGAGGCGCGAGGCGTTGAATTGAGCGGAATTCAGTCCGACGGCGTTGGTGAGCTGCTCGCGGCCCACGACTTCAACGACCATGGCTTGCCGGGCGGGGTTGTCGAGCGCCGTGATCAGGCCCAGGAAGGCCGCCAGAATGTAGATCTGCCACAGTGTGATGTGGCCGCCCGCGCACAGGAGCGCGAGGATCAGCGATTGGCCCAGCGCCAGGCTCTGGGTGACGATCAACAGGCGGTACTTGGGCAGCCGGTCGACGAACACGCCGGCGAACACGGTGAGGCACAGGATGGGCAGGAACTGCAGCGCGGTGACGATGCCCAGCGCCGCCGGGGAGTGGGAGATGTCCAACACCAGCCAGGCCTGGGCCATGCGCTGCATCCAGCTGCCGGCCTGGGAGATGAGCTGTCCTATCCAGAACATCCGGAAGTTGTAGTTGGCGAGCGAGGCGAAGGTTTTCCCTCGGGCGCGGCGAGGTGTGACCGGAGCGGCTGCCATGCGTTCCTTAGAGTACGCTACCGGCCATTTGGGGCCGTGACGCGAGCGGTCTGGCCGGTCTGGACGGGGATCTGCGCACAGCCAGCCGGCGGAATTCGTAGAGCGCGAGGGCCTTGCGGCCCGCCCGTCATCCCGCTGCCAAAGGCCGGTTGCCGAGTGGTGCGTCCGCGTGCAGGGCGGACCGGAGCAGGCCTTTGCGGCCCACGCCACACGGGAATTGGTCGGCATTGCCCTATGAGTCCGTCCCGCCAGCGGGCGGGATGGGCTGCATGGGGCTCGATCAGGGGGTTCCGACGGGCACGAACAGCCCCAGGCTGGCAGTGAAGCCGTGTAGGAAGATGCCCTTGCCGACCGGGCCGATCTCGCCGTTGCAGAAGAAGCCGGCCAACGGCACCGGACCCAGATGCTGCGCTACCGTGCGGGCGTCGTGGTCGGGGAACCCGAAGAGCCCTTCGCCGCGGCCGTTGCAGGAGCACAGGATAGCTCCCGCGGGGCGGACGTCGCCCAGCTCGTCGTGCGCTCGATTCAGCAGCTGGCGCAGGTCTTCGTCGGCGGCCGCCGCGTCCCTGATCTGGAACTGGATGGTCTGTCCCAGTCTGGGATAGGCGCCGATGGCCAGCGCTCCGCTGCTTGGGTCGGCTCCGGTGAGCCCGCGAATCAGGAAATCGCCCCGACCGAACGCATCCTTGTACTCGTCGATGGCCAGCCCGACCAAGAGGTTGCGCGAGGCGCGCTCCTGCATCTCGGGTGACAGGCCGCGAATGGTCTCGACCAGGACTTCGTACGCCGGCCGCTGGGAGATGGTCTCGATAATGGATCCGCTCACGCCGGTGATAATCCACGGCTCGCCGATGGGGTCGCACCCCTGCGACACGACGGTCTTGACCGTGTAGTCTCCGCCCAGGGCAATAGCCACCGCTCCCTGTGCGTGGACTTCGCCGTTCAGGAAGACGTAGGTCTGGTGAGGGTTCGAGGCTCCCGAGGCGAGACCTCCGACGATGGGTGTGCCGGGATAGGCCGCGGTGAGCTCGTTAAGGAGCCCTTCGACGTCGAGGTGGAACGGATCGGCCAGCAGGATCCAGGCGTTGATGCCGCTGGGCTCCTCGCCCGTCCGGCGCTGCCAGTACTCGGGGCCGTCACCGCTGGCCAGGTCGTTCTGGCTGAGGTGATGGGCGTTCAGACTGGCCCCGGGTAAACTGAGCGTCAGGAGCGAGACGGCCGGCTCGCCCTCGATCTCACGCTCCGGCCCGATGATCCCCTGTCCGCTGCAGCCGGCCACGAGGCCTGCGCCCGTCGCGCTTTGTACCCGTCGCAGCATGGTTTCGAGATGGGGCTCGTAGTCTGAGCTGGCAAAGAACAGCGCCAGGTCCGGCGTGGTCGCCGGTTGTTCGGCTCCGGCTTCGCGAATCGCGCTTTCGACGGCTTGCTCCCAGTCCAGTCCGCGTGCAATGGCCGCTGTTGTCACCCGTCCCCCTCCAAGGCCGTTTGTTGAAGCTTAGCGGAGCCGTGGCAGCGCTGACAGTCAGGAACCAGCCCGTTTTACTCACCCGTTTGGCTCGCCCGTTCGGCAGGCGTTAACATGCCTGCTACGCGTGAATCGTGAATAAGGGAGATCTCAAGAAGCGGGACTATGAGGCGTTAGCCGAATACCGCTACGCCATTCGTCGCTATCTGCGCTTCAGCGAGGAAGCCGTCCGCAAGTTCGGCGTCACGCCGCAGCAGTATCAGATCATGCTGGCCATCAAAGGCTATCCCGGCCGCGAGCACGCCAACATCTCAGAGCTGGCCGAGCGAATGCAGTTGGACCATCACAGCACCGTTGGCCTTGTGGATCGGGCCGAGGAGCGCGGCCTCATCCGGCGCGAGCAGAGCATCGAGGACCGGCGACGGGTGAATGTGTTCCTCACAGCCGAAGGTGAAGACGTCCTGCGCCAGCTGGTGGAGATCCACCGGGCCGAGCTGAAGCGGATGCGCGAGGACCTCCGTCCCCCCGGCCTGGCCGTGAGGCGCAAGGCGGTAGACGCAAGTCGCTAGGCGCGAGGCGCAAGTCGCTGGGCGCAAGGCGCAAGGCGCAAGGCGATATCGTAAGGTCGCAAGGCGATAGGCGCAAGGTGACAACCCTCAACCCTGAACCCTCGCCCCTAGACCCTCGCCCCTGGATCAAACCTATACCCCACACCCGGCTCCGTGAGGATATAGCGCGGGTTCGCGGGATCGTCCTCGATCTTGCGGCGCAGCCGGCCTACGTAGACCCGCAGGTACTCCGTCTCGTCACGATACTCCGCGCCCCACACGCTGCTCAGCAGCTCGCGGTGGCTCAGCACGGTGTCGGGGCGGGTAACCAGCTGCTCCAAGAGCGTGTATTCGGTGGGCGTCAGCTTGATCGGTGCGTCCTTCAGCATGACGCGGCGGTGCTCGAAGTCGACCACCAGGTCGCCGCTGCGCACTTCGGGTTGGCGTGCGTTGCGGGTTTGCGCCGCGCTGGCCCGGCGCATAACCGCGCGAACCCGGGCCATCAGCTCCCCGATGCCGAAGGGCTTGGTGAGATAGTCGTCGGCGCCGAGGTCGAGGGCGCGGATCTTGTCGCCCTCGTGCCCGCTCGCGGTGAGCATGATGATGGCGGCGTCTGAGAACTGGCGCACATAGCTGCAGACCTCGAAGCCGTCCATGCCGGGCATGTTGATGTCGAGGATGATGAGGTCCGGGGAGTACTCGCGCACGCGCTCCACACCCTCCAGGCCGTTGGCGGCGTCGGTTACGTCGTAGCCGCGGGCCCGCAGGTTCTGGGATACGAACTTGATCAGGTTGGGCTCGTCGTCGATGACTACCACGCGTGCTATGGCCACGGGTCCCTATTCTATAGCGGCCGGGGCAGTTGTGCCGCGCGCTGGCTTTCGCCTGCGCGCCGCTAGCGTGGCATCGAAACCAGCGCTCCGGCGGTCGCACGTTCGCGCTTCGCCAGCTGCGGCCCGGCGAACCGCGCCAGCAAATAGAGGGCGAAGCTGATGGCCGCGATGAAGAAGCTGACCGGAGCCTTGTTGTAGTAGGCCAGGGTGATGCCGGTCCAGGTCTCGGCCAGCGCGATGGCGACCGACAGCAGTATCACCTTGCCTGGCCGGTGGGTGATGTAGCCGGCGGTGGCCGCGGGTCCCACCAGCATCGTCAGCAGCAGCAGAATGCCTACGACCTGGACGGCCTGGGCCACGGCGATGGCCAGCAGCACGAAGAACAGGGCCGACAGCCAGCGCACAGGGACGCCGCGCGCTTCGGCGACCTCGGGATCGACAGACGCGAACAGCAGCGGCCGTGCGATCACGGCCAGCACGGCCAACGTCAGGCCGCCGGCGATGCCGGTGACGAGCAGATCGTGGCGGCTCACTCCCAGGATTGTGCCGAACAGGATGTTGAACGCCTCTGTCGCGTAGCGCGTGTACAGCGACAGGAACAGCGCTCCCAGCCCCATGGCGAAGGCCATGACGATGCCTATGGCCACGTCGCGCCCGCGCACTCGCTCACCCAGCAGTCCCATCACGATGCCGCCCAGCGCGCACAGGCCGAACATGCCCCACAGGGGTGGAAGGCCGAGCAGAATCACCCCCGCCGCACCGGTGAAGCCGACGTGGGCCAGAGCATCCCCGGCGAAGGTGAGGCCGCGCAAGACGACGAAAAACCCGACGATCGCCACCACGATGCCGATGATCGTTCCGGCTGCGTAGGCGTTCTGCATGAAGTCATAGCGGAGTGGCTCAGGAACCATGATCGCCTCGTTGAGGGGATGCCTTATTCATGCGTTTCTTCATCGCTGGCGACGAAGATTCGGCCTGCCGCTCGAATGACCTCGATTGGTGAGCCATACAGGCGGCTGAGTACGTCGCTCTGGATGACCTCATCCACCGATCCAATTGCCGCCCGTCCGCCGGCCAGGTAGCACACCCGATCGATCACCGCCAGGAGGGGATTGATGCCGTGGGTGACGAACAGCACGGCCATGTGCAGCTGGCGCCTCAGCCGGTCAACCAGCGCCACCACTTCCCTCTGGCTGCGCACGTCCAGACTGGACAGCGGCTCGTCCAGGAGCAGCAGCCGCGGCCTCGTCAGCAGGGCTTGGGCGATGGCCAGCCGCTGCTGTTCGCCGCCCGACAGCCGTCCCGCCGGCGCCTCGGCGAAGGCCAGCGCATCCACCTGGGCGAGGACCTGCTCAATCGCCGCGTCTCGCTCTCGCCTGGACATGCCGCCGAGCCCCCAGCGATGGCCGTCCAGTCCCATGCCCACGAGGTCTCGCGCCCGGAGGGGAGTCTCCCTGTCCAGCGTTCGAACCTGCGGGCAGTAGCCGACGTCGGACCGGGCTTGGACAGGGGACCGGCCGGCCACCCGAATCGACCCGGCGACCGGACGAACCAGACCCAGCAGCGCCTTCAGCAGCGTGCTTTTGCCCGCACCATTGGAGCCGAGGACCGCGACGAACTCTCCGGGAATGACCTCGAGCGAGATGTCGTTCAGAATCGCTCGTCCAGCCAGCACAACCATCACGTGGTCGAGCTGAGCCGCCGGCACGTCGGGGTGAGCCAAGCGGCTGGCTTCCGGCGGCTCGACGACGCCTGTCATCGGCCGCGCCGCGCGCGTAGGTCCATCGATATGCTGGTCAGCTTGATTTCCGATTCCCGCAGCAGCGGCCGTTCGAAAGCTGGCGTTCAAGGTGCTTTCGCCATGCCGATTGCGTACTTGATATTGAGCGGAGTGTAGTTGAACAGCTGCACTCGAGAGACCGTGCCGCCAATGTGACGGGCTGCTGCAGGTCTGAACGTGGTTGCCGACCTGGCCGGCGATGCCGGCGCCAGGGTTGTCGCCGCCGACGGCTCTTACAGAGCGGGGCAGTTCGTGCCGATCTCGGCGTCACCGCGGCCGACAGCTCGCGCCGAGCGGGCAGCGGCTGGCACAGTTTGTGCCGCACGAGTTGCTGACATGCTCTCCGGTGGGCTCACGGACTCACGGTTGCCGGAATCTCCTACGGAAGATACCGCCCTGCAGGCACCCTACGTGTGGCGCGAAGGATGCGCCGGCGGATGGGGAGGGGAAGTGTGCGTCAGCGGATCGCGCGCCGCGGCCGGCGCATACGGCTAGGCAGAGTGCCCAATGGACGGGCGGCCCGCTGTGGCAATTTGGCCGTGGTCCGGGCCCGCGCGCCCGTTTACAGTGGATTGAAGATGGCACGCGTTCTTCCGTCTTATCAAGCCGGCAAGCGTGACTTGCGTCTCGACGTCCTGCGTGGCGCGGCCATCGTGGCCATGGTCATCGACCATATTGGCGGCGACCGGTCCTGGCTCTATGCGCTCACGGGCGGCGATCGTTTCTACGTATCCGCGGCTGAGGTCTTCGTATCGTTATCCGGCTTCGTAGCCGGGTTGGTCTACACCGGCCTGGCCGCACGCATGGGCCTGGGAGCGGCCCTCATGAAGTTCTTGCGCAGGGCGCTGGTCCTCTACGTTTGGACCGTCGCGCTGACCCTCGCGCTGCCGCTCATCGCCTCCAAGCTGGGCCTCGGCTGGGACGACCCCCTGGCTGGCACGTCCGAGGTCAGCGACGCGGTGAGCGTGCTGACACTGCACAGCACCTACCACCTCACCGACGTCCTGCTCATGTACGTCTTCCTGTTCGGCTTCGGCGGGCTGGCGCTGGCGTTGATCGTGGAGCGCCGCACCGCCCTGTTGCTGGGGCTGTCGTGGGGCGCCTGGCTGGCCTGGCAGCTGTGGCCTCAATACGTGCAGTGGCCATGGTTCGTCAATGGCATGGGGACCTTCAGTCTCACCGCCTGGCAGGTCCTGTTTTTCACCGGACTGGCTTTGGGCGCCCATCGCCATTGGGCTGCCCGGCAGCTGCGCCGTTTCCCCCCGCGGGCCTACCTGGTATGTGGCGGCCTGGGCCTGGCTGCCTCCGTGGCGCTCTTTTGGCGGGAGCTCGAGGTGCTGCAATGGGTGGCGCCCAGCGCCGATCCACAAGTGCTGGCCGCGTATCTGTTTTCCAAGGCCGATCTCGCGCCGGGACGTTTGGTGGTGCTGGCCTTCGGGCTGGCATTCCTCTTCAGCCTGCTCACGTTGGCCTGGCGGCGGATCGCTGCTTGGGCGGGCTGGCTGCTCATCCCACTCGGCCAGCATGCGCTCAGCGCCTACGCCCTGCACCTGCTGGTCGTGGCCGGCTTGACCGGTCTGGCTAACGCTGTATTTGGTGAGGCCGGCCGGGGCATCTGGCAAAACACCGTCCTGCAGCTGACCGGCGTCGCCATGTTGTGGCTGGCCATCCAGGGGCTCGTCGTCGCGCAGGACGCTATCCGCGGCCATTCTCCATGGGGCAAGGGTGTGCCCGTCGCTCGTCCGCGCGCCGGGCCGGCATACACATCGGTCCGGGACGCCGCCTGAGCGGATCGGTCATAGTGTCGTGATCCTAGGGGGATCGGCACCGTCCTAGGCAGTCTCTGAACGATTGCTTTTGAGTAGATCCCCCGATTGTCAGCCGCGGCCGGCGCCGTTACGATGGCCCGAATGACGTCACTCGCGGGCGACCTGGTCGTCGCCGGCACGCGCGAGGTCGCTCCGGTCGAAGAGCGTGCGGGGTCAGGTCTTGATGAGCGGCGACCCAAAGGCCTTCGTGGACTGTTGCGCGGGCTTCTTCGATCGAAGCGCGCTGCGCCGGTCGATCTGCAGTCGGCCGCCGAAACGCTGAGCCTGGAGAGCCTCAAGACCGAGCTGCGGGTGACAGAGCAGGAGATCGCGGACAGTCTGGCCCATCTGGCAGGGCTGGAATCCGGAGAGCGCGAGGCCCTGGCGCGGCGAGACAAGCTGGCGCTCGACGTTGCCTGGGAAGGACGCGAGGCGGAGTGCGCCAGGCTGGAGCAGTTGGAGGAGCGCCGCAAGGTCATCCAGGCGGCATTGGAGGGGCGCTTCCAGCCGCGTGTGTCCGCCTGGGCCGAGCGTGCGCGTGAAACCGTGCGGCAATGGCGAGATGAGGATCGGACGCAGGTCGAGGCCATCGTGGAACACTGCCGAGCGGCGGAGCGGCTTGCCTGGCTTGTCATGACGCGCGGCAAGCGCCGCTCCGAGGAGCAGGCCGGCCTGCTGGGGGAGCTCGAAAACCTGCTGCGCCAGGCCGAGCCGATCCCCTTGGCACGCCCTGACGTCGATTGGACGACCGAGCGCATCGTGGTGCGGGACGTGCTCACCCGCGTGGAATCGGTCAAGGAGATTGTCCAGCGCATCGATCTTGACGTCGACGGCTGACGTCGCGGAGGGCCAGGCAGCCGCCCGGCTGCTGCTCGACGATGCCCGCGCAAGGCTGATCAAGGGGCAACCGCCTCGATCGCTCTTCGCCGACCTGGAGAAGCGGGGGCTGCCGCCCAAGCTGGCGGCCTACGTGATCGAGCATGCGCGCCGGGAAGCGGCCGGGATGCTGCGGGCGCGCGCGGCCCGCACGGCCCTGAGCGGGTTCAGCTGGCTTTTGGTCGGTGGGCTGGCCATAGTGGCGACGCACCAGGTAAGCGGCGCATGGCCGGACCACGGGCCAGAGCTGACGATCTGGGGTGTGGTGCTGTGCGGAGGGCTGCGATTGACCGGGGGGCTCCTGCAGCGCTTCGCCTTTTCCCCGGAAAGCGGATCCTCAGGGCGCGAAATGGGGGCGCGGGTGTCGCCGGCGCGGGTTTGGGAGGGGGGCGCTGAGCGACCTTCTGCCCGTGACTACCAGCTCCTGGGCCTGCGCGAAGGGGCTTCGCCGGAGGCCATCAGCAGCGCCTATCGCACCCTGGCCAAGCTGTGGCACCCCGACCGCTTTGCAGATTCGGCGGAGATGCGCTCACGAGCGGCGAAGCGAATGGCGGCGGTTAACGCTGCTCACGAGCGCCTCAGCCGGTCGGTCTAGCCGGCTCGCGAATGGCGCTACGCACCGCCTGCAGCAAGCTCTTCACGTCGAACGGCTTCGCCAGGTCGTGCACGGCCGGTAGAGACGCCAGGTCGCCGGTCAAACCAAGCGCGGAGGACACAATCACGGGTACGCCTTGCATGGTCGGATCGGCTTTGATGCGCCGCAGCGCCTCAGCGCCGACCATCTTGCCGTTCTCGACCAAGTCGAGGATGAGGAGCCGCGGCTGGCAGGCTTTGACGAAGGCGTAGGCGGCGCCGGGATGGTCGGATGTCATCACCTCGTAGCCGTCCTCCACCAGCACCTCCCTGATCAAATCCAGCAGCCGGAGGTCGTCGTCCACCAAGGCTATGCGGGCAGTTGTCGTAGCCACCTTCGCTTTGACACTAACGTTAGCCCGCTCGTTTTCTCACATTCGAGCCTGGCGTAGCCCAACGCACCTAGGACTTTACCCGCGGTGCGGCCTAGGTGTTCTAAGCAACCAAACGTCTATTGTGGCCTAGCGGAGTAGTGATTCCTACGCTAGCCGCGAGTGCGTACCCGTAGTAGGCTGCAGGCAGGATCCCTGAGGAGGCTACGTCGAACGCTTTTTGGAATAGGAGTGCCTGCACGGCAGCGTGGGGAGCTGATGCATTCGAAGAGGCGCACATGGGCGCATGGCAAGCCTAGCCGAACGGGAAACTGCTTCAGAGAGTAGTCGAGCATGTCGCGCTAGTTCGAAGCCGGTGGCGAACATTCTTTCCAGCAACCCATCAGCTCGCCAAGAACCTGTCAACACCTGGGAATGGGAACCTTGGATGCGCCTCTTCGCCGTCCTGCAGCAGCGACGCTCCTGGAGCGAGTTCTGCGCGGTATTGGGCGCGAATCTGCAGCAGCTCACAGGGGCCGAGCGGATCTGCCTGGTCAGGCAGGACTACGAGGGCAGGCGGACGGCGACGCAACTGATTGGGCCTCCCATGCTGCTGCCTGCCGACCTGCCGGAACGCGTCGGTGAGGTGCGGGTGGCCGACGCGGTCAGCTCGGTGATGCTGCACGACGGCGCCCTGGACTCGACCTGGATACTGTTTCATGAGCCGGGCAGGTGGAACCTCGCGATCATTCTGCCCGCCATCGCGCCAGGTCTGGGCAGGATAACCGCCAACGTGTTCGGTTTCGACGGGATGCGCGTGGCCATTCGACATGAGTTGAATGGTGGGGGCGAGGCGTTGGCCGCGATGCGCCGTTCCGGCAAGAAGATGCTGGGCGTCCTGCTCCGGGCGGCGACGGCCGCCGCCGATGGACCTCAGTCGGTGTTTCTCAGCCGCGAAAGCGGTCGCTACCTTACAGCCTGGATAGGTGCCCAGGGAGAGTTGGCCACTGCACCCGCCGGGGATGAAGTCGACGACGCGCTGGGCGCCGAGAGACGCCAGGGACGCGCCATTCGTCTGGCCGGGAGCGCGGCGCGAGCGTTGGCTCGGCAGGTGGAGGCCGCGGAGGGCTGCAGCTTCTATTTCGAGCCCATCGACAGCCCGGGCTACGTCAGCGGGCTGTTGGGCTTGGCGGTGGGCACTGAAATGGGTAAGCCGACCTTCACCGCCCGGCCATTGACCATTGGGGACGACCTGGCCAGGCCGCAGCGAATCAGCGCTAGGACAGCGCAGGCGCTGCAGGCCCTCACCTGTTTGCGCATGGTGCGAGCGGAAGCCGCCTCGCTCTTGCACTTGGCGAGCGCCTACCAGGACGGCTACTCATTCGGCGTGAGAGAGGAGCGGGAGAACCTGGGCATCGACCTGCACGATTCGGTGCTGCAGGATCTGTCCTACATCCACCTGCAGCTTGGACGGCTGGAGCAGCGGATGAGCCGCGAGGACCCCGCCGCCCGCACCATCCTCGATCAAACGACGTCCATGATTGCGACCGCGTCTCGCGAGACGCGTGAGCTCGCTATTGGACTGACCCAGACCTATGAATCGCTCGATCTCGCGGCGTTGTGCCAGCCGGTCGTCGAGCGCTTTCGCGGGCGCTTCGAAGGCGACGTACGGTTTTTGGTTGTGGGGGTCAAGCGAGAATCGCCCCTGCGCCCCAACGGCCAGATCGTGCGCATCCTGCAAGAGCTGCTGAGCAACGTGCTGAAGCACGCGGCGGCCTCTTCAGTCGACGTAGAGCTGAGGTGGTCAGGCTCCAGCGTGCAGCTGACCGTGGCCGACAACGGCCGCGGCTTTGCCCTGGAGGATCGGCCGCCGACGCATCTCGGCCTGCGTGGTATTCAGCGGCGAGTGGAGCGCCTGGACGCGCAGCTGGACATCGACAGCGAAGTCGGCCGCGGGACGACCGTGCGCGTGGAGGTGCCGATTGACTGACGGCCGGAGCCGAGCGGGCGCGCTGGCCGGGCCCGCGGACCACGCGGGCAGCTCCCTCGCAGCATACCGGCCAAGCGTACGGCCAAATCCGTTCGCGGCAAACGAGCCCCAATTCCAGAGCTCAGGCAACCGCCGCCTGCAGCGCGCGCCCGCATGCGGAGGATCCCCACGGGCGGGATACCCGACCCTACTCTGCACACGTGCTTGCCGGTGGCCCAGATTACGACCTCTTAGCAGCGACAACCAGGGCTGCGATTGGCGCTGGCGGGGTGGCAATCCTGCGGCAACCGCCCAGGGCCCGGTGTCCGAGCTCAGAAAGGCCCTGAGCCAAGAAGAGCCTGCTCCCCAGTGCTGCGGTGCGCGGCGATTTTAGCCGTCTGGATGGCGGGTGGCATATACCATGTGGATCCCACCTACGCGGGCCATTGCGGATCGGTTTGCATCGATCTCGACGTCAAAGCCCTGACCGCCAAGCAAACCGTTGACAACTTCCACCCGACCGTCCACGTCGTGCACTTCCAGAACAACCTGGCGAATCTTCTTCCAGTCCGCATCATCGACGCCGCGCAGCACGTCGAGCTCGGCGCCTTCGACATCCACTTTCAAGAGGTCGACGTGCTGGATGTCATGCTCGCGCATGACGCTCGATATCGTCCGCAACTGGCAACGATGCTTCTGCAGCGCTCTGTTTCGGCGAGCGCGGACTGCGAGCCACCAGACGGCAGCAAGCGCCAGCTCTGCCTGACGCAGAACCGCTATCTTCAGGCTGGCAAGCAGTAGCCGAGTAGCCCAGCGCGGGATTGCCCCTGCTCCACCGACATCCGATACGAGGGCGGCAAAGAGTGTGAGGGCAGGAGTGTTTGGCTGCACCGCTCCCATGACGTCGTCCCGACGGCTGCTTGTCCAGACCGTCATGAAGGGATTGAAGTCGAAGATGGCCTCTTTCTCACAGTCGGCGAGGCCGAAGTTCGCGAGCGTAACTTGCGAGTCGCCCTGATGCGCCCGCACGTTCTGCTGCAGCACATCGAACACGGCGGGGATGGGCTCGAAGGCAAACAACTGCAGCCGCTGCCGCTGGCTGAGTGCGCGGATGGCAAACAGGCCGATGTTGGCGCCAACGTCCATTACACAGTCGCCGTCCGAAATGGTCACGCCGTGTTGGCCGTAGACATTCTCTCGGAAGATCTCGTGGTACAGGCACTTCGTTTCTAGCGGGCTGACGGCTTGAATGCGCAGTCCGTTGGGCAAATCGAAGGGCCGTGCGTGCAGGCTGTCAACAACAGGTGACATCGACCAGGCTCCTACCGATCATGTCGGCCGGTGGCTTGATTCCAAGCAGCTCGAGGACCGTCGGCGCGACGTCATACAGACTCGCCCCAGTGAGTGACTTGGTGGTTCCACCGTCGGTCGTCCGCAGGATGATCAGCCCGTCCATGGCATGATTGGCATCATCCGGACCCGTGTCGTTGTCGAAGGTGTAGACTTGGCCGGATCCGACCGTGCCCACTGATCGCCAGCTCAGGTCATCGAACAACACTGTCAGGTCGGGCGCGACGCCCTGAAGCTCCCGGTAGATCTCGTCGGGCCGGTACACGCACGTGGCCATGGGCCGGCCGAGATGGTCGGGCAGCTGTAACAGCTTGCCGCGCAGCTCTTCGGCGAAGGTGTCATAGGCCTGGGGCTTCAGCGCGCCGAGCGGCTCTCGCCCGGCCAGATTGAAGAACACCCGGGCGTAGTAGCCGCCCTCGCCCCAGGCTCGCGTGCGCTCCCAATCGACGCCGGCTTGGCTCAGCGGCATGCCATGTTCCGGTTGCGACTTCAGCGTCAGGTAGCCTTCACGCAGCAGCCATTCGTTGATGCACACCCCGCCTTTCATGACTTTGGCGCCGTGATCTGACGCTACGAGCACGTGAACGTCTTCCGGCATGTCCTGGAGAAGCAGGTCGATCTCAGCGTCGAGATGGCGGTAGTAGTCGAGGATGCAGTGCTCGTAGGGGTTGCCGGCCCGGTAACGGGCGTGCTCCGGATCCATCGCGGCCCAGAATCCGTGGTGGATGCGGTCCGGCCCGATCTCGTGCAGCATGAGGAAGTCCCAGGGCTGCTGTTTGGCGAGTGCACGCGCCACGCTGAAGCGGTCCGTCGTCATGCAGAAGATCTGGTCCAGGATCTTCCGCTTGTCGTCCGTTCGGAATTCCTCGACGTCGAAGCGGTACTCGGGAGCGACGCTGTCGACCATCGAGCGGAGCTCTGGCGGCCAGGTATATTCGGCCTGCTTGTCTGGCGTGAGGAAGTCGGCGACGAACAGCGTGCGCTCAACTCGAGGGGGCGGATAGGTGCCCGGCACGCCGATCACTATCGAGTGCTTGCCGGCCCTCGCCAGGATATCCCACACGCGTTCGTGCTTGACATGCCGTGAAGTGGCCACGGCCATGCCGTCGTAGCCGTGGTCCTTGCGATTGCGAAAGCCGTAGATGCCCAGCTGGCCCGGATCCTTGCTCGAGAGCATGCAGCTCCAGGCCGGCACGGTGATGGGCGGCACGCACGAGCGCAGCGGACCGTATCCTCCCTGTGTCATCAACGAGCGCAGGGCGGGCAGCTGGTCAGGCCAGCGGTCGAACACAAGCTGCGGTGCGAGGCAATCGAGACCCAGCAGGAGAACGCGACTCATCTGTACTTTGCTTTCACCGCTTCGCCGAGCGGTCCAGCCCTATGAGACAGTGCTGGCCAGGGAGATGCGCCAGGGCGTTGTTCGACCAGCGCTTGGAGGCTAGGCCGGGCCCCTCCCTCCAGCGCTGGAAATACACCTGGTTATCTATCTCGCAAAAGCGGTTGGCGTAGCCGATCAAAAAGGCCTCGAACGGCTCTACGAGCGCGAGAACGGGCTCTCGTTGGTCAACGGGCACTTCGCTGATCGACCAGCTGGCCAAGAAGAGACTTCGGCCTGCACTCGCCTCCAACTCGGCGACTACACCGTCGACGGACGAGACCAGCCGAATGCCGGCTCCAGCCTTCTGGCTGAGCGGCAGCCCAAGCCGCTTCAAATAGAACCGCTGCAGGGCGCTGAATTCGGGTAGGTCGAGGATCAGGTAGCTTCCGGTGAACCCGAGCCGGTAGGCGAGGCAGCACATGGCGCCATATCCGCCTCCGAATTCGAAGATGACGTCGAAGTCGCCGCTGGCCGCACCACATGCAGGTGCCGGTCCACAGGGCGAGCATGCGCTGCAG
>Ga0070741_10000236_pt1 | contig 210410 bp, 183 predicted proteins | sample Coa_R1_4_FD_66440 | JGI IMG/M metagenome (GOLD analysis project Ga0070741, IMG submission 66440) | Surface soil microbial communities from Centralia Pennsylvania, which are recovering from an underground coalmine fire - Coalmine... | ecosystem: Environmental > Terrestrial > Soil >... | reverse complement strand
CGGAGGCACTCCATGCCGGGAATCGAACCCGGACCGCCAAGGCTTTCGCCACGGACGGTACGCCCTCCTTATTGTTGGAGGATAATCGATCAACTTCGGCCCATCAGAAATTGGGGTGACCAACCGGATTCGCACCGGCACAAACGCCTTCACGGGGCGTGATGCTGCTGTTACATCATGATCACCATTGAAATGGGGTCCCTGGTCGGACTTGCACCGACGAATACGGGTTTACGAAACCCGCCCTGTAGCTGCTGAGGCACAAGGGCTGAAAATGGTGTCCACGACAGGAATCGCACCTGTGACCTCCGGCTTCGCACGCCGGCGCTCTGATCTAACTGAGCTACGCGGACAAATGGCATCCGTGGTCGGACTCGCACCGACTAGGCCCGGGTTGAAAACCCGGCTGCTCGAGCTGCTTTGCATTCACGGACAAAAAGCTGGCGCCTTGAAGACTGGAAAACACGGGGTGGCTGCTCACAGGCAAGCATTAACCCCGTGGAATCCGGTCCTCCATGGCGGTGCCCAGGCTGGGCTTGCTATCACGCGCTAACGCCGGAGCGCACGCGTCTTGTAGGTGAGGAGCGGTCGGAAGGTGGCGATGACCGAGATCAGCCCGGCATCAACCAAGTCCTGAACCACATCCTCGATGTTCTTGTAAGCCGCAGGAGCTTCTTCATAGAGCAGCTCGCGCTGTTCGCAGATGACCCGTCCGCCCAAAGGGGTCAGGGTCAACTGGTGCATGCCGAATCGCTCGCGCATGCGAAGCCGGGTCTCGCTGCGGGCCCACTTGCGACCCGCACCGTGAGCCAAGGACCAGGCGTGGCTTCCACCGTCTCCGGTCGGCTTGACCAGGTAGCTGAGCGAGCCACGCGAACCCGGGATTACCACAGCCTCGCCTTCGGTCACAACCGCACCCTTGCGGTGTACCCACAGAGTCTCACCCTCGCTTTCGCGGCGGGTGATGCTGTTGTGGCAGCCGTCCCAAAGGCATTCGGCTTCGGCCCCAAGGGCTTCGACGAAACGTCGGGCAATTAAGGCGCGATTGGCCTTGGCCCAACGCACTGCGACATCATGGTCCTTGAGGTAAGCTGCGGCGGCGAAGGATTCAGCATCCGAGCCGTTGGCCTGATGCTCATCGACATAAGCGCGCAGAACCGATTCACCCAATCCACGCGAACCGCTGTGCACGAGCACAACTAACTGCTGCTTGCCCAGACCGAATTGCTTGAAGGCGGACGCGTCCAGAACCTCCTCAACGCGCTGCAATTCCGCAAAGTGGTTGCCGCCACCAAGGGTGCCGAGCGCTTCATCGAACTCAGTGGATTCGAGTTCAGCGGCGTCGAGCACTTCGCCCACATCACCTTCCCACGGATGTTCGAGGTCGTAGCGCAGTTCAGACCAGCGATTCAGTTTGATATCGCGCTGGACCAAGTCGGTCTTAAACAGTGCCATACCGCACCCGATGTCCCCACCGATGACGTAGGGATAGATCAGGGCTTCTGTTACGAAGGCAGCGCCAACCGGGCTGCCTTTGCCCGGGTGCAAATCCGGGAAGCCAACCGCCAAGCGCATACCCTCCAGCTTGGAGGTTGCATACAACTGGCGCACCGCTTCGCCTTCAATCCAGCTCTTGACAGACGCGAAAAGGCGCACATAGGTCCCGGTCAGAGTGTTCATGCTTCCTTTCATGCCCGCCGGAGCGGGATTGGTTTTTGGTTAATTGGCTTGCCGAGCCGTAGCTCGCAGCCATATGTGAAAAGTCCGCCTCCACGCGTTGCGCTTCGACGCGACAGCCTTCGCCCGCGACACGATTGCGGGCGAAGGCTGGTCCCCGAGGTTGGTATCGCGCCAACGTCTCCTCCTCTTCAGGGAGGCGCTAATCTGTCTCAGCTACTCGGGGGTGCTGGCGCACGGTCGCCGCGTCCATTGACAACCGTAGTAATTCCGGAATCCTTAAATGTGTATTCAACAACTGTAGATACAGCGAAGCTCCCTTGGGCCACGCTCGACTTTCCCGGCGTTTTCATGCGGGTAATTCATGAAGACAAAAAAGCCGGCGGGATGACGGTGATGACCCGGCTCGAACCAGGAGCTTCTATCCCTGCGCACATCCACACCAGGGCAGATGAGACCGTTTTCGTGATCTCCGGTGATTTTATCGAGGAGGCGGTTGAGCATGGTCCTGGGAGCTTTTTTGCCGCACCTGCAGGAGAGCCACATGGTCCGCACAGGAGCCGCACGGGTTGCGTTGTGCTCACCACCTTTTCGGCGGCATTGGATTTTCAACTCGTTTCGCAATGAAAGGAGTTGGCGATTGGGCGTAGCCTCGGCATTGGAAATGGTCGTCCCGGCAGGTTACGCTCCTGCGTCGTCCGGTTATCAACCGGATGCTCTGCTATTGAGCTACAGGACGGAAATCGGCTCGAGCGGCGCACCTTGGCAACGCCGCTCAAGGTTTTTGCTTTGGTTAATAATTTGTGATCTTTGGTTTGATTCCGAATCGCACCGGGCGGAAAATAAACCGCACCTTCACCGGGCGAATTCGAATGACACGGCTTGGCTTGTAACTGCGCCGTGGGAGCAGTTGACTTTGGTAACGGATCACCGGTTTCATTGGCCGCTCCTTTCTTGCGCCAAGCGCTGCCAACCCATCACGTAAGCCCACGCAACTGATGTCCCGGCGGTTTTTGACCGCTGCGAAACAGTATTGCTGGGCTTTTTGCGTTAGACAGCGTTGGCAGGACCTGTCGCTCCTTTTTGCTGAGGGTTTTTGGATTCGGCTGTGCAGGCGTTCGAAGCCTGCTTTGCAGCCACTTCGGTACGAGTTGAACTAGGGTGGTCATATGGTCTCCTGCGGGTTGATGGTTTTAAATGGCGGAAGGCGCCGGTAATGCTCCGGCCTCGGCAATGCCGATCCTGTTTTCAGGACAGGTGCAGCCAGCTTATATCTGCCTGCCTTCCAAAAGTGGTCAGGGTGGCAGGAGTTGCACCTGCGACCTCCTCGTTCCGAACAAGGCCGTCTGCTGCTGACAATACACCCTGAAATTGGCTGCCAGGGTTGGACTCGCACCAACACCGAACGGCTTAACAGAAGTCCTAGAAAACTCGGATTTCCTAGGGAATATCGCTATTTTACCATCCGGTTGCTTATTGGTTGTTTACAATCGCGATTTAAGGGCTATTATACCGGCATGAGTAATATTAATGCAGTGGCCACGACCGCCAACAACGTAATCCAGCTTGGCGTTGAGGCAAAGCCGAAGGCCGTGCTTCCTCCGGCCCAGAAGCAGCGGTTCAAGATTATCGATTTCAAAAACAATGGCGGCACCAAATCCTTTCGCGTCATCGGGACGAACCGGCAAGGGAAACAGATTCGGGAAAACTTCGCGGACCTAAAAGCCGCGCAGTGCCGGCAAGTTGAATTGATGGCGGACTTCCTCGGACGGCAGGGAGAGGATACCTCACTTCGCGCAACCACACTTTCCCCCGAACGGCTCCGGATTGCGGAAGCGTGCTTCGTCCGACTTGACGCCGATGACGACATGTATCTGGCCGTGGACCACTGGCTAAAGCACGGGAAGGCGAACGCGGTCTTGGAATCCCCCAGGCTCGACAAGGCGGTAGAGGAGTTTAACGAGTGGCTCTCCGGCCAGGACTGCACGCTTCGGAAGAGAACCAAAGGCAACCTCCGGCTGCGTGTTGGCATCTTCGGTAATTCTGTTCCGAATCTGCGCGTTAGCGACGTCACCCCGGACCACATTGATGACTTTTTAGGCAAGTTAAAGTGTTCTCCGGTCACGCGGGATAATTACCGCCGAGTAGTCTCTCGCTTTTTCTCGTGGTGCGTCCAGAGACCCCGCCGATGGACCGCGACCAATCCATGCCGGGAAATTCGAGTTGAGAAGGGTGAGAGACCTCCTCCGGCTATTCTTACGGTAGCGGAATCACAATCGCTCCTACAGGCGGCTGGGGCCTTTGGATTGGCTCCCTACGTTTCGGTCTGCCTATTCGCCGGCCTCCGGCCTACCGAGGCATCCCGGCTTACCTGGGAGGCGGTCAATCTGAAGGACCGGGAAATCCGGCTAGAGGGAAACCAGACGAAGACCGGACGTGGGCGAGTGGTAACAATCTGCAACACTCTTCACGCTTGGCTTACCGCCCACAAAGACGAGTCTTTCTCCCCGTTAAACTTGGGGGAAAAGTTTCAAGCCGCAAGAGAGGCAGCCGGAATCAAGACGTGGATTCCGGATGTCATGCGCCATACGGCAATCTCCCATTACTTCCGGAAGACCGGGAGCTACGGTCAGACCGCAGAGCAGTTTGGGAACAGCGAGTCCATAATTAAAGCACATTACCAGGGCCGAGTTTCGAGTGACGACACCAAGAAATTCTACGCGCTCAGACCGAAGAAAGGATAAAGAATTTATGGAATATCAAGCGACCAAGGTAGCTGACTTAACCATCAAGGACATTGCCACTGACCTGCTGGAGGTCACAGTAAAGACCGTGCGTCGAAACGAAAAACGTTGGGGCCTGGATAAGGCTCGTTACTCTGTCAACAAGCGGGTGGTCCGATACCGTCGCGGCATTGTAATCCGTGAGTTGCTGCGCAGAAATCTGATTGAGAAGACGAAACCCGATTGTCCCTAACTGTCCCTAAGTCACCCCTTACCCAATTTTTCTTCGTAGGTTATAAGGTATTCAGCGGAAAGAAAACGGGCGGTCTGAGGTATGAACTCAAAACCGCCCAGGTCCAGAGTCCGTTGGTTGCGGGAATCTCTTGAACTGTCTTCAAGATATACCTCTAGCGCCTGTTGCGCCAGAAGTTTTTTCCTCCTCGGCTCACCGGCCAGTTTCCGGGAAATACCTTATGAGCGAAATTACTAATGGTGCGCGGTGCGCCACACTTCAGCAGCTTCGTGAACTTTTCAAGCTTCACCTTGGGCACACGCCCTGCGACCTGACGATTCGGACGCGGCTAGATGAATGGAAGGTCCCCAGGTTCAAAGCCAACCCGGCTGCGAAAAAGGGTGGCGGTCCTTGTTACTATTCCGTGGCCCACGTCGAAAAACAGCTTCGTTCGCGCATGCTGCCGGGTCGGTTGGTAGCGTTATAAGAAAAAGTCGGCGTGCTACCGGGAAGTAAACCACGCCGACAAAACTAATGACCTATGAAGACTACCACCGACACAGGCGGAACGCCAGCAGACAATTTACTCAGGGAAATCATCGGCCTAGTCAATAAGTTCAATGACGCGAGCAAGACTCCCGCCCTTACTCTCAGCAAGGCTCATACCAAGCAACCGGAACTAGCTGCGCTCTGGGATTCGCTTGGAAAGGTGAAGCGTGCCGTCGTTCCGATGACGGATAGAAGGCGGTATTCCGACATCGTGCTCGCCGTAAAGAATTTTCCCGATAAGACGTATCGAGAGATTGCCGACCATCTTGGTTACTCAGTTGCGCAGGTTCGTGGTATCGCCTGGTATTACGTCAAGCGGGTAGAGCAGCTTGATTGTATTGAACCTCCCCCAGCCTCTGAATACCCGGCTCCTCGTCCGCAACCCGCCATACAGGAACCGGCGACGACGGAACAGGCCTCTCCGGACAAGTCTCCGATTGAAAAGGCGTGGGCTCTATCCAGGAATCCCTACCAGGGTTGGCCGGGTCGAGGCCGTTTAGAACAAGCGCGATGGGACAGATTCATGTCAACGCTGTTTCATCTCGACCATGCAGTGCGGTATGGTGCTTCCGTCCTCATACCTTTCTGGTTTCACATTTCCACGCTTAGCGCCTTATCCGGCTGGGCGTATTGGAAATGTATTTACATGGTTCGGATTGCCGTCTCCCAGGGAATACTGAAGCGGGTAGACCAACTAAAGTATCGGACGAAATCCGGAGGCTGGGGAGCGGTGACGTATTACACATTTCACGACCCAAGGCGGAAAGGCGGATTATGAGTGAGCGACCGCCACCACAACAGAAAAAGCCAGGACCCGCTCCGCTGCCAGCTATTGAGGATGTGTTCGATTTCATCAATCGCGACATACCCGAGCCTCCCCAGTTAATCAAAGGGGTCCTTCATAAGGGTTGTAAAATGGCGCTCGGCGGTGGTTCAAAGGCGTATAAAAGTTGGATGTTCATTGACCTGGCCGTATCCGTGGCCTACGGCTTGCCCTGGATTGGATTCGAGACAACCCAGGCAAAGGTCTGCTACTTAAATTTCGAGCTTCCCGCCTTTGGGTTTCAGCAACGCGTCTTAAGGGTGATGGGTGCGAAGGACGCGTCGAAAATGAACCAGCCGGGACCAGGATGGTTTCAGGTCTGGAATTTACGCGGTCACTCGGCTGGCCATAAAATTATTGTTCCAAGGCTTCGCGACCACCTTCTTTCATCGGGATGCGGGCTTATCGTGCTCGACCCGATTTACAAACTTTATGGTGGGGCTGATGAAAATTCCGCAGGTGACATATCAGAGCTACAGAACTCCCTCGAAGCTCTCTCGAATGAGACAGGAGCCGCAATAATATCAGCGTCTCATTTTTCAAAGGGCAATCAAGCGAACAAGAAATCGATTGACCGCATTTCCGGAAGTGGTGTGTTCGCCCGGGACCCGGACGCCATCGTCACCTTTACAGACCTTAAAGCGGACGAAGATGAAGACAGCTTCGATAAGGAGTCATTTGCATGTGAGGCTACTCTTCGGAATTTTCCACCAGTCAAGCCGTTCGCTGTCACTTGGGAGTTTCCGCTGATGGGCAGGAACGACAGCCTTGACCCAACGAAGCTTGAGGGACAGAGCGGTAGACCTAAGACGCATACTGCTGGCGTGATTCTGAGTCTTTTACCAGCGGACGGGTTTACATCTACCGAGTGGCAGAAGATGGCTCTGTCGGAAAAAGAAATTTCCAGAGCTACGTTCTACAGGCTTCGTGACGAGTTGGACAAGCAAGGCCGTGTCGCCAAATCCAAGGACGATAAATGGAGGCCGGTATGACTGGTTTAGTCTCAGAAGTCTCAGAAGTCTCATATCTAATTATAATACTTCTGAGACGCGTGGCAGGTCTCAGGTCTCATATCCCTTTAGGGTATGAGACTGATACCACGCGGAGGATTCGGAGTAAAACCTCGTACGAGGAATATGAGAGCAGTCGCCCGCAGGAACAGGCCGCTGCGCTCCTCCACTCCGCTGGCGCTGCGTTCCGGCCTGTCCCTCCGTTCGACCACGGAGACTTCAATCCTCCGTGCCGTCGTCATTCCGTCTCCTCCGTCTTTGGTCGGACCGGTGCGCGGGTAGAGAATTATGCCTCGTCTGCCTCGTAGAAGTATAGAGGTATTAAAGCATAGAGGAGTAATGGAAACATCATGAGTGAAATCATAACCAAGCGTTGCTATCGGTGTAAGCGGAAATTCCAATATGGGGTGTGCCCGCTACCTTACGAATTAATGCGGGATGCTAAGACTCCGCTCCTCTGTGACGCGTGCAAGTCCAAGCTGCCTCCACCGCCACGGCCCAAGCCTACCACGGTGCAACCCAGGCTCCCATACGTGGACTAAACCTTATGACCTCGCGCATGTCCTCTGTAGCGTTATGGATGGAGTCGGGCGGTATGAATCCGGCTCTGAGTGATTGCAACGCTGTGGTGAGCCTGTGGCGAGCGGCATGCCCCGTGCCTACCACCTACCACCCCCACGCAAAGGAGTCTCCTTGGACGTGGTGCACCGTCGTAGGTCCCGCTGTGGCGCGTTTTGGTCACAATCCCAAGTTTTCAACAATTACTTTACAGCTCAAAATCGCAAAACAATGAAAGCAAAATCCAAAACTCAAAAATCAAAACCGGAGCGCATTGTTGCGTCAAGGTTCGCCGAGATGTTGGGAATCTCACGTCAAAATTTGTACTACCACATGAAAAATCCGATGGCGCCTCCGCTCGGTGATTACCAAGGCTGGTGCAATTTTCTGGCCGCATACGGAAGATTCTAAGAGACCACAATTCAGTGCACGACTCCTCCTCACAAGATAATCCCGAATACGAGTTCGCGTCGGCTACCACGCCAGCGCCCGAACCGGAGGAGGAATCGTGCTCAGATGACACGAAGGCCAGGCAGGAAGTAGTCATGCGATTGCTGCTGGGATTAATCACGGCCGGCACGGCTGAGGACATTGGTCGCAAGGTTCTCATTCTTGGATATTTTCTCAAACTGGACGGTGTGCGGACACTTGACGATTTAGCTGAACGGTTTTCGAGTGGAGGTAAGCCTGGGGTTAGCCGGGCACGGGTGTCGCAGATCCTTTCCGCGCTTAACCAGGAAACGAGGGATTTCTCCTGGCTCACCGACTGATTCCGGCCATCTGCTTAACCACTCGGGCATTAGTAGAGCGCGAATGCGCTCATACTAACATGAACAAAAATATACTAACAGCAATCGATAAGGCTCTTAAGACTCCAGAGCCAAGCACATCCCCGATTACGGATTCCGTAGTCGAGGAATTGAAAGGGAACCGCAAGACGTTCAAGCCCGAAGTCCTGCGTAACAAAAAACTCGTAGACTATTCCGACAAAACCGTGGGGGTCATACTCTCCGGCAAGAACGCGGGACCGGAAAAGTCGTTCACTGAACTGCGGAATATTCAAACGCAATTCGACGCGGTTTTGAAACAACTCGAAGGCGTTTCGACCACGGCCGCAAATGCGAAGCACCGCAAGCAAGCCAGTGACGCACGCCTGGCGGTTGCTACGACCGGGGAAGTTCCGGCAGACTTTGAAGTCAAGTCGCTGGAGTCCGTCCATGAAGCCCACCGGACTGCACGTTCGGCCTTGATGGAACGCGCACGTGCCCTTACTGAGCAGGCTTGGTTCCTGGCCTCTCCCATTCGCGCAACCGCAATGAACCTCGTCGCTGATGACGCGCGTTCTTTGGAAGAGAGCGAAAGGGCCCAGGCCGCTACCTACCAAATCTCCTTCGAGCCTAGCGAACTCCTCCGAGTTCATTGGGCTGTAATGATTCGCAACTCCGGACCCTTCGTAAAACCCGGCAGCGTCATGAGCCCTCGCGCCATGTTGGCCGGTATCGTCAACCTTTAATAACTACCACCATGAAATCCAAATTATTCTTAATCGCTTTTGCGCTGGCCTGCGTCATTGCGTTCTTTAACCCGTCGAGCGCTCTGCTCGCGTTCGTCTGCCTCGGTCTCTACTCCCTAGTGACCGCGAAGCCCACCGGCATCTGCCGCACAACCCTTAGCGTGCCCGAAATCCTCATGGACGTGATGGATGCATTCAAGACGGAGGTCCCGCTCATTGGAAGCATCACTACGGACCACTCTTCCAAGACCGCAGTGAAGGGAGACCAAATCATTGCTAAAGTGAGCACCTTGCCTGCGACTCAAAATTACGACCCAACCACCGGCTTCGCGGGGAACGCGGCCAACGCAGATAGCCTCATCGTAGACTGTCCCGTCACGTTGTCGGGCTTCAAGCACGTCCCTGTCAAAATCAACTGGCTTACCCAGCTCGCATCGAAAATCCCACTCTACAAAGAAGCCATCAGAAATCATGGATACGTCCTTGCAAAATATGTCTTCGACCAGGTGCTTGCGCAAATCACGAGCGCTAACTTTTCAAACTCCACCTCAGGTGAGCCTAATGGCGTAGACCTTGAATGGCTGGAGAGTATTCGCGCCACGTGCAATCTGCAAAAGATGGCGAACACTGGGCGCTTCGGTATCATAAACTCGGCGGTCGCGACGGCACTTCAAAACGACCCGCGTGTGCAGAGCAGCCTTTACTATGGGCAGCTCAATGGCGAAACGCCTTACCGTATGTTCCGCAACATCTGCGGCTTCGAAATCGTCATGGAGTATCCCGACCTTCCTACCACAGGAAATCTTACCGGCTTCTTCGGGGACAAACGTTCGCTCGTTATTGCCACGCGTCGCATTGAGTTCTCGAACGCAGCGGCAGAATTGGGTGTGCCAGAAATCATGCAATTCCGACCCATGTCGGACCCGACCGGGCTCGAAATGACGGGCGTGGACTGGCAGCAGCCTGGAACGGGGGATGTCTACGTTTCCGCCGCTGTTTTGTTTGGAACCGCTGGGGGAGCGCAAGGCGGTGCCCCGGGAGCTATCACCGATTCTGCCGGTCTCCGTGTAACCTCGTTCTAACCAAGAAGGGAAAATTATTATGAATAAAGAAACAATTCTCGACCTCTGCAAGGATATCAAGGCCGCTAAAACCAAGCCGGAGCAATCCGCCATTGCGCGAAAACTCCTGGCTGCGGCTAACGCGATGGGCGATAGGCTGACGGACGAAATCACTAACGCCGTTACCGCAGCGCTGGACCCGGTTCACGAGCTCGTTGACCCTCGCGCAAATCTCCTGAACGACTTGAACGAAAGTCTCCAGTCTGAAAAGGACAACGAAAAGCGAAGGGGCATTATTTCGGCCATGATGAGGATTAGGGCCGACATGAAGGTGGCCTCTACCGTGGCGCTTGTATTGCTGGCCGCGCTGGTCTTTACGTGCCTGCCTCAAGCTCATGCCTACATCACCGGGTCTCCGGGTGTCCTCGCGGTGGATGGCGGTGCGGTCTTCACTCCAACGACCTCGGTGGCTACGAACGGTTACACGCTCGTTTCAACGGACCAGTTCATCGAACTGCCGGCCACGAACGTCACTGTTACGCTTCCGGCCACGCTCGGCGGTGGTTTCGTTAACGGGAAAGAGTTCGTCTTCAAGAACCTCTCCCCGCATGGGACGAATCAAATCGTCTACTCCGGCACGACCGGGCAGAACATCGACGGACAGACGTCGTGGCAACTGACGAATAAATTCGCGTGCATGCATATCCGATGTGATGGCACGCAATGGTATATCGTCAGCGCTAACAGCGCTGCGTATATCCCGTAAATCGATTCAGCGGCAGGGGAGGTTTTTTCATGCTCCTCCTTGTTGAGCGAACCGTGGGCGCGACCGCGATAAATATACCCACGGAAGACTGAGGCGTCACTCGTTTATGTCCATTTCCGGGTGGCGCCTCTTTTCTCACCAAAACCCTTTTATGAATTTCAATTTGAATATCGATATAGGTCTAGCCGTAGCCTCTGCCGTCAGTCCCCCGGGAACGCAGTGGAGCGCGCAAGAGTTGGCCGAGGTTTGCGGGTGCAGTCGAAAGCGGATACACCAGCTAGAGAGGCGTGCCATTGCCAAACTGCGGAAAGCTCTGAGGAGGGAAGGCATCAACTCAGATGCGCTCCTGGGAGGCATTCCGACCGGAGGCGATCACTACGAGGTCCATTCCCAGAACGGAATTTGAACGGGCAGTCCGTGGAGGGTAAAGCGCTTTGCCCTCTGTTTTCCTCCCGTCACGTCATCGCCAGGAAACCCGCGCAATATCGCTATACGCCTGTGCCTTGCAGAAAAATTATTCTGGCGGTTGTGGTCATTTTCGGCCAATAAACGTCTCGTGGAAATGACCTCACGCCGAAAGCCACTCAGGGCATGGACTGAGGCAGAGCAGAAGAAACTCTGCGAGGATTATTTCACTCTCCTTCCAGGCGCCTGCCCGGTCTGCGCGCAAAACGTCGGCATGATGATGGATTACAAAGAAGGGGTCCCTACCGTTTTGAAATTGCGATGCAGGGGCTGCGGGAATAAGGCAGACGTGGCCATCTAAGCTTTAAAAGGGTTCCGATGTTCTGCTTAACAGTCGGCGTTCCTTCTGGAAACCCCGCACAACTTCGCCACAGGCTGATGGCGGGGTTGCTTTCAGGTTCCTGGGGAATCAGGCGGCTTACGGTCCCAAGCCGCTAGGTATCGAGGGGACTCTCCGGTATCACGCAGAGTGTCAAGCGCGTGGCAAAGCAATCCGATAGCGTGCGTTAACGCATCCCCTTCGATGGTCGCATTTGCCTCCTTTCGGGAGTAGTAAACGTCTACCAGCATCGAGTGCGCCTTGCTGATAATTTCATCAGCCTCGGCTATGGTTTCGTCTTCCTGTTTGCGCGTCATGGTTTCAAAAGACCAATAGCCCCTTCAACGGCTTTTCCAATCACCGCTGACGTGAGAGGATGCTTGAGAAAATGGCTCAGTCTCGATTTAGCTTCCGCCTTCTCCTCCGGAGTGCCGGGGGAATTCTCAATTCTCTCGATGACCTGCTTGAACGCATCGACAATATTTTGGGTGTTGTGGTCCCCGATTTGAAACCCTTGGGAATTGTTAATCGAAATGTTATTCACGACCCGACTTTTTTGAAACGGGACTAGCGAACCCTGCTTGCGCACGGTCATGTCCACGTGGCCGGGGATGCCGTGAAACTCAGTTGTGTAATTTACCTCAATGATGTCGTATCTTTCGGCCTTCCCGTTCGGTAGCGGACGGTCGATTAAATCTCCCTCGCTGATATCGAGCGTGTTATCAAACACCGTGAATTTTCCTTTTCCAAAGGATGCCTTCAAAGGCCCGAGGTCTCCCTGTTGTCGGCGCACGTGGATTGTTTCGGTGCAGTGGGATTCGAAAGGGTTCATGGTTCCTTTTTTCAGTAGAGCATTAATTCGTCTGACTAAACCGTTCCGCTTATTTTGCGCCTCCGGCCTCAGGCAGGCAAATCCTTTTAGGCGAGCCGATGGTTAAATTGAAAAGGGCTACCCGGTAAAAGGGTAGCCCTGATTCGTTCCAACGCGTGTGCGCGAGGCCTAGCGAGTCGGAGTGGCCGCTATATGCTTCCGGGTCTCCGTTAACTGCTCCCGGGCTTTCTTCAACGCCTCCCGGGTCCTCGCCGCGCACCAGCCGGAGTAGGTCAAACCCTTTACCTCGACAAGTTGCCGCTCGATATCCGTCACGAGTTGGATGGCGTAGTCAATCCGCGCAATTTTCTTCTGGAGGTCTGCGCGCTCCCCGAGGAGATAATTCAGGGTCGAGGCGTGGGTCAAAAGAAGTTTCTCAACCTCCTCCGGACTCCAACGAGGTTTCTTTTTGTCCATGTGGTCAACGAGCGCCGAACCAACACCCTGCTGCGCTTTGAGGACCCGGACCGCCGAGTCACAGTTTAACTCCGTGAGGAGTCCCATGGTCGCCGTCGCCAAGCGGTCAATCATTGGGTCGCGTCCGATCACGCCGATGGTTAACTCTTTCGGTTCGTGCGCGGTCGCAAAAAGGACGGCGCTGCCGTTACTGACTTGTGGATTCATGAAGGATACAAACGAAACCTGCCGGCAACACGGTTTAGAATTCCCGGGGCGTGAACCCCGAGAGCGGTCGAGAGACCCCGCGCTACCGGCAGGAAGACTTCGTTTTTGTTTCATACGTCAGATTCTAAAGCCTGACAAGGGAAACCCTAAAGTGGGGCCGAAGTTTGTACAGCTCTTTGTTTTGGAGGCTAAACCGCGTTCGCCGGAGGGGTCGCCCCGGGCTTGGAATGACTGGACCGGGTGAAGAGGCGTCCTGGCGTCCCAAGGCGTTAAAACCACGCCCCGGGACCAGTTGCTAAAGTTGCTAAAAAGCTTTAATTCGTCTTCAAACGGCTGGATTCGGTTTCATTCCGGAGGAGAAGGCTAAACATCACGTTTAGCCCGTAAAACAGGGCCTTTTGAGAGGTTTTAAGGTAACGGATAACCGGAAAGCTAAAAAATACTTTGCGGCTTAACAGGCCGCCGTGCTACTTTCACACCACCTGGCAATGATTAATTGGTGCTGCCGGCAGGATTCTCACCTGCATAAATCCGCTTAGAAGACGGATGCCTCATATATTCGGCCACGACAGCAAATTGAAATGGTCGGAACGGCAGGATTTCCACCTGCGACCTCGCGGTCCCAAGCCGCGCGCTCTGAAGACTGAGCTACGCTCCGATAAAATGGCGGATCCGAAGGGACTCGCACCCTCAGCCTTCCCGCAGACAACGGGTTGCTCTGGCTACTTGAGCTACGGATCCAGAAATGGCCTGCCAGGCCGAAGCCTTGGCGAAGGCTGGTGGGAGGTGCTGGTAATGCTCCAGTCGTCACTTCCGACAGTTATTTTCGACACCGGTTTTACAGACCGGCAGCCGGAACACCTCCCAAATTGGTTGCGGGGGCAGGAATCACACCTGCCTGACGAAGTTTATGAGGCTTCGCTCTGTACTTTAGTCGAGTTCCCCGCAGTGAAATGGTGGAGTCGATGGGTACCGCCCCCATATGAGCTTGCTTGCAGGGCAAGTGCATTACTTGTCTGCCACGACCCCATAAAAATTGGCAAGCCGCCCTGGTGCTGCCCCAGGCAAGCTGAGTTTTGGAGACTCTGCTGCACGAGCTGGTGCGCGGCTTATTGGAATCCGGATGCAACGGAAGTGAGAAACGAATGTGCATCCGAAGCGATTGGTGCGGTTGCCGGGAATCGCACCCGGACATGCGCCTTGGCACAGCGCCATTCTCCTTTTAAATCACAACCGCATAGAAATTGAAAGGGCCGGGACTTGTTTCAGTCCCGGCCCATGCCATTTCAACAAAGAACAAACACCTCTTGCTATCTTACGATACCAACCCACGGTTTCACGGTGGTTCTTTCGGTGTTTAGAGGCACACCTCCTCCGAAGCCCTTAAATTGTAAAAGCGTTTCAAATCGTCTCGGCGCGCGTATTTGCTCGGTGTGGGCACACCACGCCGGTGGAACGCCTCGGCGTTCCTGCGACCGATTTCGTTTGGCACTCTCAGACATCATCAAGACGTCGTTCTCGTTTCACTCACAGTTCCGTTTACCTTTCGCTCTGATTGTTTACCGTCACATATCACGACAACAAAAAAACCCTGCTTACATCTCGGTAAGCAGGGTTGTAGAAATCCTATGTTCGATTCGTTACCTGCTTACCTTTCCATTATCCAAATTCGATTCGGGGGTTCGCCCGCTATACGGTTTGGATAGCCTAAGGTTGAACACACAACCCTGGCTGGTCCGGCTATGACGTGTCGCTTGCGCGACCGACATCGTCGGCCAAATCGTGGCTGATATGTTCCTGCAAGTTTTCATCGAATGCGCGTAATACCTAACACAAGTAGCCTAATCTTGTCCACTTATATTTTTAGGGGTGCGTATATCTTGAATTCAAATATCTGGATAAGTTGATGCGACACACGATCAAGGTTGTCGGACCTTAGGCTTGAAAACATATCAATAGATGAAGTCCTGTTTCATCTACTGTGAATTTTTTAAACCGTTTGCCGTTGGGAATGCGGCGCTTTTGCCCAGCAGCATACATCAGAGCAGGTCCTGAGCTTGCTCTATCACGGTTGCCGTGAGGAGTTGTGTTACGCTTCGAAGGAAGCCGTAGTCCAGCGTATCTGGCGTGTCGGAGCGCAGGTGATAGTTGGAATTACGGAACTCGGAGGTATCGGTCCACATCAGCGCGGGGATTTCTTTTGCCCAGAATGGAGCATGGTCGCTACGCGCCAGTACCGGGAAGTGCTTCTCGAGTCCGAGCCTGACCTTCAGTCCGGTGACCGGCAATTGGGGCGTATAGGTTGCCGCCTGCTGCAGCACGGAGTCCATGAGTTCGTTGGAGAAACGATTGGCCAATAGCCCCAAAAAATCGCCCCGGTCTCTAATTTTGACCGGCAGGCCCGCCGGAACACGCTGTGAGCCCGGCACCGAACTGGCAAATCCAACCATCTCGAGAATGTGCACACTGCGCAATTTGAAAGCCGCCTTGGGAAGATAAGAGGCAACAAAGTCGCGACTGCCCGCCAAGCCGTCCTCTTCGCAGTTGAAAGCAACAAACATCACCGGCAACACCGGTCGCCAAAGGCTGCAGGCAGCAGCGCAGCCCAGCATCGCGGCCACTGCGCTGCCGTTGTCGTCAGCTCCAGGACACATCGGGACAGAATCATAGTGCGCGCCAACGAGGATCACCTCTTCGAATTCTTTTGGGGGCAGAGCCAATATATTCGAGTACTGACCCTGAAGCTCAGTTCTGAATCCCTGTGTTTCAAACGCTTCGTTGAGCCATGCCGCAGTCGCACGGTTTGCATGCGGTTCGGCAGCGAAGTGACGGGGAATAGAAATACGCTCAACCCATTTGCGCAGTTGCTCCTCTGTGATGGTGTCCAAGAGCGCTCTAACTTCTGGAGACGCAACTCCTGACTTAGCAGTTCGTGAATGCACTAGGTTCATGCCAATAGTTACTCGCCTTTATGTCTGCTTGGCCGAGGTGGATAAAGTTCGTGTTTCGGAATAGTCGGATCCATTTGGTCCCACGGCTGAGCGTCGGAAACGAAAAAGTCCATTTGCGGACAGAACCAGCTTGGACCATCCAGGCTGCCAGCGGTGATTCCAATGAATCCGGTCGACCGTTCATCGGACTCTCCGCCAGTCAACCGCGAGCCGCATTCGGGACAAAAGCCGCGCTTGTGCCTTCCGCCGGCCAGGCTCGGTGTGAAATGGTAACGCAGTTGCCCCTTCGTCAGGCGGAATGCCGAAACGGGGACCAGCAGGCCCGCGACGAATCCGCCGCCGGTCACTTGCTGGCAATCACGGCAGTGACACTTGAACATCATGACGGGCTCTGCCGAGCATTCGTAACGAATCGCTCCGCAAACGCAACCGCCAGTAAAAGGAAGCTTCATAAATCAACGATCACGTTCATGCTCTCTATACGTTTGCCACTTTCAGGCGAGTGTCCAGCCCCTCTTTGTTAACGGGAGGCCCTCAATACGGTGGAGCGAGCCGTCTGAACCCGTGAGCCAAGACGATTAATAGAAATGCCAGGTTTCTTGGAACCAGTCCGGGCCAGAAGTACTTGATGGGACCTAAAGCGCTAGCCCCGAGCTTTTGTTCGGCCAGACGCTCTGCAGCTTGGCCCAGGACACTGAGCGACCGGGGCCACTCACAAATTCCGCTGAGCCATTCAGAGGGAATCCCGCTGGTTCCCACCGACGCACCGGCCAGAGCACCGACAATTGCGCCCACGGTGTCCGTGTCACCACCACAATTCAGAGCTGATGTCAGGGCGTCCTGGAAATTGTTGGGAGATCGCAACCAGGCATACAGTGCGATCGGGACGGAGTGATATGCATACCCGGAAACGCCATTCCGAAGCCCAAGCGCGTCGGCAAAAGCAAATACCGATGTCCCCTCCGCCAGTCCATGCTCGAACTTTCTGCAAATGACGGCCCATTCTTCTCCGCCGCCTAACGCCGACAATCTGGAAGCCAATTCTGTCAACGGCTCTTGCCCAAGCACGGCCCAAGCGGCAGCTTCGGCCACGGCCAATGCGGCCACTTCGGCTTTGGGATCAGTATGGGTCAACCGCGTGGCTGCCCAGACAAACTCTTTGCGTCTTATCGGATCGTCAAAGAAGTAGGCGCCAATGATCCCGCTTCGCATTGCGGGACCATTTCCAGCGGAGAAGACGCCACTGCGCGTTGGCGGAAACCCCAACCACAACTTGAGAATGGCTCGCAAGGTTGCAAGACCAATTCCCGCAGGCACTCCGAGAAGCCAAAGTCGCAACTTCCAGGCCAGACAGCGTTGAAACGCGACTGCGTCGTTTGGATGCGCAAGAAGCGCTTGCGCGACGAAGAAGGTGTGCTCGGTATCGTCGCTGCACATGCCGTGACCGAGAACGAAGCGATGCTGCCAGTTTCCATGCCACCGCCGCTCAATTCGGTGTCGGGACAATCCTTCCGCCGGTAGCCCAAGCGCATCGCCGACAGCGGTGCCAAGCAACAGACCTGCGAGGCGCTGATGCAAATCGGGTTCTAAATTTGCAGGACCTGAGTTCATTTGCCTGGCGCTTCAGGGCGTATAAGCACAAGACGCGCTTGCGGCAGTTTGGATGGTCTCATTCAAGACCTTGAACAACTCTTCTGATAAGCGGTCGTACTCGGCCCGGTCTGCACCTTCGAAGCTCATGTCATTCCAGGAGCCCATACCTCCGAACACCCAGGCCGATTGGCAGGCGTCCAAGAGACAGGTTGCCAATTCTGGCACTACACTATTCACGACCAAATCTTTGTGATACCCGTGACGTTTCGCCCCGTGCGAATCGAGCGTCTCCATTGCGCGAGCGAAGCAGGCAGTGAATCCGCCGCAATTATGTTTTTCTGAGAACCGGTGGATTTGGCCCAATGCTGAACGGAGCCGCGTGCTCGCCAATTCCAAGTCTGTGCCAGAAAACATTCGTCGAGGAATTTCTGAAACTCGCCCGTAATCGACGCGCCAAATCCGGCGCTCTGGTGCCTTTTGATCCCAAACCGACCACCGCGAAAGCCAAACGGCAGCTTTCCGGTTTGGCTGGAGAGCTTCCATGGCCCAAGTGCCCCCGCCACCAACAAACGCCGACGACATGCGATCAGATATGCCTGGTTTGTTCTGAGGCGTGCGGCTGAGGCGTATCCCAACTACATCTTGGTTTTTGAGGTGTTCGAACCATTCATTCGGAGTCGTGGCCACCGGAATTTCTTTTGTTTTCCCGAACAGCGTCTTGGAAACCGCGAAGAATTTCACCCAATCACAAAATTGGCAGGTGGAATTTCCAGGAAAGAACGTCGCAACTGGGTCGCCCCGCAGGAAAGCGTTCGCGTTGCAGGTAAGGGCCACAAATTGGGCGAGGGGGCCATTCATTCAAGAGTAGTTACTTGTCGGAGGTGTTGAATTCGATGAATCGGACCGGCACATGGTCCACCAGCCAAACGCCGTTGGCTGACCGATAGAACACGTGTCCCTGACGGTGCATCTCCCCGCTTCGGATCGTCAGTACGACTGCGCGGCCTCGGCGTTGGTCGACTTTTGCCGCCGTCTGAGGATCAGGCGAAAGATGCACGTGATGCCGCTGTGCCTTGTTCAAGCCGGTCGCGCGAATTGATTCCAGGAAGCGCTCAGGCGTGCCGTGATAAAGCAGTTCCGGCGGAGTTTGCCGTTCGTACTGCAAGTCCACTTCGATGGAATGGCCCTGGCTGGCCCGGATCCACTGACCATCCTCAGAAAACTCAAAGCGCTTTTTGTCGTTCGTCGCGACGACGTGCTTTAGTTGATCCAGCGTAAGGGAAATTCCGTTTCGGTTCACCGCTTCCAGCAACTCGCTCACGCCGACCCAGCCTGCGCTATCGAGTTTGAGCCCAACCCGTTCGGGTTCGTGGCGCAGGATTAAGCTCAGAAACTTGCTGATTCGGACCGTCTCACTTGGGCTCATACGCGAAGATCAACGTCACATCATCAGGAAGGGCGCCGGACGGATATCGGACGAGTTCAACCAACTTACCAGGGACGTCGAAGGGCGCGACGCTCCGGCAAACAGCGACAATGCGTTCCGGTCCCGAGTATTTCAAAAGCCCATCGGTGGCGAGCAGCAGCGAATCTCCTTGGGTTATTTGGTGTTCAAAATGGCTGGGCAAAGCACTCCCTGAACCGATGAAAGGTTTACTCGATTGCCGTTCGGTCAGGTTTATCAAACCACTTTTATTTATCACCCAAACACCCGAGTCGCCCACACTTGCCCCATAGACGCTGGCGCGCGTCACGACAGCCACGGCGCACGTCGTCTCGCCAACGACTCGGTCCTTGCAGACGGCCTGGTCCATGCTTTGCAGCAAGGCGACGCAGCTGCTAGCGTCATGAAGCTCGTTCGCTTTTTGATGCACCAATTCAACCGCCATAGTTGCAGCTTCGGCACCGCCGCTTTGCCCGCCGGCGCCATCAGCCACCACCACGACGAGTCCGACGCCGGCCTCAATTACTAGGCCTCGGTCCTGGTTTTCAGGATTACCAGCTGCCGTTTCGAACTTCGCTCTCACATGTCTTCTGGTCTTTACCTCAAGGCGTTTACAAAAGCTCGCAGCGTCAAAGGAGGCTCGGAACGGTCATAAACTGAGAATAAGACATCGCGAAATACTCCCGCAAATCGACCGGGAGGCTTGATAAGACTGGAAAAAACGGAAGCGACCCTTGCGGGATCGTTTCTGAATACGCCGCATCCCCAAGCTCCAAGCACCAGTCGTTCAACTCCGTGGGCCTGTGCAACGTGCAGAACCATCTCTGCCCGGCGTAGAAGCGCGGTTTCGACCAACGGGAGGTTCGTTGGCTCGTTTTGGGCCACGGCACCGCGGTTGGGTGCTGGGGCGGTAACTACAGAAGCCAGTAATGGTTTGTCCAGGAGGTCTCCGGCATCCTTTCGGAAGAAGGGGACCTGTGGTGAAAAAATAACCAAGTCCAGATATACCGCTGATCGGTTGCTTCGGTTTCGCTCATAGTAATCGGGAGCAGCCAAGAGGCATGGATAAAGAGCCGAAGCCCGGGCCAAGGCTTCTTCCTGGGCCTGTGCACCACCAAGGAATCCGCCGCCAGGATTCTTTGCTGAAGCAAAGTTCAAGCACGCGATGTGACCACCGCGAAGTGCCAGTTTGGCCAGACCACGGAAGGTCGTTTCATTTGCCACCTCGATTTTGGTCTCCAGTGATGACGTTTGTGGCGGCAGTGCCGGCAGGTTACTCGCAGAATATAGAACCGTGCCTTTCACGGCTCGCTTGATATCATCTGCCACAACGACCAGTTTACCGGCCGCTGTCTGATATTGGCCGGCTTCGCAGATTTTGACCGTTTCTCTCGCTATACCTGACAAACTATCTCTGTTCATTTATCTCCATTCTCTTTCGCCCACGTTCTGTTCACACGACCAGCATACCTTTACGTTCCGCGAGGCCTATTGAGGCCTGGGTTCCTGAGTTAAACTCCAGGAAGTCTTTCTCGATCCCGTCGCTAAAAATGACGCCGTTCTCTGCCATCTGCGACTCGAGCTGCAGTGGTGTTTCCGCTGTAACCCGGCCGAACACCAACGAAGCGCCAGTTGTATGGGTGGGAAATGGCTCGCGAACGGTGAAGAACAGGTAGTTCGCGTCCCACGCGAACTCCGTCCGCACATTTAGGCGAACCTTGGGGCCGGGCTTTCGTTGGGCTTTGCCTTCCGTGACCGTGTCCACGACAGCGCGCTGAACCAGAATGGAGCCCGCAGATTGGGTAACCGCGGCGGCACCAGTGAGCAGGCTTTTCAGCCAACCGGTGGAGCCCATGCCAGTGGAAACGATCACTCCGCTTGAGGACTGTGTCTCGGCAGCTTCGCCGGAACGGATCACGTAGCGTGCCGACCCGTGCGATTTAGGGCCGATAAATAAATCGTTCACCGCATACATCGCTTGCCCATTGTTCAGGCTGGCTTTCGCCATGGTCACCGACTTAGTCGGCCGTCGATGAGCAAAGACTTCCGGCACGATTTTCTTGAGGTCGCCGACCTTGAACGGGAGCAACTTGCCATCCCACCGACCAGGGTCGGGGTTTACGCCCACAACCGGTTGGCCCTGCAGATATTTAATCGTGTTCGCCACAAGGCCGTCCTGACCGAGGGTGACGACGGTGTCTTCTGGGCCAAATACGAAATTTGGCAGAAAGCCGCGATCGATGACCTGCACCCGCCCGAGTTGGCCCAAGATGCCCTGAGCCTCGACCAAAGCATGGTGGTATGTTTCGTCCTCATGCAGGTAGTCCTTGAAGTCGGCGCCCTGGTGTTCGACGTAGAACCGGGCCTGGCTGACCGTGTTGAACCGGACCACCAGTTCAGCCAGGCGCGTCGGTCGCGTCACAAGGACGATTTTATTGTCCGTTAAGCGATTCATTTTCCGTTCGGTTGCGGAGCGAGTAGTTCGCGCAGCAAATCCGGCGAGATGTTGAGTTGGCCGATCTTATCGGCTTTACCGGCAAGCTCCTGGAAAGCGAAGGCGATCAATTGCTCCGGCCTCATACCGGTGCTCGCCAGCGCTTGCAGAATCTTCGCATCCGCCGTGCCCAGTGCTTTCATGGTGCTCGCGACGCCGTAAGCGCGTGCGTCCGCTTCGGCTTTGGCGTTTTCCGCCGCCAGCGCCACGAGGCTCTTGCGCCGGTCTTCCAACCCGATGTTCGCCTCGAGTGCTTCCTTCGCCACCAGATGCTTCTTTTCCTGCACTGCACGCTCGGCCTCCATCTGGGTTTCGCGGATCTGGCGTTTCTTATTCTCAACCGCGATTTCCGTATTGAGCTCGTTTTCCTTTATCGCGCGTTCTTGTTCCACCGCCGAGTTCCGGCGAGCGTAAATCGCCTCGTCGGCCTCGCGGAAGAGGTTCTCGCGTGTTTCAGCTTCAAGAGCGCGAGCGGTTTCGGGTGTTGGCTTGATAGCGAGGATCGACAGCCCAAGCACCTCCAGTCCCAGAGAAGTAATCTCTTGAGAACCGACCAGGCCGACCTTGACAGTTTTCACAACCTCGTCCGACGCGCGAATCGCTTCCCGAAGCGGCAACTTCTGCAGTTCCGCTCGGGCCAGCACATTAACTACGTGGATGACGCGCTCGGGCAGTTTCTCCGGATCCTCGGAAACATAGGTTTCTCCATCCGGCCGCAGCGTAAAATTGAGCAACGAGGCTAATTGCTTCGGATCGCTGACCCGGTAAGTGACTTGGCCCTGGATGGTGACGGTTTGAAAGTCAGCCGTGGTTTCCTGGAAAATGAAAGGCGTGTCCGTGCTGCCCACCGGCACAGCAACCAGTGACGTGGTCGGCGAGTAATAAAAGAAGGACAGCCCGACTCCCTCCCGAACGATTTTGCCGCGGCGATACTGTAGTAGATAGGTGGTCGGTTGAACTTTGATGAATTTGATGCCGAACATATCGTGCCTTTCGTTTGTGTTTCTGATCCGAACAAATCGTGCTACAGCTCGAAATTGTATCCGCGCTTCTTGAGTTTTTCGTACTTCTCCGCGTCGAACCCGAATAATTGTGCGGGGCGATGCCGGCCGAGCATTTGCGTTTCCTTGAGCGGGACCAGCAGGCCGAAGCTCAAGACTTTCTTTCGGAAGTTGCGCTTGTCCAGGTCTGTTCCCAGGACCACTTCGTATAAGTGCTGAAGCTGGGAAAGTGTGAACTTGGGCGGCAGCAACTCAAACCCTATGGGTTGATAGCGAACCTTGGCCTTCAGGCGCTCCACGGCCGTGCTGAGGATATGTGCATGGTCAAAGGCCAGCTTGGGCACCTTGGAAACTGGAAACCATTGAGCGTTCGCCGCGTCCGTTGCGGCTTTTGCAGCATGCTCCGTCAGCTTTACCAGAGCGTAATAGGCGACGCTCACCACCCGCTCGCGCGGATCGCGATGGACCTCGCCAAAGCTGTAAAGCTGCTCCAGGAAAACGTTCGTCAGCCCGGCCTCTTCATGAAGTTCCCGGCGCGCCGCCGCATCAAGCGTTTCATCAACCCGTACGAATCCTCCGGGTAAGGCCCAGCGGCCCTTGAATGGCTCTAGCCCGCGTTCAATCAGCAGGACCTTCAGGTCACCTTCATCAAACCCAAAGACCACACAATCCACGGTCAGCGCCGCCCTGGGATATTGGTATGTGTATGCCATAATCGTTGTCCTTCAGTGTTTGATCTTTCCCGTAGACAATCCCCGCCGCAACTCGCTCCGAAGTTCCATTAGTAATTGGCCCAAACGGTTCTTACCTGAACCATCTCCACCATCCCCCCAGTAGCGGTCATTTTTTGTATGCTCGACAAGCTCTGCATCGTCCGTGGATAAGAGCAGGGATCGCAAAGACGAATGTTGGGCAAATTTGGCCCGCAGGGCTTCTCGCATAATTTCTTCCTTCACCGACTCCCAGTCAGATCTCAAGGGGCGCTCCCGGCTGCGTCCCATTCTTGCAGCTATCATAGGCGATTTCGCTGCGCGAACGGCTTCCTCGTGCTCTGTCCCCGCAAACTTTTGCGCCTGGAAATAATGCTCGCTGGTGGGCCACACTCGGCCGCTCACCTCAATCGGATGCGGCGAGAAATTTGAAAAATCGCCGTAAGGCTCGCTGACTCGATAAAAGTGAATCCGCTTCATTTGCCCTTCGTTCTTTTCATTTGTGAACTCCTCGATGATTTCGAATAACCCGACAATGTTCCGATTCAGCTCCGGCAAGTCCTCCGCGGGTACCCACAGCTCCTGGTGAACTGAACCTCCAACGGTTCTAAGGGGATACCGGGCCGCAAAGCTCTCCCGCACGGAAAACCGAACCACGTAGCCTGAGCCGCTGGCAGGCACATTCCAATCTCGTGCGATTTGCCGAGCGTATTCCGCGTTCAACACTGGATAGAAAATTGGCTGATCCGGCAACCGCGGAGGAAACTCCCGGTAGCCCCTCGCCGCAATCAGCTCCAATTCCTTTGGGCCGACTGGCCGGTAGAGTGTTGTGGTGTGGTTGTTCATTGCTAGGTGTATCCATTACACGAACTATATTTAGTGTGATGTGAACACCATGTCAACAGGAAAATGAACTCTTTCCGTAAGCAGAGATGAAGTGCTTCCGATTGAGCAACTTGCTAGATTTGTGCTCGTGAAGCTGAAGGCCATTAACTGCCAGTGACGCCGGGCGCAGTCATGCCCTCAACAATCCATCAGAGCTTCGTTTCGCGACTTCCGTCTCTCGAGCAGGAGATGGGCGAGAAACTATTTGTTTCGGGTTTGGTTGGCCCTTACCGAATTTTCCAGCGGGAAAATGGACATCGCCACGGCATCGATGACGCCACTACAGCGGCGTATGCATTGCAGAAAACGCCGCCGGTAAAGAAAACCCTCGATCTGGGCACTGGCATTGGAACGGTGGGCCTTGCCGTACTTTGGGGACTCGGTGCTGGGGCGAAGCTGACGTGCGTCGAGGCACAGCAGATTAGCTATCGATTGCTTACTGAGAATATCGTGGGGAATGCGCTGAACGGGTGTGTTCGGGCCATCCACGGGGATATTCGGGGCCTGGATTTGGGTGAACGGTTTCCGCCGATTACCGGGAGTCCTCCCTATTTTAAGATCGGGGCCGGATCATTGCCGGAGGATTCACAAAAAGCGCACGCGCGATTCGAACTTAGAGGCGATGTCGGCGATTACGCACGGGCAGCCAAACGGCACATTACAGACGATGGTTTGTTTGTGTTTTGTTTTCCGTTCCAGCAGAAGAGCAGGTGCATCAAGCTGGTGACGGATGCCGGGTTCAGACTCATGTCAATCCGCGATGTAGTGCCGATGAAGAGTAAGCCTGCGTTGTTCTCCCTCTATTGTGCTTCGCTCAGCTTCAAAGGCGTGGTGTCCGAAGAGGAACCGTTGATCGCGGCATTCGAAACCGGGAGGTATACGCCGGAGATGATTGCTATACAGGCGACGCGCGGATTTGGGCCCGAAGGGACAAACATCATTGGATAGCCGGAGCGCACTCCTCTGCCCACGGATTAGCTGGATTGGCCGACTGATAAGCAATCAGCGTGTCTCACTTGAATCTCATCGAGATGATCGTGTTGCCGGCTGATTTCTTCTGTTCTTTAAGGTCAATCAGCTTCGGGAAATTTGCCGCCAAAGATCGCAGGCTGGAAAACCCAAACGTCCGATGATCGAAACTTGGATCCAAACTTCGGAGCGATGATCCTATTGAACTCAAAGCTGCCCAGCCATCTTCCTGAGCAGAGAGTTTGAAAGCCTTTTTCAGAAGGGGAAGAGCCTCTTGTGCGGGCGTCCTTTCCCGCGTTGCCGCCTTCTTGTCGATGATTTCCGTGGAGTCCTGGGGTTCCAAACGCAGATTCTCAACGAAAACAAAAAGATCACAGGCACTGGTGAATGCTTTCGGGGTCGCACTTCTCCCAATGCCCATAACAAACGCCCCGCTCTCGCGAAGCCGAGTTGCCAGGCGGGTGTAATCACTGTCGCTAGTGACGAGGCAGAAACCGCCAACGGCGCCGGAGTGAAGAATGTCCATCGTATCGATTATCATGGCGCTGTCCGTTGCGTTCTTCCCAACGGTGTAGCGAAACTGCTGTATGGGCTGAATGGCATTCTCCTGCAGGCAGTCCTTCCAGCCGTTCATGTTCGGCGTTGTCCAATCTCCATAGATGCGGCGGATAGTGATTCGTCCGTATTTGCTCGCTTCGGCCAAGACCTCCTTCACAAATGCCGCCTGAGCATTATCAGCATCGATCAACATCGCAATCGGGCGGTTTGTGTTTGAGCCGTTCTTTTCGTCAGCCATAGGGTTCAATTGTCGAGTTTTTGCTGCTGAACATAATGAGCGGTTAGCTTCGAAACAGGAAACTACAAAAATCCTGCGGTTTTCTAACGGTCGAGCTTCCTCCCATCACCAACGGCTAAAGTGTAGAGTCAGCCTGAGATCTGCCGGGCGCTTTTCTCCTTCCCAGTAAATCGCAACATCCACTTGAGACAGAAGTGAGCCGGATCGACTGGACGAAGATAAAACATAGGGCAGAGACCTGGAATCACGGTGCAACCTGCAGACCGCAGCTTGTCGATAGCCGCCGGAATAGCAGCCCCCGGGCTCAGTGCGTCGTGCAACCAGACCATCGGGGTTTTGGCAGCCAGGCAATCATCGACTGCCTCCATCGTTTGCGGCCGGTCCACATATACGAGAACCGCCCCAACCGGCGGTTCGATCTTGGTCAGGGATGAAGCTCGCCACTGCGACGGGTCGTCGGAGAATCTCGGATTTACGGCGATGACCTCGATCCCTTGCTTACGGAGCTTGCGCGCCACTAAATGCCCTGGATCAGATTTAGCGTCCTCCATACCCCAGATCGCGAGCCTTTTCTTTCTGAGGAATTCCTCGACGAGTTGGTCGTAACGGTCTGTGCCCATGATCTCGGTCGGCTCCGATCCCAAAGGAGGCGGTCGTGTTTTCGACTGAAGAATAGTCCCGTTGCGGAAGCGGTGGGTCAAGGGCAAACCCCCCAGCCAAAGGCACGAAAGGCCGCGATTGAGCCGGAATGCTTTGTCGTGATCTATTTTTCATAGTTAATACTCCTCTTAATCATTGCGTAACTCGATTAACGGGCCTGGAAACTCAGATTTTGAACCAGGTCTCAGCCTGTTCGGGGGTAACGAAATCCTGGTAGAATCTTTGGATCATCTCCGGAGAGTTCCCGCACTCGTAGGCGACCTGCTTGATGTCTTTGGTCTGCGCAAGCCGATAACTGATATAGCTGTTACGAAAGGCGTTTTTCTTATACAGGAGTCCCTTGCTTTCGATCGACCGCTCCCAGGCATGATAAAGCGCATTGGCGCTCTTCCATCGCTTGCTGATTTTTTCGTGTTTCTTGGCCACCGGGTAGCGCGCCAAGCGGGTTGCCAGGTTCGGGAGAATCGGCACCGTGCGCTGAGCGACCTTGGCAATAGCCTCGGTGACATTGATCTGTCGTATGTCCTCACGGACGAGGATCCACCAGAGGCGAACCAATTCTTCGGTCCGGATGCCGCAGAAGGCCTTAATCTCCATCGTGACGAGGATGTCCTCGTCCGGTTCAGTGAGGATCAGGCTCATTTCCTCGGGCAGATAGATCTCCGAACCCAGCGCCGTTGCCGCCGCCTCCTCCTCGCTCGTGATAACCGGACGCGGGTCTTTGTAGACGGTCGTCGCTTTGGCTGCGTGTTCGATGTTCTTTGGGAGGTATCCCTTTTTTTGCATAAAATTATAGAACGTTATTACGCGGTCACGGGCATTGTTCTTGTTGCAGGCCCCACCACCGAGTCCTCCCAACCACGTGTCGATTTGTTGGGTCGTGATCGGTGCAAACTCCCCTGCGAAGGCTTTTGCGAATCGGGTGAGGAACTTTTTAACGTCTCGGAAATGGTAGTCCCCGGCTCGAGTTTTTAGATTGGCCAAATAGATTTCCACCGCTTGCGGAGCGGTTGTCCCCAAGATCAGCTTCCGGCCAAACGTGTTGAAGAAATCGATGGCCTGATGCGGAGACGCGCCATTGAGTTGGTTATGCAGATCGGCGAGAAGACGCGCACCTGCATCAACCTCGAGCTGGAGCGGCGACAGAATCTGTTTGGCGTTGATGTAAACGCGTCGCTCCTCGGGTGACAGTTCCACGACCTGGCTGCCTTGTTCTGCAAGGCGCTTGGCCACCTTCCTTGCCTTCTGCTTGCAGAGCGTAATGCTGGGAGCGCGGCATCGTCGCCTACGGACTGGAATACCTTCATGCCAAACAGCAACGTATGAATCATAAACTTTCGTGACGTTCGTGGAGCCCGATCCGAGTGCTTTGTCGAAATTAGCGCCAGCGGGGGGCTTCGGTTCTAATCGCTTCCTCAGCGGGCTATAGTAGATGGGAAGGCTGACAGAGCCGTGCGAAACGAAATCAACTGGAGCGCGCTCAGACATTTTGCCTCCACCGGTTGAGGTAGCACGTATTTTTAGTCCGAACAAACTGACCGGGAGAACGGATGGGGTGCTCCCCTGCCAACGCGATTAGCACATGCTGGCATGGAGCAGCACAGACTTGAAGAGCAGGGTGGCAAAACACCCGATCGAGAATTCTGCAGATTATCCGGTGGGCTACGGGGTGAAGCGCTTCAAGGGGTCGATTTTCGGGGTCTGCCCCGAAACTGCCCCTACTAAGTGCGAATCTTGGAAAAACCCCAGAAAAGAATGGAGCGAGCGAAGGGATTCGAACCCTCGACACTCACGTTGGCAACGTGATGCTCTACCAGGCTGAGCTACGCTCGCTTCCGAATAAGCCCGCAAAAGGTACGTAAATCCTGTCCGAAGGCAAGTGAATTTACTATTTTCCGCCGCCTTCCGGGAGAGCTGTGCGCGTGAATGCGGTGACGGCGTCTTCCTCGTCTTCGTCAGTTCGGTCGAGTTCACGCGCGACCAAATCTTCTTCGCCGCCGAGGGCCCGCGCATCTTCGCCCGCGTGCTGTTTGGCCAGCAAAACGTAGATTGCGGGAATGACCAGCAAAGTAAAAATAGTACCGATAGCCATGCCGGCGACCACCGTGATACCGATGGAATTGCGGGCGGCCGCTCCGGCGCCACGCACCAGGGTGAGTGGGAAATGGCCGCAAATCGTCGCCGCGCTCGTCATTAAGACCGGCCGCAGCCGGACCAGAGCAGCCTCACGCACGGCTTGGATTTTGCCCAACCCGCGCCGTTGTTGCTGATTTGCAAATTCGACGATCAAAATCCCATTCTTGGCGACTAGCCCAACCAAGGTAACCAGGCCCACCTGCGAGTAGATGTTCAGACTGGTCGTCCAGCCATTGGTGAAGAAGGGAATATTTGGCACCGGCATTTTGAGAAAACTGAAGAGCAAAGCGCCGAATAACGCCAACGGAACCGATCCCAGCAGGATGATAAAGGGATCCCGGAAGCTGTTGAATTGCGCCGCCAGGACTAAAAAGATCAATACCAGTGCCAGCGTAAAGGCCGGCAAGAACTTGCTGCCTTCCACTCGTAGTTGCCGTGATTCGCCCGTATAATCCAGCTTGTAACCTTTCGGCAGGATTTTGGCCGATTCCTGCTCCAGAAACCTCAGCGCCTGGTCGATTGAGCCCACCGCCACGCCGCTGATTTTGACCGCATTGAATTGCTGAAAGCGATTGAGCGAGCGCGGCTCGGTTTTCTTTTTGAGCGTGGCGAAGGTGCTCAGCGGCACCACCTGCCCATTTGGTCCCTTGACATAGGTCGTCTCGAGTTGGCTGGCATTGAGCCGTTCGATGCGTTTGAGCTGCGGGATCACTTTGTAGCTCCGGCCAGCCAGGCTAAACCGATTGACGAAGTTGCCTCCCACCAGCGTCGAAAGGTCCGCGCCCACTGTGGCCATGTCCAAGCCCAGCGCGGCTACCTTATCGCGGTCCATGACTAACTCGACTTCAGGCTGATCGAGTTTGGTATCGATCACGGGCGGGAAAGCAAACAATCCGCTGGCGGCCGCCTTTTGCTGAATTTGCTGGGCGAACTCCACAATCACCTCGGGATCGGCAGTGGCGGCGATGACAAACTCAACGGGGAATTGTCCGCCTCCGGGCAACGCCGAAGGCATGGCCATCATGGTGCGCACGCCTGGGACGCTGCTGGCTTTCTTTTGGACCTCGGGCACCATTGAAAACACGCTGCGCTTGCGTTCGCCCCAGGGTTTAAGAACCAGTCCCGCGAAACCATTATCCGGAAAGGTGATTTGGAAGGTTTGTTCCTTATCGGGCACGCCCATGAACTCGCGATTGAGAGCATCGGTGTAAAAACTGGTCTGATCGATCGTGGCATCCGCCGGAGCTTCGACGATTCCGAAAATGATGCTTTGGTCTTCAGCCGGCGCCAGCTCTTTGTACTTCCAAGCCATTAGGAACATCGGAATGGTGAGCGCTACCAGGCCAACCCAGATGGTATAAACTGCCGGGCGCGAACTGAGCGTGCCATCGAGCACCCGCGCGTAAACTCGACGCAACCGGTCAAAACCTCGATTAATCCGGCCAGTCAATCCGTGCTCTTCGCGGCCTGCGTCCAGCAACGCGGCCGACATCACCGGTGAGAGAGTGAGCGCCACGACGCCGGAAATGAATACCGCGCCCGCCAGGGTGAAGGCAAACTCGCGGAATAAGGACCCGGTCAACCCGCCCTGCAAGCCAATCGGCGCGTAGACCGCCGCCAGCGTGATGGTCATCGCAATGACCGGGCTGACCAGTTCCCGCGCGCCCAGCAATGCCGCCCGCGTTGGCGTCTGGCCCTCCCGGATATGCCTTTCCACGTTTTCGACGATCACAATCGCATCGTCGACCACTAATCCGACCGAAAGGACAATCGCCAGCAGGGTCAGCAGGTTCAAGGTGAACCCGAACACTTGCATCAGGAAAACGGCGCCAATCAGAGAAATAGGAATGGCGACTAAGGGCACCAGCACCGAACGCACTGAACCCAGGAACAGGAAAATCACCACCGCTACTATGAACAGCGTCTCGGTGAGTGTCTTGAGCACTTCATTGATGGCGTCCTGAATGTACTTGGTGGCATCGTAGGCAATTCGCCCGGTGAGCCCGGAGGGCAGGTCCTTTTGAATCAAATCCAGCTCCGAGCGCACCCGTTTGATCACATCGAGCGAATTGGCGTTCGGTAGCGGCCACACTCCCATGAATACGGCCCGCTCCCCGCTGAAACGCACCTCCGAGTCGTAATCTTCAGCCCCTAGCACCACGTCGGCGATGTCACGCAAACGCACCAGCGTATCGCCCGACTGCCGCACTACCAGGTTCTTGAATTCCTCGACCGAACGCAGATCAGTGTTGGCGGTGAGATTGACCTGCACCAGCGAGCCTTTGGTGTGACCGACCGCCGAAAGGAAGTTATTGGCCGCCAGCGCGTCGCGAACCTGGGATGGATTCATGTTCAAGGCCGTCATCCGATCCGGCTTAAGCCAGATCCGCATGGCAAAGGTGCGTCCGCCCAGAATGTCCGCCCGCTGCACTCCTTCCAAAGCCGAAAGCCGCGGTTGGACCACCCGCACCAGGTAATCCGTGATTTGGTTCGCTTCGAGGATGTCGGAGGTGAAACTCAGGTACGCGGCCGCAAACTGCGAATCCGCCGACTCAATATTGATGACGGGCACCTGGGCTTCCGGGGGCAAATCGTTGCGCACCTGGTTGACCTTCGAGCTGATTTCCGCCAGAGCTTTGTTGGGATCGTAATTGAGCTTGAGCCGGACGGTAATGGTGGACAAGCCCAGTTTGCTGCTGGATTGGATATAATCGATGCCATCCGCCGCGGCGATCGTGCGTTCCAGGGGCGTGGTCACAAAGCCGCGCACCAGGTCGGCGCTGGCCCCGACATAAACGGTCGTGACGGTGACCGAGGCATTATCGCTGCGCGGGTATTGACGCACCGTAAGGGTCTTCACCGCCTGCAAACCGGCGATCAAGATCACCAGGTTGATCACAATGGCCAGGACCGGTCGGCGGATGAACAGATCGGTAAAGGATTTCATGGTTGCGGATCCAGGCTTGCCAGTCGGTTAGCTATCCGAAGGTTTGGGCGCTTCAGCGGTTTTGGGACCGACCGCGTCCTGCTCCACCACTGCCATGCCCGTGCGTAGTTTGAATTGCCCTGCGCTGACTATTCGGTCGCCGGCTTTCACGCCGCTTTCGACGCTCACGTAGTCGCCGCGATCCGCTCCCAGCCGAACCAGTTGTTGGCGCACTTTGAATCCACCCTTGCTGTCCGGGCCCGCTGGTTCGACGACGTACACTGAATCGCCGGACGGAGCGCGCAGGACCGACGTGGCCGGCACGACCAGCACATCCTTACTTTCCGGCAGGAGCACCTGCACCCGCGCGAACATGCCCGGATGGAGTAACTGGTTTGGATTGTCGAAAGTAGCGCGCAAACCCACGCTGCGCGTGGCCTGGTCCAGCCCTGGATTGATCGCCGTAAGCGTTCCCTCGAAAACTTTGTCGGGAAAAGCATCCACCCGCAGACGCGCTGCCATTCCATTAGTGAGCTGCGCCAGTTCCTGCTGCGGCAAAGTGAAATCAGCATACACCGGCGAGACGGTCTGCAGCCAGATGATCGGTTTTCCCGCATCGACGTATTGGCCGAGGTTGATCTGGCGAATCCCGAGCTGGCCGGCGAAGGGAGCTCGGATAGTCTTCTTCTCGATCAACGCCCGAATGGCGTCGGCATTGGCTTGGGTTTGTTTCATCGTCGCGTCGGCCGAGTCCAAATCCGATTGCGAGACCATGTTCTCTTTGCGGAGATTTTGCTCCCGACTGAGGTTGATCTTGGCCAGCTCTAACTGCGCTTCTACCGCCCGGAGTTGGGCCTCTTCGGAGGAGGTATCCAACCGTGCCAGGAGGTCCCCCTTGGCGACGATCCCCCCGCTCTCAAACGCGATTTCGGTTACCGTGCCGGCGATTTCCGGAGTGATCGTTACGCCCTGAATGGCCGTGACTGAGCCAATCGCCGTCAGGCTTCCCTGCCATTTCTCCGCTTTCACTGTGGCGACTGACACCGACTCCGGAGGTTGGGCAAAGCTCTTGCCCATTTCGGCCAGTTTGCGGATCTGGAGGGCCTTGACACCCACCAAACCCGCCGCGATCAACAGAACAATCGCCACGGCAATAACAATTTTGCGTATCATAAAGTTCCTTCCCGCAACTGCTGGTCAGCTCTCTTTAGTTGTTCCCCGGCGCAGCGGGGCGCGTTCGGGCATTCTCTCCGCGACCTCGATTCCCCGCGGCGCCTTCGAGAAACAGCCGCACGATCTGCCTGGCAGTTTGCCGATCCAACGGGCATTCGGGCACCAGCAGACGCACCATCACATGGCTGTTAAACTGCCCATAAATTCCCATCGCCAGCTCTTGCACGCTGAACCGGCGGTCCAGTTCCCCACTGGCCTGCCCAGCTTCGATCAGTGATTGAAAAAATTCAAACGTGCGTTTGCCCTTTTCCCGGCACTTGCCTTGCCCTGGCGCCTCGCCGGAAGCGGCAAAAGCGCTGGCAAAGGCCAGTCGCATCAGTTCGTGGTTTTTGACCGAAAATTCGAAAATTGCGGCGGCGATTTCTTCCAGCTTCTCGGCCAGCGTCCCGCCTCGCTCGGCGGCTTCCTGCACGAGTCGGTACCGCTCGTCGTGCGCCTGGTCCACCAGTGCTGCGAAGAGTCCTGCCTTATCCTTGAAATAGTAGTATAAAGCGGGCTTGGACACACGCGCCGCGTCGACAATTTGACGAACCGATGTGGCGGCGTATCCCCGATCGGCAAAACTCTTCAGCGCCGCCTGCAACAGCTGGCGGCGTGTGGCTGATTCGGAATGATTGAGGGAATGTCCCACGAGCTACCGAACGGTAGGTACTCTAGGGCCGCCTGTCAAATATTATGGAATAGAACTTCCGGACACCTACGGTTTGGCCCGAAGCTGAACGATTGCATTTTGGATGCCGACCGGAAGATCGTCTTGATAAAAATAATAAATCCGTGAGTCATCAGTGACCCACGTCGTTAAATACAGCATTTGTTGAAAACGGATCCACCGGGCCGAGCCGTCAATAAACACCTGGTTGCCGCCTTGAGGGACCCTGGATTGGCCGCTTCGATGCTGAGGCGTGTTGGAATAGATGATATCGTCGCGCGCGGAGCCCTGAGGCACGCCCCAGGAACCATCGATTTTACATACACAGTCAGCCGCCAGGGCCCAAGTCGGTTTTGACTGGCTGAGCTTCACTGGGCTGTAAGCGAGAAAGTCTCCCACCGGGTTATGCCAGTTGGTGATTCCGCCAAAAAACTGGTACCCGATATTCCACTGCGGATAAGAGGCTTCGTAAATGGGAAACCCTGGCCGATTGGGGCACGTCCACACCGAGGAGTAATTCGACTGCACCGTCAGGCCCACGGTTGCCGCGGCGGCTTGTTCGGGTGGATTGAGGCAGACCTGCACAAACAGGCCCTGACCCGGAATATCGCGGGCGTGCAGGAGTTTGTCCTGATTATCCTGCGCATAAATATTCATCCCGACGGCCAGTTGTCGCAGATTACTTAAGCATTGGGCGCGTTTCCCCTTTTCCTTGGCGGTGGCGAGCGCCGGCAACAACATCGCCGCCAGAATGGCGATAATCGCGATGACTACCAACAATTCGATCAGGGTGAAAGCGGCTTTTCTCGGTAGTGTTTGATCTGCGCTGGCCCGCAGAAAATGTCGCCGTAACGCTCGCATAGCGTGCAATATAGGCGGATACCGCGTTTGAGTCGATGCATGAAACTCGTTCTGCCGTTGAGATTTCAACTGCGCGTGGCTCAGTCCATTACCAGTCAAACACCGTCAAGGCATCCAAATCTTTCCAGCGGTTGCCTTCGTTGATTTTCGGCGTGGTCCGTCCGGTGTACTCGAGCACGCGATGTGGAGGAGCTTTTTCGACGATGAAATAGAGCGGGTCGACGAGCACCGAGATTAAGGGATTAGTCGGCTGCAGCTTCAGGATCAGGGCTTCACGGTTGTGGTACGTGGTTTCGCCCTGTTTGCTAAAACTCAACCCTACGATTTCTTTTCGCGAGACCACTATGTAGCGGCAGCTCACCTTTATTCCCCGGGCAATCGCGTCGTAATTGGCGGACAAAAAAGCGCCCATCATGTCATTCACCAACGGTTCGGAGTTGGCCGGCTCGGTGACCACGCGCTTGTGTCCCCGGTGGCTGCTGTCCTTGCTATACTCGAAGGTGACCTGCAGGTGTCCTCGATCCCGCGGGTCATCACTGACGCTCACGGTTCCTGAACTGCCCGTCTGCAGTTCTTCCAGCTCATAGGATTTGAGCGAGTTGCCCTCATAGACCACCCTTTCGCGAGCGGCCGTTCGGCCGTCGGGATAAAAGTATTCTCGCAAGACGTGGATAATCGACCCGGAGCGGGAAGCGGTTCGGCGGAAAGTAAAAAGCAAGCGAGGGGGATCGGACTTGCGGGCGTAAATGGACGCGTTCAAGAGAGTGGGTTGTTCGTAAATTAATGGCGCTGAGCCTCCGCCCGCAAGGGCCCGCGACTCTGCTTGGCCCGCGCAGGAGCAAATCAGTCCGGATCCCAGGATGAACGCTAAAACGATCCGTGAAAACATTGCGAACTCTACACCACCCGCTGTATTTGCGCTGAAACATTAACGGTCCAGCGCGGCGAGAAGTGCTCGCCTTCAAAGCGGCGCACTCCAAAACCTTCGGACTCGATCCGGTTTATGGAAAGCTGATTCGGAGCCCCTCGTCGCGTCGTTAGCGTTGGCCATCCCGCCTTTCGCTGGTTCAGGTACAGTTGAAAGGGCCTCGGGTGCAGTTAACCCCCGAGCGTTGATTGGCCAAAAATGGATGGAAAAGCGCGGCCCGATCGGGAACATTGAGTGCATGGTACAAAGTGAGTTGCCGTCAGCGGCCCCTCTGACGTCATCGGAAGAGATTCAAAAAGAGTGGCACGAGTTGCGGCTGCGAGTCGAAAAGTTGGAAGCCCAACGAACTACCCTCGAGCAGGAGAACAAGTCCCTTCGCGAGTTGCTCGAACGCAGCATCGAGCATCGCCAGAAATCCCACACCGAATTGGTGCTCTTGCTGACCGGTTTGGTCAGCAAGCTACCCATGAACGATGTTGGGGTCATAGTCTCCCGCCTGGTCGAGCACAACACCAACGTCAGCCAATATCTCGCCGCCTTGACCAAAGGCTCGGTCGATGGCCTTCCCGCCTTGCAGCCCACCGTCCTCAAAACCCTTGAAGAGACCAAGCGCGAATTGTCGGCGGCGCTCAAACCAGTCATCGAAGAGCTCATGCAATTGGATACCCCCTTGGAAAAGGACCTGCTGGCAAAGCTCGTGGCCCATCCGGACAGCTTCTTTTCTCCCAGCGCCTCTCGCGGCAATCGTTGTTTTATCAAGGGCTTGGTTGCGCGCGAGCGCATCGTGCGGGAGTTCGGCGAGGAAGCCCTGCCCTTGTTCAACGATGTCACCACCGACGCCAAGCTCAATCCGCATCCCAAACCGGAGGAAATCGTCCTGTGTTTCCGCAATGACTTCGAGTCTCTCCTCGAGCAGAACACCAAGCTGGCCCCCGCGAAGCACGAAGCCCTGGCGGCTCTTTTCAAGCAGATTCAACGCAGCAAGGCTCCCACCGAGCAGGCGCGTCAGCAAAAAATTGCCTTCCTGAAAGCCTCGTTTCTAATCGAGTTGCTCCACTTCTATGAAAACCAAGCCACGGAAGCGCCCGACGTGATGTTCGCGCAGCGTTTGCCGGCCGTGCTCGAGCAACTGAGCGCCGTGGGTTCGCCCCATAAACTCGACGAGAAACTCGTTGAAATGGTCGAACACCTTATTGGGTTCGTCATCAGCTCCGACCACCGGCACATGATTGTCAATAACCTTGGCAAGACCGGCGGTCAGGCCAAAACTCTGAAGTACATTCTCAAGCTGCGCGCCGAGAAGGTCCTCGAACCGGATGTGGTTGGACCCGAATTCGTCAAGCACCTGCTGCCCTCCGGGCAAAAACCACCCGTCCCGGCCGCCATTGCCGAGATCCTTCGGCTAGTGAACCCGGCGATGCAGAAACTGGTCATTCGATATATTTTGGCATCGGACCGCCTGCGCAAAAACGACGCCGAAGCTCTGGCCAAAGGTATCGGCGAAGCCCTGGGCCTTCATAATTTGGCCGAGGAGGCCAAGGCTGCCCTCGCGGTGCCACCGGAAATCGAGCAGCGCCTGGCTTGGGAGAAGGTGAAGGATATGATTGCGCGCCGCACGGACGCGACCGCCGTGGCGGCGGCCATGCGCGACCGGCTGAACGCCAAGTACGACGCGGATGAAATTCGCCAAAGCTGGCTGGCTTTGACCGAGGCCGACCCGATTTCTTTGATCCGGATCTTCTGTCACTTGCCGTACCGCGCTGACGGGAAGACCGACCCCATCGCGCGGCCGGTCATCGAGATCTACGTCACCCGTTTGCTGCACGAGAAGTACGCTGCGACTTATAAGAAAATCGTTACCAGCCTGCGCAACATGTTTACCGCCAAGCCTGACAGTCCAACCCTGCTGAACTTTCTGGCTCTGGTGCGCTGGGTCGACCCGGGGGCGGCCAACAAAATCTCCGCGGATATCGGCATGCATGTGGCCGCTTGAAACTGGGCTGGTCGTTAAAAGTTAAAACGTTAAAATTGAAGGATCCCATGGTGCGGCGAAGGAGAGTTGGCCAGTGTCAGAAGACTTTCGTTGACAAACACCCATAAAAGGCATCATCGGCGCGCTCATAGCCGGAGTTTACTCTTTCGGTGAAGCTTCAGCAGGCAATGGCGCCGTGAGCACGCGGATGTGCGACCTGATCGTGTCGAGCAACTCATCGGCATTGGTCTGATCGAGCCGGCGCAACACGCATTCCCAGCGATAGGCGAAACTGCCGCCCGGATCATAACGGCAATGTTTGAACAACGTGTCAAAGGCGCGCCGACGCTTGCGATAATCGCCCTGGGTATGCAGGAACTGCTCGCGGAACGCCGCCAGGTATGCCTCGGCGAAGGCCCGCGCATCCGGCACCAGAGACTCCCGCGCATTCACCGGCCGGGCGTAGTCCGCCGCGAAGGTTGCCAGGGGTTTGCGATATTCGGTGAATGCGCCGCTGTGATCTCCCACCAGCACTTCTGAAGGCAAACCATCCTCGCCTTCACGCACAATTTCATCACCGTCATCGAAAGCCGGCCGCGCGCTGTCAAACGAGCGACCGACGATGATTCCTGCGGCAGCCGCCTGCCCCATGAGGGTGGCGAGCTTAAGCCCGTAACCCTTACGGGTATAACGTTCCACTGGTAACTTGTCGGTGGCAATCCCGGGAAGGTACTCGCGTTCAAAATAGGTGCTGTGAATTTGATTCCCGCAAAAAACGTCGTTTTTCCCGCGGTACGTCTCGGTGAGTCGGCGCATGATGAACCGCCGGCACAGATTCATGCCCAGTTGCCGGCAACCGAGCCGCCGGTCCTGCCAGTAATCCGTGTACTCATCGCTTTCCTGGATGGACTGCAGCAAACCTTTGCCCCGGTCCAGGTGCTCCCACACCCCCCATTTTTGAAGCCGGAGAAATCGGCGCAACGGATAACTCTCACTATGGGCTTTGAACTCGGCAATAAAGACGCTGCGCCGGCCTTCCTTCTGCGGCCGGTCCAGCGACAACGATTCGGGCACGCGCCCGAGGTTGATGTATTCCAGGTCGCCGAAATCCCGAATGAAATTGAAGATGATATCTTTGGCGCGCGCATCGCAGATCCGTTGCAGTTCCGCGTCTTCCGGGTGGACACCCGCTTCATCGAAGACCGGGTCGAGCAGGAATTCACCTTCTTCAAAGCGGCCGCCGGCCAGCCACTCGATTTGCAGAAAGAATTCCGGACTCATACCGCTCAACAGGTGCTCCGTTTCGGCCTCGTTGCCTTCGAGGAACAGCGTCGCGAGCATGCGTTCCGACCAGGTCTTATCGTCGGGACCACCACTTCGAAAAGGTTCTTTGACCGCCGCTTCGAACCGCGCCCGCAGTTGCGCAAATTCAGCCCCGAGAGATTCAGGGCTCATCTGTTCGAAGGCTTTGCCCGCGAAATCGCGGGCGCCGAAAGCTTCTTTTTCGGCAGCGAAGAAGTCCACCTCGGGCCGCCCCAGCCGATTGCAACGGTCGCAATGCTCGGCGATTTCCTGCAAGTGCCGGGCCAGGGCTATTGGCTCGAGCTTGGCCAAGCCGCTGAATTCCGCGCACGTTAACCACCGGGTGCCGGTCAATCGATTGTAATAATAAATGGGCAGACCCCGAATCCCCACCTTCGACCCGAGCACCAGCCTCTGCTTGGCTTCGCGGCTTTTGGGAATCGAGCTCAGGCGCCAGTACTCACCGCGCCTCTTAATGGCCTCGCGAACCCGGCTATCGGAAACCGAAAGGAACCTGACCTGGCGTTTGGAGACAATGCTTTGGAGCAAATCGTCGGCCATAAAAGCCAGCTCCATGCGTTCGGGATCCGGCCGGATCAGAAGATGGTCCGCTTCAAAAATCAGATCCACAGAATCGGTGGCCACGGCTTGTTCCTCGGCCGCCGTGAGTGCGGGCAGCGAGCTGGCCGCCCGTCGTTGATTCAAATAATCGATGAAATTCAGACGCTGCCACGCGTGCACGCTTGGAGACTGCGTATAGAGCACGTTTTGTGACGGAAACAGCGTCCCAATCCTTGTCGCCAGCTGGCCCTGTGCATCTCGCACGAACGGCCGCGGCCCAATTACTTCAAGTTGCATGGGGATGTTCAACATGTCCGCTAACGGCTATTTTGTCCACCCTCTTGAACGCAAAGAGAGCGTCTGGGGGCGAATCCGGACACTGCCCAGGAACGCCGGATTTATCCGGCAGGAACCTTGCCGAACAGCCGCTTTCTGCCGCATAAATTCGGCGTTCCGACAGTGTCCGGAGGTGCACCCGCGCATGCGTCAACTGGACAATTGGGAGACAGTCGCGTTTAACCGATGCGAGCCGAGCCTTGGGGTGAACACCCCAATTGTTTCCAGCGCTGCCCTGCGCAACGTTCCATCTGTCGTAAAGATGGTCAGTTTAGGTCGGGCGGTCTTCTGGTGGGAGACCGCCCGTTTCTTCAACATCGGGCCGTTTCCCTGGCAGTTAGCTGCGCGAGCCAAACAAAATTCGATTCTTAAGCTGCGTACGTTCAAGCTAAGTTAGTGGTTGATGTAGCACATTCGAGCGCGTCGCCTTAACTCGACCGCCTACGCCACGGAAGCCGGGACTTGCATCCGAACACCCTTGCGGTGGGTAACCCCTTCAGCCTTGAGGCGGCTTGAGAGAGGTCGGACAGCGCGTGTGTGATATGCGGAAACGTCATTGCCTCTCTGCATTATACAAACTCTCCGACTTGAGGTGTCGTTATGAGTGAAAGAGCCCTGAGCATGAAACAGGACAACCGACCAGACTTCCCTCCGCAAAGCGCTTCATCGATGTATTCCCGATGGTTGTGGCTGCTCATCGGCGCTGGGGTCCTGGTCATCCTCGTCGGCTTGCTTCGCGCACCACTGCGAGGTAAGCCGGGTTTAACCGTAACGTCCACTGATACCGCAGGGACAAACGTATCCAGCGGTTTGGCGATGGTTCAACCAGAACGCCCGAGGCCCCATCGGTCGGGCGCAATCCCGACGCTTACCGCTGAAGAAATCGTCACCAGCAAAGTCAGCCAGTTTGCTCGAAGCCGCCGTGAGATTGTACGCGCGATTGGGCGGCGCTCTAAAACTGAGGTGCCTCCCGAGGTTGAGAAATTCTTCGATGCTATTGAAGCGGGTAAGTGGGATGAGATAAAGGCCCAGTGGGAGTCGTTGGCGCGGCAGTCGGGCCAGTACGAAAACTCAACCAACCATTGGGCAGACCTGGACCCATTCTGGCCCGCTGTGCTTGACGCGTACGGCGTGGCCGAGCAGGCTCACCTTTGGCCCCCGCAGAAGCTTCTCGATTATGGCAACGCGGTCCTCGACTCGCTGCGGCCTGGAATGGTGTACGTTGGCGGAACGGACAATGGGAGATGGATACCCGAACTGCTGAATGAGACCAGCGGCGGTGAACCGCACGTCATGCTCACTCAAAATGCATTTGCCGATGCACGGTATCTCGATTTCATGAATACCCTGTACAGCGACCGTATCATCACCTTGACGAGCGAGGATTCACAAGCTGTTTTCCAGAATTATGTAACCGACGCGCAAAAACGGCTCGAACACGACCAGCAATTTCCCGACGAACCCAAGCAGGTTCGCCCTGGCGAAGACATTCAAATGGTCGACGGCAAGGTTCAGGTTAGTGGCGCAGTCTCCGTCATGGCCATTAACGAACAGCTCCTCCAGAGCTTAATGCAGAAAAATCCGAACCTCTCCTTCGCCCTTGAGGAATCGTTTCCCTTCAAGGGGACGTATGGCGACGCGCTCCCGCTTGGCCCGCTCATGGAACTGGGCGCAGCCGACGCCCAGGACGGCTTTACCGCCGAAAGGGCGGCACAATCGCTCCAATACTGGCAAACGACCGCGCAGCAGTTGCTTGGTGATCCTGAAGCTGCCGACTCGCCAACCACGCTCAAGTCGTACTCTCACGACGCCGTGGCGGCAGCCAACCTCCTTGCAGCGCACAACTTCAACGGCGAGGCTGAACAGGCGTATCGTTTGGCCACGCAACTGTGGCCGCAGAACCCTGAGTCCGTGAGCGGCCTCGCCGACGTGCTTGCCGGGACTGGGCGGGAAAGTGAAGCTCGGCAACTCCTCGAAGGTTTTGCACAACAACATCCCGACCAGGTGAAGGATTTGGAACGAATCAGCGCCTCATGGCGACTGGTAGTAAACAGCCATCAATAGGGCCGTATCTTCGGTCAGTTGGCCACCCGCTCCAGGGCGGCGCTGGCCGGGTTGGTCGATGACCCCGTCGCCGTCGCGAGCTGAGTTACGCCGTGCAAAGGCACAGTATCCACGCTCCATCATAATGGACACCACGCCTATGGCGAGCTTTCGAGAAAGGCTTGACCGAGCACCGGTGTGAGGTTGAGATGATAGGACTCCAAACATTAATTGATTTAAAATTATGGCTGTCCCGACCCAATTACCCACCACGGCCCAGAACGAAACCTTCGGCGGCGTCACCTATCACATTGAAGGCGAACTGGTGCCCGCGCTTCACCTGGAATTAAGCGGCACCGGGGTTTATTTTGAGCACCACATTTTACTCTGGAAAGACCCGGCGGTTCAGATTGAACTGCACCCGATGAAAGGAGCTTTCAAGCGGATGCTGGCGGGGATGCCGTTTCTGCTAACCGGGGCCAAGGGTCCGGGCCGAATCGCCTTCAGCCGCGACGGCAGCGGGCACGTATTTGCCTTGCACCTGAAACCCGGCATGGGCGTGGACGTGCGGGAGCATCAATGGCTGCCGCGACGAACAACGTGGACTACACCTTCACCCGGGTGAAAGGCGCTGCGAACATCCTGTTGGGCGGGACGGGCTTCTTCATCGACACATTTTCGTGCCCAACCCTGGAAGGCATTCTGTGGCTGCATGGCTATGGCAACGTGTTTGAAGTCACACTGGCCCCCGGCGAGGCGATTGACATCGAGCCGGGCGGCTGGATTTACAAGGAGCGTACCGTACAGATGCAAACGATGTTTCAAAGACTTTCCACCGGGCTGTTCGCCAGCGCGAGCCAGATTTGCTGGAACCGCTTCACCGGGCCGGGAAAAATCGCCCTGCAAACTATGTATTGCCACATGGAAAGCGGCGAGTGAACGGCGGAAGCAAAAGATTCAACAGCCCCAGCGTCAGCCAGGAGACCACGGCAGCCAACAGGGTGATTGTCCGCATTGGCTGCATCAATGGGCCGCGCATTTTTTTCGATTAACACCCTTAACTGGCGGAGCTGTAAGCTGGCGCCATGAAAACAAACCCCGTTGCGCGATACCTCGTGCTCATCCGGCTAATCATGGTTTGTGCCGCTCTCACTGCCATCGGAGGGGTTGAATTTTACCTCGGCGCGTCGCTGGCAGCGCGGATTGGCCAGACCACTGCCCGCCAAGACCAAGACCCGCAGACTGCGAATGTCGACGTTGCTGACTTCATGGCTTTCGCTCAGTAACGCCGGAGAAGGCTGGCCCAGCGCCAAGGTTCAGCCCGGAGCCATGCATCTGATCTAGCACCCTTACGAAGAACGATTACCGCCGCGACAAACCTCCGGCATCTGGGCCAATTCCAACCAATGCGCCCGCACGACCTTGACCATTTCCACCAACCGGTTCAAATCCACTGGTTTGGTCAGAAACACATTAGCGCCTAACTCGTAGGCCAGCTTAATTTCCTGGTCGAGGTCGGAGGAGGTTAGCATCGCGACTCGCAAGGCTTTCAGCCCAGGCTGCTGACGAATCCACCGCAGCACATCAAATCCACCCAGGCCCGGCATTTTGATATCCAACAGCACCATTAACGGCAACGGAAATTCCTTCCAATCCGAATAACGGCCCGTTCCCTCAAGATAAGCGATGGCATCCTCGCCGTTGTTTGCGACTTGAACCGGATTTAGTATTCCGGCTTTTTGAAAAGCATGGTTGAGCAAAAAGACATGGTCTTCATTGTCCTCGACAACCAAAATTGGCGGTTGGTTGGACACCGAGACAATCGACTGACTTGTTATCACACCCATTGTCTAGCGGCCATGTCCACGGCACAACGTGTCCTTCGCCTCGCCGAACGCAACTGGGTGCTTTCCCTAGTAAAGGCTGATTGCTCGGGGTGATCAAAAAGGCCCCCAGGCAAGCCTTAATAAGGCTTAAAGGCGTAAGCCTGGCGATCTTCGTCGCGCACCGCCCAGCGGTTGAGCGGCCACACTGAGCCTCCATATTTCAGGTACTGCGCGGAGCCATCCACAAACGCAAAATTTGATCCACCGGCCCCGGCGCGCGGCACTTGGAATGGCGAATGGCAGCCGTGCTCGACGCGGTCGGCATCGTTCCCATTCCCCTCGAACATATCCATGTAATAGTCCTGCGCGAAAGGCGGATTCTCGTTGGGCTCATTTTTCTTTTCGCCGAAGACGATTGTGTCCGCCGGTTTAATGACCGCTTGCTCCTTCATGCTCATTGGCGTGGTGAGAATGTTGGTGAGGAAATCGTTCCAGCCGTTAATCAGGTAGCTGCGCGCCGCGCGATCCGGCGCCGTGGGTGAGCTGACCATCGTGGGCGGCGTGCCGCGCTGGAGGTCGGCGGGACAGACCAGCAGGTTTGTGTTTCGATAGAACTCGAGCAACAGCGTCGGCCACCGATACGCGTTGGTTCGCGGTGGATAATAACCGTTGTTGTCATCGGCGTAGAGCTTTAAGGACAACCCGAACTGTTTGAGATTATTGACGCATTTGATCCGGTTAGCGGCGCCCTTGGCCCGGGCCAATGCCGGCAGAAGCATGCTGGCCAGAATGGCAATAATCGCAATCACCACCAGCAACTCGATCAGAGTAAAGCCGCGGCCACCGCCTCGTGTCCTGATCTTTACGTTCGGGGCGGTACTGGCCTCCGGCGGTTGAACTTGCCTCGAAAGGTGCTCATTCAGCGTGTTCTCGATACTCATGATCAATTTGTCCGCCCGCTGGTGACCGGGCCGCGCGCCCGGCCCGTCCTGGTTGACTGCTCGAATATTTTCCGCCTGCAAGCGTCCACCCTATGACGCGTATGACGACCAAACAATGGACCCTGGTGAGCCTGGCCATCCTGCTCGGCGGTTTGTCGCTCTACCTTAATAAAGACTGGTTTGCCGGGGATCATATTCAACTGATGCATCGTTCCCGCCCCGCACGCGGGGCGTTCCGGCGGCCGAAAGCTGACAATATCCTGATCGATCCGATCAGCTTCTGGTTCGATCGGAAGGTTAAAATGACTTCCCTGAAGGTGGTGCCGGTCTTTGACCTCGAGACGAACAAATTCCCCCAGCCCGTTTGGTGTCTGGTCTCGGATTCCAATTCCCTCCCGGTAAAGGAATTCACTTATGGGATGCGCATTCCAGGCATGCACCCCGCCCTCAAAGGCGCTTTGCCCGACCCGCTCGAACCGGGTATCACCTATCGTTTGTTCGTCGAAGCCGGCAAGCAAAAGATTACCCACGATTTTACGCCCGAGCCCCGGACGGACTGACCTGCGTGGCCGTGGTTGCATTCTCTTTCTTGCACCCGTGCTCTTTGCGGATAGTTTATCTTCTTTATGAATTGGAAACTGCTCCAGATATGTTCACTGTTCCTCGTGCCGGCACTTTTTAGTGCCCTGGCCCAAGGCACGGGCAGCGTCGATCCCTTGCACGAATTCGAGGCCCGTGCGGCCAAGTTCAAGAGCGTGGTTCGCCTTCCTCAGTTTGAAACCAACACCAACGAGGTCCGCGCTGCGCTCCAACAAACCATTTCCTCGAACAATGCTGCCCTGGACCGGATCGCGGCGCTCGATCCCAAAAAGGTCAATTTCAAAAGCACGGTCGGGGCGCTCGATAACATCAACTACCACATCGGTCTGACCGCCAACCGCCTCTCGGTCATTAAAGAGACCAGCCAGTATGCCACGCTGCGAGATGCCGCGACCCAGGCCGCTAAAGAGCTCCAGGAATGGAGCGTCGGACTGGATTACCGCGAAGACGTTTACAAGATCCTCAAAGCGTACGCGGATCAGCACCCCAAGCTCAAAGGCGAAGACGCCAAGCTTTTCGAAGAGACCATGCGGGATTACCGGCGCGCCGGACTGGACTTGCCGAAAGCCCAGCGCGATGAAGTCGAGCGGATGCGCAAAGAGCTCTCCAGCCTGGCCATCGACTTCGAATCCAATGTTGTCAAAGCCGAAAAGGCCGTGAAATTCACCCAGGCCGATCTGGAAGGTGTGCCCGATGACTTTCTCGAGCGCATCAAGACCGGCCCGGACGAGTACACCGTAATGGCCAATGTCACAGTGCAGTACGTCACCGTCGAGGAGAACGCCAAACGGGAAGAGACCCGCAAACGGCTCCTGGTCGAGCATGACAACCTCGCCCGCAAAGAAAACATTCCCCTGCTGGAGAAGATCCTCCCCCTGCGCGACGACATCGCCAAAAGTCTTGGATACAAATCCTGGGCCGATTACCAGACCGAGATCAAGATGGTCAAAAACTCGGCTACCGCCATCGACTTCCTCGAACGATTGAAAACCGGCTTGCAGCCTAAATTCGACGCCGAACTGGCCGCTTACCGGGAGATCAAAGTGCGCGAGACCGGCGATCCCAACGCCCAAATCTACATCTGGGATTGGCGGTACTTCAGCAATCAACTCAAAAAACAAAAATATACCGTGGACGCCGAACAACTGCGCGTTTACTTCCCCTATCAACGCGTCTTGGAGGGCATGTTCGATATTTATCAATCCATTTTCGGCCTCAAGTTTCAGCGCGTTGACCCGCCCTACAGCTGGATCAGCGATCTTCAGCTGTTTGCTGTCTCGGACAGCAAAACCGGTGAACCGCTCGGTTTGTTTTACCTCGATATGTTCCCGCGCGAGGGCAAATACAACCACTTCGCCGAATTCGGCCTAATCGAGGGCAAACTTCTGGACGATGGCACCTACCAGCGCCCGGTTTGCGCGCTGATCTGCAACTTCCCCTCTCCCGGAAAAGACAAACCGTCGCTGCTGTCGCACAGCGATGTGGAAACTTTATTCCATGAATTCGGCCATGCCATGCATACGATCCTCACTCGGGCCAAGTACGGCCGCTTCTCCGGCACCAGTGTTCCTGGTGATTTTGTCGAAGCCCCCTCTCAAATGCTCGAAAACTGGGTCTGGGATAAACGCGTCCTGGACAGCTTTGCCGCCGATTACCGTGACCCGAGCAAAAAGATCCCGGCCGAGATCCTGGCCAAGCTCAAAGAATCCCGTCTGGCCACCGAAGGCACGCGGTATCGCCGCCAGCTTTCCTTCGGCTTGACCGATCTTCGGCTCCATACTGAGATTCATGACCACAACGCCGCCGAAGCTCTCCCGCTCTCGAATAAAACGCTGAGCGAGGTTTTCCTGCCGCTCGTGCCGGACACGGCCTTTGTGGCGTACTTCGGCCATCTCATGGGCTATGACGCCGGTTACTACGGCTATGCCTGGGCCGACGCCATTGCCGCCGATATGGCCACCGTATTTGAGAAGGCGCCCAACGGTTATTTTGACCAGGCAGCCGGCCGCCGGTTGCGCAAAGAAATTTATGAGCCGGGCGATTCGCGCGACGTGAATATCTCGATTGAAAAATTCCTCGGCCGCAAACGGTCGCTCGATCCATTCCTGAAAAAGATTGGCATCGAAAACGAAGACGCCTCGGCCAAAGTCGCTCAGAAGAATTGAGTTTACACGGCGTGCACCGCCGTAGTAGCGCAGGCTTTCACCCTGCTTTATCGCCGACCTTCAGTCGGCCAGCGCCACTGCTGAAACGCGCTGCGAGTTGCTTCCAGACAAGTTCCGGGCCCAGCAGGTCAGGAGACCTGCTGTCCGGCAGACTGAAAGTCAGACGGATACTCCGCGCCACCTCAACGCCCGGCCAGCCGCTCCTGCATCTGTTCCAGCGCCACTCCTTTCGTCTCCGGGACCATGGTTTTGACCCACAAAAGCTGCAGAACCATCATCCCGCAGAAAAACGAGAACACCGCCCCCGGCGGGAAAGCCGTGACCATCTTTGGGAAAAAGGTGGTGAGCAACGCGGCAAACATCCAGTGCGTGAAGCTGCCGAGGGCCTGGCCTTCGGCCCGATGACGATTGGGAAAGATTTCCGAAATAAAAACCCATATCACGGCTCCCTGCCCGACGGCATGAGCGGCGATGAAACCGAAAATGCACGCGGGCACGATGCTGAAATGCTGCGTGAAAAAGGCCCACGCCGTCAGTCCAAGGGAAAGGATGTAGCCGAATGACCCAATATATAACAGGGTCCGCCGTCCCAGCCGGTCGATCAGCCACAATCCCACGAAGGTGAATATCAGATTCGTCACCCCGATGCCGACCGACTGCAGAAGCGCCGCTTTAGTCCCCAACCCCGTCATTTCAAAAATTCGCGGCGCAAAGTACAGCACCGCATTGATCCCCGAGAGTTGATTGAAAAATGCGATCAGAAAGGCCAGCGCAATCGGAACGCGCAACTGAGCCGTCCAGAAATGCGACGCCGCCGCTCGGTCGGAAGAGGCGGCGGCAATTTCATTGGCTTCGGCCTCCACCTGCGCCGGGGGGGCCTTCGGCTCGATCAATCTAAGCACGCGCAGGCCCGCTTCACGATCGCCTCGACGAGCGATTAGCCAGCGCGGACTCTCCGGCAACCCAAAACACATTGCCGTGTACAGCAACGACGGAAACGCCGCCACGCCCAACATCCAGCGCCAGGCATTCGCGCCGATATCCTTAAGAAAATAATTTGAAACGAACGCGATGATAATCCCGAACACAATGTTGAATTGGAACATCCCGGCGAGCCGCCCGCGGTACGCCGGAGGGGAAATCTCGGAAATGTACAACGGCGCTGCTACCGTCGAGATGCCGATGCCCAACCCACCGACAAATCGCGCGATGGTGAATGAGACAACATCCCAGGCATAGCCGCAGCCAATGGCTGAAACCAAATACAGCAGACCCACACTCAACAAAGTCTTTTTCCGCCCAAAACGGTCGGCTGGCCAGCCGCCCAGCAACGAGCCGAGCACCGTCCCATAGAGCGCCGATGCCATCGCCATCCCGTGGATCCCCGGTGTGAGGTGCCACAGCTTCTGAATCGTCTGCTCGGCGCCGGAAATGACTACCGTATCGAACCCGAAAAGAAATCCAGCCAGGGCGGCCGTAACGGACCAGTAAAAAATGCGTGCTTTCATAGGGTAAACTCTGCTTCTGAATTAAATGCGTTCAGCGGCGCCTCGAGGAGCCTCGGCTGCCGCGTTAACGCGCGTTTCGGCGGTCGGCAACGCAACCTTCACGCGGTAGTCCGTCGATCCCGGAACGCCGCATTCATGCGGCAGCTCGCCCGCTCCTCAAAGAGCAAAGATTCACGCCGCAACGCAGAGAAAGTAACAAGGAAGTTGAGCTCGGGTGTTTCATTGCCGCATTAGAGCAAAAATCCGCCGTCTGCCAATAGCGATTTCCCGGGTAATTCACGGCAGCGCTGCCTTTCCCCCTGCCGCGCGCAGCGCAAACGTGAGCCAGGCGGCTTGCGGACGCATCGAGCGCAATAGAAATAATGGTAAGCTCGCAATATTTTCTGGGAACCATACCGGGGCTGGAGACTCTTACAATCGAAGTCGATGTGGATGAAGGGACGAACGTAAACGGGACAGGCTCGAGGTCTGCATTAATTAGGAACAAAAACAATGAACAAATTTTTTGGACCCTTTACTTTTTTGAAAGCAATCAGTCAGCGCAACAGGAGCAAAACCGGCCAACGGAACCAGGCTTGCTCTAGTTGGTTATTCGGGTTGTCTTTGGCCGTTTGGCTGGGGCTAGCCGGCACGGCCTCGGCCATGACGACCAACGTCGTCTTTCAAAACTTCTCCTTCACGCCACAAACAGTATCCATCCAGGTCGGCGACACCGTCGTGTGGACCAATGCGGGCGGCTTTCACACCGTGACTGGCGATGGGACCGACCCGTTCTGCGGGCCCAACGCGGTGGCAACCACCTGCTCCGAGACTTTCACCAACGCCGGGACGTTCCCGTACCATTGTAATTTCCATCAATTCCTCGGCATGGTCGGTACGGTGATCGTCAATGGCGGAAACACGAATACCAATCCGCCGCCTGATACGAATCGTATCCTCGATCCGATTCCCGCCAAAATCCCCAAGGGCAGCCTCCGAGTGGACCTGCAGACCGTCGCTTCCGGATTGGTGGCCCCCATCGGCATGGCCGTGCCGGATGACGGCAGTGGACGCCAGTTTGTTTACGATCAGATCGGTCTGGTTTACGTGATCCAAAACGGCAAGCTGCTGCCCAATCCTTTGCTGGACGTGCGCGCCCGCCTCGTGCAGATCAACCCAGGATACGACGAACGCGGCCTGGTCGGCCTGGCCTTGCACACAAATTTCGCTCAATTCCCCTTCGTTTATACCTACACTTCCGAACCTAACGGCCCAACGGCGGATTTTCCCATCACCTATACCGACGGCAACACCAACGACCATCAACAAGTCATCGCCGAATGGAAGATTGATTCGGCGGACCCAAACCGGGTGGACATTGCGAGCCGCCGCGAGATCCTGCGCCTGGACAAGCCGCAATTCAATCACAACGGCGGAACAATGCGCTTTGGTCCTGACGGGTTCCTGTATTTTGGCGTCGGCGATGGCGGTGCGGCGGACGATCAGGGCCCGGGCCACTCTCCGGGAGGCAATGGCCAGGACACGACCAAAATCCTGGGCAAAATTAATCGCATTGACGTCGATGCCCGCACCTCGGCTAACGGCCAGTACGGCGTTCCCACCGACAATCCGTTTGTCGGCCAGGCAGGATTCTTACCGGAGATTTACGCGTTCGGCTTCAGAAATCCGTACAGCTTCAGCTTCGACCTGCAAACCGGCGATTTATATGTCGGCGACGTCGGTCAAAACGACGTCGAGGAAGTCGATAAAGTGGTAAAAGGCGGAAACTTCGGCTGGTCCGTCAAAGAAGGCAGCTTCTATTTCGACGCGAACGGCACCAACGACGGCTTTGTCACCAGCGTGCCGCAGCGCGAGGTCCCGCCGGGCCTTATTGATCCCATCGCCGAGTACGACCACGACGAGGGCGACGCGATCATCGGCGGCTTTCTCTATCGCGGGGAAGTCATTCGGGGTCTGGCAGGAAAGTATGTGACTGGGGATCTGGGTACGACCAATTTGGGAAGACTATTCTATGTGGACGGGGGCCAAATGACGGAATTCCTTATTGGCAGTACCGATCGGCCAATGGGCATCTTCTTGAAGGGGTTTGGCCAGGACGCCGATGGAGAACTTTATGTCCTGGGGTCGACCAATCTTGGCCCGTCGGGAAGCGCCGGCAAAGTGATGAAGATCGTTCCTCTGCAGGAGAACACTTTCGTGCAACGCAATCTGGTCTCCGATCAGCCGGGCCAGGCCGATCTGGTCGACACCAATCTGGTCAATGCCTGGGGACTGGCTTTCAGTTCGACCAGCCCGTTCTGGATCTCGGATAACCACACCGGACTCTCGACTTTGTATAACAGCACCGGCGGTGTTCAGGCGCTGGTGGTAACCATTCCGACACCACCAGGGGCAACCGGTCCGTCCGCGCCTAGCGGGGTCATCTTCAATGGCACCACAAATTTCACTGTCGGCGGAAAGGCCAGCCGTTTCATTTTCGCCACCGAGGACGGAACCATCGCCGCCTGGGGCAGCGGCACCAATGCCGTTCTGGCGGTCGACAACTCCGCCAGCGGCGCGGTTTACAAGGGCCTGGCTGTGGCATCCAACCAGCTTTACGCCGCGAATTTCCACGCCGGCACGGTGGACGTGTTTGATGGCAAATTCGCCCCGGTCGTGCGCGCCGGCGCGTTCGTCGATCCGGACATGCCAACCAACTACGCGCCGTTTAACATCGCACCCTTCAATAACAAACTCTATGTCACCTACGCCCAGCAGGACAGTGATGCACACGATGATACGCCGGGACCCGGCCACGGCTTCATCGATGTGTATGACCTGAACGGCAACCTCACTAATCGGCTCATCACGGCCGGACCGCTAAATTCTCCCTGGGGCATGGCGATGGCGCCCTTGACGTTTGGCGCTTATCCCGGCGCGTTCCTGGTTGGCAATTTCGGTGATGGCGCTATTAACGCGTTTGACCCGGCGACCGGTGCCTTCTTGGGCAGACTGGCCGACGCCACTGGCACGCCTATTACCATTAACGGATTGTGGGCCATTGAATTTGGCAATGGCGGCCAGGGTGGCGACCCCAATGTCCTGTATTTCACCGCCGGACCCGCAGGAGAAACGCACGGCCTGTTTGGCAGCATTGCGCCGGCCAATTACCTTCGTATTATGTCCGTCTCCCGCAATCCCGGTGGATTGGCACTTACCCTGGTTGGCGGCACGCCACCGTACCTCATTCAACAAAAGACGAGTCTGGCCGATTCCACTTGGTCGAACTTAGTCACCACCACTAATCTCGGTATCGTATTGTCCATGACCAACTCGGCCGCCTTTTTCCGAGTGATCGACCACGCTCCGGCCACGCCTTGAACAAGCGCCACGTCGAGGATCCTAGGCGATGTCAAAGCTGCCGAGGCCATTCGGAAACCGAGTCATCGCCAGGATTCAAGACGGCCCATTACCAACGTCATCTCAGCAAAGCTCGGTCCAACGCGCCGGCGCTCTGAATTTCCTTCTGCTCGGCCAGCCATGCCCTGCGTTTAGTGATGAACTCCTTTAGAGAAGCCAGGTTCGATTCAAACCGTTTTTCATCTCCCGCGGGATCCTCCTTTTTGATCCGGGCGCGATAGCGCACTTCTTCCAGCAAGCGATCGCGAAAAGAATCAACTAAGGGAAAGAGGCGGTCTTGGGTAAACTCCGTATCGAGCAATTCTTTTACGCGCGCCAGGAACAGGCTGCGAAAAGTCGGGTTGGCCAATAACGGTCGTGAAACATAACCACCCGCCCTCCACCACGCTCGAAAACCGTAGCTGGTCGAAGGCCTCCCGCCGGTCTCCCCCGGCGGGTAATCGCCTTCAGCTCCGTAGGTCAACGGCATGTTGTAGAGCGGACCCGGTTGTTCCCAGCCGTCGTACTCACCCCAGGTCTTGTCCTCGTCCCATGGATAAAACGTCCATTTGCCTGTCCCGTTCACGTCGTGATATAGCCAGTAGTTGTTGAAAAAACCGTCCCAATCTGAAATCAGCATTCTCACCGCGTAGTGAGTCAGGACCTGTTCGACATCGAACTCGCGGCGAATCAGAGCCCACTGCTCCTCCGGTTGGGACTTGGTCTTTTCAAGCTGATCCACCAGGTGAACCAAATCTTCGTGGCCTTCGCGGCGGTTGATATGTTTGTCATGCTGCCCGACCAAGCCGTTCCCCGTCCAATTGGCTTTGTATAAATTGCCGTCGTCGCGCAAGCCGATGTGTCGGAAGAACGCCTTATTGACCTGTTCGATCAAGAGGTAATAACCAGCCGGTTGGCCGTCGACGTTAAGCCGGATGAAATCGGTGCGACAGGCCGCAACGCCCGCCCGATGGTACAGGTCGTAAGCCAGCGGCTCAGCCAGCAACCAACGCTCCTTTGACTCGAAGATAATGTCCGCGACGGTCATATCGTTCCATTGCTGGTCCTTGCCGAAATGCACTTTCCACCCGCCGCTGCGCTCGGGGATACGCACAAAATCAAAAAGCTTCGCCTCGTGTGTCTTAGGATCCACGAACACAAACGCGGAGTCGCCCAACGCCGGCTCGACCGGTTTGGTGCGCGCGTGGCGCATGAATGGCGGCTGTTCCGACGATTTCCACGCCAGGAACTGCCGCGATTGCGCCGGCGTCAGAATCGTTTTTAGTTTCTTGTCTACCCCGGCGGAAATGCCTTCGGCCTTGGCCTGGAGTTTCTCGCCTTCAGCCTGGGTCTGCGGATCCCGGTTACTCATGATACGCCGCACGTCCGGCACCATCGCATCACGCTGCTCGATGGCGTCCCGGTAGAGCGCGCGCAGGTCACTTACCTGCGCTGGGGTGAGGTTAGTGCGAGTCGCGAGGTGCAGGTAATCCGGCTCCAGCCGCACGAACTGTCGCAGCATCACGGCGGGGTCGCCCATTCCCCGGTTTCCAGCCCCTCCACCCCGCCAGGAATCGTACGCTTTGGTCTGCTCTGAACTCAGCAGAGGTTTAAGCGACTCGCCCATGGCGACTTTAAATGGTTGGACCAGTTCGGGTATTTTACGGCCGAGTTCTTGCGGATTTGCCGTCGCCAGGGCCTTTTCTTCGAGCAAGTTGCACTCGCGTTCCTGCTGCCGGAATATGGGACGTAGCTTTTCCAGGTCAGCTGGTTCGCAGTTGGACAACGTGAGTGCCGCCCAAAGTGAAGGCAGGTCCAGCGCGCCGCGAAATTCCATCTGTGCCATATATCGGCCCTGGCCTTCCGCAGTGGTTGGGTCAATCGAACCTCCGGTGCGAACCAGTCGCAGGGCGCTCTGTGATTCACTCGGATCGGCATGAATGATGTACCCGAGGGGAATCTTGCCCGGAACCACGTTGGTGAAGACCAGGCACGAGACCGCCGGGCGCACCTCGGTCGGGCTGGGGTAGATCCGTTCGGCGGAGTGTTGATCGACGGCTCGAATCCGGAATCGCACGACTTGCCCCGCCAGCTGCCCAGGGATGCTGCCGGCGTAGCGCGACTCCGTGGCGCCTTTGGTCATGGGCACCTCTTTTTCGTCGCCGAGAAGCCCAGGCCCAAGCACACGGTACAACAAAGCCACTTGTTTCAATTCGGTTTTGCACTGCACCTTTGCCTCGATCGGGATCGGCTGCTCCGGCGCGATACTGTGTGACGGGAACGTTACCTCGCTGATCACCGGCGGCAGGCTCGCAGAGAAGGCGGCGTTCTTCTCGCCCGGGGTGCCGCCGGGCTGCGTGGCGTCTTCCGACAAGGGCGAACCGGTCCAGTTCTCGGCAAGCTTTCCCGGTGCGGTGGGGCAAATCCGTTCGAGGGAAGCCGTGCGACCATCCGGGCCGTGCGGCCACGGCGCGCGATTGCCAAATTCCACGCTGTCGACCACTTTTCCCGCGGGGTTCCTCAGTTCGAGCCGTTCGCCGTTGTGCTTAAAGCTGCGGCTAAACTCGGCGGCAACCGGTGCCTTATAGAATTCCTGGAACCGCTGCTTGTTTTTGCAAACTACTGTATACCCATGGGGTTCAATGGTGGCTCCGGGTCCGAACTCGACCTTCACCCCTTTACTCAGCCGCCAACCCGAAAGATTCACTGCCTGGTCGCTGGTGTTATAGAGCTCCACCCACTGGAGATCGGCTATGTCGTCCGGGGCATGGTAAAATATCTCGTTGATGACTACTTGGCCCTGCACCTGCAGCGTTGCCATGGCCAAGCCAAGTTCGAGAACAAAGCCAAGGGGTTTCATATCGGAATCTTCAGTTAGAACCCGACACCGTCCGAAAAGGTTTCAACCAAATCCTGTTGCGATTCCTTCAACCGAGCACCACCGTCGTTGCTTGGGTGGGGTTCCATCCAGGCATGCTGAAGCGAATCCAGTGCAGATTCAAGACGGAACGCCGCATTTGGGTTTGGAGTCTGCCTTTAGGCGGTCAGATATCTGAATGCGAATCGCCCCTCCAATCTGAACAGTCTCCCCTCTCGAGCGTCTGTCCGGCTGAAGCCGAGACTCCGAACACACCCGGTCATATTCTACTTGATTTTGAGGGTCGGAAGCCTATGTTTACGCCGCCCGAACGCCGCGTGTGCGGATTGTTCATTGGGGCTGAGAAAGTGAAGTTAACCTGGAACCTAACCCTCAACCTCCGTTGCCACCGCAACGTCTGGTCCCGTTAGGCAATGGAGCTCGGTAAGCCGCGCGCTGACCAAGTCTCCCTTAGGTTTGTCGTTCGTCCGTTAGTTTAATTATGCTCACAATGGAAGAAGCCCTGAGGCAACGGGGCGCCCTGCCCTTTGCGGCAGGCAATATCGTCAAAGGCACCATCATCGAAGTTCGTCCCAAGGAAGTCCTGGTCGACATCGGCTACAAAAGTGAAGGAGTTATCTCCGGAGGCGAATTTGAAGATATCAAAACTGTCAAGGTCGGCGATGAAATCGATGTCCTGATCGAGAAGCTCGAAGACAAAGAAGGCATGGTCGTTCTCTCCAAGGAGAAGGCCGAATTCAAGAAAAACTGGGAACGCATCCTGACCATTTGCAATGAAGGCGGCACCATTGCCGGCAAAGTCAAAGCCATCGTCAAAGGCGGCTTGCTGGTCAATATCGGTGTGGAAGCCTTTCTCCCCGCCTCCCAAATCGACGTCACCACGCCCAAGAACCTCGGGCAGTACGTCGGTAATACCTACGATTTCAAGGTCGTTAAGATCAACCAGGAGCGGCAAAACATTGTTCTCTCCCGCCGCGAGCTCATCGAGCAGGAGCGGATGGAGCGCCGTCAGAAACTGCTCACCGAGATGACCCCCGGCGATATCCGCAAAGGCACGGTCAAGAACATCACCGATTTCGGGGCCTTCATCGACCTAAACGGCATCGACGGTTTGCTGCATATCACCGACATGAGCTGGGGCCGCATCGGCCATCCGTCAGAACTGCTCAAAGTCGGCCAGGACATCGACGTGGTGGTGCTCGATATCAACCGCGAAAAGGAACGCGTCAGTCTCGGCTTGAAACAGAAGCTGGCCAATCCCTGGGACAGCATCGAGCAGAAGTACCCGGTCGGTGCCAAAGTCAAAGGCAAAGTCGTCAACCTGGTACCCTATGGGGCCTTCGTCGAGCTCGAACCGGGTGTCGAAGGATTGGTTCACGTTACTGAGTTGTCCTGGACCAAGCGCGTGGCCAAACCCTCGGATATGCTCAAGCAGGAGCAGGAAATCGAGGCGGTCGTGCTCGGCATCAACCGTGAGGAGCAGAAGATCTCGCTGGGCCTGCGCCAGCTCGAAGCCAATCCTTGGGACCGCGCCCAGGAGAAATATCCGCCTGGCACAAAGGTCAAAGGCAAGATCCGCAACCTCACCAGCTACGGCGCCTTCATCGAGTTGGAAGAGGGCCTCGATGGCATGATCCACGTTTCGGATATTTCCTGGACTCGCAAAATCAATCATCCCTCCGAAGTCTTGAAGAAGGGTGATGAGGTTGAAGCGGTCGTGCTCGAAGTCGACAAGTCCAATCAGCGTATTGCAGTCGGTCTCAAGCAGCTTTCGACCGATCCCTGGGAGAATATCGATAAGCTCTACAAAGTGGGCGACCTCGTCACCGGCCAGGTCAGCAAGCTGGCTAGCTTCGGCGCCTTTATCGGGCTGCAGCACGAAATTGATGGTCTGGTTCACATCTCCCAGATCAGCGAGGAGCGCGTCGACAAGATCAAAAACGTTCTCAAGGTCGGCCAGGAAGTCACCGCTCGCGTCATCAAGATCGACAAAGCGGATCGCCGAATCGGTCTGTCCATCAAAGCGGCGAACTACTCGCCCGAACAGCTCAAAGCCGAACAGGCCGTGCTGGATGCTTTGAAACCGGGCGAAGACCTGGTGGCCCTCCAGCATGCCTTTGACGCTGCTGACGAAGCGACCAAGCAGGACGACAAAGAACCGCCCAAGCCCTAGTTTAACCACAAATCACCTCACCAAGGCGGGCTGGCAACAGCCCGCCTTTTTTGAATCTTGAGGTTTGAGCGCGATCGAGTAGATTTTATCCATGCCGATGACGCTCGATCAAATAGTCGAGGAAGCTCGCCAGCTGCCCACAGCGCAGGTGGCTGAGCTGGTTGACCGGCTGTCCCAGGAGCTCAACCTCGGCGCCGACATCGAGGAAAGCTGGAAAAAGGAAGTTCGACAGCGACTTGCCGACATCGAGACGGGACGGGTGCAGACTATTCCCGGGCCGGAAGTTTCAGCTAAAGTCCGAAGAATTGTAGGGCGGTGAAGCCCTACCGGTTTCATCCGCTCGCCGAGGAAGAATATACCGCGGCGGGCCAATACTACGCGGATATTCAACAGGAGTTGGGCGGCCGCTTTTATGACGAAATCGAGCGGCTGATTGATACCGTTTGCCGGCAGCCCGACCTTTTCCGGGTTTTTGACCCGCCAGCCAGATGACACTTTTCCACCGTGTTTCCGTTCGCGGTCATTTACGTGAATCAACCGGAGGTCGTGCTTATCCTGGCGGTGATGAACTGCAAAAAGGAGCCCGGTTATTGGAGAACTCGGCTGGATTAGCGCTCCATCACTCTGACTGCTCGAATCCCTGTGAGCTAACTACCCTGCCGCCACCCCTTCGATGCAACGTGTCCGTTTCACCCGCGGTGCCAGCTCGACCTGTGTCGCGATGGTTGTAAGCCGGAGCTGTTCTTCTAGTTCGCACTTTCTGGCACTTGAGATTTCAGCCTCCGCTCGCCGAACTTCAAACGAGCCCTTGAAGAGCCGTCTTAAAACCATGCCGTTATTCCAGGACCTAAATCGTTTGGATGTGCGGGCTTCCTCCCGCGTGGCCTTTAACGACTCGGTGCTTATTTGCTCGTGTTCCTCATAGGCCATTTGGATTAAGTGTTTCAGCTCCCGAAGGCCGTCGCTCGTTAAAAGTTCGGTGCTGGCACTGCGGATTTCTTGCATTCCTCCAACGTCCGATGTCGAGGGGAGGTTCGGACACGAATCTGGAAGTGGTTCCGGGTCTGAAACCTGTGAACCCGGCCCGCCCGAGAGACTCTGTCGAATCGATAAGCCAGTTCCTGGAACCGAGCGGTGTCAGTCGGCGCAAGCCTTTGCGTCAGAAAATTTTGGGTCTTATCTAAGTGTCATTCGGGTCAGAACAAAGCACATCAGGTGCCTGGCCTGCGTAAACTTCTTGACCATAGAGCGGCCTAATAGAGTGAGAGAGACTTCCAGTGTTATCCACTCGCATTCCCGCCCCCTTCGACCTGGGTCGTAGCGAACAACACGGCTATATTGGCATTGCGATGACAAATAATTCAAGCGGACCAGCACATCTTTTTCAACCATTCACAGTGAAGTCGATCACCTTGCGCAATCGCATCGGCGTTTCGCCCATGTGCGAGTATTCGTCGGAGGATGGTGTGGCGACCGATTGGCATCTGGTGCACTTGGGTTCGCGTGCTGTGGGAGGCGCCGGCCTCGTCGTGGCGGAGGCCACCGCGGTATCGCCCGAGGGCCGAATTTCCCCGGCCGACGCAGGAATATGGGCGGATAAGCATTTGGAACCGATTGCTCGCATCAATCGCTTTATCAAACAGCAAGGGGCAGTGCCGGGGATTCAGCTCGCGCATGCCGGTCGCAAGGCCTCGACCTCGCCTCCGTGGGCGGGCGACGCTTCGCTCGCAGACGACGCTGGCGGTTGGCCAACGATTGCGCCCAGCGCCTTGGCTTTCGGGGGTAGCCTGACAAAAGTTCCACACGCGATGAGCGAGGCCGACATTACGCGCGTGCAGGTTGAATTTGTCGCCGCGGCCAAACGAGCGCTGACCGCGGGCGTGGAATGGCTCGAGTTACACTTCGCCCACGGATATCTCGCTCATGAGTTTCTCTCGCCATTGAGCAACCAGCGCATGGATCGTTATGGCGGCGCTTTCGAGAACCGAATCCGTTTCCCGCTGGAAACCGCTCGTGCCGTGCGCGCGGTATGGCCGGACAGGCTTCCGCTTGCGGTGCGCCTGTCTTGCACGGATTGGGTGCCAGGAGGCTGGGACATCGAGCAAAGCATCCAGTTGGCTGCACGATTGAAAGCCGAAGCGGTGGACTTGATTGATTGCAGTTCGGGCGGAGCCGCGCCCCATGCGAAGATTCCCGTCGGCGCTGGTTACCAGGTCCCTTTTTCCGAGCGCATCCGGCGCGAAGCCGGCATTGCGACCGCGGCCGTGGGCGCCATTACCGAGCCAACACACGCCGACGAAATTATTCGTAACGGTCGCGCGGACATCGTTTTAATGGCCCGGGAATTTTTACGCGAACCTTATTGGCCACGCGTGGCGGCTAACATTCTGGGTCAAACAGATGCGGTGCAGCCGCCGGTTCAATACCGGCGGGCGTGGTAATCCCGGTGCCATTGAACTCCGTACTTCGGTAATCCGCTCAATGGAACAGCCGCCTCCAATGATGCTTATTGATCGTCAACTTTTGCGCTCCTGAAGGTGTCTCGAATGATCCAGCATCTGTCGAATTTTATTCTTATGCGTCGAATGGCGAATCGCCGTTTCTTCGGTAATCAGCCCGGTCAAATACGCTTTGAGCAGTGATTGTTCGAAACTATGCGAACCAAAAGCTTTGCCGCCGCTCTCAATGATTTCATGCAAGTTCCTCATATCGGACTCACCCAGCAGCAGGGCCTCCCGCGACCGAAGATTGCTGCCCATCACTTCGGTCACCAGCTGCAGTCCGCCGCCAATCTTGTTAACCAATCGCTGGCTGATCACCCAACGTAATGTGTCCGCCAGACGCTGGCGAACCAGCAACTCCTCAGCCTTGTCGAATAAACCGAGGATGCGGTTGATGCTTTGACCCGCGTCGATCGTATGCAACGTCGCGAAAACCGAATGGCCCGTTTCGGCGGCCGTCAGCGCCACGTCCATCGTTTCCCGATCCCGAATCTCCCCGACCAGAATCACCCCCGGAGCCTGGCGCAGCGCCGCTCGCAACCCCGCGGCATAGCTGAAGAAGTCTTTCCCCAGTTCGCGCTGGCTGAAACTTGCTCGATTAGGCGCGTGCAAATACTCAATCGGGTCCTCCAGCGTTATGATGTGGATATCTTCGGTTCGGTTGATTTCATTGAGAATGGCCGCCACGGTCGTCGTTTTGCCCATGCCTGCAGCGCCGGTGACGAAAACGATGCCATTGCGTTCTTTGACGATCTCCCCAAAGATGGGCGGCAAGCCAAGCTGTTCCAAAGTAGGAATACGGTTCGGGAGCTTGCGCATGACAATCGCCAGATGTCCCATCTGGCGGTAAATATTGACCCGGAATCGCGCAATGCCGGCCAACGCGTAGGCGCAATCGCATGAACCGGTGCTTCGCAAGTCTGCCGCCAGCGGTTCATTACCCCCCAACAGAACGGACGCTAACTGCTCGGTGAATTGCGGCTCTACTACCGAGTCCACGAAGTTCCCCTTGAAGGGATGCAGGCGCCCGCAGAAATTCACCGTGGGAGGGTGTCCCGGAATGAACAACAAGTCGGAAAGCCCTGGCCCGGACGCGGCCATGGCTTCCAATAATTGGTTAAAGGTGTCTTTGTCGCTCATAGGGCCAGACTCGAAATACTCTGCCCACAGTGTCCATGCATTCGACCCGTTGCGATGGTTCAACCCGGTCGCAAACGGACAACAAGCCTTGCGATTTTGCCCGATTGCACAGCAAATCTCGCGCCACGAAGACCTTACTCGCGAACGTTCAGTGCAAGGAGCACCCCAAAAGCAAATTCCTATCAGTTATCAGTTTATCAATTGATCAGTTGAGTACTTGCGTGACCAGCTGCACTGGCTGTTGCACGCTGTCCCCAATGAACCCCGTTTTGTTTCGGTGCGGCCTATGTTGGACGGCGTCCTTCGCTCTCATGACAACTGGGGCCGCGGAGCCGGTGCGGCAAACTCCTGCAACCCACGTTCCCGTTTCGCCAATCTCGGTCCCGGCCAGGCCGATTAACTCGGTCGCGGGGTCCGTTTCTGCTCCAGGCAGATTGGAGTTCATCGACACCAGTTTCGAAAATGCTTCGCCACTTTGGTACGATTTCGAACCGGACGGCACCATCGACATCCACCTGCTTTACGATCACGAGCGCTCGTCGCCAAACCGCGCCGCGGGTCACTTTCATTTCCTGCTCCAAGCAGTGGCCGGGTCCCGATTCACCCTGGAATTCAAAGACCTGGATAACGTGTGGAACGGACAAGCCGCTTCAATCGCTAACGAGCTCAAAACAGCGGTGATTTCGACCGACGGTCGCGCCTGGACAAGCGTCCCCTTGCAAAGCCTTCCTGAAAACCGGGTCCGGCTGGAAGTGGAAATGCCCGGACCAAAACTCTATGTGGCGCGCGTTGAGCCCTATCGTTTGTCCGACCTCGAGCAACTGTTGGCCTCCATAACAAACAATCCACACGTGCAAATCGAACAGATCGGCAAAACCGTTCAAGGCCGAGCGCTCGAGATAGTCCGGGTTGGCAGCCCGCAGGCCCCTCATCGCGTCTTTGTGCGAGCGCGGGCCCATGCCTGGGAAGCGGGCGGTAGTTGGGTCGTGGAAGGCCTGATCCGACGCCTGCTGGTCGACGACGAACTCGCCCGCGCCTGGCTGAGCCGCTACTGCCTTTATGTGCTGCCCATGGCGAACAAAGACGCAGTTGCCGGCGGTCGTACCCGGTTTAATTTCCACGGCAAAGATCTCAATCGCGATTGGAACCGGCCGGCCGATCCGGTTTTGGCTCCCGAGAGCTACGCGCTTGAGCAATGGCTGGAGGCCAGGATACGTGAGCGACGAGCACCCGAACTCGCCCTCGAATTGCACAATGACGGCGCGGGCAAACTTCAATTGAGCCGCGGGGAAGGCCCTGGACTAAAGCCCTACCTGGAGCGAATGGCGGTGCTCGAGCGCCTCCTTCGCCAGTATACCTGGTTTAGCGAAGGCAGCACCCAGGAAGGGTTCCGAAATTCCGGTTCTCTGGGCGAAGGATGGCTGAGTCGATACGGCATCGACGCCGCGGTGCACGAATTCAACTGCAATTGGATCGAAGGCCTGAAGGATTACCCGACGGCCAAGCACTGGGAGGATTACGGAGCCCAACTGGCGGCCGTGTTTTATGACTACTTCAGCGCCGCAAAACGATGAAGCAACCTGCGAGGGTTGCCAAAAAGTAGTCGGAGGTTGCAACGCAGTGCAGACCTCTGGTAAATGCCCAAATGTTCCACAGCACCCCACCCAAAAGGTGCCAGAATTGCCGCGAATCGCCGCCGGGCCCCCGCAAATTTGGAGCGAATCACGATTCCGATTCATTCCCTGGTTGTGTCTCCGGAACGATGGTTCATGGAAGGGGCAAGCTCTTTTCCGACTCCAGCGTTCCGGGTTAGACCTTCAAGGGTTTTGATATGAAGCGCTGAATCCGTTTCACTGCCTCTTTGATATTGTCCAGACTGGTGGCATAGGCGCAGCGAACAAAACCTTGCCCACAATCCCCAAACGCCGTCCCGGGCACAACCGCCACTTTTTCTTCGTGCAACAATCTCAAGGCAAAGTCTCTGGCGGAAAGCCCGAACCGGCTGACGCTCGGGAAAGCATAGAACGCTCCCAACGGCTGGTGGCATTCGATTCCCAGATCTCGAAAGGCGCCGACCAAAAAATTGCGTCGCCGGCGATACTCGTTGACCATTTCCGCGACATCGGTCTCGGGCCGGGCCAACGCCTCGACGGCGGCTTTCTGGCTGAGCGACGAAGCGCAGAGCATGGTGTATTGATGAATCTTCATCATCGCCTCGATCAACTCGGCCGGGCCGCAGGCATAACCCAGTCGAAACCCGGTCATCGCCCACGCCTTGGAGAATCCGTGCAGGAATACCGTGCGCTCACGCAGCCCCGGCAAACTTACAATACTGGTATGGGGCGCGTCATACGTCAGCTCGCCGTAAATTTCATCGGTGATCACCAGCAGGTCGCGTTCGCAGGCGAAAGCGGCAATGTCTAGCAGATCGGCGCGGCTCATGATCGCGCCGGTCGGATTATTCGGAAAATTCAGCATCAAGACCTTGGTCCGGGACGTGGCTTTCGCCTCGAGCATGGCCCGCGTGAGCCGGAATCCCTTTTCCGGTCTCGTTTCGACCGCCACCGGCACACCTTGCGCGAAGAGAATTGTTGCCCGGTACGACACGTAGCACGGCTCGTGATACAGGACCTCGTCGCCCGGGTTGAGCAACGCCCGCAGCGCCAGGTCCAGCGCCTCGCTCACTCCTACGGTAATGAGGATCTCATTTTCCGGATTGTACTCGGCGCCGAAGATCTTGCCGACATACCGAGCCAGGGCGCGCCGCAGTTCGATATACCCGAAATTGCTCGTGTAATGGGTGGCGCCCCGTTCCAAGGCAAACACGGTCGATTCCCGCACATGCCAGGGCGTGTCAAAGTCCGGCTCGCCAATTCCCAGGCTGATGACATCCTTCATCGTCGAGACGATGTCGAAAAAGTCGCGAATGCCGGACCGCGGAATGTCCCGGACGGTGGTGTTGAGACGATTACGGAGAGACACTGAGGCGTTCATCGGGAGTCTCCTGTTGCATCAACACGCCGAACCGCTTGTACGGCTTGAGCATAAAATGGGTTGAGGTGGATAACACACCTTCCAGGGGCGAAAGCCGCTCGCTCACGAAACTGGCCACTTCCCGCAGCGTGCGTCCTTCAACGAATAACAGCAAATCGTACGTTCCGCTCATCAGGTACGCTGAAGTCACTTCCGGAAACCGGCTGATGCGCTGCGCGATGGTGTCGAAACCGCCTTCACGCTGCGGCGTCACTTTAACTTCGATGACGGCGGTAACTTTTTCGACCCCGAGCTGTTCCTCATTTAGAATTGCCTGGTACCCACGGATCACTCCGCGTTTCTCGTAATCTTGAATCCGGGCGCTGATCTCGGCGGCGGTAACGCCCAGCATCCGCGCCAGGTTTTCCGGCGACTCCAGGGCATTGGCCTGCAAAAGCTTTAACAGCTCATCCATAGTTCACCTCGATCATGAGGCGCGAACATACTGTTTGACCACGGGAACGGTCGAGCCGAAAACAATGTAGTCAATGGAGAATGTCAAACTCGATCCTCAATGCGTGCGGTTTGGGGACCCTGTTAATCGCGGCGCGCGGGCATCCTGCCCGCAGAGACTCACGAGAGCCAGCTGAAGCTAGACCCGTTTCAGCGCCGCATTCAGTTGCTGGATCTCTGCGGGCTGCAAGCCCGCGCTCCGGCGCACGGGCATCCCTGCCCGCAGAGACTCACGAGAGCCAGCTGAAGCTAGACCCGTTTCAGCGCCACATTCAGTTCCTGGATCTCTGCGGGCTGCAAGCCCGCGCTCCGGCGCACGGGCATCCCTGCCCGCAGAGACTCGCGAGAGCTAGACCCGTTTCAGCGCCATATCCAGTTCCTGGATCTCTGCGGGCTGCAAGCCCGCGCCCCGGCGCACGGGCGACAACCTTTAGCTGCCGGGCGAAATCCCGGAGGACTTGCGCCCACGTCAATGGCTGAGCGTGGGGTCGTTTGCGAAATGGGTTGATGCCGGAATCCGACCAACTGATAGTTTAACGCGATGGCAAAGCATTCTTGTTTCAGCCTGAAAACGCCGTCCGCTCCGTTGAAACGTTTCTTCCTTTTAACCGGCCTGCTGGCGGGGTGTTGCCGCGGATTTTGCGCTGAGGTAATTGTTCAACCGGCCCAACAGTTTCAGACTATCGCGGGATGGGGACACGGTGGAGGCGTGCTGGGCGGCACCGGCGGGGCGGAGGCGTTTCTGCCTCCAACTCTGGCGGATGCTGTCAATTACCAATACCTGGATTTTCTGACGGACGACCTGGGGTTGACGGGAACACGAACCTGGGAGGTCGGGCCGCGCATCGATGGCACCGGCACGGACAACGGCGATTGCGATGTCGTTGACTGGAACCTGTTCGAGAGCGACACGTTCAGCGCGCGGGAGGCAGCGTACCTGTTTCATTATCAAAACCGGATTCTGGCCGAAGGATATCAACCCTCCTTTTATTCCAGTCCCGGGTATCCAACCCACGCCTCGGACCAAAAGCCTTGGGTCATGAGTCATCCGGGCGAGCGGGCTCAGCAAATCTGGGCCAGCTCACTCTATTTGAAGACCAATTACGGGATCAATATCGCCTATGCGGTGATCTATAACGAACCGAGCATGGCGTCAGCCATATTGACGGACGACATCAAGGCCCTCGGCCCACGACTGACCGCCCAAGGTCTTACGACGGAAATTCAATACGCCGAGGCAGTCGCCCCGCAGACGGATTGGAACTATGTCACACCCGTCTTGAATGACGCCGAACTGTGGCCCTATGTCGGCCGGATTTCTTATCATAATTATGGAACCGCCGATCCATACCGGTCATATTTGCGGTACTTCGGCGAGGCGAAGGGACTCACGACCGCGCAGACCGAAATGGGCAATCCCGGGTTTGACGATTTATTCAGCGATTTGACACTGGGAGGTGTCAGTTATTGGGAAGTGGCCTACAGTGCAAACGCCACGCTGGTTCCAACTGCGGGGCTGACAGGATTCACGCCTTCCGGCACCTATTTTCGGCTTCGCCAGTTGATGCATTACGTGCGGCCCGGGGCAGTGCGGGTCGGCACGGCTTCGAGCGATCCGTTGCTTCGCGTTCTTGCTTTCGTGCAAAACGGAAACCTCACGGCGGTAATAGAAAACACGTCATCATCGGCACAGACGGTTAATCTGAGCGGGCTTCCAGCGGGAAGTTACGGCGTGTCGAAAGCCGGGGTGGGCACAACTTCATTTCAGGAACTTGGCGTCCGCACGGTGGGAACGGACGGCTTGCTGACATTGACCAATGTTGCGGGTGGCTCCGCCGTGACCACGCTCTATACTTATGCGGGCACAAACCAGCCGCCCACAATTGAAGTCTGGGATGCCAGCCCAGGGTACGTCGTCGCTCCAGCGAGTTCCGCAACCCTTTCGGCAATCGCCAGCGACCCTGAACTCGCTGCACTGACGTATCATTGGTCCGTGATGAATCAGCCACCCGGGGCGAACGCCGCCTTCGCGAACGCCAATGCCGCCACGACGCTGGTCACCGGATTAACCGTGGCCGGCACCTACGTATTCAACGTGGCGGTGAGTGATGGGACGAACCTTTCATCCAGACAGGTGTACCTGGCGGTTTATGATTTCAACCCGCAGCCTGTGCTCGGGCAGACTGGATTCCGAATCGCTGCGCCGTACGGGCTCGTTTTTGGAAATCCGAGCTGCATTACTGATGCCACGATTGAATTACCCACCTCGAGCGCGGTACTGCAGGCCGGAATCGCGGACCTCGCGAACAGTGACTTCACAGGGCGTGGCACCTGGAGCCTGGTCAGCCAGCCGCCCGGAGCAAACGCGGGCGTCAGCAGCACGACCTATATCTTCGTAAGCCTGCGGGCGAATGTCACCAACATGACCGTGACGGGCGATTACCTTTTTCAAATCAACGTGACCAACCCGGGGCACCCGGACCTCACGGCCCAAATCCGCTGCACGGTAAATCCGTCAAGTTCCCCACCAGTCATCAATTCGATTATGGCTTCGCCAGCCACTGTTACGCTGCCGACGAATGTGGTTCACCTTTCGGCGATCACGAGCGGTTCGACCAATCAGCCGTTGCGCCATTGGTGGGCGATCAAAACAACCCCTGCCGGAGCAAAACCATTGTTCGACCATCAAGGTGCGACCAATACAACCGTCAGTAATTTAAACCTGCCGGGCAACTACACATTTACTCTACGTGCATTTGACGATTTGCACATGACGACGCTGGACAAGACCGTCAACGTCAGCGCGACAACGGGGGCGCCGGTCATAAACAGCGCGCCTTCGGCCTCGGTCATCGCTGGCGCTCCTTTCACGTACCAAATCACTGCCAGCGGCAATCCTACCGGCTTAGGCGCGTTGAAGCTGGCTCCGGGATTGGCGTTCAGCAACGGCGTCATATCCGGCACGGTGGCAATCGTGGGAACCTATAATATCCAACTCGCAGCAACCAATGCTAACGGAGTCGGCTATGGGAATCTCGCGCTAACGGTAAAACTCCCTCTGCCAGTGATCACGAGTTCCGTCACCGCCGATGGGCAGCTGAACGCGCCGTTTAATTTTACGGTGCAGGCGAGCAGCGTCGCGACCAGTTTTACCGAGAACGGTTTGCCGGGCGGGCTCATTTTGAATTCACTAACCGGAGCCATTACCGGGACGCCGACGAATTCTGGCACTTTCAACGTCGCGGTGACTGCCGCCAATTCCACTGGCACGACGAGCAACCCGCTGACCATCGTGATTTACAATGGTGTCGCGCCCGTCCCCGGCATCACCAGCGCCCTCACCGCAACAGGTAGCCGGTCCGCAAGTTTTAGTTACCAAATCACCGCGACGAATAATCCGACGAGTTTCTTTGCGGTCGGGCTCCCGCCGGGGCTGGTGTTCGCTCCGGCCAGCGGTCGGATCTGGGGGCTACCAAACGTGACTGGAAACTTTGCCGTGACGCTGCGGGCCAGCAACAAAGGTGGAACTGGAAGCGCAATCCTCGCGCTAGGTATTAGCGCGGAACCGCCGCCGAGGATTGATTCCATCTCCATTCAGAACGGAGTTGCCCTGTCGTTCCTGACCTTGACCAACTGGTTCTATGCGGTTGAATGGAACACGAATCTTCTCAACACCAGTTGGATGAATCTGACCAGCGGAATTATTGGCGACGGCGGAACCCAAGCTGTAACGGATCCAACGACGAATGCCCCCACCCGTTTCTACCGGCTCAAAGTGAGTCCTTCAGAATTCTAACCGAGAAAAGTATGTGTTTTAAAAATACCGACTTGGGCGCGGGAGTATGGGTTCGGAGTCCCGCCTTTAGGCAGCCTTTAGGCGGCCCGGCGCCAAAACAGCCTGAAGGCGGGACTCCAAACCGAATTCTAAAACACGCTCTAACTAAGACAACAGTGTCGGGGGGAATCCCCCCTAGCGACGGGAAAGGTTTCCGGGTTTATCATGCGGTTGCATGAAGATTGATCAGAAAATGGAATTGACGTTCGGATGACTCGACCTGAACCAGTGCCCGAATCCGAACGCTGGGACCCGGTGCCCGGCTCAACCGGGCACAGAGTGCCTGGCGGTTCTAACGATGACGAGGATGAGGGGGGCCGGAGTGATATCAACGGCTCGTGGAAGAAGGCGTCGCTGGAGCGAAGCATGACCAAATGGTCCAAGCCTCCCGAGCAGCAGCGAGCGCGGAGAGCCGCGAGGCTTAACACCGTGGACCACTTCTGACGACAAGTCGAATCAGCAAATGAACCGTTTCGTTTCGGGAGGCATCGCGCTGACCTCCGTGCTGACGTGGAGCTTGGTTACAAGTTCGCCGGCGCAAACTCGCAAAACGACCACGCCAGACGCCAAAGCGGAGAGCGTTGTTCTGCCCAAATCCGTTCCCGATCCTATCGAACCGTTCAATCGAGTGATGTGGGCCTTCAACCAAGCCCTGATGACCCACTTCGTTAAGCCAACCAGCCGCGTTTATCGATTTATAGTGGTCAAACCGATCCGAACCGGAATCGGTAATTTTGGCAAGAACCTCACGTACCCTGGGCGATTGATCAACAATCTGCTTCAGGGAAAATGGAATGGAGCGCGCGATGAATCCTACCGGTTTGTTTGTAATACCACCGTTGGGTTAGCTGGGTTCTTCGACGTGGCCAGCAAATGGAAGATCCCGAATTCAGACGCGGATTTTGGCCAGACTTTCGGCCAGTGGGGCTGGAATCCGAGCTGCTTCCTGATGCTGCCGGTTTTTGGGCCCAGCAACGAACGCGACACCGTTGGTCTGGCTGCGGATACCGCGGCCAATCCGTTGCTCTATATTGCTCCCTACGATTTCGTCGCGAGCGATCCGCTAACCTGGCTCGGCCCCTACACGTATCTCGCCTACGCGGTGACGTACAACGATCTCTCCGACAGCGTTGGCGAGTACGTGCGCTTCAGTCAGACCGAACAGGATCCTTATTCCGAGATTCAGTACGCCTGGACATTCGCCAGGGAGAATCGGGTGGCCGATTTCCAAGTGAAAGGAAAACAGGACGAAGCGTCCCTCGAAACGCTCGAATCCGTCTTCTTCACTTTCAAAGACCCCGAATTCCCGAGCCGAGGCAAGAACCGGTCGGTCCTGATTCCCGCCACAGGCAGAAAATTAAAATTTACGGTTTGGTTGCAACCGAAAAAAGCCCCCGTGGTCTTTATCGTCCCGGGACTGGGTTCGCATCGCTTGGCTGCACCTGCGCTGGCTTTGGCAGAGCTGGTTTACCAGAAGGGTTTCTCCGCTGTATGCGTCAGCAGCACGTTCAATTTCGAGTTCATCCAAAACGCATCCACAGTGGAGGTCCCGGCCTACATGCCGGTCGATGTTCACGATTTGCACCTGGCGTTGACCGAAATCGCGCGCCACTTGGAAAAGCTCTACCCGAATCGGTTCGGATCCAAGGCTCTAATGGGCTACTCCATGGGCGGATTCGAATCTTTGTTCATGGCAGCCACGGAATCGACCGATGAAGTGCCCTTGATTAAATTCGATCGCTACGTCGCCATCAATGCGCCGGTTCGGTTGATCTATGGCATTTCCAAATTGGATGAGTTTTACCAAGCGCCGATGGCTTGGCCCGCCGCGGAGCGAACCGATAACATCGAGAACACCTTCTTAAAGGTCGCAGCCTTGTCCAAGAACTCGCTCACCCCTCAAACGTCACTCCCCTTCAGCGACATCGAGTCCAAGTTTCTGATCGGCGTGGCCTTCCGGCTGATCCTGCGAGACGCCATTTTCAGCAGCCAACAGCGACACAATCGGGGGATTCTCGAGCATCGCATCCGGAAATTCCGACGGGCAGCGCTTTATCAGGAAATCCTGCAATACTCTTACGAGGATTTTTTAAAAAAGTTTTTAATCCCCTATTATTGGAGCCGGGGAATTGAATTAAATGCGCCGGATAAACTCGAACAGGCCGGTAGCCTGCGGACGCACCTTGCTGGCCTCAAGGCCAACCCTAACATCCGGCTAATCGCGAATCAGAACGATTTTCTACTGACGGAGGAAGACCTGGCGTGGCTCAAATCGGTCTTTGGAGCGGACCAGTTGACCATTTTTGAGAAAGGCGGTCACCTGGGAAATCTTTTCAACCCGTCCGTGCAAAAGAGCATCTTGGGAGCACTGGCGGGTTTGAAGTCATTCCCAGCTGGATCTGACTAAGCCATCACAATGGTTCTTCATGAAATCTGAAGCTTCAGCGACCGTCGCCTCCGCAATTCAACAACACAGAAAAGAGACATCAAAACAACCTGGCAAATGCTCAATGTCCGGATCTGAGGCTGCGGCTCGTTAGGAAGCAGGTGCGGACCTCGCAAACCATTATCTGCGAACCGCCGCGCTTTTCAAGCTTTTGACCAGCGCCCGAACCTGATCATTGTTCGGTTCCACTCGCAGGCTCGTAGTCGCGAGAAGCAACGCCTCTTCGGAGCGATGGTGTTGCGACAAAAATGTCGCGTAACGAAACAGAGCCTCTGGACTGTAGGGACAGAGAACGTATGCCTCGCGGAATGCAAGATCAGCCTCGGCGGCCATTCGCGGGGTGTCGGCAACCTGGGACGCGTGGTCCGCACGCCAGGCATAGACGCCAGCAATCGAACTGCGCAATTTGGAAAAGGTACGTTTGGCGTAGTCGTTCCGAACAAAGAGGGGATCGCCCGCGAGCGCGGCCAGGTCTTTTTGCACATACACCGACTCGACGAAGTTCGCGATTGCCTTAATGGAGGTGTCGGGCGTGAGCCAACCCCCAACCATGCCCGCCACCCGGCTGTGCCAATACAGACGGTCCCGCGTCACAACTTCCTCCGGCAGTTGGATCATGGCCTCCCGGTTAATCCGCAGCACCAGGCCATGCGGTTCTAAATGCGGATACATCCAATCCAGCGGAAAACTCTCCTCGATATAAAATTCGCGCGTGGGATTTCGATCGACGATCAGTTTTGTCAATAAACCATTGATGCTCATCACGGCAACCTGGCCCGTCACTTCGTAGCGGCCGTTTTCCATCCGCACGTTTTCTCCGGGACGCAGTTGTTTGGGTTCGGAAGGGAATTGCCGATCGTGCTCGAGGCGCTTCCCGGCGTCGGCGCAGTATTCGGCGAAGCACTGTTGTGAATCGACGTCGCTGGGTGTGTAAATCCTGTTGCCATAGGTTTCCCGGAGGTATTTCAGGTACGTCCCGTCGGCCAACGCATTCTGCGTGAGAATAAAGAACGGCTCGCCGTCGATTTGTGATTTCTCAAAAGCTGTCGGAATACCCCGCCCCGGGTCGGTGCCTCCAAAATAAATGCTGCCCGTGGGAATGGAGTCAATGATTCCGTCGGCCAGCACGGCCGTGTATTTCGGCTCGCAACGGATGACATGGTCGTAGGCCAGGCAGATTTCCAGCACTGGCGACCAATATGCCGTGCTGAGGGTGAGGTCCGGTTCATTACTGCCCTGTGAGTACTGCGGGTGCCTTCTCTTAAAACTTTCGTACATATTTGTCACCGTCCGTGAGTCGCCACCGGTGGCCGCCGTAAAGAACCGCTGGAACTCCGGGTTAATCTGCTCGGCCGAGCGAGCTGCTAATTCCTGCGACTGCTTCAGTTTCGCAGCCGAAAAAAGTTTCAATTGTGTGAGCTGTTGTTTGAGCAGCGCCGAAGAGTCGACCGCTGGGCTGAAGAGCGAGCCGGGTTGACTGCCTCCCAGCGCCATGACCACTGCCCCGAGCGCCAACCACATGCACGTCAGTCCCAGCGGCCCCACTTGACGCGAACGCGAAACCTGGAGGATGGATGAAATCCGTTTCGTGAGCTGAGAGGAGTGAGCCATGGCAATTCCCGTGAGAGCCGGCTGGCGGGAATAGCTCCTGGCAATTTCGACCAGGTGAGCGGCGTAGTTTGAGGCTTTAAAACCGGCATTCAGGACCAAATCGTCGCAGGCCCGTTCACGTTCGATGCGCATCTGGCGGTTTGCCACCCAAATCAGAGGATTAAACCAATAAACTGCGCCGGCCAGGCGACCGATGAGCTGGGTGAGGCAATCCCGGCGCTTCACGTGAGCCAGTTCATGCAGCAGTACCAGCCGTCGCCGTTCCGCCGGCCATTGGCTCGCTTCGGCTGGCAGCAGAATCACCGGATGGCGCGTTCCCCAAGTGATGGGCATGACGGCATCGCTGGTTTGAAGCAAGGCGACCCGTCGTCGCACGCGTAGTCTTTGGCAGAGTTCCTTCAACAGTTCCGGCCAGTCTTCCCCGATGGGCCGGGCACCTCGGTGCCGCCGCAGCTTCAAGCGGAAGCGATCCACGAGCGTCCCCGACAAAATCCAAAGACATCCGCAGCCCCAGGTAAGGACCAGGCCAACAGCCCATTCCGCCCTCAGCGTGCGACGCAGCAAAGTCCACCGGGCCGCCGGCTCAGGCAGCGCCACCGGGGTGTTGAAGCTAGCCGAAGCAGATGGCCTTTGATCGGGTCCTGGTTTTAAGACGCGGGAGCCTAATGAAATGGCCACAATCCATTGGTTGCCGCCATCGAAGCCGCTGTCGAGTCTCCACAGCGGCGGCTGCCATTTCGGCGTGAACAGTACGGGAAAACAAAGAGAGCCCACGATCGCGCCAAACCAAATCAAGTGTCGTGTCGCAGCGCTGGCTCTTCGCCAGATGAGGCAACCCAGACCGGCCAGGCTTAGGAGCAAGAAGCTCTTGAGCCCTGCGTCCAGCAATGCTGTCGCCAGGCGCCCGTTGGCAAACTGTCCGCAAAGATGTTGCAACATTCCGTTCATCTAACGCCCCTCCTTCCTGGCTTGTTGAATCAATCGTTCAATCCGCTCCAATTCGTGCTCCGGCAGGCGCGCATCCGCATCTTGAAGCAGCGCCGCTACGGCTTGGGAAATCGATCCGGAGAAGAAAGTCGAGACCACCCGTTTGAGCGCCGAACGGCTGGCGGCCTGCCGTGAAATGCGGGCCAGGTAAACGTATTTGGCTCCTTCGACCCGGTGTTTTACCTGGCCCTTTTCCTCGAGAATCCGGAGCAACGCCCGCACCGCCGAGTAACCGGGAGCATCGGGCAAAGCCGCCTGGACTTCGGCGACGCTGGCCGCGCCGCGGGCGTGCAGGATATCCATGATCTGACGTTCGCGGCGGGAGAGATGAGTTTCCGGGTTCATGCAGTATGCTAAGAAATTAGCACACACCCCGGGACCTGCAAGACAAAAATGCTAAACAATTAGCACGTCGCTTCCCCGGTTTGGAAAGCGTGCGTCAGTGCCGTTCCGCCAACTGCGCCGGCACCCGTTCGAGCACGACCCGGCAAGCGCATGCCTGCGCGCGCAGTTCGTCCCGTTCGGCCGGGGTCAAACCTTCGGGATCGAACCGATAGCGGTAGTGGAGCAGTAGCAATTCGCGCAGACCTTCACCGGCGCTACCCAGATTTTTATCTTTGGCAACTCGCGCCAGCCATTCCCGGAGCGGCTCGCTCTGGTTGCGGCCCAGGCCGCGCGCGCTCAGTTGGCGCTCCAATTCGTAAAACTCGGAATCCAATCCGGGCCAATCGCTCAGTTGGCCGAGGCGGCCCTGGTTGCGGGAGCGGCGCTGGTGTTTGGTTCGAAACAGGATCTGGTAAAGCAGCAGGGCCAGGATCGGAATGACGGTCCAGAGAACATACTGCCGGACATGGCTCTGACCCCAGCGGAATTTTGAGAGCTCAAAGGTCACCCGGGCCCACAGGTCGGAGACCCGTTGCGCCCAGGAGATCCGCGAACTCTCCACCGCGACCCAGGAAGCGGGTGTCGGATCGAAGTCGCGCCAGGAGTGATGGGTGGCGTCCCAAACCAGGCACCAGGCATGGGCGTCGCGTTGCCGGACGATGTAGTTTTGGTCGGAACCCTCGTGCACCGCGTAGCCAACGGCATAGCGAGCGGGGATATCGATCGAACGCAGGAGCAGAACAGCCGCGGTGGCGAAGTATTCGCAATGGCCGCTGCGGCTGTGGAGCATGAACCGGGTGAGAGGACTTTCGTTGCGGTGTGGCGTCCGATCCCGGTCTTGCCAGGTGCTGTAGGTAAACTGAGTGGAAAAGAACTGGGCTAGGGTCTTGAGAGCCTCATTGACACTCTGCCCGTGCAGGTGCAAATCGGACACGATTTGGTCCAACGCCGGTTTCTCCCGTTCCGGTATCGAGGTGTCCTGATCGTCGGCGGGCGAATCGAGGGTGTTGCCCAGCCCGTAACGCGCATCGAACACGACCAGGCCGGGTCCTTCCTCGAGCACGGCGCCCAGTGGACATTTCCACACGTTATAGGCCAACAGATTGTCCAGCCGGCCGACCCCCTCCGGCAGCGGGAGCAGGGCTTTGCCGCCGGGCAGGTAGCAGGCGATCTTTACTGTTTCCAGGGTGGGCTTGTCCACGAGTGTAAAAGTCGTTTCATTGGTCGCACCCACGAGGTTGAAGTCATTTTCCGTCAGCTCGGCGTACCAAGTCCGGCCTTTGAACCCGCGATAGGAGGCTTCGCGCAAACGCCGCGGCGGAACTCCGTCGGGCGCTTCGAGGCGAATGACGATCTTGGTGCTGGTCTTAATCCGGCCCAGAGTTCCAATCTCGGTTTGGCTTTGCGTCGGGTCGAAGCGACGGCGGGCAAATCCGCCCAGCCATTGCGGATTGAGATTGCCCAGGTAGGTCTGGAACTGGCCGATCCCGTGTTGACCGAAATAACTCAGGGCAATCACGATGGACAAAACCACCACCCATAGCGCCAGCGCAAACCGAGGCGAACGTTCGGGCCACAGCGCCCAACCAGTCAGCAGGCAGAATCCCCAGAAAAACGTCGTGTCGTCGCCCGCGTGAATGCTCGCCGAGAACAGGCACAGCGCAAAATAGGGATAGGAAACGTTGAAATTGCGGCTGAGAGGCACGGGTAGCCCTTTTTTGCGAGCCGCCTTCCACCGGTACTGCAGGATAAGAGAAATCACGTGCAGAGGGATTGCCTCCCGAGAGCTGTACGCCTGAGCGAAGATAAACAGGAAGAAGGTCATCGGCAGCCAGCGCAGCACCGATGAAGTTGTCCGGCCCGCTGCCACGCCGGCATTGTGCTGGTTTAGCAGCGAAGGGTTCTGAAACAAACCCTTGAGATCCGCCGGGCCTTCATTGGCCGTAAACGAGTAAACCACCGCCGCCAGCAACGCCAGCGAGCAAAAGGTCCAGATCCGCGCGAAATCATCATCGGACAGGTCCCACCGCGCCTTGACCAGCCGCGCTAGCTCCAAGGCCAGGCCCATGACCACGCCCGGGACGAGAAAACCGGTTTGCCAGCCCCAAAATGCCAGGGTCGCGCCGAGCAGAAAAGGAGGCGTTTTCATTTGAGTTGCGCCAAGCCTTGTTCAATTTTTCCACACTCCAGAATAAAGAAGCGGTCCGGCCGCTCCGCGGATTCCGTCGCAACGCGAACCGCTTCGCTGGCACTTTCCACGACCACCAGTACCAGCAAGGGAACTCCCAGTGCCTGCACTTTTTTAACGAACTCGCGCCGCGGTTCGTCCCAAGCCAGCAGCACAAAAATGCACCCGCTCACCTTGGAAATATGGTTGAGGACCAGCCGTTCCAGAGTTTGAAATGACCCTTCCCGCGCCGGGCGGACCGAAGCAAGGATTTCAAGCAACTGTTCCCCATGAGCAACGCCACGGCCCGCCGTGAAACAATAGGACTTCGAAGCGACAAAGAGCAAATCGAGGAGGGATTCCTGAGTTTGAATCGTGCAGGCAAACGAGGCGGCAATGGAAGTCGCTTCCTCGAACGCTTCACTATGGGTGTACCCGGTGAAGGTGTCCAACACCAGGGCGTGGCGGACAAAGAATTCATCTTCGAATTCTTTGACCACCGGCTTGCCCGCGCGGGCCCAACTGCGCCAATGGATGTGGCGAAGCGGATCACCCTGCCGATAATCTCTGAGGGCAACAAATTCGTCGCTTTGGCCCACGTTCGAGGCTAAGGCGACGCCGCCCTGCTGGTACTTCATGGTTCCCGGCAGCGCAATCAAAGGCAGCGGATAGCGCTTCGGGAGGATCAGCACGGTTTGCGGAAGCGGCACTTCGGTAAACGCGCGGAACAGCCCGAGGGGATCCGCCCGCGCAACGCCCACACTTTCCAGTTTCAACAGCCCGCGCCGCAACGGCACCAACTCGCATTGTACCCGCACTTCCTGTCGTGCCGGCGCGGGCGGCACGGGCGCGATTTTAACGTGCGCCAGCCGGAATGGGTTGGAACGTCGTCCCTGACTGAACCGAAAGGAACGGGCGCGCTGCTCATACGCCAGCCGGACGGCCAGCCAATCCTGAAAGGAAGGCCGAAAGTTGGCCAGGTTCTCGAGGACCGCGAGGCCGCTTTGAGTTTTGTGCGTCAGGTTTCGCAGCAACACCGTATAGATCAGGGGGGCGCCCACCGTGCCAAATCGCGGCAGCGAGCGCGCGGCAGAAAAGCGAGCCCGAAAAAAGAAGCTTGAGCAACACGCTACAACGAGCAGCAGCAAAAGAAAAGTGAACCCCTGGTACGCCACATTGTTGTCGGTGTCCGGTCCAAGGATGGTCGCGATTACCAATCCGCCCAGTACCGTGAGACCCGCCCGCGTGAACCGGCGGTAACCCCAATAACGTACGCCCGCTACCGTGCGGTAGCTCCGATACAACAACTTGAAGGCGAGGGTCACAAGCCAAAACCCGCCCGCAGACTCTCACTGGTGCTGCGCATGCTGACTGCTGGTACCTGGCGATTTTTATGCCGGAACCGGAACGCGGTTAATGATCTCCTCGACAATTCCATTCGCGGTCAACCCGGAGAATCGGGCCTGCGGTTCCAGCACGACTCGATGGGCGATCACCGGCACCGCCAATTCCTGGATCTGCTCCGGCGCCACGAAGGCCAAACCATCGAACAAGGCCAGCGCTTGGGCGGCTTTCATCAGCGCGATTGAGGCCCGAGCGCTGGCGCCCAGTTGCACTCCATTGGCAATCCGCGTGGCTGCGACCAGGTCTACGGCATATCGCTTGATTTCCTGGCTGACGCGAACCTGGTTGGCTGCCCTCCGGAGCGCCAGGACATCCGAAAGGGAAACACAAGGTTCCAGTCCTTCAAGTGGGTGCCGGCGCTCCTGCGCGCTGAGTATCGCCACCTCTTCGGTGGAATCGACGTAGCCCAGCGAAAATTGCATGGCAAAGCGATCCATCTGCGCTTCCGGCAGGGGATAAGTTCCCCGAAACTCCACCGGATTCTGGGTGGCAATGACGAAGAACAGTTCCGCTAAATCTCGACGCACCCCGTCGACGCTCACCTGGCTTTCTCCCATGGCTTCGAGCAGCGCCGATTGTGTCCGCGGCGAGGCGCGATTTATCTCATCAGCCAGGAGGATATGGGTGAACACCGGCCCTTCATGAAAATGGAACTGCTGATCGCGCTGGCTGAACACCGACACCCCGATAATGTCCGAGGGCAACAAGTCCGGGGTGAACTGAATGCGCTTGAATTGGGCGTCAACCGAGCGCGCGAGAGCCTTGGCCAGAGTCGTCTTGCCAGTCCCAGGAAAGTCCTCCAGCAAAACATGTCCGCCACTGGCCAGAGCGGCCAGGAGTTTGCGTGTGGCCTTAGCCTGGCCCTGCATAATCCGGGCAATATTGGCAGTGATCTTCTGGTAAACTTCGCGACCGGCCTGGTGGTGATTGGCAACGCCCGCGGCGGATTGGATCGGAAACGCCTCCAGCGTGGAGCTCGCGGCTGTCCTCTCAGTCATATAGGGTCATGTGTAATTTTCCCAGCTTCTGGGACATAACTTCATTGTAGAGCTTCCAGCTCTTTCCGGCGAATCATTTCCGCGCGCCGGGCGACGGTCGCACAGCGCATGATTACATTGCGCGGAACGCCATTCTTATGCGGCAGCCAGCGCGTTAACCAACTCTCACCCTCCGCCCGGGAGCCTGCCCGGCTCGCGCATCCCGCGACCCGTGCGGTGAGCAAGCGCGTCCCCGAGTTCGCGGCGGGCCTTTTCAGCCTCGGCTTCAAGCCGTTTCACTATTTCCGGGTGCTGAGCCGCCAAATTAGTCGTCTCACTGATGTCGCTGACCAGGTCGTAGAGCTCGGCCGTTTCCACTTTGCGTTGTTCATACGGGGCGGGCAAACCATCGTGGCCGCCCGGCTGGCCGGCAAGCGTGCGGTACGTATGGGGAAGTTGCAGTTTCCAACGGCCGTCGCCGGACACCACGGCCTGTAACTGATTCACCTCAAAGTAAAACCAATAGGCGGCATGAGGGTTCCGTGCCCCGGGGTCTCCGCTAATAATGGGCCACACGTTCAATCCGTCGATGGTGTGCCGCGGCAACTTCGCGTGAACGAGTTTTGCGATGGTGGGGAATAAGTCGATGGTCATGAGCATTTGCCAGGTCTTTGTGCCAGCGGGGATTTTACCCGGCCAGCGCATAATACAAGGCTCCCGAGTGCCCCCTTCCCAATTGGTCAATTTGCCTTCGCGCAGCGGGTAAGCCGAGCCCGCATGATCGCCGTAGCTGAGCCACGGGCCATTGTCGGAGGTGAAAATTACCCAGGTATTGTTTTCGAGTCCATTGCGACGGAGTGCATCCATGACCTGCCCGACCGACCAATCAATTTCCTCGATGACGTCGCCGTACAGCCCGCGTTTGGTTTTGCCCCGGAATTTGTCGCTCACATGCAGCGGCACGTGGGGCATGTTATGGGCCAGATACAGGAAAAATGGCCGGTTTTTGTTCTGTTCGATAAATCGGACGGCGTGTTCGGTGTACCAGGTCGTGAGCTGGTTTTGATCGGCATGTGTGACCTGCGGGATGACAACTTTGTCCCCTTCGTACATCACCAGGTCGGGAAAACCGCGCTTACGTTTTTCGTCGTTAGGCGGCAGGTTCACCAAGTCCGGGTGCAGCGGCCACATGTCATTCGAGTAGGGAAGGCCAAAGTACTGGTCGAACCCGTGGTGGAGCGGAAGGAATTGTGGCGCATCCCCAAGGTGCCACTTGCCAAAAATGGCCGTAGCATAGCCACGGCTCTTCAGCAGCTCCGCCAGCGTCACCTCCTGGCTGCTGATGCCCACCTTCGAGCGTGGCCCCAGGGCGCCGTGAATCCCGAGGCGGTTGGGATAACAACCCGTTAATAACCCCACCCGGGACGCCGAACAGACCGGTTGCGCCACGTGAAAATTGCGGAAAATACGGCCCTGAGACGCCAGACGGTCCAGGTTGGGCGTCTCAAACCCTTTTGCCCCAAATACGCCCACATCGGCGTAGCCCTGATCGTCCGTCAAAATGACCACGATGTTGGGCAGAGCCGGACGCGACGCGCGCGCGAATCCGCCCAGGCCGCAAAGCAGCAGCCACGCCAGCCAAAAGTTGCGAGCATAGCGGAGATTCACCGGCCTGATGTTGCGCCGGTTTACGCCTCAGGCAAGCAGAAGTTCGAGCCTCCCATTCACGAATTTCGAGTTGTTGATTTTGGGTCTGAAACTCTCTACTCTATGGCTCCACTATGGACAAATCGCTCCAAGACCTGCGGGTAAAACTTTTCGCCGATGGCGCGGATAAGGCGGGAATGCTCAGCTTGAATTCCAATCCGTTGATTAAGGGAATGACCACTAATCCCACGCTCATGCGCAAGGCAGGCATCCAGAATTACGAGGCTTTTGCCAGGGATATTTTGGCCAGCGTCACCAGCAAACCGATCTCTTTCGAGGTGTTTTCGGATGAATTTCCCGAAATGCGCCGGCAGGCTCTGAAAATCGCGTCGTGGCAAAAAAATGTTTACGTTAAAATTCCCATCACGAACACCCGTGGGGAATCCTCGCTGCCGCTGGTGCGCCAGTTGGCCGGCGAGGGTGTCCAACTCAATATCACGGCAATTCTGACGCTGGAGCAGGTGCGCAGCACAGCCGAGGCGCTAAATCCCGCCGTACCTTCTGTGGTTTCCGTTTTCGCCGGACGGATCGCCGACACAGGTCGCGATCCCGCAGCTATTATGCACAAAAGTCTGGCGTTGCTCGACGCTCTTCCCAAAGCCGAGTTGCTTTGGGCCAGTGTTCGCGAGGTGTTAAACATTTTCCAGGCCGACGACTGTGGCTGCCACATTGTCACCGTGCCGCACGATATTCTTGGCAAAGCCTTGAAATTAGCGGGAATCGATCTCGCCGCTTTATCATTGGATACGGTTAAGATGTTCGCTCAAGACGCGCAAGCGGCTGGGTTTTCGGTATAACTTCGCTCTCTGTTGGAGCAGCGCTCTCACCACCACTGAAATCCAGGATCGGGAGGGGGGCTCAGCGGCCAGTTCACCATGTCCACAGGGAAGCGATAAAACTCGATATGGCCATCGCCAAACAACATGTTCATTCGGCTGCTTCCGCGATAGTTATGCCAGATGCTCCGCGGGTCGACCGTGCCGCGGTTCGGGTGCCAAATCCAATCGCCTTGAATGATCTTGTTTACCGGTCCTTTCGAAACTTCGCTCGCCTTGATTGGAGTGGCCTCATACGTCCCCTGGAGAGCGCTCGAGTCGCCCGCCACCATGCGCGTGCGAAACGAGTCCATATACCATTGGGTCAGGTAGCTGTTTCCATACTGCAAGTAACAATTCGTCGCACTGGTTAATTCATCGCCTTTGTCGCTGGGACAACGAAACACCTGCACATTTTTGAGGTAGAGGTTGAGCGGACGGTTGCTGGCCGCTACAAAGATGTCGTAAGAACCATCGTTTCCTCCTGCTGCCTGCCAGTCCAGTTGCGCCGGGAAAAACTCGTTGTTGTCGCTGGTATACATGTGATAGGCAAAACCGATTTGATGCTGGTTGTTTAAGCAACTTGTTCTGGCAGCCTGCGCTTTTGCCCTGCCTAACGCCGGGAGAATCAACGCCGCCAGAATTGCGATGACCGCGATGACAACGAGAAGCTCGATGAGAGTAAAACCTGCCTTCCTGGGCAACCAGCGATGCATGAGAGATGGTTTCCTTGTCCCGAATTATGCACAATGCCCGCTCAAAGGTCAAGATTCCTCTCCATGAATCGGAATCGCCCTGATAACGCAGATTCTACTTGCGAGCCCCGGTCTTCTCCTTTGTCATTTCGAACTAATGGGCAGGCACAAATATAAATGGGCTTACGCAGGCGAGCACGCATGGCCCGCCCTTACGGGCTGGATTCGCATGTTTCTTCGAAAGCCAGCCTGGGCGCTCGCTCTCCTCAAGGCCCGCATCCAGTTCTTCCTCAGCCGTCGTTTTTCTCATCCTCTCTCGACGCCCGATGGTTTTCTCATCGAATCCGACCATCAATTGGTCTCGTACTGGAGCCTGTTTATTGAGCGCGAATGCTGGGACCCGGAATGGATGGACGCGCTGCGGCGGGAAGTTTCCCCGCTCATTCTCGACGTGGGCGCCAACGCAGGTCTATTCACTCACTTAGTCTGGTCACAGAAACCAAGTGCAGAGTTTGTTGCGTTCGAACCGCTGCCCCGGATGGCAAAAAAAATATCCGATTGGAAATCCAGAACCGGTGCCAGGCTTACTTTACATCAAACTGCCGTTTCTGATCATCGGGGAACGGCGGCCTTCTATGCCTCAGAAGAAGGGGATCCGACCGCGTCCCTGCGGCCCGAAGGTCCTAAAACGATGCAGTTGAACATTCCGCTGGTGAACCTTGATTCAATTGTGCCCCAAAAGCCCATTCTCTTGATAAAAATTGACGTCGAAGGCTGCGAATGTGAAGTGCTGGCCGGTGCGGAGCACACCCTCGAGCGGACGCGCTTTTTGATCGTTGAAGCTCACACTCCCGAGGCTCTCAACAAAATTCAGGCACAGCTTGGCGAAAGCTGGCGCGCTAAAAGAGTCGGGGCCAGTGACTTTCTTTTTAAGCGTACATGATTGAAGGACCGGCCAGGCCCGTGTAAGCCGCAAGCAGACTGCGAACATCAGGGAAATTTCACCGCACAAGTGGCGGAGAAGGCATGGGCCGACTTGGGCGTGGGCGTATGGGGTTCGGAGTCCCGCCTTTAGGCGGCCCGGCGCCCAAACTGCCCGAAGGCGGACTGCGACATGTTTAAAATCAAACCAGAGCGGTCTTCTGAATTGATCGGACCGGGGCGGGAACCTTAAGCTGCCTTGGTGGCCAACGACTCCCAGTTAACACCGATGATGGCGCAGTATCGCCGGATCAAGAGCGAGCTGCCCAAAGACGCGCTGTTGCTGTTCCGGCTGGGGGATTTCTACGAATTATTTTTCGAGGATGCTCAGGAAGGAGCCCAGTTGCTCAACGTGGCACTGACGAAACGCGGGGCTATTCCCATGTGCGGCATCCCCTTTCACGCGGCCAACTCCTATATCGGCCGCATTTTGAAAGCCGGCCGCAAGGTGGCCATCTGCGATCAGGTCGAAGAGGCCCGCCCCGGCCAGCTCGTGAAGCGGGAAGTGACGCAGATTCTTAGCCCGGGCACGCATTTCGATGAGCGAATGCTCGCGGCGGAACGGAACAACTTTTTGGCGGCGGTCTACGCCCACTCCGGGGTGTTCGGCCTCGCGTTTGCCGATGTCACCACCGGTGACTTTCAGGTGACCGAACTGGACAGCGATACCGAGCTGTTGACGGAGCTCCAGCGGTTACGGCCGGCGGAAATCGTTTATCCATCAGAAGCGGAGTCACTGAAACAACTACTCAAGGCCGGGGTCACCCTCACGACCGGCGAGGCGAGCCGCCCCCCCGTGCCGCAGCCAACCGGGCGCGCCGTCGAGCCGCAGCGTGCTCCCGCCACAATCGTCCCGGGCGGAATGCTCAGCCCGTATGATGACTGGGTATTTGGACCCGAGACAGCGCTCTTCACGGTGCGGGAACATTTCAAAGTGGCGTCTCTGGACGGATTCGGATTGAAAGATCGCACGACCGCGGTCGGCGCGGCTGGAGCCCTGCTCCACTACCTCTCGCAACATTTGCGCCGCGATGCGGCCAGCCTCACGCGGATCTCATTTTATCAGCGCAACCAGTTTCTGGCGCTGGATTACACCACTCTGCGACACTTGGAAGTGCTCGAACCATTGCGCCACGATGGGCCGCGCAATGCCTGCTTGTACGGCGCCTTGAACCGCACCGTAACTCCAATGGGCGCCCGGCGACTGCGTGATTGGCTCTCCCAGCCGTTAACTGAGGTAATTCCGATTCAGCGGCGACAAGCTGCCGTGCTGAATTTTATCACGCACACGTCTCAGCTCGATGCCTTTCGAAAACAATTGGGCCAGGTCCGCGACCTCGAACGAACCATCGGCCGGCTAACCGCCGGGACGGGAAATGGCCGCGATTTGGCAGCTCTGCGACTCGCCCTCGAGCAGTTGCCGGCGCTCAGACTGATTCTTGGCAGCTTAAGCCAATCGTCCGCCAACTCGCCGCCCAGCACCCTCAATGACGAGGTGTTTCATGACAACGGCTCGACCGGAGCACCACCTGCCAACCCTGCGGCGTCTTTGCTTGAGCACCTGGCCGGCCAGGTTATAGAAATGCCCGAGTTGGTCGAATTGCTCGCGCGCGCGATTGAAGATGAGCCACCGTTGACCATCAAGGAAGGCGGCTTAATCCGGGACGGTTTCGATGCTGGCTTGGATGAACTGCGCGCGGCGACTCGCGGGGGCAAGGATTGGATCGCGCAACTTCAGCAGGAAGAAATCTCGAAAACAGGCATCCAATCGTTGAAAATCCGGTTCAACTCGGTTTTTGGTTATTACATCGAGGTTACCAAAGCCAATCTGGACAAAGTTCCGGCTCAGTACATCCGCAAACAGACCATCGCGAACGGAGAGCGCTTCATTACGCCTGAGCTCAAAGAGATGGAAGGGAAAATCCTGGGCGCCGAGGAGCGAAGTGTGAAGCTGGAATACGACCTGTTTCAGCGGGTCCGCGAAGAAGTGCTGGGCCGATTGCCGGATATTCAGGCGACCGCCGGGGCGCTGGCACAGCTGGATGTGCTCGCTTCGCTGGCAGAAACCGCCCGGCTCTACGGCTATTGCCGTCCGGAGATCAGGAATGAGGGCGTCTTAAGCGTTCGCAACGGACGGCATCCCGTGCTGGAGCAGAACCTCAACGAAGAGCGCTTTGTGCCCAATGACACCCGTCTGGACCCCCTGGTGCAAGTGGCGCTGATCACCGGGCCAAATATGGCGGGAAAAAGCACCTACATCCGGCAGGTGGCCTTGCTGACCCTGCTCGCCCACACCGGCTCATTTGTCCCCGCGGATGAGGCACGGATCGACCTGGTCGACCGCATCTTCACACGCATCGGCGCCAGCGATGATTTGGCGCGAGGGCAATCGACATTCATGGTCGAGATGTGTGAGACGGCAAACATCCTCAACAACGCCACGGCGCGCAGCTTGATTGTCCTTGACGAAATCGGGCGCGGGACGAGCACGTTTGACGGATTGAGCCTGGCCTGGTCGATTGTCGAGCATTTACACAACCAGGTCGGGGCAAAAACGCTTTTTGCCACCCATTACCACGAATTAACCGAATTGGCCGGCCGTTTGCCGCGGGTAAAAAACTTCAATGTCGCCGTTCGCGAATGGCACGAACAGGTGGTCTTTTTGCGCAAAATCATCGAAGGCGGCACGGACAAGAGCTACGGCATCCAGGTCGCCCGTTTGGCGGGTGTGCCCAAACCGGTGGTCGAGCGCGCCAAGGAAATCCTGCGCAATCTTGAGGAATCGGAACTGACGCCCGAAGGCAATGTGCGCCAGAGCAATCGGCGACAGCGCGACCGGGAAAAGCTCAAACAACTTGCCCCCGCGCCGCAACTGGATTTGTTCGGCTAAAGTGAGGTAAAGAAGCGGTGCCAGCGCGGCATCCAGTAGTGGGATCGGTCAAAGGAAAGCACGGCGGCAGTAGCGCGGCCGACAATCCGCTTGCGCGCGACCGGACCGTAATAGCGCGAATCAAAACTGTCGTCGCGATTATCCCCCATCATAAAATAGTTGGCGGCCGGCACTTGGAACGGGCCAAAATTCCGACGGGCAGGCACGGACGGCCAAGCCGCTACAGCATGGGAACGGCCCGGGAGCTCTTCGGTGGCAAACAAGTGACTCGTGCGGTCGCCCTTCGAGAGATCGCCCAAAGCGGCCGCATCATATGGCCCATATCGCACGGGCTGACCGTTGAGAATCAAGCTGTCGTTGCGCAGTTCGATGGTATCGCCGGGCAAACCAATCACACGCTTAACCAATCTCTTGCCGTCATAGGGCGAATAAAAGACCACGATATCGCCTCGGCTTGGGTTGGCCCATTCCAACAGGTGCCAGGTGGTAAAAGGCACTTTTAAGTCGTACGCCAGCTTATTGACGTAAACGCGATCGCCTTCGAGGATGGTTGGCTTCATCGACCCGCTCGGCACGTCGTTCCAGTCCGCCAAAGAGGAACGAACCGAAAAAAGCACCAGCGCCAGAAGAACGATGGAACGCAGCTCACTGCGCCACCAGCGCTGCAGAGAGGATCGCATGGGTGAAAAGCTCATGGTCTTTGGACCACCTAAGTCCTCAACCGTTCAAGCCAGTTGCAGGTTCCAAGTCCTTTACTAATGCTGGCGCTGCCAGGTCAACCTGCACCTTGCAACCGATTGGTTGCGGCTCCGCCGCAGCGGGTCCACCCGTGGTTAGCTGTCTTTTTGCGCGTAAGACTGGAGGGGCGGCGGTTCGTTGGCGCGCGCTGCGCGAAGTAACGCCAGGCTCGTAACGAGCGACCAAATCCAGGCCAACACGAAGATGGCCGCGCCCGTTTCGCCTAACCAGGCGACGGATTGTGTTGGCGCATCCGTCGTGAATTGGCGGTACATCTGGGTCATGAGCGAAATAAACCAGGCGATGATGAGTCCGAATCCGAGCAAGGCCAGAGCCAGTTGGCTGGCACCGGCCAGGTAACGGCCTGCCATGAGCGAGCCCAAGCCGGGCGTCGCCAGTTGGTTTATGAGGAAACTGTTGCGCGCCGTTTTGAGGCTAGGGACCTTGCCGGCCGAAGATGTCCTCATACGCGTAGAGCAAGGCCACCAGCGCAATCGGCATCGTTACAAACATTCCCACGCAACAGGCCAGCAAACCACATATACCAAGCAAGCCCATCACGAGCACGAACGCAAATGTTATAAACCAATGTTTCCCAACCACCCGGCGGCTGAACTCCATTGCGTCCCAGAAATTCAAGCCGCGATCAATGACCAGCGGAACCGCGAAAACCCACGAGACGGACAAGTAAATCCCGGGAAGGATGCACAGGGCCAATCCAATCAAGTTGAGGATCGCGGTTACCAATCCAAGCAGGATGAGCTGGCCCGCGATGGGGCTGAAGCCGGCGAAAGCATCGGAGATGGTTGGCCCCTCGGCCCGAATGAGTTTCAGGTAATACTTGATCACGCCTGCCATGAGCAGCGTGTAAACGGGCGAGCCCAACAGCGATGTGAAGACAACAATCGCCACCCCGCTGGCGGACACATGGTGACTCAGGACCATCGACCGGATAGCCGGGCGCGAGGCCAGGCCGACGACCTGGTTGACCGCCGCCGTAATAAGCCAGATCAGGAAGAATATACCAACGACCGGCCAGAAATTCTGTTTAATTAGATCCCAGCTGCGCGTGACGCATGAACCGATGTCCAATTCATAATCACGCCCGAGAACCACTCCCTCTGGCACAATGTTGGCCGAGCCGGCTCCAGGTGCGCCCGGCCCTGGCACCATTGCCGTTTGTGGAACGTCTGAGAACTCGGGAAATGTGGACAGCGGCTTCCACTCGGTGGTTCCCTCGGCGCGGACCATGGTCTGGGCATTGACTCGCCCTTCGGCCGTCCATTGACGCAATTGCTCGGCAGATACCGGCCCATATTCCTTCTGATCGGCTCCTATAATTTTATACATAAGTTAGGTGGTGCTGCGCCGGCCTCGGACGAGGTAGCTTGTAAGCCATCCGCCCGGTGACCGCAAGCCGAACCGGGATGGGGTTGCAAGTTACAGGTTGCAGGATTAAATCTTCCCAACCTTTAACGACTCGCTCCGACGAGTCCGAACCAAAAAACGTTGGCGCGCGCACCCGGTTTCCATAAATTCCGTCATGCCATTGCCGGCCGATTATCACACGCACACGCCGTTGTGCCGTCACGCCAGCGGCGAGCCCATCGAGCTGGCGGCGCAGGCGGTGCGCGCGGGATTGACTGAAATGGGCTTCTCAGACCATAACCCCATGCCCCGGGACGATTTTGATGATTGGCGCATGAAGGCATCAGAACTCGACCTGTACGTCCAACGGGTTGAACAGGCGCGCCGAGAGTTCCCAAACTTGGCGATCAAGCTGGGATTGGAGGTGGATTATTTGCCGGGTTACGAGGACTGGATTAAAGACCTGGCGCAGCGATATCCCTGGGATTACTTCATCGGGTCGGTTCATTACATTTCAGAATCATGGGCGATCGACAATCCAACACAGCTTTCTGAATGGAAATCGCGCGACGCCCTGGAAGTCTGGACCGCCTATTTTGAACGATTGACCAGGGCCGCCCAATCGGGACTGTTCGACATCATTGGCCATGCGGACTTGTGCAAAAAATTCAGCTTTTACCCAAAGGCAAACTGCACTGGATTATTCACCAGTTTTTTGGAAGCAGCACGGCGGCATGAGGTGGCCATTGAGCTGAATACGGCGGGCCTGCGCAAGGATTGCAAAGAGATCTATCCCAGCCCCGCCATTGTGCGCCTGGCCCAGGCGGCGGGCGTCCCCATTACGTTCGGGTCCGACGCGCACGCGGTTACTGAGGTTGGCCTGAATTTGAGTGAGGCGGTGGCTTTGGCCCGCAATGCCGGATATACCCACTGTCTGCGGTTTTCCAAACGCCGGCGGGAAGTAGTAAAATTCTGAGTGGAAATGAAAGCTGTAATTCTAGCGGCAGGCAAGGGCACTCGCATGCGCGAACTGACCAACGAGGTGCCCAAACCGATGCTCCACGCTCGGGACGGCAAACCAATCCTGGAATTCATCCTGGAGGGCATCGTGGCCGCCGGCATTCGAGACGTGTTCATTGTCACCGGCTTCAAAGCAGAAGTCATTGAAAACCATTTCGGGGACGGTTCAAGGTGGAATGCTCGAATCAGCTATGGGAGGCAATTGGTACAAAACGGTACCGGCAAAGCTCCGGAAGCGGCTGCCCGGTTTGTCGCCGATTCCCCGTTCCTTTTGACCTACGGCGACATCCTGGTGCCACCGGCGACGTATCAGCGGATGATCGAGCGTTTTAACCGGGGCAACTTCTCCGGCGTGATTACCGTCACACGCGGTCAGGACGTTACCAAGGGGGGGCTGGACTTTTTCGATGAGCAATTTTGCCTTGAATGTCTGGTCGAAAAACCATCAACGGCCCAACTCGATGAATTGCGCCGCGTGGGCCGGCTCAAGCCCGGCGAGCCGGTGTGGTACAATGCCGGGATCTACATCTTCAAGCCCGCCGTGTACGAGTTCACGGCAAGGTTGGAGCCATCCCCGCGTGGCGAATACGAGCTGACTGATGCAATCAGCGCCATGTTGGCGGCCGGACATAAAATCGCCGGCCTGGAAATTGAAGGCCGCTGGGTTGATGTGCGCGATCCGGAGGTGTTGCAGCAGTTGCGCACAGGCCAGTGAACGGCAGGAACTGGTTGATGGCGTTTAAACGTTAAGACGTTTTAAACGTTAAAACTGCGGCGGAATTCTCCGGCGACAGACGAGCTATTTGAGATAGAAGGCGAGAAGTTAATCGGCCTGCAGCAATCCTCGGCTGCGCATCCAGTCAGCCGCTCGCTGTGGCCAGGTCGTCACCAGGTCTTTGGTTGGACGCAACCCGTATCCATGGCCCCCCGATGGATACACGTGGAGTTCAAATGACACGTTCACTTTTTTAAGCGCCGCGGCGTAGAATAGCGCCGTCTCGACTCGGATTGGATCATCTTCGGCCATCGCGATGAATGTCGGCGGAGTATTTGAAGTCACATTCAGTTCCGGTGCGACACGATCGCCCTGGTCTTTGAGAGTGAGATACGCGGGATAGATTAAGATCGTGAAATCGGGCCGGCAACTAGTCGAGTCCGCGGCGTCGACCGATGGGTATGTGCGAGGGTCCCAATCATTGCTGGCCAAGGCCGCAAGGTGTCCGCCAGCTGAGAAGCCCAACACGCCGATCCGTTTAGGATCGATGCCCCAGTTGGGGGCTTGTTGGCGCGCTATTCCAAGCGCTCGTTGCGCGTCCTGCAAGGCGGCGGTGTGTTTCTCCAGACCCGCGCGTTTGGGAACGCGATATTTTAATAGAACAGCGGTCACTCCGATGGAATTAAGCCAGTGGCAAACCTCAGTTCCTTCCAGGTCCATCGCCAGGATCTGGTATCCGCCGCCGGGGCATACCACGACGGCCGTGCCGGTCCTTTTGTCGGCCAGCGGTTGATAGACGGAGAGCGTAGGCTTTGAGACATTACCCAAGCGGATCAAACGCTGGCCGGCGACCAGGTTATCACTTGGTTTGGTTTGATCCTGCTCTTCGCCCACGAGTGCCTTATCTCCGGGAGCTGTGCCGGGCCACAACGGCAGCACCAAAGACGGCTCGGCTGCGGAAATGCAGAAGGCGGTCGAGAATGTCAGGAACGACGCGACCCACTGGGAGCTTGGAAAATGCATATGGGCAGCAGAGCGCTCCACTTCGCCAGAGTCAAGGCGTTCGTGCACGAGCGGGAAACGTCAACCCCGGTTAGGATGAATGGAAGAAAACCACGTCTACGGCGCTGGGGAAATTATCGGATGAATCTCTGGTGCCTTTCAGGGTGCAAATCCGTACTCAAAAAAGCCCCCAGGGCGACGGCTCACCGCCGGCCCTGAGGTCGCCCGGTCGGCCACGTAGGCCTACCGGCGTCCACTCCCGCGATTACGAGAAGGCTTCGTCGATCGCTTTTTCAACTTGCTCGCGAGTTTGGCCGGTCCGTTTCTGAATTCGACCGATCAATTCGTCGTCCTGGCCTTCGTCGAAGCGCAGGTCATCGTCCGTCAAGCTGGCCCATTTCTTCTTCAGTTTGCCCTTGGCGATGTTCCAATTGCCCTTCATTTCGAGCTTATTCATATGGTCTCCTATGTTTCTTTCTTATTAAAAACGTAAGACTGGAATGACTTTACGCGATTGGGGCAAAACCCGGGGGCTTTCGGATTGTGGATTGCAGGTTCGGAAGTTTCTTTCCGGGGCCTCTCAACTTAATGTTGGGATTAATGATGAATTGAAGGCGAAACCTGCTCTTGATGGCAATCGATAACGTTATCGGACGCGAAACCACCTGTTTTCATGTGGCCTGAGCCAAAACCGCGCGGGAACGATGTTAAGAACCTCGGAGTTGAGCGTGAACGGATGGGTGCTACTGGTCCTACCGGTTAGAGAGATACTTTTCCGCAAAGTTTGGCTCGGCGGGTCCGGCAAGGACATAGGTATCGCTACCCTCTGTCCAACTCGCGGTCATCAGGCCGTCGACCTGAGCCAAATCGGCATGGCTTGTGGGGGCCGGAGGTGGGTCCTTCACGGCTGAGCGTTTCAGGACAAAGAGAAACAGGGTCGTTCCTGTGCCGCGATCAAAGCAGACCATGCTGACGGGATTGCCGCGCCAACGCAGGAGGCCGCCGCCCTTGAGCTGTAGTTTTGCCAATCCGCCCGTCAGATCGTAGTCGGCGGGTGCGCCGCGCTGAGCGATGAATTCTCGAAGTTCCTTCGGGTCCTGCGTCACCAAGTCCATGCCGTAGTTTCGGACGGCCTCGCTGACCATGCTCTGGCGGTAGTGGCTGAAGCGGTCAGGAACCGACGGACGGAACCAGACGATAGTCAGGGAAAAAAGGGCGAGGAATATGGCGGCCGCGGCCATCCAGACTGGCCGCTGCCAAAAATGCTGCAGCGGGTGAACAATTCTTTGCCTCTCCAACAAAGCTGCTTTAAGGCTTTGGGGAACTTCGATTTCGCGAAAGCGTGCCCGCATTGCCTGCTGAAATGCCTGCTGACGGGCAAACCACTCGCCCAGGGCAGGGTCCTGCCTGGCCAACTGCAGGGCCTCGACAACCTGCGCGTCATGCTCATCCGCGGTTCCGGACCGGTATAGCAGGAGAATCTCTTTGGCTTCGTCCGGGCTCACGATGGTTCCTCCTCGGAAAAGCTCTGCGGCCGCACGGTGTTCGAGACCAGCGTTCGGAGCTGGGCGATGCCGCGCGCGATACGGGATTTGACCGTGCCCAGTGGCACTTCGAGGATGGCGGCAATCTCGTTGTAAGAATAATCTTCGAGGTAAAACAAAGCGACAGCGGCTTGAAACTGGGGATCCACCTGAGCCAACAACTTTACGACCGTCTGGGCATCCATTTGCTGGACCAGGCCAGGCTCGATTTTGGGGAGATCCTGGTCCGCATCATCGATGGAGATTTGCGGGAAGCGCACGATGCGCCGCTGTGATTCCAGGAAGCGGCGATGCAAAGTGGTGAAGAGCCAGGCTTTTACTTTGGTATGATCCCTCAACTGGTGGCCTTTGGCAGCCCAGGCCAGGAAGGTATCCTGGACCAGGTCGCTGGCATCCGCATCCGTTCTGGTCAGACTCATGGCGAATCGAAACAGCGGGCCATAGTGGATTTCCACGAGCCGCTCGAAATTCAACTCGGGCCGGTGGCCAGCTTGATCGTATGAGCTGTGAGCTGACACAAAGGTTCCGGTCACATCGCAGGTTTCTGATGGCGTCATCGATCCCGTCACGGTAAACGCCAGGCAAAGGTGGCAAAAAGGGCGTGCGCCGCAAAGTCATTGGCCCCGCCAAGACCGGCGTCGCTATAGCTGTAATAGCGATATTGCAACCCGATGTTTTTGTTTTTGCCCAACTTGCGCTGACAGCCCGCTTGCACCGCATGCTGATGGTAATGAGCGCCCAAAGGCAAGCCTTGAGCGAAATTGTCCTGGGAAAAATCGGCCGTCGAAAAGGAATAACCCGCTATCAGGTCGGTACCATCGTTTAACGCGTAAGTCCCGTTCAGCAGGATACTGTAGATATTGCCCACGTAAGGCGCGATGGCGGGGGCGCCATTGGCGTCGGTTTGGGTACGCGCGTGCTGGAAGGAGAAGGTGGTGGAGAAAAACAACCTGCGCCAGGGCGTGAGAGTGGCATTGAGGCTCGCAATTTGGGAATCATACGTACCGGCCAGCAGGCTCTCGCCGGGAGAAATGCCGCCGGGGGCATTTGGGCCGGGGCCATCGACGGGATCGGTTGCGGTTCGATAATGGTTTTTGAGCCATTGATAAGTAAAAGAGGTTTTGAGCCAGGCGCTGACCTGGAACGACAGCTTGGTTTGGGCTTCCTGGGAAAGCAAATCACGCCAGCGGATGAAAGCGGGATATCCTTGCAAAGTTGACGGCTCTTTAAACAGCGTGTCGTAATCGGTGGTGTTTTCGTAACGTCGGAAGTCCCCGCTCAACGAGAGGCGCCGCCAGGGTGAGGTATTGAATCCCACCCTGAAATCTTTGAGGTCCGATTGCATGTCGGTTCGGCGCAAAAACTCGGTCAAGCCGCCCTGCTCCGCGTCGTACTCACCCAAATCGTCCTGCTGGAAACGAACATCGGCAAAAATGGTCGTGAAAGGAATTCTGGTAAATCGGAGGCCGAGGTCTTGAGTGAAAATCGAGCGGTCCAGGTTGGCGTTAAGAGTTTCAGGGGCAATCATGAAAGACGCAAACGGCAGCACGTTCGTGACAGCGGCCATGGTGAAGCCTTGCTGCCGGGTCCATTCACTTTGGGCGCCCAGTGAGATGGTCAGGCCTTCCCATGAGCCCAGCAGCGAGCTAAGGCTGAAGACGCTGGATTCTCGTTCCAGTTGGATGGATTGCGAGTCCCAGCCGGGGGCTCCGGGGATGGGATTCAGAAAAGTTGGATTCAGCGTGACGACGTCCATAGCGCCGTCACTACTGAGGTGGCTATACAAAAAACCGCCGGAAGCCAGCCACCAACCCGTGAGTTGTTTCTCGAGGTGAAAAGTATTTGCGCCCTGGAAATATTTTTGGCGGTCGTCGGCGGTGGTGAGGGACATGCCGGAGGCACCGAGGGTGTAGCCGCTTTCATTGACGGAGTAAGTCGCCAACCGGTACCACTCCGCGCGGAAATTGTCGCTCAAGGTTACCCCCGCCACGTCATACTCAAGATCGACCTTAAATGTGTGGGTCTTTTCCGATACGGTCTCAAAGGCCGGGTAGATATCGCGCGTGGTGGCGCCCGCGCTCACGGGTCCCCAGTGCAGGGTCGATTCGGTACCGTCGCGGTACTGGTAATCGTATCCCACGACGATCTTTGGCCAATGTGGCAGAGTAAGCCCGACCTCGGTCCAGGCCCGGCCGATGTCCATGTGCAAGTCGCGGTCCAAACTGAAAGTCGAAGGAGAAAACAACGGATAATAACCGCCGGTGTCATCGTAGTATCTTCGAAATTGAGACCAGCCGAAGCGCGCAAACCCAAGGTCGGTTTTTTCCGCCGACAGGTTGATTTTGTAGTCGTCCAACAAAACGTGGCCGCTGGCGGTAATGGTTGAATCCGGTGCCGGCTTTTCCGTGAGCTCGAACTGGTCCAACCCGCCGTCCCAGCCGTCGCGCTGCCAATAGAGCTCCCGGAATTTTTTGGCATCGCCGCGCACGGCGGTTCCGCCTGCGATTGGCACGATGGACAATTGCGTGGCCGGTTCCCTCAAGGTGGCCTCCCACTTTACACCTTGATCGATCCAGGCGCGGAGCACGCCAATTTCTCCTGCGTTAAGCGGTTCGCCTCTGCCTTCGGGCGGCATGGCCATTTCCTCATCCAAACGGGCGACATAGGCAATCAGAGGACTTTTTGCGCTCTGTCCTGGAATGATGTCGACGCCGTGTTCGCCACCTTTAAGAGCAAATTCTCTCGAAGTCAGACGGAAATGAGCTTTGGGTTTTTCATCCGAATGACATTTGAGACAGTGGTTTTGGAGAATGGGTTTAACATCGCGAATGAAATCGATCTGCCGGGTGGCGGCAGGGGGTAACTTGCTCGGATCGATTTCGGCCGCACATAGGCTTAAGGCATGGGTGAACAGAAGAGCCATCGCCCACCTGGGAGCGCTGGCGTCTCGCCGGCGGGTTATCGAGCCGAACACGCCGGCGGGACGACGGGGCTCCCAGGCTCGGCTTGAAGCCGCGGTGTGGGGAAGGCGCCTGGTATTCATGATGGCTGGCCTAGTACCGCAGTCGGATATCCACGTTGGATCCATGAACGGCGGTGTGGCAACCCGAAGACCAGCAGGAGCCCACTCGCATTTGCACGAATTGGGTATGGTTGACGTTCCCAATAAAGACCTGGCCCGAGGCCACGTTCGGTCCCTGGACCTGCGCATGGCAACGAAGGCACAGGTTGGAGTCCCGCTGGGTGAGCAACTTGGCGTTCACCGAACCGTGGACGGAATGACAAACGGTGCAACCTTCGCGCAAGGCGGCATGCTCGAAGACAAAGGGACGAGTTTGCTCGCGATGGCATTCCGCGCAGGCCTCGTTGGGCCGGGCCAGCTCCAGCCCACCCGCAGGTTTGAAGATGTCGCGTCCGTGAGGGTCATGGCACTGAACGCAGCTCATTTTGTGTTCCAGCACCGGATGATGCTGCGGCAAATGAAATTCGGCTTCAATGGGCCGATGACACTCGAAGCAGGCGGCTGGGTTTTTGCCCGGGTTGACGATGAATTTGCCGCGCCCGCCGCCGCTGGACACGTGGAGGCTGCCGGGTCCGTGACAAGATTCACAGCCGGTCTGGCCGGCTGCCTCGATATTCTGCAGGTGAATGCGAGAATGTGGGCTGGCGGCAAATTCCCGGGAGATGTTGGTGTGGCACTCCGCACAGGATTTGTTGCCGACGAAACCTGCGCCGGCAATTTCGGGAGCGGAGGTGAGGGCCAGCGGCTCGGTGGAGCACGAATTCAAAAGTGCCACACCTGCAACTGCAAGCAGTACTGAGATGAGACCGGCAGCGCCTCTCCAGCCCGTCATGATGCTGACGCAGGAAAAACAGCCCAACCCCATCCAACTCTCAAGATCCTCATACACATTATGGGAGACATCGGTTCCCGTTGAACGTGTGAGGAACGACGGCCGGTTTTGTTCCGCGCCTATCGAAAACGTTTGGAGTCGAACGTTTGGAGTCCCGACTTCAGGCGGTGCAGCAGGGAACTGAGCTCACGCCCCAATTCAACGTCATGCGAGTTCGATTGACGCTCCGGCTCAAGCCGGGACTCCGAACCGCTGAGCGGGCTCAGGAGTAGGGGTAACGCGCTTTGGCAATGGAGAGGCCCCGAAGGTCGATTTGGGACAGGTCGGCGATCCCAACGCCGGCTTGTTCAGCCAGCAGGATGTGGTTATCGCACGATTCGAAAGGCTTGGTGCCGCGTGTGGCGCGCGGGTTCTCAAAGCCCATAACGGCGGCGCCGACGGCATCGGTCGAGACCGGATTGAGCCCGGCAACGATCACTCCCGGCGAAGTGAATTTTATCGGGACAGCCTCGCGGCACCATGGGCCTTCGCCGCCGTTCATGGCGGTAATACCATCGATAATCGACAGGTGAATGGGCCGGGCCGAGCAGATGTCGGCCACAATTCTGGGCACGCGCCAGGAAGCGTCGACCGAGGTGATGCCAGGCTTGAGTCCAGGGAGTTTTATCTTTTCAAGGCCGACAGGGCTATGCAGCACGCCGCGGCCTTCGAGGGCCTCCTCGCTGCCAGCCTCGCTGCCGTAGAGCGAATTAGGCGTGATCCCGAACAGGTTCTTCATCGAAAGGGTGATGCCCGCGGTGATGTGCATCTTGAGCTTGCATAACGAGACCAGCACGTCGGTGTCGTTGTAGGAATGATTGAAATTGAACGACGAAAACATATAACCCCCGGAAGGGACGGGTAAATGGGCGTAGTCTTTACCCAGTCCGAGGTTGCGGGTGTTCTCGAATTCCACCGGACCGAGCGCCTGCAGCGCTTTGATATCCCAGTCGGCCAAATCGAGGGTGGAGGCCAATGGCGAGCGGCTGGTGGTCGACTCGACAAAACGGACTCTGCGAGCACCGGCGCCAAACAAGAGGGACGTGAGAGCCATCGCGGTCGAATAGTGCGTCATGAAAGTCTCCCCCACCGGCCGATTTAGAAAAGGAGTGAAGTCGGTGCCCGTGAGATTGAGCTTTACCGTAACGGTTTTGTCTTTCACCAACGAGCCGATCCCGCCGAGCAGGTCGAAGCTCTCCGCCAGCGCGGTTTTGACTTCCGGCCCATATCCGCGACAGGAGACGATGGCGACTTTGGCTTCGCCGCGACGAGAAGCGGGAATTTTGGGGGTCGGTTCAGCCGCCGACAAGGACCGGGCGGCCCAATCGAGAGCGAGGGGAGTTCCGGCCGCGAGGGCGAGGGTGCGACTGAGAAAGGCGCGACGGCTGAAGTTCGTGGCATTCATAGGATTATGGTTGCTTACCATGGCACAATTCCTGTGAAAAGGCTTGTAAAAGTTTTCGGTCTTTATCCGGTAGCCCTGGCCTGATCTGCGAAGGCCTCCTCTCCCCAACCTCCTCCTCCCCTGGGACCCTGGGGAGGAGAGGTAGAAAACCCTACCGCAATCCGTGCGCAACTTCTGCATCAGTCAAAACCGTTGGCGCGCGGGCCGCGCGGGGATGCTATGCGGAACCGGTCAGCTCTTTGAGATCCGCACGCACAGTTTCGTAGGTGGTATCGTAAGCCAGAACGGCGGGATCGGGTTGGATTCCCCAGTGTTTGCAGGCGTCAAGATACAGTTCCGGCCACCAGTTGCGGTGCTGAGTTAATCCTTCTTTACGCCAGTTTTCCCAGTTCATCAACACGCGCGACCAACATTCGTCGCCGTACCGAACGGCCTGTTGCGGGTCTCTGAACTCTTTGAGGTACCAATCCCTGCCAATTCGCGCGTGGAGCACCTCGTCGGCCCAGTCATAATCCTGAAAGAGGGCTGCCAGCGGGTTATGCGAAGCGCGCCCGACTTCCCACTCGAAGCGTTTGCCGGTTTTGGGCATCAAACCTTGCTCGATAAAATAGAGGACGGCATGGCGTTCGATGGGTTTGAGTTGAGTATTGAGGGCCAGGGACCAAGTGTAATTAACCATGACCCTTTTCGGCCAATCGATCTCGAGGTTTCCGAAACCTACCTCGCCCATCATGGCGTGGCGCGCCTCGTCCCACAATTGCCGGGTCATATCCCGATAGTACTCCCACGGTTTATCGGGTGTCTCAGTAATGATGCTGGCCATCATCTCGGGCACGTCGATCTCGCGCAGGCGCTTGTAGAACATCATTAATGTTTTGGGCTCGGGTGGGTATTTCTGATCGTAAAGAAATACCTCGGCATTGACGCCCATGTTGTAAGGGTCAGGAAAGCGTTCGTCGCGCCTGGGCACCCGATCGTACTGGTAAGGGGAGGCGGAATGCTGCCGTGCGAGCTGCCTCTTGACCGGCTCGGCGGTGCCATCGAGTTGACCGGCAGCGGCAAGGCAGTCGTCGAGGAGCGCCAGCCAGTTGGACATTTTTTGAGTGCGCGTTGGGCTGACTAAGGCATTCAAAGTTTGCGCCCCGAACCTCAGCATGTCGTCCAGTTCTACCAGGGCATAGCGACAGACCCGAACCGAAGGGTGGTCGGCCAAGGGATTGGTTTGTTGCAAATGCCGTTCGAGGGCTGCCTTAAGTGCCGGCAGAGCCTTTTGATATAATCCCATGACGAGCTCTTCTGTCGCAGGCGCGGCTAGGATTTCATCGAACAATATTTCGAGGGCCGGGTCAGGCACGGCTTCCAGCCCCAATGGCGGTTCGCGCATCTCGCCGACTCTTTTGCGGAGCGCCGAGACGTGCTCGGCGGACAGATGCGCGTGCAGGCTGAAACCCATCTTGAGCTCGTAAAGCGGCTCGGCAGTGATTCGCGCGGTAAAGATTTGGTTCAGGCGTTTGAATGCGTAATGGTACCTTTTAAGGCGGCGGACGCATTCTTCCACGGACAGCCCGGCTTTCATGGCCTCGCGCAGGGAAGCGACTCCGGCCAGAGATGGGAGTCCACGGTAAGGTTGATCGTTCGTCATAGCGAAACTGGTATGGGGAGCAATTTAACATTCTTGGGTAAGGATGCATTGGCAAAGTGCCGCAAAAACCCGTTGCACCTGGGGTGTTCCAGCTTTATTCTTGCGCTATCAGAACGACCCGGCTCCGCCGACGGACGAGATCTCTTGCGAATGAAGCGCGCCAAACCAGCTGCGAACCTGCCTAACCAACCCGTCCAGCCGGAAAAGCACAGCCCGAGCCCACCGCAAATCGGCCAAGCTCAAAGAGAGGAGCAGGCGGCCTCTATCGGCCCAGCGGGAAAGCCTCAACCGCAGTCAATACCGCTCGGGTTATCAACCAGTCCCGGAGCCACCCAAAAACCCGCGGAAGCCGTGTCTTCAGCCGAGCCGCAGCCTAAACCGAGTGTTGAACGGTCCATGTTTCCGGCCATTCTTCTGGAAGGCGACGAGAACAAAACTGCCACGCGCGCTGGACCCGTCAGCAGATTTACGGCCCCTCCCCACGAGCCAGCCCGAACTGGAGTCCCGCAGCACGGATTGCCCGAATCCTACGGGACGGGCCGGCTTCTGCTGACGGCGCGTGATCCCAGGAGCCTGTATGCGCATTGGGATCTGACAGCCGAGCAACGGCAGCAGGATAACCTCAGACTGCGCGTGCATCGGGAAAGCCTCTCCGGTCCAGTTATTTCTGAAGTTCAGGTGCTTGGGACGGCTCACCATTCGTTCCTTCAGGTGGATGCACCCGGCGCCAGACGATTTGTGGCCGAGCTAGGGTATTATCCGTCCGAGGGCTCGTGGCGAACGCTCGCCGCTGCAGAAACAGCGGCAATTTTTTCACCCCAGCCGGCAGCCGAACCGGTTCGGTTCAAAACGCTATCCTTCGGTGATGAGGTGCGCGTATCTGGTGGTACGACCCGGCGGGAACCGAGTGGCGAGCCAGTTCCGGCTTTGTTGGGATCCGGGGGCGCGACTGCTGCGCGTCGAATGTCTGCGTTTCCGCTTCCCAAGCCGTTGCACAGCGGCGGTTCGAACGAAGAGACCGGAGCCAAAGCGCCTGCTGGCAAAGCCTCGCCGAGGCCGCCAGAATTTTTCGGGGAAGAACATACGCTCACGAGCCTCGGGGAGTTGCTGGAGATATTCGAGGAATCGAACATTACGGCTGACGAAGTGCTGGCGCACCTCGGGCAACCGTGGTCTGCCGCGCAGGAACGCGCTCTCGCCGAGCTCATCGGTTGGACCGTGGTCCGAAACGAATCCTTTGCGTCCGAAGGCATTGCGGAGTTGCTTCGCGGAATTCGAGCTGAAAGACAGGATGTCCCCGGCGAGATTTCGTCCAGATCGATTGCCGGAGTGTCCTCAGGGGTTTCCAGTGCCGAGCTTGTTAGGGAGGCTGCTCCCCATCAGCGAGGATTCTGGTTCAATGTGAATGCCGAACTGGTGATTTATGGGGCAACCCAGCCCGATTCAAAAGTGACCGTTGGCGGCCGGCCGATTGCGCTGCGGCCGGACGGTACCTTCAGCTATCGATTTGCGCTTCCCGATGGGAAATACGAACTGCCGCTCGTGGCGCAATCGATCAGCGGCGAGGAACGCGCAGCCACACTCGAATTCTCGCGGGAGACCCTTTACTCGCCCGGCACCGCGGCACTACCGCCGAACCCGGCGCTCAAAGCACCGACAGTGGAGAATGTGGGTTAATGCCCGCGGCATCGACCGAGTACCGGCTGCCGGACATTGCCCCTGGGCCAGATCCAATTTGGAAATCACTGCGGACTGGGAAGTCCGCGCGCCGAGCGCGCGCCACGATGCGAATGATGGGTTGACCTGCAATGCAAGGTTATCTTTCACTTATCCTGCACGCGCATTTGCCGTTTGTTCGCCATCCGGAGCACCCGAGATTTCTCGAAGAGAACTGGCTGTTCGAAGCCATCACTGAAACGTACTTGCCGTTGCTGCGGGTGTTGGAGGGCTGGTCAAAGGATGGCATGCAAGCCCCCATTACACTGACCTTCAGTCCCACGCTGTGCTCGATGCTGCTGGATCCGCTGCTGCAGTCGCGTTATCGACGACACTTGCACGACCTGATTGAGCTGGCGGATAAGGAGACCCATCGCACGCTTTGGGAGAAGCCTTTGCACCAATTGGCAATTGCGTACCTGGAGCGATTTCGCGGGATTCGGGAGTATTACGATGCCTGCGGGGGAAATCTGATCGCGCGCTTTGCTCAGCTGCAGGACAAAGGATTGATCGAGATAGCCACTTGCTCGGCGACTCACGCCTTATTACCGTTGCTGGCCGAGCATCCGCCATCAGTACGGGCGCAAGTGCTTGTGGCGCGGGACCACTACCGCTCGTGTTTCGGCCGAGATCCTCAAGGCATCTGGCTGCCCGAATGCGCCTATGTTCCCGAGCTTGAAACACCCCTGTGCGAAGCGGGATTGCGCTGGTTCGTTCTCGACACGCACGGAGTGCTCCAGGCGCACCCACCTCCTCGCTACGGCATATTTGCGCCGATCGTAACTCCGAACGGATTGGCGGTTTTTGGGCGGGATCTCGCGTCCGCCAAACAGGTTTGGAGCCGGGACGAAGGATACCCTGGGGATCCGTGGTATCGCGATTTTTACCGGGACATTGGTTTCGATTTGGATCTGGATTACCTCAGGCCATACTTGGCGGCGCCGGAACAGCGCAGCTTCACCGGAATCAAGTACCACCGAATCACCGGCTCCAATCCCGGGAAGGCGGTCTATCAACCCCAAATGGCCCTGGCCCGGGCCGACGAGCATGCCGGGCATTTTTTGGCGGCCCGCATCGAGCAGATTGGCCGGTTGACCCAAATCATGGATTCACCTCCGATCCTGCTCTGCCCGTATGACGCCGAACTCTTCGGCCATTGGTGGTACGAAGGTCTCGAGTTTCTGAATTATTTCGTCCGCAAAGCCTATTTCGACCAGCAAACCTTTCGGTTGACAACCCCCGGGGCATTTTTGCGCCAGCATCGGACGCACCAGGTTGCCTCGCCGGCGCCCTCAAGCTGGGGTGAGCAAGGGTACTGGGGCATGTGGCTCAATGAGACGAACGAGTGGATTTACCCGCACTTGCGAGTGGCGCAGGAGCGCATGACCGAGTTGGTACAACGATTCCAACCGTCGCTAGCAGGCCCAGATGCTAAGTCCAAAGGTGCCTCCTCAAGCCGGGAGACGCCCTCGCTGTTATCCCCAAGGCAGGCTCTCCATGACCGTGGGACAAGCGGCTCGCCCTCACCCCAGCCCTCTCCCCCAGGAGAGGGGGAGCAGGGGGCGCCAAGTTCGGTTGAAGTTGCCGCCGCATTCGCGCCACAGACCGAGGCTTTGCGTCAACGCGCCTTGCGCCAGGCCGCGCGAGAATTGTTACTGGCACAAGCCAGTGATTGGCCGTTTATCCTGCGCACGGGGACCAGCCCCGAGTACGCGCGCAAACGAGTCACCGAGCACTTGCAGCGGTTTAACGAACTTTACGAACAGTTGCTCGAATCGCGGCTCGACGAAAGCTGGCTCGCCCAAATCGAATCGCAGGACGAGATCTTCCCCGCAATCGATCATCGGTACTTTGGTTGAACAGCGAGCATTGCGAGAGTCAGACCCGCGACGTTCAATAGGAAATGGTAAGTGGTCGAGGCGCGGGTCCGGTCCTGAGCAGCACTTTGGTTGCAATCAAGATCAAACCGGCGGCGTAATGCCATCAGTGACGGTTACCCACTTTTCCAAGCAGGCACAGCCGTTTCCTTCGAGGCGAACCGCGACCAGCTCAGGAGATGCCCGGGCAAAAAGACGTCCGAATTGGCCCGGTGCCAACAGCTCGCTCCCGGACCTCTTTTGACTGGCCCAGGATTCCCCTGGTTTCGCTCTCCCGGCGCGCTCTTAAAATAAGCGTGAGGGCTTTCAGAGCGATCTCGAAGGCCAGAAACGGTTTGGCGATCAGCTCGTGCGCTCCGACCAGCGCTGATTTGGCCCGTGACTCAAAATCGTGATGGTTGGTCACAAATACAATTGGCGTTGTCCGATTGTATTGCGTTTGGCGGATTTTTGCGCACAACTCGAAGCCGTCCATTCCGGGCATCTCGATATCGAGGAAGATCACATCATACGAGCGCTGGTGGGCCAAGGCCAGCGCGCCGGGCCCGTCGCAAGCCATATCCGGTTCATCGAATATCTTCTTCAAGGCCACCGCAATCGTTTGACGGCTCACGGCGTCATCGTCAACTGCCAAAAGCCGAATTGCAGGATCGATCGCCTGATCGGCGCGGACAGTTTGTTTGGCCAGGGTCTCCAATAAGTCAATCGCGACGGCGACCGTGCGCAAGGCCGAGCCGGTCATGTTGGCCGGCTGAATCGAGAATTGCTTGAGCAGCCCCAGCAAGCCGGTGCTCACCAGCCAGATCGATCGCATCTGCGCCAGGCCGGAGGCTTCTTTTAGCGACTTCACTTGGGTCAGTAATTCCCCAAGCAAATTGAGCCGTTCAACTTCCTCGCTCGCTCGGTTCATTTTGTGGAAGGCCGCCGCGAGCGAGGTCACGGCTTCATTGATAGGAAACACGCTCGGGTCGGGACGTGGCATCACGGGTGACGGCTCACTGCCAGTCTGCGCCGGCGGCACCATAGCGTACGGCAGGCCGCTCGACTTGTTTTCGACAGTAACGGCCGCCCGCAGTTGAACATCCGGCTGCATTGCCCTGGCCAATTCTGCCATGATCGGATCTTTCGGAACCCTGCGCGCGCTCTGCCCTTTGGAGGAGTGCCGGACCCGCCAACGGTGCCAATTGCTCAACGCAACCAGCGCGAGCAAACCGATCCCGCAACCGATCACCAGCTTCCACAAGACGATGGCTTTCAAGCCATGGGCCGAGCCGGTTTCTATGGATTCGACCGACTGTGACAGCTCACTGGCCTGCGCTTTGACTGCTGCCCTGATGGCAGCGGCTCCGGCTTCAACAGTTTGCGAGGCATTGGTCCCGATCACAGACCGCTGGGCCGGTGCGGCGGCAGACGGTTCGCCGGCGTAGCCTACTCCAGTACCGCTTAACCAGAGCAACAGCAGGCACTTTGGCCCGAGTTGTTTACTCTTGGACAGCAATAACAAATTGAACCTGGTGCGTGTTCGCATGGCTACATTTGTCTCCAGGAAGCCACCTCGTGGACTCGGCTTGGACCGAAATCGAAAGGACACCGATCACTCCCACACTCACCATAGCTTCAATGAGCGCAAAAGCGCGGTCGCGGCCTGGCTCAGGCCGTGCTGAACTGCACGTGCTGGTCATTTACCTGGCTAAAACCGATGTTTAGACAGCAACATCTGTTCCGATGCTCCAGGAGTCTCAGGGCTGCATCAAACCGACAACAGAGCCGTCGCCACTGTCTCGTTTTGAGGCAGTGAAGGCAACCGGCCGAGGGCCTGCCTGAGCTAGGGTTTCTGATTTTACCGATTTTACCGTCCACATCACGATCTACCTAAGGAAATGAGCAATCTTTACTTCAAACCTAAAACCGGCAAGATGAGCACTTCGAATGCAGCAGACGACACCGAACTGTGCCGCACGGCCGACTTGGACCCCTGATTCCTGGCAGGCCCACCCGGCGGCCCAGCAGCCGGTTTATCCTGACCACGCAAAGTTGCAGCAGGTCCTGAAGGATTTGGCCAGGCTGCCCCCGTTGGTGACTAGTTGGGAAATTGAGAACCTGAAGCAACAGCTGGCGGCTGCGACCCGCGGCGAGCGCTTTTTGCTTCAAGGCGGCGATTGTTCGGAGAACTTCGCCGACTGCGAATCATCCGCCATCGCGAGCAAACTCAAGATCCTGCTCCAAATGAGCCTGGTCCTGGTGCAGGGCGGCAAAAAGCGAGTCATTCGCATTGGCCGTTTCGCCGGTCAATATGCCAAGCCGCGCACGGCGGACCCTGAAATCCGCGGCGGAGTAAGCTTACCGGCGTATCGCGGCGACATGATCAATTGCGCCGGGTTTACGGCCGAGGAGCGCGTCCCAAACCCCGATTTGCTGCTTCGGGCCTACGAACGATCCGGTCTTACGATTAACCTCATCCGCGCGCTCATCGAGGGGGGCTTTGCCGACCTGCACCATCCCGAGTACTGGGACGTGGGGTTCATGGCAAAATCTCCCCACGCGGCCGATTACACGCGGATGGTCCAGAGCATTGGCGACTCGCTTCGTTTCATGGAGACCCTCACTGGCTGCGTCCTGGCGGATATCAATCGGGTGGATTTTTTCGCCAGCCACGAAGGATTGCACCTGCCATACGAGCAGGCTCAGACGCGGCAAGTGCCACGACGTTCCGGCTGGTACGACCTGTCCACGCACTTCCCCTGGATTGGTGAACGCACCCGCGCTCTGGAGGGCGCCCACGTTGAATTCTTCCGCGGCATCGCCAATCCCATCGGAGTGAAGATCGGGCCGAAAGTCACTCCCGACGATGCGCTGGCCCTGGCCGATGTGTTGAACCCGGACAATGAACCGGGCCGGCTGACTTTCATCTTTCGTTTCGGCGCCTCGGAAGTTGCACGTTGTTTGCCGGCCCTGGCCAAGACTATGCGGCGCGAGAACAGGCAAATTCTCTGGTGCTCGGATCCGATGCACGGCAACACCGAGACCCTCAGTAATGGCATCAAAACCCGCCGCTTCGAAAAGATCCTCGCTGAACTCGAACAAGCCTATCGGATTCTGAGAGATTGCGGGGCGCACCTGGGCGGAGTGCACTTCGAGTTGACCGGAGATAACGTCACTGAGTGTATTGGCGGGGCCAGCGGCGTTACCGAGGCCGATCTCAGCAAGGACTATCGGACACAGCTGGATCCGCGGCTCAATTATGAACAGGCCGTCGAGATGGCCCTGTTGCTGGCAAACCTGATGGCTAAGGGCTAAGCTCCTCCGTTTTGCGCCAACCGGTGTCTGAGCAGAGGCCCCGCTTTGCCCCGGCCACAAACTCAATCAGAGCTTTGGCGGGCGGACTGGAGAATCCTTTTCGCGCTGCACCGAGCGCCGCCCGAAGTGTTGTTCCGGCCCGGAACAGAGCCCGATATAACTGCTTAAGCTCGAGGCGCTCCTCGGCGCTAAGCCCGGCCCGGCGTAATCCCACCACGTTCAGCCCGCACATGCCGTTGTCTCCACGCGCGATGGTATAGGGCGGCAAATCCTTGCTGATGGCGGAACCGCCTTGCATCAGGGCCAGCACGCCCACGCGCACGAATTGGTGCACCAGGCAATTGCCCGAAATAAAAGCACGGTCTTGCACGACGACGTGTCCGCCCAGGAGCGCGCCGTTGGCTAATATCACATTATCGCCCACGCGGCAGTTATGGCCAACATGCGAGTTGGCCATCAGAAAATTGTGTGAACCGATGACGGTCTTGTCTTCCGGTTTGTTTGAGCGATGCACGGTCACGTGTTCGCGAAAAACGTTATGGCTGCCCACTGACAGACCGGTCGGAGCCCCGCGATATTTCAGGTCCTGCGGCGCTTCGCCAATGACCGCGCCGGCAAAAAACTCGTTGTGCTCCCCAATGTCGGTTTGGCCGGTCAGAAAGGCATGCGGCCCAATGATCGAGTGAGCTCCAATACGCACCCCGGCCTCGATGACCGCATAGGGCCCGACCGTTACGGTCGGATCAAGCTCGGCTTTGGGACTTACGAGGGCCGTCGGATGAATCACGCTGGTCAGAGTGCGAGTCCGGCACGCAATGCCAAGTCAAAAAACCCAGAAAGAGACCGTAGCCCAGGCCAAACTTAGACTCGAGTTTCGGCCTCGGATTTCTTTCGACCTTCCGATTTCGAGTTTCGGTTTGGAGAGAGGGGAAGCTATTATTGCACTTGCTCGTAAAGTGCGGCGGCTGCCAGCACCGAAGACTCCGACTCGCGGGCGTACTCCGCGGAGGAGGGCGCCGGAATGCGTTTGGCGGGCTTATGCATCCCCTGCACAAAAAGCGAGTCACGCACAAACAACACGTCCTTCTGCAGCATCGTGCCGTCGACCGGAGAACGCCATCCGCCAACATCCTCAAAATAGTTGAAGCCCAGGCTCCGCACCAATTCACACATCTCCGGAAAGAGCATCGCCTCCGGCGCATAGCGGAAGAGCGACAATTCCAATAGCAACACATCAACCTGATGAAGCAACTGCTCGGCCCCCGCCAGCACCAGGTGTTCGGTAAACTGCACATCGATCTTGAGCAAACCCCGGCCGCTGAGTTTTCTTTGCGCCGCGATGTCGTCCAGTGTCACCACCGGAACCGTGATTGTTTCGCCGGCAGATTGGTCGCTGGGCCGCAGCAGGGAACTGCCGTACAAATCCGGCGAAACATTCAATTCCGCTTCCCCAGGCCGATCGGAAACAGCCGCGGCAATCGTCTCAAAATCCGGGTTACTGCGGAAAAACCAGTCATTCATCCGCACGTACTTCGAGTGCAAAGGGTCAACCAGGATAAAACGGGCTTTGGGGAAAATTCGTTTGGCCGTGTTGGACCACACTCCGGTCGAGGCACCCACATCGATGATGAAATCCGGGCTGTAGTTGCGGCGATGCAACCGCCGAAAGGCCTGATACAACAACGCGAAATCGCCTTGCAGGTCCTTGGGGGCCGGCGTCTCGACGTAAGGTATCACCTCGCCCGCGCGCCTGCAAAAGGCTCGTTCGAAGCGCTCGTCGCGCGGCTCACCGGCCTCAAGCGAGCGCCAGATCCAGTCGGCCAAGCCTTTGGCGGAAAACAAACCGCTGGCGGCCGCCGCATTTTTACGGAGTCTGGCCTGTTCTTCCGGCCGGCAAATCTGCTGGACTGTTTGCCGCAGCGCTGAGGGCTCGTACGGACAGACCTTGCCAACCTCAAATCGGGAAAGAAAGCCCGCCGCCGCCGTTCGTGCGCTTCCCACCACAATCATGGGCGTGTTGGATGCCGCCAGCAGGTATGGCATGCGGGTCGGCAAACTCAGTTGCGCGATTTCAGGGCGGTCATCGGCTTCATCCAGGGTCCCGCTTGGGACGAGGGCAAAAAGGTATTCTTGAAGCCGTTCCGTCAATTTAGGTTCCGGCAGAAACCCGCAGTCGTTGATACCATCCTGCTGCAACTCTTCGGCGTTAACCTCCAGCCACGGCGCTTTCGTATTCCCGTACCAATCGATCTTCAGTCCGGAGGCGCGAATGGTCCGGCGAAGCTGAGTTAGCCACGCTCGGCTCCAAACGCTCCCGATTAGGACTCCGGTTCGGCCGCGAGCACCTGCCCCGGTCGGCGTTTCCGCTTTTTCGCGCAGCGCCCGCTCATCGACCACCGGAGGCACCACCCAAAACTTGAGGCCATATTTCTGTTCGTACGCGTCGCGAAGTTCTGGCGAGATTGCCAGGCGCAAAGCCGATTTTTCGAGAGCTTCACGCATGAGTTCATCCGGAATGCCCCGGGCATGGATATTATTGTCATCCATCAAATACATGCACAGAGGAACGTTAAAAAGTTCCTTGAGCACGATGGCGGTGGTCAGTTCGTCCGCCATGAACGGCACACACAGCACTCGCCGCACCGTCGTCCCGTTCAGCACCGAGAGCACCTGCTCAAAACTCTCCGCTCGTGTCAATGCCTCATGCCCGAAACAGAGTTCCGCGTGCCCCAAGGCGTGCTCCGAATACAGCCGGCTGGAACGAATCGAAAGAATGTTAGGCGAGTTGCCGAAAATCCTTCGCAAAATCACACCGGTGCCATGCCGGTCGCAGACCTCGTTGGTCGTGATAATGGCATCGGCATCCCGCAGCGCGTTCCGGGTCAGCGGCCGAACATCGCGTGTGGCCTGTTTGCGCGAATCGCGCTTAAACTTTCTCCAGATTTTCTTCAAGCTCATGGATTCAGATGACGGATCAAATGTCGCTTGCCTCGATCGATTCGCTGCGAATAGCCAGTTTGTTCATGGCCGGCCGATCAACAGGTTTCGCATTCGCCGCAACAGCAGTTCCTGAGGCGGGGACGCTGAAGCCAGCGCTTCGTTTTGCAACCGCGAGATTTGGCAACGCGCATTGAGAAACAGGCAATCCTGCGCCACCAGCACGCCACTGCCATCCCGCCAGCCGTTTCCCAGGTCCCAAAGATGAAATCCGAATTGGCGCAGCCACTGAGCTACTTCCAGCAGCAGCGGAGTCGATGGCCCGTAAGCCCGCGTCAACCAGCATTCCAGCAGCAGCACGTCTACCTGGGGCAAAGTTTTTTTGGCGCCTTGCAAAATATCCAACTCGCAACCTTGGGTATCCATTTTTATCACCTGCGGCACGCCCAACTGGAATTCTTCAACCACATAGTCAATCGTGAGCATGTCCACCTCCACCACCCGCGCATCCGGCGGTCGGTAATCCAGCGGCAAGGCGGTGCTTCCGACCAGATTGTCCGGGTATAAAAACATTCGAGCCCGTTTTCGCTCCGCTCCCAAGGCGACCTTGTGCAGCCGAAAATCTGGATGCCGTGCCAAGGTGGTTTGCATCTTGACGCGATAATCAGGAGAATGATCAATCAACGGCTCAAACAAATGAAAGCTGGCATGCGGGAAATCCTGGCTCATTCGGCTCGACCAACGGCCGATCGAGGCGCCGACATCGAAAAAGTGCCGCAACTCCAAGCCAAGTTTTTGCAAGTGGCGGAAACGTTCGCGGTCCGTGTCGGTCAGGCGTGGCATCTTGATTCAACAGGGTGGGACACCGCAGGGGAAAATACGAACCGGTCACCCCTCGCCATATGGGGTCCATACCCCAGGCAGCCGAGAGCTCTTTCCCGCAGCGGGGGGGGCGAGTTCTTATGACCATCAAGAGCCTCGATTCCTCGGCGCCGCGAATTTCCATCGTAACGCCTTCCTTCAACCAGGCCGCCTTCCTTGAGCAGACCATCCGCTCGGTGCTCGATCAGAATTACCCCAACTTGGAATATGTGATTGTGGACGGCGGCTCGACCGACGGCAGCCTTGAGATCATCAAAAAATACGCTCCTCGCCTGGCCTGGTGGGTCAGCCAGGGCGACGCGGGTCAGTACGATGCCATCAACAAAGGCTTTGCTCATACCTCGGGCGAAATCATGGGCTGGCTTAACTCTGATGACAAGTATCTTCCCTGGACCTTTGCCACCCTGGCGGATGTGGCCATCGGGCTGCCCCAAGTCGAATGGATCACTTCGCTCTGCCATCTTTTTTGGGACGAGCGCGGCCAGCCGGTCAGCTGCGACCTGCATCCGGGCTTCTCCCGGCAGCAGATCCTTCAGGGCGGCACTTTGCTCGGCGGCCGGTGGCCTTCAACGACCTTTATCCAGCAGGAATCGACTTTTTGGCGCCGGTCCCTTTGGGAAAAGATCGGCGGACGCATCGATGCCAAATGGTCCTTGGCCGGGGACTTCGATTTGTGGATGAAGTTTGCCCGGCAAGCCGAACTCTATTCCGTGGCGGTGCCTCTGGCAGGATTTCGGCGCCATGAAAGACAAAAAACTGCCGTCCAGATGCAGGAATATCTCCGTCAGGCCAAACAATCCTTCATCGCCAATGGCGGCCACCCTCCGGGAGCGCTGAAAGGATTTTGGTTGAAGAGCAGCGGCAAAATACTGCGGTTTCTGCAGCGACGCTACGCGTATGCTACCAAACAACAAGGTTTGCTCAACCGCTGCGTTTTTTCGAGCAAATCAAACTGCTGGGAACTGCGGAAACACTAACTTTCCAGGCTTAAGCCGCGGCAATTTGGGCCTCCGTCGGCTGGCCGCAAACGCTTCGCAAAAACGTCCCCACGCGAGCACCCTGTCGGGCCCAGGAAAATTCGGAGGTCACGCGCAGCTGAACGGCGGCGCCCCGACGGTCCAGTTCAGGGCGAGGTATTCGCGCCAGCGTGTGGAGTGCCTGCCGCAGGCTTGCGCGGAACTCCTGCGCCTCGAAATAAAAGGCCTCCGGCCCCAGCACGTCTTCGACGCCCGAAAGGTTGCTCGTCAAAATGGCGCGCCCAGCCAGCGCGTAATCAAACAGCTTGGACGAGAAATTATTCTCGTTCCCGTGGCTTGGCGGACGCGGATTAACCAGCACGTCACACGAGCGGCCAAACGCCAAGCAGCGGTCCGGAGTCTGCAAGCCATGGAATACCAGGCGCGGATTGGCCGCTGCTAAACCGGCCAACTGCTCGGTCAGGCGGCCATACCCGCAGATTTCCAAGGTGCCAGGGAAGTCCGTTTCGAGCACGGTTTCAACCAAGGGCTGCACTCCCGCGTGATCTCCGAGAGCCCCAAAGTAACCCAGTCGCAGCGAATCGTTTCGCGGCGCGAACCCCACGCCCTCGCCGCTCACCGCTCGGGACGGAATACAAGCGCCCGGCATCCAGAGAAAAGGCACGTTTCCCGGGCGAAAATATTTCTCGGTCGCCTTGCTCAACCCGATGCAGGCGTCGAATTGAGAGAGCATCTCGCCATCCGGAGTGTGCATTGGCTTAAAGCGTCGCCGGAACCTTTTCCACGGTTGGCTTGGCACGCCCAGGTTCGGGCTGTCTAACAGCATTAAAACCAGCTTCGGACATTTGGGCCTGCGCCCGAGCCAAAGCAGGAACTGATTATAAATTGGCGAGAGATTGTAGACCAAAACAACGTCCGGCACCCACCCTTCGGCGACCCAGCGCCGATACTGCGCTTTCAGACAAGCCAGCGAACGATAGCGATGGAACAATTCCGGCGGCTTTTCCAGCAGGACCAAATCGTGCGCCACACCTGAAGCCGGATCCGCGCCTTCGAGCATCGGAGGGAATAACGGCAGTATCCCGGCAGAGCGCACCTCGAATTGACTGCGCAACTCGCCCAGCAGCCTGGTTTCCAGCGCGTGTCCCGCCGGGTTAATCCCCGGATGCAGCGCAGCCACACCGGGAGGAAAGGCAAACCCCAGGTAAAGCAATCGGGACTGCGGCGCTAGCGATCGAATCCGGTTCCGCACGTTTTCTTTGCTATCCCTGACCCAATCCCGCCGGAAGGGCCAGTGATTAATACAACTTTGCCCGCGAGGTTGGCTCCCATGGGGTCGCGCCTCCACCGAAGGCGGTGCCGAGCCTCATTGGGCAGGGACTTCGCCGAAGTGGGCCTTCCACGAGTCGTAGGCCGCCTGATCGTGCAGTAGCGCGTCAATGGCCGCCGCCAATGGTTCCACGCGCACTATGCCGGAAAACACCGACCGGTCGCCAATGGCATTTTCAATCAGAAAAGTGGGACGTTGGTTGACCTGTAGCGCGTAAAACTCCGCTGTGCTCGCCTGGGCAGCTGCAGCAATCTCGGGGGATTGGGCAAGGGCGAGCAGCTTTGTACTGTCCAGTTTTCCTACGGCTGATGCGACCTGAACCGCCACGTCCCACCGTCCCACCTTTTTGCCGTCGCGCACACCGGCATTCGCGATAGCCAAACGCACGCGATCATCGGTCATGCCTAACTGCCGGGCGGCCAGGGCCACATAGTTCGGCGCCAGGTACTGTCTAATATCCGGCTCGAGCCAGCCGGAATTCAGCATGTACGGCGAGCGCATCACCGAGCCGCTCCGACGGTAGAACCAATCACATTGGGCCCTCGACACCGGGTAACCTTCCGCCGGCATCAACGCTATTTTCCAATCGAACTGGACTCGTCCGTGGTAATCCTCTTTGAGACGGCTCCAAGCCGGCTCCGCCCAATGACACCACGAAGAAATCACTTCGAGATAATAGGTGATTTTAACCATGGCCTAAAAATGCGGTTTATTTGATCGAAAAGCTATCCGGAATCCACGCCGCTCATGGGCGCGTCCGGGCGAACCCGCCACCAGGATTTGATTCCCGCATGAATGCAGAGGCCTTGTCCCGAAGCGCATCACCGGCCGTCCCTTCGGAACTCGTGGACGTCTCTAACGCCAAACCCAACGTTGAAACGTTGGGACTTTCTCATTCATCCCTCCGGGATACCAACCAAAATCCCGGTGTCATTGGACAGGGAAGTCCACGCGCCGACATCAACTCGTCATCGGAAGTAGTTGCGCTGTTTCTCGCTGATGCTAAGCCCGAGGCGCTCCATGACTTGCAGCATGTCTTCCCACACGCGCCGTTTTTCGCTCAAGGCCTGGTTGCGCAACAAGTAGGCCGGATGATACGTAGGCATGAGGGGTATCCCGCGATACGTGCGCCATTGGCCGCGTAGCCGGGTGATCCCGATCGTCTTGCCCAGCAATCCTTCAACCGCCGTGGCACCCAAGGCGACCAGGACCTTGGGACCGATCAGGTCGATCTGCTCGTGCAAATAAGGAATACAGGTTTGCATTTCCTCGGGCGTCGGCTTTCGGTTGCCACTCGATTGGCCGGGCGTATCCGGCCGGCACTTGAGAATGTTGGCGATGTAGACCGAGCCGCGCGTCAGCCCCATTGTCTGGATGATTTTGGTCAGTAACTCCCCGGCCTTGCCAACGAAGGGTTCGCCTCGCTCATCTTCATCGGCTCCGGGTGCCTCGCCTACGAACATGAGCTGCGCATTGGGGTCGCCGACTCCGAAAACCACGTTCTTTCTCGAAGAAGCGAGATGCGAGCACTTGGTGCAGGGCAGAACCCGCTGACGCAGCTGTGCGAATTGGGCAGCTTTCGCTTCGAGGCCGCCCACACCCGGCTGGGATTGTGGAATCGGTGGTTTGACCAAATCGGCACTCGCAACCGCTAGATTGTCGGAAGTAGAAACAGCTCGGGCCGGCTCTCGCCCGGTTACGCCCGCGGCAAAGCCTGGCCGAGATCGCGTTTTGCTTGCGGCCGGAACGTCGCTGAGCCCGCGCAGGGCGCCCGGCGAAACCGAGACAAAGCGCACACCTCTGGCCTTGAGCCCTTCAAGGTGTTGGATCGTGGCTTCAAGGAGTCGATTGTAAGCGTCGGTCATGCTTCCCTTGATGCTACGCACCGTTCGTGCGAGAGCACGATCAATTTGCAAGCACCTTTCGGCCCGCTTGGTTCAAAGTCCGGCCTTCCGGCGGTCAGATACACGGCCAGGCAACCTGCAACTTGTAACCTGGCCACCATTCCGTACGCACCGCCCCTCCCTGGAAAGGCGGTTGAGAATCTGTTGGAGTACCATTCTTACGTTGAATGGTCGCACGCTGGAATAGGGAGTTCACCCTAGGAGTGTCATTCGGGAACATTCTCTTGCAATTCCTTGAGCCAGGGCTCGGCTTCGGAATCGCTCGGCGCGCGCCAATCGCCGCGCGGCGAGAGCGACCCGCCGGATCCCACCTTCGGGCCGTTCGGGATCGCCGAGCGCTTGAATTGACTGATTTTGAAGAAGCGAAAGACAAAAACGCGCAGCCATTTTTTGATCGTCGCCAGATCGTATTGCACGCGTTTTTCGGGAGGCAACAGATTCGGCCAATCACCCGCATCCTTGTTGCCCCAGGCGTGCAGCGCGAGAAACGCCACTTTGCTGGGCCGAAATCCATAGCGGGTGAGGTAATACAAATTGAAATCCTGCAACTCATACGGGCCGACCGATTCAGTGGTTTTCTGGGCGGGCCGGCTCGAATCGCCGTCGGCATGCGGCACCAATTCCGGCGAGATCTCGGTGTCGAGAATCCGCTGCAGAGTGGCGTTGGTTTCGGAGTCGAATTGCCCCGACGCAATCACCCAGCGGATCAAATATTGAATGAGTGTTTTGGAAACCGAAACGTTGACGTTGTAATGCGACATGTGGTCGCCCACGCCATACGTCATCCAACCCAAGGCCAATTCGCTCAAGTCGCCCGTGCCCAGCACGATGGCCTGGTTCAGGTTCGCCAAACGGAATAGATGCGACGTCCGTTCTCCGGCCTGCACGTTCTCGAATGTGACATCGAATACCTTTTCCCCACGGGCGAAGGGATGCTTGATGTCTTTGAACATTTGCTCGCACGACGGGCGGATGTCAATTTCCGTGGCCGTCACCCCGAGCGATTTCATAAGCTTGCGCGCGTTATTCAAGGTCAGCTCGCTGGTAGCAAACCCGGGCATCGTGTAGGCCAGGATATTTTTGCGTGGCAACCCCATCCCGTCCATCGCTTTGGCGGCCACGATCAGCGCCTGAGTCGAATCCAAGCCCCCCGAGATGCCAATGACCACGCGTTTGGTGTCGCTGCTGGCCAGGCGTTTGAGCAAACTATGTACTTGGATATTGTAAGCCTCGAAACACCGCTGATCCCGCTCGCGCGCTTCGCTCGGCACATACGGAAACCGCCCCACCGCGCGCCGAAGCGGAATGACGCCCTTCGGCACGCGAAACTCGAAACTCACCCGCCGAATCGCCTGCACCTTCTCGCGACAATCGCTGGCACAGTCGCTGAAGCTGGTCATGCGCATCCGGTCCTGGATCAGTCTCCCGAGGTCGAGGTCAGCCGAGATCATCTGCTCGCCGTCGGCAAAGCGCTTCGATTCCGCCAATAACTCGTTGTTCTCGTAGATCAAGGCATGACCGTCCCACGCCAGGTCCGTGCTGGACTCACCCGGCCCGGCCGCTGAATACAAGTAACCGGCGATGCACTTGCCCGATTGTGACGCGCACAGGTCGCGCCGATACTCCGCCTTCCCAATGGTGATGTTGCTCGCTGAAAGGTTCGTCAGGATCGTCGCTCCGGCCATCGCTGCGTAGGTGCTCGGGGGGATTGGCGTCCAAATGTCTTCGCAAATCTCCGCGTGGAGCTTAAACCCCTCGAAATTCGGGGCCTCGAAGACCAGGTTATTTCCAAACGGAACCCGGTTGCCCAGCAAAAAGACTTCGTTGACCAGGGCATCACGTCCGGACGTGAATTGCCGCTTCTCGTAAAACTCACGGTAATTGGGCAGGTAACTCTTGGGGGCAATCCCCAGAATCCGGCCGCGATAAATGATTACGGCGCAATTGAACAGTTTGGCCTCGAACTGCAGCGGCGCGCCCACAATCAAAACCGGCGTTAGCTCCTCGGTCTGTTTTACTAATCGTGCCAGCGCCTGCTCCGTGGCTCCCAGCAGCGCGTCCTGATGAAACAAATCCTCATTCGAATAGGCCGAGAGTCCCAGTTCAGGAAACAGCGCGACCGCAACATGTTCAGCGGAAGCTTGCCTGGCCAGTGCGACGGTGTGTTCGAGGTTATATTCCGGATCGGCAACCCGCAGCGACGGTATGCAAACCGCTGCACGGACAAATCCATGTGAGTAGATCGAATGAAACCGTTCGCGCATAACGAGGGATTATCTGAAAACGCCCCCCATTCCAATGCCAAAGTGACCCCTGCGGACAAGTGGACGGCCTGGCCGAGGACCGGTTTTGCGGTGAATCCCCTCCCGGCTCGCGTTTAGATGGAGACCTCACGATACCTCGTTCGCCCAAATTCGCCCTTCAACAGGAGGTCACCCGCTGCAAGCTCGCGAAGTAGGCGTCCTAATCGGCGGCCGTTGAGAAACGGGGGGTCTTGGCGTGAAAGATGCTATTTTTACTCTATGCATTTGCCTTTTGACCGATGGCTCACGTTTGAAGCCCGCCAGGCGTTTTCACACCTTACGTTTAGACAAAGCACGAGGTCCGAGAGTCTCGATCCTTTCAACGGGGGAAATGACGGTTGGAATCAGACCCGCCATTTCCAACCTGGATATTAATAAGACTAAATAATGATTGCCCGATTGTTAGCCCCCGCCAGCTCTTCGATCAAGCGAAAGCTCATGCTCATCATCATGGGGGTCAGTCTGGCCGCGCTCTTATTGGTCTCCAGTGCCTTCGTCCTTTACGATCATTTTACCTTTCGTGAGTCGATGACACACGATATCTGGACTTTGGCGGATGTGGTCGGCAACCAGAGCACGGCGGCGCTGAAATTCGACGATGAGGCCAATGCCCGCGAGGTGCTCACCGCATTGCGGGTGGAGTCCCATATCCTTTCCGCCTGTCTTTACAAGAATGGCAAGGTTTTCGCCCAGTATTCGCGCAAAAGCTCCGCTCACGAACGAGTCCCGCCGCGGCCCGAAGCGGATGGGCTGCGATTTGAAAAGGACCGCCTCGTTCTTTTTCGCTCGATCGTGGACAGCGCAGGCGAAACCATTGGGACGGTTTACTTCAGTTCGGATCTGGGGGAACTCCACGAGCGCCTGGTGCATTTTTCACAGATCACCGGGCTTTTTATGCTCTTGGCCCTCCCCCTGACATTCCTTCTGTCGTTTCATCTTCAAAGGATTATTTCAAAGCCTATTTACGAGCTGACTGCGACCGCGCAGGCGGTTTCAACCCAGCGAAACTATTCATTGCGAGCGGTCAAGCGAAGCCATGATGAATTGGGGCAGCTCATCGATCGGTTCAATGAGATGCTGGCGCAAATCCAGGACCAGGATGCCGCTTTGCATCAGGCTCAGGACAAACTGGAGAGGCGCGTCGAAGAACGAACTCGGGATCTCCAGTCCGAGATTGGCAAGCGGCAGCGAGCTCAAGATGCGTTGCAGCAACAATTGACTCGGATCAGCTTGTTGAACCAAATCACGCATGTCGTGTCCGAACGCCAAGACCTGCCACGCATCCTCAACGCGGTCCTGCGCCAGTTGGAGGATCATCTCCCCGTCGAGCTCGGGCTGGTGTGCTTGTATGCCTCGGAAACCGATGAACTCATTGTGTCGGCGCTTCGTGAACAAAATCCCAAACAGCTTGGCAAGCTCGACCTGGTCGAGGGCCAGACCATTTCGCTGGCCCAAAGCGGATTGGGACAAGCCAAGGCCGGTAAAACGATTTACCTGGCTGACACAACTATGGCGGACGCAACCTTGCTGCGCGGTTTGGCGGCGGTGGGAATGCGCTGCGCCGTGGGCGCGCCCTTGACAGTTGAGGATAAATTGTTCGGCATTTTGGTGGTGGCTCGTTCGCAGGTCGATAGTTTCAGCAGCGGCGAATGCGAGTTCCTGCGAATGCTGGGAGAGCACGTGGCCCTGGCGGCTCACCAGGCGCGTCTGCACAACCAGTTGGAAACCGCCTACAACGAACTCCGCCAAACTCAGCAAACGGTCATGCAACAGGACCGGCTGCGCGCACTGGGTCAAATGGCCAGCGGCATTGCCCATGATATCAACAATGCGCTCTCGCCAGTGGTTGGTTTTGCCCAGATGCTCCTCGAGTTCGAAAAAGACCTGAGCCCCCGCGCAAAGAAACAATTGACATATATCAAGACCGCCGGCGAAGACGTGGCTCAGATCGTTGCCCGCCTGCGGGAGTTCTATCGCCGCCGCGAAGATCGGGAACCCCTTCTTGCAGTCCAATTGAACCACTTGGTTCAGCAAGTCATGGACATGACCCGCCCGCGTTGGCGGGACATGCCCCAAAGCAAGGGCTTCGTGGTAGAAATGCAGACTGAGCTCACTCCGGATTTGCCTGAGGTCACGGGCACGGAGAGTGAATTGCGAGAGGCATTGACAAATATTGTCCTGAATGCAGTGGATGCGATGCCCGGCGGCGGCAAGCTCAACATTCGTACGCGTTTGGGGGAGGTCGCCTCGAAGGGAGAACCACGACCTACACACGTAGTGCTGGAGGTCGTCGATACCGGGATAGGAATGGACGAAGAGACGCGCCGGCGTTGCCTCGAGCCGTTCTTTTCGACCAAGGGCAAACGTGGCACGGGTCTCGGGCTGGCGATGGTTTACGGCGTGATGGAGCGACACGAAGGTGGAATTGAGGTCCAGAGCGAGCCGGGCAAAGGCACCACCGTTCGGCTCACTTTGCCGCTCACCAGAACGCCGCTCCAGAACGCCAGTGACTCAATCGAACCGGCCCTGCCCCCGCCCATGCATATACTTTGCATCGATGACGAACCCGTTCTGAGAGATCTGGTTAAAGGCATCCTCGAATCAGATGGACATACCGTCCAGGTCGCCGATGGGGGTCAAACCGGGATCGATGCCTTTCGAGCGGCGCAACGGAGCCAGGCTTTTGATGTCATCATAACGGATTTGGGCATGCCTTTCCTGGATGGACGTCAGGTCGCACGGATCTTGAAAGCGGAATCGCCCGCCACCCCAATCATCATGTTAACGGGATGGGGCGCCTTTATGCAGGCGGATGGTGATCTCCCAGGCCATGTCGACAGCGTGTTAAGCAAACCGCCACGCGCGAAGGACCTGCGAAAGACTCTCAGTCAGATCGCATCGCGAAATTCCCTCGTAACGTAAGTCCGCGAAGGACACAGCGAGGCTGGCCCGGATAACGTAGGGCATTCCCCCAGAACGCTTCGGTTCCCTCGGTAGTAAGTTTGTGTGGAGAGGCACAAATGATGACCTGTCTCAGGAAATCCAAATCGTTGACCGCGACCGTTACTTGTTTGGTTGGGTTCACTGTCGCGATGATTCAATTGCACGGCTGGGGGCAAGACTCCGCTGCCAATCTTTCCACCACAGGACAGGAACAGAAAACGTTCCCCCACCCGAACTCAGCCGCGAACACAAATGCCACCGTTTCGTTTCAGTTAAAACCGACAGCGATTGCCCCGGCTGGAGCCGCAGGTTCGGCCGAAGTCAAAGGTACCGTCCTTATGCTTCACCTGAGCCAACTCGATTCGGGTAAATACGATGTGCAAGCGGTGCATTCGGCGGATGGCACGATCGAGAAGCTGGGCACGATCACGATTGCCGATCCAACTTCTTCTCCCAGTCGCCAGGCGAATGACAATAAAAAGGAAGCTTCTGCCAATCCGGAGTCTACCCAGGTGGTGGCGGATGCCTCAATCACCCTGGCCCGCCAACTCGCCCCTCGGGACATTACCCGCGTCAGAATTGCTGGCGCGGGTGGCAACGCCGTGCTCGACTCGGGCCCTTAATAAGAGCCGCCGGCGAACGCCGGATCGCATCGAGCCTTATGGTAATTCCGATGCCCTTGTCGCACGGCCTGAAGGCGGGACTTCGAAGATCTGCGCGCGTGTTTTTGCTTAAAGCAAGGCCGTCGTCTCAGGAAAACCACACATGAGGTTGAGGCTTTGCACCGCCTGGCCGCTGGCGCCTTTGAGCAGGTTGTCCTCGGCGCTCATCACGATTAACCGGCCGGTTCGTGAGTCCAGGCGCCACCCAATCTCGATTCCATTTGTCCCCACTACATTCTTTGTATCCGGCAACGCTTTGCCTTCGAGCAACCGAACAAAAGGCTCTTGCGCGTACTCAGAACGATAACAATTCGCTATTTTTTCTCCCCATTCCCGCAACTTGTCACCGTCGGGTTTGGCGCCCGCGACGCCCGGCGTCGGGCCACGCGGCTCCAGGTAAAGGGTGGTTAAAATGCCTCGGTTCACCGGGATCAAATGCGGCGTGAACTGAAGCATTACCGGTTCTCCTGCGGCCAGAGCGAGTTCCTGCTCGATCTCTGACAAGTGCCGGTGTTTCGGGACACCATAGGGGCGGACGCTCTCGTTGCATTCCACGAACAAATAATCCAGCTCCACTTTGCGCCCCGCTCCGCTAACTCCGCTGAGGGAATCGGCGATAATCCCACTGCTTGAAACCAGGCCCGCTTTCAGGAGCGGAATCAAGGGCAGCAAAATACTGGTCGGATAACAACCCGGGGACGCGATCAGCGAAGCGGTTTGAATTTGCGCGCGGTAGATCTCCGGCAAACCATACACTGCCTGCCCGAGCAACTCCGGCTTCGGATGTTCGTGGCCGTAAAACTCGGCGTATACGGCCGGGTTCTTCACCCGAAAATCCGCGCTCAAATCGATTACTTTGCAGCCGGATTTCAGCAGAGGACCGGCAAACTCCGCAGCCACACCGTGCGGCAACGCCAGGAACACGATTGGGTGACCGGCCGCAAGCTGTTCCACCTTCGGCTCGGTGAATCGCAATGCCTTTGCGCCAGGGTGGTGGGCGAACTTTGGAAAGATCTCGCCCACGCTTTTGCCGGCATATTGACGCGACGTCACTTCCGTCAGCTCGACCAAGGGATGCGACAGAAGCAACCGGACTAATTCCTCGCCGGAATAGCCCGAGGCTCCCACTACGGCGACTTTCTGTTTCTGCATAAAGACAGGAGGGTTAATCAGTGTTTTAAAGCAAAAAACCCCGCCGGAGGTCCAGCGGGGCTTCACAAAATCTCGATCGATTAACGTTTACTGTATTGGAATCGCTTGCGAGCGCCGGGCTGGCCGTACTTCTTGCGCTCGCGCATGCGCGGGTCGCGGGTCAAAAAGCCTTCGGCCTTGAGGATCGGACGCAGATTCGCGTCCACGGTCAGCAGCGCGCGAGCAATCCCATGCCGCACCGCGCCGGCCTGACCGTTTGGGCCGCCGCCCGTCACCGTGATCTGCGCGTCGAACTTGTCAGCCGTTCCGGTAACGGTGAGCGGCTGCGCGGCGATCACGCGTTGCGTCTCGGCGGGAAAGTAGTTTTCAAACGACCGTCCGTTGATTTGAATTTTGCCGGTGCCGGTGGCCAGCCGCACACGCGCAATGGCGGTTTTGCGGCGGCCTGTCCCCAGGTGTTGGGGAGTTTTTGGTTCGGAAATCTTAATGTCAGCCATAGAAGAATGAAGTTAGGGCAGGGACGCTAGGTGGCCGGCGCGAGGGTTTCGGGCTGTTGCGCCGCGTGCGGATGCTCGCCGCCTTTATACACTTTGAGTTTAGTCATCAGGACCCGGCCCAACCGGTTTTTTGGCACCATTCCCCGAACCGCGTGCGTGATCAGCTTCTCCGGATGCCGCGCCCGGATTTGTTCCACCGAGGTGTACTTCTCGCCGCCTTTCCAGCCGGAATAAGTCATGAACTTCTTGTCCGTTTCCTTCTTGCCGGTGACCACCACCTTCTCGGCGTTAATGACCACCACGAAATCTCCGGCGTCCAGGTGTGGTGTATAGATGGGCTTGTTTTTGCCGCGCAGAATATTGGCGACCTGCGCCGCCAGGCGTCCCAAAACCGCGCCCTCGGCATTAACCACATGCCACTTGCGTTGCGCCAGATTCACTTTCGGTAAATGCGTCTTCATCGAAATCCTGATCAAAAGAGGGGTGAAACTACCAAACAAAAGCTTCAAGTCAATAAGGTTTTTACAAAGAAAAAAGCCCCTTCACCAATTGTGAAGGGGCTTGATCCCGACTGAATCTCTTAGAACTTATAAGCAAAGTCCGCCAGGAGCATGTAAGCATTGCCCTTGGTCGGCGAACCCGCAACGGTTCCGCCATAGGCGTTTGAATCGTCGGCCGCGTGGTCCCAGCGGAATTCCACTCGGCTCATGAGGTTCTTCCACAAGTCATACTGGACGGTGGCCGTGCCTTCCACAACTTTGCGGGCACCGAACGTGGTGGCGTAGGTGGAAGAGGCGTATTCGCCGCGGCCATACACGCTGAGCTTCTCGGTGAGCTGATAGGAGATGTAGGCCCCGACAGCGTTGGCGTAGCCTGAAGTCTCAGACGTTCCCGGGCCGGCGGCCTGCGACGTGAGCGCCGCGTAATCATAACACGCCCCCAGCTTAAGACCGGTCACCGGCGTGGCCAGTGAAGCCCCGACATAGAAGCTGGTTTGGTCGAAGCCATTGGCATTGGCGCCGCCGCTGCCGCCGATGGCAGTATCAAATCCATTGATAATGCAAGCCGTTAAGGTCGAACCCGACAACGCGCCCCAATTGGTCGGAGCGGTGAAGGTCATCGAGGCCATGTAAGTCTTATACGACTCGGCCTGAGGTCCTTGAACTCCGGCGGCGGTGTTTGCGGGACCCATGAAGGCGCGGCCATTGATCGTCGGGCCGTACGTATTGGCGATGGCCACCGAGGCGGAAACGACATCACAGACCTGATAGGTGGCCTGGATGCCCGTATGCGTCGTCGGCTCCATCGAATAACCGTAAGAGCGCGTCACGTTTGGATTGTTGACCGACTCGAAGACTTCATACCCGATCAGCGTATCCCACACGCCGACCTTGAAATCCAAGCCATTGCCGACCGGCGCGTGCAGAGCCACATAGGCTTGCTTGACCGCAAAATCAGCGTTGCCTCCTGCAACCGGAGATTTGGTGTTGAACAGGCTCGCGTCGGGCCCGGCCAGCAAGCTGACCTTGTATCCGGCTCCCCACTGATCCGCCGCTTCGACTGTCTTTTCGAGGTTCAGTTCGACAACATTGAGGTTAAAACCGTCGGCTTTGCTGGGAGTATTCCAGGCATAGCCAGGGACGTTTGCATTCCCAGTGCCCAGGTTCCACTGCGCCGAGGTATCCACGTACCCGCTGAGCGTTGTGGCAGACAGGGCAGTCAAAACGGAACTCGGTTTTTCCTCCGCGTGCATCACTGCCGGCAAGCTCACCAGCCCGGCACTGAGCAAACCTAACGTCCATGCATTACACTTCATGATTCTTGTATTTGGATTGGTTTTGTTTTGTTCGTGATTTGCAGCGCACCTGTCGAGTTGGTGACCAGTACAGCCGCAGAGCATCTGCGCCGACAGGGCACTTGCTATGCCAAATCAAAGCCATGTTGCCCAACCGGGTGCAAGTTAAATATTTATAAAATTCATCAAACTTGGACTCATCAGAAAGCTGAGGTGATTTTTAAGCGGGCTGGTCAAATTTGGCCAGTCTGTATTCGTTCACGTTTCCTAAGCACCTGTCAAAAAGGGCGCTACTCCAAAACAAAAGAGCCCCTCCCTTTTGCGGAGAGGGGCTCAGACTGTCAACGCTCGAGAGAACTAGAATTTGTAAATGACGTTCGCAGCGAGCAGGAATGAGTTGCTGCGAGTTGGCGCGCCTGTGACCGGATCGGCACCGCCGAAGGCCATCCCGTGTTCCACGTGATCCCAGCGGAACTCCAGCCGACTGATTACGTTCTTCCACAGATCGTATTGGGCGGTGGCCGTCGCGGCATAGATCGCATTATTGCGTCCGAAGTTTCCCAGACCCAAGCCGCCGAAGCCCTGATCGATGTCGCCGGTGGCGTACTCGAACCGACCGTGGAAGCTGAGCTTTTCCGTGGCTTGGAAGGAAGCATAGCCGGCGAGCGTCCAGATATCGGCCTCCTGTTTGGCCCCCGCAACGCGGGTGTCAATGTTCAGCAGGTCCCAGGCGGCACCGAGGCGCAGCCCGGTAATCGGAGTTCCCAACGTACCTCCGACGTAGGCGTTGAGAGTGGGCATGCCTAATCCCGAGCCGAGCACGGAATTGTTGAACCCGTTGACCACGCCGCCATAGAGCGTCGATCCCGAGGCAAACCCGAGGCTATCCGGAGCCGTAATAGCTACGGAACCCATATAGGTCTTGTAAGATTCAGCGTAAGGATTGCTCGTTTGAACCGGCGTGAAAGCGCGACTGTTGATCGACGGGCCAGTCGTGTCAGCGATGCCTACCGAGGCGCTCACGATGTCATTAAACCGGTAGCTCGCCAGAACTCCGGTATGCGTTTGTGGTTCGATCGAATGCCCGTACGAGCGGGTGTAATTCGGGTCGTTGGGCGATTCGACCGATTCGTATCCGAGGACGCTGTCGAACACGCCCACTTTCCAATCAATCCCGTTGAGGACGGGCATGCGCAAGGACACATAGGCCTGGCGAAGCGCAAAATCGCTTTTGCCGGTCGATAAAACGGACTGGGTTCCCAAGACGTTGGCATCGGGCCCGGCCCATAAATCCACCCGATACCCGGCAGCCCACTCGGCCTCATCGAGTGGTTTCTCGATGCGAACCTGGACTACGTCCAGGTTGAAACCGTCGGACTTGCTGGGCGAATTGAATTTATAAGGCGGCACGTAAGTGTTGCCGGTGCCCAGGTTCCAATGGGCTGACGTGTCCACGTAGCCGCTCAGCGTCGTCGAAGCCAGCGCCGTCATGACCGAACTGGGCTGTTCCTCCGCTTTGACGGCCGACGCCAGGCTCACCACTCCGAGTGAAGCCAGGGCGACTGTCCAATTGTTAAACTTCATAGTTCCTCCGATGTTATGGTTCTCTATTTGTTTTCTAATTCTGTGTCTGAACCTGCGTTCGAAGAGGGCAAATCCTGTTTACCCTCGGCACCAAGAAGCGGTGCACTGAAGGGCATTCATAGCAAACAAGCCACCTGTGACAACTAGTTTTTTCCCAGTTTTTACCCTTGGAGTTGTACATAAATGAGGCAACCACAGTTTCTTGGGGGGCGCGATCTGGGATTTTAGGTTCAAGAACAAGAGGGTGGACACTTTTTTCGGAAAACGCGGCGAGGGGTACTTGTAACGTTAACGAGAACCGTAAGGGCTCTCAGTGGCCTTTCCCCGAGCCCGAAAATCCATTTCGCCCTTCCTGACCCAGTGGCAGATCTGGCTGCCAAAGGCTTTGCTGGAACAAAGAGTGCTTCCCTGTTGTTCGAAATGGTTACCGTTTTGTACAACGCTCCAGCATTTATTTTGAAGTTCAAAGCCCAGGCTTTCCACCACGCATTTCTGCACTGATATGTCTGCCTATTCTTATGTCGCCCGGGAAACGGCCACCGGCCGTGAGATCCGCAGTTCAATTGAAGCCGCAACCGAGCAGGCGGCCATTGCCGCGCTGCTTAACCGCAACCTGCTGGTCGTCTCGATCCAGGAAAAGATCGGCAAAAAAGGACGAACCAGCGGCGGCAAAGTTGGGCTCGCAGACCTGGTCGTCTTTACGAGGCAATTGGCCACGATGATTGATGCCGGTCTGGCCATGGTACAGTCGCTTCAAGCGTTGGCTGAACAAACGACCAATAAAGTGATGCGGGATGTCATTAAGGACATCTGCACTCGAGTCGAAGGCGGGGACAGCTTCTCCGAGGCGTTGCAGAAGCATCCAAAAGCTTTCAGCCGGCTGTACGTCTGCATGGTAGCCGCGGGTGAAAAAGGCGGCTTGCTAGCCGAAATTCTTTCGCGCCTGGCCGTTTACCTGGAAAACGCGGCGCGTCTCCGCAAGAAGGTCAAATCGGCAATGATGTATCCGACCGTGGTGACTGTTGTCGCGATTCTCATCACGATTTTCCTGTTGGTCAAGGTAGTGCCTGTCTTCGGCGAGATCTTCAGCAGTTTCGGCGCGAAGTTGCCTGCCCCGACTCAGTTCCTGATCGATCTAAGCCATTTTGTGCAGAAGTTTATTATTGTGATTCTGCTCGGAGGCGGTGGCGCGGTTTACGCCTGGTTCTACTTTATAAAAACACCGACTGGCCGGACCTTTTGGGATACTTACCGCATCAAACTGCCCATCTTCGGTTCGATTGCTCACAAGATCTGCCTCGCCCGTTTCACCCGGACCTTAGCTTCGCTGGTTCGGAGCGGTGTTCCGATTCTCGAAGTACTGCAGATTGTCTCACAGACGGTTGGCAACGTCGTCATGGAACGGGCGATTAGGGCCGCCGCATTGGACATTGAGCGAGGTGAGAGTATCTCGGTTGCGCTCGCCAAACACCCGGTCTTTCCGGTCATGATTATTCGCATGGTCACCGCTGGCGAACAAACCGGCAAAATCGACAACATGCTCGAACGCATCGCCGATTTCCTGGATGAAGAAATCGAAACAACCCTTTCCGGCCTGACGGCTTTGATCGAACCGATTCTGATCGTCTTCCTGGGCGTCGTGGTGGGCGGTATGGTGATTTGTATGTTCCTGCCCATCTTCAAGATGCCTGAGATCGTCAGCGGCAATAAGTAAGCGCCCGCGATTCACCTTCTTACGCAAGCCGGCGAGCACCACTCGCCGGCTTTTTGTTGGGGTTCGGAGTCCCGCCTTGAGGCGGTTGCCTTTTGGTGCGCTGTTGCCCGCCGTATCCGTGTCTATCGGTGTTTATCCGTGGTTTACCTTTCCAGCTAAAACCGGACTCCGCGCCCATTCTACACCACGAAACGTGGCGGGAAAACCGGCGGAGACGAATGTTTCTTGAGCAATTCGATGAACTGGCTCAGCCCGCGTTTCTCATCTGCACCAAGGTGAAAGTGAATATGCCAGCTGAGGTAGTCTTGGCGGAATTCCAGGCTGTATTCGGTCCGCGAGCGGATGATCGAATCGAGTGTGTCCAGGCCGAAATCGCGCGCTTCGCGCAGTTGACGTTTGAGGGCACTATTCTCAATACCGCGTCGGAGAGCCCAAACCGCATAAACAAAGGGCAGTTTCGTGAGTTCATACCAGGCTGCGCCAAGGTCCCAAATCTCATGTTCGTGAGGCCCCAACAGCAAATCCAACGCGCGGTCCCCGATCAGTAATGCGTAATCCGGCAGAGCCGCAAAGTCGTAGCTTCCGAGCGGCTTAATTGCCGGCTTAAGCCCGCGTTCCGCAAGCAGAACGCGCAACAACTCCACGCTCGTGAGCGAAGCGGTGTCGCAAAAGACTTCCCGCGCCTCTTCGAGCGGACGGCGGTGGGCCAGGAGCACGCTCTTGACTTCGCCCAGCGAGGCGATGGCGATTCCATCCAGAATGTCGTAACGGTCATTAAACAGCACCTCCACGACACTCACCAACCCAGCATCCAACTCATCCCGGCGCAGCAGTTCGGCAAGTTTGGACGGAGTGGCAAAGACGACCTCGTCCTCGAGACCGCGTGTGAGTGGCACCGCGTTCAAGTACCCAACGGACCCGACGCGGAAGTTGCCCAGCGATCGTTCCAGGTTCGATTCGCGCTGCAGGTTGGCCGAGCGCTGTTCGCGCTCGATCCGGTGGGCCACCGCATCCATTGCTTCGGGCGGTGCCATGCGGAGCCTGGGGTTCTCCTCTGAAGGCATGGCCCGAGCTTACGCCGTGGCAAGATTGCTTTCGAGCAATTTCGAACCCGCACCGCTGGTGTCCGGCGTCCGCAGCACGGGAGTCTCGGCGCCTTTGAGCGGCTCGTAGAAGGTGTTGCGTTGGACTGGAATGCGCCCGGCTTCGCGAATCGCTTTAATCATGTCCGCTTCAGTCTGCCATTGCGGCGACGTCGCGCCGGCCATATGAAAAATATGTTCTTCCAGAATCGTGCCATGCAGATCATCGGCCCCGTAGCTCAACCCGACCTGGGCCAATTTCATGCCTAGCCCAATCCAATAGGCGGTGATATGAGGAAAGTTATCGAGATAAATCCGGCTCACCGCCAGGGTCCTGAGCGTGTCGAAACCGGTCGGGCCGTGCTCCACCGGGATTTTATTGTTCTGTGGGTGATACGCCAAGGGCACGAAACCCACAAAGCCGCCCGTCTCATCCTGGAGTGCGCGTAGCTGCCGAAGATGGTCCACTCGATCGGCGAGCGATTCGACGTGGCCGTATAGCATCGTGCAGGTGCTGCGCCCGCCCATTCGATGCCAGGTGCGGTGCACCTCCAGGTATTCCTCCGCTGATTCCTTGCCTTTGGCAATCGCCGAGCGCACCGCCGGCCGGAATATCTCGGCCCCGCCGCCCGTCAACGAATCCAACCCCGCCGCTTTGAGCTCCACCAGAGTATCGGCGACCGACTTCTTCGCCAGCCAGGCGAGGTGGAGGATTTCGATGGCGGTGAAGCACTTCAACTGCAGCCGCGCATCCAGCGCCTTGAGCGCGCGCAGCATGCCGGTGTAATACGTGAAGGGCAGCGACGGGTGCAACCCGCCCACAATATGCAACTCCGTGATACCCAGCTTTAAAGCCGGTCGTGCTTTTTCAACGATCTCTTCGATGCTGTATTGAAAACCGTCGGCGTCGCGCTTCTTCCGCGCAAAGGCGCAGAATTGGCAGCTCAAAATGCAATAGTTCGAATAATTGATGTAGCAGTTGAGAATATAACTGGCCCGGTCTCCCGTTTTGCGTTGGCGCACCAGGTCGGCTATCGCACCGACAACATTCAAATCTTTGCTCTCGAACAAGCGCAACGCCTCGGACTCAGAGATGCGCTCCCCGGCCGCGACCTTCTCGTAGAGGTCACGCAACTCGCTGTGCTGGACAAAATACTGCACAAAACACGAGTAGCAGAAATGGCTCCTTTAGCAAACCTTAAGGTCCAGGCTCATGACGACGTTGCGCGCGAGATCGCTGACTCCCCAGCCGGGGGTTGGAGCTCAGCGGACACCCTGTAGAAGCGGTGCATCGTGACTTCCTAATCCACCTTAAGCTCTTGCCGGATGAAGTTCGATTCGGCCGCCAGTGAGTGGATCAAACCCGCCAATGCCTCGCCGGTCATGCCTTCAATCGGCACGCGTCCCCAGACAGTAATGCTGCCCGCGATATCACAAGAAACACGGAAGGGTGCGATGGGGCTGTCGTAGAAGTTGCGGCGCAGCAGCCAAAGGATGGCGCCGTAATCCAGATTTTTTGGCAACGGCATGACCGGCGATACGAGCATCAGGGTAAATTCGTCCTCGGCGAAGAGGATCACGCTTGAATCATTGCCGACTGACAGTTGGACTCCGCCGTTGTCGTCGGCCGGCAAGGCGCTCACTCCAAGAGTTTTGGCGAGCGCGGCGTAAAGTGCTTGTGTGCGCTTAAACATGAGATGGGTGGTGGTTTGGTCGGTTGGTTAATCGGACTGAATCCTCAAGCGGTTTTCGGCATCAGGCGGCGTTCGAGTTGCTGGGCGAACTCCTTATGCCCCCGGTGGGGAATGGATTTATCAGATTTATTCTTAAAGTGGTTAATGGCGGAGACCAGCGCCGCGTTATATTCGTCCGGGGTCTTGGCGGCCCGTAATAACCGCTCGACCATGAGCAGCACTTCGATACCAGTGCCCCCTTCTTTCTCGTACTTCATCTTGGGGTAGATGAATTCCTTAAGGACGTTATCAGCCCAGGTATGGACCTTGAGGGCATCGCTGACCAGGAAAGTCGCCTCGATCACCGCTCCCTTAACCCCGCTCTTGCGGGCTGCCTCCAGGAATGTGTCGAGGTCCGTCTGTTTGTTCAGTTCGCGCCCAACATAGCCTTGGAAGTCGGAGTTTGAGCCCGCGAGCAGGCCCAATTCGTCCAGCGCCGTTTTTGCGTTTTTATCGTTGAACAGATTGGCCACCCGCCCGCCGGGTTTGGACAATTCGGCTTTAACCGCTTCGCGCAATTTCGCGATTGTCGCGGCGACACTCTCTCGAAAGACGAAGGCTTCGTTCGCGCCTTTGTATTGGTTGTCTTGTAGCGTCTTCAGATCTGCCATGCTGATCGAGACGAACATTTGGGAGTCCGAGGCGAATTCCACCGCCTTGGGTTGGTTTTCCCGCGCGATCTGGTCTTTGGTGGCTTTTTCCGTGGCTGATTGGAGCGCGATCTTGGCGTCCATGGACAGGCCGAAATTCAGCGTGCCGTCGCGCATGTCAATCTCTTGGGCTTTCCCGCCATTTTTCGCGGGTGGCAGCGTGATCTTTAGCGGAACGACCACGATCTCTTCCGGGCGGTCCGCCATATCCCGGTTTTTCGCATACTCCGCGGCGTTATTGTTCGAGCCGACGAACCAATCGATCACCCTCGCTTTGAAGCCTTGCGCCGGAGTCACCTTACCCTCGAGCAAACCGCTGCTGGTACCGGCCGAATCTTCGAACACAAAAGTCATCCCGCGGCTATCCGGAACTGGATCCACCTTGCGCTCATTGCCGATACTCGAAGAAGTGGGAGTGTTGTTCATCACGCCGCCATCAATAAACCGCACCGTCAGGCCGCTGGACAGTTTGATGTCCACCGGTTTGAACGCGAACGGAAAGGAGGCCGATGCGTGGACCGCCACCGCGACTTCCATGTCGGGTTCGGAATCCGCATCGAAGACGTAAAGCTGCCCTTCCTGATTACCGTCCTTAACCCGGCCTTTCTTGCCTTGCGCGTCGGTGCTGAATTCTTCCGTGTACGTGCCGGTAATGACGATTTCCTTAATCGCCGGGATTACCCGGGACAATTGCCGATAATCGAGAAAGGTTGGCCCAGCCTTGTTGCCGCTCAAACGTTTGGCAATCTCGACGACCGTTTCGTCCGCTGGCTTGCTGTCTTTGCCGCATTGAGACAGGTATTCGAGGATTCGTTTGCGCAACGTTTCGTCGAGCACCTCACGCACGAGACCTTCCAGTCCCTGACCGGTGAGCGGACTGCCCGAGCCCGTAGTGAGCTCATTTTTGATGGCGGCAAACAGCATCCCCATCTTTGTGCCACCGGTTCCTTCGACAATGCGCGCCGTCGTCGCATCGGCATTCCCGACCGCGTTAAATTCTTCCGACGTCGCGCCGGCGGCGATTAGCGCGGCGCTCATCGACCCAACGGAAGCCCCGGCGATCTTTTTGGCGTCTTTGAGAACGCCGCTGTCCTGCAGCGCTTTCACCGCTCCGGGCAGCGCGGAACCTTTGGCTCCCCCGCCCGAGAAGGTGATCTCGCGCACCGGCGGTGCGGGCGCGATGAATCGAACTCCGCCGGTTGGATTTTTGGCAACCGTGACCTTCCTTCCGCCGGAACCCAGGAAATCTTCGGATGGCAGTTGTGGGGCGGGGGCAATCACCGCGCCAGACCGAGGCCGATTAAGGCTAATTTTCACGGCTCCGTTGGGCGGTGGGAGATTCTCCGGAACGGGTGCAATGCGAATCTGTCTGGCAGGGGTTGGCTCGGCCCCGCTCTGCAACAGAGTTTCCACTCCATCCAGGCGTTCATTGGCCTGGATGAAATCCTTCTTTTTCGCCAACTCGCCGGCCTGGCTCATTTGGAGCCGGATCTGTTCCGCCGCCGGCGGTGACCCCGCGAGCGCTTCCTTGATTTTGGGCAGCAACGCCTCCAGGCGTTGCTTAAATAAAACGCCTAAGTCGGCAGGAGGCGTGGGGGTGTTGGACATGGCGGCGGCCGAGGCCATCGCATCAGGATCTCCGTCGGTGTCCGAATCGAGAACCGTGGAACCATTGGAACTGCGCACCCGCACCTTGTACTTCTGGCCGGTCTCCCTTTGGAGCGCTGCGGCCAGCTTTTTAGCCAGGCCACCAGGCACGGCCTCAAGAACAAAAGTGTGGGCGTTCTCTTCAAAAATACATTCGCCAACGTAGAACTTCCCAACGGTGCCGCCACCCGCAATTTCCGGGAGCAGCTTCCTGGTCGCGCTCCCTGCCTTTCGGGCCACGATCACCGCCGATAGGTTCCCCGCCGCATAGGCCATGAACTTGAGTTGTGGCTTGGGGTCTTTAGCTTCTAAGGGCGCCAGCATTTTGACTTGCGCCAGGGCGCTCACCATCTGCCGCTTTAAATCCTTTTTGAATTTTTCCGCTTCGGCCTCTTCCTCGTCGTCATCGGCGGGTGCCGGAGCCTTTGTCAGTGCTGTTTTGGCACCCTCGGGCGCCGCTTGGATCCGGGTTTCAATCGCCGGCATTGCCTTCTTTGCTTCCTTCAGCACTTCATTCAGATAGCCCGTCACTTCCTCCTTGGCGCTGTAGGTTTTCTTGAGCTTCAACGCCAGCTCGGAGATTTCGGCGAGCGTATCGAGCGCGGAGGCGGGCTCCTTGGTGGCATCGATTCTGGCGTAGGCTGACAACGCTTTTTGCAGACCGATGTCTTTGATTCCTTGCTTGGACACCAGCGCTTTCCACGGCGGCTCGGTCAGATGTTTTTCGCTCATGCGTTTGGCCTCAAAACGGGTTCGGCAAATAAGACCAAACTCACGGCCCCACGGCCAGAACTAAAGGCTCGATTCACCTCGCCGTAGCGGCGTCTCGGCAGAGCGCCGCTGGAACTGGTTTCGAAGATTGCCGCTCAACCGGAGCTCGCCTGGGCCGAGCTCGGACGCAAGGAACTCCCGGCACCTCCCAAAACAGAAGCTGTTCCTGCTTTGCTTGCGAAGCCCGCGCGCGTGGCATCACAAGGTCACCGAGGAGCAACCGCGTAAGGAAACTCCTGCGGCAAGCTCAGGTTGCAATCGGCCCAAACCGGCGGAATAATGGACCCATGCTGTCCCCGTCCAAACCGTCGCTCAGAGGGTATTTCACCCTTCCTGCCGTTTGGGTGCGGATGGCGGCTTGGCTGTTGTTCGGTCTTTGCGCACACGCTCAGGACAATTACGAAATCCAGGTCTACCCTTCGGATACCGTGCCCATGGGAAGGACGATGATTGAAATCCACAGCAATTTCGCCGTGCAAGGAGAGCGGGAAGAAATTAATGGCGTGTTGCCATCGCATCATGCGGTTCACGAAACGTTGGAAATCACGCACGGCTTCACTCCCTGGTTCGAGACCGGTTTTTACGTGTTTTCGAGCATTCAGCCTGGCCATGGTTGGGAATGGGTTGGGGACCACATTCGCCCGCGCGTTGCTGTCCCGGCCGAGTGGCATTGGCCTGTGGGTGTGAGCCTTTCGACCGAAGTCGGGTTTCAGCGCCGTTCCTTTTCGGAAGACACGTGGAACTGGGAACTGCGCCCCATCATCGATAAACAATGGGGCCGGTGGTACTTTGCAGTAAATCCGGCGCTGGAAAAATCGATCAAAGGGCTGAATTCAAACCAGGGGTGGGCCTTCGCGCCGAGCGCCAAGATCAGCTATGATCTCACCAAGGTCGTCGCGCTGGGTGCCGAGTATTACAGCTCGGTCGGTCCGATCGGCGGTTTCAGCACTTGGTCCGACCAGCAGCAACAAATCTTTCCCACCATTGACCTCAACTTCTCCCCTGACTGGGAATTTAACTTCGGCGTGGGATTCGGTTTAACCGGCAGCACGGACGGGCTGCTGATCAAACTAATCCTCGGCTATCGATTTTGAAAGCAGTCCGGAGAAGAACCTGAGCAAGGCGCCCTCGCGGGCGCCTTGCCTTGGCTTTCTGGCGCAGTTACGCCGGCTTGGCCGCGCCGTGCCCGTTGGATTGGCTGCGGACCATAAGTCCAAGCAGGCCATCGACCAGGCCCGGACTGGCATTGGTGCCACTCACAGCCACATCCGGCACAATGCGCACGTTGCGTTCACCAACGATTTGCATTAGCTGCATCGTGGTGTAGGCCTGCGAGCCTAACGACTCGACGCCGGCCCGGTAAGCCTCGGCTTTGGCCGCACCCGTCGCGCGGATAGCCTCCGCTTCGCCATGGGCGCGCAACCGCACGCCTTCGGCTTCGCCGGTGGCTTGCTTCACCTGGGCATTCGCCTGGAGTTCGGCAATCATAACGCCCTGCTCCGCGCCGACCACCTGGTGCTGGATATCCGCCAGGGAGGTCTGCCGCACCAACTGCTGCCGTTGCTTCTGCGCGGCCTCCTGCATTTCGTAGGTCTTGCGCTGCTCTTCGGCTATCTTGCGATCGGTTTGCGTTTGCATGAGCTGAGCCGGGGGGTTGATGTCGCCAATCAATGTGTCAATCGCTTGCACATCATACGCGCCAATTGCTTCACGAATATGCTGCGCGGCTTCCTCCTGCCGGTGACTACGCGCACTGAGGAAGTCCAGCACCGTGTAATCCTGCGCCGAGTTGCGGAAGTAATTGCCCACAATCGGCTGCAGCACGTGATCCACCAGATTCTGCATCGACCCGACGCGCGAGATCACCTTCGGGGCATCCAGCGCGCCGACGTGAATGATCTGTGCCACATCCAGGTTGAAGGCGAATCCGTCTTTGGACCGCACCGTAATGGACGAGAGCTTTTCGTCGTAATGATGCGCTTCGGTCCGAGTCGCCCAGTTAAGGACGATATTCGTCGTCGGCACCAACTCGACTTTCATGACGCTCGTGTTCAACGGATGTTTGCCCGGATACAGCGGCGTCACCCAGACGCCTTTGTGTCCGGATTCCACCAGGTCGCCGTGCTTGAACTCCAGGCCGCTGACGTCCACGTGTGCCTGCCCCACATACGAGATGACCACGCCGACGTAGCCAATCGGAATCTGCACCATCGGCACCTGCTCCACCTGGACAAACCACGGGTTCAGGTTCCACGTGCCCGACAGCAGGATCTGCTCCTGCAATCCACGCCGGCCACCGCCATCCAGAAACGCCTGCGCGTTTTGGAAGTTTTCGTGTCCGGCAATAGCTGGCCCGGCGATCTCACCCGCCTCAATCGGCTGGCCGTCGAGGGTCGTGACGATTCCCACCATGTCTGGTTCGACGCGATGTAAATGCAGCTGAGCCGAAACCATCTCGTGCTCCGCCGCTGTTGCCGAGTTGATCACGGTGAACAAGGCCAGGTTGATCCGATACGTTCCCGCGGTCAAAATCCCAAGCTGGCGGCCTTTCTCGCCGCCATTCGCGAGGAACTTGCGCGCATCCTGGAAATTGTCGCAATCGACTACTCGTCCCAGGATCCGCTCGGCGGGAATCGCCGCGCCATCCGCGGCGACCACGAGGGCAATTTCGCCTTGCGGCACTACTGTCACTGCCACTTTGAGAATCCGGAATTGCCATGGGAAATACCCGAAGTGCAACCCGGGCGCCAAGGCGTCGGCTTGGTAACCAGCTTCGCCAGCCAAAGCAATTAAACGGCCCGGTGGTAAAGGCTGGCCGCCGAACTTCTTAACAACAATCCCAACTTGCCGTTCCCGGATTAACACGGCTCCCAGCATTACGGGAAGAAGCGGCAGCAACCCAATGAACACGAGCAGCGCGGCCACCCAGGTAGCCAGCGGGCTCAGCCCGAATATCATCAACATTGTTCTCATACACCATCTCCGATGTGGCTGCGGGAAGGCATGCCGCACCGGCGGGATACAATCCCGCAGCGCATTGTTCTTACCGGGAGAACGTGGTGTCCCGCCCGAGCGGGACCCTAGAGGATCGCCCTTCCAAATGCCGACGAGGTTAGCTGACGGGCTCGGTCATGGAAGTGACCTGGGCCATCCCGATACTCGGTCCGGCCGTTCGCCCCAGCCTCAACTCTGTTGAGGACTTTGGGTCCCCCGCGTTGGCTCCCAGGAAGGGAAGCGAACTTAGGCTGCATTACTGCTGAGAAACCCATCGCAGAAAAGCCGTCTTTGTCAAGCGACCCGACCGACGCCCCGCGTCGCGCGCGGCACCACCGTGGGTTTACACGGCAGTCTCTTTTTTATGCGCAGTCGAGGTTTGGCATCTTCCGTTATATTCAATGTTTCATTATTCTTGGCGCGCATGTCCAAAAGCCGCATTGTGGTAGTGGGCGGTGGCGCCGCCGGGTTTTTTGCCGCCATCACCTGCGCTGAAACCAATCCGGATTTGGAAGTCCTTGTCCTGGAGAAAAGCCCGCAGTTTTTATCCAAAGTGCGCATTTCCGGCGGTGGACGTTGCAATGTCACCCACGAGTGCTTCGATCCAGACGCGCTCAGCGGCTACTACCCCCGCGGCGGCCCGGCCCTCCGCGGCCCATTGCACGCCTTTCAACCGGCTGACACCGTTCGTTGGTTTGAAGCGAGCGGTGTAAGGCTTAAGACCGAGGCAGACGGCCGCATGTTCCCGGTAACCGACTCCGCCCAAACCATCATCGATTGTCTGTTGCACGCAGCTCGCGGCGCGGGTGTTGCTCTCCGAACCCATTGCGAGGTTCAGAGCGTTGCGCGCAATCCCAGCGGTGCCTTTATCCTGAAACTCCACCGCGGCGAACTGCTCGCCTGCGACCGGTTGATGCTGGCCACCGGCGGCTGCCGCGCAGCGGCGGCCGGCACTCTGGCTGTTTCCTTGGGCCATACTCTGCAGCCGCCCGTGCCATCGCTCTTTAGTTTCCACGTCTCACACCCTTGGCTGCGCGAGTTGGCTGGCATTTCCGTCGAACGGGTCCAAGCAACCGTGCCGGAACTAAAGCTCAGCGAGCGCGGCCCGTTGCTGATTACCCACCAAGGCGTGAGCGGCCCGGTCATCCTGCGACTTTCGGCTTGGGGCGCACGGCTCTTACACGAAGTTAATTACCAATTTGCGCTGCGGATCAATTGGCTGCCGGACCTGGACCAGACCGGTCTGGCGAATCAGTTGAGCGCGCTGCGACAAGCCCACGCGGCTCGCCTCGTCGTTAATGTTACGGTAAGCCCGCTCTCGGCCCGACTCTGGGAACGTCTCGTCCAGGCGTCGGACGTTGGTCGAGAAACTCGCTGGGCTGACCTGTCGAACTCGGCTCAGCACCGGCTCATACAGCAACTCTCCCGCACTGAACTGGCCGTTGCGGGCAAAACGCTCAATCGGGACGAATTTGTTACCTGCGGCGGTGTGCGGCTTGGTGAGGTGAATTTCAAAACCATGGAAAGCCGCCTGTGCCCGGGCCTGTTCTTTGGCGGGGAACTCCTCGACCTCGACGGCCTGACCGGAGGATTTAACTTTCAAGCCGCCTGGACCACCGGCTGGCTGGCTGGCCGCGCCATGGCCTCAGGTTTCCGGCGTGAAACCCATGACCATGTCGAACTTGGCGGTCAGCTCCCCGACTCGTGAACCCTTAACGGGCAGAAAGTCCACTGTCACTGATTCTCGGGCTTTTGGCTCACGAATGCTCTTGTAAACCTGATCCACTTCATTGCCCGGCGCGCCTTTCACAAACAGTTGTGTGGTCCACTTCTCACGTCCCTTCACTTTCACGGCAAAATGCACGTGTCCGGCCGGCCGTCGCTCGTAGGGGAGTGGTTTTATCGTTCGGAAATAATATTCACCAGTTGACCCCGTCAAAAACCGGCCAAATCCCTGGAAATTATTGTCAAAATTGCCTGGATGCGCCGGACGGTCTCTCAGGTAGACCCCTTTGCTGTCCACTTGCCAGATCTCAATCAACGCATTCTTGATCGGGTCGCCTTTTGCATCCAGGAGCCGCCCGCTCAAATGCGTGACTTCACCAATCGCCGGCGTGAGCGCATCATTCACGATCAGCAAATCATTGTCCGTATCCAACGGCAGTTTGTCCGGATAAAATGGCCCTTCTTCAACGTGGGCGGTGCGCAGCAATTCCTCGGCGAAAGCGCCGGGGGCGAAAAGCGCCACCGACCCGAGCCCGAGCGCGGAGAGAAAACGGCGGCGGGAGGGTGGAGTAAAAGAAACATTCATGATAACTATTGGTTTGACTGAAGCTCGATCTTTTTCATTCCAGGGTCAAACACTTTCAGCGGCCCGCCGGCATCCTGCCCGCAGCGACGCCCGGTCACCCGCCGATGCCAAACCCTTCGCTTCGCCAGGTTCGATTCCTGGATCTCGGTGGAATGCAAGTCCGCGCGCGCGGAAATTGTGGCTTGGAATACCGCAACTTTTTGCTAAATTTTGTGTTTGAGTTTAATTGGTTATGCCACAGTTTTCGTACAGAGCCCGGCGGCGCACGGGCGAAGTTGTCGAGGGTGTCCTTGAAGTTGCGGACCGCTCGGCGGCTCTGATTCAAATCGAGCGCCTCGGCTTGTTCCCGGTCGCCGTGGATGCCGCCAAGGGGGGCGCGGTGATGGCGCTGGAGCGGCCCACGGGCCAAAAAACCGACTGGCGCGCGATTCTGCCGCCGGCGGTCCGGGAGGCTCTGACCCGCAAGCGCAAACCAAAGCTTCAGGAACTGGCCACCTTCACGCAACAGTTGGCGAATCTGCTCAATTCAGGCATGCCCTTAACCGTGGCTCTGAACAGCATGACTCATCTGGAAACCAAAGGCATTCCCGCCGAGGTCAGCCGCGAGCTCAAACAGGACGTCATGGAAGGCCGAAGCCTCTCGGATGCGATGTCGAAACAACCCCGGATTTTTTCGGATCTGTACATCAACATGGTGCGTGCCGGTGAATCCAGCGGGGCCCTGGTCGAAGTGTTGCGGCGCATGGCCGACCATTTCGAACGCTTCGCCCAGGTCCAATCAAAGTTCACCTCCGCGTTGGTGTACCCGGCGTTCGTGTCCGTCGTTGGCATTTCGATCATGTTTTTCTTCATGACCTACATGCTTCCCAAATTCATGACCATTTTTCAGGGCTTGAATGTGGATCTCCCGGTCATGACCCAGATGCTCATCGGGATCAGCCATCTTTTCTCCAGCTATTGGTGGCTCATGCTCCTGTTGGTTGCGGTGATCGTCATTCTGTTCAAACGCTTTCAGGCCAGCCCGGAAGGCCGCCGCAAACTCGATCAGTGGAAAATGAACGCGCCGGTCTTTGGAAAAGTCGTCAAACTCAACCTGTTCGGCCAGTTTGCCCGGACGCTCTCGACCTTGCTCGAAAATGGTGTCCCGGTCCTCACGGCACTCAAGATCACCGAACAGATCCTGCCAAATGTGATCGTCAAAGAGGCCATCGCCAAGACCCGCGAAGAGGTTACTGACGGCAAAACCATCGCCCAACCGCTGGCGCGCAGCAAGGTCTTCCCGCAGCTCATGGTCGACCTGGTCAAAATCGGTGAGGACACCGGAGACGTCCCCGGCGCGTTAAAAAACGTGGCCGATACCTACGAAAACGAGCTCAGCATCGCTTTGCGCGTCATGACCAACATGATCGAGCCGGTGATGATCATCGTGATGGCGATCGGAGTCGGGTTTTTGCTCCTGAGCGTGCTCTCGGCCATGTTCGCCATTACTTCCAATATTGCCAGGTGATCGAATGTCTCACGGGTTGGCCTGCTGACCCATTGCACATGCTCGCGTGTCCAAATCTTCCGCCCGGGCGATGGAAAGCGCTCCGCCTTCAGCCATGCGCCGGGGGGACAAACCCAGCGAGTCCCCATTGCCGCGCGCCTGGGCTGATCACCCGTTACAGACACTCAACCGCCTTTACGCTAATCGAGATCATGATCGTGGTCGCGATCATGGGAATCGTCCTGAGCATGGGTGTGCCGATTGTCTATAAAACCTGGCACAAAGCTCCCATGAGCGAAGCCGTATCCGATCTCAGGGAAGTCTGCAGCAACGCTCGGGCCAGGGCGATCTTGCAAGGCCACGAAGTCGATGTCATTTTTCATCCTCGCGAAGGGCGGTTCGAAGTCGGTTCAGCTTCCGCGGTAACGGCCGCCCAGCCCGCCACCTCCGGGCCGCCAACCCGATCCACAACCCCGGCCCCGGCCGGCATCGCCCCGGCCAGCGGCTCAGGCCTTTCGGGCCAGCTGTCGGGCAAAATTGCCATCGAGCTGATGGACATTAACAAGCTGCCGCATGAATTCCGCGAGGACGACCTCGCCCGCGTGCGCTTTTTTCCCAATGGCACTTGTGATGAGCTGACCCTGATTTTAGTTTCCGACCAGAGCGAGCGGCGTGAATTGACGCTCGAAGTCACCACGGGACTACTCAGCGTCGAGTCCGACCCGAGGCGTTTCAAATGATGATTTCGCGTTTCCAATCCTCCGCCGCTTCAGCAGCCGCTCAGACAGTGCCGCCTCTCGCAGCCGCTTTCCCGCGGATCCCGACACTCCGTTCGGCATTCGGCCTTCGGCCTTCTTTCGGCCTTCGGTCTTCGGCCTTCGGTCTTACCTCGGCCTTTAGCCTCATCGAAGTCATGATCGCCTGCGGCATCTTCTTCATGGCCACCTTCGCCATCCTGGCCTTGGTTTCGACGACTCTGCGCAACGCACGGGCGCTGCAGCGGGGCGATGTCGATGCCGGCATGGCTGCCTCCCAGATTTATGAGACGCTCAAGACCAACCGGCAAGCGGAGATCTCCGGCTCCGGCAACTTCGGTGAAGCCTACCCCGATTATAGCTACGAATTTGTCAGCGAGCAGGCTGAAACAAATGGTCTTTTGAAGGTAGGCATCGTCGTTAACCGCCGGGGTCTCCAAAAACCGGTCGATACCATGACCATCTGGATCTACAGCCCGGACGCCAAGACCGGCCCCGGCCAACCTACTTTCCGATGAAGTGCTCCCGTAAAATTATTAGAGACGGCCGCCTTCCCGGTTGCAGGTTGCAAGTTCCAAGTGGCAAGTTCCAAGTGGACTCCCCAGCAGACAAACGTGCGGTTCTTGATAACCGGCAACCTGCAACCGGCAATCTGCAACCGGCAGTCAGATCCGTCCGCGCCTTCACACTTGTCGAGATCCTGATCGCCATCGGCATTTTCTCGATGGTTCTGGCGGCGATCTACTCGACCTGGACGGCGATTTTGCGGGCAAGGAAGGTGGGGGGGGATGCCGCCGCCGCCGTTCAACGCGCGAGAATCACCGGCCGGACCATCGAAGAGACTCTCGGCTCGGTGCAATCCTTTGCCTTGAACCAAAAGTACTACGCGTTCGTTGTCGAAAACGGTAATGAAGCCATGCTGAGCTTCGTCAGCCGTTTATCGCCGTCTTTTCCACGCAGCGGCAAATTCGCCGGACTTGATGTGCGGCGCGTGACCTTTTCCCTTGAATCGGCTCCCGAAGGCGGCCGTCAGTTAGTCCTGCGCCAGAACGCGTTGTTGATGGATATGGACAAGGACGAACAGAACTACCCCCTGGTGCTGGCCAAGAATGTCAAAGAGTTCAAGACCGAGCTCTGGGATCCGCGTTTGCAGGATTGGACCGACGAATGGAAGTTCACTAATCAGATACCGACGCTGGTGAAGGTTAGCCTGGCGCTGGCCGACAACAAATTCTCGTCGCAGGTGCGCCAGGCGGTCACCCGCATCGTGAGCTTGCCCTCGGTGATGGTGGCGCCCATGTGGCAATCTCCCCGTCAGCAAGCCGGCAGCAACAATCCCGCTAATCCCAATATTCCTGGAACGCCTCCAGGCTCGCCCGGAGTTATAAATAGCCCCGTCATACCCGGGCTGCCGCCGAGCGTGGGAGGGTTCGGACCTCGATGAAACCGCTTATTCACTCGATAAACGGGTTTGCACCGCCAGGGCACCGCCGTGGCACCGGCCGAGGAGGTATGGCTGCTTCAGCCCAGGCCGGTATCGCGCTGATTATCGTAATGATCTCGATCTTCGTGCTAACCATCCTGGCCGGCGGCTTCGCTTATTCGATGAAGGTCGAGACCAAACTCGCGCGCAATGCCAACAGCGAAAGCCAGCTCGAATGGCTTGGACGCTCCGCGGTTGAAAGCGCGCGCTGGGAATTGGCGCAACAACTCATGATCCCGCAGGAGCCCTACGACGCTATGAATCAAGTCTGGGCCGGTGGCCTGGGCGGCGCCGGCACTTCCAACAGCCCATTAGCCGATTTCAAAAACGAAATTCAAATCCAGGACGGCGGCGCCACCTGGAAAATTACCGACCTCGAAAGCAAGGCCAACATCAACGTCGCCAACGAAGCCGTCCTCCAACAGTCGCTCCTCGTCATGGGGGTCGATGCCGGCCAGATAACTCCCGTCATCAATTGCATTCTCGATTGGATCGACCGCGACGAGACGCCTCGCATACAGGGCGCCGAGAGCGATTTCTACCAGGGGCTCAATCCGCCATACTACGCCAAGAACGGCCCGATTGATGACATTTCCGAGTTGTTGCTGATCAAAGGCGCGGCCGATTTTTACGCCGCTGGGGATAATCCTGAGGTCGGACAAAAAATTTATAATCCGTTGACTAGCCGGTTCAGCTCCTCCGGCGTCAGCCTCCCGTCCCCCGCCGTGGGGTTAACAAACCTGTTTACGCCCCTTTCGACCGGGATGATCAATATCAATACCGCCTCGGCCGAAGTTTTGCAGTTGGTCCCTTCCATTACGCCCGAGGTAGCTCAGGCCATCGTTGCGGCCCGCCAAGGCGAGGATGACGGCAGCGGCATGTTCGGGCCTTATCGAAATCTCGGCGAGGTCCGCCGCGTTCCGGAAGTCAGTTTGCCCATGCTGGCAGCATTGCAACAATTCTGCGGCGTGCGCAGCAGCACCTTCGAAGTCCACGTTGATGCTCAGGTGGCCGGATATCACCGCCACTTCGTTGGCGTCATCGGCCGCAATAACCCGCGGGACGTACAAATCCTCAGCTTTTACTGGACCAACTGATCCGTTATAACGCCGGCGAGTTTTAACTTTACGCCTCGCTCCAGTTCGTTTAGGGTATCGTTTGGAAATGAGTTTCGGATTTTCCAAGTTTGGAGTGTGTGCGGCCATCTCAGCTTTGCTTTGCCTGGGCTTGGCCGGCCCTCGTGTCCAGGCGCAAGGCCAGCAGAAGCCGCGGCGTTTCATCGAACTCTCCGAAACCAATAGTGGCGAGATCCTTACCAATCTCAATCGGATCACCGCCCGAAAAGAGGGGGTCGACCAACTCGAAGACCAACTCCGGGTGATTCGGAGCCTGACTCCGAAGAACCTCGAAACGAGATTCAATGCGCCCTATAACAATCCGACGGTAGTTCCGCGCAAGACCTTGATGGAACTGTTGGACCGTCAAAGAAATTGGGGCATGACCGCGGAGGAACTAGGCGGACCCATTGGTTCTTCCAAGGACCTGGATTTGCTTTCCCTGTACGGCGACGAGAAACTCGGCGGCAAGAGCTCATCCCTGCAACAGTTTTATGATAATCTGAACCGTTCCGGTACCGGACACCAGAATCCGAACCGACCCTCCGACAATAGCGGTTCGAACGACCTGAACAAACGGTCGGATTTGCCGAAGATGGACGAGTTTGGAGACGATGCCAAGCTGCCGCCCGGTTTGCGTGATAAAGCTGAAAAGCTCCGCGAATTGGTCAACGAGGACCCGGACAGCATTTTTAACCGTTCCAAGCCGAAAACGAGTTTCGACAACTTCTTTGGATTGAAAGAGAGCAATGCGGCCTCCGACGACGCGCGGGGCCCAAAAACTTCGATGGAATCATTCATGGACCAATTCAAAAAGGTCCTCGATGGATCCGGCCCGGCGGTGCAGCTTAATTCCGGTCTGAATGCCTTGCTGCCAGCCGGCAGCACGCCGCGTGCCGTGGTCCGCCCATCCGTCGAGCAGCTGCCCACCTCATCGGGCCACGAGTTTACGCAAAGCGCCACCCCCGGAACCGTTACCTCGATTGCCAGCCCCGCCACCCTTCCGGATGTCAATGCGGCCGTGCTTAATCGATGGAATCCGTTGTATTCTCCTGCCAAGATCGAACCGCCCAAGATCACTCCGCCAACGCCGCCGAACTTCGACTTCCCACGCCGCCACTTTTAAGCTCGCTTGGTCAGACTTCCCAGAACAGTACTTTGACCGGTGTTCCGGCAGGTAACGTTGCGTCAGCCGGCACGTCCACCAAGCCTCCCGCGGCCGCAAACGAACTCAGCACATGTGAAGCCTGCGCTCCGGCCCGAGACACCCTTCCGTCTCCGCTCATTTGGACGCGAACGAAATGCCGCCGCGAGCCTGTGTTGACCAATGGTTCTGCCAGGATCCCGTGAGAACCAGGCAAACCAGTGGCCTCAGCGCCTTGCCACCGCCGCAACGCCGGTCGCACCAGGAGCAGAAACGTCACCAGGGCCGACACAGGGTTGCCCGGCAGACCAAACAAAAGCTTTTCGCCAGCCTGGCCAAAGACGAACGGGCGGCCTGGTCTGATCGCCACTTTCCAGAAATCAAGCCTGGCCCCAACTCTTTCCAACGCCGGCTTCACCAGGTCGAGGTCTCCAACCGAAGCTCCTCCGACAGTTACGACCATATCGCATCGCGCGAGCGCCTCCGTCAGCGCCTGCGTGGTGCTCTCGAGGAGATCCGCCACGATCGGCAATACCACGGGACGTCCGCCGGCGCACCTAATCAGCGCAGACAACCCGACCCGGTTGCTTTCGTAAATCTGGCCCTCCCGCAAACCTTTGCCCTGCTCCCGCAGTTCGGAGCCGGTGGCCAGCAGCCCCACAGCCGGTTGCCGCCCTACTTTAACCTCCCTCACTCCAACCGCGGCCAGGACCGATAGCGTCCCCGCGTTCAACACCTTTCCACCTAAACCGACGGCCGTTCCTGCGCGAACATCTTCGCCGCGCAAACGCACATTTTCCCAGGGCGTGGCCTTTTCGAGGACGAGAATCTCCGATGGGTTGCCTGGGGCGACGCGGGTATCTTCCTGCATCACCACGCAATCGGCTCCGGCTGGCAGAGCCGAACCCGTGAAAATGCGAACGCAGCAACCTTCGCTGACTTCCTGGGAGAAAGCCTCTCCCGCCGCCACCCGGCCCGTCAGCCGAAGGAGGGCCGGTTTGTCTGGCTGCGCGTTTGCGGTATCCTCCGAGCGAACCGCATAGCCGTCCATCGCGGAGTTGTCGAAGGGAGGCAAATCGATCGATGCCCTGACCGCCTCGAGAAGCACTCGCCCGTGAGCCTGAGCCAGGGGGACGCTCTCCGGCTCGGCTGGCGGCACCCGCGAGAGAATGCGCCCGACGGCTTCTTCAAGTTCGAGCATGCCAAACGGTGCAGTACCGACGTGCGGTTGCAAGCGATTTGGATGCTCAATCGTTATCCGCTTCCGTGATCGCCCAGTCGGGGTAAGGCTCCTGAAAGCCTCTTTGCGCATGCCACAATATCTTGTTGAGAACGCGCTCGGGACATTGGTCCGGCTTTTGCAGGGGCAGCCGCGCGGACAGGATTGCATCATGCCTTTGTCGCGGGTCCCGAATGCTTGAGATGGTTGGGTTCATCTGGTCCAGGGGAATATTGTTGGTGAGACATGCGAATGGGGCGAAATCAGGCTGCTCCGTGAAGCACTCGGTCATCGGCGTGGCGGTGGCGTCGAACAGGTTCATTGGGGGAAGGCCCAGCATCAATTCCATCGTTCGCAGGATGCTGGTTTGGTTGTAGTTCAGGCTCACAACCGCGTGCCGCTTGGTGTAGGCGCTGATCGCATAGGCCGTCGTGCGATAGCCGCTCACGTGGTCCCAGCCCGATTGCGGATCGTCCTCCACCGCGAAAATGCAGGTGTCCTTCCAGTACCGGCTGTGGCTGATCGCCTCAACAATTTGGCCAAAAGCCAAATCGTTGTCCGCCACTTGGGCAGGCGGCGTCGGCAGCCCCGGATCGGTGCCGGAAGTATGATCATTGGGCAAATCCATGACAATCAAGTTGGGCAGGTCGCCATTGGCCTCAAATTTCCTGAATTCGCTCAGGAACTGAGCCGCGCGGTAAACGTCGGGAATCGCCATCTCCCACCCCACTGTATTAGTCATCATATACGGCGCCAGCGATTTTAGACCCGGGTAGTTGCTGTAAGTGATCAAACCGGTGTGATTGATAAAATCGCGGTACGAATCCAGAAAGGTGACTGGCGCTTTGCGGCCGGGATCTTTCCAGGCCTTCACCGCCACGGTGCCTTCACCATAATCCCGGAAGGTTTTGCCGTGGCTCAGGGCATTGTCCCAGATGAATCCGCCCGGCGAATAGGCCACCGCGTCGAAATCGTCCGGGTCCTGAAGATCCGGGTAGCTGCGCGGGAAATCGGCAAACGACTTTTCCATGTAATCGGTAGCCAGCGCGGTGTCGGCCCATTGATGACCGTCGGCGCTCAGGATGCCGCAGCAATACAGGTTGTCCATCAGCACAAAATCATGAACCAGCTTGTGCTGATTGGGGGTGACGCGTTCACCAAAGACGCACAACCGCGGGTCGCCGTTGCCTTCTTTGATGTCGCCGAGAACCTGGTCGTAGGTGCGATTCTCTTTGATCAAATAGACGACGTGTTTGAAAACCGAGGGCTCCCCTATCCGCTCGGGCACCGGCCGGGCCGGTTGACCGGGCCGGGCGGGCAGGAACACGTTCTCAGCCACAGCGCGCCGGTAATTTTTATTCACGACCCTCGTCTGGCGTTCCAGCTCGACTTTGTCCGGCAACGGGATGACCGAAACCGTGCCCAGATGCTGGTGCGAGTTGTACCCACGGTGAGCCGGATCATATTTCGGGTCGGGTAGTGTGCCTTTTATGTTTGCCACATACAGTTTCCGGCGTTCGTGGTCAAACACGATGGCCCCTGGAAACCAACCGGTGGGAATCAGGCCGGCCAGCTTGGAACCTCCCCGTTGCCCGAGGGGCAGCAACCCCAAAAATCGAGATCGGCCCGGATGAAACGAAATCACGGCCACGGCGTTTTGCGTCCCGTCACAGACGTAGAGCGTCCTGCCCGCCTTATCCATGGCCAGCGCATTGGGTGAGGCGCCGAAAATATCCTGGGGCTGCCAGCTCACGGGCAATGTCTCGACCACCTGGTCGGTCGAGGTGGAGATCACACTCACTGTGTCACTGTTCGCGTTCGCGACGCAGACATACCGGCCGTCCGGAGTCACCTGCAATGCGCAGGCGTGCAGGCCGGTCATGATTTCGGCGACCTGCTTGCCGGTCTCCAGGTCGATCACCGAAACCGAGCCTTCGCTGGCCACTCCCCGCGAATCGGTCCGCACAACCGTGCCCCGGCCAGCCGCGCCCGTCAGGCTGGTCGCATCCGGGCGGCGCCCGGCCCAGTTGCTCACGTACGCTTTGCGCCCCGCCAGCGCCACGGTATAAGGCACCGCGCCGACCTCAAACGTGCGGGCCAGTTTCCCTGCCGGCAACTCAAACTCCAACAGCCGGTTGGACAGGCTCCCGACGACATAAAGACGCCTGCCATCTGCCGAAATCGCCAAGCCTGAGGGAATCTCCTCCTTCCGCAGAGGCGCATTGGCCTCCGGCAATGAAATTGACCCGAGACCTTGGACTCGATGATCCGCTCCCACCGCAAACACCTTGATGCTCCCTTTCACATTCGACAGATACAGACGCGCACCGTCCGGGGAGAAAGCCAGCCCTGTGTAACTGGCTTGTTCGTCCTTATCCGGCTTGAGAATGTGGCCGGTACCCTCTTGCGGCAACGACTGCAATGGACCATTTGTGGGCAGCGCGACCTTCTGCACTATCGTCTCCGTTTCCGTGTCGATCACAACCAGATCACGCGTTTTACCCGAGGTGACCAGGATTCGTTTGTCGGGACTCAACGCGAGCACTTGCGGACGCAGCCCGTGCAGCTCGATTTGTTTGCCGACGGGTGTAATCACCTGGTTAACCGGTAACACCACTCGCTCCGCGCGGCTCCGGCCGACATTTTCCGACCAGTCCAATGAATCATGGGTCGCTTGAGGCAATGCCGCAAACGAAACAAAGCCCAGGCCGATACAAACTGCGGTTTTCGCCAGTTCGTTAAGTTTTATATTCAGCATGATCGGGTCGCGTTCCGCGCATCCGGCTTCCGGTTAGCGGATTTATTTGCCTTCGGATTTCCTGAGACCAATACGTCGGGAACATGAGAAGGCTAACCGGAACAATCGCGAGGTTCAACCGCGCGGTGCCGCGTCATTAGTTGAGCCATTCCGGGTTCGAAAAGGGTGGGCGACCGCCTGGTTCGCACAGGCCTTCGCGGCGCAGTTCCTTTGCGGTTCGCGCGCAATTCCCGGCCGGCCCCCTTCCTCTTCAAAAAAGAAGCTCTCTGAAAGCACAAGCAGGCGCTTCACCCCGGACGGCAGGGCGTGGAAGCCCGGATACGTCAGGGCTATCGTTCGCATCGGATTATGTTTCATCCCGTCAACTTAGACGCCGTACCCTCATAGATGCTCACTCCGAAGCAGTGACTTTTGGGTGACATCATTGGAACATCTCCTGCCGCCTCCTTGACTACCTGATAACCTGATAACCTGACAACCTGATAACCTGACAACCTGATAACCGATTTGGCCAACGACGCCTCGACACTTCTCGGCGGGTTTGTTACCAAACCCTGTGCGTTCTAAACTGCTCAAAAACGCCGCCCGCATCGTCGTCAAGCTCGGCACTGGTGTTCTGACTGACGCCCAGAAACGCCCCGACGTAAACCAGATGAAACAGCTGGTCGAGCAAATCGCCCAGCAGCGCCAGGCTGGCAAGGAAATGCTACTGGTTTCTTCCGGCGCAGTGGGGGCCGGCATGGGCGTTTTGGGCCACACCCGCAGGCCTGCCGAATTGGCCGAGCTGCAGGCTTGCGCGGCCATCGGCCAATCACGGTTAATGGCCAGCTACGAGGAGCTGTTCAGCGCTTTTGGTTTGTCGGTAGCCCAGATCCTCCTGACTCACGACGATCTCGAGCACCACGAACGCCACCTGAATGCCCGCAACACCCTGGTCACACTTTTGCGACATGGCATCGTGCCGATTATTAATGAAAACGATGTCGTCTCGTCGACCGAACTGCAATTCGGTGACAACGACAAGCTCTCCGCCCTGGTCGCTTCGTTATTGCCGGCGGATCTATTGGTGATCCTGACCACCGTCGACGGCGTTTTGCAAAATTTTGGCAAGGTTGATTCCAAAACCATCCCGTTGGTCGACCGGATCGACGGTGCCCTCGAAAAAATCGCCGGCGGCACCGACAGCGCCACGGCCGTCGGCGGCATGGCTTCCAAGATCCAGGCCGCCAAAATTGTGGTGCGCTCGGGCATTCCTCTGGTCATTGCGTCGGGCAAAAAAAAGGACGCATTGGCTCGCGTGCTGGCCGGGCAGGACGAAGGCACCTTGTTCGTGCCCCAAACCAGCCGGATGCAGAGCCGGAAACGGTGGATCGCTTTTTTTCATCACCCAAAAGGCACGCTCTTCGTGGATCCCGGCGCCCGAAAAGCCTTGCGCGAAAATGGCAAGAGCCTCTTGCCCCCAGGCATTGCTCGCTGTGACGGCGAGTTCAACGCCGGCGAAGTGGTCCGAATTTGCGATGCCGATGGAATGGAATTTGCCCGCGGGATCGCCGGCTTTGGCTCGAGCGAGATTCGGGCCGGCGCTTTGAAGCGGGTGGAAGTGGTACACCGCGATGACCTGGTGATACTTTAATCGGTTTCGATTGCGCCTGGGGGTTTGGAATCCCGCCTTCAGGCGGTTTCGGCGCCGGGCCACCTAAAGCCCAAACCATGCAGCTAAAAACCACCGATGAACACCGATTCGCACGGATCAGAGAGGGGCAGAAGCTATCTCGGGCAAGGCTGCTCCGTTCACCTAAAGGTGATGCGAGCTCAGGCAGCCAAGTTGATGGCAATCCGCTCATTTTATCAGTGTTCATCCGTGTCCATCCGTGGTTGAACTGCATCGTTACGGCTGAAGACGGGACTAAAACACGCTCTTAAACAATTGCATGAGAAGAAAAGCAGCGATCGATGAACTGATCAGGATTATGGCCAAACTGCGCAGCCCCAAGGGGTGTCCCTGGGACCGCGAGCAGGATCATCGATCCTTGCGCTGGCATGCCGTTGAGGAAGCCTACGAGTTGATGGATGCCATCGAATCCGACGATGACCACGAGCTGGAAGAAGAACTCGGCGACCTGTTGTTGCAGGTCGTCTTTCATTGCCAATTGGCGAAGGAACGCGGCGCGTTCGATTTCGAAAAGGTCGCCCGGCGCATTGCGCAAAAGCTCATCCGCCGCCATCCTCACGTTTTTGGGGACGTCAAAGTCAAAGACGTCGACCAGGTTTGGGCCAATTGGGAAAAGATCAAGCGCGCGGAGAAACACGGCACACGCCACGCCCGCGCCTCCGCCCTGGACGGCGTGCCCAAACATCTGCCGGCTCTGTTGCGCGCCGAAAAGCTCCTCAAAAAAGCGCGGCGAGCGAAGCTCGATAACGTGGCACCGCCGCGGAAAACGCTGAACCGCCGCGAACTTGGCCGCCAACTTTTCTCATTAGCGGCCCAGGCGCAGAAGAATGGCTGGTCCGCCGAAGACCTGTTGCGCTCTGAAACTCAGCGCCACGAGCGCGCCTGGCGCAAACGGGAGAAGGTTGCCGCGAAAGAGCGCAAAGAACGCAAAAGGTGAACTGGCTTACTAGGCTCTGCCCTGAGGACTGGGTAATCCAACATCGTCTGAATCCCATCCTGGAAGGAATCCCGGAGGGATGACCGAAAATAGCCCAGCGCTTCAGCGCTGGGTTGTGGCATCGGAAAACCCCCAAGTCCCGAAGGGACGGCCGATACTCCAGCCCGTTTCTTACCTAATCTCACCAGAAATTTCAGTTCCACCCGCAGCTAAGCCTGTAACCGGTCAGGACTGCCAGATAGCAGCCGGAGGCAAGGCAGCGCGGACCTCCGGTTAATGACCACAGAAATGATTGCACCCCGCCCAGAATCGACAGAAATCATCATGTATCGGCATTCGACACAGCCCGCCCAAAACCCCACGCTCCCACCTGATGACTTGATAACCTTATATGCAATCCTCACTTATTCCGATCGAGCGAATCCAAAGAACAATCTACTTGCTCCGAGGCGAGAAAGTAATGCTCGATCGGGACTTGGCCATCTTGTATGGCGTTTCGACGGGCAACCTCAACAAAGCGGTCAAGCGCAACCTCGGCCGGTTTCCGCCGGATTTCATGTTCCAGCTTACGCCCGAAGAGTCCGAGGCTTTAAGATTCCAATTTGGAAGCTTAAGGCGCGGACAGCATTTCAAGTATCTCCCGTTCGCCTTCACGGAGCAAGGAGTCGCCATGCTCTCCACCGTGCTCCACAGCGACCGCGCCGTTCAGGTCAACATCGCCATCATGCGCGCCTTCGTCCAACTCCGCCGGGTGCTTGGCAGCCACGTCGAGCTCGCTCGCAAGCTCTCCGAACTGGAAAAACGCATCGAAGGTCATGACGACGCCATCCGCTCCCTTTTCGAAGCCATTCGGCAACTCATGAATCCGTCCATTCCTCAACAGCCGCCGCGCGAAATCGGCTTCCACGTCAAAGGATGCCGACCCTCACCGCGCCAAACCAAAATCCACACTCCGGCGATGAAGTTCGCCTTCTGAAACTCATCGCCACGAGCGCGCCTGCGCAAACGCGAGAAGGTTGCCGCGAAGGAGCGCAAGAACGCAAAAGCTAAACTGGCTTACTAGAGTCTGCCCGCGAGCTTGGCAACCCAACCTCCTCTGGATTTCAGCCCCCATCCTGCAAGGAATCCCAGAGGGCGGCTGTGGACCGAGGGTTATCAAGTTATCAGGGTATCAGGTTATCAAGGCGTTAACCGGAGGTCTGCGCGGGCTGCGACCCTTGAAGAACCGGGCTATTTTTATTCATCCACGCGGGATGTTACAAGTTCCAGAGAGCTCAGTCGTGATAACTTGAAAACCTGATCACCTGCTAACAATTCCCTGAGCTCATCCGTAACGCCCTTCAATGTATTCGGCGGTTTTCGGATGTTTTGGAGCGAGGAAGAGTTGTTCGGTCCGGCTGTGTTCGATCATCTCGCCGAGCAGCATGAAGATGCACTCGTCGCTGGCCCGGCGGGCCTGGGCCATATTGTGGGTGACGATGAGAAGGGTGTAGCGGCCCTTCAGCCCGAACATCAATTCCTCAATCGCGCGGGTGCCCTCCACATCCAGCGCGGAGCATGGTTCATCCATCAGAATCACTCGAGGTTTGAGGGGCAAGAGCCGCGCGATGCAGAGCTTCTGTTGTTGTTCGAGCTGAAGCCCGGTGGCTTTGGCCTGGAGCCGGTCTTTGAGATCTTTCCACAGCCCCACCTCGGTCAGCGATGTTTCCACGGCTTGATCGAGGCTGGCTCGGTTCAAATCCCGGCCGCGAGTGTGAATGCGCAAGCCGAACACGACGTTTTCGTAAACGGAGATCGGCAGCGGGTTGGGTCGTTGAAAAACCATGCCTACTGATTTGCGCAGCTCAATGAGCGAAACGTCCGGATCGTAGATGTTTTTGCCCAGAATTCGGATTTGGCCGGTGGTGGTGACGTAACTGTAGCGTTCGTTGACCCGGTTGAAGCAACGCAGCAGCGTGGTCTTGCCGCAACCCGAAGGTCCAATCAGCGAGGTGATCAACCCGTCCTTGATGTTTACGGTTACATTGATCAACGCCTGAAATTTGGCGTACCACAAATTCAGGTTGTGGGTCGAGATGCCGCTTTGGAGGGAATCGCTCATCCGAAAATGCCGTTCACATAGTCGTAGGTCTTTGGATTGCCTGGACGGTCGGAAAAGACGACCTCGCTGCGATCGAGTTCAACGATTTCGCCATTCCAAAGGAACATGGTGCGATCGGCCAAACGCCGGGCCTGCTGAGTGAGATTTGTGACCAGGATGATGGTCATCTGCCGGCGGAGCACCTTGAGAACGTCTTCAATGCGCATGGTGGTGACCGGGTCGATGGCGATCGAGAATTCGTCCAGGCAAAGAATCTCCGGTTGATGCGACAGGGCGCGGGCGATGGTGAGGCGTTGTTGCTGGCCGCCGGAAAGCTTGGTCCCCAGGCTGTCGAGCCGGTCCTTGACCTCATCCCAGAGGGCTGCCTGGTGCAGGCACTGTTCGACGATCTCGTTGAGTTCCCCCTTACGCCGAATGCCGGCGCACCGGGGAGCGAACGCGACGTTATCGTAAATGCTGAGCGGCAAGCCGACCGGCAATGGCGCAACCATCCCAATCCTGCGGCGTAGTTCGTAAATGCTTTTGGTTTCCCGCACGTCGTGGCCATCGACTTTGATGCTCCCGCTAACCCGGGCCTCAGGAGAAAAATCAATCGTCCGGTTGATGCACTTCAGGAGCGAGGTTTTGCCGGATTGCGCGGGACCGATGATGCCGAAGATTTCGTTCCGAAGAATATGGAAGGAGATACCATGAATGACTTCCTTTGGCCCGTAGGAGAGGCGAAGGCCGTCAACCTGGATGTGCTTTTCGGAACTCATGTGACCACGGTTTTGCGGCTCGAACACTACCACTTTTTGCGCGAGCGCAGATACACCCGCACCGTGATGGCGGTGGCATTGACCAGCAGGACCGAACCCAACAACACGACCGCGGTGGCGAAGGGAATGGATTCCTTCACATCGGGCACTTGGGTCGAGAGCACATAAAGATGCATCGACAAGGCCATGCATTGGTCATGCAGAGCGTAAGGGAAGAGGTCGCCTCGCTGGACCGCCTTGAAGAAGACCGCGCCGGTAAACATAATCGGTGCCGTCTCGCCGGCGGCGCGGCTCACTTGCAGAATGACACCGGTCAGAATGCCGCTGATGGCGTTAGGCAGGACGACGGCTTGGATCGTTTGCCAGCGGGTGGCCCCTACGTTCCAACAGGCCTCCCGGAAATTGCGCGGCACGCTGGCAAGCGCCTCGCGCGTGCTCGCGATGATCACAGGCAACGTCATGATGGCCAACGTCAGCGAAGCCGAAATGATCGAGTAACCAAACTTTGCCGCATAAACGAATGCGCCCAGCCCAAACAGGGCGTGGACAATGCTCGGCACACCGGCCAGGTTGATCACCGCCAGGTTGATCAGGCGGTTAAGCCAGTTATCCCGGGCATATTCGTTGAGGTAAACCGCCGCCAGGATCCCGATCGGGGCGGCTACCGCCAGCGAAAGGAACACCAGATAAATCGTGCCGACAAACGCCGGCCACACGCCGCCTTCGCGCATACCCCGAATGGGCACTTGGGTGATAAAGCTCAGGCTGAGCGATGGCCAGGCGCGCGCGATCAGGTAGCCGACAATCAAAACCAAGGGGATGATCATCAGTCCTGCCATGCTGCCCAAAACCCATTTCGCGACGCCCTCCTGTCGCTGCTTGCGCCGGACGAAGGACGTCTCGGCAAAAAGCTGGTTGGGATGGTCGCTCATCTCCTTCGAGTGCCCCGCACGATTAAATCCGCCGTTAGATTGACGATGAAGGTCATCAAAAACAACAGCACACCCGTGAGAAACAAAACCCGGTAATGGACGGAGTTCGCCGGCGCTTCCCCCAGCTCGGCCGCGATGTTAGCGGTCAGGGTGCGAACCGAGTCCAAGATACTATGGGGAATATGGACGGCATGCCCGGTGGCCATCAGGACGGCCATGGTTTCCCCCACGGCGCGGGCGACGCCGAGCAGAACGGCGGCCAGCAGCCCGGTTTTTGCCGCCGGCAACAGGACGCGGCAGATCAGTTGCCAGCGGGTGGCGCCCAGGGCCAAAGCGGCTTCGCGGTAAGCATCGGGCACGGCCTTGAGGGCATCCTCGCCGATGGACACGATGATGGGCACGCTCATCAGCGCCAGGATGATCCCGCCATTAAGAACATTCACACCGACCGGAGCGCCGGTGTACTTGGTGATGAGGCGACTCATCACCGTCAAACCCACAAATCCCCAAACCACACTGGGAATGGCCGCCAGCAACTCAATGACGATCTTGAGCGTTTCCTTCGCTTTGGATCCACAGAACTCAGACAGGAAAATAGCCGCGCCCAGCCCAAACGGCACGGCGATCAACATGGCCAATCCGGTTACGCTAAAGGTTCCGGCGATCATCGCGAGCACCCCGTACCGCTTGTTGACCTCGGACGTGGGATACCATTGATCACTGAAAAGAAACTGGCTCAAACTGAATTTTCCACCGAGCAGGACAGGAAAGGCCTCTTTGAAAACGAAAAAGAAAATGCCGATCACGAAAATGATCGCGCTGACACCGCACAGGTGAATCAATGATTCCAGGGCACGTTCACCGACCACGGCCCAGGCAGGCCGCACAGACCGCCGGACGTTTAAACTCCGCTCGGCTGGCTCGGGTGGCGTGATTGAGTTCATTCCGGGTTGGCCTTGGCCCGATACAAATACGTCCGAGGCCACTCACTTGCTTCGAGAAAAAGTCTCCGCCGTTACCGGGGCGTCAGGGCTTTATCCGTGCCGCGGCGGGAAGCGGAACGTAGCCGCTGGCTTCAACCACTTTTTGGCCCGCATCAGATAGAATCCAATCGATATAGGCCTTGGCCGCGCCCTGGGGCTCGCCGAGAGTGTAAACCTGCAGCGTGCGGGCAATGGGGTAGGTCTTGGCCAACGCCGTGGCGACGCTTGGCTCGTAAGCGGGATCCGTGGCCGTCTTTTTGACTTTAAGCATCTTCACCGCCGGGGTGGCATAGCCCATACCGCTATAGCCAATGGCCGTGGGTGTCGAGGAGACCAACTCGACCACTTCTTTCGAGCCGTTCATATCCCGCGAGCCGAGCTTGAAATCCCTTTTATTCAGCACGTGCTCGCGCAGGAACTCATAGGTGCCCGAGTTCGATTGGCGGCTGACCCGGACAATTTCATCGTTGGCCGTGCCGGGGATTTTAACACCCAAATCAGACCATTTGGTAATCTTCCCGCCTTCGGCGTAAATCTGGGCCAGTTGATCCAGGGTGATTTCATCCAGGGGATTGGATTTGTGAACGTAAATGGCCAGAGCATCATAGCCGACGACAATCTCCTTGGGCTCCTTGCCCGTGTTCTTCTTGGCCTCCTCGATCTCCTCCGGCTTCATGTTGCGGCTGGCATTGGCGATATCGATGGTTCCTTTGACCAGCGCCGCGATGCCCACTCCCGAACCGCCACCGGACACTTCGACCTCGACGTCCGGCGCAACTTTCTTGTATTCCTCGGCCCAAGCCTGAGCTAGGTTCACCATGGTGTCGGACCCTTTATTCTGCAGGGTAACCTTTTGGCCTGAGCCAGTGCCGGTGCTGTTTCCACTTTTGCCGCAACCCATGGGCAGCAGGCAAAAGGCGAGAGACGCGGACAGAATTCCAAGCTTCAGAAGCGATGAATTTGTTGTGTAATGGATCATAATTTGAATTCTGGCTGTTGAGGTTCCAGCAAAACTGCCGCCATCAATTCGCGGATTTGGGATTCCAGAGATTGGTAAGCCGATTCGAACGCGGCACGAACAACCTCCGGCTCACCTCTCGCCCCCGATGGATCCGTGATGGACCACGCAAAAATGACCGGCTTGAACGGGCGGGGAGGGAGGGTTTCCTGAGCCTGAGTCCCGAGGGCCACAATGACTTGGTACTGCTCCCACGGCTGCACTTGTTCGATCGACTTGGCGGACTGGGCGGAGATATCGATGCCTTTGGTGGCCATAAAATCCACCAGGCGCGCATCCACGGGTTGCGGCGTAATTCCCGCGCTGCTGAAAACAAAACCCTGCAGCCGCAGTGATTTGGCGATGGCTTCGGCCATTTGGCTCAAGCATTTGTTCTCCGCATCAAAGAAGAGGATCCGGAACTCGCCGGTGCCCTTGTGCTTGGCGAATTCACCCGTGCACATGTAGAGGACCTCTTCGCAAAGGTTCTTGGCCTGATCGGTGACGCGCTCCAGGCGCCGGGCAATGGTCATCAGCGGCTCGACCGCGGCCAGCGGGAGCTTGCCGGAGTCGCCCAACTCTTTCAGCTCGGCATTGATCGCGGTACGCATGGAGTTGGCTCGCTCTTCAATCGGGATGGTGCGGGCCGCGAGATCACCGTCCTGTTGCAGAAACGACCGTACCGCATCCTGAAGCATGTGAACGGACAAATTGCCAAGCTCGATGATCTTGCCGTAATTTGGCCGAGCCTCAAGGGTTCCCAACAACAGGACCTGACGCGCAATGCTCTCCGCGTAGTCCCCAATGCGCTCCAGTTCCCGGTTGATCAGAATAGTCGCAAAGACCAATCGCAAATGTCCGGCTACCGGCTGCTGGCGCACCAGGAATTGCAGGCAGAGCCGATCCAGTTCCGTCTCCAGTTCATCGATATACCGGTCCCGAAGAATGATGGAATAGGCCAATTGCCGGTTTCCCTCCGTCAGGCTTTCCAGGCTGGCTTTGAGCGCTCTTTCGCTTAGCCCGGCCATCTCGGTGACTTTGGCGCGGATGGCATCGATATCACGCTGCAACGATTCTTCAAGATGTGAACGCTGATTCAATCGGGTTGAATTCTTATCATGCCGAATGTGCCAAGGCCATGAATTTATGCCGGCTAATCTCGGATGTTTTGTTACATTTGTGGGCGATTCCAAAGCCGCTGATGTCATGCGTTCGTCACATGAACTTCCTTCAACATTTGTAAAGCGGGTTGATGGATTGGATCTGTTGCGAGGGTCCATGGGTTTGGCAGGCAACCCGCGAGGGTTGCCAGACAGTACCCAGAGGGGTCGGAACGCAGTGCCGACCTCCGGTGCACGGTGCGGCAAGAACGCTGCGCCAGGGGTCGCCGACTAGCCCGGGGGCGCGGAGGCCGAGTCCAATTGTCCTGGAAACCAATGACGGGTCCGGTTGCAGAAGCTGCAGACTGAGAGCATTACCGGGACTTCCACGAGCACTCCGACTACGGTGGCCAATGCGGCGCCAGAATTGGCGCCAAAGAGGGTAATGGCCACGGCGACGGCCAGCTCAAAAAAGTTGCTGGCACCAATCAGCGCGCCTGGGGAAGCGACGTTATGTTCGACGCGCAGCAGCCGCATCAACAGGTACGCCAGGCCTGAATTAAAGTACACTTGGATGACGATCGGCACGGCGATGAGCAGCACGGCGATCCACCGTTTGATGAGGTTTTCGGATTGAAAAGCGAAGATAAGCACCAGCGTGAGCAGAAGCGCGCCAATCATCACTGGGTGAAACTTGGGAAGGAAGTTCTGTTCGAACCACGCCTGGCCCTGGGATTTCAGCAAGACCGTTCGCGTAAGCCACCCGGCAGTCAGCGGGATCACGATGAACACGACGACCGAGGTGATGAGGACCTTTGCTGGCACAACCACGTGGGCGACACCGCATAGGAACATCACGATGGGCGCAAAGGCGATGAGCATGATCAAATCATTCACGGCGACCTGAACCAGCGTATAAGCCGGGTCGCCCTCGGTAAGGTAGGACCAAACAAAAACCATGGCCGTGCAAGGAGCTGCAGCAAGGATAATCAACCCGGCCGTGTAGTTCCTCGCCGTTTCAGGGTCGATCCACGCGGCAAACACGTGCTGCATGAAGACCCAGGCCAGCAGCGCCATGCTGAAAGGTTTTATCAGCCAATTTACCAGCAATGTGACGAGCAGCCCTTTGGGTCTGCGGGCAATGCCGCCAATCGAACCGAAATCCACCTTCAGCATCATCGGGTAGATCATCAGCCAGAGTAGAATTCCAATGGACACGTTCACTTGCGATCCCTGGCCGAATTCCAGTTTGCTGAGAGTCGCGGTCAGGTCTGGAAATACTTTGCCAAACGCGACGCCGACGACCATGCAGAGCAGGACCCAGAGGGTCAGGTAGCGCTCAAAAAAGGCGAGGCGCTTTTTCACAGGAACGGGAAACTCCTGTGCGGCGACAGATGAGGTGCTCATTTTAGCGATTTGGCCTGGTCACGTCGTCCGGCCGCGTAGGCCTCGAATACTTTCTTGATCTCATCCCGCACTCGCCGGAACACGGCCAATTTTTCCTCGTCAGTTCCCGTGGCCTGGGCAGGATCGTCAAACCCCCAGTGATAACGGTTCACCTGCCCGGGAAAGACCGGACAGACCTGGTCGGCATTACCACAAACCGTAATCACTGTTTCCACGGGTTGGTTTAAAAATTGTTCGAGATGCTTTGAGTGGTGGCCGGAAATGTCGATCCCGAGCTCGTTCATGACCCGAATCGCCAAAGGATGCACGTAGCCAGCCGGCTTCGACCCCGCGCTTTGCACGTCATAACGTTCGCCCAGAGCCTTTTGCAGCACGCCCTCGGCCAGATGGCTGCGGCACGAGTTCCCCGTGCAGAGAATCAGAATGGTGGGTTTTTTCATGGGCAACATTGCCGCTTGCAAATTTCGCTCGGGTTCATCCTCATGATTTTTTTCAATTGCTTCGTATCCTTCTGAACTCGAGGCTGGTCTGCGGCGGCTTTGCAAATCCAATCGATTGCCTTTTTCACCACGGCTGGGGCCTCCCCATCAGCTAACCGGAAATAAATCCACCGCCCCTCCTTGCGGGAGTCCACCAATCCAGCCTGGTAAAGAATCGACATGTGCTTCGACATGGTTGAAGGCGCCAACCCGAACAGTTCGGTGATTTGGCAGGCGCACAATTCGCCTTCTCGCAAAGCCAGCAGCGCGCGAATGCGGTTTTCATCCGCCAGCGCCTTGGTGATCTTCAGCAAGTCGCGCATATCGTTTTTCTATATTTCGCCATTAAACGAAATATAGCCGCCCCTTAAGTCCGTTGTCAACCACCTGCTGCTCCGCTTGCTCTGCTCTCAATTGAACAGGAGAAAACAGAGGGAACAGAGACAAAAAAACTCTGTTTTCTCTGTTTCCTCCTGTAAGAAATAGCATCAGCCAATTGGGAGACACCACGCTGGTTCCACGCCAGGCTAATGGGCCCTTCGTCGCCGCCGGATATGAACGGTGGAGCATTCATCATCGGGGGGGCTTTGCCTCCGCGCAGTTGGAGTGAAGCGGCGCTCGACAAACGAGGGGAATTCACTAACTTTCGGGGCAAGGCATGACAGATCCGCGTTACAAGAAATTGGCTCGGCTGCTGGTCGAGTATTCCACGGCCCTGAAAAAGGGGGAGCGCGTGTTGCTCGATATGATCGATGTGCCGGACGAATTCACCGTCGAGTTAGTCCGGACCGCGCGAGACGCCGGAGCGGTGCCGCTGGTCGAAGTGCGGCATACGCGGGTGACCCGTGAGTTGCTGCGGGAAACCGACGCGGACCACGCCCGGCTGGTGAGAGATATCGAACTGGCCCGGATGCGAAAGATGCAGGCTTACATTGCGATTCGCGGGAGCGCCAATGCCAATGAAAATGCGGATGTGCCGCCGGACCGCATGGGGTTGTATTCGCGGCTGACCCGCCCGGTGCTCAACCAGCGGGTCAATAAAACGCGCTGGTGCGTGCTGCGCTGGCCCACGCCGAGCATGGCCCAGGGCGCCGGGATGAGCACCGAAGCGTTCGAGAATCTGTACTTCGAGGTGTGCACGATGGATTATCGCAAAATGGCCCGAGCCATGGTGCCGCTCGAACGGCGCATGAGAAAAGCCAACCGGGTCCAAATTAAAGGGCCCGGCACCGACCTGAGCTTCAGCCTCAAGGGAATCGGGGCCAAAATGTGCAAAGGCGACCGCAATATTCCCGATGGCGAAGTTTTCTCGTGTCCGGTGAAGAATTCGATCAACGGCCGGATTCAGTTCAACACGCCCACGCTTTATTCCGGAACGAGGTTTGAGAATGTGCGTCTTGGGTTCAAGGACGGACGGGTAGTGGAGGCCACTTCAAATAATACCAAACGCCTGAATGAGATTTTGGATACGGACGCCGGCGCCCGTTTTACCGGTGAGTTCTCGCTGGGCTTCAACCCGTACATTCTGAATCCGATGTGCGATATCCTCTTCGACGAGAAGATTGCCGGCTCCCTGCATCTCACGCCCGGCCAGGCCTACAAGGAATGCGACAACGGCAACCGTTCCGCCGTCCATTGGGACATGGTCCTGATCCAGCGCCCCGAGTGGGGCGGAGGGGAGATCTGGTTCGACGACGAACTCATCCGTAAGAACGGGTTATTCCTGCCCAAGGACCTCAAGCCGCTGAACCCGGTGAACCTTAAGTGAGACGTTGAGGCTTTAAAACGGGAAGACGTTAGAGCGTTGAAACGTCAAAATCGCGCGAGCGAATCTTCTGCCATGCGTCGGGGCACTTCTTGGCGCTGCCAAAGTGGGCTGATTCCGTTTTAGCATTTTCACGTTGCCGCGTTTGAACGTTTCCACTTCTCAACCTTGCGGAGGTTTTTCCTCTTTTAAGGTGGAGATGAATTCTTTCATGGCCGGCGAGAGGACTTTGTTCCTTTTGTAAATAGCGGCCAACGGACGGTAGTACTCGCCATCGTCGAGCGCCACCTGGGCCAGCGTGGCTTTGGCGGTTTCCTGCAGTACGGTTCCCTGTGGGACGATCGCAACCCCGGCATCGATCTCGACCGCGCGTTTGACCGTTTCGATGTTGTCGAACTCCATCACATGCTGGACTTGGACGGAGTGGTCCTTGAGGATTTTATCCAGAGCCTTGCGGGTGGGAATATCCGGCTCGAACCCGATGAATTTTTGCCCGGAAAGTGCTTTGAGGCGGACGTTTTTGGATTTGGCCAACGGATGTTGCGGGTGACAAATCAAGACCAGCGGATCTTTGCGCAAGGGGACAATCTCCAGCTTATTGTCCCGCACCGGATAAGCCACCAGGCCCAGGTCGACGACATTGCCGATGACATCCTCGTACACCTGGTTGGCGCGCCGATATTCGACGTGGACGTTTACGGTGGGATAGTTCTTCAGGAATTTCTTCACGTACGGCGGCAGATCGTGCAAGCCGACGCTGTAGATGGTGGCCACCCGAATCGTTCCCGAAATTAGTTCCTTGATTTCCTGGAGCTTATGGTGAAGCGCGTTGTAGGTGTGGACGACCTGCTTGCTGTAATCGTAAAGGACCTGGCCTTCCCGGGTGAGCCGGAACCGTTTTTTGCTGCGCTCGATCAGCAGCGACTTGAACAACCGCTCGAGCGAGCTGATCTGCTGGCTCACGGCCGACTGAGTGACCTGGTTGATTTGCGCGGCTTTGGTAAAACTCTCGGTCTCGGCCAGGTCACAGAAGACTTTTAGGCTTTCAATCTGCATAAGTGTAATCAATACCTGCACGGGTTCAGTGAGTCAACTAATGTTTTCTTAAACATTAGTTGATGATCGGTCGGCAGATGAGCTCGCCCCCTCCCCGCCGGCCGCCGTTAGGCTTGGTTATGGAGGCCTAGGCCGCCAGGACCTGTTTTACTTTGAGCAGCAAGTCGTGGCTGGTAAACGGCTTTTGAAGGTAAGCAGAGTCGTTGTGATGGCCGGCGGGCCATACGTAGCCGCTGGTGCACAGGATCGGCGTGCCCGGGGATTGCTCGTGGATGTGCTCGACCAATTCCCGGCCGCTCATGGCGGGCATGACCAGGTCGGTAATGATGAGGTCCACGGGTCCCTGGGCGGTCAGGGCGTCGAGGGCTTTCTGACCGCTGTTGGCGGTCAGCACGCGATAGCCGTATGCCGACAGGATGGTCTGGCCCATGGTAAGTAGCAAATCTTCATCGTCGACCATCAGGATGGTTTGAGTGCCGCGCAGATCATCGGCGGCAATGCCGTTTTCTTTGAGGACCAGTTTTTCCGCGGGCAGATAAAGGCGGACCGCGGTGCCGGCGCCCAAGCGGCTGGAGATGGCCACGCCGCCGCCGTGGTTGGTGACCACGCCATAGACCCAGGCCAGGCCGAGGCCGCGGTGGTCCTTGCCCTTGGTGGTGAAGAAGGGCTCGAACACGCGCGGCAGGACCTCGGGTGCGATGCCTTCGCCATCATCGGTGACTTCGAGCGAAACGTATGCGCCGGGAGCGAGGCGCACGTTTTGGTCCTGGGCCGGGTCGGTCAGCTCGACATTGCGGGTCTGGATGGTGATGCGGCCGCTGCTTTTAATGGCCTGGACTGCATTTTCGAGAATGCGCATCAGGGCCTGTTGCAGCTTGGCCTCGTCGAACCGGCAAGTGAACGGCGTCTTTTCGAGCAAAAGGCTCCACGAAACCTGGACTGAAGGCGCCTGTTGCTGGAAGAGGTCAATGGTTCTTTGAGCGAGTTGGTTAAGATTGCCGATGGCTTGGGCGCGCGGTTCTTTCTCCTGACGGCTGAACATGCCGAGGTCATTGGCGATTTCCGCCGCTCGTGCCGCCGATTTTTCGACTTCCAACAAGGAAGTGCGCCACGGATTGTTAGGTTCGGCCTGGCTCAACACCAACGAGGTGTGCCCGAGAATACTGGTCAAAGCATTGTTAAAATCCAGGGCGACGGTGCGCGCGAGTTGGAGCGCGCAATCCAGTTTTTGCTTGTGAGCCAGGCTGGCATCTGAGGAAGTGCTGGCCTCTTCGGCCTGGGCCGCAGGCGCATCCGGGAGGATTTGAAGCAGAAAGAATCGCTGGCCTTCTTTGGTGAATGAACAGATGGAAGCCGAAGCGAGCCAGGCATTGCCGCCGCGGGTGCGCAGCTTGAGGGAAACCGTCTGAGTGGGTGACCGCTCCCACTGGGCGAGGAATTGCTCCGGGGTGGCGGTGTTGTCGGGCGACCAAATAGCCGCCAGCAGGGCGGTGGAACTTTCGAGAGCGGGGCCAAACAACCGAATGGCGGCGGGATTGGCACGACAAACCGTGGTGGCGGAATCAAGCAAGAGCGCTGGCCAGGCGGCATTCTCCAACTGAAACACGAGGCTCGACTTCATCTGTACCAGCTTCCAGGTTCAGAGTTGCAGAGCGCACCTGCTTTCTCAATCCGAAACTTCGGCCAGTGCGGCGTACCGCCCGACAAAGCTCTCAAGCAGCCGGTTGCAATCTTTTTTGGCCAAGGCCGCCGCTTCGAGCACCTCCTTGTGGCTCAGTTCAACCTGGTTTCGACCGGCTGCGAGATTGGTAATAAGGGACAGAGCCGCGACGCGCAGACCGCATTGGCGGGCCACCATCGCCTCAGGCACAGTGCTCATGCCGACCGCGTCAGCGCCCCAGCGGTGAAACGCATTTATTTCGGCTGGCGTTTCGTAGCTCGGCCCCCTCACGGCGATATAAATCCCGCTGCGAAGTCTCACGCCGCATTCCCTGGCTGCCCCGACGAGGAGGCGGCGCAATTGGGCGTCGTAGACCTCGGACAGATCAACAAACCCTGTTGGCTCGCCACCCGGGCTGCCACGCAGCGGATTTTCGCCCATGAAATTAATGTGATCTTTGAGCGCCATAAAATCACCTCGCCGGAGCTTGGGATTGATCGCGCCGGCGGCGTTGGTGAGCAGGAGTGCCTGGATGCCAAAAGCAGCGAGAGTTCGGACGGCAAACGTGACGACGGACATGGGGTGTCCTTCATAAAAGTGCGCCCGGCCACTGAGCAGCAGCACCGGATGGTTTGCAAGGCAACCGAAGAGGATCTCGCCCGCGTGGCCTTCCACGCCGAGCGCAGGGAAGCCTGGAATCCGATTATAATCGATTCGGACCTGCGGTTTCAGGGAAGCCAGGGCGCGGTTGAAACCTGTCCCAAGTATAATGGCCAGTTTCGGACGAAGGAAGGTCATGGCCAGCAGTTTGGCTGCGGCGACCTGAGGTGAGGCTGGTTTCATCACAGATTAAAACGAGCGATCCCGTTGCCGGCGGCAGGGAATTGGTCTAGAGTCCTTGAGCTTTGGATTTGTTGGAAGAAGGTCTGTTTTTGCAGCGTGGGCACGCCGGTTCCGGGTGCGATTAACAGCGTCGGTCGTGGCTGGAAGCCGAAAAAAGGCGGCAGAGGACTGCCGCAGTCCAAAACGCGAGCGCGACACGGGTGCGGGCCTCGAGAACCGAAGGTTTGCACTGCGGCAGCTCTCTGCCGCTTTTCTGCCGATCAACGCAGAATGACCGACAGATTTAATCACACCCGCCGCTTCCGGGCGGCTCGACTTGATAACTTAAAACGTGATAACTTGATAACCCACTTGACACCGCCCTTTTTATGCGCGCTTTCAATTGATTGTGGAATTAACTAACGAACAGATCCGCCGGTATGGCCGGCATCTGATCCTGCCTGAAGTCGGACTCGAGGGCCAAAAGAAAATCTGCGCCAGCCGCGTGTTGTGCGTCGGAGCCGGGGGTTTAGGCTCGCCAGTGTCGTTGTATCTGGCGGCGGCGGGAATCGGGACGCTCGGGATCGTGGATTTCGACCAGGTGGAACTTTCGAATTTGCAGCGACAGATCCTTCATGGGACGGATGCCTTGGGTGAGCCTAAGGCCCAATCGGCCAAAAAAACGTTGCAGCGTCTGAATCCGGGCGTGGAGGTGGTGCTGCATGAAACCCGCCTGACCAGCGCCAATGCTTTGGAGATCCTCGGCCAGTACGACGTGGTGGTGGACGGGACCGACAATTTCCCGACGCGCTACCTGACGAATGACGCTTGTGTGCTGCTCAAAAAGCCGAATGTGTACGGCTCGATTTTCCGTTTCGAAGGTCAGGCGAGTGTGTTTGCGCCGCATCTCGGCGCGCCCTGTTACCGCTGTTTATATCCCGAGCCGCCGCCGCCAGGGGCGGTGCCCAGTTGCGCCGAAGGCGGGGTATTGGGAGTGCTGCCGGGGTTAATTGGGTTAGTCCAGGCGACCGAGGTGCTGAAACTGGCTGCCGGGCTGGGCCGGCCGCTCCTGAACCGGTTGCTGCTGTACGACGCCTTGGAAATGAAGTTTCGCGAGCTCAAGTTACGGCGCGATCCGCAATGCCCCCTGTGTGGCGAGCAGCCCAGCATCACGCGTCTCATCGATTATGAAGCCTTTTGCGGTCTGAATGAACCCTCAACCACCCAATCCATGCATCCAGATGAAGTCAGTGTTCAACAGCTCAAGCAGGCCTTAGATAATCCGAATCTGGGCATCAAGGTCATTGATGTGCGCGAACCTAACGAGCATCAAATCGCCCACATTAGTGGCGCCACGCTGCTGCCCTTAAGCCAGTTGGCGCAGCGGTTTAGCGAGTTGGACCCGCACCAGGCGTACTACATCCATTGCAAAATGGGGGGGCGCTCGATGAAAGCGCTGGAATTCCTGCGCCTACAAGGGTTCAAGAATCTCAAAAGCGTGGCCGGCGGGATCACCGCGTGGTCCAACGAAATTGACGCGAGTGTGCCGAAGTATTAACGATCGAAGGGACGTAGCGCATCTCGGGAGAGTGCCGCTATGTATTCAGGGACTTGGGGGCTGGAGGATGAGAAATGGCGGCACTCTTCCGAGATGCCGCCAGGACAAACCACTTAATGTTTTGGGCGCAGGAGGATTGCTTTTTTATCGGTGCCTTCCACTTCGACGCTGTGGGTCTCGATGGTTGGATCGTCTTTGAGCGCCTGGTGAATGATGCGGCGGTCGAAGGCGCTCAGGGGTTCAAGTTCCACGACGTCCCCCCAGCGGCGGACCTTCTCGGCAGCTTCCTTGGCTTTTTTGACCAGTGCCTCGCGGGCCTGAGCGCGGTAGCCGCTGACGTCGACCATGATTTTTGGCGCGGAAGGGTCATGCTGAAAGAGCAGCCGGTTAGTGATGTACTGCAGGTCGGAGAGCGTTTGGCCCTGACGGCCGATCAAGCGGCCGGAGTCCTCCGTCTTCACGTCCAGCAGAATCCCATCCTCCATGTGATGCTCCTCAACGGTGGCCGGGAATCCGAGCAGGTTTAAAAGCTGTTCAAGTGTGGCTCTTGGTTCAGCAGACATCGGCAGTTAATTGATTGTTTACTGTTGTTCCGCGTGTTCCGAATTTCCGAATTCCGCACTCATTAACAGCTTTGGGTGCACTCCGCACTCCGAATTCCGCACGCATTAACGGCCCTTTATTTCCTCTTTTTTGGCGGAGACGTCAATACCGGACCTTTGGGGGATATGGACGGTTCGGGCATGGTGCGGATCAACTTGGTTTGCACGATGCTCAAGAGGTTCTGGACGGTCCAATAGAGGGTCAGGCCGGCCGAGTAATTGTACAGGAAAACCAGGAACATTAGCGGCATGTACCGCATCATCTTGGCTTGAGCGGGGTCCATGCCCGGCGAAGGCGGCGTGAGGTGAGCCTGCCAGAGCATGGTCGCTCCCATGATCAATGGCAGCAGATTGAAGGGAAAGTTAAGCGCGGGGATGATAAAGAGAGTGTCGGGGCTGGAAAGGTCACCGACCCACAGGAACGGAGCGCCGCGCAATTCGATGGCGCTGCGGATCATGAAAAAGAACCCGAAAAATACGGGCATCTGAATGAGGGTAGGCAAACAACCGCTCATTGGGTTGATTTTATGCTCCTTCCAGAACTCCATCATCTTGCGCTGCGCTTTGACGGGGTCATCCTTATATTTTTCCTGCAGGGCTTTGATCTGGGGCTGGAGCAACTGCATTCGTTTGGCCGAGCGAGTGCTGGCCTGTGTGAGCGGCCAGAACACGACCTTGATAATCACCGTGATGGCAATAATCACCCACCCGTAAGGCAGTCCCAGGGACTGGTGAAGGGCATTCATCCCGAGCAGCAGGGCCTTCGAGAAGAAGCCGAAAAAGCCGCCGTATCCCATAATGGCATCGACGTTGTTGTTCAGGGCTGCGGCGATGGTGGCCAGCGTGCGGTATTCCTTGGGCCCGGCAAAAATGATGAACTGGCGCTGTAGCTTCTGGTGCGGGGCCAGGGTCAGGGCCGGGTAAAGCAGTTCAGCGGTGTAACCGACTGGCTCGCGAACGGATCGGTAGGTCAACTCCTCCTCGCTGGGCCGGGGCAACGGATTCGTCCTGACCAGGATTTGTTCGGCGGGCTCCTTCAGGGATGGCATGACCGCCAAAGCAAAAAACTGGTTGTGCACTGCCACCCAAGTGACATTGCTTTGGCCGGCGCGAAACTCGGACGGCGGTACCCGCGGCGTGCAGGCAAAGCCCTTCGTTGCGAAAACGCCTCTCGCGCCAATGTCCTGCGCCTTGGTGCCATTGTACCACATGACATCCACCGCAGAACCATCGTCGCGTGCGTTCATGGGCGTGGCGGTTCCGGCGAACCACGCCTGGCCAGGTAATGACAATGCCTTGTCAGATTGGTTTTCGAGCTGAACACTCGCCAGGATCAGGTAATTGGTACTCACTTCGAACGTTTTGACCACGGCAAGCCCGTTGGTGAGCTCCTTTTCAGCGCGAATCCCATCGGTGGTGCGCGTGAGCTTGAAAACCCCATCCCCTTGAACTTCAGGACCATCGAGAATGGCGAGGGTTGGAGCCGGAGTGACTGTGTTAAGAGTAGCGACTCGATTGGTCTCTGTTCTGCGGTGCCGGATTGTGGAGACGATTTCGGGATATCGGAGCAGTTCGACTTCTTTCAGCCCGCCACCGTACGAACTGAAAGTGTAATGCGCGGTCAAGTTCGTAACCTCAATCAGTTGTTCGGGTTGCGAAGAATTGAACGCGATTTGAGCGTGAGTCGCTCCAGGCTCGGACGGCTGGAAACTGGGCGGGGTTACGGCGGAGCTGTTGGTCGAGGAGACTTCGGCATTGGGGATATTCGTGAAAACCGCAGGAAGCGGTTTGGGGGGATAGATTTTGTTTACCAGCCGCGGGACGAACAGGAACGCGAGCAGGCAAAGAGCGAGAATGATGAATGATTTGCGGTCCATGAGAGCCTAGTGGCAGGAATGAGCCAGGGCCCTCAGTTCGGCAGGGCGGCGGGTCTGGGCGGTGTGAAACCGCAAGTGGATTCCCCGAAAAGATTCACGCCGAAAACCCCTGAACCTCTTCTCATTTCTTATCTGCGGTTGCCCCGAATCTGCGGGTGTCACGTGGAGGCTATTCGCATGCTCCTGCGCTTGAAGGCATTCAGAGTGCCTGTTCTGTGGCGGGACAGGGTCTTGCCCACAATCACCCCACGGATGACAGCGGCAGATTCTCTTCAGGGCCAGCCAAGTGCCACGGCACGCGCCGTGTCGCTGAATGGCTTGAATCGCGTAGGCCGAGCAGGTGGGATTGAAGCGGCACTGGCTCAGCGATCCGAACAAGAACAGCTTGGCCGGAGAGAGGATCCAGCGATACATCCGAACCCCGAATACCAGGATGTGCTGTGCAAGATTCATTTCCCGTTAAACAGGTCTCAACAATCCCGCTTTCCGCAGGCTTGTCAAAAGATCCTTCTCGACGTCCACCAAAGCTTTGCCCGCAATGGATTGCCTGGCAATCAATATCAAATCAACCGGATGTACCAGCTCGTGCTGATGCAGCCGAAAGCTCTCGCGCATGAGGCGCCGCGCCCGGTTGCGGACCACGGCACCGCCGATCCGGCTGGAAGTAATGACCCCCAGGCGCGAATGAGCATTGGGACTGAGCTTAAGCCAGTTCGCAACCAGACAACCATTTGTCAATCTCGCCCCTTCCTGGCGGAGTCGCGTGAAATCGCGTCCCTGTTTAATTCGTGCGGAACGACAGAACCGGAACCGGGTTGGGGTGGAATCGGGCATACCCCCGGTCGGGTGAGGAGGCTGGATTACACCGGGGTCAGGCGTTTGCGGCCGACGCGGCGGCGATTGCGCAAAATCGCTTTGCCGCTCTTGCTGGAATTGCGATTCAAGAACCCGTGTTGCCGTTTGCGGCGGATTTTCGACGGTTGATATTGTCTCTTCATAACAGTTCAATGCAGGCCCGCGCGGTTGATTGCCCGTGACGCAGCGTCAGGAAGCACCCCGGAAACGGAACGCGAGAGAATAACAGCGAAGCCTGGCCTGTCAAGGAATGGGAGGATTTGGTAAGGTCTTAATTTGGAATTCTCCTGCCCGCAAGCAAGGTAATGCGGTAACGCCGGTTTCGTTTCTTGACTCTCTCATGGTTGAGACCGTTTCTGCTCGGCGCCTTTGGGAGATCGGATGGGGGCTACTGGAGCAGGTTTGGGATTGGGCTCTGTCTTTGATTTGAAAAGGTGGCGAAGCAACCAGAACCGTTTAAGACCCTGCACAAATTCGTCCGCGTGGGTGACCGTACTGGAGATCGAAGTGAGCATGTTGCTGTTGGCGGCCACCTGCATATTCAGGTTGCTGGTGAGATTGGCGACGTTATCCAATGAACGGTTCAGGTTATCGAACACCGAGGCCAAATTGGTATTGGCGGCGGTGACTGCCAGGTTGGCGTTGGACAACGTGCCGGTCAATTGCCAGTTAAGGTTTGTGGGGATAAGCCAGTCACCGAGGGCACCGGGTTGATCGAGGTGTTGGGTGGCCCGGGCCAGGTTGCTCACCGCCGGTTGGGCATTCCTGGCAACGACATTCAGATTCGAGGTCAAAGCGGCGCTATTGGAAAGCACCAAGGCCAGGCTGTTCGTCAGGTTGAGGACGTTAGGCAATGCCTGCTCGACTTCAGTGACCATGCGCTGGATTTGCTCGGTCACAGCGGGAGACTCGTCTGCAATCAGGTAATAGCCCTTTGGATCGTAGTCCACGTAATGCCCCAGTTTTGCGTTCCAGACCGTAGTCAGTTTTTTCTGCGGGGTATTGGTGTTGAGGGCGACCACGTTTGTATAACCTAGCCCGGTAAGATCGGGCAGATCGACCAATCGCTGGAGTGGCTTGGCCAGAAGATTGGTCCCGGTCGGATCGTAGATTTCCTCGCCTAAAACATAATTCGCCGCGTCGGGCAGATTTTTGAGCTGAGTCAGATTGACGGTCAGGCCAGGAAAGAATGTATAAGTCGGGTAGCCGCCGGTGCCTTTGGTCACTTCCAAGACCCGTTTGCCGAGCAGGTCGGCGGTGGCGACCTTGGCCCGCGAGCCTTCGCTCCAGATGTAGCCGTAATTGGGCGCTTTCAGCTCGAATTGGACAAACACGTTGTACATGAACTGGTACGCCGGCATGGGTTTAATGTCGGTGATCGTTCCGGCATCGAAACCCATCAACATCACCGGATCGCCGACTTTGAGGCCGCTGGCGGTATCGACAAAGGTGAAGTACGGGGCTTTGGTGAGGAACCAGCCTTTGGCCTCCGCGGCGGTGTAGATGTAGTAGGCGAAGCCGAGCGCGAGCAACAACACGGCCAGGAAAACGAACCAGCCAACGGCCCGCTCCATTCGGCTCAAACGGGTGCGCAGTTGAGGTGTTAGATCCTGAAGCGCCATGCCGTACGCCGGGGCGGTCCCCCGGGAGGTTGTGTGAGCGTTGCCTTCATGCGGGCGACGTTTTCAGATTCCGCGGGTTCCGTCAATCATTGCGCGATTGGCGCCATCAATTCGCCGACCAGTTCCCTCTTGGCCGCTTCGACCTGGGCGCGGCTCCCCACGACATTCAGGGTCTGGTTTTTGACAATGCCGAATTTCTCTCCCGGCTCCATCCAGGGCCGCAAATCCGCCGTGGTCGCGACCAGGGTTATGGGTTCCGGCCTCAGAGTACTGCTTCCCTTGGAAAGCTGTTGCAGGAAATGGAGCCACCAATAGACGTGCCGCAGGTCCAGTCCCCCCAGCGGATTATCGAGCAACAGGGCGTCTGGTTTGAGGATGAGGGCGCGAGCCAACCCTACGCGTTTGTGCCAGTTGCGTCCGAGCGACCCAGGGGTGCTATCGGCCCACGGGCCAAGCTCCATTTGGTCGAGCAGTGTCTGGACGGTGGGCGCGGCCTCGCTCTGCGAAAGATTCCGGTGGTAGCAAAGCGGCAAAGCCACATTCTCGCGCACGGTCAATTGATTGAAGAGCTGCCCGGTTTCAAAAACCAGTCCCAGACGCAGCCGGTGTGGCAACCGGGCCTCATCGAAGATGGGCATCGGCTCGCCGAAGAACAGGTACTCACCGGCCAGCGGCGGCATCAATCCCGCCGTCAGCATCAGCAAATCACTTTTGCCTTCCCCTTGCAGCCCGGCAAGCACCCAAAAGTCTCCCGGCCGCACTTCCCAATTGACGTCTCGCAACACGGCCGTCGCGGGATCATTCAACGCGCCGACCGTCACGTCGCGCATGAGAATAGCGGGAGTTTTTGCTGAAGAGTTGTCCTGCTCCATTAAGCCGCAAGGTAGATGAGGATGAAGAGCGCATCGATCAGAACACAGGCGATGATGCTTTGGGCAACCGCCCGGACGGTCGCGTAGGAGACTTCTTCGAGGTGCAGCGGCTGAGCTAATCCATGGTAACAGGTCACGATGGAAATGATGAATCCGAACGAGAGAGTCTTGACCGCCAGCATGGCAAAATCCAACCCGCTCAGCGCGCCGGTGAGTTGGTGGAAATAGTCGGCCGGCCGCAAAGGCACATTCTGAAGAAAAGCCCAGATGTAGCCGCTCAGCACGGCTCCCAGGATAAGGTATACGGTCAGAGAAAATATCCCCAGCGACAGGCCGATGACGCGCGGGACGACCAGGTAGTGGACCGGGTCAATCCCCAGAGCTTCCAGGGCCTCCACTTCGCCTGTGGCGCGCGAGGTGCCGAGTTCGACGACATTGGCGGTGCCGATCCGCGCCAGCACCAACAACGCCGCCAGCAACGGCCCCAACTCACGCACGACGACAATCACCATAATCGTGCCGAGGTAATTGATCGCTCCAACCCGGGTCAACCACGAGACGCTTTGGCCAATAACGACCAGGCCAAGTGCCACGGCAATGAACAAAAACATCGGCAGCAAACGCAGCCCCGCGCGTGAGGTTTCCCGAAAGACCAACGGCCAGATTACCTGGCGAGCCGTGCGAAACTTCTTGAGAATGACGCCGATCGTGATCAGGCCAAACGCACCCAACCCCTGGATCGTCAGCAGAAACCGAAATAGCTTGCGCCCGAGATAATGGGTGAAGCTGCGCGGCAGCGGCATGCGCAGGAGGAAACGCGCTTGCGGTGAGTCGAATGTGCTCGCTATTCCCTTTTGCACCCCGGAAACCTACTTTCCGGACCATGACCGGTCAACCTTCGCCTCCGCCTCGGCGGGCCGGGCAGAACTGGAATCACCGCCGGATCCAAAACGAAACCGTTTTCGGGGACCGCACCGGCTGAAGCCGGGACTCCAAACCCGCTTTGCTTGGAGTCCCGCCTTCAGGCGGTGGATCGGTCGAACTGGATTAATCGGGATCGTCGACCGGCTTGACCGCCCATTCGGGGTAAGGAGCATCAGGGCCTTTCATGGCGCGCCACAGAATGCGGTTCAGAAGATCTTCCGGACAACGATCGGGTTGGTCCAGCGGCAGGCGATTGGACGCAATGATGTCCTGGCGGAGGCGGCGGTCGGTGACCTTTTTGGGTTCCGGCGTTATTTTATCGAGCGGAAATCGGTTAGGCACACTGTTGAAGGGGGTGAGATCGGGCTCGGCCGTAAAGCACTCGAACATGGGCGCGGCGCTGGCGTCCAGTTGGTTCATGGGCGGCAACCCGAGAATCTGCTCGATGGTGCGAACGAGGCTGACCTGGTTGTAGCGGGTGCTGATGGTGCGCTTGCGGCGGGTATAGGGACTGGCGACATAGCAGGTAGTGCGGTAACCGCTGACATGATCCCAGCCTGCCTGGGGATCGTCTTCGACGGCAAAGAGGCAAGTCTCGGGCCAAAACCGGCTGTGGCTCAAAGCGTCAATCACTTGCCCCAAAGCCAGGTCATTGTCAGCCACCTGCGCACCAGGCTCCGGATAATCTGTGCGCGCGCCACCCGTGTGGTCGTTGGGCAGGTATAGAATAATCAGGTCCGGAAACCCGCCGTTGGTCTCGAAGAGACGCAGTTCACGGATGAATTCGGCGGCCCGCATGATGTCCGGAACTTTTAGATCCCAACCCACGCTGTTGGTGTCGCTATGAGCGCGCAGGGTGCGAATCATGGCCCGGCTGCGCAATTGCACCGCCTGGGCGTTCGTGTGATAGGCTCCCCAGAAATCCGACCACATAATTTTGTCTTTTTTCTTACGATCGCTCCAGCCCGACTGTGAGAGCATCCACTCCCCGTAATTGCGCAACGTTTTACCGCGCGCTAACACGTTGTCCCAAATAAATCCGGAGGAGGCCCAGGACAAAGCGTCGGCGGCATCGGCGCTTTTTGACCCGGAGTAACTGCGGACACTCCCCGAGGTCAACTGACGCTCGACGTACTCGTTCGCCAACGCGCTGTCGGTCCATTGGTGCCCATCGGCGCTGCAGATGCCCGAGCAATAGGTATTATCCAGCAGCACAAATTCGCGGGCGAGCTTGTGCTGGTTCGGAGTAAACTTTTCGCCGAAAGTGCACAAAGCGGGGTCGCCGTTGCCTTCCGGCATGTCTCCAAGAACCTGGTCATAAGAGCGGTTCTCTTTAATTACGTAGATCACATGTTTGAAGACGCTCGGTTCACCGGACCGCTCGGGAACCGGCCGCGCCGGTTGATCACTTCGCGGCGGGAGCAGCGCTTCGGTGATCGCCGGGTAACGCATGTCCCGCAGCGCCGTCCGGGTCAAGACCGCCAGGCGTCCGTCCGAGGGCGGCCGCACGCAAGAAATAGTGCCGAAAAAGTCTTTGCTGTTTAATTTGGGCTTTTCTCCCGGTTTGAATATTTTCGCGGCGCCAATGCCCTTGATGTTGGCGACAAACAGGGTCCGGCTGTGGGCGTCATACTGCACGGCGCCCGGAAACCATCCTACCGGAATCAAGCCGAGGACCTTGGAGCTTTTGGTGGCGGGGGCAAAATCAACGACCGCCAGGGCATTCTGAGTTCCGTTGCAAACGAAGAGCCGCCGTCCCGAAGGTGCAAAGGCCAGCGCGGTCGGCTGCGCACCGAAGAGGTCTGATGGAGTCAAACGCGCGCTGATTTTCTCAACCACCATGTCCTGGGTGGTGTCGATGACACTGAGCGTATCGCTGCCGGTATTGGCCACGACGACATACCGTTGATTCGGCGAAATCGCCAGCGCCGATGGGTGCAACTCAACCCTAATTTCAGAACGGACCTTGTCCGCCTGAAGGTCGATGACGGTGACGGAACCTTCATTGGCGATATCTCGGGAATCTACCCGGACGCGCATTCCCAGGCCGGCCAATGCGGTGCGATCCTTCTGCCCGGGACGCGGCCCACCCAGGTTTGAAACATACGCTTTGTTGCCCACGAGCACCACATCGTATGGGGCAACGCCGGTCTCCCATGAACGCAGCAGCAGTCCGGAAATGCTATCGAGTTCGTAAAGCATGTTGCCCAGATTGCCAGTGACGTAGAGGCGCCGGCCATCCGGCGAGACGATCAATCCGCTGGGGATTTCCTTTCGTTGCTTGGGTGAGTCTGTTTCCGGCAACGAAAACGCCCGCGGTTTTCCGACGACCCGCTCGTATTCCAACCTGAAGGTCCAGACCGTGCCTTTGCTGTTGGAAAGATACAGCTGCCCACCCTCGGGCGAAAAGGCCAATCCAGTAAAGCTCAAAGTCGCCGTGTTCGTGACCGACACCAGCGTGGTGCTATTAGTCTTATTGGCAATCTTTTCGACCGCCTCAGGCGCAGCGTTGGTGGTTTTGTTGGTACGGACCTCGGTCGTGACGAGCGACAGGGGAATGGTTTGCAGCGTTTCCCCGGTTTTGGCGCTCAGCAACAGCAAGCGTTCTGAATTGCCGGCTACCGCCAGCAACTCCCCGTCCGGGCTCAGCGCCAGGCCTTGCGGCCTCATGGCCGGCAAGGGAATCTGCCATCCGGCCGGAGTCAGGAGCTGGCCCGTTGGGACATAGCGCGCTGACTCTGTGTCGCCGGCTGCGTCTACCGCAGGGAATTTCTCGATGCTGGTCCTGGGTTGACTACCGCATCCGTAACCCAAGGTAAGCAGAAGCAGACCCAGGCCGATGCTCAATCCTTTGCGGCCGCTAAAATGCATCGCGTAGTTTTAGCTACTCGCTCCGGCGAACACAATGCCGGCGCGTGACGGTCGTGACGGTGTGGATGTGGCTCATGTTTTGTTTCGGCCCGGAGGTGTTGCCCCTTCAGGGCAACACCATCATATTTATCACGCCCTAACCCAGGCCATCGGCCTGTGGCCTCAGGCCTGGGCTATGTTCGGTCGACCCTTCGGGCCGACACACCACCGGCTTCATGGCACAGCTCATAGGTCCAGGCGGCTTGCCGTTCGCCCACTTTACATCAGGCGCAGCTCAAGCCATCGTCACGCGATGCGCTTTGGCCTTGGTTACCTGGGGTGTGCGGTGGTTGCGCTGGCGGGTTGTTCCGGCCCCGGCGCCACGGTCACGCGCCGTGACAAGGAACCGCCACCCGTGCCCGCGCCTTACGTGCGCGTCCTCAACGCAGTTTCAAACCAGGTTTCCCTACAGATTGCGGCGCGGGAGTTTGTGCCGGCACATCGCGGTTGGCCAGTGGTTTGGCTCGAAGGCGTGTCGCATGTGGGCGATTCCAATTACTACGCGCAGTTGCAAAAGCATCTCGACGCCCAGACGCTGGTCCTGTTCGAAGGCGTCGGTGCGGCCGAAAGAGAAGCCGGCGACCAGCCCGGCCAGACCGAGGGTAACCCTGCCGCTGCGCAGGCTGCTCCGCCACCAGCCGCCGCGTCCGATGATCGCGGTTCGTTGCAATCGGCTCTAGCCGCATCCCTGGGCCTGGTATTCCAACTCGAAGCCATTGACTATCATCGCCCTAATTTTCGTAATAGCGACCTGTCCATTACCCAGCTCCGCGATTTAATGCTCCAGAGCGAAACGGCTTCAGGCAAACCTGGCGCCAGCGAGAGTTTTCAAAATCTGATGCAGTTGATGCAGGGGGATTCCTGGCTCGACGCTTTGTTGCAAATGGCGCTGCGGTTGCTGGGCGCTAATCCCAAGTTCCGCGCCTTGGGCCGGCTCGCCTTGATCGATCTGTTGAGTGAAATCCAGGGTGACCCCTCCCAGCTCCAGGGCTTGCCTCCTGAGATGAAACAATTGCTCGAAGTGTTGCTGCAACGCCGAAATGAAAAAGTCATTTCGGATTTAAAATCCCAACTGCCGGAGATCGGCCGCGACGGTTCGATTGCCGTGTTCTTCGGGACGGGCCACATGCCGGACCTGGAACTGAAGTTACGGACTCAGCTCAAGTACCGGCCGGCCCGGGAGATTTGGTTCACGGTCTTCCAGGTCGACCTCACGGCGGCAAACGTCACGCCCGCCGAACGCAAATTGGTCGACGATTTCGTGAAATGGCAACTGAAAGAGGCGGGGGCGGGGAAGAATAGCGAGGGGCGAGTGACCTCTGGTCCTTTTTCGACCTTCGGATTTCGGCCTTCTTTCGGGTTTCGACCTTCGGATTTCGGAGTTGGGATTCTAACCGCAAAATGGGGCAACCATGTTGTAGGATAACCCCTTCGGACATAACATGTTTACACCAGGCCCTTACCCTCCCGCAAAGACTGGACGAAATCCGGCTTCGCTCAGGATGCGAGCGACCTCGGGGCGTTTGTCTCCATGAATCTGGATCTCACCGTTTTTGACAGTCCCACCCGTCCCGCATGTTTTTTGGATGGCCTTGGCTAATTGTTCCTTTTCCGGCAGGCCGATGCCCACAAAGCCTTTAATGACCGTGACTGTCTTGCCTCCACGGCCGGCAGTCTGGCGGATGATGTCCACTCGGCCACGATTCTTGCGCGCCGGTTTGGCTGAGCTGCCGTGGCCGGAGTCCGTGGCAGAACTCTTCGGTGGCGGCGCAAGACCTTCGCTCGAGAGTGCCTCAAATGGATTGTGGACAAACCCCGGTCCGGCCTCGGCCCGAGTGTGTTTGGATTTGCTCATGCCTTGATGGAAGTCCGCTCAGTCAGTTCATGCCAGCGTTGGTACAAACGCGTTACTTCGACCCGCGCCGCTTCCAACTCCTCGATCAACCCGTGGGCTTCCCGCGAGCGGGTGGCGTGGAATTCCGGATCGTTGAGCGTGGCCTCGATTTCGTGGACGCGGGTTTCGGCCGACATAATAGCGGTCTCCATGCCTTCCAACTCGCGCTGCTCTTTAAACGTGAGTTTTTTCGCGCGACCTGCCTTAGCTGCTTCGGCTGGCCTGGTGCTTTCCGGCGGTGCTTTTGAAATGGAGACGCGAGGCGCATCCTTGAGCGCATCCCGCTCCTTCTTTTTTTCAAGGTAATACGAATAGTTGCCTCGCTGGACGAAAACGCCGTCGTCCTCAAACGCAACGATCTGGTCGCAGATACGGTCGAGGAAGTACCGATCGTGACTGACCACCAGTACCGTGCCGTCAAAGTCGGCGAGCGATTCTTCCAACATCCGGAGGCTGGGCAGATCCAAGTCATTAGTCGGTTCGTCCAGGACCAGCACGTTGCCGCCGTGCCGCAAAACTTTTGCCAGCATCAACCGCGCGCGTTCCCCTCCGGAAAGTCGCGAGACGGGTTCGTTCACACGTTCGTCAGCGAATAGAAACCTGCGTAAATAAGATCGCGCGCTTAAATGTTGTTCGCCAAAGAGCACCGTTTCGCTGCCCTCCGAGATTTCCTCCAGGACCGTCCCGGTGCCGGTCAATTGCATGCGCGCCTGGTCAACGTAGTTGAAAAGCACCCGCTTGCCGATTTTGACCATCCCTTCATCGGGCGCGCGTTCCCCCAGGCAAACCCGCAACAACGTGGTTTTGCCAACCCCATTGCGTCCTACGATCCCGGTACACTGCGCCGGGTCGAGCGAGAGGGTCACGCCGCGAAAGAGCCAGCGTTCCTGCTCTCCCTCGCCAACCTTTGCCCCCGCGCGATTCAACTGGATGGCGTGATTGCCCAGGGCGGGTGGTGGCGGAATGAGCAAGTCCATCTCGCGTTCTTCGGGCGGCGCTTCCAGCCCCTTGACCTGGTAGAAGGATTGCAGGCGATGGCGCGGTTTGGAACGTTGGGCCCGGACGCCCGCGCGCACCCAATCGAGTTCTTCGCGCAGGAATCGCTGACGGCGCCGCTCGGATTGTTCGGCAATCTGCTGCCGGACGGCTTTGGATTCCAGGTACGCTGTGTAATTGCCCGGATGCGAAAAACAGCGGCCGTCCGCCAGCTCGATCACGCGCGTGGCGATCGTGTCGAGGAAATAGCGGTCGTGGGTGACAAAGATGACCGCCCCGGGAAATTCCCGCAGGAACTCTTCCAGCCAGAGGATGGATTCGGCGTCCAAATGGTTGGTGGGCTCGTCCAACAAGAGCAAATCCGGTTGCGGGGCTAAAGCGCGGCAAAGCGCGACGCGCCGCTTTTCGCCGCCGGAGAGCGGCCCCACGAGTGCATCCAAGGGCGGCGCCGCCAGAGCTGAAGCGGTCGCTCGGATCCGGGCCTGCAGCTTCCACCCGTCCGCGCTGTCGATCTGGTTCAACAAAATTGCCAACTCGGGCTCCGTGCCTTGTCCGGATTCATACCTCCGCAACCACTCCATCAGGTCCGCCGCGCCCGCCTCAATGTTTTGTCGGGCCGTGAGATTCCCATCCAACTCAAATTCCTGCGGCAGATACCCGATTCGGAGACCGCGACGCCTGGCTACTTCACCGGCATCAGGTTGTTGGTGGTCGGCCAAAATGCGCAGCAAGCTGGTCTTGCCGCAACCGTTTCGGCCGAGCAGCCCTACTTTCTCACCCGGGGCAACGGAAAGTGTCACCGCCTGAAGCAAGCATTGATGGCCGTAAGCCAAGGCTAAATCATTAGCGGTCAATAACGCCGGTCGGGTAACATTCATGCGCGCAGGATAATCGACGGCTTCCAGCCGTCGCCCGCAAGGTGCCATAACCGCGGCCGACACGCGAGCAGTTCCCGCAGAAGGGGTGTGATCAAAATCTGTCGGTTCTGTGGTGATCGGCAGAAAAACGGCAGAGGTCTGCCGCAGTCTAAAACCTTCGGATCCCGAGGCCCACACCCGTGTCGCGCTTGCGTTATGGACTGCGGCAGTCCTCTGCCGCCTTTTTCGGCTTCTGGCTTGGCCCAGCATGCGCGGGAGATTTCCGAGGATGACACCAAATTAGGAGGCGCCACGGGCCAAAGCCCTTGAGCATTGTTCAAGGTCACTGTTATGTTCTTCCACGAGATGAACGAAGTCTCAGGGGCCATCGCCCGTTGGCTCGAACAGAACCGACGCACCGATCGGACCCTGGCCGTTGTGCTTTCAGTACTTGCCTTGGGCACGGGAGTGGCTGTTTTCATCCTGGCGACTCTCGTCATATATTTCATCCTCGCCGTCTTTTACGGCGCCTTGGCCCACTCGGTTTCCTGGCTGGGCCCGGTTGCGTTTGGGCTGACTGCCGCGATCTTTGCGTTCTATATCAAGGGCCGGTACGACGAGCGCCAGCTCGTATTGGACCCGACGGGACTTTGGATCTTCAAGGATATCGCCTCGGTCGGTCCCCGCCTTTTACGTGAAGGGTTGCGCCAGGCGCGGCGCTACGGACAGCTCGGCGAGTTGAATGTGACCGCCTGCGCCCGAGCGCTGACTTACCTGGCCGCACAAAACAAGGCGGTAACCTGGCAGGAACTGATGCGGCATGCTGGGCAGATACCGTGGCCACGCCTGAGGGAACAGTTGTCCCTGTTGGATGGCGTACTGTTTCTGGGCGAGGATGCCGACCGGGTGACACTGATGGATCCGTTCCGGCTACGCCTGCGCTGGATGCTCAAGCAAGAGCACCCGGCAGATCCAGCGCCGCAGCCATCCCGGCCGGAGCCCGAGCCCGGTCCGCAGGTATTGCCGGTGAACGAACCCGAAAGGCTCAGCCCTTACGAGATCCTGGGTCTGTCACCTTCAGCCTCGGTGCTCGAGATCAAAACCGCCTATCGAAAACGGGTTAAGGAGTGCCACCCGGATCTTTTCGCCGGCATGGATCACCACGCGGTGGCTCTGGCAGAGCGGTGGACTACTGCCCTAAATGCGGCGTATGCAACCTTGAACCCGCGCCCCAAGGGCCGCCAGCGCTAGCTTAAGGCTTGCCCGACGTGGTAAACGTGTAAGCGACCGGCTCCAGCGGCACGCCGCCAACGCTCTGGAAATTTTTGTAACCCTCGGCATTGAGGCTCAGCCGGTAGGTCATGCCGGGCTTAAGCGTCACTGGCAGGACACAGCACTTTTTGTCTTCGGTCCAGTGCGCGCGTTTTCCCTCGCGTCCTTTTGGAAAATCCGAATCGTCATCCCCGGCGGTGCACCAGGAAAACCCGCCGCCCATGGGGACGTTAAAAGTGACGCGGACTTCTTCGATCTCCGGGCTGACGTTCTGCGCGCCATTGTCCGGCTCCAACCGAACAACTCGCGGCGTGAGTGTCTTGGCTTTAAGCTGCTCGTCGGCCCCTTTGGTGGTGAAGAAGATGGCCGAGGGCATGGCCGGCACGCCGGCTTCACTGGCGAAGTTGCGGTAACTGGTCGAGTTGATGCCCACGCGATAGAAGTGGCCGGGTTCGAGCTTCACGGGGAGAGCGCACGTCCGTTTCTGGCGCCACTCGGGCCGGCGCCCTTCTATGCCGGGAGGATATTCCGGTCCGCCACCGGTCCAGGAGAAACCACCACCCATGTCTTGATCGAAAGTGACCGTGATCTCGCTGATCGCAGGGTCGACTTCGGTAGCGCCGATGGCCGGCACAGTGGAAATAATCCTGGGCGCGGCCAATTTGACGTGTTGTTGCTCCTGCGGAGTGAGTGAGGCCGTTCCGCTCTCCTTGGAGGCAGACGTGGATTTGCAGCCCAGTTGGGCGTCGGTAAGGGCCACCAGCGCCAGACCTATAAACAGCATTCCCGCCAGGCCGAAGCGCCGGCGCGGCTTATTGAATTGCGTGATCATAAGGATCCTTTGTTGCATTTCTTGTTTATCTTCGACGATTCCAGCCAAGCCGGGGGCGTGGCGGGAAGTGCCAAAACTTTCCAACAGCTTGAGAATGGTGCGGCCGTAGGGTTTGGCCTCGCGTTCCTCCGCGTGAGCGAGGGCGACGGCATCGCACGCGAGTTCGCGATCGACCCGGGTGCGGGAAAAAGCGAGCCAAACCAGCGGATTAAACCAGTGCAGAACTTGCAGTAAGGCCATCACCCATCCAATCGGAATGTCGTGCCGTTTCACGTGTCCCAACTCATGCAGGAAGACAAAACGAAGTTCTTCCGGAGAAAAGTTCCGGGTGAAACCTGCGGGCAACAATAGTCGCGGCCGCAAAAATCCGAACAGGGAAGGCCCGTCCACGGCAGTGGTCTCCACCAGAGTGACCGGGGTGCGCAGGCGCATCGCGGCTTTGCACTGTTCGAGCAGGGTGAGGGCCTGTTCGTCAACGAGAGCTCGCTCGCGCATGACCTTGCGATGAAACCGGTAATGGGCCGCGCCCAGGTGCAGGCTGAGGCCAAGCGCTCCCACGCCCCAGAGCAGCGGCAGGAGCGAGCGATAATCACGCGGCCAATGTTTCGCCGAAGCGACGAGGGGCGACGGCGACAGGACTGGCCGCACGGCGACGGAGGGCCCGGCCATGTTTTCCCTTGTTTCCTCGCGAAGAACGACCGGGTTTTCGGCCGGTCTGGAGGCGGTCATGAGGCTTACCAGGTTGAACAGACTGATTGGCGAGGGAAGGGTCCACGGCAGGGCCAGCCGGGCGAGCACGAGCAGCCAGAGGGCATGGCGCCACTGGGGCTCAAGGCGACGTCCCAGAACTCGTTGTGCCGCCAGAACCAACAGGATCAGAATCGCTCCCTGCCAGGAAGCTCTGAGCAATTGGGCGAAGCCGGTTTCAAGCAGTGATTGCATGGCGCATCATTCCTTCCCCTCGAGCAGGTCCTTGAGTTCGCGAATTTCTTTTGGCGAGAGCCTTTTCCGCGCGACAAAGTGCGCGACCATCGGCTTGAGAGAACCGCCGAAGACGCGCTCGAGAAATGATAAGCTGGCGGCCTCGGCGCAGGCGCTTTCTTCAATCAGCGGGTGGTAGACGTAGGCGCGACCGTCTAGCTCAAACCCGAGCGCATGTTTTTTCACGAGGCGATTGAGGAAAGCCTTGACGGTTTTGGGGTGCCAGTCAGCCCCGCGTTTTTGGAGCTCGGCAATGATGTCGTTGGCCGAGACGCGGCGGCGTGCCCAGACGACGCGCATGACATCCCATTCAGCGTCGGAAATGCGAGGTGGAGTTTTCATGCGGCTAAGATTACGTTCGTAATCGAGTGGTAGATTACACTCGTAATCAATGCCGTCAATAGAAATTGTTTTGCCTCTTTTGTTCAAGCGCATGGCAAAATCGGTAAAGGCCTGGTGGCTTCTCACCCCATTGGCCGAGCGCGCCGTCTCCGGCATGATTCTGATCGAATGAAAGGAGAATCAACATGCGCAAACAAAACACGAAACAAGGTAATCGGATGGGTATGAACCGCGGCGAGCAGAACGAGAACGAAGGACAGGAGATGAACAATGACCTGCACGAGCTGTTCCTGGACGAATTGGCCGATGTTTATAATGCCGAGCAACAATTGATTAAGGCGCTTCCCAAAATGGCCAAGAGCGCCCAAAGCGAGGAGTTGAAGGAGGCGATAGAGTCGCATCTGGAAGAGACGCGCGAACAGGCGTCGCGGTTGGAAGAGGTGGCCAAAGGCCTGGAAGAGTCAATCAAACGCAAGACCTGCGCGGCCATGCGCGGTCTCATCGAGGAGGCGGACGATCTGCTCAAGGAACAAAAAAATTCGTCGGCGCTGGACGCCGCGATTATTGCCGCCGCCCAAAAGGTGGAGCATTACGAAATCGCCAGCTATGGCACGCTGGTGGCCTGGGCGGAACAGATGGGTCACGATGATGCCGTCAACCGGCTCCAAGAGACGCTGGACGAAGAAAAAGAGGCGGACGATAAATTGACGTCGATCGCTGAGTCGATTGCCAACCAGAAGGCGCAGACCGAATAGGGCGCCGGTTTTTGGAACACAGAACGGGCACCCGTTGCGGTGCCCGCTTTCTTTTTAGGGGTAATCTGGAGCGGTTTGATCGATGCCACGGGCCGAGGGGAGGACGAGGAGTTCAGAGTCCCTTTTTTGGCGTCCCTGAGTTGGGGGCGAGTCCATTGGATCCAGACCCGCCTTTGGCCTCTCGTGATCTCGGGTGGGCGGCGTCTCGTTCGCCCCTGGGTTGGGCCATGCGGGCAAGCGTTGAAATTTTTTGAATGCTTCGTTCAACACCTGTGCTCGCGCTGTATTGTTCATTTCCATTCCTCAAGAGGTTATACGTCGAGCGGACTGGATTTCGTCGATCTTGAAGGTGTTTCGCATCTCTGGCGGTAGGGATGGCGCGCTGCGCCGTCCGCGCCGTGTTCAGCGGCGCAACGCTGGACGTGAAGGTAAACTGCTCTCGCCTCCGTTCCGCCCGCTGGACGCGGGCGGGGACATCGCAGCGCGATGTCCCTACCTCAGGGCGCTCTTTTTCAAAGGGATTTAGATGCGTTTGCCCGGGACGCGTTTGCTGGGGACGCAGCCGCTCGGGGCCTTGACATTCTCCCTGTCGCGCACATGATCCGCGGATGCTTGGTGGGGACAAAAATCACTTCCCCCTCACCCTTGCTGGGGCGGGCGCGCGGATTTCAATTTGGAGCCGGTCGAGCGTGGTTTTGCTGGGTTGCCTCGGCCTGGTGTGCCGCGCGTTGGCCGCCAACCCTGAAGCGCCCGACGCGAAGTTTCGATTTCATGGCAAACCCGTTCACCCGCTGCTCATTAAACAATTCGAGCCCTGGATCTCGGACTCGCGCCCGCCCATCACCATCGAGCTGAATCTCACCGCCTCGTGGGATTCGAATCAGTACGCCGCCGGGTTTAACACCGATTCCAACGGCCTTAGCGCGGTCGGCCTTCCGGAAGGTGAAACTTACGCTTACAAACATCTCGGCACACTGCGCGACGGAACCCATGTGCTGCGCACGTTTTATTCCGGGGGCGGCTCGGGCAGCTTCGAGGCTCTTTTATTTGTTCGGGTCCGAACCCGCGTGGCCTACCTCGCCGACGGGATTAGCCAAGGCGAACAGGTTTTCGTGCAGGTCGTGCGGCGCTATCCCCTGGGCGATCGGGATGGCGCTGAAATCACCGTCGAGCCGGATCGTGTCCTGGTCGGCAAATCACGTTACCGGGAGAAGCCCGTGGTGATCGAGGAAGATCACCAAAATTCGTCAGCACCGCAGAGAACCAATTAGCGGAGAAGGGACCAACCTATGACTGAAGCAGATTACATTTCCAAACTGAAAGATTTTGAAGGCTACACCAACTATATGTACCTCGATTCCCGGGGAAATGTGACGATTGGCGTTGGCATTTTGCTCGCCAATGCCGCCGCGGCCAAAAGCTCCGGGATCACTTTCAAAAACCGCAAGACCAACAAAACCGCGACGCCCGCCGATATCGAAAAGGATTTTAACGCGGTCAAAGCGGCTCCCAAAGGGATGGTCGAGAGCAAATATGAGAAGTTCACCGAGCTCGTTGCCAGCGGAGGGCTGGATGCCCGATTGCAGAAAGAGCTGAGTCAGGCCAAAGCGGATGCCAAATCCTATTACCCCGATTTCGCCAACCTGCCGGACGGCGCCCAATGGGCGCTGGTGGATATGGCCTTCAACCTGGGCGGCGCCGGGCTCAAGAAATTTGCGAAATTGAAAACTGCGCTCGAGAAAGCTGTGCAATCGAAAGCCAAAGAAGATTGGGAAGCCGCCGCCAAAGAATCCAGCCGCACCGGCATCCAAAGTTCGCGCAACGACGCAATCTATAACTGGATTGCGCAAGGCACCTGAGCCCTGACTGCTGCACAGTCCGGCATTCTCAGCGGTCAACCTGCAACTTGCAACCTGTAACCTGTAACCTTGCAGCCAAGTATTTCCCCCTGCTTGAACTTTACAACCACGGTCGGCTCCGGCCAGCATGCGCTTATGCAACGGGCTGCTCCATTTTATCTGCTTGGGTTTTTGCTGCTGGCAACTAATTCCCCAGCGCAATCCGCCGAAGACGCACTGGCCCGGGCGACCGCGGCGGTGGAAGCGGCTGCGCCGAAAGCACAGGCCGATCCAGCCCGGCCAATTTTTCACGTGGCCACTCCAGCCCAATGGATGAACGATCCTAACGGGCCGCTCTTTTACAAGGGCTATTACCATCTGTTTTATCAACTGCATCCCTACAGCGACCAGGACGGCCCCAAGTATTGGGGCCATGTTCGGAGCCGGGACCTGGTGAAGTGGGAACCGCTCGCCATCGCGCTGGCGCCTTCCAATGACAAAGGCGAAGAAGCGATCTGGTCCGGCTCCTGCACCATCAACGGCCGCGGCGAGCCGATAATTTTTTACACCAGCATCGCTAAGGGAAAGTCGGCCTTTGATCATGCTGAGCAGTGGGCCGCCACCAGTTCCGACGACCTCATTCACTGGCAGAAATCGCCCGCTAACCCGGTGCTTTCGGAAGCGCTGAATGTGTCTGGGAAAATCTATGACTGGCGCGACCCGTTCGTTTTCCATGAGAGCAAGCGGACGTTTCTGGTCACCGGCGGCCATTTGGCGAAAGAAGGCCAGGCGGCGGTCAGTATTTACGAAAGTGAAAACCCCGAACTCACCCGCTGGAAGTACCGCGGCGTGCTGTTCCAGATTCCGGGCGCGCCGACGGCCGAATGCCCCAACTTTTTCAAACTGGGCAATCAGTGGGTGCTGTTCGTGTCGCCCTACGGAAAGGTGCAGTACTTTGTCGGCGATCTGGATTTGGAAACCTGCCGGTTCACGCCGCGCACGCATGGTTTCGTGGATTACGGGCCCAGTTTCTATGCGCCCAACACGATGCTGTTGGACAACGGTGACCGATTGACTTGGGGCTGGATTAACGGGTTTCCCGCTGGCCACGGGTGGAATGGTTGCCTGTCTGTGCCGCGGCAATTGAGCCTCTCACGCGACGGGCAACTCCGGCAAAGTCCCGCGCCGCAATTGCGCCATTTGCGCGGCAAGGGCAGCGTGTGGAAGAATTTCGAGGTTCCAGCGGACGGACGGGTCTTCCAATTGCCGCAAACAAATACCCTGGAGATCCGGGCCGAAGTAGACCTGGCCAAAACAAAAGGATTTGAACTTGAGCTGAACAGCGTCGATCACAGCGCTAAGCCCGTGTTTGTGGGGTTCGACGGCGCGCAGTTGACCGTCGCGGATGTGAAGGTCCCCTGGCCTTCGAATCAAAATACGGGGCGCCTGGTTCTCGGGATTTTCATGGATCGTTCGGTGTTGGAGGTTGTCGCCAATGATAGCCTATGGGTTACCAAAACCATCTCCCCCCTGGATGCCAGGCCGACCCTGACTTTTCGTTCCGGGTCCGCTCCCGCAAAAGTGCGGTCGCTTGAAGCCTGGCCCATGAAAACCATCTGGTAGGGCTCCGAGGAGCGGGAGGCATCGAGGGCACTCCTCGACGCTCACGCCGGCAAGGGCCAACGAATTCACTACGGCCGGGACCGTTGGTTCCGGTGAGTTCCAGACTGTTAGTCCGATCAATTATCCAACCCCGGTATTTCTCAATGGGTAATCACATGCACACCGACGACAATCAGAATTCCTGCGGCAATCACTGTTGCGATCGCAACCAGAAACTTTGCAACCTGGGCTCGAACTGCCATGAATACCTCTAATGCAGGTGGGGAGCCTCCTTTCGATTTTTCGCATGCAGTGGGACCATGAACAAATGCTCATGGAATGCGGTGGTTGAAATTTCGCGAAGCGTCTTGGAGTGCGGCGCTTTGCGCCGCTTTTGGAACCAGACGACGGGCGGCTCGCGAAAGGAATCAAACCGCTCGAGGCTACTTCTGCGCCCAAAAAGCGCCGCACAGCGGCGCACTCCAAAACCTTCGGAATCCGTAGGGGTCATGGGGAGAGCCTGGCAAACGGAGGCCGGGCAGATGGCCAATCCTGGGTTGCAAGGTTTGCCATCGCGTGGCTATCCAAGATAACCAGTACCCGAGCCGGAGGCGTACAACAGAAAGGCCGGAGTCCATCTCCGGCCTTTTCTGACACACGTTCTACACTGGAGAACACTATCACCCTACCAAATCTGCCGATTTCTGCATGTCACCAGTTGTGGTGACAGGGGTGAATTTCACCGTCAGCGCATCAAAGCCATTGCTGCGTTGATAGGTTTCTTCGCGCTCAACATGCTCTTTGGCATCCAACACCGTGATGTTTGCCACCCGCCGGATCAAGGCCCCCAGGAGGGTTCGCACAACCAGCCGCGCGTGGGGGGCGCCCAGGCAGAGATGCTCGCCGAACCCGAACGACAAATGCGGATTGGGCTTGCGGTCCAGGTGAACCTCCTGGGGCTTGGGAAAAGCTTGCTCATCGAAGTTTGCCGATGCCCAGCAGAGCGACACCCTGCCTCCAGGCTTTACCTCAACCCCGTGGACGTTGGTACTTTCGGGGCACACCCGGCCGATGTGTGTCAGCGGCATAAAAACCCGGAAGAACTCCTCCGACGCCAGCACGACCCGCTTGGGATCCTGGCGCAAGTATTCGAACGCATCGGGATTCCGGCCCAGGTACGCGATGATAGACGAGATGCTGTGGATGATCGTGTCGCGCCCGCCGGCGAAGGTTAAATTCCCAAATCCCATCATCTCCTCGCGGGTCAATCGCCGGCCGCGGTAGGTCGCCGTTGTCAGCGCGCTGAAAAAGTCCGGGCCGGGCTTCGCAGCCGCTCGATCCAACTGCGCGGCCAGGTACGCTTCCAGGACGTTCTCCTTCTTGAACGTCCCGCCCGCGCCTTTGAAGACGTGAATGCCCCAAGCGATCCAGGTTTGCGCCTCGGATTCGGGCACATTCAACAAATAGGTCAGCGACCGCGATTGCACCGGCAACGCAAATTGTTCCACTACTTCGACCGAATCGCGCGCCAGCGCCTCGGTGAGTTTCTCGTCCATCAACCCTTCCACTTTGCTGATCATCTCGGGCAGTTTGGCTCGTTGAAAGAACGGCTCCACGATCGCCCGATACTCCGTATGCTCCGGCGGATTGGTCTCGATCGGCAACTGCCGCATGGTCCGAACTTCCTCCTCCGAGGGAATGGGAACTCGGAACGGGGCGTCGGAACTGAAAGTCTTCCAGTCCTTGCACGCCTCGCGCACGTCGCGATGCCGCAAAATCATCGGCAGCGATTCGCCCTGAAACGTGCATTTGAGCACCGCATCCTTTTTGCGCGATTCGAGGAATGGATCGGGAATTTGACTCATGCAGCTAATTACCTCGGCAACATGGCACGAATCAGCGCCGTCGGGCAAGGGTTTGCGCAAAGCTTCCCTATGGGATGGGCTGGCCCACCAGGGTGTCCGCAACAAGGCCACAAGCGGTCGCGGCCGTTTATGTTTGCGGTGCGTTGCGCGTTTTCGTGGAAGCGTAAAAAGCGGCGCATCTTGCACACCAGCGAGGTAGGGATGTCGCGCTGCGACGTCCGCGCCGCGTATTAGCGTCGCAACGAATGAAACTATTGTGCACCCGCTCTGGTTCTGTTCCGCCCGCTGTACGGGCGGTGACATCGCAGCGCGATGTCATCTACCAATCGGATTTTTCGGCCCGAACGCGAAATGCGCACTGCCCCACTTGCTGCCCCTGGCCAACGATCCGGATCCCGAGTTGGTTGGCTACGCCTTACAAGCTCTCGAGCGGATCGAGCCCGGCCACCTTCACCTCGCAAGCCCTTCAGCGGATTGACCGCGCTCTGAGTCAATCTTTCAATCTGTGGTCGCCCCGAATCTGCGGAATGAGAATCTTCACTCGAAGTACCGCACTGGCCGTCCGAGGAGCCCGCGGTGTCGCCCTCCAGGGCCCTTTGCCATTTATGCCCCTCGCACCCAGGCCATCGGCCCGGCGGCCTCAGGCCTGGGCTATGCTCGGTCGGCCCGTTGGGCTGAGACGACGCATCCGCACCGCTGGGCCGAGAGGACGCATCCGCCGTTGGGTCGAAAGGCGTAGGCTTATCAGCCATTCATTTGCTCTTTGCGTTCCTTGCGTTCCTTCGCGGCAACTCCCCGTTTCCGCTTTCCCGCTTTCCCGCTTTCCGCTTTTCTCTTTTCTGGTTTCCGCTTGCCAATCCCTCATGCCCACTGGCATTTTCTAATATGGCAGCAAGCAAAGAGACTGACGGCCTGGATTCGAAGTTTTACAAGCCGGCGGACGCGTTTTTCCCGGCCTACAACCACATCGGGCTGACCTTCGACGACATCACTCTGGCAACGCTTTATTCGGAGGTGCTCCCACGTGAAACCCAACTCGATGCCCATCTGGCCGAGGGATTGCACCTGAATATTCCCATTATTTCCTCGGACATGGACACGGTGACGGAGTCCCGGATGGCCATTGCCATGGCGCTGAGCGGCGGGTTGGGACTGATCCATTACAACATGCCCGAGCGCGATCAACTCTCGGAAGTCAGCCGCGTCAAAAACCACGTGCACGGCTTGATCCAGGACCCGATCAAGGCCGCGCCCGACCAGTTGATCGGGGATGTGCTGAACCTGATCGAGAAAAAGCATTTCGCTTTCAGCACCTTTCCTGTGGTCGACGCGCAAGGCAAACTGCTGGGGCTGCTGCCGGGTCACGTGGTCAAACTGCGCTATGCCAAGCGCAAAGTGGTGGAGGCCCTCACGCCCCGAGGCCAGGTCCAGACGATCAATAAAAAGGAACTGGGCCGCGATCCCATCGCCAAAGCCGACAAGTTCTTTACCGATCATCCAGGCAATCATAAACTGCTGGTCGTCGACGACCAGGACCGGCTGCACGGTCTGTTCACCATGAGTGACGTCGAACGCATCACGCAGGAACGCAATGCCCAGTTCAAGCCCGCGCGTGACACGGAATTTCGTCTGCTCTGCGGCGCCGCCGTCTCCGCAACTCGCAATGCCTTCGGCGAACTCGATCGGGAACGAATCCTGGCGCACGTGGGCGGTTTGGTCGAACGCGGCATGGACGTTGTGGCGGTCTCGACCGCTCACGGCCACAGCAAAGGCGTGGGCGATACCGTCCGCATGCTCCGCGACGCTTTTGCCAAGCTGCCGATCATTGCGGGAAATGTCACCAGCGCGGCCGGCGTCGAGTACCTCGCGGATTGCGGCGCCAGCTCGATCAAAGTGGGCCAGGGGCCCGGCTCAATCTGCACGACGCGCATCGTGGCGGGTGTCGGCATCCCACAGCTCACCGCACTGTACGTTACCTCGCGCGCGGCGCAAAAAAAGCGCGTCACCATTCTCGCCGACGGTGGCATCACCAAGTCCGGCGACATCGTGAAATCATTGACTCTGTCCGACGCGGTGATTTGTGGCGGGCTGTTCGCCGGCTGCCCGGAAGCGCCCGGTGAGGTCATGGAATTCAGCGGCAAACGGTACAAACAATATCGCGGCATGGGCAGCCTGGCGGCGATGAAAGCCGGCTCGGCCGCGCGCTATGGTCACACCAACGACTCGAATCGCAAGGTGGCTCCGGAAGGCGTCGAAGCGCTCAAGGAAGTGACCGGCTCAGTGGATAGTCCTGGCGCAACTGATCGGCGGCATCCAGTCGGGCATGGGTTATCTGGGCGCGGCGAACCTGGCGCAGTTGCGCGAGAAAGCCAGGTACATTCGCGTGAGTCCGGCAGGACAGCGCGAGGCGGCACCGCATGACGTGGTGGAATTGAAGGCCGGCGTGTGAAGTAAAACCGAAACCCGAAGGCCGAGTTGTAGCCGCAAAGGAACGCAGAGAACGCAAAACGCTTGAGGAATGAAACGCGCCTTTGGCGCTTTGCGAATCGAGGCGGCACGTTTTTTCTTGGGGTTTCACCCGGCTTCACCCCAGGCTGATATGATGGATGCCTTTGGCATCTCATCCCTAGGATTTACTCATTTTTGACGCCAAGGGCGTCCATCATACCAGCCTGGGGCACTAGCCCCAGGACGCACCCCCAAAGTGTCATCCCGCAAGCGCCAAAGGCGCGAAGTCAATTCCCCACGTCCTGGAGACTTTTAACCGGCCTCATGAGCGGGCCGGTGGCCCGCTCGAATACAGGGTCTGCCGATTGTCCCAGGCCTGGGGCCTGGGCTGGTATGAATAACGCCTTTGGCGTCGCGGGAGGAAAGTCTGCGCGCGCCGAGGCTGGGCGGTCTGGCGTTGCCAACCCGCCGGGGCATCCTTTAACATCAGTCTGTTGCGATACCGGCCCAAGCATGGGTTTTCATGCCTGAATATAAGGTAAAATTCGAGGTCTTCGAAGGCCCGCTCGATCTGCTCCTTTATCTCATCAAAAAGGAGGAGGTCGACATTTACGAGGTGAACCTCACCCGGCTGGCGACCCAGTTCATCGAGTACATCGATACCATGCGCTTGCTCGATCTGGAAGTGGCCGGAGAATTTCTCGTGATGGCGGCCACGCTGATGTACATCAAGAGCCGCGAGTTGTTGCCCGTCGATCAACAGGTCCAGGTGGAAGGGGATGATGACGGAGAAGACCCAAGGTGGGAACTCATCCGGCAACTCGTCGAGTACAAGAAATTTAAAGACGCCGCCGCGCAGTTGGCGGCCTTGGAGGCCCGCCAGGAGCATGTTTTCCCCCGCGCCCCGGTCAAGCCCGAGTTCGAGACGGAAACCGCGCCGCAGAATGAAGCGTCACTTTTTGACCTGGTCAATGCGGTCAGTGCTGTCCTCCAGCGCTTCCACACCCGGCCGGACCAGCGCGACATCTTCGAAGATAAATGGTCGGTCAGCGAAAAAATCGAGCTGCTGATCCGGACTATTTCCGAGCAACCGCGGGTCAAGTTTTCGGCTCTGTTTGCGGGCGCGGCGACGCGGTCGGAAGTCGTGGTGACCTTCCTGGCGCTGCTCGAGTTGATCCGGCTGAAGCAGTTGGTAGCCGTGCAAGGCGAGGCTTTTGGCGAAATTGAGATCTGCCGCCCCGCGCCCGCACCGGAACCGGCGGCAACGCCTGCGCCGGAGCTGGCGACCGAGCCGTCGCAAACGACCCAAACGCCCGGTTGACTCTTTTACTCAATGGACCTGAAATTCATACTCGAAGCCATTTTGTTTTCGGCGCAAAAGCCGCTCAGTTTAAAGGAATTGCGTGACGTCTTCGCTTCGGCCGTGGAGCACGCGGAAGGCGACGAAACAGTTCGATCGCTCAAGAAAATCAAAGAAGAACAATTAACCGCAGGGCTGGAGGAATTGGCTAAAGAGCACGAAGCGGCCGGCCGCAGCTACCGCCTCGCCTGCGTGGCCGGGTCTTGGCAATTCGTCACGCAACCCGAGTATGCGCCCTGGGTTAAAGCGCTGGTGGGCCATCGCGCTCGTCCGCCCCGGCTGTCGCACCCCGCGCTCGAGACGCTGGCGATCATTGCCTATCGCCAGCCCCTCACCCGGGCGGAGATCGAGCAGGTCCGGGGCGTGGCCGTGGATGGGGTGATGCAGACCTTGCTGGAACGTGGACTGGTGGAGCAGCTTGGCCGCGCCGAAGTCGTGGGGCGTCCGATGACCTACGGCACCACGCCCGTCTTTCTGGAATACTTCGGCCTGCGCAGCCTCGAGGAATTGCCCGCAGCCGACGAGTTGCGGCGCATTCACGTCCAAAAACCCGAATCGTTGGCTACGGTCGATCCCGGACTGGCTACCGCGCCGCCCGAGCAACTAACGGGAGGCTCTGCCGAGAGTTCTTCGGGCGCGCCCGACCCAGCTGCGCCTGCTGCGGGCGAAGAGCCGCAAGAGCAACAGCCCTCAGCCTGAATCCGCGACCGCCACTCCGTGGCCGGCAAAAATCAGAATGAACATTCCCGAACACCGAAAGGCCATTGACCGGCTTGATGCGCAGATCGTCAAGCTCCTGAATGAGCGCACGCTGCATGTCTTGGCCATTGGCGAAATCAAGCACAAAGCAGGCGACGAAATTTATGCGCCTCATCGCGAACGCGCCGTGCTGAATCGCATTTCGCGCCTCAATCCCGGACCGATCACCAGCGAATCGCTCCAGGCGATTTACCGGGAGATCATGTCCAGCGCACTGTCGCTGGAAAAATCCATGAAGATCGCTTATCTGGGGCCCGAAGCTACTTTCACCCACCAGGCGGCAATCCGGCGCTTCGGCTCGAGCTTGCAGTACTCTGCGCAAAAGACCATTTCCGACGTCTTCACCGAAGTGAGCAAGAACCGCGCGGATTACGGCGTGGTGCCGGTGGAAAATTCCACGGAGGGCGTGGTGACCCATACCTTGGACATGTTTGTCGACAGCGACTTAAAGATCGTCGCCCAAATTGTGCTGCCGGTGCAGCATTGCCTGCTCGGGAATTGCGCCCGGTCCCAGATTAAAAAATTGTTCGGCCACCCGCAAACACTGGGTCAGTGTCGTGGCTGGATACAGGCCAACCTTCCGAAAGCCGAGATCATCGAGACGTCTTCCAATGCCCGTTCGGCCGAGTTTGCCGCTAAGGAAAAGAATACCGCCGCAATCGCCGGCCTCCTGGCGGCGGAGAAATATGGGTTGGATGTGCTTGAGTATGACATCCAGGACAACGCGGCCAATGCGACGCGGTTCCTGGTGCTTGGCCGCCAATGCAGCCCGCCGACCGGTCGAGATCGGACCAGTATCATGGTCAGCGTCACCGATAAAGTAGGCGCGTTGTACAGCGCTTTGGCCGCCTTCCGGCGGTACCGGATCAACATGACCAAGATCGAGTCGCGTCCGAGCAAGCGCAAAGCCTGGGAATATTTCTTTTTCATCGACTGCGACGGCCACATGCTGGACCGGAAGGTTGAAAATGCCTTACGCCATCTGGGCGAGCACTGCCATTTCGTCAAAGTCCTCGGTTCCTTCCCCAATTCCGAATAATGGCTCGGAGTCCCGGCTTGGGTTTCAACCATGGATAAACACCGATAAGCACGGATGAGAACGTACTTGAAGGAATCTGAGAGCGTGTTTGGAATTTCGGTTTGAAGTCCCGCCTTCAGGGGGTTTTGGTTTCGGCCGCCTAAAGGCGGGACTCCAAACCCCGTGTTCATCGGTGGTTTCAGCTCGGCGAATTCGGGTTGAAAGCATCTGCTCTTGACCTCATTCTGCTCGGGTGAGCCATTTGGCCTTAGCGCGAAAAGTTTTTGACATCGAATTGGCCGCCTTGAAAGCGGTGCGCAGCCAGCTCAATGACGGGTTCAGCCAGTCCGTGGATCTACTCGTCGAGACCTTGCGGCAGCGGGGGAAAATTATCGTCGTCGGCATCGGCAAATCAGGAAACGTCGGGCAAAAAATTGCCGCAACTCTGACCAGTACGGGTTCGACCAGCGTGGTGTTGAACCCGGTGGACGCCCTTCACGGTGATCTCGGGATTGTGAACGATGGCGATGTCATCCTCGCGTTGAGTTACTCGGGTGAATCTGAAGAGCTGTTGAACCTGCTGCCGGCACTTAAACGATTTTCGGTCAAAATCATTGCCCTGACAGGCGCCGTGAAATCTTCGGTCGCGCGGCACAGCGACCTGGCGCTTAACGTGCGCGTTCCGAAAGAGGCTTGTCCCTTTAACCTCGCTCCCACCTCCAGCACCACGGCGATGCTCGTGATGGGCGACGCACTCGCCATGGCCGTACTTAAGGCGCGCGGATTTAAGCAGCAGGATTTCGCCAAATTTCACCCTTCCGGCGCGATTGGCCGCTCGATGCTGGCTCGCGTTTGTGACATTATGCGAACGGGTCCACGCAATGCCGTCGCCGAGCAACAAGTGCCGGTCAAGGACGCGTTGGTGATCATGACCCGGGCCAAGAGCGGCAGCCTGAGCATTGTCGACGCCCGCGGCAAGCTGGTCGGTGTGTTCACTGACGGCGATTTCCGCCGGCACATTGCGGCCAACCGCGGGCTCTTAGACCAGCCGCTGCGCAAGGTCATGACCCGAAACCCGATTTGTGTTCGAGAAAATGCCTTGGCGGCGGAAGCCTTGAAGATCTTCAACGAACGCGATATCGACGATCTGATCGTGGTGAACGTGCGGCGGCAACCTGTGGGCCTGGTGGATTCGCAGGATTTGCCGAAGCTAAAGCTGATGTAACCGCGAAGGAAAGAAAGGAGGCCGGCGGCTGCCAATTCCCGGTTGCACGGCGTGATTAATTGCCACCGGCCCCAACTCCACAATCAACCACAAACAATGTAGCTGCTTGCTACGAATCCTTTTAGCCCCGGTTCTCCGGGCTGACTACTGTGCGTTTAGCCGCACACCCTTGATCGACAACAACCGAGACCTCCGCCCTTTCCTGGTTGAATCATTCCAAGCCGCTCGCCACACGAGCGCGTCGCAGGACTTTATCCGCCAGCACTCGCGCCCGGGCCGCTCCATCCGAAAGCACCTGCTCGACATGGTCGAGGTTTGCGGCCAATTCGGCCCGCTTGGCGCGGGCGGCCGAAAAATAGGTCCAGTAGTTTTCGAAAAGCGCTTTTTTTAGGTCCCCGTAGCCCAATCCCCCGGCGCGCAGGCGTTCCTGATACTCGCCAGCGACGCTGGGCGGAGCAACCAGCTTGAGCAACTGTACCGCGAGGTTTTGCTCGGCATCAGGTTTGGGTTCCTGGGGAGTCCGGCTATCCATTTTAATACCCATGATCTTTTTACGAACGGCCTTTTCATCTCCAAAAATTTCGATGGTGTTGCCATAGCTCTTGCTCATCTTGTCGCCGTCGATTCCAGGAACCTTGGCTACCTCCGACCTGATTTGCGGTTCGGGAATGACGAAGGTCTGGCCATATAGCTCATTGAATTTAATGGCAATGTCGCGCGTCACCTCGACGTGCTGCTTCTGGTCCTGGCCGACCGGAACGATGTTGGAATCGTAAATCAAAATATCCGAAGCCATGAGCACCGGGTAAGCGAATATCCCGAAGTTCGGCGCAATCCCTTTGGCAATTTTATCCTTGTACGAATGGCAGCGCTCCAGCAAACCCATCGGAGTTACCGTCCCGAGAATCCAGGTCAGCTCCGTCACCTCCGGAATGTCCGACTGACGGAAGAACACGGTTCGTTTCGCGTCCAAGCCACAGGCCAGGAAATCCAAGGCCACGTCCAGAGTGTTGCGGCGCCGCTCGGCCGGGTCGAAGAGTGACGTCATCGAATGGTAATTCGCGATGAAATAGAAAGCCTCGCCCTTTTCCTGCAGCTCGATAGCAGGCTTCATCATCCCAAAGTAGTTGCCCAGGTGCAGTGTCCCTGAAGGCTGTATCCCCGACAAAATGCGCATGCCCAACGTTAGCCGAGCTTGCTCTTCGAAGGAAATCAGAAACGGGCCACGTGAGCGCCCGGGTTCCTTGAGGCCCTTAGCGTCTTGGCGTGAGCCATGTTGCCGAAAGGAAGTATCACGCCAAGCCGCCAAGACGCTAAGGAGAAGCAATTGGGTCGGTTCAATGCTCCTTAGCGTGTTTTAAAAATATCGATTTGGGCGCGGGCGTATGGGTTCGGAGTCCCGCCTTTAGGCGGCCCAGCGCCAAAACCGCCTGAAGGCGGGACTCCAAACCGAATTCTAATTCTAAAACACGCTCTAGGAGATTTTGCGGTATGAACCCAGCATACCATAACACAAACGGCCGGGAGCTTATGCCCTGCCGTTTTCTTAGAGCGTGTTTTAAAAATACCGACTCGGGCGCGGGCGTATGGGTTCGGAGTCCCGCCTTTAGGCGGCCCGGCGCCAAAACCGCCTGAAAGCGTGACTCCAAACCGAATTCTAAAACACGCTCTTAGTTGTTAGTGGCGTCGCTGGCGGCCCGAACCACTAATCAAACCCACGGGTCTCAAGCAGCCTTGCGAAAGCCTTCCCGCTCTTCGTAATCCCAGCCGCGGCGGATTGAATTGCGGTAGCGGGCCCAATCGCGGTCGTTGTAGGTTTCAGTCCAGTCCTGCTTGAGCTGATTTTCCAGTTGGTCATCCCACGTGGTATAACGCTGCCGGTAATGCGAGCGCGCCCCGAAACCAAATCGATACGCATCCTCGGTTTCTTCGTAAGTCGGCTGGCCGCGCGGTGGAATGGGCTGCTTACCGGCAGCTTGCTTCACGGTGTCATCCACATTCTGATCGGTATCCGGTTGGTTGCCGCCCAAATCGTGCTTGGTCTGGTCCCAATCCCGTTTGAAGGCGGCCTTGACCCGCTCCCATCCTGAGTCGTTTTCTGTGTTCCACCATTTCGGATTTCGATGTTGTTTCATATGATTGCTTTTTAGTTATTTGACCAACTGGATCAACATTCTCCGGAACGCTCCCCTCGCAATAGGGTAATCGACTTAAATCCACGCTGGGAGCGTCAAGCGATATCAGGGGCTATGGTCGGTGGCCCAACCCCCGCCCAGGGCTTTGTACAGCGCGACCAGGTCGGTCGCCGCGGTCTGATCGGATTGGGTCAGAGCTTCCTCCGCGTTCAGAACCGTCCGCTGCGAATCAAGGACCGTCAGAAAATCCACCAGGCCATGTTGATACTGTTCCCGGGCGATCTCGAACGTGCGCCGGCTTTGGTTGAGGGCTTCGCTTAGCGCGGCGCGGCGCGCCTGTTCGGTATCGAACTGGACCAAGGCGTCTTCCACTTCACGCAGGGCGGCCAGGATAGTGCTGCGGTACTGCAAGAGGAATTGGCTTCGGACGCTTTCCTGGAGCTTGATATTGGACGTAATCCGCCCGGCGTCAAAGATGGGCCAGACTACCGTAGGACTGATTAGGAAATAATGGCTTTCCCAATCCAGCAGATGGGTTAGTGAAGACGAGTCCAGGCCGGCGCTGCCGGTCAGAGCAAACTTGGGGAACAAATCGGCCTTGGCGCTGCCAATCCTGGCTGTGGCGGCTTGGAGCTGGCGCTCAGCCCGGCGGATGTCCGGACGCCGTAGCAGTAGTTGGGAAGGCAGTCCAACCGGCACCGTGGGTGGAAGGATGGGCAAGGGTTTGCTCTGCTCCAACTCGGCGCTTAACGCCTCAGGCTGCTTCGCCAGCAGCGTGGAGAGTGCATGAATCGCCAGTCTCGTTTGGCCTTCCATCGGCGGTATTGTCGCGGCCGTAAGTGCGACCTGCGCGGCCGCGCGCGTGGTGTCCAAATCACTGACCAACCCGGATCGCCGCATCGACTGAACCAGATCGAGAGTCTCTCGTTGCGCGGCGAGATTTTCCCGCGCCACGGCCAGCCGCTGCTGAGTGCCCCGGAGTTCCAGGTAGTTGCGGGCGACCTCCGCCAAGAGCGTGACGAGCATGTCGCGGCGATTCTCAGCCGCCGCCGCCAGGTCTGCCGTTGCGGCTTCAACCCGGCGGCGAGTTCCACCGAAGATGTCCAGCTCCCAGGTCGAGTCGAAGCCGATCTGAAACAACTCTGTTGTTATGCTCGGCAACCCGCCTTGGCCAAACGGGGAAAGCATGTTACCGCTCTCGGCCGAACCGGTTGACCCCGACGAAGCAGCGCCATTAGCGCTATTCGATGGCGGATCACCTGGCGGGTCCGTCTTGAGAGCGCTCTTTGGACTCGGCGAGCCGGAGCCCGCGCCGCTGCCGCTGCCTGACGAACCTCCGCCGAGGGGCAGCACGACGTTCTTGCTTCCACGAGCCCGATTGTACCCGGCGTTCGCATCGATTTCGGGCAGCAATCCGGCCGCAACCAGTCGGCGTTGGGCACGAGCCTGGCGAATTCGCTCTGTGGCAATGCGTAAATCAAGATTTTGCCGGACCCCCTCGCCGATGAGCCGATCGAGCTCGGGATCTTTAAACGTGCGCCACCAGGCATCGACAGGCGGTTCATTTCCCGCCGCGCGGCTCAATGACGGGGGCGATTGGGATCCCGTGCCGGGATCGAGTTCACCGAACTTTTCAGGCACTTTCACCTGCGGCCGGCGGTAGTTTGGTCCCACCTTGCAGCCGGCCAGCACGAAGAGCGAAATCCAAACTGTGAATTGTTTTGCCATGCAGTCGCGCCGAAATCGCCGCTAGGCCGCGGCCTGCGTGTTACTTAAATCGGCCGTTTTGAGCAGCGTGGAAAAAGCCGCCGCGATCAAGCACCCGAGCATCAAGACAACGAAGATGTCCAGGTAGGAAAGCATGGCGGCCTGGGTCTGGACCTGGCGCATGACGGTGCTTAAAGCGCGGTGGCCGGCCTGGACCGGGCCCGCGCCATGAGCCGCGAAGCGCTCCGTGAGGCTGGCGAGTTGTGCCTGAAACTGCAACGCCGTCGAGGTCAAATGCGCCACCAAACGGTCCTGATGAATTTGACTGCGGCGGACCAGGAGTGTGGTCCCGATGGAAACTCCGACGCTGCCGCCAAGGTTACGCATCAGATTGATTAAAGCGGAGGCATTGTTGGATTTGCCTTTGGGCAGGTCCGAATAAGCAAGCGTTTGGATGGGAACAAACAGAAAAGCGAGGCAGAGCACTTGCAAGACTCGCGCAGTGGCAATGGCCTTGAAGGACATATTCGTCTCGAACCCGGTGAGATGATACAGTCCCAGGCTTGTCCCTAGAAAAGCGGCGGCAATCAGATGCTTCGGTTGGACTTTTCTGACCAGAAAACCCGCAATTGGCATCATTAGCATGATGGCGAATCCGCCCGGCATCAAAATCAGGCCTGCCCTGGTGGCGTCATACGGCAGGAGTTGCTGCACGAACTGCGGCAGCATTTGGGTCGTGGATAAAAGGATGAACATCGTGGCAAACATCATCAGGTTGGTGAACAGGAAATTCCGGTCGCGGAACAACGGAAGGTCGACGATCGGTTCACGGGTGACGAATAGCTCCCAGATGATGGCGCCCACGATGCCGAAGGCGGCGAGAAAGGCGAACGTGAGGATAAAACCGCTCGCGAACCAATCGTCTTCCTGGCCTTTATCGAGCACTACCTGCAGGCTGCCCAGGCCAAGAGCGACCAGGGCGAAGCCGACGAAATCCACGCGCAATCCGCCCCGAGTAGCGCGCTCGTGTTCCTCCTTGGCGCTCGGGGGAATCCTCAACCAGCAAACCCGTGAGGACCAGCGACAGCAGCCCAATCGGGATGTTGATAAAGAAAATCCAGCGCCAGGAGTAATGATCCGTAATCCAGCCTCCCAAGGCGGGTCCGATCGCGGGAGCTACTACGACCGCGACTCCATAAACGGCAAAGGCCATTCCGCGTTGTTTTTCCGGGAACGTATCCGTCAGGATTGCCTGTTCGGAAGGAGCCAGGCCGCCGCCGCCGGCCCCTTGCAGGATTCGGCAGATGAGGAGCGTGGCCAAAGTCGGCGCGATCCCGCAGGCAAACGAGCTGATCGTGAACAGAGCCACACAGCTCATGTAAAAGCGCTTCCGGCCCATGACCGAGGCCAGCCAACCACTGATCGGCAGGATGATGGCATTGCTGATCAAGTAACTTGTCAAAACCCAGGTCGATTCGCTCTGGTCTGCGCCAACACTGCCGGCGATGTGGCGCAGGGCCACATTGGCAATCGAGATGTCCATGACTTCCATGAAGGTGGCCAGAGAAACCGTCAGCGCGATCCACCAGGGATTGATCCTGGTCTTGGCCGTTTGCTGCTCCGCGCCGCCCATGGCTTCCCCGTTCTGCTTCTACTGCACCCTGACTTTGGGAATTACCGAGAGACCAGGCGCCAGGCCCCAGGCGCCCTCGTTTCGAAGATGATCAAAAACGATCTTAACCGGCACCCGCTGCACCACCTTGACGAAGTTGCCCGTCGCATTTTCCGCCGGCAACACGCTGAAGCGTGAGCCTGAGCCCGCCTGGATGGAATCAACATGAGCCGAGAATTTCCTGCCCGGAACGGCATCGACCCGGATAGTGACCGGCTGATTGACCCGCATGTGTTTGAGCTGTGTTTCTTTGAAGTTGGCAGTGACCCAGACTTCGGGTTCGACAAGCATGAACAAGGCCTGACCGATCTGCACGTAGTTGCCGGCTTCCACGGTCCGCTGAGTCACCCGCCCGTCACACGGACTGACGATCCGGCAGTAGGACAGGTTTACTTCCGCGCGACGAACCGCGGATTGGGCCATTTCCAAGTCGCCTTCGGCAGCTTTGACGGAGGCCTGGGCAGTGACAACTTTCGCCTGGGCAGAATTTCCTTTCGCTTTAGCTTGCTCCAGTTGCGCCTGGCCGGTCCGTTGCGCGGCGAAGGCGTTATCAAGTTGTTGCCGCGAGCGGGCCCGCTCATCGACCGCTTGGAGGCGCTCCAGTTCACGAGTGGCATTTTCCAACGCCACTTGCGCCGCCTCCACCTCGGCAGTCGCTTGAGTCACCCCGGCTTGAGCCGCGCCGATCTGCGCGCGGGCCTGGTCGAGTTTGCCCTCCGCGGAACTCGCTTCTGCCCGGGCCTGTGCCAAGGCGACCTGGTAATTTGTCGGATCCAATTCCACCAACAGGTCTCCCTGATGTACAAACTGGTTGTCCTGGATATGCAACGCAATCACCTGCGCCGCTACCTCCGGGCTTATCTGGGCGACATGCCCGTCGATGTAGGCATCATCGGTCGATTCGAAATGCCTGGCGTGCAGCCAGTAGACGACACCGGCAGCAATTCCGAGCAACAACACCGCAGCCACAGGAATAATCACTGCCGGCCGCTTATAGATTGGCGGCCCTTTGGGCTTGTCTCCGTGTGCATCCTCTCTATTTCCAGGCTTCGCGTCCTTGTTATCCTGCTGGTCGCGAGGCTCCTCTTGGCGCGCTTGTTCCCGCTCGTTCCATCGTTGATCAGGGTGCGCCGAACCTTGCGGGTGGTGAGGCTCGTGCTCGCTGCTTCGGGGCGGATTTTCAGTCTGGGCCATGCCACCTCTTTGAAGAAACAAACCCCGCCATCCTCACTCCGCGCAAGCTGGCTTTCCATAGGGCGAAACCCTGCCACGCCGGTGGCGCGAGCGGGGCTGCGCCAGAACGGGCACAGAAGCGTGCGGACTTCGCCCCCGTTGCAGCCCGTTATGGCGCACTGCATCTTTGAGTCGAGGGAGCAGGCACGATGAAGGTCGAGGTTGAGCCAGTCGTTTCACGGGCCCGACAGGCGCGAAGAGCGCCGCGGTCTACCGCTGGTCCGCTCATTCCCCCCGATGCGAGCTTGCGCCAACTGGCTGCCGCTGCAAAGTCCTGCCGGGCCTGCCCGCTGTGGAAAAAAGGCAAGCAAACGGTCTTCGGCGAAGGATCGGTCAAGGCCAAAGTGGTGTTTGTTGGCGAGCAACCGGGCTTCGAGGAGGATCGCGCAGGCAAGCCGTTCGTTGGCCCGGCCGGCAAAGTGCTCGATAAAGGCCTGGCAGCTGCTGGCATAGCTCGCGACGAGGTCTATGTGACAAACATCGTGAAACATTTCAAATGGGAGCCCAAGGGCAATCAGCACATCCACAAGAAGCCGAATGCGAGCGAAGTCGCCGCCTGCCGGCCATGGTTGGAGGCCGAACTGGAAGAGATCCAGCCCACCGTCCTGGTGTGTCTGGGCGCTACCGCGGCGCAGGCTCTTCTCGGCCGCGATTTCCGGGTGACCCAACAACGTGGCCAACTGATCCCCTCGCCGCTGGCTCGGTATGTCGTCGCCACCGTGCATCCGTCTTCTATCCTTCGAGCGCCCGATCAGGAATCGCGTCACCGCGAAATGAATTTGTTTATCGCGGACTTGAAGAAAATTGCCAGGGTGGTCCAGGTAGTGAGCTAGTGCTAGCGTGGACTTTCGAGTCCCGTGTCCCTGGCGTTCCTTAAAATTCAAAGCCAGACTTCTGTTATCGGGTACCCCTGGGTTTAACACAGCAAACGCGTGTGTTGCCGCAACGTCTGCCGAACGGACGGCAACAGATCCGGATCGGCGAACTGCTCGTACAAACCGCCCTTGGGCCAAAGGCGGACGACGCCGACCTGCTCGCGGGTTTGGAACCAAAACACCGTTTGCTCGATCGCGGCTTGTTCGAGGTCGGCCGGGAGCGGCACGGCGCCCGTAACGGTGGAACTATCCGGCAGCAAATAGCCGCCGGTATAGGTCACGCGTGCTAAAGCGGGTGGCAAATTACCGGTTGCACATTGCAGGTCGGCCAGCGCGCTGGAGAGCGAAAGAATGCAATTGCGGCGGATTAAGTAATCTACCGCCGGTTGTTCGATCCAGCCGGCGCCTTCCGAGGTTTTCAGCTCGAATCGCGTCACCGATTCGATGGGATAACACGGAATCACTATCTCGCACGCCTCCGCTGGAAATTCGAATCGTGCGTTTTCGGAGCGGGCAAGCGTGCGATGAGTCTCCTGGTCAAACCGCGCACTGACGGCGGTAATCACCCGTACGAGCAAGTCATCATAAGTCGGGTCTGTCGGTTGAAGACCGAGCCGGGCTTTCACGGTGGAGAGCTGGGTAAGCATGGGTTTAGTTTTGAGTTTTTAGTTCTGAGTTTTTAGTCAAAAGGAGTCTTCCCAATTCGCGTTCATTTGCGTCCATTCGCGGCTGAAATCCTTTGCGGTTGAAAAGCCGGGAGCATTCCGGCTCCCGGCCTGATCCGGCGCTTACGCCGCCGCGGTGAGCAGTGCGGCGGTGGCGTCTGGCGCCGCATAATCGAAGTCGATTTCTTCGATGAACCGGACGGCCAATTGATCGTTGGCGAACCACACGTGTTCGGACGGGTCTATGCGCGGATGGCCATGTTCGCCCATCCACCAGAACGAGATCGCGCCAAACACCACCAGTGGTTGGTCCGCGGAGTCGGCCGTCCCGTAAGGCGTCATCGTATCCGTCCAGACGATTGGGTAACCGTCCAGCATCGCGGTTCCGTCGGGCAGTCGCTGATACACATTGGGCTCCGTCTCGGTCCGGAACGCCGGCAGGCGCGTTTCCCAGGTCGTGTCGACGAAATACGCCGAAAGCCGGCCATTTAACGCGGCCTTGTTGACCAGGGCGCGCAACGCGCGGAAATCCGCGAGCGTCGCGTCGCTCGGTTTGGTTTTGCCCGAGCCCAGCACTAGCGAGCAATCGTTGTCTTTGGCGATCTGCACGATGCCTTTGACCGTCTCGAATGTGTTCGAACCGTCGGCGAGGAAACCCCAGGTATCTTCGGCCCGGGCAAACTCAACGGCGCCGTAGCGGGCGAGGAATTGGCCCATCGAAACCAGGCTCTGCTCATCAATCTCGCGCGGCAACCGAACGATGCCGCCGATCTTGTGCGATTCGAGCGAGGCGAAGCTCAGGGTTGGGGATTTCTCCGGTATTAATGCCGACATCGCGATCGAGCCAAAGGCCGGGCGCGTGCCCATCCGGGCCGGCCGGGCTGTCCCCATGCCGATGGGGTACGGCGTCATTAGCCGCCGCACGACACCAAATTCCGAGATCAACTCGCGCACTTCACTGCCGAACTGGACGGGCAGGTTAATGTCGGTTGCCGTCAAGGCGGTGCGCGTGGTCAGGTTGAGCGTCTGGCGCGCGAAGTTGGCCAGGGCGTCGCGTTGCGCGGGGAGCGAAGCCAGCGCTTCGAGTTTATCGCTGCGCTCGCATTGGATGATGAATTGGGCCGCCAGGTGCCGGGCGCATTCTTCGCTGACCTGGCCGCGTGGCCGCGGACTGCGCAACCCTGAACGGTTGAGCAAACCGCGGCGCACTTCACGCAGGTCGCCCGAGAGTTTTTCCGCATCCGATCGGAGTGTTTGGACTTCGGCCGGCAAAGCGCTGATCGTCGACCAGGCGCCGCGGATCTCGCCGAGAACAGTCTGGAATTCGGCCAACTGGATGTCGGGTTGAGCGAGCTCCGGCGCCGCGCCGGGCGTTTCAACGGTGGTGGTATCGTTCATGGATCTTTTGTTTTTCTTTTGTGATGATCGGCGGCACGCCCGGCCGATCGGGTGTTCAACCACGGCGCAGGATGCGGCGCAGTTCGCGTGCAAAAGTCAGAATTGAATGGGACAGATAGGACGTAGAGGACGAATTGCGCGCAGCCGGCGGACGCGACGAACGGTAGTCGATTATCAGCGAGCGCAGGCGATCCAGAGTATCGGCCAAATCCGATTTGTCGATCGCGCCGCTCTTGAGTCCGAGCGCTAGCGCATTGGGATTAGCCGGAATGGCGACCGCCGAGACTTCAAGAAGTTCTTGCTCCAAATATTTTCGGCTCGCCTGGAGGCGGGCCGCCCTGTTCTCACCCCGGCCCTCTATCAGCGGATGGGAAAGGGCGACGGAGCTCGGCGAGACGCCTCCGGCTGTGGCGGCGCCATCTTGCCAGCGGAGGGGGATGAAGCCGACCGAGACGGCGTTCAGGAATCTGCCACGGTACAGTCCATAGGCGATGCGGGCCATCGGATTGACCCCGGTCGCGAACTGGATGCGCTGGAATAGAACAGCACTGGCCGGTGGCGAGTGGGGCGTGGCCAAAGCAAGGCGGACTTCGGTGATCAAGGCTTTGCCAAGGGTGAAAAGGATATCGCCGTACTGGTGCGCATTTTGAAAAACTGGATTGCGGCGGTATGCTTCCAGGCGCCAGCCCGATGCGCTGATTACCTCCCCGAAACGATCGAGGGATTCGTCCGAAACAATAAAGTCCAGGATCGGGTCGTTCGAGGGTTCGGCAACGTTTCCGGTGCCTGTGACCTGCGAGTTCGGGGAATCCGAACTCACAGCAACCGAGGGCGAACGAGCTTCAATTTGAAGCAAACTGCGGATCCCGGCGCGGCCATTGCTGAGAGTGGTGAACATAGGATTTACGATTTGCGATTTGCGAATTGGGATTTGCCATCTGCCATCTGCCATCTGCCATTTGCCATTTGCCATTGAGCTGTTCCGGGCTTCATTCGCCGGGCTTCGGCGCGACTGGGGCGGAAGAGGATAAGGGAACGGCCGGGAGCATTGTGGAGGGCACGTAGCCGGTATCGCCCCAGGGCAAAGGCTGAAAGCCGAGGTCCAGAACACGATTCAGTTCATTGAAGGGAATACCCATGTCGAACCCGGTTTTGGCCGCCGCCAGGCGATTGCGGCGCGCATCCTGCATGATCGGCAGGCTGTCCAGGTCGAACCACCCGCTGGCCGCCGGGTCGATCGCTCTCACCGTGACTTGCTCGGCGGCTTCGAGACGGCTGCACAGCGGCGCTACCCGGTTCTCGATGAAATTCAGCCGCGCTCCCGCCATCACGTCGTATTTCGCATGGTCCGTGCTGGTCACGATCTCTTCGGGCACGCCGAACGCCGCGCAAATCTCGGAGCGTGAAAACTTGCGGTTTTCGAGAAACTGCAGGTCGGTGCCCGAAAGCTGGGGCCGGATCACTTCCACGCTGCCGGGCAGCAGGACCGGCCGGTCGGCGACGCCGGCGCGGCGTTTGCGTTCGCGCAGAGCAGTGAGGATCTGGTCGCGCTGATCGTCGCTGACCCATTGGTCCGTGCGGACGATGACGCCGGTATCGGCGTTGTTCTCAATAATGCCCCGCATAAACGCGCCGGCGGCGAAATCCGTGTTGGCGGCCATGCCGGCCACGTACAGCGGCGGGAACCCACGCCAGAAATCGTAAGGATTGGGTAGCTTCTCGAACCAGACTTCCTCGGGTAAAAAGACCTGGCTGGCCAAGGGCGCTTCGGGCCCGAACCCGGTGTAACGCCATCCCATCAGGCGATTGTCCTCGACGATGTGTTGGAAGCGGGCAGGGTCCAGAACCAGCACCTCTTTAAGTGCGGAATGCGGAGCGCGGAGTGCGGACTTTTCGTCGTCGGAATAAATGGGGATGCGGACGCATTCGCCGCGCAGCATCAGCCAGATGACGCGCAGCTCCCAGTACTGGAACCGGTCCATTTGCGGGTGCGGCCGTTTGTAAAAATCCACGAGCGGACCCGAGGTGATCAGATTCTCGCTTCCCCGGGACCCGCTTGAGAAGAGGAACGGCACGTTGGCTACTTGCTCGGCCAAAACGTTGATCGCGCGGTAAACCCAGACGACTTGTTGATAAGCGTTCGCCATCGAGGGCGGGTTGGCCAGGTCCTCGCCTTTAAGCCATTGTTGGACCGAAATGCCGGCCGAGCGGTGCTCCACCGCCTCAACAATTTCTTGGACCGGTTTTGGCGAACGCGAAACGTTGATGTTGAGTCCGAGGATTTTCATAGTTGAAAAATGGGTAGAGATGGCGCGCTGCGCCGTCCGCGCCGCGCCGGCGGCGCAGTCTTTGTGCTTGGCTGTCGTGTTATCATGCTTTTGCTCGGCCCGTCCAACGGGGGTTCAGCCCGCTGGACGCGGACTGGGACGGCGCAGCGCGCCGTCCCTACCTGGCGAGCGTGTCGTTTCATGCCACCAAACTCCCGGTGCAGATCTTCCCGCGGGCGGCGTATTGCCGCAGCGCCTTGGCCCAAAACCGATCGCAATGGCTCCCTTCGCTCTCGCCGCCGTACCGACTGTTGCCGCTCAGGCTCACTTCCTTGCGGATGCCCCGCAGGTCCGCCCGCAATTTGTCGTCGTCCGCCAGCCGGACCTGCCGCTTTTCCAATTCCACCTTGAAGCGAATCGCCAGTTCTTCCTTGACCCGCGCCGTGAAAACGATCGGCTCAACTTTGCCGCCGAACTTCTCGGCCGCCCGTTCGGCCAGCTGCGCACCCAGGCCGGTGGCATCGATGCACGCGCGTTTGACCTGGCGCAGTTTTAGCAGCCGGTACAGCTCATCTTCGATTTCACCAAAAGGCCGGCCGAGCAGTTCGATCCGCAACCGGTCCCACACGACATCGCCAATCCGTTCGCCCACATCCAGAACGCAGAGATCTTTTTTGCGCGCCACGTCCAGGCCGACGTACAGCGGGTGGGCGCAGCGCTCCAGATACGCGAAATCCTTGAGACAATCCGGTTCCGTGCAGGCGTTGATCAGGTCGTACGGAATAAATGCCGCCGCTTCGTTGGCCGGAACGCAGCAATACTCCTGGAGCCATTGCTCTTCATCGATGCATTCGGCGCGCTGCCGGGCCAGCCATTGCTCGGCCGTGGGCGGGGCCTCGGCGGCCGCTCCGCCCGTTTGGCCGCTCCCGCCAGTCATTGCGCCCCGCCGCGCATTGGCGGCATTGATCCGCTCGACCAAACCTTGCTCGACGGCGGTCTGGATCGGAATCGTGTGGAGCGACCAGCTCATGCGGTTTCCGCGCTCGCGGATGTCGGTGATGATTTCGTTGAACACAGTTCCCACACCGCGATGGGTTGATATGATCGAGAGCGTGCCGCCCCACTGAATTACCGGCTTGGCCACCGCGTAGAGCGTGCGCTGGTCTTTGTGCAGCGCGAATTCATCGAGTTTCACGTGGCCGGTTTTTCCTACGATGGCATCCGGGTTTGAGGAGAGGGCGTACACGCTGAAGCCGCTGGCGAAGCTCAAGGCCTGGACTTTGGCGGCTTTGCCGCGGGCGGACGGGAAGACCACTTCGCCCAGGTCTTCAGCGGCGCACTGCAGAATGCCCGCCCACCGTTTGCAATACCGGATATATTGCTTGGCCTGCGCTTCGTCCCGCGACATGACCCAGACATCCCGACCGTCCGCCTGCGCCGCTTTGACGACACTGTCATAGCTGTCCACGTAACTGAGCCCGATCTGCCGGCTCTTTTGGCAGAGGCGCAGCCGGGCCGAGTCGCGGCGCCAGGCCGTCTGATACGGCAGGAAGTACGGCTTAAAAGAGCGCGAGGTCATCTTCGATCTTCTCGACCGTTATGGGGCGCAAAGCGCGCTCGCGGTCGCTCTGTTCCGGCCGCTCTATGTGCTCCTCCCGTTCGCGGTCCTTGCGCTTTTCCTCGAGGCGCGCCCACTCCATCACCGGCCGCATCAGGGCGGTGACCACGTGCCGCAGTTCCGGCACCGCCCGCACCTCGGCGCTGAGCGTCAACACCAGGATTCGGTACAGCTTGATAATGGTTTCGAGCTCCGGCGCGGGGTCCTGACGCAGGCGCGTTTCCAGTTCCCGGCATAGCGCCGCGCCTTGCCCGATCCGTTCCAGCAACCATTCCTGGGCCCGTTGTGCTTCTTCCGGCGTCAGTTCAGGGGCCGGTTCGCGTTCCGAGCGCGCGGGAGCCTCTTTGGCTCTTTTTCGTCCGCGCTGGTTGGTTCGCTGGTAGCTCATCGAGGGGGTGGTCAACCGAGCTGTTTGGCTTTGTGCCGCCCCTTTTCGGTCAAGGTCCAGGTCAGCATTCCATCCAGGTCATCGGGGTCGGCTTGCACGTAGCCGGCTTGCTCCAACTCGCGTTTGGCCTGGTTGATGTCGCTCTGCAACGGCCGCGGCAGCACGCCCTGCCGCGCCGCGTCGTCCAGCAACGCGTCGGGCCAGGGAATTCCATCCAGGCGCAAAAGCGCCCGCAGGACAAAGCGTTTGAGGTCGCTGATTGGGTTCATTGAAAATCTCCTTTCGATTTTTCGCACGCATTGCGACTAGCAGGCCGTCCCGGACTGGCGCGCCAGCGTCTTGGAGTGCGGAGCTATGCGCCGCTTTTGGAACCGACGACTGGCGACTCGCCAAAGAGCTCGATCATTCGACCCTCCCTCGCCTTCAAAAGCACCGCAAAGCGGCGCACTCCAAGACCTTCGGCACTGGTTCATGGATTGTGGCGTTCGATCACGCGGTCCAACTTGGCATCGATCCGCGTGAGCTGTTGATTGTTCCATTCGATCGACGCGCGCAATTCCCCGACCTCGCGATCCACTTTGCTGATTTTCTGTTGCAGTTCAGCCACGTCACTTCGCCGGTCTCGCCGCAGGCCGGCGACTTCGTGATCCAATCGGACAGCTTCGTTGGAAACCTCGCGACGCCGTGTCTGGCATAGGGTTTCAGTCACCGGTTGATCGAACTTGGCCACTGCCAGCGGCTGCGGTTGGATCTCGCGCCGTTCACCGCGTTGCGTGCGGCGATCGAAGAATCTCTCGACCTGGTTCCACCCAGCCGCCAGGAAGAACAGGCAACCGATCCAACCGGCAATCTCCATCGAGTTCGCATTCATTGTTGTATAAGACTCCAGACGCCACTCCGGCGCGCGGGTATACTCACCCGCAGCAACGTCCGATCACCCCTGACGTCAAACCAAACCCTTCGCCCGCTCCCGTTCGGAGATCCCTGCGGACGAAAACGCCCGCGCGCCGGCGCGCGGGTATACTTACCCGCAGCAACGTCCGATCACTCCTGACGTCAAACCAAACCCTTCGCCCGCTCCCGTTCGAGGATCCCTGCGGACGAAAACGTCCGCGCGCCGGCGCGCGGGTATACTTACCCGCAGCAACGTCCGATCACCCCTGACGTCAAACCAAACCCTTCGTCCGCTCCCGTTCGAGGATCCCTGCGGACGAGGACGTCCGCGCGCCGATAGGGGTAGGGATGGCGCTTTCGCGCCACCCCTCCCTCCAAACCGGACGGGCGGATTTCCCGCATCCGGCTTTCCAGTCGGTGGTGTCTCGGCGAGACTAACCATAG